>BNJU01001885.1_pt1 | contig 533431 bp, 557 predicted proteins | sample 8539281 | NCBI WGS metagenome assembly BNJU01 (sample SAMD00202456, study PRJDB9452) | human saliva metagenome | isolation source: human saliva | place: Japan
AAGCAAGTCCTCCTCAGAATAGACATAGTGAGCATTTGCACGACGGGATGTAGCCAAACAATACAGAGGTTCAAAGTCTGACGCTGGGAACTCTTCTCCTGCGACAATAGCTGCATAGCCACGGTAGAGGTCCAAGGAATGGGCAAAGTTATAAACATCAATGGTAAAACCACCTGCAGGACGGTTATTGTACTCAATGGCAATATAATCATCCCCTTCACGGAAGAACTCGATATGGAAGAAACGTTCTTTCATACCAAATTCTTTGACAATCGCTTCCCCATACCTGCGAAGTTTAGAATCCATATCCTTGAGAACGTAATAAGAATTGTCCATCTTGTAAATCATGAGATCAAGCGGTGTATAGGCGTAGTCGAAGGTCGTTGAAAAGACAATCTTACCATCCTTGTCTACGAGCCCGTCAAAGGTGCAAATTTCGCTGGAAGTGACAAATTTTTCAAAGAAATAAACAGTCGAATGGTCCCACTGAGCCTTGAAGTGATTGATATCGTCTTCTGTTTCAAGCTTAAAGGTGGCCGCTGCTCCCACTCCATTATCAGGTTTTGCAATCATTGGAAGACCGATTTCTTTCACAGCTTGATCAACATCTTCTTCCGTATGGATAACAGCTCCAGGTACCACAGGGACACCTGCTTTTTTGAAAAGTTTCTTCATTTCAGACTTAAATTTAGTCTTTTTAAGGTCTTCTGGTTTGGCACCAAAAACATTGAATTGTTCTCTGAGTGCTGCGTCTAGCTCAAGCCAATATTCATTGTGAGACTCGATGCGGTCAATTGGGCCATGTTTATAAAAGAGAAAAGCAACTGCACGTTTGACTTCGTCTATGTTCTCAAGATTATCAACGCGGAAATACTCAGTCAGGCTATTGCGCAAGAGATCATCCAGTTGCTCGTAGGGCTCTTGACCAATTCCCAAGACGGTAATGCCTTTATTGGCTAGTTCGATGGTAAACTGTTGAAAGTTTTGTGGATAATAGGGAGAAATAACAAGGTAATTCATAGGTAGCTCCTTTTATAAATAGAGATTTCCAAGGAAATAAGGCATTTGTTTGCGCCACCATTCCCAATCGTGGGCGACATCGTGTCCCCATTCAGCAAACCAGGCTGGAATTTTTTTCTGGTCAAAGGCTTCTTTGAGCTTGTAGAAAGATGGTAAACCGTCTTGTTCCCAGGCACCAAGACCCGTACACAGCACAATCTCTGCCTGACGATAATGGTCAATAAACCAGCCGTCGTTTTGGTTCCAGATATAATCTACTGGCGAGTTTTGGTAAATAGCATCGTCATTGTAGTAATCGCCGACAAAAAAACGTGCATCGTAAACACCACTAAGAGCAATTACTTTGGTAAAGACATCTGGATGCTGGAGGAAGAAATTGACAGCATGGTAGGCGCCCATGGAGCAACCTGTCGTCATCATACCGTCAAACCAACCTGTCTTATGCTTGATAAAAGGAATAGCCTCTTCAATCACATAGCGTTCATAGGCACGGTGCATCTCTGCTTGGTCGTGACCATTTTTCCAAGTGGCCAACCAGCTCTCACTGTCAACGCTGGATAGGGTAAAGAACTGGACAAAACCTTCTTCGATAAAGGAAGCACAGACATCAATCATGCCAAAATCATAGTATTCACTGTGACTACCACCTGATGAAGCAAAGACCACAACTGGAATCCCAGCATGTCCATAACGGTTGAGATACATTTCACGGTTGAGGTGACCACTCCAGTGGCTAAGGTTTTCAATATGCATTGGCTTTCTCCTTTTCTAACTTACCATTTCTCTGCAAAAAAACGGAGACAATCTGGTAAATTTTCCGACCAAGGGATTTCACTATGAATAGCACCAGACTGAACTTTCAAGACAAGATTATCTAGATGAACTCCCCCTGCTATCAAATCATGGTAATAGCGAAGCGACGAGTCGATATAGGCTTGCTTGATATTACCAGCCATCAGGGTCTTGTCCGTATCATCTGCTTCTTCTGTTCCAACATAGATAAAGATACGCTGGTCAGGCGATAGTTTCTGACGCTCGATGTAGCGATTAAAGGCTTCTTGGTGAAGCCAGTTGGCAGATGAAAAGACGCCCAAGCAACCAATTTGGTCTTGGTATTCCAAACCGATAAACTGGGTAATATTGCCTCCTAGTGACGAGCCAATCATAGCCGTATGCTGGCGATCAGCTTTAGTACGGTAGGTCTCATCGATAAATGGCTTGACCACCTCCATAACAAACTCGGCATATTCCACACCCTTACCGCCAAACTGCTGCCCTGGGATAGGAGATTCTTGGAACTTCCAAGCCGCATACTCATTCATCCGCCCCATACCATCATTATCAATAGCAACGACAATCATGCGACTGATATCAGGATTACGCTTGATGGCTGGGATAATCTTCCACGAGTGACCAATGAAAGATTCTTTACTATAAAAGACATTTTGCCCATCATGAAAGTAAACAACAGGATAAGAACGATCCGTGTCTTTCTCATAATCTTTAGGAAGAAGAACACGTACACGGCGCTCCTTACCAGTGTAAGGAACTTTGAGTTTGTGTTCTTTCATTTTTAAATAAAAGTAGGATTGATTCATTGTCAGAAAAACTCTCTATATTCAAAAATTTTTATCTCATTATATCACAATTATAGAAAAAAAGTTAGTTTTGATTCCATTTTTGGAATTAAAAACTAACTTTTTTCATCTATTTTTTCTAAATTCTTCTGGATTTTCTGATTAGAGCAAATTATCAATCAAGTCATCCACTTCATCTTTTTCAGCTTGAGGTGTAATCTCAGTAATCATAATTCCAGCCACAGCTCGCTCAACTAAACCTTCAACATCCATGCGAGTTTCATACTGCTCCGCATTCTTAATCTTAGGATTTGTTTTCGGACGATCTGGCGCAAAAATCGTACAACAGTCTTCAAACGGTTGGATTGAAATGTCAAAGGTATCGATTTCCTGGGCGATATCAATGATTTCCAACTTATCCATGGTTACAACTGGGCGGATGATGGGAGTGTTGGTAACGGCATTGATAGCCTGCATGCTTTCAAGGGTTTGGCTGGCTACTTGACCTAGACTTTCCCCATTGATGATAACTAAACCATTTCGTACCTCACGAATACGATCTGTAATCCGCATCATAAAGCGACGAGTTAGAGTCATCAAATAAGCTTCTGGCGCTTTAGCCTTGATTTCCTCTTGAATCTCTGTAAAAGGAACTTCGATAAACTGGATATTGCCGCCAAACTTGGTTAATTTACGGGTCAAATCTTGGGCTTTTTTAAGAGCACCAGGACTCGTGTATGGTGGACTGGCAAAGTGAACAGCCTCAATATCCACCCCACGCTTCAGTGCAAGATAACCTGCTACAGGTGAGTCAATCCCTCCTGACAACATAAGCATCCCTTTACCTGAAGTTCCAACTGGCAAACCACCAGCCCCACGAATAGTTTCATAAGAAAGATAGGCTGCTTCTTCACGGATCTCCACCTGAAGATTGATGTCAGGACTTTTCATTTGAGCTTGCACATTTGGAATGGCTTCGAAACAGCTCCTCCAAGTGTTTGATTGAGTTCACGACTATCCAACTCAAAGTTGTGGTCGCTACGCTTGCTAGAAATTTTAAAGGTCATGCCATCCTTGTAGATGTCCTGCATAATCTCTTGGACAGAAGACTTCAGAACTTCTACAGATTTTTCAACCTTATAAACAGGGGAAAAGTTTTGAATTCCAAAAACTTGTTTGAGCGATTCTGCTACTGCTGTGTAATCTGCTCCATTGAGGTAAGCGTGGGCACGGTCACGATCTGCTGTTACCTTAACTTGGGGGTAGATAGACAAAACGTCTGAAATATTATTGCGAAGTTTATTGATGAAACGCATACGGTTTTTACCCTTGGTTGACAGCTCACCGTAGCGAATCATAATTTCTGAATACTGCATGAATGCTCCTATCTTACTTTTCTAGTTTGATTGTAAATCAATTTTAACTTGGTCAAAAACTGCTCGACCTGACTCATATCATTTTCAAGGTCTAGGCTAAGACGCACAGCTGACTGGGCCTTATCTTTATCCACTCCCATGGCAATCAAGGTGCCTGCAGGTTTCCCAGCCTTTGACGAACAAGCAGATGTCGTTGAGATGAAAATATCATAGTCTTCAAAGGCGTGAACGATGACTTCACCTCGAACACCCTTAATTCCAAAAGTCAGGATATGAGGGGCGAAGTCTTCCTCATCTGAAAAGACAAGAATATCTGGATAGTCCAGAAGTGCTTGACGAATCACTGTCTTCATCTGTCCAATCTTACTAGTAAAAAAATATAGCTTTTCCATGGACAAACGGAGAGCCTTGGCTGTCGCTGCAATCCCTGCTACATTTTCAGTTGTCGAACGATAATCTCGCTCCTGACCACCACCTGTTAAAAGAGGCGTAATCTTCTTGCCAGACTTGATATAGACAAAACCAACACCACGAACTCCGTGGAACTTGTGACTAGAGAAGGTCGCGAAATCCACTCGTTCTGTCAGATACTTTTTAGTTGAAATCTTAGCAAGTGCTTGAACCGCATCAACGTGGAAGGAAATAGTCGGCTTATCTGCCAACAGTTCTGAAATAGCCTCAATGGGCTGAATAGAACCGATTTCATTGTTCACAGCCATGACGGAAACGAGGATTGTATCAGGTCTTATCAAATCTGCTAACGCTTCAACATCTACAAATCCTTTGTTATCAACTGGAGCAAAATCCACTTCAAAACCTTGAGATTTCAACCAAAGGGCTGACTCTTTGACTGCTGGATGTTCAATGGCTGATACAATGACGTGCTTGCCAAACTGGGCTTTTTCAAAGGCCACACCCTTGATGACCCAGTTATCTCCTTCTGTCCCACCAGAAGTAAAGAAGATTTCATCACTTTTCTTACCGATTAAATCTGCAATCTGTTGACGGGAAGCATCTAAAATTCGTGTTGCCTGGTCCCCTAAACGATGAAGACTAGATGGATTTCCTAAAATTTTTGAAGCAACCTGCATATAGGTTTCAAGGGCTTCAGGATAAGGCTTGGTCGTCGCTGAATTATCAAAGTAAATCATGTTTTCTCACGCTTTCTAAAATCACTTCTTCTATTGTATCATGAAACGGAGCTTGCGACAAGAAAGGGCAATTCCTCTTTTTTTAAGATTTTTTTAAAGAAATGAGGTATAATAAATTTTAATTAAAGGAGAGAATGTATGTCTAATTATCGTAGAACTTCAAAACCAAAAACAGAGCACATCAAAAAAGGCTTTACGGTCTTTCAAAAAACCATTGCTACTATCGGTAGTATCCTTGGCTTGATTACCGCAAGTATCACTATCATGAACGCCTTGGATAATAACAAAAATACTAAAAAAGAACCTACGACAAGCCAGACGACAACTATTGTCAAAGAAATTCAAAAGGAATCCCCTCAAGAAAACACTAGTCCCAATAAGGAAAATAACACTTCTCAAGAAAAAATACAGCAAGAAGAAACACCAAAATCCAGCGTCAAGGAAGATAAAAAAGAAGAGCAGAAAACAGCAACTCAAGACTCTACTACACCTGCCACAAGTAAACCTACTACTGAAAATGAAAAACAGTCCAATACCCCCACTTCGGAAAATAAAACTAATCAATAATCACTAAAATAGCCTCCTTCCAAACTTGGAAAGAAGCTATTTTTTATTGTTGTAAAACTTTTCTTGGTTTGGTACCTTCAGCTGGACCAATGACACCTGCCATCTCAAGCTCTTCCATGAGACGGGTCGCACGGTTAAATCCAACTGACAAACGACGCTGAATCATAGATGCGCTGGCTTTCTGAGTTTCGATTACCAAAGCCTTGGCTTCTTCAAAGAGCGGATCTCCACCAGAATCACCATCTGAAAATTCTCCTTCATTTTCAGAAACCTCACCGGGATCAAAACTCTCATCGTAGTCTGCATCAGCCTGAGCCTTGATGTAGTTTACGATGCGCTCAACATCGTCATCCGAGATAAAGGAACCTTGAAGACGTACTGGATGGTTTTCATCAATTGGTTTAAAGAGCATGTCGCCTCGACCAAGCAGTTTTTCAGCTCCATTTTCATCCAAGATAGTACGGGAGTCTGTCCCTGATGAAACTGCGAAAGCGACACGAGAAGGAACATTGGCCTTGATCAGACCAGAGATGACGTCAACAGATGGACGCTGGGTTGCGAGAATCATATGAATCCCTGCAGCACGCGCCTTCTGCCCCAAACGAATAATGGCATCTTCTACTTCCTTGCTGGCCACCATCATGAGGTCAGCTAACTCATCTACAATTACAACAATGAGTGGTAGCGGAACCTGCTTGTACTCAGACTGGGCATTAAACCCTTCTACCTTGGCATTAAAGCCTGCAATATTCCGAACTCCCACCTTGGCAAAGAGTTCATAGCGATTTTCCATCTCATCCACGACCTTTTGAAGGGCCTTGCTGGCCTTACGCGGATTGGTCACAACTGGAATCAAGAGATGGGGAATATCATTGTAAACAGACAATTCAACCATCTTGGGGTCGACCATCATAAATTTAACTTGATCAGGTCTAGCCTTCATAAGAATGCTAGCGATAATGCCGTTAACTGCTACCGACTTCCCTGAACCAGTTGAACCTGCAACTAGCAAGTGGGGCATTTTAGAAAGGTCAAAGCTCTTGCAGTGCCATTAACAGCCTTTCCTAAAGGAATTTCCAAGAGATTTTCTGCTTTTGTTTGAGATTGTTCCCATAGTTCGCGGAAAGATACAGTCGCAATCTCAGAGTTGGGTACTTCGATTCCGACTAGGGATTTCCCTGGGATAGGTGCTTCAATCCGGACATCCTTGGCCGCCAAGGCTAGAGCGAGGTCATCTGCGAGATTGGAGATGCGGTTGACCCTTACACCCACTGCTGGCTTGACTTCATACTTGGTCACTGATGGCCCAATTTCGGCCCGTTCAACTGTTACCTTGATACCGAAGCTAGCAAAGGTTTCTTCTAGGATTTTGATGTTTTCTCGAACGATTTTCTTTTCTTTAGACTGGTCCTTGGGTTTATCAGGTGCAAAGAGTTGTAAGCTTGGAAGTTTGTACTCAAGAGCCTCCTTGGCTGAAAAATCGACCTGAACATCTTCATCATCAGAGCCATCTTCCTGTTCAGCGAATTCAAGTTCAACTTGAGGCAAGATGATTTCTGGTTCTACCCACTCTTCATCTGGAAAAGGTGGAACGTCAAGTACAACATCTTCTGTCAAAATTTCACCTGTTTCCATATCAACAGGAGGCAAATCGAGCAAGGCTTTCTCAGCTGCTTCTTTTTCTAATCTAGCTTCTTCCTCAGCTTTTTGACGAGCTTTTTCTTCTTGTTTGACAAAGCGTTCCTCTTTTCGACGCTCATGCCCTTCCCGCCATTTGGCAAAGCCTCTACTGAAGAATTCAGCAATATCGTAAACAGACCAAGGACTGATTAGGAGGGCTCCAGCTAAAATCAAGATAGAACCAATAAAGTAAGTGCCAATATTTGAAAAGAGAAAGGCGGTTGGAATATAAAGAGCGACCCCAATCAAGCCTCCACCAGCAAAACTGGTCGTTCGAAAACCAGTCAAATCAGTCAAAACCTGAGCCATGGTCCCTTTTAGAACGGACTTGTCCAAACCATATTTCCAAACTAAGTAGGCCTCAAAAATCAGGAGCAAACCTGCAAATATGGTGAAAAAGCCAGATAAGAGCCCTTCCTGCTTTCGTATCCACTTGAAAAAGAAGAGGTAGAGTAGGATGCCAAATATTGCCAGATAAGCTAGGCTACCTACCAGCAAGCGTATTAAATTGTAAAGGGTGATACCTGCAGCTCCTAATTTGAAGGCTGCGAAAATCAATAAAAGAGCGATTCCCAACGAAATCAACATTCGTTGAATCGCTTCTTTTCTTTCGAGTTCTGCTTTAGACGGTCTTCGTCTTGTTTTACTTGTATTCTTGTTTGCCATTCTTCTATTATACCATATTTCACAGGCATTTCGGAAAGAGAAAAAGACTGCACCAAACGGTCCAATCTTTTCATTTTCTATCTAGGTTTTATGCTTGTGGTTTGCGTAGGTAACCATAAACCACACCACTTACAATTGCTCCTACCAAGACAGAAACGAGGTAAAGAAGAGCATTTGAAGTAAGGGCGATAACGAAGATTCCTCCGTGTGGTGCCATGAGTTTGATACCAGTAAGACCAACGAGTCCACCTGCTACTGCTGAACCAAGGATGAAGCTTGGGATAGCACGAGCTGGGTCAGCGGCACCAAATGGAATCGCTCCCTCAGTGATAAATGACAAGCCCATGATGATGTTTGTCAAACCAGAGTTGCGTTCTTCCTTAGTAAATTTATCTTTGAAAATAAGAGTTGCGACAAAGATTGCAAGTGGTGGCACCATTCCTCCTGCCATAACTGCTGCCATAGCTACAGAACCACCTGAAGAAACAGTTGCTGCAAGCGTACCTGTACCAAATACATAAGCCGCTTTGTTAACTGGTCCCCCCATGTCAACAGCCATCATTCCACCAAGGACGATACCGAGAAGGACAGCTGAACCTCCACCAAGACCACCTAGGAAGTCATTCATAGCAGTGTTGATTGCTGCCATTGGAATATTCACAGCTAGCATGACAAATCCAGTCAAGATTGTTCCAAGAAGTGGCAAGAGAAGGATTGATTTAGCACCTTCAAGTGAACGAGGAACTTTAACGTATTTCTTGATAGCAAGAACCAAGGCACCTGCGATAAATCCACCAACAAGAGCACCTAGGAAACCAGATGAGACACCTGCAAGAGTTGAAGTTGCTTCACCACCTGCGGCATAAGGAATTTTACCAAAGGCAAAACCTTCTTTGGCAATAGCACCAGCCACGAAACCTGCTACCAAACCTGGTTTCAGCGATAGAGTAGGCAACATAACCTGCAAAGACTGGGAGCATCAAACCAAAGGCTGCTCCACCAATTTTCATGAACATCGAAGCTAGCTCATGGTAGGAACCAAGATTACCAAGATTTTCATTTGGAACACCCAAAGCACCGTCAATCAAGAAGGCAAGGGCAATCATGATACCACCGCCAATAACAAATGGCAACATTTGGGATACACCACTCATCAAGTGTTTGTAGAAGGCACCACCAAGGCTTTGTTTTTCGTTAGAGGCTGTTGCAGCTTTGGCTCCATTAGCAGCACGGTAGACTTCAGCATCTCCTGAAAGAGCCAAGTTAATCAATTCTTCTGTTTTACGGATTCCGTCAGCAACTGGACGATTGATCAATGGTTTGCCATCGAAACGATCCATTTCTACAGCCTTATCTGCTGCGATGATAACAGCTTTAGCCTTACGGATGTCTTCAGCAGTTAGTTGGTTACCAACACCGCTAGCACCGTTGGTTTCGACCTTGATACCAACCCCCATTTCAGCAGCCACTTTTTGAAGGGCTTCTTGGGCCATGTAAGTGTGGGCAATCCCTGTTGTACAAGCTGTAACAGCTACGATAAAGTCACCAGTTTCATTAGCAGGTACTTGAACAGGCTCTTCAGTTTTTTCTGAAGCTTGGTCAAAAAGTTCGATAACTTGGTCAGCTGATGTTGCTTGACGAAGTTTGTCAGCAAAACCGTCTTTCATCAAGTATTGAGACAATTCTGCCAAGGCTGCCAAGTGAGTGTCATTGGCACCTTCTGGAGCTGCAATCATAAAGAAGAGGTCAGTTGCTTGCCCATCCAAGCTCTCATAATCAACACCCTTATTTGACTTAGCAAAGAGAACTGTCGCTTCTTTGACAGCAGCGTTTTTGCTGTGAGGCATAGCGATACCGTCTCCTAAACCAGTAGAAGTCAAAGCTTCACGCGCTAAAATTCCTTCTTTAAATGTTTCAAAATCTGTCACATAACCGTGGTCTGTCAAACTTTAATCATCTCGTCGATGACAGCTGTTTTTTCAGTTGCCTGCAAATCCAGCAACATGACATCTTTTCTCAATAGGTCTTGAATTTTCATCGTTTTTCTACCTCAACTTTTTCATATGTTTCTTTAATAAATTCTGCTGTTGCCAAGTCATCTGAGAAGGTCGTTGCCGTTCCACAAGCCACTCCCCATTTGAAGGCTTCTACTGCGTCTTTTGATTTGACAAATTCACCTGTGAATCCGGCAACCATAGAATCACCAGCACCAACTGAATTTTTGACTGTCCCTTTGATTGTTTTAGCAAAGTAAGCTCCCTCATATGTGACAAGAAGGGCACCGTCACCAGCCATAGAGATAATGACGTTTTGAGCACCTTTAGCTAGTAGCTCACGAGCATAGTTCTCGATTTCATCTAAGCTTTCGAGTTTAATCCCAAAAATCGCTCCAAGTTCATGATTGTTTGGTTTGACCAAAAGTGGCTGGTAGTCTAAACTATCAATTAAGGTCTGTCCTTCAAAGTCACAAACCACTTGCGCACCCGTCTGACGTGTCAAGGCAATCAAATCCTTGTAGATAACATTTCCTAGGTTTTTAGCGCTTGAACCTGCAAAGACTACTGTATCTTCTGCGGTTAGACTTGAAAGAATAGCTTTCAACTCTTCAAGTTGTTCGAGCTCAACAGTAGGCCCAGTTCCGTTGATTTCTGTTTCTTGGTCCGCTTTAATCTTAACATTGATACGAGTATCTTCTGCCACTTGGACAAAACGCGTTTCAATTTGCTCTTCAGCCAAAGTGTCTGTGATAAATTTACCAGTAAAACCTCCGATAAATCCCGTCGCTGTATTTGGAATATCCAAACGTTTCAAGACACGACTGACATTGATTCCTTTCCCACCAGCAAACTTATCATCACTATCCATTCGATTGACACTACCGACTTGGACTTGGTCCAAACGAACGATATAATCAATGGATGGATTGAGTGTGACTGTATAAATCATACTTCTATTACCTCCGTTTTCTCCTTAATAGCCTGCAAGAGCTCATGCCCTTGACTTGTGATAACAATAGCTCGTTTGAGTGGTGCTACCTTAGCAAAGCAAGTTTGTCCAATTTTTGATGAATCCACTAAGACGTAGGTCTGTTTAGCATTCTCCAAAATAGCACGCTTCACAGCTCCCTCTTCCATATCAGGAGTCGTATAATAACCATCGTCCACACCATTCATCCCGATAAAGGCACGGTCAAAGTGCAATTGGTTAATCTGGTTAAAGAGCAACGCCCCCGATGCTAGCATCCGTCGCCATCTTGACACTACCTCCAACCATGACAGTTGGAATCTGCTTTTCAACCAACTGAGCAGCATGGTGAATCGAGTTGGTCACGACCGTAACATTCTTATTGACCAATTCATGAATCAAAAAAGCAGTTGTTGTTCCTGCATCGATAAAGATGACATCTTGTTCCTTAATGAGAGAGGCTGCTTTCTGAGCCAACAACTTCTTCTCTTGAAGGTTTTTGACCGATTTTTCTTGAATGGTTTCTTCTTCCTGCAAGGAATGGGGCAATTCTGCTCCACCATGCACGCGACGAAGCTTGTTTTCCGCTTCCAACTCATCCAAGTCTCTTCGAACCGTTGATTCTGAGGTCTCTAGCAAACTAACTAATTTTTCTAGAGAAACTACATGATGTTGATTTAACTCCTCTAAAATCAGTTGTTTCCGCTCTGTTTTTAACACTGAATCACCTCCTGTTATCGTTTACACTATTCATTCTATCACACCTTCTTTCAAAGTCAAGCATTTTTTGTCATTTTCTTTCAATATCTATCATTTTTCTTATTTCCAGAATTTTTATTGCAAGATAGGAGCCTTTATGGTAGACTATTTGAGTAAGTATTGGAAGATTACTCAAGAGGCTTAAGAGGCCGTGTTGGAAACGCGGTAGGCGTGTAACAGCGTGCGTGGGTTCGAATCCCATGTCTTCCGTTTATTTTAAAAAAGATACCCAAGAAATCTTGGGTATCTTTTTTCTTATATGGCTTGTTTTATAACTCGGGTGAATTTCTTAGAAAATATCAAATAACAATTTCACATTGAGAATTGTTAAGATAATGGAAACGATATAGCCAAGGATGGTATTCCATTTGGCATTGGTAAATTCTCCCATCAGTGATTTCTTAGAAGTTAGATAAATCAGTGGGAAGATTGAAAATGGAAGAGCAATCGAAAGAAAGACTTGTGAATAAACCAATAACTGATCCAATGTTTTTTCCTGATGACCAAACAGAACCGCTACAATCATGACAGGCAACAAGGCAAAGAGACGAGTTGCCAAACGAATGAACCATTGAGGTAATCTCATATGCAAGAAACCTTCCATAACGATTTGTCCAGTCAAGGTACCCGTAATCGTCGAATTTTGACCACTGGCTAATAAAGCCAAGGCAAACAAGGTTGATAAGGTCGAGCTAGCTATAGCTCCTGCAATAGTAGAATCCTGCAAGGCATTATACATTTGAGAGAAGGCAGAAATCTCAGATGCATGGCCGAAAAAGAGAGCCGCCCCGAGAATTAATAGAAGGGAGTTAACCACAAAGGCCAAGGATAATTGGAGATTTGAATCCCAGGTCATAAAGCGCACGGCTTTTCGAACATCATTCTTGTCCTTGTGATTGATTTTCCGAGTTTGAGACAAGGAAGAATGCAAATAGAGGTTATGGGGCATAACCGTTGCTCCCACGATCCCTAGTGCCAAGGTTAATTGACTTTCATGCCCTGGCAAGGGACTTTCAAATAAGGTTGCATTCGGTAGATAACCCTCAACGATTCCTTGGAAGCTTGGATGTGACAAAGCTACCAGATAGGTAAAAATTGCTAGAATGGTTAAAATCAGTGTTGTCACAATAGCTTCAATTTTCTTAAAGCCAAATTTCATCAGAAGCAATAAGAGAAAAACATCCAACACGGTCAAGAGAATTGCTATCATAATCGGAATCTTAAAGAGAAGATTGAGAGCAATCGCTGAACCTAGAACTTCTGCCAGATCTGTCGCCATCAAGGCTAATTCTAAAATCACCCATAGACTATAACGAAGCCATTTAGGTGAATGATGAGCCGTTGCTTGAGCCAGGTCCATCTGGGTTACAATACCAAGCTTTCCTGCCATCTGCTGAAGTTGCATGGCAATGAGAGATGAAATCAAGATAACAAACAAGAGACTATACTTATAGGAAGCACCACCGACTACACTGGTAATCCAGTTTCCTGGATCCATATAACCAACTGCGACAAGAGCACCCGGACCTAAAAAGGCCTTTAAATTTTGCCAGAAATGATTGTTATTTGGAGTATCGATAGATTGATTAATCTCAGAGAGTGACACTTTTTTATGAGAAGACATAGATACTTACCTCTTTCTAAACCTATTTTTTTCATTATTTTTCTATTAGAGAAAAAAATAAGATTGACTTTAAACTATTAAAACAATGAAAACTATATGAAAAAAACATTTAGTTTTTTTCATTATTTTTCTTAAGGCACCTTAATTATAACAGAAAATATGATAAAAACTTAAGAAAAATTCAGGACTTGATTTAATATTTAGGATACAACAAAAATGTTGTATCCTTTTTTTACAAAAGAATGCAAAGGAATACCAAAGATAAAAATAAAAAACGCTGATTTAACAACGTTTTACCAAGGAATGCAAAAGAATGCAAAGGAATAATGGAGCCGGTGGGAGTCTCTGAAACATTATTAAATCAAGCTATATTTAATTTTATAACTCCTTTTATAACTCTTTAACAAAAAACACGATCGCTCACTGTTTTTATTTTTAACAAAACACCGTTTTTGACAATAATGCCCTGCTATACACCCTCCCTATTCTTCAAGAAAGCGTTTTTTTGAACAATAGGATTTTGATTTTGCTTTCTAATCGTTCAAAATGCGTACTTTTGCAAAATAGAAAACCGTGACAATTATCACGGTTCCTGCTTATACCCATATTCGATTTCCGCTTCCCTGCGGATTTTAGCAGCTTCTTCCAAAGAGACGCTACTGCCTAAATATTTTGATTTTTTGTCAACGTTGATATACGCAACGTATCTCTTTTTACGCTTGTTAAAATAGACGCCTCGCACCCCAGTGGTACTTTTAGCAGTTGGTCGGTTTGTCTTCAGTGATTCAGAATCTCGAATCTCAGCCATTCGCTCTTTTGTACTGCGATTATGCTTGCAACCACAACTTGAATATCGCTCTATCTGATTGCTTTGTAATTCGATGTGATTTCCGCAATGCTTGCAAACGCAATTCCAGTAGACGCGTTGATTTTTTGAGTACGCTCTATCAATTACTTTAAAATTATCTGTTTCAGTATTCGTCAAATCCTTGAAGCGTTCATGTTTTTTCTCTTCGTTCAAACAACCGCAAGAGACAACTGAGCCATTTCTTAAATGATCAGCACGAACGAAAGTAGCTGTCCCACATTCACAAAGACAATGCCACAATACCTTGCCGTTTTTTGTTCTTTTTCCAACGTCTCCTAAAACGGTCAGCCGACCAAACTGCTGGTTTGTTATATCTTTTACCATATTTTACTCTTTATGCTGCTACTTCCATGTGCAATTTTACCGCACGCATAGCTAGTGACCACACGCTAGTTCCTGGCCAAGCTTCTTTTTCCATGTTGTCAACATTTACCATCTTTGTGTAAGCGTCCATTTCAAACGCAACACCCAATTTTTTGCAAGCCCAATCCCAAGCTTTTGCTTCTTCAGATGTTTCAGCGTCAGCATATTTTTGGTTAACACGTTCAACAACTTCTTTTTCATGTGCCCAAGCTTCTTTCAAACAGTCAGCGAATGAAGCATATTCGAAGTATTCACGACCAGAAAAATCTGCATATTCAAAGTCACAAATTTGATAGTTACGTGTAAACATTCCCCAAGCATCTTTCATGATTCCTGATTTGTCATAAGCTACTTTTTTCATTTTTATTTTCCTCTTTTTTGTTTTATTTATCTTACAAGTATAGTATATAACATTTGTTATACATTGTCAATGAAAAATACAAAGAAATTTAAAGTTTTTTTCTTTAGAAAGTACTTTCAGAGAAAATAAAAAAGCCTTGAAACAGGCTTTTTAAGACGTTTTCTGCATCTGGTTCGCAAGTTCAGTTAATTTGTGACCAGTCTCGATTGTGAGGTTCTCAACGCTTCTTTTTTTATTGATTAAGGCTGAAATTGTCGGTTGGGCAACACCGCTCATTTTTGAGATCTGATAACCACTGACATTTTTCAATAGCCATTCAATTTGCTTTGTATCTACTTTCATGTTATACTCTTTCTAAGGCTGATTACTCTGTCAGCCGTTTTATCTTACAAACCCCCTCATTTTTTGAGGGGGTATTTTTATTGTTATTTCCCAAATCTTGCTACGAAAAGTCTGTGATATAATTCGATATCTTCTCTTGTAACATCAAGTAATTTTCCGTGTGATTTCTTGACATCAACGTATTTAGCAAGTTCTTCCACATCACGCATATTGCTGATATCATATCCTGCACGCAATAAGCCGTAAAGTGCGCTGTGAATTTCTTGCAAGTTATTATCAGGAAATTCAACAATTTTTTTAGATAAGTTGAACATTTTAGTTGATGTTCCAGCCTCGTTGCGAATCGCGTTTGTCCAGCGTTGTCCAAGAATCATGTGTCCGTTTTTCATTGTAAGTTCCTCCGTTTTTGTTTTATTTATCTTACAAGTATAGTATATAACATTTGTTATATATTGTCAACACTTTTCTTTAACTTTTTTAAATTTTTTAAAAAAATATTTTTCTAAACAAAAAAATGCGCCCGAATCGGGCGCCACCTTCTAAAAAAGGTTGTGTTCATTATACTACGATTTTTAAAAAATAGCAAACAAAAAAACCGCAAGCTATTGCCTGCGGTTGGTGTAATCTAATTTGAAAGTCCTTTCTGTTTTTATTTTTCTTCTTTTGGTTTATCAACTATAGTGATAAGTCCGTCTGGTTCGGTTTTGAAGGCTGGGTCTGTGTGAAGTTCACCGTTCGCCTTCAAATAGTACCATCCATCGCCTGACTTAATGAACTGTTTAGATAGCATATAACCATCTTTTTCTTCCATAAAATACCAGGTTTCACGGTATTTCACCCAACCAGTGGCCATGCGACCGTCTGATTTGAAGAAATACCATCGATGGCTGAGGAACATCCAGCCTGTGACCATTGCGCCACGTTTGTCAAGATAGAACCAATCTTTGCCATCATTGAACCAACGGTTGATTAGGCAGTATCCACGTTCATCGAAGTAGAACCACTCATTGTTGATTTGCTTCCATGAGTTTGTAGGATAAGAGCCATCTGACTCCTCCCACCACCAGCCGGTGCCATTTTGTTTCCAACCAGCTTCAGAAAGACCACCTTCAATGTCTTTCTTGAATTGCTCACGACTGATACCCCATTTGGCAAGGTAAGGGTATGGATCCACATGGTCAGAGTAATTTCGAGGTTGGTTGTACGTGCAATACTGATGTGTCTTGATTCCTGCTAGGCTATCAGAATCCAGCGTTTTCGGAATCCCTGCTTCATCAGCAAGATTCCGCAGAAGCTCAACATAGAGCTTATAATCGCGCATAAACTCTTCTTTTGTGCTATGACTTTCAATCAGTTCAACTTGACCGTATCCTTCAACGTTCCATCCACCTCCTACATCGTAGGCTCCCATGTCTGTGTACCAGGTCTGCATTACACGGCCGTTCCCAACAACGTGGGAAAAGAAACCTGAATCAACAGGACGGCGCATGTGGTAGTCTGCTTCATTTTGGGCAGTCGAGTTCGGATTCCCTGTTGAATGCGCATGAATTTGTCTGTATGGTTGTTCCCCAACTTGTGGAAGGTCAGTTCTTAGTCTACTTGTATCAATATCCATTATTGTTCTCCTTCGTTCTTATCGTTTTTATCGCCAGATAAACGCTCAAATGCCTTAATGATAGGCTGGAAGATAGTCACATTACCTTTCAACTTACGGTAATTTTCGATGAGTGACTGGAATGTGAAAAGCAAATATCCCAGGTAAATCGAGTATAGAAATGCGAACCCTGTCTTATCAGGCAACAAGACAGACATCGGAATCAATACCATCAGCAATAGAACACCAAGAATCTTTCGAATCAGACCGTTAATACCAATCTTGCTCTTGTATTCAATTTCTGGATTTGCAATCGCTGCAAACGTCCCTGATGCAAAATCTACGATTTCTAGAATCACAATTAAGCCTAGCGCATACAATACTAAACCATCTTCTGTTTGAATCAGGCTTCTAAAAAAGTTAAACAATTCGATTTTCATATATTCTCCTTTACTGAACAGGTTTTGTCTCTAACTCATTAGATGTTTGAGTCTGTTTGTCGTTTTTTGTACCATCCCACTTCCAAACGGCAAGTAAACCATTTTGAGATGGTGCCCCTTCAAGTTGAGTAAGTGTTTCTCCTTGATAGGTGAATGACTGATTGGTTTGAATCAGGATGCGTTTACCTTCTCCATTGATTTCAGCGTGACTTGGATCTTCAACCGTAAAGATTGCACCAGGCTCGTAAACTTTACCGACTTCAGCAAGCGGGAATAGCTCAACCATCTCTTTGTAGGTTGTGCCGTAAGAAACTTTCTCACCCATGATAGAATCTTGAGCCATGACACGCACTACTTTATCGATTTTATTTGCAAGAGCTGCAAGCTTGTTCTGTTCACTCTCATTTTGCGCAATCTTCTGATTAGCCTGTTCAAGCTGCGCCTGTGTTTTGACGATGGCACTCCCTGGATCTAGCTCGGCTTTTAGGATGTCCAGCACCGCTTGAATCAAGACATCTTCTGATTCATTTGTACGGTCTCCTATTAGCTCACGCATATTTGTACTGTACCGATTGCCTTCTGACAGACGGATTTCAACCACTGTCTTGATATTGTCGCCCAAACCTCGTGTATAAGGCTTGCTTGCTAGTTCGTAGTTATTAATTGCCATTTGTCATTCGTCCTTTCGCTTCTTCAAATTTAGCTTTGAGATCTTCGTCTGATTCGATGATTTGTTTCATCTGCTCAAGTTCCATTGCAGTAACTGTGTAGAGAGCCTCCAGAGTAGCTGATTGAGTAGCTTCATTACTGACTCTCTCACTTAGTGATTTAATTGTTAAAGTGCTGATTTGTTTGTCTTGTTCATTCATGCTATTTCTCCAATTTTTCTATTTTCTGATTAAGTTCTTGAATGGCCTTAATCAAGTAAGGCACTAACGCGGTATAGTCGATATGCAGATAGCCATCTGGATTCTCAGGATTTTGTGAAATTACTTGAGGTATTACGGCTTCAACATCTTGAGCAATTAAACCAATTTCCTCGTGCTTCTTGCTATCAATGAAATCAAATGCGACCATAACCAATTGATTGATTTTGTCCAAGGCTTTTATACTTGTCTCTGTGATATTTTCTTTCAATCGTTTGTCGGAGGCCTTATCGATGTGATACTTCACCGTCCCCGTCCCCGACTTGGCTCCACCAAATAACTGCATTCTTGCCATTCTCGCGAGGACTTCGACCGGTTCCATAAATTTCGGTTCCACCAACCATCTCAATGTTTTTATGAAACGAATTCGAACCGTAAAAATTGACGACGCTCTTACTCGAGAAATCGACCACTCTATGAAAAGTTGTGTCGTTATTACAGTACATTTTGCCGTCCAATGTGACGTACCAAGACAAGGGCCCTGGTTTGCCCCAAGTATTCCCCCAATTAGCCCAGAAGGCTGTCTGAAATTCTCGACCTCTACCGTTACTCATACCGACCTTAAACTGGTCTAATCCAGTCAACCAGAATGAACTTGGGTCGTTATCATGGGTACCAATTTGGAATCCACCGATACGGCCCTTGTAACCTTCGAGCAAGGTTGCAGTGACTACGACTGACCGCAACTTGTTGATGAAAGCTTCTTTAGCAGCAAGCATATCAGTGAAGATATTGCTTGATACGAACATCCGAGCCATTGCTTGGTCCATAATGAGCTTATCAGCTGTGATAGTCTTTGAACCGATAATCTCAGCGTTCAGCTTAGCAAATGCACCCTCGCCGACAAATACGCTTGAAATAGCCATTAATTGCAGTCAATTCATCGAGCAAGGTCTTACCTTTCAAACGAATCTTCTCGGCCTCAATCAAGATTTGATTGTTAGTCGCATTGATTTGAGAAACGATCGAACCAGCGCTGGTCAGATTCTGAACCGACCACGAGCCAGCTAACTGACTTTGAACCGTGCGAACAGCTTCAGACATGTCATCTAGTTGACTAGCTTTATATCCGTTCGTCTGATTAGCACGAACGAGCATAACCTCTTTAATCTCAATCCAACCGTTTTTGGCTAAGTAGAAATAAAGTGGATAAAGTTCGCTATTCCCAAACTCAAAATCTCTGCTGATAGTGTACGTTTCGTTGAACTCTTGCCAATTACTTGAAGCTGCAGTTGAGCTTGTGGCTACATCTGAAGCAATAGCCGTTTCATTCGTTTCGTGATTTTTTGTAACAACCACGAAATTATGGTCTAATCGTCCCACAATGCGATACTTAAAATTAAGAGTATATGTCTCACCTTTGGCCATTCTATCGATGTAAAGTGGTAGTGTGAATCCTGCGAATGTATATCCTGAATTACCAGTGCATCGAATGGTAAATATACCGTTATTCACGAATACTCTCTTAGTGTTGCCTTCATTAACAAGCGTATGCCTATCCATTGACTTAGAGCGGACGATTAAGTTATTGTCGCTTCCAAGGCTTTTAGCAACTTCAACCTGGAAAAGTTGGGAAGTAAGAGCCATACGAGCGACCTTATTTGAAATGTCATTCTCGTTGCTACCGATAATCCGTTCATAGAGCTGACTAGTCTCTCTTACTCGCTGGAAATCCGTCTGATTGACCTTGCCAGCAATCTGAGATGTGATGCTTGCGAATTGACCGTCTACTGTCTGTTTGTACTGAGCAATTTTCGTAGCAATATCATTGTTTGTTTGCGTGCTTATCGCACTAAACCGACGTTCAAGACCTCTCACATCCTCTTGATAAGCTGATTTCCCAACGTAGTCTCTGGATATCTGTTCACGGATTGCGCTAACTTGACGAGCGCTCTCGTCTCGAGTGTATCTTCTCAATGCTTCTTGTCGCTGACCATCTTTGCTGATGTAGGTCTCAACAGCGCCCATTTAGTAAATAGACCGTCTGCAGTGTTTTTAACTTCATTCAGCTTAGTTCCGTACTGATTTTTAAAACTTTCAATCTGGCTAAGAGCATTTTGAGATGATTCTTGTAGATTAGTAATATCTGCTCTTGCTCGCTCGCTAATTCGTTTCGCTTCTTCAGCAAGTGAATTGCTGGCACCCGCGCTTCTCAAAGCTTCTTCGGCCTTACGCTTCGCTTCTTGAATTGAATAGTTATCAAACGACTGGAACTTCTTGTCAATTTCATCAGCGATTTGACGTTTGATTTCTTCGGCTCTTTCCTTCGCACGTTGCAGTTCATTATCAAACTCTAGCTTATTAACACGAATTTTCTCGTCAAATTCCTTATTTCGACGATCTACCTCGTTCGCAATAGCTTCTTCAATCAAACCCTCACTAAAGCCACTTACTGCTTCTTTGATAGCTTGTTGACGAGTAGAACGGTCTTTAGCTTGTAATGTCTGGTAATCGCCCAATTCAACGACTGAGCGGTTATCATCTAGCTTGTCGATGATTAGCTTATGGATTCTAGCTTCAAAAGCTATTCCGATTTGGTCTCTTACAATTCCGACACTATCACCAATCCAAATATCTTGCTCAATCGCATTGGCCAAATCCAAAAGATTGGCTTTGAATGTGACGATAGGAACAGATAAACGTTGCAACTCTTTATAAGTCGCTTTTAACAACTCAACTGGGTCTTCTATATCCTCGTTGGTATAAACACCAAAACGGTGTTTAATTTCGCCATTTTGATGTAAACCGTAGATATTTCTAGCAGTCTCATTAGCTACATAATTCTGACCAGCTGGCTTATTGACAGGGTCACCCTTTGATACAGACCAAACGACGTCTTTAAATTGAATTCTGCGCCCATAACCGCCCGTAGCTTCTCCAGATTCGTTTGTGCTTTGTTCACCCTTGCCACGGCCGATAAGAGCCGTCACAACCTCGTCAGATGATTCTTCATAGGTTATGTTGAGGATGTTAGAACCATATTCAAATTGATGCCCTGTTTTGCGTCCAAAACGCTGATTTAGGTCAATGTATCGTCCGATTATCTTGTTTTTCGACAAAGGTATATCTGACTCTAAATTCGCAAACGTATGATTCAATCAATTTAACAAGCGCCTGTCTGACAGAAATGTAGTAGAAAGACATATTGCCATTGATTGTCAAGCCGTCAATATCGCCTAGTTGGTAGCCAGTGCCCTTCAAAATCTCTCTTAAAACATCGCTGGCAGTTCCACCTGGACGCTTATCTTCGATGATAAATGAATGCAAGTCGCTTTCTGCTCTATCAATCCCTTGGATAGTTAAACCGATGTCATAGGATTTTTCAGAAATCCGAAACAAACAAAAAGCCCTGTCTCGTGATTGAAATCCGAAAAACTGGGCTTCTTTTATAATTTTAGGCTTGTAATCTACAGGAACTTCAAAACTCGCTCTATCAAACTGATTCAATTCAATCGTATGAGTAAACTCTGCAAGGCTCGCTTCATCGATTACGTCAATCAATTCTTCTGTCTGATTAAATAAATAGATCATGCGAACACCTCTTTATACTCAATACTATTTAGCAGAGCGCCTACAACTTGAAATGTATTAACGCCTTTTTGAAGTTTAAAATACCGACTATTAACCATGTCGAAATTCATCAACTCGTTCCTGTCATTTAACGTGATTTCTCTTGTCTCACAATTAACAAGTAGATTTGAACCTTGAATGTAAGTGGCCTTCAATCTGATATACTTCTGTGTTTCAAGATGTAAGATACGAATTTCAGAGCCTGCTTGCGTTGTTAGTCTCAAAATAGGTTTTGCTGGGAAATCTCCGTTGTAGGTTATCTTGCTAGTCATTACCGTTTTAGGCTCGGTATACTTGAACGGGTCATGGCAAATAAAATGCAATTTGATAACTGTATCATTAGCATCTTCCAATTCTGGTTTCTTAACTTTTGAAAAGATAGCCTTATAGTATCTTTCGGGGTCATCACCGAATACTAATTTCTTAGCTTTGCGAGAAAACAACAAGCGATTTAATCGCTCGTACTGTTTCCGCATGCCTGAATCGGTGAAGCCTGTTAGTTTGACCTGTATCTCTATCTCACGCTCTTTGTAAGTCGCACCATAGAGATATTGACCGTCTCGGCCTTTGATAGTTGCAGTTTCATGATGAAAATCAAGGACATCACGTCCTGTGGTGTTGGCCACAAAGAACGTTCCGTCCTCGTTATTCATTTCTCTATTGAGGCTCACATCACCAAATCGAACTTCTAAGCCAGAGTTAAATGTTGGTGTGCCTCTGATTGTGTCATTAAAAGTATACATTTAAAACACCATTTAAAGGCTTTGAGCCTTCAATCTTATCCTTTCTTCTTTATTTTGGATATTTGAAATATCGGCAACAAATACTCTGAAATCATTTGAACCAAGAGCGAGGTTAATAATAGCCGGTTCTTTCGTCTGGTTGACTTCATAAGTAGCTGATAATGTACCAGATACGTTATTTGAGAAATCACCTTGCAACGCATTAGACATTGCTGAAACTCTAGAACCTGCATCGTCAAACATCGAACGGATTCCATCTGCCATTCCAGATACATTGCCTTTGACATCTTCAAAGCCACTCATTAAAGCAGTATTGAAACCGCCCATGATGGCTTGACCGGCTGGAATCAGCAATCTACGGTCATACGATATTGGCCCTTTATGTTCTGCAATCCAACTTGCAATGCCACCAACGAAGTCAGTGACCGCACCCAAGCGGCTTTTAAACCATTCAAGAAACCGTCCATAATCGCACGACCAGCACCACTCAAGTCAATGTTCCACAACCTGTCAAAGAAACCTTTGACTGCATCAATTGCATTGCTAACACCGCTTTTTAATGATCCCATCACATTTAGAAATCCATCTTTTAATGAATTAGCTACATTGATAACAGTACCTTTGATATTGTTGATAGTATTTGAAATGAAATCTTTAATACCAGTCCAAATTGTGGCCACTATATTTTTAATTGTACTCAAAACAGTACTAATGACATTGCTAATAGCATTGATTACCGTTGAGATGACTGATTTGATACCATCCCAAACAGTCTGAGCGATACCTTTAATATTCTCCCAAGCACCACTCCAATCACCTTTGATAATAGATGTAACTGTATTGATAATACCTGCTATCACATTTAAAACCGTTGAAATAACTGTTGAAATAACAGTCCAAACTGTCTGAACTATTGTAGTGAATACCGTCCAAACCGCATTCCATACTCCTTGAACAATCTGCATACCTGTCGTTATAACATTTGGATAACTTGGATAGCAATAGTGATAAATTGCTGAATAGCGGTCCAAACCGTCTCAATAACCGGCTGAAGCATATTCCACGCTGTCGTTGCAACATCTACGATACCAGTCCAAATAGTAGACATGAACTCAGAGAAACCAGTCCATAATCCTTTTATTGTTTCGACAATAGGGGTCAAAAAATCAACAAATCCATTCCATGCATTTTTAGAAATATCTGTGACGCTATTCCAAAGAATTACAAAGAACTCAACTAAACCGTTCCAAGCATTTTTGATAGCTTCAATAATTGGCATCACTACTTCAACGATTCCATTCCAAACCGTTGTAGCTACTGAAACAATTCCACCCCACAAAGCTGAAAAGAAATCTTTTAAAGCATTCCAAACATTCATTAAAGCTTCAACAATAGGACGAGCACCCTCTAAGAAGCTATTCCAAACATCTGAAGCAAAGGATTTAATTCCTGACCAAAGATTAGAGAAGAACTCTGAAATAGTATTCCATGCGGATTTAATAGCATCTATTACCGGTTTCGCTTTTTCTAATAAGCTATTCCAAGCATTAGAAGCCGTTTCTTTGATTCTATTCCACAAATTAGTGAACCACTCTACCAAACCACTCCACGCACTTTGGATTTTTTTCCAAGCGCTTGAAGCGACATTAACAATGCCATTCCAAAGACCTTTGAAGAAGTTCCTAAACGCTTCAGATTTGTTCCAAAGAAAAACGAATGCTCCAGCTATTGCGATTATTGCAGCAATCACTAAACCGACAGGGCCAAGAAAACCAACGATTGCAGTAACTGCTGGACCAATCCATCCGCCTATTTTACTGAAGATATTTAGACCACCTACTGCTACTTTAGCAAGCGTTGAAGTCTCAGACATGAAATACAAAGCTGAACTAGCAGCCTTAGAACCTCTAGCAATACCAAATAAGGCAGTCCCTACTCTTGTAGCGTTTTGCATTCCACTGAAAACATTCTTAGTAGTACTTACCGCACCTCTAAGCCCGATTAAGGCATCCGTTGCTAATTTCGTTGTTCTTTGTGCAGTCTTAAAAGCAAGAAATGCTGATGCTACTGCTCTAATCTGTTCAGGACTTAGGCTTTGAACAACTTTAGCAAATGACTGGATAGCCTGTGAAGCTATACTTAGACCTTTACCAATCTTTTCGCCAAAAGAAGCCATGTCGCCACCAGAAAGGGCTGATGCTACTTTCTTGATAGCTTCCCAAACTTCGCTTAACGCTTTCTTGAAGTCAGCGATTGCGCTTGTGTTTGAGAATCCTTGCCAAAATTCTTTGATTTTAGCAACAGATGTACTCACGAATGACGATATTTTCTCAACAATTGCATTAAAATCAATCTTGTTTAGAACCTCTTCAAGACCCGATGCTAACTTCTTAAAATCAATCTTATCAAGCTGATTCATGATAGCTTCAAGAGCCTTTATACCAGCCTTAGATAACGCATCAAAAGCTGGCTTTAGTTTATTTGCTAATGTCTCTTTTAAACCATCAAGCGCTTGGTCAATCGTCTTATAACTTGTAGCCATGTCCTGCATCGACATCCCTGCACGTTTAAATGCTTCAGCGAAATCTTCGGTTTTAATCTGACCTGCTTGAATTTTAGTGATCAATTCATTCAGAGATAATCCCATTTCTTTGGCTACCGCACTCATACCTGCTGGTGCCTGTTCCATCATGACACGGAAGTCTTGCCAAGTGATTTTTGGCTTAGCTAGAGCCTGCACCATTTGTTGAGACAAAGATTTCATCGCTTGTTTAGGATTTTCAGCGGATGCAGCAAGACCACCCATAGCCTCAACTAGCTGGGCACTATCTTGACGACCGATTGCAGCCATCTGTGAGAATGTGCTTGCCATGTCTGAAGCTGAGTAGATAGTCTTGGTAGCGTAGTCCTGCATGGCCTCTTTAGCTTGATTGATTTGGTCTTTGCCCCAGCCCAACTTACTAAGGTTTCCATCGAATGTGTCCCATGCTTTCTTGGAACTATTCAACTCTCCTACCATTTCACCCAAAGAACCTTTAATGCTGCCAACTGCTGAACCAATCGCTGAACTGACCAAGTTAGCCCCCAGCATAGATTTGAACATAGAGCTACTCTTATTTGAAATCGTATCAAATGCAGACGATGTCTTTTGAAGACTATTGATTGCCTTCTGTAATCCGTTCAAAGTCGAACTCATTCCTTTGTCAACCGCAGTAAGCACCGCTTCGACTGAATAAGTTTCTGCCATTATATACCTCCTTCCATTACATATTTGCTCTCAGTAAGAGCTGTTTCTCTTTGTCTGAGAGTTGATACTTTTGCTTGTTAGTATCTTTTTTCTTGTAAAAATCACTGTATTTTCGATATAAAGGAGTTTTACCGTCCGATTTAGTAGCTTCTACCTGCCTAGATAGCCAAGCAGAACGATGTAAGAGTTCATCTTCATCTTGCTTTCTTAGCAACACCCCAGTCATTAACAAGTCGTATTCATACATTGTCATGCGACCAATCTCGTTCATGTCTGTGATATTCAGAAATCGAACGCAATTTATAATGATTTCCTCAAACGTTTCAAGAGATGATTTCTCAACTATTTCTTGAGACCTTGGTTCATCTCCAACATCAAAGACTTACCCGCATTTGACTCACTCAACTCTTTCAGTACATCATCAAACAATTGCTCTAAATCTTCATGCTCTTCAACGAATGTTTCAACATCCACCAAAGAAGGTCGTGGGCTTTCTGTGACTGTCCCGTGGTAAATGATATCAGCCAATGAAGCGATGTTCTTAGCGTACAATTCAGGAATTTTAGCAGATAGAGCCATGCCAAATTTCAAGCCTTGTTGCTCAATTGGGTAAGCTTTGTCAAGCGAACGAACGAATTTAACGCCAAATTTCACGTTGTAAGTTTTATCTTTGATTACTAATTGCATTGTTTTTCTCCTTTTTCTAAAAAATACAATAAAAAAGAGAGGTGTGAACCTCTCTTAATTTCTATCCCCCGATACCAGGCACTCCAGAAACTGAAGTTACAGGACTTGCTGAGCTAGATGTTGTTTTAGTAGTATCAGCGAACTCATACTGAACGACTTCAGCTTGGCTATCGTTAAGAGTAGCATATCCATTGACACCAGTACCATTTACTGCGATTTCAAGTTCCAATTCAATCAAATCCTCAGCATTCTTAGTTTTCTTGAACGATGTCAAGTAACCTTGATAGTAAGTTGCTTCGTATTTGCCGTCTTGCTTTTTAGCGTTCTTTTCGATCTCCCAAACTTCGATAAGTTCACCCTTGTCCATAGCTTTTTCAAGTTTCTCAACCAACTCATCATCTTTAGCCATGATCGTTGTAGCAGTGATTGAAACCTCAATACCACCTACCGATTGAAGAACACCGTCTTTTGTTTTGACTGAGTTAGCGTCACGGCTCTTTTCAGATGAATGTTCAGTTTGGAATGCTAATTTAGCACCGTCCGCTTTGCTTGCTTCACTTAACAAACGGAACAATAGAATACTGTCAATCCCTTTTTTTGCAATTGGCATTTTTTATCCTCTTTCTTTTATAAAATTGTAAATACTAAACGAACACGACCACGTTTTAGTGGTTCGACTGTCGTGTTGTCGTCAAAAAGCGATATTGTAGACTGCGAGATGTTCAAAGCTAGATGATAGCCATCTGCCTCACTAATCTTCATCGCTTCAGCTAAGATACTCGAACACATATCTGATACTTGTTTGCGTTTTTTACGGGTACTCCAAACTGACAAAACCAACTCTACAGTACCTTTCACATCCGTTTTGTTTGGAACGAGTATGGAAGTAGTATCTTCCAACTCAACGAATGGATAAGGCACGTTATCGTCTGGTTTGTAATCGTATGTTTTATAACCCAAAAAAAGACAACGTTTAAATACGCTGTCAAAAACTGCTTGTTCTCTTGATTTCATTTAACCAACCTTTCCAAATCATTTTTAAAAAGTTTTTTCTGATCATCAAAAGCTGGCTTGATAAACGGTTGTGCGCTCATTTTGCGAGTTCCTAACTCAACGTAAGCAGCGTAATCAGTACCAGGCGCTACTCGGTATTTAAACCTATCTATCTTGCTACTGTTAACAGAGATAGAGCGTTTAGTAGCTCCTGTCGGTTTAACAAATCGCCTTTTTGACCTCTGCCCTCATAGTGACCTCTAAACTTGGAAGCATTGGTAACTGCTTTTTTCTGCATAGCTACACCATTTTTTTCAATGATACGTTCTACCTCTTCCATTTTAGCGACTCTTTGAAGTTTAGCTTGAAGTTTATCAAGGCCTTTTAATTCAAATCGTAAGCTACCCAATAGAGTTATCCTTCTCTAGATAGAATACTCTTCCAGACTGCTTATCTGCTCTGCATTTATAGCGTTCTTTTCGATAATTAAGATAAGTGAATGAGATTTTAGGTGTATTTTGGAAATAAACCACTTTCGACCCACGTTTATATTCGCCAAAAACTGCGACTTGCTTGTCGATACCCAAGTCCATAACATGAGCTGGAACAATCAACCCTTTGTCTTCACTGGAAGTGTATTCGCCTATTTCTGGATCATACTCTTCTTGTTTCTTAGTGATAATCTCCACTCTATCGTTATATCTCATAGCATCTTAAACCCCGCATTAAAAGTTTTTGAGCAAACACGCTTTATCACACTATCGTATTCTTTGAAATCATCAGAGTTAAATCTCATAGATGTACCTTCCAAGGAATGATTACTCATCCCTTCAGCACCAATTCTATTAAAACGTTTAATTATGACCTCGGTAATGATATACTCAAGGCCTTCTGGGACATCATCCACGCCTGCGTAGGCTAAAAATTAGCAGTTGTTAACATTGCTATGGTTGTGAGCAACTTGTCTTGAAGATTATCCTCAATCCCTAGCAATATCTTTGCTTGAGTGATATTAGCCATGTTATCCCTCCAAAACTGCGATAAGTTCCTCTTTGTTCAGCGTTGAATAACCTTCGATATTACGCTCTTTAGCGATATCTTTTAGTTCTTTAACCGTTAAGTCGCTATAATTGATAGCTTCAGTTTCAGCAGGCTTTTTAGGATGATGTCGTCGTAACATCATACCCATTAAGCACCTCCGAATTTAACGACTTTAGACGGGTCGTACAAGTAAACACCGTAGTGTTCGTCACCAGTGATTACAGTAGTTTTCTTGAGGATATCACGGTCTGTTTCAATAGCTACATCACGTTTAAGATTGATAACAAATGCTCCGTATTTAGCAATATCATCTGTATCTGTGTCAACAGCTGAAACTTTAACAAGGAAACCTTTGCCTTTGTCAACTTTCTTAGAACGTACGATTTGAACGCCATGCGCTTCACCAAAAGTTCCAGAAACAACGATGTTAGCGCCGATTTCTGAACCACGAACCCACTCTTTAGCGGTATCTTTACGCAGAGCGATAGCATCTTCAGGGTTCAAAAGAGCAACATAACGTGCATCTTCTTCGTCTGCGAATACTGCCAAGGCTTTATCAAGTGCATCACCAGTTGTTGGAGTTTCAGCTACAAATTGAGTAGCTTTTTTAGCTTCTTCGATCAAATCATTATCTACTTTGTTAGCGATAGCCAAAGCAATTTGGTGTGTAGCTTGACCAATTGGGTCGCCGTAACCAGAAAGAACTGCTTCGTCTGTAAGTTCGATACCTTTTCCAGCTTTCTTAATGGTCATTGTAGACTTTTTAGTAGTCAATTGGTCAGGGGTGATAGCTTCACCTTCCGCTACATCTTTAGCATCACCAGAGTATTCCCATTTAGGAACCGTGATAGTAGTACCTGGTTGCCCAACAAGCATGCGCTCGACGTAAGCAAGTGGTGTGAATTTAATCATTTTGTCAAGTTTAGCTGATACCATATCAGCCATTACTTCAGGGTTAATCATCTGTGCAAGTTTAGTTTGTGTCATTGTCTATTATCCTTTCAATTTATGATAAAGTTCTGGGTTATTTTGGATTAGTTCATTTCTACTTTGATAACCCATTTTGTTAAATTGTTCCTTGGTAATTTCACCGGCTGAAGTCTCTTCCATCTTCTTCGGTGTCTTACCTTTTAGTTTCTCACCGACTTTCTTATCGGCTAAGTCATTCACCAAAGCTACAAAGTTTTCTACAGCCTCCTGCGTGCTCTCTGCGGTATCTTTGACAACAAGTCCTAGGATTTTATCATCAACTGCAATACCGCCCTCAGAAAGCATTTTAGAGGCTTCTCGCTCAAGTCCACTACGATTGATTTTAGCTTCCAGTTCAGCAATGTATGCTTTTTGTTTTTCCTGCTCATACTCTGCTTTCTGAGTTTCATTCATCTGACGTAGCTTTTCGGCTTCATCAAGCTTTTCTTGCATTCGTTTATCGAATGACTTTTCTTGTTTAGCCAAGCGTTTTTTGATTAGATCATCAACTTCGCTTTGAGTGAATGTTTTCGGTGCATCTTCAACCGTTTCAGGATTGTCGACTGTTTCCTTTTCGATTTCCAATACATCTTCTTTTACTTCTTCTGCCATTTCAGGCCCTCCTTTTAAGTCCGAGTGGACTGATATCCTTGGCTTTTAACGTCATCAAAGTTCGGACAATATAAAAACCGTGCTAAAAAACACGGTTATTTTTTATGATTAAAATGCGGTACTGTCGTACACCGACAGTTAGGATGAAACGGTGGCGCGTTCAATGCTGGAACCAACTCAGATACTTTAAATATCTTCCCGTTGAATGGTTGGCAAATCTGACATGCTTTTAATTCGGTCATGACTTCAAACTCTTCAACACCATTAACCTCATAGTTGGCTTTCTGAGCCTCTGAGTATACCCTTGCCGATTCTGTCACTGCTAACCGTCTAGCATAGCCATAAGAGACATCAAACTCTTTCCTAAGGTTGTTAATCAGAACGTTTGTGCCTCTACCTCTTAACACGGTATCAGCAACACCTTTCTTGACAATGTCTCTTAGTTCGTTCTGTCTCGTCCAGATATTAGTAGACCAGTTGGAACCGTAGAAATTAGCGTATATAATCGTATCTGCTGATACCTTTGAAGCCTCAAAACTTCCGAGAGTCATATTCAAAACACCAGCTGAAAACAGATTCTCTCGTCTGATTGATTCAGTCAAATGCTTATCTATGATTTCAAACTCACTCAAAGCTAAATCATACTGATGTAGTTTGATATTCGCTTGCAACACTTCAAGACGACTTGTTTTCATCTTCAAGTTATACAATCTCATCAAGTCGTTTTCTGCTTTTGTGAAATCCTTGCTTGTTACTTTCTGACCGCGTTGTCTCAAACGATTAGCACGTTCAACTAACTGCTTAGCCTTAAACTCAACATTAACCATGTCAAGCCTGTCTGCTCTCTGTTTAGCTTCTAGCTTCGTGATACCTTCTTTATCAGCATACCTTTGCCAAAAGCTATCAATTTCTTTCTGAATGTTGTTAGTGTGTTGTTGATAGGCACCGTTCAGTTGATAAGCTACTCTCTTATCTGCTAGTTCTCTAGCCTTTTCTTCGGCACGATACCTATCCTCCCAATACTTATTGGTCAACATCTGCTATAACTTTCTGGCTTTCATCTATTTCAGCGTCCGAGTAGATTTTTTGTTTTTCCAAACGTGTTTCAAGGTCGCCCATTGCTTCCTCTTCTTTTTCCATTCTTTCGATTTCTTTCTGCGGATCATCAATGATAGACAGAACAGATAGTTTGGTTTCTTCAGAAACTTGTCCAGATAATTGCCCAACAATTTGCGCTTCTTCAAGAATGTTTCTCGGCACGTTTCTAGTAAACGTATAAGTTAAACCTGACCATGCGTCCTCATAGACTGTTGTTAAAGGCACGCTGAACACAATCTGATACAAGCGATTAAATGCCGATTGTAGCTTTCTGTCTTTCATCCGAGCAAGGTTATCCATAGCCTGCAATTTAAAAAGCAAGAGCAGTACCAGATGAATTTCCAAACTCAGCTTCTGACATGTTCGCAACCATTGAAATAGCAAAGATAGACTCTTTCAGCAAGCTAATAAGGTTTTCTTGTGTCGTGTCTGAACTTGGTTTCTCAAGGAAATTGACTTCAGGCAAAGGTCCGTCGCCGTTTTTCCAAAGATTAAAAATCCTGTTCTCTCTGATTTGACTAGCATCTTCATCTTGTAGTTCAACACCCAGCACCTTCAAGTAAGCATCTGCGAAATAATCTACATCATTCGCTTTCTCACTTGCTGCCTTATTTAAAGCGTTAATCAAAGTCTTGACGCTTTCGAAAACACTCTGTCGCTCTTCATTCTCAATCAATTCAACAACTGGAATAGAACTATAGATGTGCTGAGTACGCTCACCGAATTTCACTGTTCCACCAGTTGAAAAAGTAGCGTCAATCACTTCATCATTCGTGATAACTTGCCCAATACCTGTCTGGCTATTCTCGTTAAACGTGTATCTTACTGCGAACAACGGACGCTCTTCGATACTATTATCATGCACGATGAACATGTTGATTGGACTGTTATAAGTCGCTCTAGTCTGCTTGTATTCGTCTTGATAAACATAGATGAACGCATGACCAAATACGCTAGACATTTTAGCAAGTTCAAACTCTGAATCTTCCATGTCGTTAATCTTACGGAAATCAGCGACAAACTTGTTCACGTTTCATCTTCGTGCTTGATTTTAACAGGAACACCAATTTGATACCCTGTGAACGTATCGACAATGTATTTAGCGTAATTAAAAACCAGACGATTGTCTGGCTTCCAGCTATCTTTTTTAGTCATTTTCAAGACTTCGTGTTGTGAGAGATACATATCCTCACTTTCAACATAATTCTTGACCAACTTACTCATGTGAAGCTTGATTGCTTCAGTAACAAGTTCTTCAGTCACTTCATCGCTTGATGTCGTAATGACCTTACGTTTATTAACAAAAACTTTTGCCAATTTTAAAAACCTCCTTTGAATAGTTTGATTTTTGTTTTATATATCCTATCTTGCAAAGCATATCTAATAGCATCGATGCAGTGATTGTAGCTATCTACTGGCTCGTTGATATACTCGTTTGTCTTCTTGTCTTTCTTCCAAGTGTAATTTTCAAGTTCTTCAATTAGCTTCACACATCGCTCATCAACTATCCATTCATACTGCAAGAGATACTGAATTCCTTGCATGACTGATCCAGGACCTTTCTGCACATCAATAACCCGAGGGATTCCAAGATTTCGCAATTCCTGATTCGATTTCTTTTCAGCACTATCGGCTTTGATTTCCTCTTTGGCATACCCAAGGGCCTTAATACTTTCTGCAATCTTGTCATTTGTCAATCCCTTTCTTACAAATTCCTCAACTACATACAAACGCTTATTAGCATCGTCTATCCTTACATGAAGTAAAGCTGACGGGTCATTGATAAAACCGTAGTCAAGACCAAAATAGGCAGGCAAATGCTCCCATTCGCTTTTATTCAGTAACCGCTTCTCATACTTTGGAAAGACTAGCTTGTCCAATGTCGCAAACTCACCCAAAGCATAGATTTTATAATAAGCTTCATTCCTGTTGGCCAGTTCTTCGATATTCTCAATTGTGACCTGGTCTAAAAAACGATTATCTTTGTAGGATGTATGATAAACAACCGTATTTTTTGGTTTCTTAACAAAAAAAGCGTTGTAGGTCCAATTGACTTTTGAAACTGGGTTAAACATCAAGAAGATTTGTTTCTGCTTGTGCTTCTTATCCCTGAGACGAAGCGTAAGCTGCGTATAATCGTCTAGCGTGAACTCAGACGCTTCTTCCATGACAACATCTGATACACCTTTGATTGACTTGATTTTTTCTGGATTATCAAGTCCTTTAAAAATAAACTGCGCACCGTTTGGCAACTCTATTCGGTATGCTGAATTGTTGACCTTGCACTTGTCGAGTAACTGCCATTTATCCAAACATTGCTTCACATCTTCGAAAATGGAGTCATACACAGTAGATCCAACTTTACGCAAGAATAGAACCTTGCGTGGATACTTCCAATCTTGGCAAGCCTTGTATACTACCTTCTGAATTACACCGTGACTTTTGCCTGATGAAGCCCCACCGTAGTGAACTTCAGTAAAAGTAGAATAGTCATTGAGCTTGTCATAGATATGCTTATTAAATACTCGGCTAGGATATTGAATGACAATATTGATTTTGGGTCTAGTCTTCGTCAGCATCCCAATCACCTACCTTGATTTCTATAGTTCGTTGAGTGATATCGATGTTGTTTTGATACATTCCTAACGTTTTTGCGTATTTATCCGATGCTAACAACATCACAGATAAATCAGGAGGAACTTCCTTAACCGACTGATAACCTTCTCCATCACCAACAAGTTTGATATCTTTAATTTCACGCCTGATAATTTTTGCCCAAAACTGCTGAATGTCCATAGAATTGAGCAAAGAGAGCTCCGTCCTGCGCTCGTCGAAGGCATTTTTTAGTTTTTCAACGACTGGTGGAATATGTAGGAACTTTTCAGACCCAGAGAGCATTTTATGTGCAGTTGTGTGGGCGCTTTTCTCACTAAAACCAGCTTCTTTTGCTGCTTGCGTAGCGTTTTGGAAACCATTAGCCATGTAAGCCAGCACAAAGGATTTCTGTCTATTCCTAGAGGCAGGCCAGTCTGACATCAAATCTATAGCATGGTTTTTTAATTCTTTGATAGCTATTTCTTCACGTTCATTCATTGCTACCTCCTTTCACAATAAAAAAAGCCACACGATGTGTGACCTTTTCAAGACCTCTCATTGCGAATTAAAATCGCAATTGGAACGACAGGACTCGAACCTGTGACGTCTCAATTTCCTAAACAGGACTTAATCCGTCTACCATATATCCATTAACCAGCATGAGACTACTGCTTTAAGCGAGTGACTTTTGATAACTTATAGTTTATTATCTTGTCCACAAATATTCCTACTTGTATCACTCATGCATGATCGGTTAGACCAATCACTTCTTACATCGCAAACTACTAAGCCATTTTTCAATTAACGAAGACCCCGCTAAAAGTCTAAGCTGCTTTACTCTTTGACTTTGCTCTCATCCTTGCGAGACTTGAGCAGGCAATCTAATTGCCGAAGTGCACTTTCATTTGCGACGGGCGATGACTTTTGCTTTTTTGAGTTTTTTCTATCTTGAATAGCCTTAAAATATAAAAATCATCTTTCATCTATCACAGACACGCATCGCCATGTGTTCCATTCTCTTTTGAAGAACAAAATGCACAGCGCCTGCTTGTTATCGATTGTTTTGCGGACAATCGACTCACCTTACATACTTTTGGGAGGCGCCCATTTTTTGTAAGATATGGTATTAAGCTCTTGTTGCACCTCGAACCAAATACCTCTTTCCTCTTATAGACTCGTCTCACAGCCAAACTGCCACGTTTGCATTTCCTCAGCACCTTGCCGTCGGAATCTGTCTGCTTTAACTTCGCCCACCTATTCCAAAACTGAAATAGTTAAGATTAAATTGCTTAGATTGACCATTGCTGGCAGGATGTTTGATAGATTTAAAAACATCCTTTTCCTGAGTTACCACAGATTATCTAGGCTAAGCCCTAAAACTGCAAGCAGACTACAGACTTGCGTGTTAATTAGTAATCATTTTGAAAGTTTTCCTTTTTTTATTTTTTTGTAGTCTTTAAGACCTCTAAGGGAATCAAACCCTCTAGCTTATAACTTATCCGGAGTATAATTAGCTATGCAATCATGCAAGGTCCAGTCGCTCCGCAACCATTTGTAAGTTAATGAGTGATATATGAATGCTAAGCCTACTGCCTACCCCATTCTGGAACACAAACACTCAAAGGAGAGTGTGGGATTTGAACCCACGAACCGCACATAGGCGACCACCCGTCTAGCAAACGGGCGCATTCAACCTGACTCTGCCAACTCTCCATGTCAGGGAAGGCTTACTGCCTTACCCTTAATTCTTGATGATACTATAATAGCACGATTATTAGACCAGTGCGCTTCAACCTAGTTCACATTAGTTCACATTAGTTCGCTTTTATCAACTACAATACCCAATTCACGGATTGCATCTTTCTTCTTTTTGTAAAAAGTGGTCTTGCTGCATCGTAAAAATTCAATCATATCATACACGTTTGCTTTCTGAATATACACCATCCTTAGAATTGTTCGACTTGCAGGCTTAGGCATTTTATCAATCAATTTACTGAGCTCAATTCTCCGCTTGATAGCTTCAGCAGTTGCTTGCTTCATGTACTCTTTCAAGGATTCTTGCATGCTAAAAATATCAATGTAACGTTCATCTAATCGAATCCTCTGACCACCTTGAACCTTATCCATGCTCATTTTAGGGCTAGAAAGCAAACTAGCTTCAAGATTAGCAAGCTCGTCTATTCGATTCTGTATCTCTTCATCCAAATTCTGTAGTTCATCAAGTAACTCTTTAGCCTTGTTCACTCTCTGTCTCCTTTGTGATATAATAATATTATTGAGATTATAGCTGAGGCAGAGAGTGCCTTGGCTTTTTTATTTTAGAGGTTATTGAGCATTTCGAGAGTTTCCTCATAACTAAGATTTACTTTAGCTTTTTGCTCCTCGTATGCTCCAAACATTTTGGGGATTCTGAAATAAATGATTGTAGAATTATCATGAATTTTAGTGATTGTGTAGATGTGTTTGAGTAGTTCTTTTCTAAAAGAAACGTTAGGAAAAATGACTAAAGCAGGAGTTTTTACACCGGCAGGCCTTTTTTGCTTCAATTTTCCTGAATATGGGTATTTTTTAGGTCTCATTGTTTATCCCCTTCCTTATTCTCTAAAACGGCATCTTGTATAAAAGTATTACCAATTTCATAGCGCATGTATTCCTCAGCTGTCACTTTAAATGTTTCTTCGACTTGCTTATTGTCTGCATATCCTGAAACAACCAGAATATATCTTCTTTCGGTTCTGGTTGGCACAAGTACAGAACTTTTACCGTTCATAACAGGTATGAACGTTGTGTGAGGTTCATCAATGTACTTATCTACTACTGTCCCACTCGAAATCTGGTGACATGCCACGAGGAATGATGCGAGTAAAACAACACATAGGATTTTTAAATTTTTCATGAATACCCTCACAAGAACAAACTAGCTAGCCAAATTAAAAATGCACATGTAATGATTTTCGAAATACTGCTCTTTACAGCATATGAATAATCCTCTTCAGATTCTTTTTTGCTAGATAGCACAGGCCAGATGAAAGATAGTAGTGCATCCATCCCTAATGCTTGCCAGACTGTAATTTTACCAACTGGGACAATCGTTGTGATGATTTCATTCCAACCATACTGAACCACAAATGGCGATACAACGATTACAAATACCGCCCCAATAATGATTCCTAGTTTTTTCATTTTATAAATCCTCCTCTTTTACGAACGAGCCGTCTACCATCTTACCTTTTCTGTCTTTAATCTCATTCCAGGCCATCTGAAAGCACTCAGCAATAGACCAGCCTTTTTGCTGACAGTAGATGGTTAGCACTACTAAAATATCACCCACGGCATCCTTACCCTCATCATCTCGTTTCTTGAGATGTGCCTGCGCTAGTTCGCCTGCTTCTTCAAATAACTTCAACGCTTGAGCCGTGCTATTGTCAGGGTTGTCTAACCCTCTATCTTTCGCCCAATGCTCAACATGATGCGCTAATAATTCCATGTTTGTTGTCATGATAACTCCTATAATTCTTCCAGCTTGAAATATTCCATCAGCTCGTTCTTCAATTCTTCCAGAGTGTCACATCGTCCAATCAAATCCAACACATCTAGCATCGTATACTCTTTATTCAGAGTGTTCTCTGCTACTGCTTCAGCTACCCATTTTGGATGTGTACCAGCGTAGGAGAACTGATTTGAGGTAATAGCTCAAGCAATGCTTCATATCGCTCCTCAAGAGCAATTAGAGCGCCAAATACATCAATGTAGTCAGTATCTGCTTTCTTACTTTCAAAGACTTCTGGCTGATTTTGTTTCACGATTTCCGCATAAATAGCAGACCATTCTTTTTCTGAAAAACGTGATTTTTCAACCAATGCACCGTATTCGATTTCCTTACCATCGACTGTTACTTTATAATTCATATTCTTACCTCTTCTCCTACTTTAACTTTCTCCCACTGCTCTCTAGTAACTACAAAAATCCCATAATCTCTGATAGTTACTGTATACAGCTTGCCATGTCGTCCTTTCTCAAGGACTTTACCGAATATCTCAGCGCCTGCGTTGTCTGCCTTATAGATAACCATCGGCTTCTTCTCTTCCAAATCTCGAATCCTGTCCATCTGCCAGATGTTCAATCCAGCTGATAGCAGAATCCAGATAGCTATGAATCGTTTCAATCTGTGACCTCCTTAAATTTCATAAATGTCATCCAGTGCGTAGTACCTCTTTGTTGACCGAACAATGGTTTAAAAGGTACAGATTTAAGAACTTCTTTAACGTTGATTTGACAATCAGACCATTTAAAAACTAGAGTGCCTCCAACTTTTAGAACTCTCATACATTCCTCAAAACCTTTTGCTAAATCTTCCCTCCAGGTAAATTTATCAAGCTGTCCATACTGGGCTTTCATTATCGAATTAGGCCCTACCCATTTTAGATGTGGCGGATCAAATACTACTAGATTAAATGTTTCATCATCAAATGGCATATCACGAAAATCTCCGACAACGTCAGGGTTTACGTTTACCTTTTTCCCATGTATTTCAAATTTTTCTTGTCTGATGTCCATGAAAGTTGTATGACTCTCATTTTTATCAAACCAAAACATACGACTGCCACAACAAGCGTCTAGTATTCGTATATCTCCCATCACTCCACCTCCTTAAAGCGCCCAGCCATTTTTGGACTTATTTCTTTTGAATATAGGATTCTTCTTTTCTTTTTTCTTCTGCTTGAGATAATCGCTATCTTTGTTAAAGATAATATCTTCATCTTCAATCAGTTCAGGAATGAAGTATTCAGACGTGTATCGTTCAGGCTGTTTCATATTACCACCTCATATATAAATATTTCGTGTCAATATCTTGTTCTAAAATACACTCTTTCAGAGACTTTAAAACCTCCAATGCATCACTAACTGTTCCCCATCTATTTTCAGGTTCATACTGCACATACTTTTCAGGGTACCGTTCTAATTCAGAGATACCACGTTGAATGTTATGTAAAACATCAGCGATGTTGTACGTAGTCTCTTGGTCAAAATCCCAATCCATAGCAATTCTAAACATCTTCCCGAGATTGTAGGTCGGAGAACTATATCTAGGTTCAGCAATACGGATATATTGCCCGTTTTCTATTTTCGCTAAGATTTCCAAATCATAACTCATCACTCTACCTCCTCAATCTTTACTTTATACATTCGATCACCTCGATACTTGCTCTCGAGCTGAGCCTTGCATTTGGCAGCATCACCCTCTTTCTTAAAGAAGTGAGTTTCGTCTACCATGTTGTCAAAAAATAATGTTACTGTGTATGACATTTTTACCTCTTTTTCTTAACTGCTACCGTGCTACCGATAAATTCTAAAAAGTAAAAAGTTTTTTTAAGAATCCCTATTTTATGGGCTTTCTCTATTATTACTATTATTTTATATACTTTTTTTAAAAACATAGGTAGAAGAGTAGCATTATATATAAATATTAAATAAAAGTCAGTAATATCAAGGGGTTAGACTGCTACCGATGTGCTACCGATGTCTAGTTTTATCGGTAGAATGCTACCGATCTACCCCTCAACTGCTACCGATGACTACCGATAAATTTTTAATTGCTACCGATTAGATTTTTCCGAATCTTTCACTCTTACGAACCCTTTTGTACTTTTACCTCCTGCCCGGAAAACACTTTTTTTCCAATCAGGATGATTATCCATAATCATGTTAATCTTCGTTGACAACTTCCTGTCATTCGAATTTCTCATAAATAAGTTGTACATCATTTCACGAGTTGAGACCTTATCTAGTTTTTTACTTCCAGGATCAAAGTCGCTACTATTATCGAAATATTTACTTGTGTATTGATGTTGTTGCTGAATAGACCAGTTTTGCCAATTTTCAGGGACGGGCATATCAAGATATTCAAGTACTTGTAATTCAACTTCATCACGATACATGAACTGTTCACGGTAGATATTCAGTTCATCCTCTGTATTTTCATCAAACATCAAATCAGCATCAGCACGATAAATTGTGACAGCCTCGCCCCAGATTTGTTCAATTGTCTCCGGCTCGATTTCCATTGGATGTTTTTTTTGCCGTTTACTATCTGCCATAACTGGTAGAAAACGACGTTCACCCGTCTTGTCTTTTAGATATTCTTTTTGATTAGTAGTCCTGGCTAAAATGAAATTTTTGGCGAATTCCTCGGTCCGTTTCATATAAGGTTTACGGTAGCGTAGGCTAGTTTGAGACAAAGGCTTTTGTTTCAGCGAAACTCATTCGATTACTAGCAACCATTTCATCATCATTAACAATCAAGGATTTCAGCATGATATCGTAATTGTCTTTGTTAGCAAAATCCGTGACTGAATCTGTGTACCATGCTCCACCTAACTTTTGGAGGAGTGAGGTTTTCCCAACACCCTGACCACCGACCAGATCAAGAACATAGTCAAATTTAACGTAGGGGTCATATACTTTAGCAACCGCACCGACCAACCACATCTGAGCAATCTTGGAAACTAGGGGAATGTCCTCAGCCCCCAGGTAAACCTGAAGCATTCGGTCGATTCGTTTACGACCATCCCATTTTTCAGCAGCCTTTTCCATGTACTCAACGACTGGATTGTAAGACCGTTCTGAAAAAAATGTCTCCATGCCATCTAGCATCGCCTGGTTAGAAAAGGCCACCCCCAGCACGCTTTCAAAATAAACCTTTACAACTGAATCAAAGTTGGAGGGCAACTCCCCTTTTTTGAAAAGGGTATTACCTATCTTGATGTCTTTAAGAAGTTCATGCTCTTGGGAAAAATCGTTGTGCTTTAGGTAAATACTCAACTGATCATCAGCCTTGAAAGACATCAGCACATTACTTGGGCTATTGGCCTTGATGTCTCCCTTGGCGGTAGTTATCATCTTAGGTTGTGAGTCAATACTTACTACATTACCAATCACAATCACCTCCTATCTTTCTTAATCATACTTTCAACCGTTCGTGTCACCTCTCTGTCTGATAGAGGATTTGGGCTGTTTGTATTGGCCAACCTGGCCAACTGTAAGACAACCTCATCATCAACTGCCCTGAATAGCAGGCCACCTACAAATTTAGCTAGCTTGTCATTTCGCCCACCTTCATCACCAAAACCAAGGGCTATGGTTTCAAAGAGGTCGGTTGTTTGTGTACGTTCTCTTGTTTGTGAGCGCCTTGCTAAATCCCTAAGACCGTCTTTACCATCGTATCTATAGCCGTGAGTTTTACCATACTGCGTTTTAATTGCTCGGATTAAATCACGGGAAGGAGTTACGATTGTCCCACCTTTCGCTGATTTCTCCAAATCCCACTCATACTGGCCATTCTCTGTTGCTGAAGGTGCTACTATGATATAGTTATTCTCGTGCGCTTTGATATCAACACCAGGCAAGAATTTAATCATCTGAGTAATTGGTTCATCATCTCTTTTGAAATATAACAGATGCTTTCCACCACTAGCAGTTTTGGCTTGCAGAGTTGGTTCAATTAAATTTAAATGTTCCCATTTTTTTAACGACTCAAAGCCATCTTCTTTTCCATGCTTGTCGATATCAATGACAAAGAAGTTAGTTGTCCTTAAAGCGATATTAGCATTCGGATAAACATCCCAAAAACGTTCAATTTCACTTGTAGTCATGGCAGGCTTATCAGCAAATTCGATTAAAGGCATCTTGTTTTTGGGATTGATTGGAATGACTGAGAATCCTAATTTTTGATATTTTAGAGCGTACTCTTTCATACTAGCCATTCCGTGTTCCTCCTAATTTTTATTCTTTAGAATGGTAAACCATCATCCTCAATTTCTTCTACATTTACAGGTTGCATGGTATCTTCTTCAAGGTCATAGCTACGGAACTCACGACCATCTTTACCTTTAGTTACAGTGATGACTAAATTGTAGTAAGAACCAACTGCCTTACGTTGCAAAGCTTCTTCCATGCTTTTTCCGTCTACAAAATCATCGGTCATAACCTGGTCACCACTTAATACAATTGTTTTTTGGAAGAATTTAATAGTACGTTGTACTGCCCATTCAAGACTTTTACCTTTCCATTCCGTCAAAGTCCCGAATGTAGCAAATTCAGAACGCCCGATGTGGTCTCCACCTCGAACTTCGAATTGATAACCCAAACTTTCCCATTTGCTATCTGCTACGTTGAAGGTCGCTTTCTTCAACACTACTGGGTAAGTTCCAGCAGGAATAGGACCAGGACCATTTGCGCTATCCTTACGTGGGTCAAACCCTTCTTTTTTGATTGATTTTGCGATATCTAATAAACTCATGTTGTTTTCTCCTTCTTATTTTTAAAATAGTTCATTTACTGAAGTAGCTTCTACTTCTTCTTTTTTAGCTTCTGGTTTACTTGTTTTTTCGACGTGAGCAGTTTTTCTTGCTGGTTCAACTGCACCACGAATGGTTGATAAGATTTTTAAAATAGCTTTATCATCTACTTGATCTGCATAATACGTTTTACGTTTTCGGTCAACTTCACGATTATAATTACTTCCAATCTTTTCGGTATGGACCATTAAGTCCGAATTACCGTTGATAAGATTCACATACTTATCTTTCAAACTTGGCTTGTCTTTGGTTGCATTTCCGTTATCATCGTATTCTGAAATCTGACGACTAATATAAATCACGTTCATTGGCAAGGCTTTAAGGTCAATGACTAATTCAGTCACCGCTTGGTTAAAGAAATCATATCCTTTTCCATATGGAATTTCTGACAAGGATTTCAAGCGAGGTTTTCCAGCTGGCGTCAATTCGTCACAAACTGCAATCTTAATCATCTCAATCACATCATCGATAACATCGATTACGACTGTTTCATACGAATGTTTTTGAGTTTGAAGAGCCAGTAGGATTTCTCCCAATTGCTTAATGACTGAATTAGTGATGCGTCCATATTGGTCTTTCTCGTTTACAAGTTGAACACTAGGCACGCTATTGGCTTCAGCATTCCCATCTGTGTTTAAAACAATAGGATTTGGGAATTCGTTTGCTAGATAAGACTTCCCGCTCATAGTTTCGCCATAAATAAAATAATTTCGTGGGGTGTCTTTTGGTATTTGTGGTTTGTTTTCTGGTAATTTAAACAAATTTATACTCCTTTAAAAATAAAATTCAATTACATTTACATCATGCTGCTGACGGCTTCCTGTTATGCGCCAAAGCAACTGTCGATAGTCGTCATACTCTCCAGAACCTTCTTCGACTGGATCTAGTACGACAATAGTTTGGTATTTATGTTGTAGACCATCCACTCCAACACCCAAAACTTGACTGGTGGCGACGACTACTTGATTATCAAGACCGTCTTGAATATCCCCTGTCCAGATGCCAATATCTGGATGCCGTTCTCGGATAACATTTACAATCTGTTTAGATTTGCTGACAATCAGCATATCGTGTGGTGCTCGTTCGATTAGTCCATCTAATTTTAATAGTAGGGGCGTATCAGCGCAGACTGGTTTTAATTTTGGAAAATCAACTGCTACACCCGTTTGATTAAGATAGCGCTCAAAAGTCTTTCTTCCAAATGATTGTTTAGCCATTGCAGTCTTGCCATCTACTCTTACAAGATTTAGCTTTCTAAATTCTGCAAGCTTATCGGTGTTCCCTGGTTCTACCTTGACCGGATAAAACTTAATCTCAAAACCGTTGTTTTCAACTGCATTTTCGATTTCTTCGATTTCTTCCCATCTGAAGAAATTTGGCAGATCTGAGATGTATTTCTCATAATCTCTAAAATCTTCCCACCTTTCTTTTGAATAACTAAATGGATCATAGACCATTTTTCCATGAGTCTTTTGCCAGTCAAATTTATTGTTGGGTGTCGCCCATCCAAAAACTGTTTTTTCAAGCGGGTAGAAATTCTGCCCTTTTTTTCTGATTGGGGTTGCTGAAAGACCTATCGTGTATTTACGCTTTATTTTGCGATATAAGGCCACTTGCTTATCGCTCGACATATTCTGCCACTCATCTATTATCAGCACGTCACAGGCTAATTTATGCCCCTTTTTGATTAGATTTTGAAGATACCTGTCTGTTTGAATGACAATCTCAACATCTTTGTCAAAATTCATAAACTTGACTGCATCTATCCAACCATTCAGGATAGCCAGTCGGTTATTGGTGATGATGATTTTCTTAGCTTTTTTATGTTTGGCAATTGCTAAGGCACATATGGTTTTACCGCGACCCCCAAGAGCCTCCAAAAAAATTCCATTTGATAAGTGGTTACTTCTTTTGACCGCTTCAGATTGCCACTTTCTTAGCGTTATTGTGATACTCACTCACCGCCTTTCCAATATCTTGAATAACTTCTTCAACATCATTTCTCATAGCCCAAAACAATCCAAGTCTTGCTGCTGCTCGAATATCTTGATGATGACTTTTCTCGAATTTCCAAAGACCTAAGATTTTCAAAAGATTATCTGGAATATCCGACTTATACCCTGCATTGTTTTGTAAGATTAAATTCGGATAGCAAAGCTGAATATAAGCTATGGTCTCAAGAACACTATTATCCTTTGACTTGTCATTGTCTCTCGCTTTATATTCTTCAACAACGACAACATCAAATTCAAGATTCTCTCCAAATTCATGGAACCAATCAGCAAAGCCTCTCATACCATAAGATACTACCCAACTATCGACTAATCTTGCATTATCCAACAAGACAACTCCTGTTGTACTAGTTTCAATTTTGTTGCTTGATGGATCAATTGCTAAAATTTTCATTAAACACCAACTTTCTCAGTCAGCACTCCTGGATAAAGGGCTGTGTTAAACCAATTTTGTTTATTTACCTTTGCAAAGGCAAATAGCGATTTAACTTCTTTTGCTTGCTTCTCAAATTTTCGAATATCTTCTTCCGATTCAAAGATAGGTTTTTCCTTGTATTTAGCAACTGTGACCAGCTTGTATTCCGGAGTGAATACTGGCTTTTCATTTCCTTGATCAAGATTTGTTTCATCTACTTTTACAAAGCGAATTGCAACATCAAATAGAAAACCTTCAGTAACAAGTACTTCAATTGATTCCGGTCCAATCACAACTGCTAGTGAATCCGTTACTCGTGTTTTATTCATCAATTCCATTACTTAATCCTCAAACTTCTACTTTCTTGCAAGGTAGCACCCTTGACCTTCTTGCCTGCATTCAGCAATTCCTTGATAGCATTTTTGTCAGGTTTTTTTGCAATTACAAAATATTTCTTAGGCAGCAGATCCTCATCCACAATGACTGAAGGTTGATTTTTTGCCAGATAAACAGTAAAAAGTAACCCCTTAACCTTGTCATGTCCGGTGATTTCAAAAGCTCCTTGTAAGCCAGTTTTAAGCCGTGTTATGTCATTATCGATTGACTTGCATCGTGCAGTCAGACGATCAATCTCTTCTTTGAGCTGTTTCTTATCAGCTTCTTTATTTTTGATAACCTTGACCGTATTTTCGACTTTCTCCTCAAACTGGTCAGTCCAATCAATCGAATCCAGGGTATCAGCTTTCGTTTCTTCGTCCAGCCCTTCCATATCATTGATTTGTTTAAAAATCCCTGTCAGTTCGTATAAACTAGCCATTTTTTTCTACCTCTCTAATTTTATTTGTAAGTTTTGTTAGTCCAATACCAGATTTGGTCAAATCAGCGTTGGACGTAAATAAATGATTTTGATTCATTCTAGCAATTTCGTTTTTAGATAAACATGCCAGGTTTGAAATATCATAGTTTGTTTTATCACCATCCAAGAAAACGATTGAGTACCCTTTTGGTATCGGCCCGTGATGGTCCTCCCAGACTTTACGATGTTTCAAAACCCATCGATTAGGTTCTCCAATCTTTTCTTTCGGATAACCGTCTGTTGTGTAGTTGATAGTGCCGACAGGTACATAATTCGGAGGTCGATTACCTTTTTTGAACTGCCCGCTGTTTTTTGGCATATTGGGGTATTTCTTCCCCTTATTGTGGGGAGTCTGACCTTTCTCAAATCTTCCCGTTAAACCACTATGTAGATTGTTATTTCTTCTATAATTCCTAATCTGTTTCTCAGTTAGTGATAATCCAAATTTGGTTCATTTCATTTGCGACATCACGAGAAATCTTATTTTTTTGGATGGATGCAAGGTAGTCGTGTTGCTCCTTAGTCAGCAATTTACCTTGATAAGCTTCGCCAACAAGCAAACCTAAACGTTTACGAACACCGCCGATTTGAGTCTTGTTGTAATTCGTCCCAAATTTCTCATTTAGTAACCTGGTTACTTCAGGAGTTAATCGACCAGGGCATATCTCGTGCATGTACTCCGTGTACTCATCCTTCCAGCAAAGCGATCGGGGCATTAACCTCACCTACCTTGTCTTTGAATTTTTCAGCATCTAGCGCCAGCTGGCCAGCTTGAAGGATTTGACCTGAGATTGCGACCATCTGTTTTGATCTTTGGAGTTCCGTCTTTAATTCATCAGCAGTAAGATCCCTGTCGTCCAATGTTTCCAACTGAGCAAACAAAGTATTTGTTAAATCTGTCAATTTATTTCGAACCATCTACTTAGTCACCTCTTTCATCAATTTATTAGCTTCTTTGATTAGCAAACGCATAACGTTGCTATCTGTTTCTTTTTCTGCTGCTCTTGTCAGCATATCCACCCACTCACGTCTAGTATCATTCTTCCAATCAACCAACTCAGTGAGTGCCTGTGTATGGTTATAGTAAGGCGAGTAGTCGTATGACTTATCTTCCAAGCGAACGCATCTGCCTGACTTGATATCTTTGGCTAAGTTCGCTCTTACATTACTATTTGTTGTACCAACAGCCTCGGCCACTTCATCATATGAGGCAGCAGGGTGCTCTCTATAATATTCCCTGATTCGTTCAGCTTGAGTCATGTTTCTTCTCCTTATTTCAACCCTTCCGGTGGTTGCACGTCGTATGTAAATTGTTTGTCTGAATTTCTCAGGTTCATCTGTGCAACATTGTTAGCTACCATCTGACGCTCTTTTTGTTTCATTTCAGCGTGGTCATCTAGTTTATTTACTAGCGACCATAGACCGATTCCTACGATTGTTACCAGGTAAATGTACTCCATCATCTCGCTTCCTCCTTTTCTTCATAAATCGCCACAATATTTTCAAGATCTGCTATACGCTGATTTGCTTGTTGGTATTTTTCTTGAAGGTCAATCAATGCTCTGTTTAAATCCAAAGCTAAGATTCTCCAGTCAGTATTTATTTCTTTGGATAACCAGTTTTTTAATCTTACTAATAAATTCATTCTTCCCTCACTTTGCTAACTGACTTTGAAACCGTAGTACGTCATTCAAGTCATATAAATATTTACCGCCTTTAGCGTTTTGCTGGTAGCGGAATTTCCCTGCATCTCTGAAATCTTCAATTTTCTTACGACCCCAACCGGTCTTCTCTTGGACGTCTTTAATTGAAGCCCAGTTCGTGCCTCTTGCCACTCGTAATTTAGCTTCAGTCATAGCTTTCACATTTAACTGGACAAGTTCTTCTAGCAGTTCATTTTTGAAATCTTCCCCAAACAATTCCAAAGCCATTGGCAATTTCCTCCCTTTCGTGTTATAATTCAGTTAGTTATTTTTGATAAGCGCCTGACTTCTGTTAGGTGCTTTTTTGTTTCATCTTGAAATTATGAATGCTGATTCGTGGTTTGTTGAACTTGCTCGCTCAATTTATCAAGATTTTGAGAAATCAATTTTAGATTCTCACTAATCGAGCGTGACTTTTTTTGATACGGCAATCTCAAAAATTTACCACCAGAGCGGACTACCTTAATGATTTTTTCAAGGTGGTCTTTTTCCTTTTCAAGAGTATCAATAATTTCTTTCATCCTTCCTCCTTTTTATTTGTGATATAATGATTTAAAAATATTATCTGAGGTTAAAGATGTCCCGATATACAGATTACAAATACGCTTCTGGTGTATTAAAAGAAATCGAAAACAAACCAGAAAAATATCTCATTATTCATTATTCCTGCGAAAGTTTCTACAATTTAGGGGGGAAAAGTCCCAGAATTGCATCGATATCCGTTCGTCAATTCAATAATGCTCAAACGAATAACTTTTCAATTCATCAATACTCTGAAATGTTACACACTCCTATCACAGATGAGAATTACAGAATTATCGAAAAAGAATTGCTAAATGATTTCTTTTCATTTGTCGATAAAAACTCCGATAAAACTTGGATTCACTGGAATATGAGAGATAGCGTCTTCGGTTTCAATGCTCTAGAACAACGATTCAAGGTTCTTGGTGGTTCACCAGTCGCTATTGACAATGACAAGAAAATAGACCTTGGTCATTTGTTCAAATTACTATACGGTGGTAATTACATTGAGAATCCACATATTGAAACTACTGCATTTGAATAATTTCAATCCTAAGCAATTCCTCACTGGCAAAGATGAAGCTGAAGCTTTCGACAATGGGGAATACGTTAAACTCAGTATGTCAACTTCGAGTAAAGTTAATCTGTTCTCCACATTTATTACACATGCTATCAATAAAACATTGAAGACCAACGTGTCTATATGGACAATCAGGGGAGTATCTGTCAAGGGACTTTATTCCACCTTTCAGGAAACAACCTATGGACAAGTGATTCTATGGATTATAAACCTTATCTTAGGTGGAATAATCGGTGCAGTAATTGCAAAATACATCCAATAACAGACCGCCTAGGAAGTAGTTCTAGCTTTTTCTGAGCTAGTTCTACTTCTTTTTTTGCTTCTTCTATAGAAATTAGAGTTGGGTTATCAAACCAATCTTTTTCTAAATAATACCTCTGCCCACGCTCAGACATATAATCAATCAATGACTGAAAATGCTTTATTCGTTCATGAAGATATTCTTTATTTTCTTTCATACCTCTCCCAAACTATGATTTAATTCGTATTTTTTGCCTAAAAAAATAAAATCCTTTTCGACATTGTATAGTCGAGCAAGTTTGTCTAAAAGATCCATTGGAATTTTTGAACTATCATGCTCATACTTCAACAGTGTTTGTTGATGAATGTTCAGTTTATTTGCAACTTCTTTTGCAGATAAGTTATAGTTTGTTCTTATTGCTCTTAATGTCATTTTTGGCACATTTCTACCTCCTTATCTAAATTCATCCAAGCTGACTTCCAGTGCATCAGCGATTTTGCACATATTTGTCCACGACATCTCTTTCATCCTTCCAGCCTTTAGGTTAGAAAAATTAGATGGATGGACATTTGATTTTTTGGCCAATCTGTACATCGACCAGCCTTTTATTTTTAATTGTTTTTCAATTTTATCCCACATCAAAAATACCATATGTTGTGTTTTTCGAGCACATTTAATCCTTTCTTATACAATATGTTGACAACCAAATATATTTGAGTTATAATATATTTTGACTAAGACCTCTCACCGTTTTAGTCAAAATCTAAAAAAGAAAGAAATAATAATTATGGATCCTAACCAACTAAAAGACTTTCTTCCTCTTGTTACAGGATTTTTAGGAGGAGCTACTTCAGCCGGTGTATTTGCCGGACCTATTCAAACATTGCAAGATTGGTGGTATATCAATTTTGGCCACGATATCTCTTCTCAAGCAGCATTATTGCGTGCAAAAAACGAAATCGATATTGAAAATCTCAAAAATAGTACACTTCAACAAGTGGCGACTATCCCACCAGAGAATGTTCAAGAACCGCCCCTTAAAATAATAGGTCCTGCATTGGAAGCATCTAAGTATTATATTGAAGAAGAAGAACTACGCTCTATGTTCGCAAAAATATTATCAAGTTCATTTGATAATCGAAAGAACTCGGTCATTCACCCCTCTTTCGTTGAGATTATTAAGCAGTTAGACATAACAGATGCCCATATTCTAAAAGTCTTAAAAGAACATAACTACGCAACAGAATCCCCAATTCCTTGCATGAAAGCCGTATCAAAATCAGATGACGGAACTAAAATAATATTTCCAATCATCTACTTTATAGATGGCTCTGAAGGGATTGATGAACTCGCCCCTTCTTTAACGAACCTAGAACGACTAGGTCTCTTAAGGATTAAAAGCGATACCTATTCTACGAAAGATTCAGACTATGATTCCATTAGAAACAACCACATTGTTCAATATCTTCTTCAAACTTATCCGGAAATTAGTGTTGAAAAAATGTGTTTTTCCATCACTCCCTTAGGGAAGAATTTTTTGGAAGTCTGCTTGTAATTGATTTAGCAAATTCTTCTACGCTCGATTTTTCAAAATCCATATATTTTTTGTATAGTTCATTTACTTTATAAATGTGGTAATGCATCATAGTAGATGTCACAATAAAAGATGTTAAAATTGAAATTATCAATGATTCCATGATATCTCCTTCCTACTCCTTTCCTTTTTTATCACATCGGTACTTCACTATCTGACGAATAGTAAAAGATACAATCACAAATCCTGCTAGGATTATCAATCCAGTTTCTTCACTCATTGCTTTTCACGGCAAATGATGGTACACTATCAAGTAGAGGTTGGGGCATCGCCCCTTTCTCTACTTTTTGTTTTGAAGCTTACGTTTGTGTTCTAAGATTTGTTTGTGCCACAAACGTGCTTCTCTGATTAAGCCTAGTGCCAAGATGACGGTTGTGGTGTCCTTGGTTGCTAGGCTTTTTATGATGTGTTCCATCATTCGCCTTACCTCCTTTCCCTTAAGCTTGATTATATTATACTACGATTTAAATCGTACGTCAATAGTTTTTTAGATTTTTTTCGTATTTTTTTCGAATTTTTTATTTACAAAATCGAAAATAAACGGTATTATATAGTAAAGAAGATAGGAGAAAAAAACATGGCAAGAGGACGAGGGAAATTAACTCCTCAAGATAAAGAGGATATGAAAGTCTTTTCCGCAAATCTTAACTCAATTTTATCTGATAGAAATTGTAAACAAGCTGAGCTATCTCGAGCGACAGGAATACCGCCTAGCACATTGACAGGGTATGTAAAAGGAACTTCTTTACCAATCCCTGGTAATGTTCAAAAAATTGCAGATTTTTTTGGAGTACCTAAATCTGTATTAGATCCTAGATTTGTAACTAATAATTCTATGGTCGATGACCCCTCTTCTAATACTTCCTCCATCCAAACCATCTACGATCAGTTAGAAGATGATAGACAAAAGAAAGTAGTTACCTATGCCGAGAGTCAACTGAATGAACAAAAAAACGAAGAAAAAACGAAGATAAACGAAGTATCGGAGAAAGTTATTCAACTCTATGGTTACGACTACTACGACCACGCTACTTCTGCTGGTACTGGGCAGTATTTGAATGATGTACGAGTGGAACGGATTGAGTTGCCAGTAGATGTAGATGCTGACTTTGTTATTCCAATCAAAGGGGACTCTATGGAGCCAGACTACCAAGATGGCGACCTGATTTTTATCCAGACAAGCGTTGACTTGAATGACGGTGTTATCGGAGTGTTCAACTACAATGGAGAAGCATATATTAAGCAACTAGTCATTGATACAGAACAATCCTACCTACATAGCTTGAATCCTGCATACAAGGATATGCCAATCACCCCAGAAACAGACTTCCGAATTATCGGTGAGGTTGTAGATTTGTATAGAGAAAAGTAATATAAGAAAGGAAAAATGTATCATGGGAAGTAACAGAACTAACCAAGAAATAGCTATCTATACTGCAACGATAATACAAGAACTAGAGGATTATCTTCACCACCTTCAGAGAATGAGCGACGAAGAGAATAAACGATCTGATAAAATAGCGCAATGGATAGAGAATTGGGTAAAATACCTAAAGCTTGAGAAAGTTTTTAACTCACGAAGTATTTCGGCTTTAAAAAGAGGAAGTATCGTTTATGCTGATTTTGGTTTCAATGTTGGCAGAGAATATGGAGGACTTCATTATGCAATAGTTCTGAATAAAACAGATGCACGTTCAAACCATCTTCTTCATGTATTGCCTTTAACATCTGTAAAAGAAACAACTGATATGTCTAATTTAAAATATTTTCAATTTCCAATTGGCGACGAAGTGTTTCAATTGTTAAAAAATGAGGCTACTCAAAAAATTATAGAATTAACTAAATTGTATAAACGTTTTTCAAACAAAGATGATGAATTACACGAAAGAGCTGTAATAGTTGAATCACTAATCGATGATAATAAAAAAAGCTTTTGAAGTGCTTAAAAACTTACCAGCTTCTGATAGAGACGATTCTTTTTCTCGAACAAATACGAACTATTGATAAAAATATAGACTTTACAAATGCTGAAGCAGATAAAAATAAAACAAGAATTGAAAGATAATGCGACTTTTGCTTTCAGAACTTGATGAGAAAAATAGAGTATGCTAATAAATTTATTCTAAAAAAATAAAAAAATATGAACAAAGATAGCATTGTTTTTATTGAATCAGGTTACAACAATTAGTAAAATGAGACTCTATGATCCCAAAAAAATAATAAATCAATTTTGAATGGTATTGTACTGTCTAATAATACTATGAACAAAAATAGACGAGGCGCTGAAAAAAATATTTTTTTAAAATTCGAGTATTTTTATTGACTTTTCTTAAAAATTAGGGTTAGAATAAAATCATAAGGTCGCTCGACGACAAAATATATGATACTGTCCCAAGAGGACAATTCTAGCCCTGCTCTTATGAGTAGGGCTTTTAGTTTATTAAAAAAACAACACTCTTCGATTGTTACATATCGTTGGAATCAATTTAATTTTATGATATAATTAAGTTACTTAGAGGTTTACCCTCATATTCTTAAACTTTGCACCTTAGCGTGCTAGGGGAAGTAGCTTAATTGTTACTTCCCTTTTTTGACCTGAGGTAAAGATTGTTTCCCTCAGCTTTTCATGGTCTATTGTACAAAATTGATATTTTTTAAAAATTATATTACAATACAGCTATCAGGAGTTTAGCTCCATAAAGTTTAGGTTTGGATTTTAGATCCATAACGTGATGGTAGCCGTATTTGATACGGCTACTTTTCTTTTTATCTAGCAACTGTTTCCATTTTGGAAACAACTCAAAAAAAAATCCCCACACTCGCAAAGTTTGGCGACTCTGAGTGTGAGGAACTTCAGTATACGAAACAACCATTAAAAAGGTCGGTTTCTTATACCCATTTTATCAAGAAATGAGGTAAAAATCAATGGAAATCAAGTCTTATAAAAAGAAAAACGGTGAGACGGCTTACATGTTCCGTGCTTATATCGGGAAAATTAACGGATATAGTCAATACGCTACTCGACGTGGATTTGAAACGAAAGCAAAAGCAAGAGCAGCACTACTTCAATTGCAGGATGATATTGAGAGTGGTGAGCAAAGCAGGAAGGAAATCACGGTTGAGGAGATTGCTGAAAAATGGCTCAAAGATTATTCCGAAACCGTACAAGACAGCACCTATATCAAGACATCTAGGAACTTCAAGAATCACATCTATCCAGCTTTTGGCAATAGAAAAATAGCTAGTATCACTCCTCTTCAAATGCAAGATCAAGCCAATGAATGGTCTAGAAAATTAGTCTATGGTCGTAAGTTAAAGGGATTGATGAATAATGTTTTTAAATACGCAATCAGGCATGGATATATTGATACGAATCCAGTTGATAGCGTGATTACATCAACAAGAAAGAAATCAGATAACAAGAGCGACTTTTACAACAAAGATGAACTTCAAAAATTCTTAAAACTTGTCTCCAAAACAAAGGATCTAGAGAAAATAACTCTATTCCGTCTTCTGGCCTTCACAGGGGCTCGAAAAGGGGAGATTTTAGCCCTTGAATGGAAAGATTGGACAGATAACACTCTGGACATAAACAAGGCTATTACAAGAGGTTTTGCAGGCGAAGAGATAGGCAACACCAAAACGGTCAGCAGTAATCGACTAATCAGTCTGGACAAAAAGACAAAAAGCATTTTAAAAAAATGGAAAAAGCAGAATCCAAATACCAAATACATTTTTGAAAATGAATTTAAAAAGCCAATTCCAAGCACCTTGCCCAGAAAATGGCTTATTAAAATTGTGGAGGGTAGCGACCTGCGTCCGATTAAAATCCACGGGTTCAGACATACACATGCCAGTCTATGTTTCGATGCTGGTATGACTTTGAAGCAAGTCCAACATCGGTTAGGACATTCTGACTTGAAAACAACCATGAACGTTTATACTCACATAACTAAGCAAGCAAAAGATGACATCGGAGAACGCTTTGCGAGTTATATTGATTTTTAAGGAGGTTCGCCTCCTTTTTGTGACTCCTTTTGTGACTCCCTTTTTCGCAAAAGAATGCCAAGGAATACCAAAGACAAAAATAAAAAACGTTGATTTAACAACGTTTTACCAAGGAATGCAAAAGAATGCAAAGGAATAATGGAGCCGGTGGGAGTCGAACCCACGTCCAAACACCTGCCAACATATTTGTCTACAACCATAGGTTATGTATTATTTTAACAGTCTCTCGACACATAACTCAAGCCTAGAAACTGCGAGTCTATTAATCTCTTATCAAGCCACTAGACGAGACTTGATCGTATCTCGCTAATAATAAGACCTGTCATTGAACACGAGCAATCCAAATCGGGTCACGCCTGCTGGTTTTTAGGCAGCTAGAGCGTAAGAAGTGTTATTTTTTGCAGTTATATTTAACTGGCATTTTTACATCTGCCGATGAGTCGCAAAATATGCCTCATAATGCCTGTCGAATCCGTAACGACCCCAAAAGACAATAAAACCATTATACCTTATCTAACACAAAAATGCAAAAAGGAAAGCAATTAACTACAAAAGATAGTCTTTCAAAGATTTTGTCAAAACCTGATAACCAGCAACACTAAGGTGCAACCCATCAGTTGTATAATCTTTTTTGAGTTGACCTGCCTGGTCTGTCAAACTATCAAAAACTGACACAAATTCCACCTGCATGTAGGCAGAAGCAAGCTCTTGATAGGCTTGATTCCATTTCTGAATTTTTTCATTCGTGCGGATATAGACTGTCTGCTTGTACTCCTCTCCCTCATTGACTGGCAAAATAGAAAGCAATTTCATCTCAGTCAATGGATAATCGCGAGCAATGGATTGTATGATAGCTTCGAGGTTATTGAGAGCCTCATTCACAGGCACATCTTTCCGATATCATTTGTCCCAATCAAAAGGACAATTTTATCTACCGCCCCACCGTAAAGATGCGCATCTAGATTCTCTAGTAACAGCCCTATCTGATAACCTCGAATGCCTCGATTGACAATCGTCTTTGAAGTTCCAAACAACTCCTGCAGAGGATAATACTCAACAATGGAATCCCCAATAAAAAGAATGTCTGGTTCTACAACAGAAACGTTATTTAAGTGACGATACTTGGTTTGGATTTTTTCTTGTTCCTTTAGGAGCCAATTCTCTAATAACTGTACTGCCACTTCATTCTCCTTTTTCTAACCAGTTTTCCAAGACTTGATAAACTCCTCCTTGGCTGTTGGCTGGCGCTAGAGCAGTCGCCACAGCTTTGGCTTTATCATCAGCATTTTCCATCGCATAGGCAATTCCAGCCATTTCAAGCATTTCAACATCATTTTCACTGTCACCAAAAGCCATGATTTGTTGGGGATTCAAGTCCCAGCGCTTGAGTAATTCTTCCAAGCCCCATGCTTTATGAATTCCAGCTTGAAGGATATCAATGCAACCATAGCCACTCGATACAGCCCGAACGCGGCCATCAAAGAGGTCATTGATTTCTTCCAAAACTGAACTCAAACGTTCCTCACCAACAACCATACTCATCTTGAGAACACCACCAAAGAGGTCAGAGGTTAATTCATCCACAAATTGCATCCGTTGGTAGAATTTTTCAATCATTTCTGGAGTCATAAAACTTTCAAGGTCTGTAAAAATCGTACCTTCTTTGACGAAACCACCCTTCATCCCCGTTACAACAAACTGATCCTGACACGATCGACCCTCGAAATAAGCCAAGGCCTTATCGACAATGACATCATCCCAAGTCTGAGCCTGAATCAGTTCATTGTTTTCAAAAATACGAGCACCGTTGGCAACCACCAGAACCACTCGATCCACCAAGTGCTCCAGTAGTTGCCTCATGCGATGAATTTCATTCCCTGTCGCAATGACAAAACGAATGCCCCTTTGATCCAACTGATCTAAAATCTTTTCCAAGCGTGGAAGATCAAGCTGGCCTCTAGCATCCAGCAAGGTCCCATCCATATCGGTCGCAATTACTTTAATCGTCATTTACTTTCCTCTGAATTCAAGTTAATCCCACTTCAACCCTACATGTTCATTCATTTCTTTATAGGCTGTATCAATTCGTTCCTTAGTCGCTTCATCTAATTGATCACGATGACTACCACCCTCGATAAAGTCTTCTAAGATATAGGTTTGGTAATGATATAGGGGATATCCTTCTGGTGAAAAAGTTCCTTTTGGTGTTCGATTGACCCAAGTAGGATGAGCTTTAGCTGTGTCAATAGTTGTTTTTCCACCTTTTTTCTTGACAGTTACATCCATAAGAACACCACGCTCAGTCCACTTCGCATTGTCTACACCAGTCATTGTTTCAATACGTTGGTTAGAAATAAAGTTTCCCATAGAATAGATGATAAGTTTTTTCTCTCCATCTTTTTCAACAGTCTCTGATGGCTCAACTACGTGTGGATGGCCTCCAAAGATAATATCCGCTCCCCATTCAATCATCTTGTGGTACAAAGCCTTTTGCTCTTCAGTCGGTTCTATACGATACTCAACACCCATCTGAGGCATGATAACAGTAATGTCCGCTTCCTTCTCTGCACGCTCAATTTCAGCCTTCATCTTATCTTCGTTTAGGTCTGAAAGATAGCGGTTATAGTCTTCTTGAGAAATACTTTGCTCAATTCCATTAAATCCATAAGAATAAGCCAAAAGTGCAACCTTGATACCGTTCACTTCCTTGATAACGAGTGGAGCTTGATCACGTGACTCGTGCGTATACACTCCAATAGGTGTCATTCCTGCCTTTTCAATTGCATCTGCCGTTGAAATAACTCCTTCAATTTGAGAATCTAAACATGATTATGGGCTAAATCTAAAACATGATACCCAGCATCTTTAATAGCATCCATTACTTGACCAGGAGCATTAAATAAAGGATAGCCAGCTAGATAATGATCTTTATTAATGGTCCCTTCAAAATCACCTATTGCCAAATCTGCCTGTTTGAGCCAAGGAGTTACGTATTCAAAATTCTCATGAAAATCATAGCTGCCATCTTCCTTTTTAGCTGACATATAGATAATATCATGGTAAAGTAAATCTCCATGAGCCATAATTCTAGCAGTTTTTTCTTCCTGATCTTTAGCATTTTGATTGGTCTTATTAACTTCTTGAGAAATGGGATCCTTTTTTTGACTGGTTAAGGGGATCCCTTGGAAACTTTCAAACAACAAGACCAATCCCATTGATAAAGCAACTGCTAGCAAGAGTATCGCCACAAATCCCTTATTACTCCACTTGCGATAACTCCTAAAAAAGTTTACAAACCCCCTCATAAAACGAAAAACTGGTCCACGTTTATGTCTATCTTGTCTTCTTTGCATCTTCATTCTCCCTACTTTCTAATGCAAGCCTTTTCTTTTTATTATATCACAGATAAGTAATTCTTTCACAATTGAATCGAACCTAGTAGGTATTTTCTATAAAAGCTAGATGCCGAAATGCTTTCATTCCTTGTCATTTTGTGATATCATGTAGAGGTAATGAAAGGAGAGAAAATGTCTGCAATAGAACGTATTACAAAAGCTGCTCACTTAATTGATATGAACGATATTATCCGCGAAGGGAATCCTACTCTACGCGCAGTTGCTGAGGAAGTTACTTTCCCCTTGTCTGATCAGGAAATCATCCTAGGCGAAAAGATGATGCAATTCCTCAAACATTCCCAAGATCCCGTAATGGCTGAAAAAATGGGACTCCGCGGTGGGGTTGGACTGGCTGCTCCTCAATTAGATATCTCAAAACGCATTATCGCTGTTTTGGTACCTAATATTGTTGAAGAAGGCGAAACTCCAGAGGAAGCTTACGACTTGCAAGCTATTATGTACAATCCAAAAATCGTCTCTCACTCTGTTCAAGACGCTGCTCTTGGTGAAGGAGAAGGTTGCCTATCTGTTGACCGCAACGTGCCTGGCTATGTTGTTCGCCATGCCCGCGTTACTGTTGACTACTTTGACAAGGATGGAGAAAAACACCGTATCAAGCTCAAAGGCTACAACTCCATCGTTGTTCAGCATGAAATTGACCACATCAACGGTATCATGTTTTACGATCGTATCAATGAAAAAGACCCATTTGCAGTTAAAGATGGTTTACTGATTCTAGAATAAAGAAAATCCCGTTGCAAGACGGGGTTTTGTGTTATAATAGAGGCATGAAAACAAATGATATTGTCTATGGCGTCCACGCCGTTACCGAAGCTCTCCTTGCAAACACTGGCAACAAACTCTACCTCCAAGAAGATCTCCGAGGTAAGAATGTTGAGAAAGTCAAGGAACTGGCTACAGAAAAGAAGGTGTCCATTTCTTGGACTTCAAAAAAATCCCTCTCTCTGAGATGACTGAAGGTGCTGTCCACCAAGGTTTTGTTCTACGAGTGTCTGAATTTGCCTATAGCGAGCTAGATTACATTCTTGCCAAAACACGCCAAGAAGAAAATCCTTTGCTATTAATTCTGGACGGGTTAACTGATCCTCACAACTTAGGCTCCATCTTAAGAACCGCTGATGCGACCAATGTTTCAGGAGTCATCATTCCCAAGCACCGTGCTGTCGGAGTAACTCCTGTCGTTGCCAAAACAGCCACAGGTGCTATTGAACACGTTCCGATTGCCCGAGTAACCAATCTCAGTCAAACTTTAGATAAACTCAAGGATGAAGGCTTCTGGACCTTTGGAACGGATATGAATGGGACTCCTTGCCATAAATGGAATACAAAAGGGAAAATCGCCCTCATCATCGGAAATGAAGGAAAAGGCATTTCTAGCAACATCAAAAAACAGGTAGATGAAATGATTACCATTCCTATGAATGGACATGTTCAAAGCCTTAATGCCAGTGTTGCTGCAGCTATTCTCATGTACGAAGTTTTCCGAAATAGACTATAAAAAAAGTTTCCAGTCATCTGATTGGAAACTTTTTTATGATTAACTATGTTCGGTGATAAACTTATAAGCTTCTTGACCAGCGATAGCTCCATCTCCAACTGCTGTTGTTACTTGGCGGAGGTCTTTCAAGCGAACATCTCCAACTGCAAAGATACCGTCAACTGCAGTTTTCATGTGGTTATCTGTCACAATCCATCCAGCCTGATCTTGGATATTCAATTCTTTAACAAAATCGCTAAGAGGGTCCAATCCAACATAGATAAAGACACCACCAAAGGCTTGTTCTGTCACTTGACCTGTTTTCACATTTTCAAATACGACAGATTCTACTCGGTTTTCGCCCTTGATTTCCTTCACTACAGAATCCCAGATAAAGCTGACTTTCTCATTCGCAAAGGCGCGGTCTTGTAAAACCTTTTGAGCACGGAGTTGATCACGACGATGAACAATGGTAACAGTCTTAGCAAAACGAGTCAAGAAGAGGGCTTCTTCAACAGCTGAATCTCCGCCACCAACTACCAACAAATCTTGGTCACGGAAGAAAGCACCATCACACACGGCACAGTAAGAAACACCACGACTGTTCAGTTCTTCTTCTCCAGGTACTCCCAAAGGACGGTGTTTAGAGCCAGTCGCTACGATAACTGTACGTGTTTCATACGTTCGGTCATCAGTAATCACTTTCTTAAAATCACCATGGTCTTCGACATTTCAACATAACCATAAATGTGCTCAACACCAAGATTTTCAAGCGGTTCAAACATCTTTTCTGCCAATTCTGGTCCACTAATATTAGCGTATCCTGGGTAATTTTCAATATCAGATGTATTATTCATCTGACCACCTGGCAGACCACCTTCAATCAAGGCTACTTTTAGATTGCTTCGAGCAGCATACAAGGCTGCAGTCATCCCTGCAGGTCCAGCACCGATAATAATAGTATCGTACATATAGATTCCTTCTTTCTTGTTGTAACTATCTTTATTCTAACTCTTTCTTGTCAATCAAGCAAGGATTATGCCTTGAAAACAAGAATTAAACTCATAACCGCAAAGGATAATACCGGAACAACCAAGACCCCAATCATAATCATATCATAGAGATGGGCTTGGCGAGCCTTGGCTGTCTTATCAACTCCCGACATGGCTCTCAGTCCAATCCAAATCCCTAAAAAAATCAGGACGAGGATGGTGGTCAAGATCAAACTCTCGAAATATAAAGAAAATAGTTGCAGTAGCATGATTTCTCTCATTTCTATCTTTTTTAAAGAGTAAACTCAGCTAGTCCAGCTAACTGAGTTTTCCTTTATCTATTATATCAAATATAAGTCCGTTTGTAACTAGCGAAGAATTCTTTTGTTCGCTCTTCTTTAGGATGGTGGATAATCTCATCCGGTGTTCCAGACTCAATGATTTTCCCCTTATCTAGGAAGAGAATCTTATCCGCAACTTGAGCTACAAAGGACATGTCATGACTAACCAAAATCATGGTTTGACCTGACTTAGCAGCATCTGCAATAGACTTTTCTACTTCGCCGACCAATTCTGGATCAAGGGCTGAAGTTGGTTCGTCTAAGAGCAAGACATCTGGTTTCATCGCAAGTGCACGCGCTAGGGCAACCCGTTGCTTCTGTCCACCTGATAAATGGCGAGGATAATGGTTTTCACGGTCTGAAAGCCCAACCTTAGCCAACTCTTCCTTGGCAATCTTGGTTGCTTCTTGGTCGGATAATTTCTTGACAACAACCAAGCCTTCTTTCACATTATCAAGTGCTGTTCGGCGTTCAAACAAATTAAACTGTTGGAAAACCATAGACAACTTACGGCGTAGGGCAAGGATTTCTTCTTGAGTGATTTTAGAAAAATCAACTGAGAAATCATCAATCTGAATAGAGCCACTGTCAGGTGTTTCAAGATAATTGAGACTACGAAGGAAGGTTGATTTTCCAGCTCCTGAAGAACCAATCAAGGCTACAACTTCCCCTTTTTGAATATCCAAGTTCAGATGATCCAAGACAGTCTGTCCTGAAAAGGATTTGCTTAAATTCGAAATCTTAATCATTAACGAAGGTCTCCTTTCACATCTGTTTGCACTGTATCGGGTGCAGAAATAGCCATTTTCTCTCGATGAAACGACCAAGGCTTTCAATTCCGATATTGACTACCCAATAAACAAGGGCAACGGAGATAAAGCGTTCAAAGTAGCGGTAATCAGCTCCACCCAAAATCTGAGCTTGGGCAAAGACTTCCACAACACCCGCACTAAAGGCTAGAGAAGTTCCTTTGGTCAAGCCGATTAGGGAATTGATTAAGGTTGGAGTCGCCACAACGGCCGCATTTGGAATAATCACGCGACGATAAACTTGCGCTCGGGTCATCCCCAGACTGCGTGCCGCCTCAATCTCACCAGGATTGACTGAGAGAATGGCTGCACGAATGGTTTCACTAGCATAAGCTGCTTCATTAAAGGCAAAGGCGACAATTGCAAAAGCAGCGGCTGGAATCGCATTGATATTGAAACCAGTTCCCCATTGCTGATTGAGAGCTTTCAAAGCCAAAGGAATTCCGTAGTAGGTCAACATGAGTTGCACCAAAATCGGTGTCCCTTTTAAGAAGCTAACAAAGAAGGCCTGCAAGGGGTATAAAATTTTGACACGATTGATCTTCACAATGGCAAAAAGAAGCGCCAAAACCAAGCCAAAAAGGGCACCACCAATGGTCAACAAAATCGTTGTTGGAAGTTGTTGGACAATTCTCGGGATTCCATCAAAGACCGAACGCAAGCTAAAAAGCTTGCTATCCGGAATCAATTGCATCAAGTTTTGGTACCAATCTGATGCTAAAATCGTTGTAACATTCATAAAAACATCCTCTCCTGATAATGATTCATTCTACCATACTTTTGCCGTCAATGAAATTATTTGCTACGGTCAGGTACAGACTTTGTCTACCTACTAGTTTATCATACTTTGAAACAGGGAGGTTATATATTTTTATCTATCAAAGAGATAGATAAAAAAACTATTTCAATCCCAATTCTTCATAAGCTTTTTCGATAACCGATTTGCTTTAACAGTTCCATTTTTCTACTAAAATGGGGCGTTTTTAACAACATACCGTCGCTTGCTAGCAACTCAGTCGCTTCTTGGTTTGACAGACTTCCTACCTTATCTTTCAGCCCCAATTCACGGTATTTGATCCCACTGGTGTTGAAAAAAATTGCTTCAACTCAAAACCCGAGGTTTCTAGCCAGTTTAAAATGACTTCTTGGCTAGGTGTTTCTTCAACGATATGGATGGCTTTTATAGTCCACACCGAGTTGGTTTAATTCTTGTTTTGCTTTTTTTACAAGTTGAACATTTTTGGATATTCGATAAATTCTAACATGTCTTTCACTTTCTATTTTATATCTTTAAAATCTGCGCCTTCATGCTCCAAGAGCCAAGCTTTCTTTTCCACTCCTGCAGCATAACCTGTCAGACGCTTGCCAGCTCCCAGCACCCGATGACAAGGTACTAGGATAGACCACGGATTGCGTCCCACTGCCCCACCAATTGCTTGAGCAGAATCCACTTGTAGCTCTTGGGCTATTTGTCCATAGGTCACTGTCTGACCATAAGGAATTCCCTGTAGATAGGACCAAACTCGCTTTTCAAAATCCGTTCCGATTGGAGCCAAGGGCAAGTCGGATAAATCCTGAGACTTGCCTTTAAAGTAATCATCTAAGCAAGCAATAACTGGATCTAAAATTGGATGACTAACAACTGCTTCTATCGTCTCATCTCCTAGTCCTCTCTCAAAATGCTTCTGCTCCTGCACCCAAATGCCATACAGATATTGCTCGTCGGCAACCAAAGACAAGGTTCCTATTGGCGAAAGTAGAGCATTTTTACGTACATCTTTTGCATTATTTCTTTAATTTTTGATAGGCCAAGCGTTCGCCATCAACAGGCACTTTACCAACCTGTTTAAAACCAAGTTTTTCAAAAATATGCTGCATGACCTTGTTTGCAACATGCGTATCTGAGCGAAAATCTAGATAGTCAAAACCTTCAATCAAGCCCTCTAAGAAGGTTTGAGCAACGCCCTGTCCCTGTACATCTGCTGCCACAGCAATACGGTGAAAGACTAGGTACTCTGACTCCCCAGCTTGCCAGTTTCCTTCATAAATGGCTTCATAGGCTGCCTCTGGACTCTTGGTCACAGCTGCATAAGCTAATAGTTCTCCCTCTTCCAAGGCTACGTAGGCTTGACCGGAGATAATATCATCGATAATAATGTCTGCATTTGGATAACCATTTTGCCATTGATCACTACCAGCATCTGCTAAACATTTTTTAGCATCTTCCATCACCTGCATGATGGCATCTACTTCATTTGGAAAAGCTAAACGAATTTCCATCTTTTCTCCTCATTTCTGACTAGTTTCTCCCATCATAGCATAATTTAAGTCTTTCTACAAGCAGTTAAAACTTGACTTTCTGTTTTTGTTATTTTATAATCTAGTTATTAAAACTAGATAAAAAGGAGTTAGAAATGAAAACTACCTTTTCCTACCCAAAATGGGCAGAAATCCCAAACATTGACCTCTATCTGGACCAGGTTTTACTCTATGTCAATCAGGTCTGCGCCCCTATTTCTCCTGATAAAGACAAAGGTCTAACAGCATCTATGGTCAATAATTATGTGAAACATGGTTACCTGACAAAGCCTGACAAGAAAAAATACCAACGCCAACAGATTGCTCGTTTGATTGCTATCACAACCCTCAAGTCTGTATTTTCTATTCAAGAAATCGCTCAGACACTTAATACTCTCCAAAGTCAAGCAAGTTCAGACCAACTCTACGATGCTTTGTAAACTACATGAACCAAGGAATTGATCCAGATAACCCCATTATCCAAACCAGCTGCCAAACCGTTAAACTCTATCATCAAACTCTAGCCTTAATCCATCATACTCAAGAGGAGGAAATCCAATGAACACCAGCCTAAAGCTCAGCAAACAACTCAGTTTTGGAGAGGAGATTGCTAATAGCGTGACCCATGCTGTGGGTGCCATTATCATGCTCATCTTACTACCTATTTCATCCACCTATAGTTATGAGGCACACGGATTTTTATCCTCTATCGGCGTTTCCATTTTCGTTATTAGTCTCTTTCTCATGTTCCTATCATCCACCATTTATCACTCTATGGCCTATGGTTCAACCCACAAATATGTCTTACGAATCATTGACCATTCTATGATTTATGTTGCCATTGCTGGCTCATACACGCCCGTCGTCTTGACCTTAATGAATAACTGGTTTGGCTATCTGATTATTGCCATTCAGTGGGGAACGACCATCTTTGGTATTCTCTATAAAATCTTTGCTAAAAAAGTCAATGAGAAATTTAGCCTTGCTCTTTACCTGATTATGGGCTGGTTGGTTCTAGCTATCATTCCTACCATTATCAGCCAAACAACTCCAATTTTCTGGAGTCTCATGGTAACTGGCGGACTTTGTTATACAGTTGGGGCTGGATTTTACGCCAAGAAAAAACCTTATTTCCATATGATTTGGCATCTCTTTATCCTAGCAGCATCTGCCCTCCAATACATCGCCATTGTTTATTACATGTAAAAAAGTTGAGAAATTCAATCTCAACTTTTTTCTTTACACATATTGATAAAGTACTGGTGCAAGCGCACATCATCAGTCAATTCTGGATGAAAAGAAGTTACCAACATATTTTTTTCTTGGGCTGCAACGATTTGATTATCAACTGTTGCTAGAATTTCTACATCTTCTCCAACACTACTGATAATTGGACCACGGATAAAGGTCATTGGAATCTGACCAACTCCCTTACATTCTGCTTCCGTATAGAAACTCCCTAGTTGGCGCCCATAGGCATTTCGCTCGACCACCATATCCATAGTTCCTAGATGACTCTCTTCCTGAGAAGTAATTTCCTTAGCCAGCAAAATTAAACCCGCACAGGTCCCAAACACTGGTAATCCAGATAGAATGGTTTCTCGAATAGGAATCAGCATGTCCTGCTCACGTAAGAGCTTGCCCATGGTTGTAGATTCCCCACCAGGTAATATCAAACCCGACAAGTCACTCTTATGTTGCTGAAAATCATCTAGATTTCTGATTTCGACATTGTCTACGCCCAATTTATCTAGTACTTTTGCATGTTCTGCAAAGGCACCTTGCAAGGCCAATATTCCGACTTTCATCTATTTTCCTCGCTCTGCCATGAGAATTTGGATTTCATTTTCATTGATACCAACCATAGCTTCTCCTAGATCTTCAGAGATTTGAGCCAAGATTTGAGGATTTCGGAAATTAGTTACCGCTTTGACAATGGCACTCGCTCGTTTAACAGGATCTCCGGATTTGAAAATACCTGAACCGACAAAGACGCCTTCTGCCCCTAATTGCATCATCAACGCAGCATCTGCTGGCGTTGCAACGCCTCCAGCCGCAAAGTTTACAACTGGCAATTTCCCATGCTCATGGACATATTGAACCAATTCTACAGGGACTTGCAAGTCCTTGGCAGCAACATAAAGTTCGTCCTCACGTAGGTTTTGAATGCGGCGAATTTCCTGATTCATCATACGCATATGACGAACAGCTTGGACGATATCCCCCGTACCCGGCTCTCCTTTTGTACGAATCATAGAAGCACCTTCAGCGATACGACGCAAGGCTTCACCCAAGTCCTTAGCTCCACAGACAAAAGGAACTTGGAATTCTTTCTTATCCACATGGAAACGGTCGTCAGCTGGAGATAAAACTTCACTCTCATCGATATAGTCAATTTCAATAGCCTCTAAAATCTGAGCCTCAACAAAATGTCCGATTCTGACCTTGGCCATTACTGGAATACTAACCGCTTCTTGAATTTCCTTAATCATCTTTGGATCACTCATACGGGAAACACCACCAGCTGCACGAATATCAGCTGGAATCCGCTCCAAGGCCATAACAGCAGCCGCACCAGCAGCCTCCGCAATACGGGCCTGTTCAGGATTCTGAACATCCATGATAACCCCACCCTTGAGCATCTGCGCCAAGTTTTTATTTAATTCATAACGATTTTCAGTCATTTGTTTATCCTCATCATTTGTATTGGTAGCTACCATTTCATTTTAAGTTAGATTAGAATGAATCACAAGATAAAAAAACTAAAATTGTATGGGTACAGATTGACTAAAAAACTATCTGACCTTAACTTAAGGCCAGATAGTTCTTCAAATATTATTTTTCAGCTGTAAGTGCAGCCATTGTGATGTAGTTGTATGGTTTGTTGAAGTGTGGCAAGAAGAATAGGTCTGTCAATGCCAATTTATCAATTGTCACATGCTCTTGGATAGCAAGTGAGAACATGTGGATTCCCATGCTGATTGCAGAATCGTGTGAAACCATTTGTGCACCAAGAATTTCACGACTATCTTTGTCAAAGACAATCTTGATTGCTACTTCATGGTTATCATGTTTCATGAATTCTGGTTTTTGAAGATCGTTAAAGCCTGTTTCAGTCGCATTGTAACCTGCAGCTTTTGCTTTTTCAAGTGTCAAACCAGTTGAAACCATGTGAAGACCGTAGATTGAAATACCGTTTGATCCTTGCACACCGATTCCTTCCAATTCATGGCCACAAGCATTGTAAGCACCAACAATACCAGTACGTACAGCGTTTGAAGCAAGAGCGATGTAGCTAGTATCTTTACGAGCATTGTCATAAACAGTTGCACAGTCACCAACAGCGTAAACTCCTGGGATAGATGTTTCTTGTTTTTTATCTACAAGGAAGGCACCATTGCGGAAGAGTTCAATCTTACCGTCAGCAAGGGCTGTGTTTGGACGGAAACCAACAGCAAGAACAACCATATCCACGTCGAAAGTTTCTTTATCAGTAATCAAGCGTTCAACTTTACCGTCACCTTCGATTGCTTTAACAGTTTGACCAAGAGCTAAGCGGATGTTGTGGTCTTCCAAGTTCTTCGCCATCATTTGAGTGAAGTCTTTGTCATAGTAACCGTTCAAGACAGTATCAACGATATCAACAAGAATAACTTCTTTGCCAAGACGTTCAAAGGCTTCAGCAAGTTCAACACCGATGTAACCACCACCAACAACGGCAATACGGTTAAGGTGTTGGCTCTTGTCAGCCAATTTGTGAATCACTTCTTCAGCGTTTTGGTACAATTTAACGAATTGTACATTTTCAAGAGTTGCTTTAAATTCGCGGTTTCCTTTGACAATTTCAACACCTTCGATTGGTGGCAAGATTGGTGTAGAACCTGTAGCGAAAATCAATTTTTCGTATGATTCTTTATGCTCTTTTCCTTCAACTTCTGCTGTAACAACTTTGTTATCATAGTCGATTGAAAGAACTGGTGAATTCATATAAACCTTAGCACCTTTAGCTTCCAATTTTTCTTTATCAGAATAGAACAAGCCTTCAGCACCGTCGATTTGTTCCCCAATCCAAAGGGCCATTCCGCAACCTAGGAAAGAGATGTTAGAGTTTTGGTCAAATACAACGATTTCGTTCTCATTTCCAAAATTATCCAACATAGTATTAATACATGCTGTACCAGCGTGGTTAGCACCAACTACAACGATTTTACTCATAGAAAAATTCCTACCTTCAATTTTAAATTTACTCTTCTAGTATATCATTTACTGTTAGCGTTTACAAGAGTTTAGTTGATTTTCCCAATTTTTTTGTAAAAAAATGTAAATAATCTGTATTTTATCAGGCTTTCTTACAATTACTCTTTTTTCCTGAGCATATTTCTTGACAACTTTACAAATTTTATTTGTGAAAACGCTGACTTTATGGTATGCTAGTATCATGGAAAGAAAATGTAAGGGGTTAAATTTAATATAAATTCACTATATTTCAACCTTCTTTTCATAAGAGAAAGGAGTTGGTAGCTTGCCTCTTAGTTCACATTCTGAACGGCTAATGGGGACTACTATCACTATTTCATTAGTGGATGAGCGAGCCGATATCTTGCTTCAAAAATCCTTTGATTTGCTCAAAGAGCTTGAATACCGCTTCAATGCCAATAGCCAAGAATCTGAGTTGATGGAAATCAATTATCAAGCTGGAATAGCTCCAGTCAAGGTTCATCCTGATTTGTTTGAATTGATATCAGTTGGATTAGAGCATAGCCTAGCACCCTCTAGTTATCTCAACATCAGCATTGGTCCCTTGATTCAAACCTGGCGCATCGGTTTTTCAGATGCCAAAGTGGCCCAACCTCAAGAAATTGAATCGGTTCTACCTTTAATCAATCCTCATTCTATCGAGTTAGATTCTTCCACTTCCACTGTATTCTTGAAACAGAAAGGAATGAAGATCGATCTTGGTTGTTTAGCCAAGGGGTATAGTGCGGATAAGGTTGCCCAATTTCTGAGAGAAGAGGGAGTGACATCTGCCTTAATCAATCTGGGAGGGAATATCCTGACCATTGGTAAAAATCAGGAAAGAGGGAATCTGCCTTGGCAAATCGGGATTCAAGACCCAGCTAATCCGAGGGGAAATCACTTAATGACCATCCCTGTTGTCAATAAATCTGTTGTGACTTCAGGCATTTATGAACGTCACCTGACTGTCGCTGGAAAGATTACCATCATATTTTTGACAGTCAAACAGGTTATCCTGTTGAAACGGAACTAGCTAGTCTAACAATCATCTCTGATAAATCAGTCGATGGCGAAATCTGGACAACTCGTCTTTTTGGAGAAAGACCTGCTTCTATCCTCTGGCAAGTCGAAAATTTAGAGGGCATCGAAGCTATCCTCATCGATAAAGAAGGTCACTTAAGCTGTTCTTCAGGAATTCCTACTCTATAGAAATAGATATTTCAATGGAGTTCTAAAATCGTATTATGTAAAAAGAGAAAGGAAATCTCATGTTAAAACTTATTGCTATTGTTGGAACAAATTCAAAACGTTCTACAAACCGCCAATTGCTTCAATACATGCAAAAACACTTTGCTGAAAAAGCTGAAATTGAACTTGTTGAAATTAAAGACATTCCTGTCTTTAACAAACCAGCTGACAAGCAAGTACCTGTTGAAATTTTAGAAATTGCTGCTAAAATTGAAGAGGCAGATGGCGTTATTATCGGTACTCCTGAGTATGACCACTCTATCCCAGCTGTTTTGATGAGCGCTCTTGCTTGGTTGTCTTACGGTATTTACCCACTGTTGAACAAACCAATCATGATTACGGGTGCTTCTTACGGTACACTTGGTTCATCACGTGCCCAATTACAACTTCGCCAAATCTTGAATGCTCCAGAAATTAAAGCGAGTGTCCTTCCAGATGAATTCTTGCTTTCACATTCTCTTCAAGCCTTCAACCCAAGTGGAGACCTAGTAGATCTTGATGTTATCAAAAAACTGGATGCTACTTTTGACGACTACCGTATCTTTGTAAAAATCACAGAAAAATTGCGCAATGCACAAGCACTACTTCGCAAAGATGCAGAAGACTTTGACTGGGAAAATTTGTAAGATAGGAGACCAAAAAGAATGAAATTTGTTGGACTTGTAGGATCAAACTACGATCAATCATATAACCGTAAACTCTTGGAATTCATCCGTCGTCACTTCAAACTCAAATTTGAATTAGAAGTTCTCGAAATTGACGAAGTTCCAATGTTTAACCAAGACGAAAAATGGGACGAAAGTTTCCAATTGCGTCTCTTGTATAACAGAATTACGCGTGCTGATGGTGTCATCATCGCTACACCTGAGCACAACCACACAATCTCAGCTTCTCTTAAATCTGTTCTTGAATGGCTTTCATACGAAGTTCATCCATTTGAAAACAAACCAGTCATGATTGTGGGAGCTTCTTACTACGACCAAGGTACTTCTCGTGCCCAAGTTCACCTTCGTAAGATTCTTGACGCTCCAGGTGTCAATGCCTACACTCTTCCAGGAAATGAATTCCTCCTTGGTAAAGCTAAAGAAGCTTTGATGTTGATGGAAATATCACAAATGAAGGAACTATTAATTTCCTTGAAACATGTTTAGACAACTTTGTAAAATATGTGGGAGTCGTTTCAAAATTGAAAAAACCAAAACCAATTGAGCCAGAAGATTTATATTGTACAAATTCAATTGCAACTACTATCCAAGGTGTTGATCCAGATGATCCTGAATGGGTAGAAAAAGCTGCTGAACTTGTTGGAGCTGTTTCTGGAGATACTTACGTTAAATTAGACCACGGTATCTTGACAGTTAACCAACTTGACATGTTCTTGAAAGCAATGCCATTTGAATTGACATTTGCAGATGATAATAATCAATTCTTGTACTTTAATAACGCACACCAAGACCCAGATACAATGTTTGGTAAACGTGTCCGTGCTCAATCAGGAAATAGATTAGGGACAGTACACGGTACATTGCCAGATTCTAGAATGAAAAACGTTGAATGGGTTGTCGGCGTATTGCGTAACGGAGATCAAGAATATGTCCGTACAATTGTGCCAGGAACACCTGAAGGTGTTATTAATACCCATAATTACCAAGCAATGTACTATCCAGATGGCTCATATGCTGGAATTAATGAGATTATCTTTAATTTCCAACCATGGCTTGATTGGTACCTCAATACAACTGGTCAACGTCTAGTTGGTGGAAATGCTGCAGCTCCTGCTGGAGGACATGGCGGAGCAGATGCCACATCTGGAGCTTCTGATGCAGGTGATGCTGGAGGTCACGGTGGTGGCGCTGACGCTACATCTGGCGCAAGTAACTAATAATAGTTTTAGGAACCATTTTGGTTCCTTTTTAAGTGACAAAAGACTAGCAGTTTGTGTCTGCTAGTCTTTTGGTTATTATTTTATCTATTCTTATTAAAAGAAAGAATATTTATTATGAATTTGGATCATCGAGACTACGGCCATGTAAACCTTTTTCACGTTGTACCTGACGTAGTTTCTCTGGTGTAACATCGTTTCCTTCTTCGTCCACAATTTTGATCCCTTCGATGTGGTGACGAACAGTGCGACGATAACCTTCTATGTACTCCTCACGTAACTTGGCTTGTTCTACTTTTTCTTCTGGGGTCAAGCCTTCTGTTTTTTTCTTTTTGGCAAGCTCGTTAATACGATCAATTTTTTTAGGATCCATGTTTCTCTCCTTTATGATAAGATTTAATCCGTTTAACAGATTTTATTTGGTATTGATTTGGTTAAAACGTGCAAGTTTAGCTGCTTTCTTGGTTAATTGCGACAAGATTGCCAAACGATTTTGACGTACAGCCTGATCTTCGGCCATAACCATAGTATTTTCAAAGAAGGCATCAATAACTGGACTAAGCGCAAAGAGCTGTTTCAATTGCTGACTTGCAGTCCCTGACAAAACGAGTGATTCTACAGCTTCTGCCAAGGCTTTCTCTTCTTCATTCTCAAAAAGTGCTGAATCAACTGCAGCAACTCCTTCTGCCTTCTCAGCCAAGTTAAAGGCACGAGAAAGTGATTCAACAGATGGTTTGAAATCTTCTTCCTTACTTGCTTCTACAAGAGCACTTGCTGCTTCCAACATATCCGCCACAACAAAGTTCGAACTTGCAAGTACTGCTTCCTTGATGTCTTTTGGAGTAGAGCCCATCATCTTATCAACACGAGCCTTGATAAAGTCCATAACCTCTGTCTTATTTTCATAAGTCAAGCTGTCAAATTTCAAAGCATAAAGGCTATCAATCAACTCATCCATAGCAATGTGCCAACCAAAGGCATCTAAGATACGAACCACACCTTGCGTCGCACGACGAAGGGCATAAGGGTCATTAGAACCTGATGGAATCAAACCTACTGAGAAGAAACTCAAAATCGTATCCAATTTGTCTGCAATGGCTAGAATGGCTCCAACCTTGCTCTCTGGAAGTTCTCCTTCGGCTGATGTAGGCATGTAGTGTTCACGAATAGCAGCTGCCACTGCTGGAGTTTCACCAGCAAGAAGGGCATATTTCTCACCCATAATTCCTTGGAGTTCGTCAAACTCACCAACCATACCTGTCAACAAGTCAAACTTATAAATGGCTGCTGCACGAGCTAAGTCAATCGTTTCATCCGCTGACAAACCAGCTTTTTCTGCCAAGAGAATAGCAATCTGACCCGTACGAATCATGTGTTCACGAAGGGAACCAATCTTCTCATGGAAGGTGACATTGTTTAATTTTTCAACAAGATCTGAAATCACCAATTTTTGGTCTTCACGCCAGAAGAATTCACCGTCTTCTAAGCGAGCGACTAAGACTTTTTCATTTCCTTTAATGACATTTTCCAAATACTCTGCGTTTCCGTTACGAACAGAAATAAAGTTTGGCAAGAGTTTACCGTCTTGATCACGAACAACAAAGTAACGTTGGTGTTCTTTCATTGAAGTCACCAAAACTTCTTCTGGAACTTCAAGGTATTTGGCATCAAAACTTCCCATAAAGGCAGTTGGGTATTCAACCAAGTTCAAGACTTCATTAAGCAAATCAGCATCAATTTCGATACGTACACCATGCTCAGTTTCGATTGCTTTGATTTGGTCAACAATCATTTGCTCACGTTCACGAGGATCCGCGATTACAAACTGCTTACGAAGGTCTTCTTCGTAGCTCAATGCTGACTGAATTTGGTTTCTTTCCCCAAGAAACGATGACCACGGCTCACACGATCACCCTTGATATCAAGGAAATCCAAATCAAACTCTTCTTCATCTAAAAGAACAGTTAAAGTGTGAACAGGGCGGATGTATTCAAAGGTGTTGTTAGCCCAGTGCATGCTGACAGGGAAAGTCAAGGACTTCAAAACATCTACAACACCAGGAACAATGGCTTCAACTGCTTGACCAATTTCTTCCTTGGTAACATAGACATATTCTTCACCCTTGATTTCACGGAATTCGATATCTTCAACAGTCAATCCTTTTCCACGAACAAATCCTTGAGCAGCTTTTGTGAAGTTTCCATCACTATCCAATGCAATTTTCTTTGCTGGCCCCTTAAAATCTTCTGTCAAATCAGACTGTTTGTCTGCAAGACCAGTTACACGAACAGCCAAACGACGTGGTGTTGAGAAAGTTTGAATGGCTTCAAAAGACAGGCGGTTCTCCTTGAGGAAGGCTGCCATTTTTTCGCCTAGTTGTTTTTCACTTGGTGTGACAACATAGGCTGGTAATTCTTCAAGACCGAGTTCTACTAATAAGTTTTTTGTCATGTTTTTTCTCCGAAAAGTATCTTTTTATTTTCCAGTTTGCCTTATGTGATTGGCACGCAAGCAACCAACTTCGTTGTTTCATTGCTAAAATTGGAGCCAAAAGTCTCCAAATTTTGCCTAGTATCCTTAGCTTCACTAAGGATACCTTCATCACTGCGGCAACTGGCTCAGGGCTCACTCTGTTCGCCCATTTTCGTAATTTGTCACTCTCTTTATTCTGCGTCTTCTGCTAGGAGTTTAGCTCGTGTTGCTTCATCCAAAAGTGGGTAGCCTAGGCGTTTGCGTTCTGCGACAAATGTTTTGGCTACAACACGGGCTAGGTTACGGATACGAGCGATATAGCCTGCACGCTCGGTTACGGATACGGCACCACGCGCATCAAGTAGGTTAAAGGTGTGTGAACATTTGAGAACATAGTCATAGGCAGGGTGAACCAAACCTTCTTCCAAAGCACGACCAGCTTCTTTTTCAAACTTATCAAAGTTTTCAAGCAACATCTCTTGGTCCGAAATTTCAAATGAATATTTGAATGCTCGTACTCAGGCTGGATAAAGATTTCTCCGTATTTTACACCATCAGCCCACTCGATATCGTAGACAGAGTCTACTTCTTGAATGTAAGAAGCCAAACGCTCCAAACCATAGGTAACTTCCGCAGTCACAGGGCCAGTTGCCAATCCACCAACTTGTTGGAAATAAGTGAACTGAGTGATTTCCATCCCATCAAGCCAAACTTCCCAACCAAGGCCAGCTGAACCAGTTGATGGGTTTTCCCAGTTATCCTCAACGAAACGAATATCGTGTTCCAATGGATTGATACCCAATTTTTCCAGAGACTCAAGGTACAGTTCTTGAATATTTGATGGAGAAGGCTTCATAACCACTTGAAATTGATGGTGTTGGTAAAGACGGTTTGGATTTTCTCCATAACGACCGTCAGCTGGACGACGCGATGGCTCTACATAAGCCGCATTCCATGGCTCAGGTCCAATAGCACGAAGGAAAGTGTAAGGACTCATGGTTCCCGCACCTTTCTCATTATCATAAGCCTGCATAAGCATACAACCTTGGTCATTCCAAAATTGTTGCAAAGTAAGGATGATTTCCTGGAAAGTCAATTTTTTAGACATTGTTTACTCCTTAATAAAAATGATTTCTTGCGACACGAGTCTGCCTCGTCGATCATACGAGGCAAGACGAGTTAGTACTGCGTCTAGCTCAAGCACTCTAGTGCTGAGCGTGGGGCAGTCCGACTATAAGGAGGTTTCTGCCACTGACGCAGTGGAAAGTCAATTTTTTAGACATTGTTTACTCCTTTAATTTATATTATCTTTTTAGATTTATTTATCAAGCAACCAAGAAAAGGCTGGGTCCTGAAAAATATGACGTTTAGGAACAGTTTGTAAATTCTGATCGCATTCATCTATTGTACCTAATTTCAAAGCACAGACTTCTGGTATATTTTCTTGAACAGTGAAAATTTGACTATGACAGTTCTGGCAGTAATAACGCTGTTTTCCTGGAGAAGAACTATAGGAAACAAGCTTTTCTTTTCCATGCAATACTAGCTTTTCACTGCTAACTTTAGCATTAACTGTATAGGCAGACGCAGTTGCTTTCCTACAAAATGAGCAATGACAAAAAACTAATTCCGATAATTCCTCATCTAGAGTGTAGGTCACTGCTTTACATAAACAAGATCCTTTAAGCATTATGCTCCTTTCTACTTAGGCATTAGACGAATTCAAAAAGAACCGAATTTCAACACCCAAGCCTTGCGACTAGGGGCGTCAGAAACGCGGTTCCACCCTAATTTATTACTTCATTGTTTTTGAAAATACTACAGAAAGCGCCAGTTCTTTATTTTGTCCTACTTGGCTCCCACTATCCCAAGCTCGCTTGAAGAACGCCATAAGACTTTCTTTCCTGCAGACTATTATATCAGAAATTAGAAGAATGTACAATTCTTTTTATGATTTTCTAGAAATCCATATCATCAACTCGTGGAGCACCCGACTGAACAGGAATCGTTTTTAAATTTTCTCGCTCCTCATGATTCAATTCAATTCCAAAGCAATCAAGATTAGCCTGAATACGAGATGCTGTGACAGATTTTGGAAGCGGTAAAAATCCTTCTGCCAAGCTCCATGCCAAGGCTATCTGAGCAACAGACTTTCCGTGATTTTCAGCTATTTCTTGCACTTGCTTGCTATCAAACAGTTCTCCCTGACCAAAAGGTCCCCAAGCTTCCAATAAAATTCCTTTTTCTCGACAATAATCTACGACTTCCTCTTGATACACTCCTGGAGCCAAACGAACTTGATTGACCGCTGGAACGATAGTTGCTGTTTCAAGCAAGGCATCCAAATGATGGGGAAGGAAATTACTAACTCCAATGGCACGGATTTTGCCTTCTTGATAGAGGTCTTCCATAGCCCTCCAAACTTCTGAATTTCGGATTTTCCAGTGGTTATTTTCTCTGAGAGGTTTTGGATTTGGCCAATGAATCAAATACAAATCCAAATATTCCAAGCCCAGCTTCTCTAAAGACTCTTCAAAAGCCTGACGAGCTTGCTCATAGTTGTGATTTGTATTCCAGAGTTTGCTGGTTACAAAAATTTCCTCACGCGGAACGCCACTATCTTGAATGGCACGACCAACGCTTTCTTCATTTTTATAAATAGCTGCCGTATCGATATGACGATAACCAGCCTTTAAAGCCTCTAGTACAGCTTGATAGGCAATCTCTCCATTTTCAGCTTTCCAGGTTCCAAATCCCAGTACTGGAATCGTAACACCATTATTTAAAGTATAAGATTTCATTATTTTTCCTTTCTATGAGAAGAAAATCCAAAGAGCCAAATTTTCAAGGAAAACTTTTCTCTTTAGATTTTGTTTATTATTGATCACGGTCATAATAGAGTTGGTGAGCTTTAAGACGAGAGTCTAACAAATCTGGTATGGTTACAAAGTCATAACCTTGACCTTTCAAATAGTCAATGACCTTTGGTAAAGCATTCACTGTCTCAGCATGGATATCATGCATGAGAATAATAGAACCATTCTTGACTTCACGCTGAATTTCTGTCAAAATAGATGCTTCATTTTTACTCTTCCAGTCCAGACTATCGACATCCCACATAATAAAACTCAAATCAAGGCTATTTCGAATGTCGTCTGTAATGGCTCCATAAGGCGGACGCATAAGTTTGGAACTAGAACCCAACACTTTAGTTAGCGCATCCTCAGTATCAGTAATCTGTTTTTTAGCTTCGTCAAGTGAAAGTTTTGAAAGCACTGGATGACTCCAACTATGGTTTCCAATAACATGGCCATCCGATTTCATACGTTTCAAAATCTCTTCATTTCCAGAAACATTCTTACCTAAAACAAAGAAAGTTGCCTTGATACCATACTTAGAAAGTGTATCTAATGCTTGATTTGTCGTTGCAGGATTTGGTCCATCATCAAAAGTCAAGGCTACTACTTTACGATTTTTCTTTTCATAATAAGCCTTATATAGCTCTGCATCCTTATCTAAAAAATAAGAGGACTGAATAACTTCAAAGAAACTAGATACTGGCAATGCAATCTCGTCTAGATTTTCAACTGACTGACTTGGATAAAGGATAATCTGACTATCCTTGTAATCAAAATTCCATGCAGACAAGTCTTGGTCAGAGAAACCTTTAACAAGCTGATCGATCTTTTCTTGCTCCAATTTTTTATCCTGTAAAAAAGAAGTCAGTTCTTTTATTAGTTTCTCTTTGGCCTTACTAGCATCTGAAAATAATTGATCAAGTGTAAAAGGTTTACCATCTTCTGTCAAATGGACTTTTGCCAGACTAGTTTTTTCAGTCTCTTCAACTTTTGACGAAGTTAAATCATAGACTTGTTTCATCACACTTCGGTTAACAATCCCTTTTAAAGTCGAATCCTGTTTCTCCGTATAATAAAAAACTAGATTTTCCTTGTCTTCCAGATTTTCCTTAATATCCTGTGTCATGATTTCTTTTACAGATGAAATCACTTGCTCCCCTTGGAGAGGATAATAGGCAATTACTTCGGCTTGTCCCTTACGAAAATGATCTTTCTGATTTCCCTCACTCAATTGATTATCTTTCTCTTTTTTGAGCGTTTCAATCCTTTGTTCAAAACTTTGCTTTGTATATATTTTGTATCCAATCATTGAACCAAGGACACAAATACTTACTGAAAAGATAGCTACTAGGGCTATTAAACCGATTCTCTTTTTATCGTGTGTAACACGTTTTGCTCTACTTTTATCCATAGAAATATCATATCAAATTCAGGCTATAATTTCAATGAGAAATAAGTACTATTACTCGTTTTGAACAAAAAAATAGGCTCCATAATATCTATAGGGGGATTTACCCACTACAAATATTATAGAGCCTTTTATTATGTTAGAAACGAATCGTCTCACGTGTTTTTTCGTATGAAGTGACAAAACGGTTGGTTACACCTGGTTCTGCAACTTCCAAAGCTTGCGAAATCTTATCAAATGAAGCATGATAATCAAATTCTTTTTCAAAAATTTCTAATGATTCATTAAAAGCTTCTTGAATTCGTTCATCAAATGAGCGGTAACGGTTCGAATACTGTAGCAATTGTTCTGTCAATGTTGCATATTGAACAATATTATATGTTTCTTCTTCAAGTGCTTCCATATCATTGGTTGTAATTTCAAGCATACGGTTCACAGCTTCGATATTGACCCGAGCTTCTTCTAGTTCAGCCATCAACTCTTCAGTATGGTTACTTGCTGTAAAGAACAACTGTAAGAAATTCTGAGGAATACCTGGAAGATTGCGTTTTTCCATATATCTCTTAATCGTGTGAAGACGATTAACATAAACATTTGCCTTCTGGCGAGCATTGATATCATCTTTTTCAATCTGAGCAAGGCGTTGACTAACCGCAACTTGTTCATCTTCAATTTCCTTCAAAGTCGCTTGTAAGTTTTCCAAACGATCTTCAAGGAATGAATAAGGTTCAGAATGTTCCTCTTGTTCAGAAGTTAATTCCAATACAGATTCTTCCAAAGACTCTAACTCAGCTTGTAATCTATGAACATGACTAACATCTGTTTCAGATAGTAGGTAATTGTTACTCAATCGTTGAATATCTTCCACTAAAACAGCATTACTATCTTTCATGTGTTTCAAATATGTAGGAAGGGTTGCAACTAAGCCTTCTACTACTTTTTGAGCAGCGATTTCTCGTGTAAAGATATCATAGAGTGTATTGATTTCTTCTTGAACTTGAGTATTTTCATACTCAGCATTATCCAACTCTAATTGTGCAATATTTTCGTGGTTTTTCTTCAAAGCTTCATAAAGCAATTGGAAGCGAGATTCAATATCCGTTTCAGCAAAATGATAATTAGCATCTAAAAGCTTACGGTAACCGTCTTCCAAGTCTTCTAATTGATCAGGCAGCTGTTTAGATAATGTTTTTACAATCGCTGGTAAGCGGTCAACAATGTGACTCAAAGCCAAAATATGATTTTCAGCATTATCCAAAATCACAGCAGCTTCTACTGGGTCACCTGAAGTGTTCAAAGTAACAAACTGAGAAAACTCTGATTGGATATTTTCCAATTGTTTTTCGATTTCAGATAAACCTTGGCCATATTCTTCAGAATGATCAGCCACTCGGTGTTGCAACTCTTCAAACAAGTCCAAAGTATGAAGAACACGTCCACTATTTTTAGACTCTTGTTTCTCCAAATCTGCCAAAGCATTGCGAATTGCCGCAATATCTTCTTCAATCAAGGTAATTTGACTCTCGATTTGGTCTATTTGATGACTGGCCTTGAAAAAACGGAATGAGTTGTTATAGCCTTCTGCCTCAAAAAGATTATTTTCGATATCTGCAAAAGAGTTAAGAGATAGGTCAACCCATTTTTGGTTCCATTCACGGAAAGTCACTTGACTTTGTCCAATCAAGTGCATATTTTTTACAGCTTCAACTTCATCATTAACTGGAAGATTGTACAGCTCTTCTTTTTTCTCTTCTAAAATTGCTAATTTACTTTCATTGCGTTTCCGTACATAAATTGCTATAGCATATGAAATCAGCAATATAATTGCAATTGCAATTATAAGATATACTACTAGACTACCAGACATATTAAACTCCTTTTTAACTTGAAACAATCGTAATGATTATATCATATTTTTTAGACCAAGGGAACTACTTCTCCCGATTTTTTAGACATCAAGTGTACTATAGACGGCATTTTCTTCGATAAATTCACGACGAGGCTCTACTCGATCCCCCATCAACATATCAAAGATTTTATCTGCTTCTGCAGCATCGTCCACAGAAACTCTTGCCATTAAGCGATGTTCGGGATCCATGGTTGTTTCCCACAACTGGTGATCATCCATTTCACCCAAACCTTTATAACGCTGAATGGTTGGTTTGGCACGTCCTTCACTATGGCGGGCCAAAGCTTCTTGGAGTTTAATTTCTTGATCCGCTCCTGGCTGGATATATTCTTTAATCTCGCTTCCAACCTTGACACCATAGATTGGAGGTTGGGCAATATAAACATAACCAGCTTCTAGTATTGGTTTCATATAACGATAAATCAAGGTTAGAAGAAGAGTACGAATATGGGCTCCATCGACATCGGCATCGGTCATCAAAACGAGCTTTTGGTAACGGGCTTTTGAAACATCGAATTCTGCACCAAATCCTGTTCCCATCGCTGTGAAAAGACTACGAATTTCTTCATTAGCAAGAATCTTATCCATACTTGCTTTTTCAACGTTCAAAATCTTACCGCGGATTGGAAGAATTGCCTGAAATTCACGGTTACGACCAGATTTGGCTGACCCACCAGCTGAGTCTCCTTCGACGATGAAGAGTTCTGTTTCAGCAGGATTGTTAGAAGAACAGTCTGCTAGTTTACCTGGAAGGTTGGAAATTTCCAAACCAGATTTTTTACGAGTGACTTCACGCGCACGCTTGGCAGCTACACGAGCTTTGGCAGCCAAAATTCCTTTTTCCACAATACGCTTAGCAATCTGTGGATTTTCCATTAGGAAATCAGAGAAGGCATCACTGAAGAGGCGATTAGTAATCTTGACCACTTCGCTATTTCCCAGTTTGGTCTTGGTTTGTCCTTCAAATTGTGGATTTGGGTGTTTAACTGAAATAACTGCAGTTAATCCTTCGCGGACATCTTCCCCTGTCAAGTTGTCTTCATTGTCTTTAAGCAACTTATTCTTGCGAGCATAATCGTTGATAACACGTGTCAAGGCCGTACGGAAACCTTGTTCATGCGTTCCACCTTCATGAGTATGAATATTGTTTGCGAAACTCATGACATTTTCATGGTAACCCGTTGTGTACTGCATGGCCACTTCGACTGTGATATCATCCATTTCACCATCTGTGTAAATTGGTGTATCAAAGATTACATCCTTGTTCTCGTTGATATATTCAACATAGCTAGCAATCCCACCTTCATAGTGGTAATGCTTAGTTTGTTCTAGCCCCTCACGCTTATCTGTGATGGAGATTTGAAGACCACGATTTAGAAAGGCCAACTCTTGAATCCGTTTATTTAATTTATCGAAATCAAAGGTTGTTGTTTCAGTGAAGATTTCTGGGTCCGGTGTGAAGTGAACTGTTGTTCCAGTTTTGTCCGTATCTCCAACCACCTCAAGATCAGCAACAACATGACCACGACGGTATTCTTGATAATGAATCTTCCCGTTTTTGTGGACATGAACGTCTAATTGAGTTGAAAGGGCGTTAACAACTGAGGATCCCACTCCGTGAAGACCACCTGAGACCTTATATCCGCCACCGCCAAATTTTCCTCCAGCGTGAAGGACTGTAAAGACAGTCTCAACGGCAGGTCGGCCTGTTTTTTCCTGAATATCAACGGGGATACCACGCCCATCATCGACAACAGTTATCGAATCATCTGGCTCAATAAAGACTTGAATATGGCTGGCAAATCCTGCCAAGGCCTCATCAATTGAGTTATCAACAATTTCCCAGACTAGATGGTGAAGACCTTCTTTTGAAGTTGACCCGATATACATCCCTGGACGCATACGAACAGCCTCTAAGCCCTCTAAAACTTGAATTTGACTGGCATCATAATCTTGTGCCTGCAGATTTTTAATTTCTTCTGTCATCTTATTCCTTTTTCTTACATGTCTAATACTTGTCTTAAATTCACGATACTGGTAAACAAGTGGGTATCGAGTCCAGCAGCTTGCCCTGCTTCGATATCAATCGGCCGATCACCGATGACAAGACCAGAGTTAATTTGATACTTTTCTCTTAAATAAATCATGGACTCAGGGTTTGGTTTTCTCTTAAAGCCTGAGTTAGAAGTCACCACTTCTGTAAAATAAGCTGCTATAGAGGTTTTTTCTAAAATTTCCAAGACCTGATCATTTCGATGAGAGACTAAAAAATGACGCCCACCTTGATTTGAAATGTCTTCCAATAAGTCAGCAACTCCATCAAATAAAATCGGATGTTCTAGCTCTCTGGCTTCATTTTCCTTGTACTTTTCTAAAAAATGCTCTAAGTTGGGAGCGAATGTCTCAATCGCAAAATCAGTAGAAACCTTTAAAGCCTGATAGACACTGTCATGGTCTTGTGTGATGCCATACAATGCCAATGTTTCAACAAATGCAGCTGTTGAAGTTTCGTAATTATCTAGTAAAGTTCCACCTAAATCCCAGATGTAATCGTGATATTTCATACCCTTCATTATAGCATTTTTTTATGAAAAAAGCGATGATTTCCTTGAGTTTTGCACATAAAAAATGCTCTATACTATTTGTAGTAGGTAAATCTATTATAAATACTATGAAACCTATTTTCTTGTAGAAAAAAGTTCCATATGACCCATAATGAAAAGCAACCAAACCATCATTAGAGAGAATCATATGGAACAATTATATTTTAACACAAAACTACTTTATATTAAAAATCCTAATATCCAATTTATGGATGTTATTAATAAGGGGGGGTAACTTCTCAAAGTAAGTTCCACTTGACTGGTATTGAGCCTAGCTTTTTACTAATCTTCTCTTGAAAGTTTAAAACTGATTACAAACAGCTCAGCAAAGCTAACTTATAAAACCTTACTCAAGAAGTCCTTAGTTCGTTGTTCTTGGGTTTGTTCAAAAATCTGTTCTGGCGTTCCGTCTTCAACAACCACACCGTCTGCCATAAAGATGACACGGTCTGCCACCTCACGAGCAAATCCCATTTCATGTGTTACGATAACCATGGTCATTCCTGACTTAGCTAAGTCTTGCATAACAGCCAACACCTCACCTACCATTTCAGGGTCCAGTGCTGAGGTTGGCTCATCAAAAAGCAAAACATCTGGCTCCATGGCCAACCCACGCGCGATGGCAATCCGCTGTTGCTGGCCACCTGACAAACTCTGTGGATAAGCAGTTGCCTTATCTGGTAAACCAACTTTTTCCAAAAGCTCTTGGGCTCTCTTCTCAGCAACAGCCTTGCTCTCACCTTTGGTCTTGATAGGTGACAAGGTGATATTTTCCATCACAGTCATATTAGGAAAGAGATTAAATTGTTGGAAGACCATGCCCATCTTCTCACGCATAGCAAACAGGTCATTCTTCTTGTCCGTAATATCGACTCCCTCAAAGATAACCTTCCCCTTAGTTGCTTCTTCCAACAAATTCATAGAGCGAAGCAAGGTAGATTTTCCGCTCCCCGAAGGACCGATGATAACGACAACTTCTCCTCTTTTAATCTCGAGGTTGATGCCCTTCAATACTTCATTCTTTCCAAAGGATTTATGTAAATTTTCAATTTTTATCAAGGTTTCCGTCATTATTTCTTATCTCCTTGTCCCATACGTTTTTCAAAAGCTTTCAAGGCTACTGTCAAAATAGAAGTCATAATCAAGTAATAAAAGGCTGCAAATAAAAGTGGTGTTAAAGGTAGATAGGTTGTTGTAGAAACTGTTGTAGCTCCGTTCCACAACTCCATGACACCAATAGCTGATAAAAGAGAACTATCCTTGATAATGGTGATAAATTCGTTCCCCAATGCTGGCAAAATATTTTTGATAGCTTGTGGCAAAATCACATAGCGCATAGCATTTTTAGGACGAATTCCTAAAGAATAGGCCGCCTCTAGCTGACCTTTTGGAACCGCATTAATCCCAGCACGAACAGTCTCAGAAACATAAGCACCACTGTTCATTGAGATAATCAAAACCCCTGGAATCAGACGAGAAAGATCAACACCCAAAATCCCAACCTGAATAGTCGGAGCATTGATGTGCATAAGGGCAAAGGCAATCATAATCTGAACCATCATCGGTGTCCCACGGAAAATCCAAACGTACAAGTTGGCGAGCCAAACAAGCGGTTTAAACTTTGAACGTTGCCCAAAAGCCAAGACAACACCCAAAATAGTTCCCAAAAAGACAACACAGATAGAAATGAGAACCGTCACGACAGCCCCATAGTTAAAATAAGGTAAATACTTAGGTAAAAAAGAAAAATTCATAGTCACACTGCTTTCTAAAATAGAATACTGTATGATTATAACATGGAATGAATTAAAATTCAAATCTTTTATCTAATTTATTCAAAAAAAACTTTAAGCTGGTAGAATTAGCGAGAAATCTTAGTTTTTTCTAGGCAAGTTGGCCTCCTTTATGGTAAAATAGTAACGATAAGAAATGAAGGAGAATCAAAATGGAATCACATTTGGTTAGAATCATCAACCGCCTTGAAGCAATGGCTAAAGACGGCGGAAATTTAAAACGTAATTTTGAACGCGAAGGAGTTGTTGTTGCAGAAGTTGCATACAGCCACGACGAAGAAAACGGCTCAATCTTTACCCTTCGTGATGTCGAAGCTCGCGAAACTTATACGTTTGACAGCATTGACTTGATTGCAATGGAGATTTACGAACTCCTTTACTAATACAAAACAAGCTGGGTTACACCCTGCATGTCTAACCAAAATCCTTTTTGTCTCACAAATAGGATTTTTTTATTCCCTAAAATCACAAAAATTTTCCTTGTAACAACTTCTCAAAGCTGCAATCTTTTTACTTGCTTTACACCCCAATCCTGTTATAATGAGAGTATAGAATTTTGACTATTTTTGACCTTTAAACAAGGCAGGCTAAAGAAAGAAATGAGGTAGATGTATGCTTTGTCAAAACTGTAAAATCAACGACTCAACAATTCATCTTTATACCAATCTCAATGGAAAACAAACAAATTGACCTCTGTCAAAACTGCTATAAGATTATCAAAACAGATCCTAACAATAGCCTCTTTAAAGGTATGACAGATTTGAATAATCGTGACTTTGATCCTTTTGGCGATTTCTTCAATGATTTAAACAATTTTAGACCTTCTAACAACACTCCTCCCACTCCTCCAACCCAATCAGGTGGAGGTTACGGTGGAAATGGCGGTTATGGTTCTCAAAATCGTGGACCTGCCCAAACTCCGCCACCTAGCCAAGAAAAAGGCCTGCTGGAAGAATTTGGTATCAACGTAACTGAAATTGCCCGTCGTGGAGATATTGACCCTGTTATTGGACGCGACGATGAAATTATCCGTGTCATCGAAATTCTCAATCGTAGAACTAAGAATAATCCTGTTCTTATCGGTGAACCAGGTGTCGGAAAAACTGCCGTTGTCGAGGGTCTAGCTCAGAAAATCGTTGATGGCGATGTTCCACATAAACTCCAAGGCAAACAAGTCATCCGTCTGGATGTGGTTAGCCTAGTTCAAGGAACAGGTATCCGTGGACAATTTGAAGAACGCATGCAAAAGCTCATGGAAGAAATTCGAAAACGTGAAGACATTATTCTCTTTATCGATGAAATCCATGAAATTGTTGGTGCTGGTTCTGCGGGCGATGGCAATATGGATGCAGGAAATATCCTCAAGCCCGCCCTTGCTCGTGGGGAACTGCAACTGGTCGGTGCAACTACCCTCAATGAATACCGCATCATTGAAAAAGATGCTGCCCTAGAACGCCGTATGCAACCTGTTAAGGTCGATGAACCAACAGTGGAAGAAACAATCACTATCCTCAAAGGAATTCAAAAGAAATACGAAGACTACCACCACGTTCAGTATACCGATGCTGCAATTGAAGCAGCTGCAACTCTTTCCAATCGCTACATCCAAGATCGCTTCTTGCCTGACAAGGCCATCGACCTCCTGGATGAAGCTGGTTCTAAGATGAACTTGACCTTGAATTTTGTGGATCCTAAAGTAATTGATCAACGCTTGATTGAAGCTGAAAATCTTAAATCTCAAGCTACACGAGAGGAAGATTTTGAGAAGGCCGCCTACTTCCGCGACCAGATTGCCAAGTATAAGGAAATGCAAAAGAAGAAGGTCACAGACCAGGATACTCCTATCATCAGTGAGAAAACCATTGAGCATATTATCGAGCAGAAAACAAATATCCCTGTTGGTGATTTAAAAGAGAAAGAACAATCTCAACTCATCCATCTAGCCGAAGATCTCAAGTCTCATGTTATTGGACAGGATGATGCAGTCGATAAGATTGCCAAGGCTATTCGCCGGAATCGTGTCGGTCTCGGTACGCCAAACCGTCCAATTGGAAGCTTCCTCTTTGTCGGACCAACTGGTGTCGGTAAGACAGAACTTTCCAAACAACTAGCTATCGAACTCTTTGGTTCAGCTGACAGTATGATTCGCTTTGATATGAGTGAATATATGGAAAAACACAGTGTGGCTAAATTAGTCGGTGCCCCTCCAGGTTATGTTGGCTATGATGAGGCTGGGCAACTAACTGAGAAAGTTCGTCGCAATCCATATTCTCTTATTCTCTTGGATGAAGTAGAGAAAGCCCATCCAGATGTTATGCACATGTTCCTCCAGGTCTTGGACGATGGTCGTTTGACAGATGGGCAAGGACGTACCGTAAGCTTCAAGGATGCCATCATTATCATGACTTCAAATGCAGGGACAGGTAAGGCCGAAGCCAGCGTTGGTTTCGGGGCAGCTCGCGAAGGACGTACCAACTCTGTTCTCGGTGAACTCGGTAACTTCTTTAGCCCAGAGTTTATGAACCGTTTTGATGGAATTATCGAATTTAAGGCTCTCAGCAAGGACAACCTCCTTCAGATTGTCGAGCTTATGCTAGCAGACGTTAACAAGCGCCTTTCTAGCAACAATATTCATTTAGATGTAACTGAAAAGGTCAAGGAAAAATTAGTTGACCTCGGTTATGATCCAAAAATGGGAGCACGCCCACTTCGTCGTACTATTCAAGACTATATTGAGGACGCAATCACTGACTACTACCTTGAAAATCCAAGCGAAAAAGACCTCAAGGCAGTTATGACCAGCAAGGGCAACATTCAAATCAAATCTGCTAAAAAAGCTGAAGTAAAAACTTCTGAAAAAGAAGTATAAATCCTATAGAAAAGGAGTTGAAAATTTTCATTTTCAACTCCTTTTTACTAAAATAACTATAAATTCTTGACAGTTCGGCCTTTGTCCATTAAGATAATAATAAAGATAATAGATTAACGAGGAAAATGCAATGGCAAACCCAACTTTCGGAGAAAAAAAAGCGAATACTGACTATGTTTCACGCTACGGCGTATATGCAGTTATTCCTGATTCTGAACAAAAACAAATTGTTCTTGTTCAAGCACCTAATGGTGCTTGGTTCCTACCAGGTGGCGAAATTGAAGCTGGTGAGAACCATCAGGAAGCCCTAAAACGTGAATTGATTGAAGAGCTTGGCTTCACAGCTGAAATTGGTGCCTATTACGGACAAGCTGACGAATATTTCTATTCTCGTCATCGTGACACCTACTACTACAATCCTGCCTACCTCTATGAAGCAACTTCTTTCAAAGAAGTGCAAAAGCCACTAGAAGACTTTAATCATATTGCCTGGTTCCCTATTGATGAAGCTATTGAAAATCTCAAACGTGGTAGCCATAAATGGGCAATCCAATCATGGAAAAAACAGCATAAGATTGACTAAATCAAGCTACTTTATTCAAAAAGTGCTATAATAGAATTAGAAAATCGGAGGAAATGTTATGAAGCTAATCAATACGACAAACTCACACTCGCAACTTGTTAAAAGCCAGCTAGAAAGTACAGATGCAACCCTTGTTGAGGTCTATTCTGCAGGGAATACAGATGTTATTTTTACTCAAGCTCCGCTTCACTATGAAATCCTCATCTCAAATAAACACCGCGCTATTCGCGAACCTGAAATCGAAGCTATTCAAGAATTTTTCTTGAAACGTAAAATTGATAAGGACTCTATTGATGAGGCCAATATCAAAACCCTCTATTCAGAAAAATTAATTGGAATTTCGATTCCAACCAAATAAAATCTTGGAGAGATTAGAAAGTGCTTTGAACCTTATGGAACAAAATTAGGTTTATTTAGCTTTTTAAATCGCCTCCAATTTTTCTTAAAATCCTATCAAACACGGTTTTATAGGTAATAAAGGAGACAAGCATGGGAGACATAATATATAGAGAGGCAAGAATTGAAGAATACAAAAAAATTGGAAAACTATTAGCCAATTCCTTTCTTGACTATCCCTTCTTAACGATTATAACTGATGATTTAAAGAAAACTGATTACTATCCTGCTTTTGTAGAAACATTGCAAATTTTGCTCACTAAGGTCTATATTAAAAAAGGAAACTGTTTGGTTGCTGAACATGATGGAGAATTACTAGCAGTCGCCCTTTTGCAACAAAAGGATTTCTGTATACTATCCTATCTACGAAATGGTGGGATAAACATTTTTCGCTACATTCGACCACGAAATCTTTTTAAATACTTTGACTTTGTAAAACGTTCCAAAAAGCATTTAGAACAAGCAGGAGAGTTTGATTGGTATTTGATGGCTTTAGCTGTTAATTCAGCAAGTAAGGGACAGGGAATAGGCAGTACTTTTTTAGCACAAGGGATTGAACCCTATGTTAAATCAAAAGGCTGTAAGAACTTGGGTCTCATAACTAATACAGCTAGAAATGCCTCATTCTACGAAAAAAACGATTATGGACTACTAGACTTTATGGATCTAGAATACGGTTCAAATCAATTGGTAACTGGGCATTTTTAAAAACAATGAATAAATTATAACAGGCTAGCAATTTACTGACCTATTAAAAAGGATAGCTCATATTTACAAAAACCAACGTTCAAAACGTTGGTTTTCTTATCTATTTGACTGCTTCTTTCAAAGCATCTACCTTGTCTAAACGTTCCCATGGAAGGTCAATATCTGTACGTCCCATGTGACCATAAGCCGCTGTTTGACGATAAATTGGGCGCTTGAGGTCCAACATTTGGATAATTCCTGCAGGACGAAGGTCAAAGATTTGACGAGCCGCTTTTTCAAGTTTGCTTTCAGCTACTGTTCCTGTACCAAAGGTATCGATACGAACAGAAACAGGTTGCGCAACACCGATAGCATAGGCCAATTGCACTTCTGCCTTCTTAGCAAGACCCGCTGCAACGATATTCTTTGCAATATATCGAGCCGCATATGACGCAGAACGGTCCACCTTAGTCGCATCCTTACCAGAGAATGCACCACCACCATGACGAGAGTAGCCACCATAAGTATCTACGATAATCTTACGACCAGTCAAACCTGAGTCCCCTTGAGGTCCACCGATTACAAAACGACCAGTAGGATTGATGAAGAATTTTGTTTGCTCATCCAAGTAAGAGGCTGGAATAACCTCTTTGATAACCTTGTTAATGACATCATTGTGAATTTGTTCGTTGCTAACTTCTGGATCGTGCTGAGTTGAAATCACGACTGTGTCCACACGTACTGGACGGTCATTTTCATCATACTCAACTGTAACTTGTGATTTAGCATCTGGGCGAAGATAGCTGATTTCCCCAGACTTACGAAGTTCTGCCAAACGACGAACCAATTTATGACTGAGTGAAATTGGCAAAGGCATGAGCTCTTCTGTTTCATCTACTGCAAATCCAAACATGAGCCCTTGGTCTCCAGCACCAATCAAATCAAGCGGATCTTGGTCTGCATTCCCACGAACTTCCAAGGCTTCGTTAACACCTTGAGCAATATCTGGCGACTGCTCAACAAGTGACGGATGGACTCCCACTGTCTCAGCAGAAACCATATTCTGTATTGGTATAACCAATCTCTGCGATGGTATCACGAACCACACGGTTAATATCCACATAGGCATTTGTAGATATTTCCCCAAAAACGTGGACAGAACCAGTATATACAGCTGTCTCAGCAGCAACGTGCGCCTCTGGATCCTTTGCTAAAATAGCATCCAAAATCGCATCTGAAATTTGATCTGCAATCTTATCTGGATGCCCCTCAGATACAGATTCAGACGTGAATAATTTACGTTCTGACATAAAAATGTCCCCCCTTAAAAATAGTGTTATAGAGTTACAAAGTACTGATAGGTATTTTCATTTTCTAAGAGTTACAACGCGTAAGAAATAAAAACGATACTTTTTTATTTCTAAAGCTAGTAAGGCGCATAGGATGACCGCCCTATAGCGGCATCCGTAGAATGATGAGCGACTTTGGAGCCGTCATTCTTTGCGAGTTGCAAAGTACTGATAGGAAAACTATTAGTGATAAATGCCTACCATCTTATCGGGACTATATAACTTTATCATTATACCATTTTTAAGTGCAATTTGCAGTCTTTAATGTGAATTTTTGGTTAAGATAGTTCGTTCTCATAAATAGAAAAAATTGGAGCTCAGTACTCCAACTTTTTCTATTAAAATGTTTGGCGTTTTGCTTTACGCTCTGCACGACCGCGAGCGCGATTTTCAGCGCGCTTGGTTTTGCGACGTTTTTCATCCACTGCCCATTGAATTTTCTTCTTATAACCTGGTTTGACTTTTTTCTTTTTCTTTTTAACCAAACCAATCATTTCGATATCAAGCTTGTCTTGTTTTTTCTCACGGTTGGCACGACGATCACGGTCATAAGTATCTTGAAATTCCCCGTCTTTGACCATCTTAGGAGTAAACTTGATTCCCAATTTCTCCAACTCACGGATATCGGAGTCATCACTTGGCTGATAAAGGGTAATCGCTGTACCAGGTAGGCCATTGCGTCCAGTACGACCAACACGGTGCACGAAGAAGGATAAATCTTGTGGAATAGCATCATTGATAACATGACTGACACCTTCAATGTCAATTCCACGCGCTGCCAAATCTGTTGCAACAATATACTCAAAATCCAGATTTTTCACCTGATTCATGATACGCTTGCGCTCACGAGGGGCAATATCTCCATGAATTTTTGGCCACCTTCAAGCCTTGAGCAGTCAGATATGAATGCAATTCATCAGCACGCGTTTTAGTGTTAACAAAAATCATTGCCAAATACGGTTGCATGGCTTGCGTCAACTCATAAATCTGAGCATTCTTGTCTCGGCCCTTGGTCGAAAATCAACCAATTATCAATAGTATCAGAAATGACCGTTTTGGTCTTGATTTTTCTCCATAACAGGATTAGATAAGTATTTTTTTCAAGAATGGTTGCAGTTTTTTTGTGGAATAGTCGCTGAGAAGACCATGAATTGCAGGTCTTTTGGAAGGCTTCCAGCAATCTTATCAACTGTCTCTAAGAACCCCATATCCAAGGTCATATCGGCTTCATCGACAACAAAGGTCTTAGCTTTATGAATAGCTAAATCACCAGATTTAACCAAATCATAGATACGGCCTGGTGTTCCGATAACAATATGAGGCTGGTTACTTGCCAATTTGTCAATCTGGCGAGCTTTATCTGTCCCTCCCACATAATTAACCACACGAACTTCCACTTCTGAGTGGGCTGCAATCTGACGAGCTGCTTGGTAAATTTGAGTAGCTAATTCACGGCTCGGTGCAGTAATGACTGCTTGCACACTATCGCTGGCTTCATCTAATTGCTGGAAAATCGGCAATAAGAAAGTATGAGTCTTACCCGAACCTGTTTTTGATTCACCGACTAGATCACGGCCTGCCAAAACAATAGGAATCAACTTATCTTGCACCTCTGTTGGAGTTGTAAATTTCAACTCCTCCAAGGCTTCTCTAATATAGTTTTTAAATTGAAATTTCGTAAATGACATAATATCCTCGATTCTATCTATCTTATCAATTATACCATATTTTATTCCATTACAGTAGTCTCACTTATTTAAGCTATTTCCAGTAGCTTCTCTAGTCAGAAAAAGGCTGGAATTTGTGAATCCCAACCTCTTTTCATACTCAATGAAAATCAAAGAACAAACAAGGAAACTAGCCGCAGGTTGCTCAAAACACTGTTTTGAGGTTGCAGATAGAACTGACGAAGTCAGTAACATCTATACGGCAGGGCGACATTGACGTGGTTTGAAGAGATTTTCGAAGAGTATCAGTTATTATTTCCAGTTTAAAATAGCATTCAAGCCATAGTGATCACTGACTTGTGGACTCTTGTTGCCATCAAATACGACATGTAAATTTTCCACCGCTAACTCTTTGGTAGTAAAAACATAGTCGATTCGAAGGGGTTCAGTGTTCCCTTTCCAGCCATCAATTTCTGGTGGAACGGTATAGCTACCGCTTTTCTCTTTAGCAACTTCAAAAGCGTCTTGTAAGCCTAATGAGCTAGCTAAAATAGCTTGGTAGCCTTCCTGACCTGCTGGATTGTTGAAATCTCCAGCTAGCAAAAGCGGCTTGTTCAATTCTTTCAAGACAGCCTCAAATCGTGCCCATTCTTCTTGGAAACCTTTATCCCACCAAGAAAGGTGGACACTTGCAACTGCAAGCTCCTTACCATCAACTACAGTTTCAGCCAGGGCAACACGGCGAGTATGATAGTCTGTTGGATCATCCACATCTGAAACTAAAATTTCTCTGACTTCAATAGGTGTTTTAGACAAGATAGCCACACCTTCATGGTAGCGGTCATAACCAATATGGTTATAGGCCCAAGTCCAGTAGTAATCTTTCCCTTGATCTGACAACTTTTCAACCAAAAGTCTAACATAATGGTCTTGGTGAATAGGTTCAGCTGCTGGCAAAGCTTGATAAAGGTCATTAACCTCGACCTCTGGTGAAGTAATCTCCTGATTGATTTCTTGTAAACATATCAAATCATAGTCTTTATCAAGAATATCTTCAAGCAAGAGCTGGAATTTCCTCAGCTTCTTTTTCCATCCAGCTATGAGTATTGAGTGTTAAAAATTTCATGCTTTTCTCCCAAAACAAGAGGTTGGAAAACAGCTTCCAACCTCAAGTGTATTACAATTCTACTTTAGCAACTGCTGTTTTAGCTGCAAGAGAACCTGTTTGTTCTAATTTAACTGATTTAATAGCTTCAGCATTTGTGAAGACAACCACTGTAGAAGTTTCACGACCTGCTGCACGGATAGCATCCAAGTCAGCTGTGACAAGAAGATCACCTGCTGCAACTTTTTGTCCTTCAGCAACATGAACTGTAAATGGTTTTCCTTCGAGACTTACTGTGTCCAAACCAATGTGAACAAGTACTTCAAGGCCTGCTTCAGTCACAAGACCAAGAGCATGTTTTGTAGGGAAGATACTTGATACAGTACCTGAAACTGGAGATACAATGTTTCCATTTGCAGGTTCTACAGCAAATCCGTCACCCATCATTTTTTGAGCAAATACCGGATCTTTCACTTGTTCCAAGGCAACAACTTGACCGTCTGCTACTGAGTAAACTTCCTCAGTAAGACCTTTGAAGTGAACAGTGTTTTGTTGCGCTTCTGTCATTTGACTTGGAAGAGTTTCAGGAATGATTTCACCTGAATCAAGGATATCTTGGATATCAGATTTCAATACGTCTGCTTTGGACCGTAGATAGCTTGAACTCCTTGTCCTTTCATGACAAGACCCATAGCTCCTTCTGCTTTCCATTGTTCTGCATCACCGACTTTGTCAGCATCTTTTACAGTTACACGAAGACGAGTCATACATGCATCAACATCAACGATGTTTGCACGTCCACCAAGAAGGTTAATAATGTTTACAGCTTGAGAACCTGCTGCAACTTTCACTTCGCTGCTAGCTTCTTCTGAACCTTCAGCAGTTTCGTAATTTCCGTTACGTCCTGGAGTTGCGTAGTTGAATTTTTGAATCATGAAGTTTGCGATAAAGTACATGATTACGGCAAAGAGAACAGTTACCCAGATAAAGTTAACAATATCCATACCGATACCAGCGCTAATCGCAATAGGTGTACGAGTCAAGAACTCGATCGAACCGAATGAGTGCATACGTAGGTTTACTACGTCAGCCATAGCGAAGGCAGCACCTTGAACAAGTGAGTAAACAAGATACATAGGTGTTGCGACGAACATGAACATGTATTCGATTGGTTCAGTAACCCCTGTCAAGAATGTTGCAAGAGCTGTTGCAATCATCATACCTTTGTATTTGTGTTTCTTGTCTGCATCAACATTACGGTAGATAGCCACAATCACACCCATCAAGATACCGAATGAACCGATCATTTGTCCAACTTTGAAACGAGCTGGGTGAACAGTATCTAACAATTGTTGGTAATGACTTGCATCTGTACCTTTAAGGTTAACAAGGTCTGTTACCCATGCAAGCCATAGTGGGTCTTGACCAAATACTTGAGTACCTTTAGCTGCACCTGTCAAAATCTCATAAGTACCACCAAGAGCTGTGTAGTTCATTGGGATTGTTAACATGTGGTGAAGACCAAATGGCAAGAGCAAACGTTCCAAAGTACCATACAAGAATGGTGCAAGGATTGGAGCAGTTTCTTGTGAGTTAGCAATCCAGATACCAAAGCTATTGATACCTGTTTGAACTACTGGCCAGAATGCAGCAAGTAGAATTGCAGCGATTGCTGAACGAAGAATAACTACAAATGGTACAAAACGTTTCCCGTTGAAGAATGAAAGTGCATCAGGAAGTTTACGGAAGTTGTAGTATTTGTTGTAAGCAGTTGCCCCGACAAAACCTGAGATGATCCCTACGAATACACCCATGTTCAAGGCAGGTGCTTCCATAACGCTAATGAAGTAATCAGCAACTTTGATTGATCCACCAAAAAGAGTTGTTACCATAGCATCTGGATTTTTCAACATATCTCCTGATACACCAAAGATTGTACCAGTGATACGGTTAATCAAAATGAAGGCAAGACCAGCGGCGAAAGCACCACCAGCACGTTCTTTAGCCCAGCTTCCTCCAATTGCAAGGGCAAACAAAATGTGAAGGTTACCGATAACCCCCCAACCAATTTGCTCAAGAATTCCACCAGTGATTACAAGTGGTGCAAATGTTGGGTTAATCATCACGATAGACTTACCGATTGAAATCATCAAACCAGCAGCCGGCATAACGGCGATAACCACCATCAAAGCCTTACCGAATTTTTGCCAAAATTCGAAAGACAAGACATTTTTGAATGTATCTTTCATCATTCAAATCTCCTTTATTTTTATTTAGGCAAACGTTTTACGAAAACGTTTGCATCTAACTATGTATTAATTATACCACTTTAAATTTTTTTGTAAAGGCTTTTATAAAAAAAAGTAGACTTTTTTCTAAAATTTTTGTAGTAAAAAAAGGAGATATTAAAATCTCCTCAAATATACATCTATTCTGTTTTAGATTTTCAGGAATCGGCGCATTGAAATTCCTGATCCGATTGAACCGATAAAAATTCCAATCACAAATAATAGAGCAATCATAAGTGGACTGAATACCTCTGGTGATATCATTGAAAGGTTCTGACCAACCAATGACTTATTAACCGATTGGTAAACCATTTTATAGACAATAAACACCAGAACTGACGGAAGAGTTGCTCCAAGCAAACCAATGAAGGCACCTTCAAGCAAGAAAGGTCCACGGATATAGCCGTTCTTAGCACCTACTAAACGCATGATTTGAATTTCACGGCTTCGTGAAATAATGGTGATACGAATAGTATTAGAGATCAAGAACACTGCAATGAAAATCAGTAATCCCGCGATAACCAGTCCCCAGACACGAATAAATGAGGCTAACTTAAATAAGCGTTCTGTATTGGCACCACCATCTTGAACTTCTGATACACCTTCAATTTTCTTAGCTTCTTCTGCTACTGTCTTTACATCACTTGGTGTATTGGTATCCACGATATATGCATCATAGAGAGGATTGGCATCTCCTTCAAAGATTTTCCAGTTGTCCCCCATTGTTTCTGTCAACTTTTCATATTGTTCTTCTTTACTTGAAAAGGTAACACTTTTAACGGTTGACATACCTTTCAAAGCATCATATACCTTATGGTAGTCGTTATTTGTAACAGTTTGACCTTCTTTTTCAATCGTCTCACTATTATCAGCTACGTCCTTACGAATATATACTATTACTCGGACATTGTTTTCAATGTCTGTAGCGAGTTTAGCCGTATTAAAGATAACAGATGCAAATATTGCAACTAAAGTCAAAGTAATCATAACTGAACTGACAGCTGCTACTGTCATCCAGCCATTTCGTTTCAAACTTTTTAATGATTCAAATAAATGACGAAAAAATCTACTAATCATCGTATCCATATTCTCCTTTAGCTTCGTCACGAACGACACGGCCATTTTCAATGGCAATGACACGGTGGCGCAAGGTATTTACAATCTGACTGTTGTGTGTAGCCATCAAGACAGTTGTACCTTGGAGATTGATGCGTTCCAGCAAGTTCATAATTTCCCATGAATTATCTGGGTCCAAGTTTCCTGTTGGTTCGTCCGCAATCAATACTTTTGGATTGTTTACAATGGCACGTGCTATCGCAATCCGTTGCTGTTCTCCCCCTGAAAGTTCATTTGGGAAAGAACGAACCTTATGCTTCAATCCAACCAAGTCTAAAACTTCCATAACACGTTTTTTGATATTACGGCGGCTCTCACCAATAACTTCCATTGCATAAGCAATATTTTCATAAACGGTTTTCTTTGGTAACAGTTTATAATCTTGGAAGACTACCCCGACACTACGACGTAGTAGTGGGACATCTTTCTTCTTAATTTTAACTAAATTAAAGCCTGCAACTGTTAGGCTTCCTTTTTCGATCTTTACTTCTCGGTACAAAGCTCGAATAAAGGTTGACTTACCTGCCCCAGAAGGTCCTACGATATAGGCAAACTCTCCTGGTTCAATGGTGACAGAGACACCACGCAGGGCAGTCGTTCCATTGTCATACTTTTTGACAACATCTCTCATTTCAATGATTGACATATGAGTTCCTTTCTATCTTAGCTGATTCGCCACTTGAGGTAGGCATCGATAAAACCATCAAGGTCTCCATCCATGACCTTATCTACCTGAGCAACTTCAAAGCTTGTACGGTGATCTTTTACCATAGTATAGGGCGTGAAGACATAAGAACGGATCTGACTTCCCCAAGTGATTTCTTTCTTTTCACCTTTGAGGGAATCGACTTCCGCAGCTTTCTTTTCCTGCTCCATCTGATAAAGCTTAGCCTGCAACATCTTCATGGCACGATCTCTATTTCCATACTGGGTACGATCGACCGTTGACTGGACAACAGTCCCAGTAGGAATATGTGTTAAACGTACACCTGTGGAAACCTTATTGACGTTTTGTCCACCAGCTCCACCTGAACGGAAGGTGTCCATCTTGATATCATCTTCACGAATTTCCACTTCAATGGTATCATCCAATTCTGGCATTACTTCCACCGATGTGAAAGAGGTATGGCGACGTTTAGCAGAGTCAAATGGTGAAATTCGCACCAAACGGTGAACACCCATTTCTGACTTGAGAAGGCCATAGGCATTAGGCCCTTCAAATGATAGGGTTACTGACTTAATACCAGCTTCATCTCCTGCTTGGTAATCCAAAACTTCTACTTTAAATCCTTTGGCATTTCCATAGCGAGTGTACATACGAAGTAACATATCACCCCAGTCCTGAGCTTCAGTACCACCTGATCCTGGATGGATTTCCAAGATGGCATTATTATGGTCATAAGGTTCTGACAAGAGAAGGGTCATCTCATAGCTAGTCATCATTTTATCGAGTTCTGATAGCTGTGCAACCAATTCTTCATGCACTGACTCGTCTTCAGCTAAAAAATCCAATAAAATTTCAACTTCATCCTGCAACTCTTCCATTTTGTGGAAGGTGTTGTAAGTGTTTTTTAATTCATTTAATTCTTGCGACGTTTTTTGGGCCGCGATATTATCGTTCCAAAAATCAGGTTCTGTCATCTTGTTTTCCAAGATGGCAATCTCTTCCTCTAAACCTTCGAGGTCAAAGAGACCTCCTGAAAGAAGCTAATTTTTCACGATTTGCGTCAATTTTCTGACGAATTTTTGAAATGTCCATAAATACTCCTTTATTGTATCGTTTTATTATACCATAATCTATCATTTCTTTCCATTTTTTGCTCTAATGACTTTTTCTATCTTGATTATACAATCTAATTGCACAATAAAAACTCATAAAATTTTCTAGTAAAATAGAATTGAACGAACTAGTTACCAAAAAAAGTTTTATGAGCTACCATCATTCTACCATAGACAAGAGTGAAAGTATTCTCATTTACTGTACTCAAGGCCTAAATTTTTTCTCAAATTGCTAAGTTACCTCATCTTTATTAAACTAAATTATGAAATTCCCCAAGTGTTATATCCTTTATGCCTAACTTTCGGGGTACAGTCCAGTTCATACACATAGATCTTTTATCTCACAATCTCCCTGTTTCTTAATAGAGTATAAAAAATCGTCGTATGAATGTTCTGCATGTCAATTGTCGGCATAAATAGTTCGCTATTTTTACCTATTTAACAAAATCCTTCGTAACCTAGTCCAATTATACCACAAAAAGAGAGCATCTTTCGCTCCCTTTATTACTCCGGTAATTCTACCTTCAAGCTCATATCCGTCGGTTGTAATACCTTCTGAACTGCTGCAAGAAAGGCTAGTCCATTATCAGATGGAGAATATTGGAATGTGATATGGATGACTTTTTTATCAAAGCTATCGCCATATCGCTCTACATATTGCTTACTTTCGAGGAAGTAGATGTAGTTATTGAGTTTTTCTTGAAGTTTCAAGAGATGCTCTTCTTCGGTATCTGGAAGCCAAAGATTGCCATCTATTAATAAAAGTTCCAAGTCTGTATCACTCGCTCCGATTGCATCAATTTCTGAAACATCTAACTGAATTGGAGTTTCTTTTATCCAAAATTTTGTTTTTATCAAACGATAAAGTCGATTTATTGCATCACTTTCATTTTTAAATTCGTCTCTTATCCAGATATCTTGGCGCTCATTAACCTCATATACTTTATATTGACTAGATTTCTCATCGTAATAGTATCCCAAGGTAAATTGACCTTCAAATCGTTCATCAAACGCAATATGAAATATCCCTATCTTATCTCTGTGTTTATTAACGAAATTTACTAGTTCTTGTCTCGTCATTTAAATTCCTCCATCATCCCCATATTCAGCATATCAATTCCTCCAAAAGGTGTTACAATCTGTTCAGCGCCACCTGACATATCACCCCATTCTGCCGCTTTCCCATGAACACCATACTTAATATCATCACTAGACATACTCAAAGAAGTAGATGTATCGGATATATATTTTCGATACTTATCCGACAGCTCTAAAAATTGGTCTTGTGACACCCCTTCAATTCCTTCTTCTCTCAAAATCCTATTAAAAATCTTGATATCACCTTCACTGATAGCATCAATTTTATCAAAATAACTATCGGTTTTAAAGTTACCGTTATGGTAAGCTTTAAGATTTTCAACATATGGAATTGAACGTTGACTGTACGTATATGGTCCTTCGCTAGGAATATCCGAGAAGTTACCTCCTCCCATATGTCCAAACCGGTCCCATCGCTCTGGTAAACCAGAAGTTCTCGTTATAGGATGTACAGTTCCTTTTTTAAATCCTAATCTTTCTGGCCAATCATATGAAATCCAACCATCTTCAATTGATTTAACATATTGTGCATCAGAAGGAACATTGATATCTACTTTATCATCAAGCTCAGTAAAATACTTTTGAAGTTTTTGAACCTTTTCTTCTAAACTTAAGTCAGTTTTGTATAATTCACTGGTATACTGCTTCACCTTGTCAAAGCTTGATACTTTCTCAATTGTAAAACTGTCTGTTGGTTTGGAAATCACATCAATCCGAGTCCCTGGTTCAATTTTAGTGCCACCTGTAAAGCGACCTTTTCCTTCACCTACGATAGTACCGCCATGTTTTGATAGATTATCCAGAATATCTTGGCGTTTAATGGTTAAACCATCTTTTGCAGTTGTATAATCTTGAATACGAATTTTTCCAGTTTCATCTACACCGACTGCTTTTAATTGGATACGTTGAATTTCTCCTGTTGCATTACGTGTCTCAACGGTTATCCTAGTCTCGACATCTTTGAAATTTGTCTTGAAGTCATCAATCTTTGTAGTTGAAAACTCTCTGTAGTTAGCAAAATTTTGTTCAGATACGTTATTTTTCAGTTTATTGAGACTAAACTTGCTGGCTGCTGAGGAGACCGCATAACCTCCTACGATATTCCCGATAAAGTTTGCGGTTTGAGCGTCTTCCTCACTTCCACCTAGGAGCTTAGTCCCATGATAGGCAACCTGACCCGCTGTATAGGCACCGGCTTCCCCTATCGCAAACTGGGTCACCCCCTTGACAACGCTCTGAGTCTGCCCTATGGGAATCATGATGGCACTCGCCGTCACAAAGACATTCCCAACATCATGATACAGCTTGTCATTCCCCATGAAAAGCGTATCTCTGATGGGATTTCCTGCTTTAGTCTGAATATCCCCTGCATTCCCAAGTTTGATATCCTGATCAGCCTCATACATATTAGAAGCCCCATAGGCTGTTGTCCCAAGACCCACTATACCGCCTGCAACAACTAAAGGAGTCGCAGAGCCCAATGTAACTACGATGGCTGTCACTCCGACAATGATAGTCAATGCGCTAACAGCCATGTCTTTCCAACCCTTATCTGATCGAGCCAAGGCTTCAAAACGGACCTTGTCTCGCTCCTGAGCTGCTTGTACACGCTCAACGCGACTCTCCATCTGCTGGGTCGCCTGTTTGTAAGCTATCGCAAAGCGTTGAACAGACTTGAGTTTGGCAAAATCTCCTGACTGATAAGTCCCTACAGTTCGTGTCTTACCTGCATGTTCTGTTATCAAGGCCTTGGTCGCCGACAAGAGTTCCTTAAAGGCAACCAAATCCTGACTCGCATGATTACTTTCATACTGGATGATCGAGTTGTCCAAGTTCTTGACCTGATTCATGAGAAAGTTATAGTTCATGACCGTACTGGTATGACTGCTTCCTTCGTAGCTCACCAAGTCTGAAATCTTGTCCTTGGTCGTGTTCAAGAGCTCAATCTCACCCTTCAAATCGTCCCGTGAACTCTTTAAAGCACTATGAAGGTTTGTAAATACCTTACTTGGAAGCTTTGTATGAAGATCACCATCAATCTGGTAGTAACCATCCTTGTACAGTAGGAGATTGGTTGAGTAGTCATTCATCAGGTTGACCAGAGTCTGAAGGAGAGTCCCATGCACCTCTACTAGGTAGGTGCGCATACTCGAGATGGCCTGACCTTGGAGATTTTGATTGTTGATGAAGTCACTCATAGCCTTATTTAGACTAGCGATGGCCTCTTCCCAAGCATTCATCGTCTTTTGACTTTCCACTTGAACAGAGGTAATATCATCAAATTTTATCTTGTAACTCATAGAACCTCCCTACTGCAAGCCAGAAAACATTGTTTGTCCCAATACTGTATCTGTACGGGCCAACTCTTTTCCTGTAGCTGCCATCAAGGCGATGTCTGTTCCCAATAAGGACGTATAGCTCGTCATCAACTGATAGAGCTCATTGAATTGTTTTTGATATAGGTTCACTCCTTCTTCATTATACCACAAAAAGAGAGCGTCTTTCGCTCCCTTTATTACTCCGGTAATTCTACCTTCAAGCTCATATCCGTATTCTGCAATGTCTTCTGAACAGTTGCTAGGAGTGCTAAACTGTTATCAGATGGAGAATACTGGAATGTGATATGGATGACTTTTTGGTCAAAGTTATCTCCATATCGTTCCACATACTGTTTGCTTTCGAGAAAATGAATATAATTGTTTATTTTTTCTTGCAGAATTTTTAGATGAACTGCTTCTATTTCTTCCTCCCAGCCAATTGGATCCACAAGGAGTAACTCTAAATGACTATCTACAACACCAATAGAGTCTAGTTCGCTAGGTTTCAGTTTTGAAACGATAACTTGTGTGACGATTTGATTAAATTCTTCAGGAGAAAATATTTTTTGGTTATCAGATAAATCATTAAAAATTAGATCAGGATTATTTCGTATAAAAATTTTGTCTGACTCTTCTTGTGTATATTGCTTTTTTGATTTCCAAAAACCATATTGCGCATAATTCATTAACTCTTTACCAGTATGTTCTCCCGACATATAGCTATCGGCAGCTTCTTTGGGGATTTCTTGAACCACTTCTGGCATGGTAATATTAAAAGTTGGATAACGTAAAAAATACTTATCCCCATCTTGACAGATTTCCAACATGTCTTTTTGGCTTAAATAAATAGTTTCCATTCTCATCTCCTTTGTTGTTTACCAAATATCTACTAATGTTACCTTATCTTTTGGAACCGGGTCTATTACTGCTTCAGGAACTCCTCCAGGGTATGTTTTCCCTCCTGGTCGCCACTGTGGATTAGCACGTGATCCTCCCTCATTTCCATCAGGAATTCTGTAATTATGTACTTCCTGCGGAAGAACCAGTTTAGGAGAGTCTCCTAAACTTCCCTCATCCAATCCCAATAAAGCCTCTAATTTTCTCGGATTTCCATCAGCCTCTTTAATCATGGCCTTTGCTACATCTTTTGGAAAAACAAAAGCTCCATCTTCTCGACCAAAATTACCAAATTTCTGGATGAAGAAATCATCTTTTACAAAGGCTGCAACTCCATTATCAAATAATTCCTTGTGAGCCTGTCTGTATTCTTTAGGAAGATATTTCCGAGGGTTAGGACTAAATACGCCATCATCAGGATTAGGACTTATTCTAAGAATCTCATCTACTTGATTTTTATCAACTTCAATTTTTGGGAATTCATTTAAATATTCATTCCATTCCGTAGAGAACTGAGTTTTCACCTTATTGAGACTAAACTTGCTGGCTGCTGAAGCTACCGCATAGCCACCTACGATATTCCCGATAAAGTTTGCGGTTTGAGCGTCTTCCTCACTACCACCTAGGAGCTTAGTCCCATGATAGGCAACCTGACCCGCTGTATAGGCACCTGCTTCCCCTATCGCAAACTGGGTCAAGCCCTTGACAACGCTCTGAGTCTGCCCTATGGGAATCATGATAGCACTCGCCGTCACAAAGATATTCCCAACATCATGATACAGCTTGTCATTGCCCATGAAAAGCGTATCTCTGATGGGATTTCCTGCTTTAGTCTGAATATCCCCTGCATTCCCAAGTTTGATATCCTGATCAGCCTCATACATATTAGAAGCCCCATAGGCTGTTGTCCCAAGACCCACTATACCGCCTGCAACAACTAAAGGAGTCGCAGAGCCCAATGTAACTACGATGGCTGTCACTCCGACAATGATAGTCAATGCGCTAACAGCCATGTCTTTCCAACCCTTATCTGATCGAGCCAAGGCTTCAAAACGGACCTTGTCTCGCTCCTGAGCTGCTTGTACACGCTCAACGCGACTCTCCATCTGCTGGGTCGCCTGTTTGTAAGCTATCGCAAAGCGTTGAACAGACTTGAGTTTGGCAAAATCTCCTGACTGATAAGTCCCTACAGTTCGTGTCTTCCCTGCGTGCTCTGCGACCAAGGCCTTGGTCGCAGACAAGAGTTCCTTAAAGGCAACCAAATCCTGACTCGCATGATTACTTTCATACTGAGTGATGGAGGTATCCAAGTTCTTGAGCTGGTTCATGAGGAAGTTATAGTTCATGACTGTACTGGTATGACTGCTTCCTTCGTAGCTCACCAAGTCTGAAATCTTGTCCTTGGTCGTGTTCAAGACCTCAATCTCACCCTTCAAATCGTCCCGTGAACTCTTTAAATTACTATGAAGGTTTGTAAACACCTGACCAGGTAGCTTTGTATGAAGGTCACCATCAATCTGGTAGTAGCCGTCCTTGTACAGTAGGAGATTGGTTGAGTAGTCATTCATCAGGTTGACCAGAGTCTGAAGGAGAGTCCCATGCACCTCTACTAGGTAGGTGCGCATACTCGAGATGGCCTGACCTTGGAGATTCTCACTTAATGTAAAAACAGGAACTTGCCTATAACTAAAAGTGAATAAACAAGTTCCTTACAAGCTATTTTAATGGCGATAAAGCATCAAAAAATTACTTTTCAATAGAATTTAAAAAGTTATCAATGGCTTGGCCTTCTAAACTTTTTACTTTAACTCCCTGATCTTTAAAGATTCCTAAAGGTGTTTCGATTATTTTTAAGACTTCAATGTCTTTTCGGCTAATCTCTTTTGCCCATTCTAACTTATTTATCTGCTTGAATCCCAACTCATCCTTTATTTGATTTTGGTTGGCGCTTGGTATTATTTCAAACCAATCTTTCTCAACATTCCTTCGAATCATCCCACTACTAACATGAAAAGAATGCCCCTTATATTGAATCTCATAATGAATACTGTATAGATAGTCTAGCTCTTCCATCTTGACTTTTTTTGTAAATACATTATCAGATATCCTCCCCCAAGGACTTATATAATTTTGAAAATCTTTAAATTTAACACGACTATATAAAATTACTTCATGCTTGTTCTCATATTCCGCTTCAAATTTGTTTTGTTTATAAATTGCGTACATTACTATCCCTCATTCCAATACTATCCAGCCTTTATCTTTAGTAAAACCGTATTGTTTCATAACTTTACCAGTTTTACTTTCAAAAATGCTTATCATATCTCCATTCTTAAATACATGTTCTTCCATCAATTTATACTCCGGTAATATGATATTCTTAGAACCTGTAAAACCTCGACCTGTAAAAGGATAACTCGCATTATCAAGTTCACCAAATGGAATATCTAGCTTATCTGCTTCATCCAAGAAAAATGATATCTTCGCATAGGTCTTGGTTTTTTCTAAGTCAAAAGGAGTATTGGGGTAGTCTAATCGATTTCCTTCAACTATTTCTGGAAGAGTAGTTAATGATTTTGAATGCTCATCAACCGAGACAAAACCTGCAAAAGAATTACGTTCTCCGCTGAGATATGATTCAACAAACTCTGTAGGTATCGTTTTATTCATCTTGGTTTTAGGAGCTGGTATACCAATCTCTTTGCGAACAGCTTTGACAAAGGCATCTGTTTTAGCTGATAAAGTCGTATCTGCATCTACTAAGTTCGAAAAGTCCTCCAGGCTATAACCCGCCTTATTGATTTTAGCTTTTATTTCTGGAGATGTATATAGTTCTAGATTTGATAATCGATCACTATTCAGAGTGTATTTTTTTGTATTCGTAGAAAAGGCATCTTTCACCTTATTGAGACTAAACTTGCTGGTTGCTGAAGAGACCGCATAGCCTCCTACGATATTCCCGATAAAGTTTGCGGTTTGGGCATCTTCCTCACTACCACCTAGGAGCTTAGTCCCATGATAGGCTACCTGACCCGCTGTATAGGCGCCTGCTTCCCCTATCGCAAACTGGGTCACCCCCTTGACAACGCTCTGAGTCTGCCCTATGGGAATCATGATAGCACTCGCCGTCACAAAGATATTCCCAACATCATGATACAGCTTGTCATTCCCCATGAAAAGCGTATCTCTGATGGGATTTCCTGCTTTAGTCTGAATATCCCCTGCATTCCCAAGTTTGATATCCTGATCAGCCTCATACATATTAGAAGCCCCATAGGCTGTTGTCCCAAGACCCACGATACCGCCTGCAACAACTAAAGGAGTCGCAGAGCCCAATGTAACTACGATGGCTGTCACTCCGACAATGATAGTCAATGCGCTAACAGCCATGTCTTTCCAACCCTTATCTGATCGAGCCAAGGCTTCAAAACGAGCCTTGTCTCTCTCCTGGGCAGCTTGTACGCGTTCAACACGACTCTCCATCTGCTTGGTTGCCTGTTGGTAGGCTATCGCAAAGCGTTGGACAGACTGGAGTTTGGCGAAATCACCCGACTGATAAGTCCCTACAGTCCGTGTCTTCCCTGCATGCTCTGCGATCAAGGCCTTGGTCGCCGACAAGAGTTCCTTAAAGGCAACCAAATCCTGACTCGCATGATTACTTTCATACTGGATGATCGAGTTGTCCAAGTTCTTGACCTGATTCATGAGAAAGTTATAGTTCATGACCGTACTGGTATGACTGCTTCCTGAATAGCTCACCAAGTCTGAAATCTTGTCCCTAGTCGTGTTCAAGACCTCAATCTCACTCTTCAAATCGTCCCGTGAGCTCTTTAAAGCACTATGAAGGTTTGTAAATACCTTACTTGGAAGCTTTGTATGAAGATCACCATCAATCTGGTAGTAACCATCCTTGTACAGTAGGAGGTTAGTTGAGTAGTCATTCATCAGGTTGACCAGAGTCTGAAGAAGAGTCCCATGCACCTCTACTAGGTAATTGCGCATACTCGAGATGGCCTGACCTTGGAGATTTGATTGTTGATGAAGTCGCTCATAGCCTTATTTAGACTAGCGATGGCCTCTTCCCAAGCATTCATCGTCTTTTGACTTTCCACTTGAACAGAGGTAATATCATCAAATTTTATCTTGTAACTCATAGAACCTCCCTACTGCAAGCCAGAAAACATTGTTTGTCCCAATACAGTATCTGTACGGGCCAACTCTTTTCCTGTAGCGGACATCAAGGCGATGTCCGTTCCCAATAAGGACGTATAGCTCGTCATCAACTGATAGAGCTCATTGAATTGTTCCTGATACAAATCGAGCACCTTGGATTCCGATGTCGTGTTGAAGTTTGGCTTACTCACTCCAGCCAAACTAGCCTGAGCCTTGGTCAAACTACTGATGTGCGCGTTAAACAGAACCTCAGATAATTGAATCGTTCCATACATGACCTTACCCCTCCTTCGTATGTAGTAGCTTCTCGATGAAATTTCCCAGATTGTTAATCTGACTTTGGCACCAACCAATAATGCCATGTTCTTCATTCTTTTGATTTTCCAACCTAGTGATTTCATCACAAATGGCATCATAGAAGGTATTCATCTCCGTTTGAAAACTCGTGTAGTCACTAGAGAAGGTTTCCCACTGCTTGGTGAAATCATCCTTTTGTTTGCCTTGCCATTCAGGCTGAATATTTCGGTGCATGATGGGATACTTGATATTGTGAACATTTTGTTGGATTGGAAGAGAATTCTATTTAAAGCAAGAGTTTACCAATGGTTTATCGGTAAACTCTTGCTTCATTCAATTTTAACATCGATGGAAAGAGCTATTTTAATCTTTGCTCGCTAGAATTTCAGCCCCTTCAGGTAATATTTCTTCCAGTTCAGCCTTTGTGAATAAACCTTGTGCTTCAGGATTTCCTCTTAAAGCTTCAGGATATTGCCTCAAGAAATTTCTATCAGCTTCTTCTTGTGTCACGTTCGGTGGCCAACAATCATTCTGAGCTTTAAATAATAAATCATTTCCTGAGCGCTTCCCAGATAGATATACTTCAAAATCTGTAGCGTTTATCTCAAATACTCGTCTCACAGATGCAATACCAAGTTCAAAAAACGTATAGTATCTTCCATTGTGCTCCCGAATATACAGATTGTCTGGCGTATGAACCGCCTTAAACTTCTCATATTCTTCCCATGTTATTTTAGTCAAACTCATTTTAATCGCCTCCTAATTTTCTAATTGTAAATTCTCCCCACGGAACTTCGTCAATGACTGCTTCTGACATATTTCCTGGGAAGGTTTGTCCTCCTGGTTTCCAAAAGCCATCAAAAACAGCTTCTTCATTTTCGCTTGAAATTCTTGTGTTTTGAACTGAAATAACAACAGATTTATACTAATTATTAATGCTCTTTTTCGAACCATAAAGTATATAGCGGACTGATTTTCTCAAATAATTCCTTTTCGTATTGATATCTATTCTCTTGTACTTTCTCAACTATTTGACTAACTTTCTCAAATTCATTATTTTTAATCAATTTGTCAATTAAATCTACATCTTTTTCATCAATCTTTTGCGAGGAAACATTCTTAATGATTATCTTTAAAATTTGATAAGTCACCTCATTATCATCTAATTTAGAAATCTCGGATGTTATTTTTTTCCTCTCTCAGTAAAAAAACTAGATTATACCTTCCATTTCTATCCTCTATTATAGAAATTCCCTCCGGAAAGTAGGGAGGTTGTTCAGAAAAATGAATTCCAAATTCACCTAATTTTATGTTTCCAATTTTTGAAACTTCGGATTCAATTTTGTTTTTTAATTTTATTAGCATTTAATTATTCCTATTTCAATTTAAGTAGAAAATTCCCTTTTTCTAATTCATCAATTGTTAAATATGTATAATATTGAATTCCCATACCAGGTTCATCAAACCAAGGGGCAACTAATCCTTCTTTTATTGGTATTTCTTTTAGAACAATGTAGTCTGAATTCGGTTGGAGTTTCATAAAAGGAGGTAAGGCTTTCTCACCAAATGTTGCTCCTTCAGGAGAGAAATACCTTCCCGTTGGATTAGAACCAATTCTGTTTATTCGAGTTCCAGGTAATATAACAGATTCTTTGTATTCGCCATTCAAAAATCCATGTTTATATATACTTCCATCAACTCTACCCATGGAACTCTCGGGACTTCCTGGATAAATTGTATTCCCTGTTAGCTGATTAAAATAATCCGGATTATCATATACATTTTTATTTTTAAGGTAAAATTCTGGCTCAGGTGGATATGACCAATTTCTTAATTTGACTCTATCAGATGGTTCGATACCTGCCTCCGCATATTTGTGCCATTGAAGATATCTCTGACGGTCCATCGGTTCCATACTCATCAAGGTTTTCTGGAATTTCTCCTTCGCCAGATACTGATCAAAGTTACTGGATTCCCTCGCAAGCCTGCTTTCTTCCAGATTCTTCAGAATCTGCTCTCGGTTATACTTCGGTACTTCGACATCGTGGACACCTTTCACCTTCGGAAGTTCCCGACTAACTAATGGGGATTTGTTTAAGTTTCGTTGGAGTTTCTCCTTCGCCAGATACTGGTCAAAGTTACTGGATTCCCTCGCAAGTTTACTTTCTTCCAGATTCTTCAGAATCTGTTCGCGGTTATACTTCGGTGCTTCGACATCGTGCACCCCCTTCACCTTCGGAAGTTCCCGACTAACTAATGGGGATTTGTTTAAGCCTCGTTGGAGTTTCTCCTTCGCCAGATACTGGTCAAAGTTACTGGATTCCCTCGCAAGTTTACTTTCTTTCAGATTCTTCAGAATCTGCTCGCGGTTATACTTCGGTGCTTCGACATCTACTTTCACCTTATTGAGACTAAACTTGCTGGCTGCTGAGGAGGTCACATAGCCTCCTACCAGGTTTCCGATAAAGTTTGCGGTTTGAGCGTCTTCCTCACTTCCACCTAGGAGCTTAGTTCCATGATAGGCAACCTGACCTGCTGTATAGGCACCTGCTTCCCCTATCGCAAACTGGGTCAAGCCCTTGACAACGCTCTGAGTCTGCCCTATGGGAATCATGATAGAACTCGCTGTCACAAAGATCCCACCAACCTGATGATACAGCTTGTCATTCCCCATGAAAAGCGTATCTCGGATGCGATTATAGGATTTCGTATGAATATCCCCTGCATTTCCAAGTTGGATGTTATGAATCCCTTCCCCTGCATTAGACGCCCCATAAGCCGCTGTTCCAATTCCTGCGGTTAGGCCAGCCCCAACAACCAAGGGTGTCGCTGCCCCCATAGTTGCCCAAATCGCTAAAGCACCAATCGCAACAGTCACCACACCAATTGCTAGGTCTTTCCAACCGTTCTTGGCTCGATCCTCCGCAGCCAAGGCCTCAAAACGAGCCTTGTCTCTCTCCTGAGCGGCTTGTACGCGTTCAACACGACTCTCCATCTGCTTGCTCGCCTGTTGGTAGGCCATCGCAAAGCGTTGGACAGACTGGAGTTTGGCGAAATCACCCGACTGATAAGTCCCTACAGTCCGTGTCTTCCCTGCATGCTCTGCGATCAAGGCCTTGGTCGCAGACAAGAGTTCCTTAAAGGCAACCAAATCCTGACTCGCATGATTACTTTCATACTGGATGATCGAGTTGTCCAAGTTCTTGACCTGATTCATGAGAAAGTTATAATTCATGACCGTACTGGTATGACTACTTCCTGGATAGCTCACCAAGTCTGAAATCTTGTCCTTGGTCGTGTTCAAGAGCTCAATCTCACTCTTTAGATTGTCACGTGAACTCTTTAAATCACTATGTAATCGTGTAAACACCTGACCTGGTAACTTTGCATGATTGCTTGAATCAATCTGGTAGTAACCATCCTTGTACAGTAGGAGATTAGTTGAGTAGTCATTCATCAGGTTGACCAGAGTCTGAAGGAGAGTCCCATGCACCTCTACTAGGTATCTGCGCATACTCAAGATGGCTTAGTCTTGGAGATTTTCACTTAATGTAAAAACAGGAACTTGCTTACAACTAACAGTGTATAAACAAGTTCCTTACAAGCTATTTCAATGGTGATACATAATCATCTGGAAGTTTACCTCTCCAGTCAATCCACATTTGCTCAGCAATCGGAATTAATTTTTCAAGTTCTTCTTTAGTAAATAAATCTCTAGTTTCAGGTAAATCAATTAAAGATGTAGGACTCTCTTCTATGAATCGTTTCTCACTAGCTTTCTTTTCCTCTTCCGTCGGTGGCCAACGATCGGTCTCCGCTTTAAAATCAATTTCACTTGCCGTCCTCCTGCCTAATAAATATTCGTTAAAATCAGAAGGATTAATCTCAAAGATACGACGAACTGAAGCTACTCCAAACTCTCCAAAAGTATAGTATTTCCCTTCATGTGTTCGAAAATCATATCCTTTTGGTGATTCAATCTTTTCAAAGGTATCAAACTCTTCCCATGTTATTTTAGTTAAACTCATTTTAATCGCCTCCTAATTTTCTAATTGTAAATTCTCCCCATGGAACTTCGTCAATGACTGCTTCTGGCATATTTCCTGGGAAGGTTTGTCCTCCTGGTTTCCAAAATCCTTCAAAAGCAGACTTTTCATTTCCACTTGGAATTCTTGGGTTTTTTATAGATTCTGGTGGAATTTCAATAGCTACAGGAGAAGAGCCTAAATCTCCTCTATGTAGGCCTAATATATCTTCCAACAATTCAGGATCTCCCTTAGTTACTTTAATCAATATTTCACCAGCTTCTTTAGGCATAACAAAGGCAACGTGATCTTTTTCGTTACCAACTGCACCATTATTATAACCACCTTCTTCAGGTGTAAATTTCTGAATTTTAATAGCACCATTTTCAAATTGCTGTTTGTGTGCTTTTATGTATTCTGAGCTATAAACCTTTTCGACGATTGGACGATCTTTTTTCGGTATTGATAACACACTTTTGGATGTTTTACCAGGACGATACTCCACTTTAGGTGCGTTCTTAGAAATATTAAAGATTAATTCCCTTTCTTCAGGAGTTAATTTGTCAAAGACTTTCTCTAGATATCTTTCTCGAGTTGCAAAGTCTTTAAACCCTGAACTCTCCCTCGCAAGTTTGCTTTCCTCTATATTCTTCAGGATTTGTTCTTTGTTATACTTCGGTGTTTCGACATTGTGGACACCTTTCAACTTCGGAAGTTCCCGACTAACTAATGGGGATTTGTTTAAGCCTAGTTGGAGTTTCTCCTTCGCCAGATACTGGTCAAAGTTACTGGATTCCCTCGCAAGTTTACTTTCTTCTAGATTCTTCAGAATCTGCTCTCGGTTATACTTCGGTGCTTCGACATTGTGGACACCCTTCACCTTCGGAAGTTCCCGACTAACTAATGGGGATTTGTTTAAGTTTCGTTGGAGTTTCTCCTTCGCCAGATACTGGTCAAAGTTACTGGATTCCCTCGCAAGTTTACTTTCTTTCAGATTCTTCAGAATCTGCTCGCGGTTATACTTCGGTGCTTCGACATCTACTTTCACCTTATTGAGACTAAACTTGCTGGCTGCTGAGGAGACCACATAACCTCCTACGATATTCCCGATAAAGTTTGCGGTTTGGGCATCTTCCTCACTTCCACCTAGGAGCTTGGTCCCATGATAGGCAACCTGACCCGCTGTATAGGCACCTGCTTCCCCTATCGCAAACTGGGTCAAGCCCTTGACAACGCTCTGAGTCTGCCCTATGGGAATCATGATGGCACTCGCCGTCACAAAGACATTCCCAACATCATGATACAGCTTGTCATTCCCCATGAAAAGCGTATCTCGGATGAGATTATAGGATTTCGTATGGGCATCCCCTGCATTTCCAAGTTGGATGTTATGAATCCCTTCCGCTGCATTAGAGGCCCCATAAGCAAACGACCCCAGTCCTGCGGTTAAGCCAGCCCCAACAACCAAGGGTGTCGCAAAACCCATGCTTCCTACAATCGCAAGAATACTAAACGCAACGGTCACCACACCAATTGCCAGGTCTTTCCAACCGTTCTTGGCTCGATCCTCCGCAGCCAAGGCCTCAAAACGAGCCTTGTCTCTCTCCTGAGCAGCTTGTACGCGTTCAACACGACTCTCCATCTGCTTGGTCGCCTGTTGGTAGGCCATCGCAAAGCGTTGGACAGACTGGAGTTTGGCGAAATCACCCGACTGATAAGTCCCTACAGTCCGTGTCTTCCCTGCATGTTCTGCGATCAAGGCCTTGGTCGCCGACAAGAGTTCCTTAAAGGCAACCAAATCCTGACTCGCATGATTACTTTCATACTGGATGATCGAGTTGTCCAAGTTCTTGACCTGATTCATGAGAAAGTTATAGTTCATGACCGTACTGGTATGACTACTTCCTGAATAGCTCACCAAGTCTGAAATCTTGTCCTTGGTCGTGTTCAAGAGCTCAATCTCACTCTTTAGATTGTCCCGTGAACTCTTTAAATCACTATGAAGGGTTGTAAACACCTGACCCGGTAACTTTGCATGATTGCTTGAATCAATCTGGTAGTAACCATCCTTGTACAGTAGGAGGTTAGTTGAGTAGTCATTCATCAGGTTGACCAGAGTTTGAAGAAGAGTCCCATGCACCTCTACTAGGTAATTGCGCATACTCGAGATGGCCTGACCTTGGAGATTTTGATTGTTGATGAAGTCGCTCATAGCCTTATTTAGACTAGCGATGGCCTCTTCCCAAGCATTCATCGTCTTTTGACTTTCCACTTGAACAGAGGTAATATCATCAAATTTTATCTTGTAACTCATAGAACCTCCCTACTGCAAGCCAGAAAACAGTGTTTGTCCCAATACAGTATCTGTACGGGCCAATTCTTTTCCTGTAGCGGACATCAAGGCGATGTCTGTTCCCAATAAGGACGTATAGCTCGTCATCAACTGATAGAGCTCATTGAATTGTTCCTGATACAAATCGAGCACCTTGGATTCCGATGTCGTGTTGAAGTTTGGCTTACTCACTCCAGCCAAACTAGACTGGGCCTTGGTCAAACTACTGATGTGCGCGTTAAACAGAACCTCAGATAATTGAATCGTTCCATACATGACCTTACCCCTCCTTTGTATGTAGTAGCTTCTCGATGAAATTTCCCAGATTGTTCATCTGACTTTGGCACCAACCAATAATGCCATGTTCTTCGTTCTTTTGATTTTCCAACCTAGTGATTTCATCACAGATGGCATCATAGAAAGTATTCATCTCCGTTTGAAAACTCGTGTAGTCACTAGAGAAGGTTTCCCACTGCTTGGTGAAATCATCTTTTTGTTCGCCTTGCCATTCTGGCTGAATATTTCGGTGCATGATGGGATACTTGATATTGTGAACATTTTGTTGGATTTGAAGAAAATTCTATTTAAAGCAAGAGTTTGCCAATAAAATATTAGTAAACTCTTGCTTCATTTATTCTATCATAAAAGGGGGAGTTGTTCTGATTGTTGCTCAATAATAAGAACTATTTTGATTGTTTATATAAGTGTTCCAGTAATTGTCGACATTTTTCGTCAATCAATTCTCTATTAGCCAGCTGTTGAATCCATTTTTCTGGGATGCCTTCCAGTTGATAGTGGGCTCCAGCCAAGGTACCTGTAATGGCACCGATGGTATCGGTATCCCCTTCAAGATTAACGGCTTTTAGAACAGCTTCTTCAAAACTATCTGTTGTACCTAAACACCAGAGACAAGCCTTCAAGGTATCAACAACATAGCCTGTGGAAGCAATATCTTCCCTAGACTTTTGATAAAATTCTCTATCAAATATTTCACTAAAATGTTCTTGATACTCTTCCCAGTATTCTGGTTTTTTCTTAAAGTAATCTTCAAAATAAGGTTTTGATTGACAAAGTAATTTTTCTAAACGAATGTTAAGAAGAAAACCAATTAAAAGCTGGACATAAAGAATAGACGCCACGATAGACCTTGGATGAGCATGGGTCAGCTTAGTATATTGCTCAATTATTTTTGATCTATAACTGAAATCAAAATTTTCATATAAGAGCAAAGCTAAGGGAGATATCCTCATCAAAGCTCCATTGCCATTGTCTCTCTCACTACTCCCTCCACATTTCTCTGGAGAAACTCCCGCCAAATACCGTTCAATCGCCTGATTAGTCGAAACACCAATATCAAAACAATATCCAAAAGGTGTGAGGTAGCCCTGACGATAAGCTACAAATTTATCCATCAACCCATTCAAATCAGAATCCTCACATAGGTGTTCAATAAGTGCTAAGGATAAAGAAGTATCATCTGACCAGGTACCAGCTGGTTGATTATAGGTTCCATAACCCACCATATCTGAAATATGGTAGGTATCTCTATCTCTGAACTCTACAGGGACTCCCAGTGCATCACCTATTGCCAGACCAAAGATAACCGAATTTATCTTTTGTTTAAGATTATATCTTCTATACTGATTTGAATCATCTTCCCATTTATCTCTTAATCTCATAGCCTTCTCCTATTCTATTAAATCCATTTTTAGAATAATATTATTATCAACTTTATCTATACCCTTTATTAAGAATTTTGAATTTCTTGGCAACAATAACTCATTTTCATTAGGGAACATACTGAAAGTGTTAACCATTCCTCCTTTAGAACCTTTTGGTGCGTTGATTTCCCATCTTACTTCACCTTTAAAGGCCGTTTCCCTCTCAACTGAAGTACTAACAAATGCTCGATCTTCAAAAGTTTTTCCTACTAACGAATTCCAATCCAGAGTTCCATTAAAGTTTTTATCAACCATATTCATGAAAGGCGCTGAATTTGTTCCTCTGTATAAAGTTAAATCAGCCGGCAATTCCATCTTAGACAATGCAGAATCGATATCAGAAATAGTTGAAGTTGAAATATGGCCTAAATCGTCACTGAACCCTCTTAAGTAGTTATTAATGTAGGTATAATCATTACTTGTATAAATTCGTACCCCCTCAGCTTCTGCATTTGTAAAACTTTGTTGGCTTTTTCTAAAATAGGCATCTAGTTCTTTCGTACTATACTTCGGTGCTTCGACATCTACTTTCACCTTATTGAGACTAAACTTGCTGGCTGCTGAGGAGGTCACATAGCCTCCTACCAGGTTTCCGATAAAGTTTGCGGTTTGAGCGTCTTCCTCACTTCCACCTAGGAGCTTAGTTCCATGATAGGCAACCTGACCCGCTGTATAGGCTCCTGCTTCCCCTATCGCAAACTGAGTCAAGCCCTTGACAACGCTCTGAGTCTGCCCTATGGGAATCATGATGGCACTCGCCGTCACAAAGACATTCCCAACATCATGATACAGCTTGTCATTCCCCATGAAAAGCGTATCTCGGATGAGATTATAGGATTTCGTATGGGCATCCCCTGCATTTCCAAGTTGGATGTTATGAATCCCTTCCGCTGCATTAGAGGCCCCATAAGCAAACGACCCCAGTCCTGCGGTTAAGCCAGCCCCAACAACCAAGGGTGTCGCAAAACCCATGCTTCCTACAATCGCAAGAATACTAAACGCAACGGTCACCACACCAATTGCCAGGTCTTTCCAACCGTTCTTGGCTCGATCCTCCGCAGCCAAGGCCTCAAAACGAGCCTTGTCTCTCTCCTGAGCAGCTTGTACGCGTTCAACACGACTCTCCATCTGCTTGGTCGCCTGTTGGTAGGCCATCGCAAAGCGTTGGACAGACTGGAGTTTAGCGAAATCACCCGACTGATAAGTCCCTACAGTCCGTGTCTTCCCTGCATGCTCTGCGATCAAGGCCTTGGTCGCCGACAAGAGTTCCTTAAAGGCGACCAAATTCTGACTCGCATGATTACTTTCATACTGGATGATCGAGTTGTCCAAGTTCTTGACCTGATTCATGAGAAAGTTATAGTTCATGACCGTACTGGTATGACTACTTCCTGAATAGCTCACCAAGTCTGAAATCTTGTCCTTGGTCGTGTTCAAGAGCTCAATCTCACTCTCTAGATTGTCACGTGAACTCTTTAAATCACTACGAAGGGTTGTAAACACCTGACCTGGTAACTTTGCATGATTGCTTGAATCAATTTGATAGTAGCCATCCTTGTACAGTAGGAGATTAGTTGAGTAGTCATTCATCAGGTTGACCAGAGTTTGAAGAAGAGTCCCATGCACCTCTACTAGGTAATTGCGCATACTCGAGATGGCCTGACCTTGGAGATTTTGATTGTTGATGAAGTCGCTCATAGCCTTATTTAGACTAGCGATGGCCTCTTCCCAAGCATTCAGCTTGTGATTTTTTCAAAAAACTATCCTACTTTAGCTGACAAATTCTCCTACTCTAGATCATAAAGGCTTAAACAAGATACAAATGACACTCAATTAACAATTTCTTCGATTGTCGTTTCTCTATCTCTCACCAAATCATAAAATCCTACATGAACGCCTTCCTCATATAGCCAGCATAAGTCGGTACCGTATGGGGCTTCAAAAATTTCTAGCATAACAGGAGCAATTTTTACAATGCTATTTGCTCCTAAAATTGTGAAATTTTTTGAATTAGCTAGGTAAGCTTCATCATCTTCGATTGATAACAGTGTCCAGCCATTTAATTGTGGAATAGCAGATTCTTCGCGATAAGAATAGCGAATAGCTTTTCCATCAAGAATATTGTTTGAAACGACAAAACCACCAAAATCATTGTTACTAATTTCTACCATCTTCATACTCCTTTATAATATCAAGCAGACTACTTCTCCATGAATATTCTTCCGCATAGTCTAGACACGATTTCCCAGATTTATTTTTTAACTTATAATCCGAACCGGCCTCTAGTAAAAGCTTATATAGAGGTTCTAACTCATCCGTTGCTAATTTTAATAACGTTACTGAGTAAGTCATCGGAATAGAACCAAATTTGTCAACTGCATTTACATCTATTCCTGCCCCAACAAGTAATTTCACCACCTCGTATGCATATGCTATTTTAGGCCTCCAATTGGCTTGGAAGAAATAATGAAGAGCATTTCTGTTTTCTTTTTTTGACAAAAAATTTACCTCTACTTTCTCAGAAAGCAGATATTTAATAATTTTCAATTTCTCTTCTGGTAAATCATCATTAAGCATTGCTGTACATAACAAATTAAGGTTTGTATATTCATCAATTTGTGTTATGTCACCATTGTAATTTTCTATAAAATCATTATATGTCCCATTTTGAACAATATCGAAAATATCCATCTTATCTCCTATTCAAACTTATGACTTCTATTAGCAGAAGGTATTTCAAGTCTAAAATTATCTTGATTAAATTGGAAATCCTTCAATTCTTGTAAAGTAATTTCACGATTTTTGTATTTTTCAAACATTTTTTTATAAGTTTTACCTTCTTTATGCCCAAAATCAACCACTCCCCTTCGCGATTGACCTGGTTTCCAATCAATTACGTCCCCAGTATTCGGATCTCTCAAAACTCCGTCTGGGTCAACTTGTTTATTATATACTGCTCGTTCAAATTCAAGTTTTTTATCTCCTGTCAGTGTTGGACGACCATAAGGCTTACCATCTCTAATATAAGGACCATTAACCAGTGGTTCTAGGCTATCCAAATTCTCTAGTCTCTCTGATGGGATATCTTTCGTCTTTGGTTGCTTTGCACCTACCTGTGTCGGTGTGTCCGAAGGAGGCTTCACCTTCGGTACATCCACACTGACTGCGGGGTGGTTCTTCAGCTTAGCGAGGGTCGTATCAGCTGGGCTGGCTTTCAGATGCAGGTCTTGCCTACTACTCAAACGTACATTAGCTGGATCCAGCTTCGGTATTTGCTTGCCTTGAAGTGGGACATCCAGATGAGATGGTTTAGCGCTTGGTACATCTACCTTCACCTTATTGAGACTAAACTTGCTGGCTGCTGAGGAGACCGCATAACCTCCTACGATATTCCCGATAAAGTTTGCGGTTTGAGCGTCTTCCTCACTACCACCTAGGAGCTTGGTCCCATGATAGGCAACCTGACCCGCTGTATAGGCGCCTGCTTCCCCTATCGCAAACTGGGTCAAGCCCTTGACAACGCTCTGAGTCTGCCCTATGGGAATCATGATAGAACTCGCTGTCACAAAGATCCCACCAACCTGATGATACAGCTTGTCATTCCCCATGAAAAGGGTATCTCGGATGCGATTATAGGATTTCGTATGAATATCCCCTGCATTTCCAAGTTGGATGTTATGAATCCCTTCCCCTGCATTAGACGCCCCATAAGCCGCTGTTCCAATTCCTGCGGTTAAGCCAGCCCCAACAACCAAGGGTGTCGCTGCCCCCATAGTTGCCCAAATCGCTAAAGCACCAATCGCAACAGTCACCACACCAATTGCTAGGTCTTTCCAACCGTTTTTGGCTCGATCCTCCGCAGCCAAGGCTTCAAAACGGACCTTGTCTCGCTCCTGGGCTGCTTGTACACGCTCAACACGACTCTCCATCTGCTGGGTCGCCTGTTTGTAAGCTATCGCAAAGCGTTGAACAGACTGGAGTTTGGCAAAATCTCCTGACTGATAAGTCCCTACAGTCCGTGTCTTCCCTGCATGTTCTGCGATCAAGGCCTTGGTCGCCGACAAGAGTTCCCTTAAAGGCAACCAAATCCTGACTCGCATGATTACTTTCATACTGGATGATCGAGTTGTCCAAGTTCTTGACCTGATTCATGAGAAAGTTATAGTTCATGACCGTACTGGTATGACTGCTTCCTGAATAGCTCACCAAGTCTGAAATCTTGTCCTTGGTCGTGTTCAAGAGCTCAATCTCACTCTTTAGATTGTCCCGTGAACTCTTTAAATCACTATGAAGGGTTGTAAACACCTGACCCGGTAACTTTGCATGATTGCTTGAATCAATCTGGTAGTAACCATCCTTGTACAGTAGGAGGTTAGTTGAGTAGTCATTCATCAGGTTGACCAGAGTTTGAAGAAGAGTCCCATGCACCTCTACTAGGTAATTGCGCATACTCGAGATGGCCTGACCTTGGAGATTTTGATTGTTGATGAAGTCGCTCATAGCCTTATTTAGATTAGCGATGGCCTCTTCCCAAGCATTCATCGTCTTTTGACTTTCCACTTGAACAGAGGTAATATCATCAAATTTTATCTTGTAACTCATAGAACCTCCCTACTGCAAGCCAGAAAACATTGTTTGTCCCAATACTGTATCTGTACGGGCCAACTCTTTTCCTGTAGCTGACATCAAGGCGATGTCTGTTCCCAATAAGGATGTATAGCTCGTCATCAACTGATAGAGCTCATTGAATTGTTTTTGATATAGGTTCAATCCTTCTTCATTATACCACAAAAAAGAGAGAGTCTTTCGCTCCCTTTATTACTCCGGTAATTCTACCTTCAAGCTCATATCTGTTGGCTGCAACACTTTCTGAACCGCTGCAAGAAAGGCTAGTCCATTATCAGATGGAGAATATTGGAAGGTAATATGGATGACTTTTTTGTCAAACTTATCACCGTATCGTGCCACATACTGCTTGCTTTCGAGGAAATAGATGTAGTTGTTAAGTTTTTCTTGAAGTTTCAAGAGATGCTCCTCTTCTAATGACTCAATCCACTTGTTTTCATCAATCAACAACAACTCCAAATGGTCATCTGAAACACCCATCGCATCTATGCTTGTAACGTCTAGTTCAATTTCCTCAACTTCTTTAATGGACTCTATTACTTTAGGTGGATTGTCATATTTTTCCTTGAATTCCTTAAGAATCTTCTCTACCTTTTCTTCATCACACTGCCTGTATAATGGACTACGGTCTAATACATTACATAGTCTTTCATAGGTATAAGTACGTTTCTGCTCATCCGATAATTTTGAAATGCTTTCTATAATATTTCTTACCAATTCATCTGTTTCAATAACAAAGGGAAGGCTTGTATATCTTCTTAAACGACTACCTTGCATAGAAATATAATCAGTCACCTTATCTAATTTGACTAGGTCAGCCGATAAGCTAAAATCTTTCAAGATGTCAAAGGTTCTGCGTGCTATATCCCTATCACCTTCCACATACAAAGGATATAGGCAATATTCCATTAATACTCCAATATCTGTACTATCCACGTCATAAGAATCTCGTTGTCGAAAACGATACTTAGCTTCGGTCCCTAGAAAAACTTCAGCTTCTTTCCCTTCCTTCATTATTTCACGATAGTCTTTTACAAAATTTTGATAATCTTTAGGCTCTGGTATTTCAAATTTCTTCATTTATTTACTCCATTGGTTAATTCTACCTATTTCTATGTATTTACTCCATCTATTGTTGAATGATAGTATTAAAGCTTTGTCTTATTATAGCATAAAATAAATACAAAAAAATAAAATGGGGAACTTAAGGAAAAAGAAAACCACCTGAAAAAAACTATCAGATGGTAAACTTTTCAATCTTGAACAGACTAATAAGTTTCTTAGAATGTTATTTTTGTGATAACTTCTGCAACATTTCAGGAGAAATTGGGTCCACAAGAACATACTTGGCATCTAGCATATAGATTCCCTCAGTCAACGACTCTAAGAATTCCCGATAAGGAACTTCGGCTAGTTTTTCGCCATCGGCTGTCATGATAAACAGTCGTGCAACTGCAACCTTACTTCCTCGATACTCTTGTAAATATTGAGGCTCTAGCTCTGGTTGAGATGGTAAGATTGTTCGTCCTTCACTATTTAGATAATTGATAGGGATAATGATATCCTCTCCATTTTGCTCTATTTTAAAAACTTGTTGCTCAGAGTAATAAGCATTTAGCTGTTGGGTAAAGCGCAAACGCTGGTCATAGCTATTTAAGAGTTGATCATCCGGCACATGGATAATCTGCCCTAGGTAGAGTTCATTGATGTAAATAGGACGTTTTACTCCCATAATTTCCACGATGGGATGAACTTTTACTTCCTTGGTCAATTCTGAAAGAGCTGATAAGAAATATCCGTGAAATGAAAATCAAGAATGGAATCTTTATCATAGTCCACTCCATCATGTTCACACACACTTACATCTAAGAGAACCAGCAATGTTTTCAAGAACATCAAGGCTCCAGTCCAGTCAGAAGCAGTCGCCAAATCTGGAACAGATACCTGATAGGCTTGACCATCAAAGGATAGACGGAATCCTAGACTAGACTTCTCTTTGACCCCAAACTGAACAGAATGGAAATCCGAAATAAGAGAGTCCGCAGATGGCTTTAATCCTGCATCCTTAGCGGAAACGCTGTAACATTCAAAAAGTTCTGCTTGAAGCACCTCACCAATTCTTAGTGATTGGTTGCTTTTTATTGTAAAATTAACTGATTTCATATTTTTCTCCTTCGGTCTACTGGTAAATCCTTTCTACGACGTAGAATCGTTACTTCGCTGACAGGGATTTTTCCTGATGCATACGTAATATGACCGTACTTATCATCCATCAATGACGCGCCATCTGCTATATTATTTTCATTTAAAAATTCTTTATCAGAAACCAATATTCGCACATAAGAATCAGGTGCTGTAAAATCATCATCTCCATGCTTGTGACCAGCAATTGCAAATTCCTGACCTTTATATAGGACACGATCATAAACGCTATATCTTTGCGTAACCTCACTATAAGGCACAAGCTTCCCGTATAGACCTTCTCCTTCACCATCTACATAGGAACTATAAGGGAAATAACCTTCTTTCAACATTTCCGGATCTTCTGAAAGAAGGATATAGTCATTTATATAATTCACAAAATTAGAATATACTTTATCTTCATAAACTAGATATTCTTTATCCATTTTATCCCTCCACGTATTCCATTATACCATATTTATTGACCCTACCAACTAATACTTCCTCTCCTCCGACATTTAGATACAATTTAGAGCCTTCCTTGAGTCTACTTCTATTTGAATGACGATATTCTGGAACCAAAAACTCATCTGAATCTGATTTTATAAAGCCATTTCCACTAGCAGGGTCTATTGCTTTATAAGGCTTACCTGTATCGCTATTCATCAAAACATTACCTTTTGCATCTATTAAATTCCCATCCATATCTCCATATGGGATTTTAATATAACCCGTCTCATCAGTAGTATACTCTAAACGAAGATATGCATCTGTTTTTAGCTTCAAATTACCATTCTGATCACGTACTGCAACCCTATTGCCATTTGCATCAATCATAGTTTCAACAAATGGTGATCCCTCATAGTCCAATCGCAAGCCTTCTACAGCTTCTCTGATATTAGTAATATTTTTCACATCCGAACGTTTTGCTACATAGCCACCTGCTGTTGCTTTTTCCTTCCTATTGAATATCCAAACCTCATCTTCAATAGGCATAATCTTTTGCATGACTGTTGAATTCTTTGGATACGGAATTGCATTACGAATATCAATCATCATGTCATATTCAGACTGTGTCATTTTGGTCACATGCGTATTCCTTAGTCGATTAAATTCATCCCAAGAAACACCATACTCTTTTAATTTTTGGCCAATGATTGCTCGAGTTGTTGATTGACTTGGTGATGGATTCGCTGTTCCCTTCACCCTCGGAAGTTCCCGACTAACTAATGGGGATTTGTTTAAGCCTAGTTGGAGTTTCTCCTTCGCCAGATACTGGTCAAAGTTACTGGATTCCCTCGCAAGTTTGCTTTCTTCCAGATTCTTCAGAATCTGTTCGCGGTTATACTTCGGTGCTTCGACATCGTGCACCCCCTTCACCCTCGGAAGTTCCCGACTAACTAATGGGGATTTGTTTAAGCCTAGTTGGAGTTTCTCCTTCGCCAGATACTGGTCAAAGTTACTGGATTCCCTCGCAAGTTTACTTTCTTTCAGATTCTTCAGAATCTGCTCGCGGTTATACTTCGGTGCTTCGACCTCTACTTTCACCTCATTGAGACTAAACTTGCTGGCTGCTGAGGAGACCGCATAACCTCCTAAGATATTCCCGATAAAGTTTGCGGTTTGGGCATCTTCTTCGCTTCCACCTAGGAGCTTGGTCCCATGATAGGCAACCTGACCTGCTGTATAGGCACCGGCTTCCCCTATCGCAAACTGGGTCAAGCCCTTGACAACGCTCTGAGTCTGCCCTATGGGAATCATGATGGCACTCGCTGTCACAAAGATCCCACCAACCTGATGATACAGCTTGTCATTTGATATTCCCTAATTGAAATTATTTATAGAGAGTTATTACATATTGCATCACTTAAATAAAAAAATTATACTGGTCTCACCCGATTTTGTATCAATATATGATATTATTTCCGCAAAAGAGGTATTAAATTTAGTAGAGTATGTAGTTTTTTCGGAAAATCTACCATATTGTTTTTCTAACCACTTATCCTGTATCTGTCTTATATCTTGTAGTTTATATTCATACATATTCGAATAATTTATCGGATCGTTTGATTGATAAATACTTAACTTTAAAGATTCAAGAATGTTATTTTTTTAAAATTAAAATCTGCCCAAAATTCTAATCCTTCAATCTTGACGGGAGATTTTTAACATAAATAAATTAGAACTTTCTTCCTGTTTAAGATAATTTTTTTAAAATTATTATAAAAATATTTCTTTCGTTAATTGTTTGTCAATAACTGTATTATTTATAATCATTTGAACTCCTGATCATTTTTAAATTATGTAGCTTCTGTTCAATTTCTGCATACTTAGAAAGGTTAACTTTATAGTTATTTAGCTTGATGTTTGATGTTTTAACAGGAACAATAAATTTATTATGTACAGCCTCTCGAAAATCTGGGACGAAATATTGAGTTAGTCCCCCTTGGCCAAATTGAGGATTAGATAATGTTATGCCTGTTGCCGAATTTATATCCTCATTAAACTTATAAGCCCCCATTATTTTTCTATACTCAGCAGAATCCATTCCTCGAACGTAGTATGGTTTCACTTGGACACCTTCAAACAACTTAGTGGCATTATTTCCAACATCAGTAATCGTTTTTTCAGAAACCATATAACCTGTTGGAAACGGTTCACCCGCAAATAAAATATCTCCCTTTTTAATTAGAATATTTTGATATTCATCAACTCCTGTATAAGGAAAGTCTCCTTGCCAAGATTTGGCAATTTCAACTGGATCATAATTCTTTACAAACCTCTTTAGTTTCGGTGTATTTATTCTTTTATGTAATTCTTCAGAACTAATTTTCCCATATTTATTGTGTAAATATTCCAAGCGAGATGGTTCAGACATGTTTACTGAACTTTGAGAATCTATTTTATGCACTCCCACATCTCCAAACCTACTTGGAGTTGCAATATCCTTAACTCTAGGCACAACCACATCACCTGACTTGACTCCGCTAACAGCATTTGATACGTTGTCGCCTGATATCTGCTTGACCTTCGGTACATCCACTCTGACTGCTGGATGGCTTTTCAGCTTAGCCAGGGTCTCATCAGCTGGGCTGGCTTTCAGATGCAGGTCTGGCCTACTACTCAAACGTACATTAGCTGGTTCCAGCTTGGGTAGTTGCTTGCCTTGAAGTGGGACATCCAGATGAGATGGTTTAGCGCTTGGTAGATCTACTTTCACCTTATTGAGACTAAACTTGCTGGCTGCTGAGGAGACCACATAACCTCCTACGATATTCCCGATAAAGTTTGCGGTTTGGGCATCTTCCTCACTTCCACCTAGGAGCTTAGTCCCATGATAGGCAACCTGACCCGCTGTATAGGCGCCTGCTTCCCCTATCGCAAACTGGGTCAAGCCCTTGACAACGCTCTGAGTCTGCCCTATGGGAATCATGATGGCACTCGCCGTCACAAAGACATTCCCAACATCATGATACAGCTTGTCATTCCCCATAAAAAGCGTATCTCGGATGAGATTATAGGATTTCGTATGGGCATCCCCTGCATTCCCAAGTTGGATGTTATGAATCCCTTCCCCTGCATTAGACGCCCCATAAGCCGCTGTTCCAATTCCTGCGGTTAAGCCAGCCCCAACAACCAAGGGTGTCGCTGCCCCCATAGTTGCCCAAATCGCTAAAGCACCAATCGCAACGGTCACCACACCAATTGCCAGGTCTTTCCAACCGTTCTTGGCTCGATCCTCTGCAGCCAAGGCCTCAAAACGAGCCTTGTCCCGCTCCTGGGCAGCCTTCACTCGTTCAACACGACTCTCCATCTGCTTACTCGCCTGTTGATAGGCTATCGCAAAGCGTTGAACAGACTTGAGTTTGGCGAAATCACCCGACTGATAAGTCCCTACAGTCCGTGTCTTCCCTGCATGTTCTGCGATCAAGGCCTTGGTCGCCGACAAGAGTTCCTTAAAGGCAACCAAATCCTGACTCGCATGATTACTTTCATACTGGATGATCGAGTTGTCCAAGTTTTTGACCTGATTCATGAGAAAGTTATAGTTCATGACCGTACTGGTATGACTACTTCCTGAATAGCTCACCAAGTCTGAAATCTTGTCCTTGGTCGTGTTCAAGAGCTCAATCTCACTCTTTAGATTGTCCCGTGAACTCTTTAAATCACTATGAAGGGTTGTAAACACCTGACCCGGTAACTTTGCATGATTGCTTGAATCAATCTGGTAGTAACCATCCTTGTACAGTAGGAGGTTAGTTGAGTAGTCATTCATCAGGTTGACCAGAGTCTGAAGAAGAGTCCCATGCACCTCTACTAGGTAACGGCGCATACTCGAGATGGCCTGACCTTGGAGATTCTCACTTAATGTAAAAACAGGAACTTGCCTATAACTAAAAGTGAATAAACAAGTTCCTTACAAGCTATTTTAATGGCGATAAAGCATCAAAAAATTACTTTTCAATAGAATTTAAAAAGTTATCAATGGCTTGGCCTTCTAAACTTTTTACTTTAACTCCCTGATCTTTAAAGATTCCTAAAGGTGTTTCGATTATTTTTAAGACTTCAATGTCTTTTCGGCTAATCTCTTTTGCCCATTCTAACTTATTTATCTGCTTGAATCCCAACTCATCCTTTATTTGATTTGGTTGACGCTTGGTTTTATTTCAAACCAATCTTTCTCAATATTCCTTCGAATCATCCCGCTACTAACATAAAAAGAATGTCCCTTATATTGAATTTCATAATGAATACTGTACAGATAGTCTAGCTCCTCCATCTTGACTTTTTTAGAAAAGAAATCATCAAATTCCTCTCCCCAAGAATCTATATAATTGCTAAACCCTCCATCTTTTGTGTCACTAGTTAGAACAATCCAATCATTATTACTAAGACCTTTTGATACATTATATTTTTTGCCCCGGTAAATTGCAATCATTATTCACTCCTATTTTATTAGTTTCCAACCTTTATTTTCTATATATTTATATTGTCTTATAGGATTTCCGCTTTTGCTTTCAAAAATTGTTATTAAATCTCCATCCATAAAATTTCGTTCTTCCATTAACTTATACTCCGGTAATATGATATTCTTAGAACCTGTAAAACCTCGACCTGTAAAAGGATAACTCGCATTATCAAGTTCACCAAATGGAATATCTAGCTTATCTGCTTCATCCAAGAAAAATGATATCTTTGCATAGGTCTTGGTTTTTTCTAAGTCAAAAGGAGTGTTAGGATAATCTAATCGATTTCCTTCAACTATTTCTGGAAGAGTAGTTAATGATTTTGAATGCTCATCAACCGAGACAAAACCTGCAAAAAAATTACGTTCTCCACTGAGATATGATTCAACAAACTCTGTAGGTATCGTTTTATTCATCTTGGTTTTAGGAGCTGGTATACCAATCTCTTTGCGAACAGCTTTGACAAAGGCATCTGTTTTAGCTGATAAAGTCGTATCTGCATCTACTAAGTTCGAAAAGTCCTCCAGGCTATAACCCGCCTTATTGATTTTAGCTTTTATTTCTGGAGATGTATATAGTTCTAGATTTGATAATCGATCACTATTCAGAGTGTATTTTTTTGTATTCGTAGAAAAGGCATCTTTCACCTTATTGAGACTAAACTTGCTGGCTGCTGAGGAGGCCGCATAACCTCCTACGATATTCCCGATAAAGTTTGCGGTTTGGGCGTCTTCCTCACTTCCACCTAGGAGCTTAGTCCCATGATAGGCAACCTGACCCGCTGTATAGGCACCGGCTTCCCCTATCGCAAACTGGGTCAAGCCCTTGACAACGCTCTGAGTCTGCCCTATGGGAATCATGATAGAACTCGCTGTCACAAAGATCCCACCAACCTGATGATACAGCTTGTCATTCCCCATGAAAAGGGTATCTCGGATGCGATTATAGGATTTCGTATGAATATCCCCTGCATTTCCAAGTTGGATGTTATGAATCCCTTCCCCTGCATTAGACGCCCCATAAGCCGCTGTTCCAAGTCCTGCGGTTAAGCCAGCCCCAACAACCAAGGGTGTCGCTGCCCCCATAGTTGCCCAAATCGCTAAAGCACCAATCGCAACGGTCACCACACCAATAGCTAGGTCTTTCCAACCGTTCTTGGCTCGATCCTCTGCAGCCAAGGCTTCAAAACGGACCTTGTCTCTCTCCTGGGCAGCTTGTACGCGCTCAACGCGACTCTCCATCTGCTTACTCGCCTGTTGGTAGGCCATCGCAAAGCGTTGGACAGACTGGAGTTTGGCGAAATCACCCGACTGATAAGTCCCTACAGTCCGTGTCTTCCCTGCATGTTCTGCGATCAAGGCCTTAGTCGCAGACAAGAGTTCCTTAAAGGCAACCAAATCCTGACTCGCATGATTACTTTCATACTGGATAATCGAGTTGTCCAAGTTCTTGACCTGATTCATGAGAAAGTTATAGTTCATGACCGTACTGGTATGACTACTTCCTGAATAGCTCACCAAGTCTGAAACCTTGTCCTTGGTCGTGTTCAAGAGCTCAATCTCACTCTTTAGATTGTCACGTGAACTCTTCAAATCACTATGAAGGGTTGTAAACACCTGACCTGGTAACTTTGCATGATTGCTTGAATCAATTTGATAGTAACCATCCTTGTACAGTAGGAGGTTAGTTGAGTAGTCATTCATCAGGTTAACCAGAGTTTGAAGAAGAGTCCCATGCACCTCTACTAGGTAACGGCGCATACTCGAGACGGCCTGACCTTGGAGATTTTGATTGTTGATGAAGTCGCTCATAGCCTTATTTAGACTAGCGATGGCCTCTTCCCAAGCATTCATCGTCTTTTGACTCTCCACTTGAACAGAGGTGATATCATCAAATTTTATCTTGTAACTCATAGAACCTCCCTACTGCAAGCCAGAAAACATTGTTTGTCCCAATACAGTATCTGTACGGGCCAATTCTTTTCCTGTAGCTGACATCAAGGCGATGTCCGTTCCCAATAAGGACGTATAGCTCGTCATCAACTGATAGAGCTCATTGAATTGTTCCTGATACAAATCGAGCACCTTGGATTCCGATGTCGTGTTGAAGTTTGGCTTACTCACTCCAGCCAAACTAGCCTGAGCCTTGGTCAAACTACTGATGTGCGCGTTAAACAGAACCTCAGATAATTGAATCGTTCCATACATGACCTTACCCCTCCTTTGTATGTAGTAGCTTCTCGATGAAATTTCCCAGATTGTTCATCTGACTTTGGCACCAACCAATAATGCCATGTTCTTCGTTCTTTTGATTTTCCAACCTAGTGATTTCATCACAGATGGCATCATAGAAAGTATTCATCTCCGTTTGAAAACTCGTGTAGTCACTAGAGAAGGTTTCCCACTGCTTGGTGAAATCATCTTTTTGTTCGCCTTGCCATTCTGGCTGAATATTTCGGTGCATGATGGGATACTTGATATTGTGAACATTTTGTTGGATTTCCCCTACAGACTTCTTGGCCGTACGAAGACGTTCCAATTTTTCATCGATGGAAGTAATCCGTGATTGGGCAGAGGAGATGCTGGCGGAGTAGGCATTCACTCTACCTTGAAGATAATAGATTTGATCATAGTCTATTTGCCCCATGTATTAGCCTCCTAGTTCATTTACTTCATTCAACTCAGCAACATTCCCTTTAGGAATATCTGTTGTAGAGACAACCGAAGCAATATGTTCTAACATAAGCTCATTATCATCATCGCTATAGCCCTCTTGAACAACCTTAAAAACATCTTCATGATTAAAGTAGATAAGGCTATCTCCTACCATTCCTTCTGGATAGAGACAGGCTCCGTAATCAAAACGGTAGAGATCTCCTTTGACGGGTGCTGCAATCACACGAGCAATGATGAGCATCTTTTTAGTACTTCCCTTTAAAACAATAACACTGCCTAGTGGTAATAATTTAGTATCTGACATAAATAACCTCTCTAAATTTCTAATAATTGAACGGATTCATAATGATCTGGATAAAGAATATAACCCTGGTTCGGTTTCAGTGCCGGCTCATTTGTGATGTAAGGATAGCGAGTATGATCTTGATCACTGATACGTACACCAAGAAAAACTTGTTCTACTAGCTGATTAACTAGTTTGACAAAATTATCGTAATTGTTCGCTACTAGATCTTGGTAGGCGCCTATAAAGAGCAAGGTTACTCCATACTGAGCTCCTTCACTAAGGAGTTGCTTGAAGTCCAGTTCACTCACTCCAGCCGCCATAGCCGTCGCAGCAATATCAGGTATCAAAATTAACCATTTTGGATAGTCCTGATTTGGAGACGCAACCCGTTTCTTAAAGTCTTCTAATACCGTCTTCATGACATTATCAACCTCTAAAGAAGTATCAAATCGTTGAATACCATCAAAGAACTGACTGTTAATACGCTGACTAGGATCTAAAATAACAGTATTATACACTCCTGATAAACGGTTTAGGTGATATTCTAGTAATTTATAGTAATTCGTTACAAAAGCAGGACTGTCTGAGGCTATAAGAAGAGGGCGTTCAAAACTAAAGGTTGCTGGAACAACGGCTTCTCTTTCAAGCCCCAAGATAAAGTCTTGACTGCTTTCTAAGATTTCTGACATCACCTCTTTGGTTACCTTTTCTGGTAACATTGGGATACCTGTAGGAAGTGGGCCATCGTATGCTATAGCCATTGCTTCTTGTTCTGCACGAACTTCCTTTATGTAGTCCGTATAATGTTCACTGCTGTATGGCAACATCACTTGGAATTGGACAATATCATCCAATTTAGCTATGGCACGGCCTTTGATTTCATCGAGTGGAATATTTGAACGTCCTACTACACTTGATAAGTCACTGGTATCAAATAAGAAGAGAGAAATCTTGGTCTTAAAGTTCGATTGTAGCTGTAGACGCATCGCATTGAGACGAGAAAGTGTCACAACCAGATAGATTCCTAGAGAGGCACCATCTCGAGAAATGACATTTAAAGTATCATAAAAAGCATCGACAAATGGGGCATCCATTACACTATCAAAACCATCTATCTCTATGAAAATAGTTGGAAAACTCTCATCTGACAACTGATTGTATTGCCTTAGATTTGTGGCTCTTGCTTGCGAAAGAGCATGTTTCCGAGTTTTTATCTCTCTATTCAAGAATCGAAGAGATTTCATGATTTTCTCAGTTTCATCCAAGGTGAAATAATCTGCAACATGAGGAAAATCTGAAATAGAGATTAAGCCACTGGTACCAAAATCATAGAGGTAGAAATGGACCTGTTCTGGTGTGTGCTTACGAATCACATCCATCGCAAAGTTCTGTAGAAAAGTGGACTTACCGAATCCTGGACTAGAAACCAACAAAATATGACCTCTTTGTTCCATATTGAAGTAAAGGGGAGATTGTTCCTGTCTTTCTGGAATATCTTGATACCCAATTAAAATAGGTTGCAACGCCTCTGAACGTCCCCAATAATCCTTGTAGTTAGTCGATTGTGTATCTTTAGCATATATCTTCTCTTCAAGTGGTGGCAACCAAGGACTGGCTACCTGATGAATATGAAGACCATCAAAGACTTCACGGGCTTTCTACAATGGCGTCTAATTCTGTTGGAACAGCCTTTGCTTCTTTTTTATTGACTAAACCACTCAAATCTTTATTAATGGCATTGTATTGACCATTACTTGTAATCTCATACACAGTTGTGTTTTTTTGAACATGATTTCGTCCTTCTGGATTATAATCCGCACCTGACCAAGCGCTTTGGAATAGCTCATAGATTTCATTGTTTCCGACTTGAAGATAGGCTCTACCTGTCTGGGTGATTTCTGCGGCATCAGGTGTTTTGATTACTTCTCTAGAATCTGCAGCATCCTGTACTTTAAGAGCTATTTTAAACTTAGAGTTCGACCAAATTTGATCGTTGACAACCCCACTAGGTTTTTGGGTTGCTAAAATTAATTTAACCCCCAATGATCGACCAATACGAGCTGTAGAGACTAATTCATCCATGAAATCAGGTTGATTCGCCTTCAACTCTGCAAACTCATCACTAATGATTAACAGATGTGGTAATGGTTCTTTGACCTTCCCTTCCTTGAAGAGTTTCATGTACTGGTTGATATGATTAACATCATTTTCTGCAAAAATACGCTGACGCTTCTTAAGTTCAGCTTTGATAGATACCAGAGCTCGATTGGCCTGGTTGCCATCCAAGTTTGTAATCGTACCAACGACGTGAGGGAGATCTGCAAAGAGATTAGCCATCCCTCCACCTTTATAGTCAATCAAGAGGAAAGCAACCTCATACGGATGGTAGTTCACAGCTAAAGATAGAATGTAGGACTGAATAAGCTCAGACTTCCCTGACCCCGTAGTACCAGCAATCAATCCATGAGGCCCATGCGCCTTCTCATGGATGTTTAGATAAAGAATATCATCTCTACCTCGAACTCCTAGAGGAACAGCCATTGTTTGGAAAGTTTCATTGTCTTGCCATCGTTTTAAAAGTTCTAGTTCCTCTACCTTATTGACTCCATACATCTCTAGGAAGGTAATACTATTCGGAATCGAATTACGCAAAGTTTGAACATGATGAATACCCGCAAGATTTCTCGCAAAATTTTCCTTTTCCGATAAACTTACAGGAGGAAGAGGCGTAATTTCTTTATTTGTATAATTGCCATCCTGAAGTAATACTGTACCTTTTTTATCTCCTCGATAGTCAACAACTGTCTTAACGTGTTCTGGTAGACTCTCAAGTACTTCTTCTACGAATACATAATGAATCCCTAAATGGGATAAATCTTCATTGATGTACTCCATAATGTTGTGATCCAACATCAGGCTTAAATCTGTAAGAAAGAGAATATAATGAGGGCTGTATTGCTTTTCTTTCCCTTTATCCTGCTCACTATCTAACTTTCTATCTTTAATAACTTGATAGAGCGACGTTAATAGTTGATCTCGAGTACGTTGATTGTATACAAAACCACGGCTATTTAGTGCTTTTATTTTCGTATGAGGTAGCCATCGACTCCAATTCCATAACTCAAACTCTTCCTCTCGGAAAATTGGAATAAACTGTAAATCATGGTAACTTTGGAAAGTCGCTAATTGCATCATCATCTGTTGAACTTGTTCAATCACTATTTGCCGTGTTCCGATATAGCCCGTAGGATTTGTTAATGTATGTGTAATAGGTACCTGCTTAGTCACACGATAGTAGGAAAGTAGTTCTTGAATTTTTTGGTTAGCAGCTACATTATATTTTGTTAATTCAGAATCTGAATACTCAATAGAAAAACTAGAATTAACTTCACCCAAACCCAAACGATAAGACAGAAAATCAAAATGATAAAGTGTCTTTTCGTAAATACGTCTATCCGTTTTTTCTACCATTTCTAAAATCTGATCCATGCCAGGGAAATGATACACCAAAGCCTTAACTTGTTCTTTACGTAAGTTAGCTAATTGTGAATACTTGGTTTCCAAGTATTTCATATACTCAACAATTTTCTGTTCTTGAAGTTCCTTATGTGATTTTTTATCAGAAAAATAAGTATGAATGGAAGTCCCAATAGTAATGACAGACATCCCCATCATCATGAACATCATGCCACCACTACGTGTGAAGTAAACCGTTAGTATCGTAAAGACAATCATCGCCAAAGGGGTAATAATCAATCTTAGTAACGATTGTTTGTTGCCTTCATCATCTGTTGGTGCCGAAGCAATCGTTACTGTATCCTCGGGTTCTCTCAGAATAATCCGTGGAGAGCGATGAAATTCTTTTGAACGATCTTCGACCATTACTTCAGAAAAAGGCAGTAAGCTCGTCTCAATAGAAAATAGTGAATGAATCGATAAGATTTGTTTTTGAACGGATAAAGCTAGACCTTGTTCAAAAACAAGTTGGTCCATATCTTGAATATTTTGCGTCCCTGTTCTTCTTTCACCATTAAGATAATATGGACTAGCACTATAAATCGTCTTATTTGTCCCATCAAAGCTCAAAATGATTTCTATAGGAAAATCAACTAAGCGAATAGTCGCTTCTTTCTTATCTGATAAATATAGTATTTTTTCGGGAAGAAGGTAATACTCGGTGTTTTTAATAATCAATAAGGATACACTTATATCTTCAGCTATGGAAACCAAATGATACCCATAAGAATAAGTCTCTCCGAGCAGTTCAACTCCCGTTTCCTTGACTTCCAACACCACATTTTCAAGAATAGGAAGATAGATATTAGAAGCTATAGAAGGCCCCAGTTGATAGGTATTCCCTGTATAGAGTGGATAAACATTGTCTTCAAAAAATAAATAATTCATAGACCACTCCTATCTTGACTCTGTTGAAGTTGAAGTCGTATTCGACTTATTCGTCTCTGGTGTTAGGTAGTTTTTCTTCAATTCTTCCAATTTACTCTTATAATTGTTTAGTTGCTCAGTACGTTGTTCAGATGTGAGGTTAGGGTTTCTCTGAACTTCATCAACCTTTTTGGTAAGACCATACATCAATAATTGTGGGTCATCTAAGTAACTTGCAATATCTATAGCTTCATCAACTTTCGACTGCCCAATTAAAACCCAGTAACGAAGATAGTCTGTACTTGATTGAGTTGATATTTTGGATAGCTCTGTCTTTTGCGTTTCTGTTAAAGGCTCTGTTTTAATGACGGAATAAGCCACCATATAAGCATCATCTTGACTAAGTGATTTAGAATCTGTATTTTTAACAGTAGATACAACCGATGAATAATCTTGGTTTACAAAAGCCAAACGTAAACCTGAAATCATTTGTTGATTAGGCATAGCGAACAATGCAAAGTAAAACACTCCAACAATTGATAGCACTCCAATAAATGATGCAATAATGGTAGTCCACTTCAACCGCGACACAAGTTTATTAGGAACACGTGAGAATTTTTCTTTATTTTGTTCCTTTTCTTCTAAGTATTTTTCTAGTAGTAATGCTATAATTTCATCCAAGTTTTCAGACTTCATGATAGTCTCACAAAACAGTTTTCCTTTATAAAATGGCGACTGTCCCTCCACTAATTTTTCATAACTTACCTTTTTATCTAATAGAGATACTATCATAGCTTTAAAGTTAACTGTAAACGCCTCCAGCTTCAATGCATCATAGGGAGGCACTTGCCCTTTAACACCACGAAAAATGAATAGAGGGTTCCCATTTCGTGAAAACACTAAATTACTAGGTGATAATTCATAAGTATAAATTGAATCCTTCAGCGAGTTAAATAATTGACCAACATTGATCAGATGACGTAATTTTTCTTCCTCAATCATCGTAGTCAGCTTATCCCAAGAATAATATTCATCAGTCAATAGACTTTCAATCGTTAGTTTACCTTCTTCCTCAATAACATTTTGATTCACAAAATAAGGTTGTATTGCTGTTAATAAAGCATAAGCTATTTCACGATTTCCCTTGATATCTCCAACTACTAATTCAATTTTTTGAACTTCCATACCTGACTCCCTTACTATATTCTTTCCAGGTTTAATAAAACTCCGTCTTTCACTAATACTAGACTGCTCGTACTAGCAAGAATTTCTCCTGACTGTTGATTTCTTACACTTGGATTCATTACCTTAATTCCAATACCATAAGTATCTGAGACGATTTGTATCAATTCTTTAATCGTTAACTCAGTAGGGACCCTTAAATCTAATATTTTAGATAAAAAAGGCGAACAATCCAGACTAATATTAATGTAATCTTCCATATAAAACTCCTAAATCTATTATGCTATGCCTATTATATCACGCAAAACATGAATATTAAAGAACTTTCTATTTATAAAAAGAGATACATTTTGTATCTCCCTTTATGTATTTTTTTCTATCGACTTTATTGTTTAGCTATATGTAACTTTTTTTATAAAAGAGCGAGTAAATTGTGACAATCATCCCTAGTATAAACAATAAAATTGCAGTCCAAGAAACAGGAGACTTTACGTTTTTAAGTGAAACAGTCTTTTTATCACTGTGGTTGATTTGAATCTGATTGGTAAATAAAGCAGACTGATACTCATTAACGATATTCTCCGATTCCACTTTAGTGCTAAATAAGTTTGTTTTAACTAATTGATACCTTTCTTTATCCAATTTTTTAGTTGTATCAATCAATTTATATGTCTCAGGATGAAATAACTTTGTCAAATTACTCTCCTGTTCAAAGTACTGAATCTCTGTTTTCTTGGTATTCTTATCTAAAGACGTATCTATTTGCAAAGATCCATCGTTTGCAAAAGCAACACTACCTTTTGTAAAAATTGAAAACAATAGAAAGATAAAGACAATATTTTTTTTCATATTACTTGCTATCCTTAACTTGGCGATACAAGAAAATATTTACAAGTCCCAAAGCAATTGTTAGAACAACAATTACCATTACTGACTGAACAACTCCGTTTTGCTGATTAATGAATAATCTCACTACACCTTCAAGATATGTTAACGGAGAAAGAGTTGTTAAAATAGGAGCTGGATTCACATAATATTCATCAAATAATTGAGTTGCTGAAATGATATAAAGCAGTAATAGACTTATGCTTATCAAAAATCCAAGACTTTTTAGTTTATCAAGAAGGATATTCAGACTATATGTCATCATTAGACTCACCAAGACAAGAAGCATTACAAACCAGCTCAATTGACCTACAGAGAAAGCAAGTTTAACTCCAGAAACAATCGCAATTATAGAACCAACAGCTACTGAAATCACACTTAGGAAGAACATTGGTCCAGAAGAATTTCTCCATGACAAACGGTCCTTCAAACTGATTAATCTTTGCAATTCTTCTTTATCTGCATGTTGGAAAAGATAGACAACAACCAAGCTAACAAGATAGCTGATTAAGATAACAAGGAGTCCTGATCTCTCATCTTGACGATTCGTCTGTGACGGTCTATTGGTCGCAGCTGATACAACATTCCCAATTTTAGAAGCATCAACAGGATTTGACAAATATTCATAGACTGCATCATTTTTCGTATTACCCGTTCTAGTATTGCTCAAAAACAGTAGAAAAGTTTTTTTAAGGAATTCTTCGTTTGAACCATATTCACTAGACATGATATTTTTTTCAATTCAGAAACGCGTGCACTTAATGATTTTTCCGTCTTTTTTTCCAATGTATTAACATCATTCGTCAACTGAGTCATAGTAGCTTGTATCGTCTCAGAAACAGCTTGGTTTGCTTTTTGTATTGTCCATCAAGGTTTTTACTAGCTGAAATCAGTGTACCTAGGTCCCTGTTCATATCCATACTAACATTAACCATACTAGTATTATCTACTTTTTCTGTTGCAACAAAACTAGGTTTACCTTTAATCGTTGTATCCACTAATTTGGTCTGTTCAATTAACTGTCTTAACTGAGTTATTAGATCATTGGTTGTTGTTCTCAGCTGTTCGATGTTAGATGTTAATTTCTCAGCATTGGCTAATCGTGACTGAATATCCGTCAATTTTTTATCAGAAATCTTCAAATCTGATTTTAGAGCTTCTACTGTAGTTGCTTTGATTAGATTGGTCACAATGGTCTTGAGGTCATCATTATTTGCTAAGGCAGCAAGAGAACCTTCTGCTGGAACAAACGTAGTGTCTGTGTACGTATTTTTAGATAAATCTAAGCCGTAATACGCAGTAACAAGTCCTGATAACTGTAGATACGCCTCAACATCTTTATAAACCGCTTGAGTTAGCTTGGTAGGATTGTACTCCCAGTTAGAAATAATGTCTTGCATCTCATAATGACGATTCAAAACTTTTTTTTCTGTTTGATTTATCTTAGTAGTCGTGATGGTCTTCGTAATTGTAATAATTTCTGTTGGTTTCTGCACATCAGGCGTAGAGGAACCTGAAGCTACAGAAGTAGCTGGACTAACAGGCGCAGCATGAACTGTCTCATTCTCTATTTTATCTTTTTCTACATAAGGGGCATCTTCCTTTATAACTTTTACATCTTCTGTCGTATCTAATTGATACTTAACAAGCACAGGTGACAAGACATTGAGATCATTTTCATTCTTGATTCCTAGTGTGTATGAAATAGTCATACCTGGAGATACTTCACCAGGGAAAGATACCTGATAACTACCTCCTCCAAGATCAGAAAATCCAAAATTTGATTCTTTAAGATAGTATCCGCTTGGTACTGTTATCTTTAATTTTGAAATTTTTCCTTCAAACGAAGGTAAAGTTAGCTCACGTTTTGTTGTGCTCTTAGACTTAATGTCATTCTTTAACTGAGAGAATTCTTCATTTTCAAGTGTTGTAGATTGCAAAGTTGGCAAATCTTTCCCTATCTTCTTACTATACCACCGTATAAAAGCACTAATATTTTTCAAATGTTGTTTATCAGTATCTGACAAAGAGAGATTATTTATAGTTGTATCATCGTAGTATACACTTGGCCATTTACTAGTAATTTGATTTTGCATACTAGTATTTAACGACTTGATATAACTTCCAAGAGTTTTATTAGCTCCATCTACCGCTGATGGGTTTTTAGCCAAGGAAGACTCTACTGCTTCTCTAATCTTTGTATCATAATTTGATAAGGTATCATCAATTTCCTTATTATTCTTCTTCAAACTTTCTAGAAGTTTTGCGATATCTTTGTTATAGGAAGAAGCCTTATCAGTGGTTTCTTTCCAAATAGCTGGCTCTGAAAAATTATTATTAAATTGAGTGTTTATAGCAGCCAATTGAGATAATTGTTTCTCAACTGATAATTTGGAAAAGTCTTTATCATAGTTGGACAAAGCCTGTTCTCTAGTATTCAAGGAATTATCCCATTTTTTTTGTTGCTTATCTATTCCATTTATTGTTTCCTCATATGTCTTATTAACAGAATCAATTGATTTAAAGGCATCATTTGTATTTAACAGGGTCTTGTTAAATGACGAATACGATGATAAGAGATTATTCGGTGATGAACCCAACCCATTAAACTGTTGACCATATTGAGCAAGAGGATCCACTAACTTATTATTAAAAGAAGTCAGTGACTCATGTTCATTTGTAACTACATCTGCAACCTGGCCTTGTGCTGTTTTCAAATTCCCGATAATACTAGTGAAATAAATATTAATCAAATCCTTATTAAAGAGCTCTTTGAAAGCTACTACAGCTTGTTCAGCCTGTTTGACAGTCAGTTGGTCACTTGATTGAATTTGATATTGAAACTTCGCCTGAACAGGGGAAGTTGATTCGATTGCTAAAGCTTCTTCTGAAAATTTACTTGGCAAGACTATCATCAACTGATAAGTCTCATTTTTTAGACCGCTTTCAGCGATTGACCTAGAAACAACTTCCACTTTGTAATTATTTTTAGCTATGAACGAATTTACTAAAGTATTCGCAATGTTAATCGGTTGTCCATTATATACCTTACCCGTATCTTCATTAACAATAGCTACTTTAATAGGGGCTTGTTGCACCGAGGAATCTGAGTTCGTTCGGCTGATAGGTGTTGGTTTTACAATTGCAAAGAAGGATACTATCATTGTCACAAATAACAGTAGCATCCCTAAGCTAAATAAAACTTTCTTTCTCACATTTTCTCCTTAATTAAATATAGTAAAAAAGTTGAGGATTTCTCCTCAACCTCAACTTTAGATTATTGAAGACCAAAGTTTCTAGATAAGTCTTGGTCATTTTGTTGCATCGCTTGAGCAGTCTTATCAAGTTGTGTATTGATTTGTTGCATTAAATCAGCAAAGTTTTCAACCTTTGGTTTCAATTCAGAGAATTGTTGATCAAAGCCTTGGAACGCAGCACCTTCCCATTCCGAACGCAAGGTATCTTGCAAGCGTTGAAGATTGCTCAAAATAACTCTGATATCGTTTGCAGCTTTTCCATATTCACGTGCACGTGATTGGAGGGTTTCTGGAGATACACGAATTTGTCCTGACATATTTTTACTCCTATGTTTTTTGTTTTATTATAACATTATTTCATATATGAATCAAGGATTTTTGGAAAAAAATTTATAGTATTAATCCATAATTAAAGTCATATAGAATACAATAAATAGTTACTTATAAAATACAGCATAATTTTTTTCGATTTATTACTTCTATCAATATTTAGAAAATTTAAAAAAATCTTTAAATTTTTAAATTACCTTTACTCTAAATCAAAAGGTAATATTTCAGATTTTCATTCATTTCTTTCCATCTTTTGCTCTAATCCCTTATTACACGTAAAAAGAAGCCTTTCGGCTTCCTTTCTTACAAGACTTTTGCTGAAGTACGAGTAATTTCTTCTACTTGAATATTCTCTGATTCAAATTTTTCTTTCAAGGCTGGTAAATCAATTGATCCATCGATTTGAACTTCTATAATCACCTTACCATCTTTACGCGGAATATTGACTGTATGCGAGATATTCAAATTTTCTTCTACAATCAAAGAAATAATTTTTCCAAGAACGCCAATTTCGTTTTCCGTAACAAAGCGCACACGAATTCCTTCCTCACCATAACCAGCAATTTCAAGAAAGGCTTGGAAAACATCACGGTCCGTAATAACCCCATAGACTTGATGGTTATCTACTACAGGAAGAATACCAATCTTATTTTTCAACATCAGATAAGTTGCATCCTCTAGACTCGCATAGCCTGAAACAGTGACAACTTCGCGAATCATCACATCTTTTACTTTTGTCTTATTTAGAAGATAGTTCATCTCATAGATAGAAAGACTGGTTGCTTTGGATGGACTAGCTTGCGCAATGGTTCCTTCAGTTACCAAACCAACTAATTGATCATTTTCGATAACAGGCAAGCGATGCAACCCTTGCTCTCTCATCAAATCTGCTGCATGAGATACTGTTGTATCTGGACTAATATACACTACCTTACGGGTCATAAAATCTTTAACTGCCATGAGACTTCTCCTTTTCTGTTCTTATCCCTATTATACAATCTTTTTGTAAATCTATCAAACGCTTACATTTCTTTTTCAAAATTCAGAAAAGTATGAATAAGCTAGCAAAAAGAGCTCTGAAATCGAGCTCTGTGAATGAAGAGTAGGTGTACGCTTCATTCGATTTTATTTTAATTATCAGAAGCTAACCTTCCAGTGCAGATGAGAATTGCTTCGTAATCTCTATTTACCGACTAAAAAGGTCCCCCGGACCTTTTTAGTCACCTAGATATGCTTTTCTGACTTCTTCTGATGAGGCGAGTTCTTTTCCTGTTCCTGATAGGACGATTTTCCCTGTTTCCAATACATATCCTCGGTCATAGATTACGAGTGCTTTATTGGCATTTTGTTCAATCAAGAGGACGGTTGTTCCTTGTTTCTGGATATCTTGAATGATATCAAAAATCTCTTGGATAAAGATTGGTGCAAGTCCCATTGATGGTTCATCTAAAAGAAGAAGTTTTGGTGTTGACATAAGAGCGCATCCCATGGCAAGCATTTGTTGTTCCCCCCCCCCCTGAAAGAGTGGCTGCATCCTGGTTCTTCCGTTCTTCAAGACGTGGGAAACGTGAGAAAACCTTCTTCAAGTTAGCTTGATTTTCTTCATGGTTTTTCTTTAAGAAAGCTCCCATTTCAAGGTTTTCCATAACAGTCAAGCCAGGAAAGACGTGGCTTCCTTCTTCGGCATTTTGAAATCGGAAATATTTTATGGCTATAAGAAGACGTTTACGTCTCTTAAGCAATTAGAACAAGCTATTGTAGACTACATTGATTACTACAATAATAAACGAATTAATGTAAAACTAAAAGGACTTAGTCCTGTGCAATACAGAACTAAATCCTTTCAATAATTATTTTTCCAACTTTTTGGGGTAGTACACAACGTTCTCTCTTAACCTTAAATCTTAACGGAATCTTTATCCTTGAGCATATAGCGTTTTAAACGAGTTAAGCTAGCTAACCAGTACAATAGACCTCCAAAAATTGCAGTGAAGCCACTACCAGTTGTGAGCAGGAACATAGGACTCTGGATGTGCTTTGTTACAGGGTTATAAACAAATAGTACCGCAACTAACAAGGAAATGATTACACAAGATAATCCTACCAGATTAAAGCCATTTGTAAACTCATAAGCTTTATGTCCCTCAAGGAAATAGGCTGAACGCAAATCGAGTTTTCGTTTTCTCAAGATAAAGTAGTCGACAACGATCATTCCGATAATGGGTCCTTGAATATAAGCGGCTAGTGAGATGAAGGAACCGAAGTACTCTTCCACTCCTCCCCAAATTGTAAGTAGGCTCACGTATACCATGGCAATCCAAACCATTAGTTTATAGCTTACTTTGGGCATCCCACTTTTTACAATCATACAGTTCACGTATGATCCTGTCCCTTGGGTTCCAATATTTGCAAAGGCTACTAGTAGTAAACTTAAAAGGGCAAAGGTAGGTGTGCTTAGAGTTGATAGCATGGTTGTTGGATCACTTTCATAAACACCTGTTTTGACAAACATGGCTAGAGCCATGACTCCACCTGTCGCAGCAAAGAATGGAGCAACAACCCCATATGACAAGGCTGTAGCCCAATAGCCACTGCGTTCTGATTTTGCCAAACGTGGTAAGACAAAGGCTTGTGTAGACCAAGAAAAGGCTACGGCCACATTTCCTTCCCCTGACATCATAAAACGTTCAATCGGTGTCAAATTTTCTTGGATGGCAGGTTGGACATTCATAATATCGCTAATCGGAACCGCAACAAAACAGATTCCAACGATGATTAGCCCAACAAATAACAAGGCAACCACCAGAAAGCGATTAGTACCTTTAATCACATCTGGGCCCCCAAGAGCAATCAGCGTTCCAAGGAGAACACAGAGGGTGCCTAGAATCGGTGCCCATACTCCCTTGTCTAAACCAAGCCCAAAATTATTTGCCAAATGAATCATGGAGCTGGCAAAAAGATCAGCGGTAACGGCGTACCAACCAAAATTCGCCAGACTAATCACGGTTGATAGAATGGCCACCCCTTTTTTACCTAGAACGGCTCTCAACCAAATCCATAAATCAATTCCATATTTAACAGCAAACAAAATAGGGAGACATTCAATAAAGACCCAGATAATGTTAAAACTAAAAATATTAATCAACATTTGATTAAAGGTTAAATATTGAGCCACATAGGCTCCTTGGGTATAACACCAGGTTGCGATGGCAAAACCACTTGTCGATAGGAAGAGATCCCAGAAAGAATACTGACGATCCTTGTTGGTCATGGGAACGATTCCCGTTATGGTCTCCTGTTGAATGAAGTCATTCATCTTGGACATTTTATTGAATACCTCCTGTCATGGCTAAGATAATCAGAATATGATTGACTATCATATCAATTACTTATGTAAAATAAACTTTTAAGAAAGGGGAGATAAATACACATAGATTAAGGCTTTCATTTTTATAGTCATTTTTTAGTTTCTCCTACAACTAATTGTTCAAGTTCAATACCAATTCTTATTTTGTCATTCCTCCGACTAAAAATTAATTTTAGTTGACCATACTGCCCACTATAATGGTACCAAATACAGAGAAACTTTCCTAATGGATTCACTTAAAATAATCCTCACAAAAGAGTGATAGTATGATGTTCCAAACACCTGAGCTAGATAGCTGTATTTCGTTTTCACGTTTGGAATTTCTTCTACAGAAATTTCAAATACCTGTTCAGCCTATTCTACCGTATCAATAAAGATTTTCTAAATTCTCTAGTAAGAGGGACGTTTCTAATCAATCCTCTATTCTTAAATCGTAACGGAATCTCGATCCTTGATCATATAGCGTTTTAAAGGAGTTAAGCTAGCTAACCAGTACAATAAACCACCAAAAATCGCAGTAAAGCCACTACCCGTTGTGATTAAAAAGATTGGGCTTTGAATCTGTGCTGTTACAGGGTTATAAACAAATAGTACTGCAACCAACAAGGAGATAAATACGCAAGATAAGCCAACTAAGTTAAATCCTTTGGTAAACTCGTAAGCATCGTGTCCTTCAAGGAAATAAGCTGAACGCAAGTCAAGTTTTCGTTTTCTCAAGATAAAGTAGTCGACAACGATCATTCCGATAATGGGTCCCTGAATATAGGCGGCTAGGGAGATGAAAGAGCCGAAATACTCTTCTACTCCTCCCCAGATGGTGAGTAGGCTCACGTAAACCATGGCAATCCAAACCATTAGTTTATAGCTTACTTTGGGCATCCCACTTTTTACAATCATACAGTTCACATAAGATCCTGTACCTTGGGTTCCAATATTGGCAAAGGCTACTAATAGTAAACTTAAAAGGGCAAAAGCAGGTGTGCTTAGAGTGGAAAGCATCGTCGTTGGATCACTTTCATAAACACCTGTTTTGACAAACATGGCTAGAGCCATGACTCCACCTGTCGCAACGAAGAATGGAGCGACAACCCCGTATGATAAAGCTGTAGCCCAATAGCCACTACGTTCTGATTTTGCCAAACGTGGCAAGACCAATGCTTGTGTAGACCAAGAGAAGGCAAAAGCAACATTTCCTTCCCCAGAAAGCATGAAGCGTTCTAATGGCGTTAAATCTCCTTGGGTAGCTGGTTGAATATTCATAATGTCAGTGATAGGCACAGCTACAAAACAGATTCCAACGATAATGAGACCGACAATCAACAAGGCAATGACCAAGAATCTATTGGTCCATTTGATCACTTCTGGACCTCCAAGGGCAATCAGCGTTCCAAGGAGAACACAGAGAGTACCTAAAATCGGTGCCCATACTCCCTTGTCTAAACCAAGCCCAAAATTATTTCCCAAGTGGATCATAGAATTGGCAAAAAGATTAGCCGCAACGGCGTACCAGCCAAAGTTAGCTAAGCTAATAATGGTTGATAGCAAGGCTACCCCTTTTTTTCCTAAGACAGCCCTCAACCAAATCCACAAATCAATTCCATATTTAACCGCAAACAAGATTGGGAGACATTCGATAAACCCAGATAATGTTAAAGCTAAAAATATTAATCAACATTTGATTAAAGGTCAAATATTGAGCCACATAAGCTCCTTGGGTATAACACCAAGTTGCAATAGCAAAACCACTTGTCGATAAGAAGAGATCCCAGAAAGAATACTGACGATCCTTGTTGGTCATGGGAACAATTCCCGTTATCGTCTCCTGTTGAATAAAGTCATTCATCTTAGACATTTTATTGAATACCTCCTGTCATGGCTAGGATAATCAAAATGAGGTTGACTATGACTAGGGCGATGACTATAGTAAAATCACTTTTTAAAAATGGCTGAGCAAACACATAGTTTGGTGATTCCATTTCTTCTAGCCTTCTTTTCGTTTCATTTGCTACTAATTCTTCAATTTCAGATGTCGGTTTCATCTCAATTCTCCTATAAGTATAAATCTAATGCAAGTTTTCCATACTGCTTGGTATAACGATACCAGATATAAAGAAATTCACCTACTGGTTTTCCAACGCTTTCTTGGAACAAGGCCCACAAAAACCAATAATATGAAGTCACTGAGACATAGGCAAAATAGTGACGTTTGGTTCTCTTGTCTGGAACTTCTTTTAAATAGATTTCAAGTACCTTTTCAGCTTCTTCTACTGTATAATTTGAACACCCGATAAAGGTTCCTAAATCTCCTGCTGGATCTCCCATACCAGAATATTCCCAATCAATCAAGCTCATTTCTCCAGCTTCATTCAACAAAAAATTTGGGCTATAAGAATCTCCGTGGCAGAGAACCTTTTTCGCTTTATCTTCTTGTAAAAGCTTCTCGAGAACTGAGACATTCTTATCCAACTCTTCAAGTCCATCAAATTCAAAACGATTGCTAGCTTTTAATTTTTGTCTAAAATCATCAATTCCCTCAAATTGATCAAAAGAATGATCTGTTTTTTCTCCAGATTGGTGCAAGCGTCTCAAGAGCTCCATTGCTTTTGCTACATCATCCCAATTATCATAATCTAGTTGCTTGGCATTAGGGATAAATTCTGAAATTTTCCAGCCCTCATTCTTGTTCATGGCAACAAAAGTACGGTCAATCTTTAATTTTGCAGCAATTTCCATGGAAGCCGCTTCACTAGCACGATCGATATAATTCTCCGTTCCTCTACCCGGATGACGGTAAACATATTTCTTCCCTAGGCAGTCAAATGAAAACGAAGTGTTGGTTAGACCATCTTTTAGAGGTTTGATATTGACAATATCTGAAGCTATACATCCTAATGTCTTACAGATGTTATCAATGATTTCCGAATTCGTATTCACCAAATAGTGTTCATCAAACTGACGCAACTCATCTAGTGAATCAAACTCCTTAACAATGTCTGCTGAATAATGCCGAGCTTCTAAAGGAAGCTCCTTGACGTGACGACTATAATAATCTTCCCAGAGTTGTTCGCGATATGGTTCATGCTTAAATTCAGTTTCTAAAATATCTACGAATTTTTCACTAAATGCACGATCAAAATAAACATGCCCTACCATAGCCCAAGTATTCGTCCCACCGATTTGAATATCGATAATCGTGTGATTTGAGTCTTCCTTAGAGCAGTATTCGTCTGTTTCCCCTTCTGCAAATATAGTCGAATAATAACCCCTGTAAATGTATCGTTCAAACGGATTTTCTACAAAATAATTATCCGATGAACAGATATATGTGTTGGAAAGTTGATCTCTGACTAGCATGAGAGAAGAACAGTTATTGTATTTGTAGTAATCATTATTCACAACGATTTTAACGCCAAACTTTTCTGCCAGATAGAACATTTTTTCTTGCAGATAACCTACAATGACTGTAATATCCTCTATCCCAGCTTCTTGCAATTGCTTGATTTCTCTCTCAATCAAACGCTCACCTTTGACTTGAAGCAATCCTTTAGGTAGCTCATAAGACAAAGGGGCAAAGCTGCTACTCATACCTGCAGCCATGATAATGGCATTCTTCACCTGATACGGAGCCAAAGCATCCTCACCTAAGTCAGTTAAGTGATTTTCCTCACTGATCCACTTCTCTTCTTTACATTCCTTGAGAAGATTATTTACCGTCCCCAAAGCGATATCTAGCTGTTCAGCCAATTGTCTCTGCGTAAAGTTTTCGTCTTTGTGAGTCAACAAAAAATGTAAAAGTTTAAATTGTTTTTTTGATAGCATATCCTCAACCTCTTTTGTTCAATGTTTTTATCTATTCGATTATACAATGAACATTTGCTTTTGTCAAGTTAGATTCTATAGTAAGAAAACAGGGAACTATAATATTTGTAGTGGGTAAATTCCCTATAGATATTATGAAGCCTATTTTGTTGTAGAAAAAAAGTTCCGTAATATCTAGAATGAAAAAAATGACCAAACCATCATTAGAAAGAATCGTATGGAACAATTAAATTAACAGGAATATCCACAGGAAATCATCGCTAAACTGGATTATGATGCTCTATCTAGTCCTGATTACGCTAGCCAAATGAAGAAATATGATTTTTCACAAAAATTGTCTAAAAATTCCTTACCTTGAAACAATTGGTATCCCCAATAGAACCCCTTCTTAGAAAAAGCTGTTTCAAGTGCTATCATTTCTCGAAAAATGACTCTCTCTAAAACTTCTCTCATCAATAAAAAAATTGAGCAAAAGTTGATTGAAAAAGACTTCTATGACCGATATTGCCCACCAGCAGGCCATTTCAACTTCAACTGTCATTCGCAATCTCAATGACTTTCACTTTAAGCATGATTTTTTTCTCGGCTTCCAAAGACTATGTCTTGGGATGAGTACTCCTTTACCAAGGGAAAGATGAGTTTCATTACGCAAGATTTTGACAATCTCAATATCATCACTGTTCTTGAGGGAAGAACACAGCCTATCATCCGAAATCATTTTCTGCGCTACGATAGAGCAGTCCTATGTCAGGTGAAAATCATTACTATGGATATGTTTAGTCCCTACTATGCCTTAGCTAAACAGATTCGCTTTCTAATTTCTAGGCTCAGGCTGAAACAGTCTCCCAGACTGTTTCACTCCCAAACGCTAAAATCGTGTTGGATCGCTTTCACATTGTACAACATCTTATCCGTGCTATGAGTCGTGTCCGTGTTCAAGTCATGAATCAGTTTCATCAAAAATCTCATGAATACAAGGTTATCAAGCGTTACTGGAAACTCATTCAACAAGATAGTCGAAAACTCAGCGATAAACGTTTTTATCGCCCTACTTTTCGTATGTACTTGACCAATAAAGAGATTCTAGATAAGCTTTTGAGCTATTCGGAAGACTTGAAACACCACTATCATCTCTACCAACTCCTGCTTTTTCACTTTCAGAACAAGGAGGCAGACAAATTTTTCGGACTCATTGAGGACAATCTAAAGCAGGTTCATCCTCTTTTTCAGACTGTCTTTAAAACCTTCCTCAAGGATAAAGAGAAAATTGCCAACGCCCTTCAACTACCCTATTCCAACGCCAAACTGGAAGCAACGAATAATCTCATCAAACTTATCAAGCGCAATGCCTTTGGTTTTCGGAACTTTGAAAACTTCAAAAAAAGGATTTTTATCGCTCTGAACATCAAAAAAGAAAGGACGAAACGTGTCCTTTCTAGATCTTAGCTTTTCTTCAAACCACTACAGTTGACAATGAGCTCTGAAATCGAGCTCCCTGAATGAAGGTAAGAAACGTTTCATTCGATTTTTTCAATTATTTGAAATTCATATTTCAAAGTAGATGCAGATTTGTTTGCAATCTAAATATGCCAACTAAAATAATCTACTGGATAAGATAATTGCCTCGCAATCTTCATCCACCGACTAAAAAGGTCCCCGGGACTATTAATGATGATTATTTCGTAATCCTCATCCACCGACTAAAACAATCCACTGGATTGTTTTAGCCACCAAGATACGCTTTTCTGACTTCTTCTGATGAAGCGAGTTCTTTTCCTGTTCCTGATAGAACGATTTTCCCTGTTTCCAGTACATATCCTCGGTCAGAGATTGCAAGTGCTTTATTGGCATTTTGTTCAATCAAGAGGACAGTTGTCCCTTGCTTCTGGATATCTTGAATGATATCAAAAATCTCTTGAATAAAGATTGGGGCAAGTCCCATTGATGGTTCATCTAAAAGAAGAAGTTTTGGTGTTGACATAAGAGCGCGTCCCATGGCAAGCATTTGTTGTTCTCCTCCTGAAAGAGTGGCTGCGTCTTGGTTCTTCCGTTCTTCAAGACGTGGGAAGCGTGAGAAAACTTTCTTCAAATTAGCTTGATTTTCTTCACGATTTTTCTTTAAGAAAGCTCCCATTTCTAGATTTTCCATAACAGTCAAGCCAGGGAAGACATGGCGTCCTTCTGGAACTTGTGAAAGGCCACCTGCTACGATTTTCTGAGCTGGCATTTTTTGGATTTCTTGACCTAAAAATTCAATTTTTCCTGAACTTGGTCTAACCAAACCAGACAAGGTACGGAGAATGGTTGTCTTACCTGCACCATTGGCACCGATAAGGGAAACAACTTCTCCTTCATTAACTTCAAAGCTTACATCACGGACTGCTTGGATCATACCGTAATGTACAGAAAGATTTTCAACTTTTAACATAGACATTAGGCTTCACCTCCTAGATAAGCTTCGATAACGCGTTTATTGGTCTTAATTTCGTCTGGAGTTCCTTGAGCAATCAAACGACCATATTCAAGTACGTAGATACGTTCTGTAACATCCATGACCAGGTTCATATCGTGTTCAATCAGCATGATCGTAATCTTAAATTCATCTTTGATACGACGAATTAACTCAGTCAATTCCGCTGTTTCCTGTGGGTTCATACCTGCTGCTGGTTCATCTAAAAAGAGAATTTTAGGTTCCGTAGCAAGGGCACGAACAATTTCCAAACGACGTTGTTGTCCATAGGCGAGGTTTTTAGCAAGAGTTTCTGCATCACCATCTAAATCAAAGATTTTAAGCAATTCCAAGGCTTTAGCCTTTAATTCTTTTTCACTCTTGTAAAAAGCTGGTAAGCGTAAGAAACTAGCAAAAACATGTTGTTTGTGATGGTTGCCAAAAGCAATCAAAACATTGTCCAAAACTGTTAAATCTTTAAAAAGACGGATATTTTGGAATGTACGTCCAAGTCCCAAAGAAGCAATCTTATATGGTGCCTTTCCATTCAAAAGGTGACCATCTAAGGTTACTGTTCCCTCACTTGGTTCATAAACACCCGTCAAGAGGTTGAAAAGGGTGGTTTTCCCAGCTCCGTTTGGACCAATTAGTCCAACCAGTTCCCCTTCGTTTAATTCAAGAGTCACATCTCCAACAGCTGTTAGACCGCCAAAATGCTTGGTTAACTGTTTTACTTCAAGTAATGCCATTAGTTTTGTTCCTCCTTCTTAGATTTTTTAAAGAAACGTGATAGGCTCAATTCCCATGTTCCAAGAAGTCCACCTGGTCTGAAAATCATTACCAATACCAAGGCCAAAGCGTAAATAATCATACGCACGCTAGCAACGTCTTGGAGAAGCATATTCAAAATTCCAAGAACAATAGCTGAAACAATGGCACCTGTAATGGAACCAAGTCCACCAAATACAACAATGATCAATACGTTGATTGAGTTGATGAAAGTGTAATCTTTCGGTACAACTGAACCGATAAATCCTGCCTGAAGTGACCCTGCAATACTTGCAGTAATAGCACCAAAGACAAAGGCGATGATTTTAATTTTAGTCGTATTAACCCCAACTGACTCAGCAGCGATTTCATCCTCACGAACAGAGAGAGTTGAACGACCAATTGGACTACGTAAGAAGTTCAAGGTTGCAATGGTTGTAATCACGACAAAAAAGTAAACCATTTGCCAAGTTGTAAAGTTAGGAATTCCCAAGATACCTGCCGCACCATTTGTAATGCTTCCACCATTGATGATAAAGATACGGATAATTTCAGATACACCAAGAGTCGCTACTGCAAGATAGTCTCCCTTCAAACGCAAGGTTGGAATTCCGACAAGTAAAGCAACTACTCCTGAAAGCAAAGCTCCTACCAGCATAGCTCCAAAGAAGGCACCATAGGTTGGTGATTTAGAACCAATAATAGCAGCGGCATAGGCACCAATCGCCATGAAACCAGCATGACCAAGTGAAAATTGTCCTGAAAAACCAACGATTAAGTTAAGACCAACAGCCAGAATAATATTAATTCCAATTTGTTGTAAAATCTGTACATAGAATAGATTGAGTACTCCGACTGAAACCAATACACTAATCAAGCCATAGCCAGCTAACAAAAGGAGTAACCATAGAATATTAACTTTTAAATTTTCCTTCATCGTTTACACCTTCTCTTTCACATTTTTACCAAGGATACCAGCTGGGCGGACAATCAAGATCAACAACAAGATTCCATAAACAATGGCATCTCGGAAGTCTGACATCCCAAAGGCTGTCGCAAAGGTTTCTAATAGACCAATCACAAAGCCACCAAGAGCTGCACCAGGAATAATTCCAATACCACCAAGTACCGCGGCAACGAAAGATTTAAGTCCTGGAGTAACCCCCATCAAAGGTTCAAGAGAGTTATAATAAAGGGCAATCAGAACACCAGCCGCACCCGCAAGAGCTGAACCTAAAGCGAAGGTAAAGCTGATAGTACGGTTTACATTAATCCCCATTAATTGCGCCGCATCGCTATCTACGGATACTGCACGCATGGCTTTTCCCATCTTTGTTTTTTGGACAATGACTTGTAACAAAATCATCAAAATCAAGGAAATGGCCAAAATCATTAACTGCACGTTTGTTAGGCTAACTGGTCCCAAATCATAGCGAACTGTTTGAATCGCTTGAGGGAAGGCACGGGTATTGGCACCAACCAGATAGACCATGCCATACTCCAATAGGAAAGACACCCCAATAGCCGTAATCAAAACAGCAATACGAGTAGAGTGGCGCAAAGGTCGGTAAGCAAGAAACTCAATCACGACACCAAGGATGGCTGTCGCTATCATAGCTACAATAAGCGCTACAAAGAAATTCATTTGGAAAGAATTAATCAAGAAATAACCGATAAAGGCTCCCATCATATAAATATCACCGTGTGCGAAGTTGATGAGCTTGATAATTCCGTAAACCATGGTATACCCTAGGGCTAACAGCGCATAAACACTACCTAGAATCAAACCATTTACTAGTTGTTGGAGCATAAAATTCACTCTTTCTATATATAATTTCGAGGGTTTCCCCTCACTTTTTGATAGGTTCTTAAACATCGAAACAGGGAGTGAGTCAGAGGCTCATTCCCTATTTCAACATTTTTCTATTATGGTTTTACAACTTCTGCTGCTTCAACCTTACCATTATTCATGGTCATCATGTAAGCTGTTTTGACTGTGTTGTGGTCCGCATCGAAGCTTGTTTGACCAGTTACACCTTCAAAATCTTTTGTTTTAGCAAGGTTATCCTTGATTTCACCTGAGTTTTTAGCACCTTTTGCTGCGTTTGCTACAAGGTGAACTGAGTCATAAGCCAAAGCTGCAAATGTTGAAGGCTCTTCATTGTACTTAGCACGGTAAGCCTCAAGGAAGGCTTTTGCTTTAGCAGAAACTTCTACAGTAGTTGAGAAGCCTGAGATAAAGTAGATGTTTGATGCTTTTTCAGGAGTTGCTTGTTGTACAAACTCTTCACCGTTGAATCCATCACCACCAACGATTGGTTTGTCAATTCCCATACCACGCGCTTGGTTTACAATTTTACCAGCTTCAGTGTAGTAACCAGGGACGATGATAGCATCAAAGTCTTTCCCTTTCATTTTTGTAAGGGCTGCTTGAAAGTCTGTGTCACCTGCTACGAAAGTTTCATCTGCAACGATTTCACCTTTGTAAGCTTCACGGAAGGCTTTGGCAATCCCTTTAGCATAGTCGCTGGCGTTGTCAGTGTATAGAACAACTTTCTTAGCGTTTAATTTTTCAGTAACATAGTTTGAGATAATTTTTCCTTGGAAGCTATCTTGGAATGTTCCGATAAAGAGGTAATCTTGACCTTTAGTCAATCCATCTTGAGTCGCACTTGGCGAAATCAATGGAACACCTGCTTTTGTAGCGTTAGCTACCGCAGCTGCAGTTGCACCTGATGTCGCAGGTCCTACGATTGCTGATACTTTAGATTGGGTTACAAGGTTAGTTGTTACTGAAGCCGCCTCAGCTGTTTCAGACTTGTTATCTTTATCAACTACTTCGATTTGTTTTCCATCGATACCACCTGCGGCATTGATTTCATCAACAGCAAGTTGGGCACCTTTTTGTTCAGATGTTCCGTAGGCTGCTACAGCACCAGTTTCTTCAAAGTTAAATCCGATTTTGATTGTCTTTTCATCTACTGAGTTACCAGCAGCATTTGACACTCCAGACTTCACTTCTCCACAGGCTGCAAGAAGTGCTACACTTGCAAGCGCCACAAACGATAGGGCAAATTTTTTCTTCATCTTTTTTGTCTCCTTATTTCTTAAATAAATAGCATGTTAAGAATATACCGAATTATCAGAAAATTGTCAACACTTTTCTTAAACTTTTTCGATGATAACGTTTTCCTCTCGATAAAGATTGCCCACAAAGGGTGTTTCTAACTCTTGGATATGACAAACTCTAACTTTTTTAATAAATTTTTCCTTGCTCAAGCGCCCGACCAATTGCTCCACTTCTTGAGTTGGAACATAGAGTTGTAAGTAACGATGTTTCTTGGAATGATAGGTAATATCTCCATAATCCTGCAGTTTTTTTGCATCACGATTATAGTAAAGATAGATAATCAAGCCAGATCGATTTACTTTTTCAAACATGATAAATCCTCTTTCTAAGAAATCTCTCCCTATTATACCAAAAAAAGCAAACCCAGTCGAGTTTGCCTTCTTTAATCATTAGTTCAATGAATTGTTGGCCATTATTTCATCAATAAAGCCATATTCAAGTGTTTCTTGGGCACTCATCCAGTTATCGCGTTCTGCATCTGCGTGAACTTTTTCGATTGACTGACCTGAATTTTCAGCCAATATTTTTTCCAAGGTATTACGAGTTTTAAGCAAGTGTTCTGCAGCGATCGCCATATCGGTTTGTTGAGTACCACCACCTGTACCACCCATTGGTTGGTGGATCATGTATTCAGCATTTGGAAGCATGAAACGTTTGCCTTTTGCTCCACTTGATGCAATGACCGTCCCCATAGATGCGGCCATACCCATCACGATGGTTTGGACATCTGCCTTGATAAAGTTCATAGTATCAACGATTGCCAAACCAGCTGAAACAGAACCACCAGGTGTATTGACATAAAGGTAAATATCTTTTGTACTATCTTGGGCATCTAAGAAAAGCAACTGGGCAATAACAGAGTTAGCCATATTGTCTTCAACTGGACCTGTCAGCATAATGATGCGGTCTTTGAGAAGACGTGAGTAAATATCGTAGGAACGTTCTCCACGGCTTGTTTGTTCAATAACTACAGGAATCATTTATTTCTCCTTTTGAGTTTTAATTTTGTTGGTCAAATGACTGAAGATAAGACTATTATAATATCTAGGTCAAAAAAAGGTCAAATTTTTGCTCTGCTTTCATTAGACAGAAACAAAAATTCAACCCCCTTTCACGACTGAAAATACTTTTCCAAGTCATTCTTCTTTTCGATCTTATTTTGTACCGAACAAGCGGTCTCCAGCATCTCCAAGACCTGGAACGATATAACCGTGTTCGTTCAAGCGTTCATCCAAGGCTGCTGTAAAGATTTCTACATCTGGATGAGCTTCTTGAAGAGCTTTTACACCTTCTGGAGCAGATACAAGGCAGACAAATTTGATATTTGATGCGCCACGTTTTTTAAGAGAATCAACAGCCAAGATTGCTGAGCCACCTGTTGCCAACATTGGATCTACGACAAAAATTTGACGTTGGTCAATGTCCTCAGGCAATTTCACCAAGTACTCAACTGGTTGAAGTGTTTCTTCATCACGGTACATACCGATGTGACCAACTTTAGCAGCTGGAACCAAGCTCAAGAGTCCATCAACCATCCCGATACCTGCACGCAAGATTGGAACGATGGCCAATTTCTTACCTGCCAATTGTTTTTGAACTGTTTTTGTGATTGGTGTTTCGATTTCCACATCTTCTAGTGGAAGATCACGAAGTACTTCATACCCCATCAACATTGCAATCTCATCTACTAGCTCACGGAAAGCTTTTGTAGAAGTATCTGTACGACGCAAGATTGACAATTTGTGTTGAATCAGTGGATGATTAATAACTTCAATTTTTCCCATTTTTGGAATTCCTTCTTTCAATTTATTCTTCTTATTATACCAAAAAACGGTTTAAAAATCTTTCTAAACCATTTATTTTTGATAATTTTTACATTAGATCTGCTTCTTTAAGAGCGGCCTGTACTGTCTCAAGTGGTAAATGAGTCAATTCTGTTCCCTTTTCTTGATAAAGGTATTGGGCGTAGTCGTCCATTCGGTACTGGTTGATATAAACCACGCGCTTACAGCCGACCTGGAGCAATTGTTTGGTACAGTTTAGACAAGGAAAATGGGTCACATAGGCTGTAAAACCTTTAGGAACACCACGTTCAGCCCCTTGGAGAATGGCATTAACCTCAGCGTGAAGGGTGCGAACACAGTGGCCTTCAATGACCAGACATTCGTGGTCAATACAATGCTCAGTCCCTGACACCGAACCATTGTAACCAGTGGAAATCACCTTATTATCCTTTACCAGAATTGCGCCCACTTTGGCACGTTTACAAGTGGAACGATTGGCAATCAGTAGGGCTTGGGCTGCAAAATACTCATCCCAGGCTAGTCTTTTTTCAGTCATATCTCTTCTCCTTTTCCTCTATTTCTTAAAAAATGGTAACCGTAAGTCCGCAATCTTTTCAGCAGGTACCTTCATGCCATCCTTGATCCATTTTAGAAGGACAGAGACGATGGCTGAGCTCCAGAAGGAATGAAGATAAGAGCTGACACCTTTTGATTTTCCATGGTATTTTTCTAGAAATTCCTGCATGGCTTGGACAAAGATTTTTTCCAGATGGTAATCCAAGGCCAGTTGAATCACTCTGGCTTCCTTTCTGGCCTCTCGGAAAAGGTGAACCCAGACCAGATAAAGGTCTGTCTTTAAATCATAATGATGCAACTGTTCCATGATGTTGTGGACACTCCGTTTAAAAACGCTCTCTAAAATTTCCTCTTTAGAATCATAATTGCGGTAAAAGGCTGCACGCGAAACGCCTGCACGCTTGACTAATTCAGAAATACTAATCTTGGTCAAGTCCTTTTTTTCCAAGAGCTGCAAGAGGGCTGTTTCAATGGCTTCTCTAGTTAATAAATTGGATTCTTGGTTTGATTTTCTGAGATTTTCAAGAGACTTTTCAGAGATTCTACGTTCAGACATAACATTTTCTTTCTACTTGTCACAACAGACGGATGAGGCTTTTGTTTCAAGGGCTTTCATGATATAATTGTAAAAAAAGACAGAACCTTTGTCAATGTATAACTGACAAAGATGGAGAATTTCTATGACTTGGAAGATTATTGCTGACTCTGGTTGTGATTATCGTCAGCTGGCAAGACCAGCTATTGACACGACCTTTGTGAGTGTTCCCTTAACCATTCAAGTAGCTGATCAGGTCTTTGTTGATGATGCCAGTCTTGACATTGAACAAATGATGGAAACCATGTATGCAACTGCAGAAGCTTCAAAATCAGCTTGTCCAAGCCCAGATGATTATTTAAGAGCATTTGAAGGAGCCAAAAACATTTTCCTAGTAACCATCACAGGTACTCTTTCTGGTAGTCACAATAGTGCTCAACTGGCTAAGAATATTTATCTGGAAGACCATTCTGATACTAAGATTCATGTGATTGATAGTTTGTCTGCTGGTGGTGAGGTTGACCTGCTCGTAGAAAAATTAAATGACTTAATTGACCAGGGCTTATCTTTTGAAGAAGTGGTTGAAGCTATCACCGCCTATCAAGAAAAAACCAAGTTACTTTTTGTCCTAGCTAAAGTCGATAACTTGGTGAAGAACGGCCGTTTGAGCAAGCTTATCGGTACGGTCGTTGGCCTTCTCAATATCCGTATGGTCGGAGAAGCTAGTGAAACTGGAACTCTCGAATTGCTACAAAAAGCACGAGGACCAAAGAAATCAGTTCAAGCTGCCTATGATGAAATCATTAAAGCTGGATATGCTGGTGGCCGTATTGTCATGGCCCAACGTAATAACGAGAAATGTTGCCAACAGCTTTCAGACCGAATACGTGAAACCTTCCCACAGGCGGATATTAAAATTCTCCCAACATCTGGTCTCTGCAGTTTTTATGCAGAAGATGGTGGTTTGCTGATGGGGTATGAAATTGATTAATTGCATTCTTGACAAGAGGTGACTTCATCTCTTGTTTTTTTGTGGTACAATAGAGCTATGAAACATTTTGATACTATCGTCATTGGTGGAGGTCCTGCTGGTATGATGGCTACGATTTCCAGTAGCTTTTATGGACAGAAAACCCTCCTCATCGAAAAAAATCGGAAACTTGGAAAAAAATTAGCTGGTACTGGTGGGGGACGTTGCAATGTAACCAACAACGGAACTCTAGATGACCTACTAGCTGGCATCCCTGGAAATGGGCGCTTTCTCTACAGTGTCTTCTCCCAATTTGATAACCATGATATCATTAATTTTTTTACAGAAAATGGTGTTAAACTTAAGGTCGAAGACCACGGACGCGTCTTTCCTGCTAGTGACAAGTCTCGGACCATTATCGAGGCCTTGGAAAAGAAAATCACTGAACTCGGTGGTCGAGTTGCTACTCAAACGGAGATTGTTTCGGTTAAAAAGATAGACGACCAGTTTGTCCTTAAGTCCGCAGACCAAACCTTCACTTGTGAGAAACTCATTGTCACAACAGGTGGTAAATCCTATCCTTCGACTGGTTCAACTGGGTTGGTCACGAGATCGCCCGTCATTTTAAGCACACCATCACCGAACTTGAGGCCGCTGAGAGTCCTTTGTTGACAGATTTTCCACACAAGGTCTTGCAGGGTATTTCGCTGGACGATGTGACCCTAAGCTATGGTAAGCATGTCATCACTCACGATTTGCTCTTTACCCACTTTGGTTTGTCTGGCCCTGCTGCCCTACGTATGTCTAGTTTTGTCAAGGGTGGTGAAATCCTTTCACTGGATGTCTTGCCTCATCTTTCTGAAAATGACTTGACTACATTTCTAGAAGAAAATCGGGAAAAATCCTTGAAAAATGCCTTAAAAACTTTGCTTCCAGAACGCTTGGCAGATTTTTTTGTGCAAGGCTATCCTGACAAAGTCAAACAGTTGAGTGAAAAGGAACAAGAACAACTTCTCCAGTCTATTAAGACCCTCAAAATCCCTGTGACTGGTAAAATGTCTCTCGCCAAATCCTTTGTTACCAAGGGTGGTGTCAGTCTTAAGGAAATCAACCCTAAAACCCTTGAAAGTAAGCTGGTACCTGGCCTTCACTTTGCTGGCGAAGTCATGGATATCAATGCCCACACGGGTGGCTTTAATATCACTTCAGCCCTCTGTACCGGTTGGGTGGCAGGCTCAAATCAAATATATAAATAATTGAATGACTAAAATACAAAATAAGAAAGGAAGTCCTTTGGAACATATTATTTTACTAAGAGGTGTTACTCCTAATGGAAAAAATGCTATCCCGAAAATGTCTTATTTGGTAGATATTTTAACAGAAGCTGGTTTTCAACACGTTCGAACCTATATTCAAAGTGGGAATATCATTCTTGAAAGTGATTTAGATTTAGAAGAAATACGAGAATGTGTTCATACTCTGATAAAGGAAAAAATTGGGGCCGACTTAAAAATGGTTATCAAGAACAAAAGTGATTTTAAAAAAATTGTCCAAGAAAACCCGTTTGGAGAACACTATCTTTATGACCGTATACATGTGATTTTTTATCAAGAATCTATTCAAAGTCTCCCTTTAGAAAAATTGAAAATTGATTACGGTGAAGAAGAAATTTGTATCGGTAACCATTGTCTTTACCTCTATCTCCCTAGAACTGCTAAACAAAAGAAACTCCATACCAACTATCTTGAAAAGCTTTTTAATGTAGATTTGACCATGCGAAAACTAAATGTGGTAGAAAAATTATTAAGCAAATAGTGCTTGAATTTAGTAAAAATCGGAAGAATGCTCCTCCGATTTTATTTTGTCTGAGTTTGGACATAATAGGCAATGACATCTGATGTGTACTGGGCTGTTCCAGGTCCAAATTTGTCAATGTTTTCCTTAAATTCTGGGTTGTAGACGTAGCCTTTACCGATATAACCAAATACCTCAATAGAGCAGTCAAATCCATAAGTACGGATGGCTTGCAAGAGTTTAGTGGCTTCTTCTTGATTTTCGGTTGCTGTTACAGGTAGACCAGCTTGAAGATTTTGTGCCAAAGCTTGAAAAACTTGGTTGAAGGCAGCTGTAGCCTCGTCTTCGTGACCTTTTTGGCGCTCCAGCGCTTGGTCCATGACTTCTTGTCCATATTTCTCTACCGCCTCTTGGTGGTATTTTTGATGGTCTTGGTAGTTAAATCCAGCAAATTTCTCTTGAATGCTCATTTCTCTTTCTCCTTTTTGTTCTTTAATGGTTTTTTGCAAGGTTGAAATCAAGGTATCCAGATGTTCCCTTTCTCGAGTCAAATAGTCCAACTGTCTGGTCAGATGGGGCAATAAATCTGTCCTTTCTTCCTTTAATAGCTCTGCTATTTTCTCTAAAGAAAAGCCTAGATATTTGTAGTAAAGAATGACCTGAAGGCGTTCCAAATCCTCTTGACTATAGGTTCGATAGCCGTTTTTCGACTTTAAGGGGACCAGAAGTCCTATCTTATCATAGTGGTGCAGGGTCTTGACAGAGACGCCCGAAAGCTGCGCAGCTTCTTTTATATGGTACATGATTTCCTCCTTACAAGGATAGTATAACCCCTCCCCTTAGGTTAGAGTCAAGCGTTTTTGCGAAATTTTTTTACTTTATCATAACATGAAAATGGTTTTCTTGACAGACCTTAGAAAACATGATAGGATAGTCAAGTCTATCAATCAAAAGAAAGGCTCATCTTGAGTACTTATGAGGCTATTTGCCAAGGGCAGTAGCTTTTTCTTTTGTAACATTAATTTTAGGAGTTTAACTATGTCTGAAAAATCGCAATGGGGTTCTAAATTGGGCTTTATCCTAGCATCTGCCGGTTCAGCCATCGGACTTGGTGCCGTTTGGAAATTCCCCTACATGACTGCTGCTAATGGTGGAGGAGGCTTTTTACTTGTCTTTCTCATTTCCACTATTTTAATTGGTTTCCCCCTTTTGCTGGCTGAATTTGCTCTCGGCCGAAGTGCTGGTGTCTCAGCAATCAAAACCTTTGGAAAACTAGGCAAGAATAGTAAGTACAACTTTATCGGTTGGATTGGTGCCTTTGCACTTTTTATCCTTTTATCGTTTTACAGTGTTATTGGCGGCTGGATTTTAGTCTATCTAGGAATTGAGTTTGGAAAATTGTTCCAAATTGGTGGAACGGGGGATTATGCTCAGTTATTTACTTCAATCATTTCAAATCCAGCCATTGCCCTAGGAGCTCAAGCAGCCTTTATCCTATTGAATATCTTTATTGTATCACGTGGGGTTCAAAAAGGGATTGAAAGAGCTTCCAAGGTCATGATGCCCCTGCTCTTTATCATCTTTGTTGTCATCATTGGGCGCTCTCTCAGTTTGCCAAATGCCATGGAAGGGGTTCTTTACTTCCTCAAACCAGACTTCTCTAAGCTGACGAGTGCTGGTCTCCTCTATGCTCTGGGACAATCTTTCTTCGCCCTCTCACTAGGGGTTACAGCCATGCTGACCTATGCTTCTTACTTGGATAAGAAAACCAATCTGGTCCAATCAGGGATTTCCATTGTAGCCATGAATATCTCGGTATCCATCATGGCGGGTCTAGCCATTTTCCCAGCCATGTCAGCCTTCAATATCCAATCTGAAGGGGGACCGAGCCTGCTCTTTATCGTCTTGCCTCAGCTCTTTGACAAGATGCCTTTTGGAACCATTTTCTACATCCTCTTCCTCATGCTCTTCCTCTTTGCGACGGTCACTTCTTCTGTCGTTATGTTGGAAATCAATGTAGGCAATATCACCAATCAGGACAACAGCAAGCGTGCCAAATGGAGTGTTATTTTAGGAATTTTGACCTTTGTCTTTGGAATCCCTTCAGCCCTATCTTACAGTATTATGGCAGATGTTCATATTTTTGGGAAGACCTTCTTTGATGCTATGGACTTCTTGGTTTCCAATCTCCTTATGCCATTTGGAGCTCTCTGCCTTTCACTTTTTACAGGCTATATCTTTAAAAAGGCTCTTGCAATGGAGGAACTCCATCTTGATGAAACAGCATGGAAACAGGGACTGTTCCAAGTCTGGCTCTTCCTTCTTCGTTTCATCATTCCAATCATCATCATCGTGGTCTTCATCGCCCAATTTATGTAATCAAAAAGGACTTGAGTAGTAAACTCAGGCCCTTTCTTTTTTATGGATGGCTAACAATCAATTCCAGACCTTGCCCTTCCAATGTCCAAGCTTCAACATCACTTGGTAGGATAAAGTGGCTACCTTTTTGGATTGGATAATTTTTCCCGTCAACAGTTAGTTGACCTTGACCAGCCAAGACACTGAATAAGCTGTAGTCAGCTGTCTTTTCGAAGTCAACTTTTCCAGTAATTTCCCACTTGTAAACTGCAAAGAAATCATTGGATACAAGGAGAGTGGAACGTAAATCATCTGCTTTGATAGTTACAGGACGGCTATTGGCAGGCTCGCCAATATTCAAGACATCGATAGATTTTTCAAGGTGAAGTTCACGCAAGTTGCCATTATCATCCTTACGGTCAAAGTCATAGACACGGTAAGTGGTATCGCTAGATTGCTGAGTTTCAAGAATCAAAATTCCTGCTCCGATAGCGTGCATGGTGCCACTTGGTACATAGAAGAAATCTCCAGCCTTTACAGGAACTTTTGTCAACAAGGCATCCCAGTTCTTGTCCTCGATTTGCTGGCGGAGTTCTTCTTTTGACTTGGCATTGTGACCATAGATAATTTCTGAACCTTCATCCGCTGCGATAATGTACCAGCATTCTGTTTCCAAGTTCACCTTCATGCTCTAGTCCATAGGCATCGTCTGGGTGAACTTGGACACTGAGCCAGTCGTTGGCATCCAGAATCTTAGTCAAAAGTGGAAATACAGGCTCAGGACGATTGCCAAACAATTCACGATGTTCCGCATACAAAGTAGCGAGGTCTGTTCCCTGGTAGCGTCCATTGGCAACTTTAGAGACTCCATTTGGATGGGCTGAGATGGCCCAATATTCTCCGATTTTTTCACTTGGGATGTCGTAACCAAACTCATCACGTAGCTTGGTTCCACCCCAGATTTTTTCTTGCATAACTGATTGTAAAAATAATGGTTCTGACATGTCGATCTCCTGTCTGATTTTTCTCCCCTCATTATAGCAAAAAGCTCCATCTAATTGAACTCTTTTTCACATATTATAAAGTAGGGAGAAGATTTTATAAAAATAGTGAACAAATGTGCTCTACTCAATGCTTGCACCATTGCTGGCAATGACATCCTTGTACCAGTAGAAGGATTTCTTCTTGCTACGTTTGAGGCTTCCATGACCAGCATTATCTCGATCTACATAGATAAAGCCATAGCGCTTGTTCATTTCGCCTGTTCCAGCTGAAACCAGATCGATACAGCCCCAAGTCGTATAACCAAGCAAGTCAACGCCATCTTGGTAAATGGCATCTCGCATGGCCTTGATATGAGCCTCTAAGTAAGCAATCCGATAGTCATCTGCTACATGACCATTCTCATCCGGTGTATCCATAGCACCTAGACCGTTTTCCACGATGAACATTGGCTTTTGGTAACGATCCCAGATAGCATTGAGGGTGATACGAAGACCAAGTGGGTCAATCTGCCATCCCCATTCTGAGGATTCAAGATAAGGATTTTTGAGAGAGGCAAAGATATTTCCAGCAGTTAATTCTTTAACTTCTGGATCACCTGAGGCTACTAGACTTGCATAGTAAGAGAAGGAAACAAAGTCAACAGTATTGTCCTTCAACAACTCTAAATCTTCTGCAGTCATTTGAATCTCGATTCGCTCACGCTCCCACTGCTTCTTGGCGTAGTTTGGGTATTCCCCACGCGCTTGAACATCAATGAAGAAGTAACTCTTGCGGTCTTCCTCCATGGCTGCCCAGTAGTCTCTTGGATGGGCTGTGTTAGGATAGTATTGCCCTGCAGCCAACATACATCCCACCTTATTTTCTGGGTCAATTTCGTGGGCAATCTTTGTCGCAAGAGCTGAAGCTACCAACTCATAGTGTGCAGCCTGATATTTAACCAGTTCTTGATTTTCTCCTTCTTCAAAACAGAGCCCAGCTCCCATAAAGGGGGCATGGAGAATCATGTTGATTTCGTTGAAGGTAAGCCAATATTTGACCAAACCCTTATAGCGGGTAAAGAGTGTGCGACAAAGTTTTTCATAGAAGTCTAACATCCGACGATTGCGCCAACCACCGTACTCTGTAATCAAGTGCATAGGACAGTCGAAATGAGTGATAGTCACCAGAGGTTGGATACCATACTTGTGGCACTCCTTAAATAAATCCTCATAAAAGGCTAGACCAGCTTCATTTGGCACTGTTTCGTCGCCCTTAGGAAAAATCCGAGTCCAAGCAATGGATAGACGATAAGTCTTAAAGCCCATTTCCGCAAAAAGGGCAATATCTTCCTTGTAATGATGGTACATATCAATAGCTTGCTTGGCTGGGTAAAAATAGCCCTCCTCAAACGAAAACATCTTTTTCTGACCTGTGATAATGGCTTCACGATCTGGACCGATGGGGACGACATCCACATTCGCCAATCCACGACCTTCTAAATTATAAGCACCCTCACACTGGTTGGCAGCTGTCGCTCCGCCCCACAAGAAACCATCCGGAAAAGTCAGTTTTTCGGTCATAACTCTACTCACTTTCTTATTTGCTTGTTCATTTACTTATATTATAACTTATTCTGTAAACCTTTTCTTATAAAATACTGTGACATACTGATACTATTCTACTATTTAAGTTTATCAGATTGTTTTTTAAAAAATTATCCTCTAGAAAAAGTAAATAGCCTCCCCTGAAACAAAAAAGAAGACTGAAAACTAGTCTCCTCTGTTCCTTTTAAATCAAAGCTGTAATAACCGTCACTAGGCCAAAAATAATACCTGGTGCATTAGCTGCTGCAAGGGGGATATCTCTTTCTTTTTTGAAAAGACCGTAGTAAACCCAGAGACTACAGTTGATGGCAGCAACCAAGGGCTGGATGAAATTTCCTTTTTGACCAGCCAGATTGTTCATGATTTGTGGGAAGTAAGACACATACATCATAACAGACATAAAGGTCGCTACCCAACCTAAAATTTTCATTTGTTTTTCAGACATTTTCAAAACCTCTTTCATTTTTACTGAATCTTATTTTAAAATATTCTTTCAAAACAATCAAGTCTTTAAAACTTTTGTTATAAAGATATAAACTATCACAATCTTGTTATAAGAAAGAGGGAACAGAAAAAAGACCGAATTGCTCCGTTCTGTTTACTCAATCAAATATTAGAAAATGAATACTCCTTTTTCAATGAATCGATTGATTGATGGTAAATAAGCCGTTAGAAATTATTGACAGTATCGAAATTTTTCTAGTAAAATGAATTTTGTTAATACCTAAATGGTGTGTAGTTTTCTATCAACATAGTCAGGAGAAAAGGAACTTATGCTAAAAAAATTTAATGAATTGTCACTGAAAGATAAGGCTTATCTAATTGGCGGTTTGAGCTTATTAGTCATTGTGATCTCATTTGGTCTACTCAATCGTCAAACAGTAACTGTCAGTCTTGTCTTTACACAACTATCTGCTCCCTTGATTTTGGTGATTTTTACTTGTCTAGTAATCGGGATCATTGCTGGTAGTGCTATTGGTATTAGCTATCACCATAACAAGACTCAAGATCTGAGAAGCCGCATTGCTGAAGCAGAAGCGACTATCAATATAAAAGACAGGGAGCTTGTCCAGTACGAGGAACAGGTGCAACAATTAAAACAGGAAGCCAAACAATAAGTGTAGAAATCATAACCACCCGTGAAAACGGGTGGTTTTTTGTCTCGCACCTAACGGAGCGAGACGGACTGAAAGTCGCATAAATACAAAAAAGATCGAATTGCTCCGATCTTTTTAAGTTTCACTCCAAGAATGTTTAGATAAAAAATTTGATAATAGAATTACCTACTTCATACGATAAAAATCAATCACTAGACCAGCAGGCCCTTTAACTAATAAGGACTCTGTTCCCCAATCGGTTACAGTTGGTCCGTTTAAAACCTGGATACCAAGTTCTTTCAACCGTTGGTAATTCTGGTCTACATCCTCAACCTCGATATGAAGAATGATTCCTGACTGAAAATCTTCCAAAGGAATCAAATGATTTTGGGACAACATCAGACAGTGACTGCCAATCGTAAACTGAGCAAAACTGTCATCAACATAATCGGGCTTTTTATCCAAAATACGCTCCAAGTCAGCACAGACTTGGGGAACATCTGAAACAATAATATCTAATTGATTTAAATTCATTTACTATCCTCCATAAAGACCGGATGGCTCCGATCTTTTTAAGTTCCACGAAGGAATTATTTAATTGCGCGTGATTGCAATCCTTCTTCTTCCAAGAAGAGGCGGAATGGTACGAGTTCTTCTGCTTCGTATTTTTCCTTGAAGTCTTTGATTGCTTCTTCTGAGTGAAGTTTTGGATCCAATTCAAGTACTTCTACTGGAAGTGGACGGTGTGGAGTGATGCGAGCATCGATCACAACAGTTTTACCTTCTTTGTTGAGTTTAACAGCTTCTGCAACAACTGCATCGATGTCTTCGATACGGTCAACTGTAAATCCTACAGCACCTTGAGCTTCAGCGATTTTCGCATAGTCAGCATTAGGGAAGTCACAACCAAACAAGTGTTTGTTTGTGTCTTCGTATTTGTCCTTGATGAAGGCATATTTACCATTTGAGAAGACAACGTTGATAACTGGAAGGTCGTATTGAACGTTTGTGATAACGTCTGGGTAGCACATGTTGAATGCACCGTCACCCATGATGTTCCATACTTGGCGATCTGGATTGTCTTTCTTAGCAGCGATACCACCAGGAAGGGCAATACCCATTGTCGCAAAGAGTGGAGATGTACGCCACATGTTCTTAGTGTCATGTGAAGGTGACGAGTAGATGTTTGAGTAGTGTCACCTACGTCGATTGAGTAGATAGCGTCTTGATCAGCATGTTTGTTGATTGCATTGTAAACTTGATACAATTGCAATTCACCCTCAGTTTTACCTTCGATTTTGTTCATGTAATCACGCCAGTTTTGGTTGTTCTTAACGTTTGCACGCCACCATGGAGTAGATTCAACTGGGTTCACTTTGTCAAGGATAGCTTTAGCTGCTTGACCTGCATCACCAAGGATTGAAGCGTCTAGGGCATGACGTTTACCAAGTTTGTAAGGGTCGATATCCACTTGGATGAATTTTTCAGTATTCTTGAATGCTTGGTAAACTTCAGCAAATGGGAAGTTTGAACCAAGGAAAAGAACTGTGTCTGCTTCAAAGACCACTTCGTTGGCTGGCTTCCAACCAACACGGTAAGCAGAACCTGTCAAACCTTCATAGTTCCATTCAAAGGCTTCAAAGTTTTTACCAGTTGTGATGATTGGTGCTTTGATTTTACGTGACAATTCAGTAATCACTTCACCAGCTTTAACACCACCGTAACCAGCATAGATAACTGGACGTTCAGCATTGTTCAAGATTTCAACAGCTTTGTCGATTTCAACTTCGTTCAAAGCAGGAGCGATGAATGAACGTTCGTATGAACCTGAACCGTAGTATGAATTTTCGTCGATTTCTTGGAAACCGAAGTTTACTGGGATTTCAACAACAGCTGGACCTTTTTTAGAAACTGCAGCACGGCAAGCTTCGTCGATTACTTTTGGCAATTGCTCAGCGTAAGCTACACGTTTGTTGTATACAGCGATACCGTTGTACATTGGGTTTTGGTTCAATTCTTGGAAAGCATCCATGTTGAGTTCGTTAACTGGACGTGATCCAAGGATTGCTAGGAATGGAGTGTTATCCATAGCTGCATCGTAAACACCGTTAATCAAGTGAGTCGCACCTGGACCACCTGAACCAACTGCAACCCCGATTGAGCCGCCGAATTTAGCTTGCATAACCGCTGCAAGAGCACCTGTTTCTTCGTGACGAACTTGCAAGAAGCGGATATCTTTGTCTTCAGCCAAAGCATCCATCAATGAGCTGAGTGTTCCTGATGGGATACCGTAGATTGTGTCTACGCCCCATGTTTCAATACATTAAGCATTGCTGCAGATGCAGTAATTTTCCCTTGAGTCATAATGATAACTCTCCTTCAAATATTTTTAAATCTACTAAAAAAGGTTTCATATAGTTTTTGAAAACGTTTCAGTAAATTTTTACAATACTAATTTATCACATTTATTTTGACTTTACTAAGAATCTGCTCAGAAGTTTTTATTCTCTATTACAGTACAGTTTGAAAACGTTTTTAGCTTCTGTTTTATAATACTCAATGAAAATCACAGAGCAAACTAGGAAGCTCGCCACAGGTTGCTCAAAGCACAGCTTTGAGGTTGCAGACAAAGCTGACGTGGTTGGAAGAGATTTTTGAAGAGTATAAAAAGCGAGCAAGCCCGCTTTTAGTCTATTTTACTAAAGTTTAGTAAGAGTGAACTGGTCAGAACGGATACAGAACTAAAGGCCATGGCTAGACCTGCCAGTTCTGGGTTGAGAGCCAGTCCAACACCTGAAAAGACTCCTGCTGCAATCGGAATTCCGGCGACATTGTAGATAAAGGCCCAGAAAAGATTGAGCAGAATTCGATTAAAGGTTTTCTTACTCATGTCAAAAGCACGAACCACTCCTAGGAGGTTATTAGTTGTCAACACCAAATCTGCTGACTCGATGGCAATATCTGTTCCAGCTCCCATAGCAATCCCCACATCTGCTACACTAAGGGCAGGAGCGTCATTGATACCATCCCCAACAAAGGCTACTTTGCCAGACGCTTGTAGTTTATGGATTTCATGAGCTTTCCTCTGGCAAGACACCTGCAATGACCTCTTCGATTCCGATCTGATCGGCAATGGCACGCGCCACACCAGCATTATCTCCTGTCAGCATGACTGTTTTAAGACCTCGTTTTTTCAACTGACTGATGGCAAGCTTGGCATTTTCCTTAGGAATATCTTGCAGAGCAAGCAAGCCTTTGATTTCATTGTCCACAGCCAAGAAAACAACTGTCTTAGCTTCTTTTTCTAGTTCTTCTAGTTTTTCTTGATAAGTTCTAGAAATATCCATGCCATCCAGCATTTTAGCATTTCCAAGCAAAACTTGTTTTCCATTGATTTGCCCTGAGACACCTTTTCCGTGCAAGGCTTGGAAATTTTCAACAGTTTGAAGCTCAAGTCCAGCTTCACTCGCTCGTTTCACAACGGCTTCAGCCAGTGGGTGTTGAGAAGCTTCTTCCAAGGAAGCTGCCAATCCAAGCACTTCTACTTCGTCTCCAATGATATCTGTGACCACAGGTTTCCCTTCAGTCAAAGTCCCGGTCTTATCAAAGACGATAGTTTGAACTTTCTGGATTTCCTGTAGAACCGTTCCATTTTTGAGGAGAACTCCCATCTTGGCACTGCGACCTGTCCCCACCATAAGGGCTGTCGGTGTTGCAAGTCCCAATGCACAAGGGCAGGCGATAATCAAAACCGCCACTCCGTAGAGAAGAGAGGACACAAAGCTAGCTCCAAGCACGACCACACTATCCCTGAGCAAGACGAACCAAACCCAAAAGGTCACAATCCCTAAAATGACAACTGCTGGGACAAAAATTCCTGAAATCTTATCCGTCAAGTCCTGAATCGGCGCACGACTGGTTTGAGCTTTCTTCACAAAATCCACAATCTGAGCCAAAACAGTCTCTGAACCAACTTTTTCTGCTCTAAAAACAAGTGTTCCACTATTATTGATGGTTGAACCAATGACGGTATCTCCAACTGTCTTGTCCACAGGCAGACTCTCACCTGTCACCATAGACTCATCAATACTAGAGATACCTTCTACTACGACACCATCAACCGCAATCTTTTCACCGGGACGCACTCGAATCAGGTCACCTACCTTGACTTGCTCCAAAGGGACTTGAACATAGTTATCCTCACGCATGACTTCTGCAGTTTTAGCCTGCAAGTCAAGTAATTTCTCCACAGCTTGGGAAGTATTTTTCCGCATTTTCTCCTCAAAAACGGCTCCCATAAGAACGAAGAAGAAGATAAAGGCAGCACTTTCAAAGTAAACGGGGAGGCCAGCGAAGAGGGCGACTAGGCTATAGAAATAGGCCACTAGGGTTCCCAGAGCAACCAAGGTATCCATGTTGGCATTGTGCTTTTTAAAACTAGCCCAAGCACTTTGGATATAAGGACCACCTGCTACTAGCATAATCGGTGTTGTGGCTAAAAAGGTGCCCCAACGCATGACTTGGTGACTAATTCCTCCTGTCGACATCCCAATCATGAGGATTACAAGAGGCACAGTAAAGATACTAGTAATCCAAAAACGCTGTAAAAGTGATAGAGATTTTCGAGTCTTCTCAACAACTGTATAACTTCCCTTTTGCATCTTCATACCACAAGAAAATTCATGTTGACCTAATTCTTGAGGTGTAAAACGAATGACTTTCTCCTCATCTACGCCGATTGGTTCCAAGATGCCTTCTTCTTCAAACAGAATTTCCTTGTAACAGTTTGAAGGAGTTGCTCGATGAAAGGTAATCTCAGCTGGAATCCCTTTTTGAAGCTGTATATGAGCTGGATGGTAGCCTTTGTCTGCCGTGATACGGATTTTTTGAACACCATTTTCAAGACTTGCTTTTACAATTTCAGTCATATCATTCTCCTATTCTACAATCATCTTACCGTGCATCATATTCATGCCACAAGAGAAACCATACTCTCCAGCCTGCTCAGGCGTGATTTCCACTACATACTCTTCCCCCATTGGCAGATCCGCATGTACACCAAAGTCTGGAAATACGATCTGATCCAAACATGGTGAAGGATCTTTGCGGTCAAAGACAATGCGGGCTGGCACTGATTTCTTGAGGATAATCAACTCAGGCGTATAGCCCCCCATGACCTCCACTCGAATCTCTTGGTAGCCGTTTTTTTGCTGGGCCTTTTGTCCAGATTTTTCAGGCTTTTTGAAAAACCAAAACAAGATAAACGCGATAAGGGCAATACAAATAATGGTTACAATAATATTCAACATGACGTCTCCTTTACATACAATTACATTTTACTTCTGTTACAGCGCTTGATTTCTTCTCAGAAATCACAGCTTCCAAGTCTTCCAAGTCAGCCTGAGTAAAATCACATTCAGCAATCAAATCAGCCAACAAGTTCTTAATCCTACGGGAACAAACTTTATCTTTGATATCTTGAACAAGCAAGTCTCGACTTTGATCCAAAGTTAAAAGGGCTGAATAGACAAAGGACTTGCCTTCTTTTTTCCTCGTCAGGCACTCTTTCTCAACCAAACGAGCCAAAAGAGTTTGAATGGTCGACTTGGACCAGTCGAACCGCTCCGCCAGAACCCTAATCAAATCTGAACTAGTCTGCTCTCCTTGCATCCAAATAATCTTCATGACCTGCCATTCTGCATCTGAAATCTGCATAATCACACCTCCAAAATCTACATTTGTCAATTACAATTATCAGTATACTCTTAAAATCTACATTTGTCAACTATGAAATTAATCTTTTCTTTGAAAAATTGAATTTTAACCCTATGATAAAGGATTTGCAGTCAAATCTTACTATATAAACTATGAAAATATGCTATACTAAAGAAAAAAGAAAACAACCACTAGGGGTGCGTAAAGCTGAGATTAACGACTGTTAGACCCTTTGACTCAATCTAGGTAATGCTAGCTGATGGAAGTGGAAATGATAATGGGGACTAGCAGTCTTCTATTGCCTTTCTAAAACAGACTAGCTTGTTCTTAAGAATACAAACTTCAGTTGGTTGGGAGGTTTTAGATGACTTATTTACCCGTTGCTTTGACCATTGCAGGGACTGACCCTAGTGGTGGTGCTGGCATTATGGCTGACTTAAAGTCGTTCCAAGCTAGAGATGTCTATGGGATGGCCGTTGTGACAAGCCTTGTCGCTCAAAATACCAGAGGTGTTCAGCTAATCGAGCACGTTTCTCCTCAAATGTTGAAAGCACAATTGGAGAGTGTCTTTTCGGATATCAAGCCTCAGGCTGTAAAAACTGGCATGTTGGCAACTACTGAAATTATGGAAATCATCCAGCCCTATCTTAAAAAGCTGGATTGTCCCTATGTCCTTGACCCTGTTATGGTCGCTACTAGTGGAGACACCCTGATTGATGCGAGTGCCAGAAGCTACCTAAAAACAAACCTGCTTCCACTTGCAACCATCATCACTCCGAATCTTCCTGAGGCAGAAGAAATTGTTGGTTTTTCAATCCATGATCCTGAAGACATGCAGCGTGCTGGTCGCCTGATTTTAAAAGAATTTGGTCCTCAGTCTGTTGTTATTAAAGGTGGGCATCTCGAAGGCGGTGCCAAGGATTTCCTCTTTACCAAGGAGGACCAATTTGTCTGGGAAAGTCCACGAATTCAAACCTGTCATACACATGGTACTGGATGTACCTTGCTGCAGTGATTACTGCTGAACTAGCCAAGGGGAAAACCCTCTATCAAGCAGTCGATAAAGCCAAGGCCTTTATCACGAAAGCCATCCAAGACGCCCCTCAACTCGGTCATGGTTCTGGCCCAGTTAACCATACAAGCTTTAAAGATTAAAAAAACTCTCTAGTTCCTACTTTAAGGGAATTAGAGAGTTTTTATACTCTTCGAAAATCTCTTCAAACGACGTCAGCTTTATCTGCAACCTCAAAGCTGTGCTTTGAGCAACCTGCGACTAGCTTCCTAGTTTGCTCTTTGATTTTCATTGAGTATTAATTAGAAAATAATGTCATCCAACTTTGTCAAAAAGGCTTGCGTTTTTGTCTCTATATCTTCTGCCTGCATCAAATCACGCACTACAGCTACACCAGCTATGCCAGTGCCCATAAGTTGGTCAATGTTCTCCGAAGTTAAACCTCCGATAGCAACTACTGGAATGGCGACCCTTTGGCAAATTGTTTTCAAGGTTGAAATCAGGGTGATAGGCGCATTTTCCTTGGTCGTGGTCGGAAAAATGGCTCCTGTCCCCAAGTAATCTGCTCCCCCTTCTTCTGCCTCAAGGGCTCTTTTTACAGTTTTAGCTGTAACACCGAGGATTTTTTCAGGGCCCAAGACTTGTCGGGCAACCGAAACTGGTAGTTCATCGTCTCCGATATGCAGACCAGCAGCATCAACTGCAAGACAGACATCCAAACGATCATCGATGATCAGGGGTACCTGATAGGCATCTGTTATTTCCTTGACTTGCTTGCCAGTTGATAATATTGATTGGTTGTGAGATTTTTTTCTCGTAATTGGACTATGGTAACCCCTGAACGGCAAGCCTTCTCAATCTTTTCAAGAAAACTTTCCACGGAATCTTGGTAGCGATTTGTTACCAGGTACAGTCTAAGCGCCTCTCTATTCATAAACATCTCCTTTGATAGCATCTAGCCAGTTTTCATCTCTTTTGAGGAGTGAAAGCTGATTGAGTACTTGGTAACGAAATTCTTCCAATCCCATTCCTTGAACAACTATTCTCTCAGCAGAGATATTAAGATAAGAGACCGCTAGACAAGAAGCTTCAAAGGCAGTCTTTCCTTGGCTGAGAAAAACAGCTGTCAAGGCTCCAACCAAGTCTCCTGTCCCTGTTATCCAGTCTAATTCTGCACAGCCATTTCCCAATATAGCAACTTGATTTTCTGAAACGATGAGGTCCTTGGGGCCAGTAACTAAGAATGACATACCAGGATAGGTCTGACACCAGTCTCTCAAGACTTGAAGCAAATCATCAGTTTCTTGGTCTTTAGCACTCGCATCTACTCCAACTCCATGGTGTTTTAAACCAACAAGACTTCGGATTTCAGACATATTCCCTTTAAGGACTGTGGGCTTGTATTCTAAAAGATCTCTGACTAAGGTCTTTCGAATGGGAGACGCTGCTACGCCAACCGCATCTACTACCATTGGGAGAGAAACTTGGTTTGCATAAAAAGCTACCATACGAATTGATTTTTCCTTCTCAGCAGACAAATGCCCCAAATTGATGAAGAGTGCCTGGCTTTGCTTAGTAAAATCAAGAACTTCACGGGGATCATCTGCCATAACTGGTTTACACCCCAGAGCCAAAATCCCATTTGCTAGCATCTCACAAGAAATCTCATTGGTGATGCAGTGAATCAAGGAACTTGAGCCCAGAGGAAAAGGATTTGTCAATTCCTGCATCAGTCTATCCTTTCATCAAAGAAATATCCCTGCACTTTTTTAAAGAATTCCTGCTTGATTAAAAATCGAAAGGCAATAAAGGAAATCGCTGTACCAATCAAGGTTGCTCCGAAAAATCGAGGAGTGTAGATAAACCAGCTAAGCTTAGCAGCTGATCCTGTAAAGAGTACCATAACAGGATAGGAAACAATAGAACCAATAATACCTGTTCCCAAAATCTCTCCCTAGAGCGGAATAATGAAATTTTCGACCATACTTATAAAAGAGACCTGCTAGAAGGGCTCCAAAAGTCGCTCCTGTGAGAGCTAAAGGCGGAATCCCTTGAGTCGTCATACGGATAAAGGCTGTCACTGTAGCCATAGCCAAAGCATAAACAGGTCCCATCATGATTCCTGCTAGAATATTGACTACACTGGACATCGGTGCCATTCCCTCAATCCGAAAGATAGGCGTAAGGACTACATCAAGGGCAATCATCATGGATAAAATGGTTAATTTGTGAACCTGTAATTGGTGCTTTCTCATGTTTCTATTCTTCTCCTGTTTCTAAAGACTGTAAATCACTCTTCCATGTCTGGTGTTGGTAGGCCATTTCCCAAACTTAGCTTCCATATGAACACTGATGTGGAAGGCTTCTAGCATTTTTTTCTTGTCTGTCTCGTCATTTTCTCGATAGAGTTGATTGACCAGAGCTTCTTCCTCTCTGATCTGCTGCTCCAACTCATCCGTAATATAAGTTTCAATCCATTGTTGGTAGAGAGGATTTGGTGATGGTTTAAGATTAAGGGATTTGCCTATATCATGGTATAACCAAGGACAAGGCAGCAAACTTGCAAAAGCGATGGCTAAGTTAGGCTCTGCAAATTGCCGATAAATGTGAGAGATATAATGATAGCAGGTTGGAGCGATTGGATGTTGCTCCATTTCCTGATCGCTGATTTCCAATTCCTTGAAAAATTGTTGGCGGATAAATAACTCACCCTCCACTAGACTCTGAGCATTTTGTTTCAAGAGTCTTTTCATCTCTTGGTTTGAAGTCTTATCAGCCAAGAGGTGATAGGCTTCTGAGAAGGCCTTCAAATAGTAGGCATCCTGAATCAAGTAATAGCGGAAAATTGCAGGGTCTAAATTCCCCTCTTGCAACTGTAAAATAAAGGGATGATGAAAAGAAGCCTGCCAAGCTTCCTTGGATAATTCCATCGCAATATCTGTAAATTCCATAATAACTCCTTTATAAAAATAGACTGGTTTGAAGCAATAAAAAGAACAGCAGGTAGATGAATAGTGTCCTTTGAGGAATATAAAAAGTCCGATAGCTATTCTCCACCTGTGCATGTTCGTCATATCCATGCGCCGATAGGGCTCTTAGGTAAAGATGGCGCCATCTAAAGACTGTCATCAGAACCTTGCTGTAAATCAAGGGAGACCAAAAATGCAGTTCTTGACCGCGTAATAAGCAAGCTTCCTTGAGGGACTTGATTTCTTGCTGAATAAGGGGGAAGGAATTGAATACCACAATCAAGGCATAGGCCCAAGAGCGTGATAACCCCTTTTGAGCCAAGTACAAGAGAAGCTCTTTTAGGGAAATAGAGGAAACAAAGACAAGACCAATACAAACGGTCACAAAGGCTCTCGTTCCAAGCATGACTGCCTGCGAAGTATCTCCGTGTAACTGAACTGCCCAGTAGTTGGCCAAGGATGGCAAAATGGCGAGCAGAATCATCCAAGCCAATACTTTAAATCGACGGTAATAGAGCATAAAGAGAATACAAAATGCGACTACCGAAAGATTCAGAGCAATCGAAGGAATGAAGGATGTTTCCAAGGATAAAATCAGCAAGAAGAGACTGATAATCGGTGTCTGGGTTGCTACTTTGACCATACTATCCCACCTCCCCCTTGGGTATTGCTACTCTGAGATGTGAGTGGTTTGGTAATTGTCACTTCTTTCACATGACTGAGACCTTGACTAGTCATCTCAATCCAATAATCAACCACAGATATCAAGGGATCTAAACGATGGCTAATGATCAAAAAACTTCTTCCTTGATTTCTGTCCTCCACAATCCACTGACAAAAATAATGGCAGGCTCTATCATCCAAACCAGCAAAAGGTTCATCTAGCAAAATCACGGAAGCTTTACTGGTCAAGATGGTCAAGAGCTGAAGAATCTTTTGCTGGCCACCACTTAATTGATAGGGACTCTTATCGAGTGCCTGCTCCAAATCAAAATATTGTAAAGCTTTAAAAATCCGCTGATTTCTTTCAGAATCAGGTCCATCTAATTGAAGTTCCTCTCGCAGACTGACTCTGATAAACTGCTTCTCAGCTTCCTGAACAACACCCGTCAGGTCACGATACAAACTCTTTTTCTTTTTCAGGACTGTCCCCCTCCAAGTAATTCGTCCTTTATACTTTTGAAATTGAAGAATAGACCGAAAGAGGGTTGATTTCCCGACACCATTATCACCCAAAATACAGGAAATTCCTTTATAGAATGTGAAATCCGCAATCGAAAAGAGGGGGCGCTTATCCAGCTCACAAGTCGTTCCATCCATATGGAATAGTTCTGGACTAGAAGCAACTTCCTTTGAAGCAACCTGTGTCGTCTCAGAGGTAGGGATTTTAAATACTTCCCTTAGTTGACCATCTCTTAGCTCCACCATATGGTCGATATAGGCTTCATAGTCCGTTAAATCATGGTCGCACAAAATAACTGTCTTCCCATCAGAGACCAACTCTTTTAGAATCTCCAATATCTCTATCCTACTCTTGCGGTCAATGGAAGAGAAGGGCTCATCCAAGAGATAGACCCTAGGATTCATAGCAAAGAGAACTGCCAGTGCAGCCTTTTGCTTTTCTCCACCTGATAAGTGATGGATGGGACGGTGCAAGATAGCCTTGCAGCGACATTGCTGGACAACCTCTGCTATTTTAGAAGCAATTTCCTGAACGGGATGCCCAATATTTTCCAAGGTAAAAACCAGCTCCTCAAACAAGTTCTCCATGGTAAATTGATGATTGGGATTTTGAAAGAGAATACCAATCATCTGGACACGTTCGATAATAGAAAGTTGACTGACCTCCCTCCCATTTATCAGGACTTGACCGCTATAGGGAAGAGAACTGACTTGGGCAATCATTTGAAAGAGGCTAGATTTTCCTGAACCACTGCTCCCAACTAACAAGGTAAAGGCTTGCGCATGAAAAGTAAAATCAAGTGGCTCAGAGAAGATTGGGGACTGAATCGCTCGTAGTTCCAGACCCATCTATGCCTTGCCTCCAGCTGCAAACTGATGATAGAGTTTGACAATAGCACGAACCAAGATGGTACAGAAGAAAAAGACGGAAATAAAACGTACTACAAGCAAGGAAAGGACAAAAGGAAGGGAGAAGGCGTAGTAACCTAACTTAATGTATTCATAGACAAAGCTAACAAGCGTAATTCCAATACTATTGGCAGTTAGAGAGAGCCAACTTTCATAGCGATTCTTGGTTACGATAAAACCAAGTTCACTTCCCAAACCTTGAACCAAACCAGACAAAAGGGCACCTAGACCGAATTGGCTACCATAAAGGACTTCAGCAAGCGCAGCTAGCACTTCTCCAATCGTTGCGCTTCCCACTCTTGGAACAAAGATTGCAGCAATAGGTGCAGCCATACACCAGAGACCAAAGAGGATTTCATTGGCAAAGGCCTGCAAGCCAAGAGGTGCTAAAATCAGAGTGAGGATATCAAACAGATAGCCTGAGCCCACAAAAACGCCACCAAAAAAGATAGACAAGAAAGCAAGTAAAATAACATCTTTTAACTGCCATTTTTTCAACATAAAAAACTCCTTTTTTAAAGAAAAGTGGGGTATTCAAGGTGAGCTACCTAAATGCTTTGTATCATCTTCATCCAGTTTCGTAAAAGAAAAAACTCTAATTACAGATAGAAATTAGAGTTCAGCTTACAAGATTAGATGGTTCGTTTCTATAAATACAAAACCATTTCACATTTCCCTTCGCCAGTCTTAACTGTATCAGGTTCAATGGGTATCATCTCAGCCTAAAGCACCCCAAATGTCTTTATTATTTAATTATATAAATATTATAACAAACGATTTTTTCTAGTTCAAGAAATTGAACTGGAAATACAGCCTTGCACTCAAAAAGACAGCAGATTTTTCTTTTGCATAAAAATAAATGACTTATTTGATGGATTAGCTATTTGAACTGAATCTGGACATATCTTTTTAGAAAAGGAAAACTTCTACTTACTTAGAATCCAAGGATAGATACCTATTGTTCACTCATTTCCCGAACAGTTTTTTCTATATTTTTTGCATACGATATTGCTGAAATGATTGAAACACCATCCATATTGGTCTTCATAATGTCTTTAATATGCTGCGTCTGTATCCCACCAATTGCAACTAAGGGCATTTGTGGCAATAGTTTTCTCATCAATTTAAGACCTTCATAACCTATAGCACCACCAGCATCATCCTTTGACTGGGTATCAAATACAGGACCAACACCAACATAATCTACATATTCAACTTTTGATTGTTGAAATTCTTCCTCGTTTTTTATAGAAAGACCAATTATTTTATCTGGCATCAATTTTCTAATTTCATCAACACCAAGGTCATCCTGCCCTACATGTACGCCATCAGCGTCAATTTCCATCGCCAAATCAATATCATCATTAACAATAAACGGGACATTGTATTTTTTACAAAGATCCTGTAGTTCAATTGCTAATTCGACTTTTTCTATACCTTTCAGGGCTCCCTCACCTTTTTCACGGAATTGAAATAAGGTTATACCACCTTTTAAGGCTTCCTCAACGACCGTATATAGATCTTTTCCTTGGCAAGTAGTCGTTCCACAAATAAAATATAGTTTTAATAATTCCTTATGAAACATTTTACTTCACTCTTTTGAATTCCTTTACATCTTCATCTGTAATCTCATATAAGGCATTTATAAATTCAACTTTAAATGTTCCAGGAAGATGTCCATTTGGACGTTTTTCTGCCATTTCTCCAGCGATATTGTAAACCAACATTGCTGTTTCTAATGATTTCAATTCTTGACCTTTTTCTAGTCCGATAAAGCTTGCTACTACAGCACCTAATAAGCATCCTGTCCCAATAACTTTTGGCATCATGGCACTACCATTATGAATCGTTACCACTTCTCCATTAACAGCAATGGCATCCACTTCACCTGTTACTACTATTGGAATATTGAACTTCTCATTTGCTGCTAGAGCAATTTCGTCAATATTATCTACTCCCGCACTATCTACTCCTTTAGATGCCACATTTATACCTACTAAAGAAGCAATCTCTCCAGCATTCCCTCTAATCGCAGCTAGTTTATAATTGTTGATTAGATTATCTGCTACTTTTTTTCTATATTCTCCTGCTCCACAAGCTACAGGATCTAAAACTGCTGGGACATTATATTTCTCTGCAATTTTCAGAGCAGCTTGGTATAATTTCCAATTTTCATCTGTCAATGTGCCTATGTTTATTAATAAACCTCCAGCATACTTTAATAAGTCCTCTAAATCTGCTGGAAACTCACTCATAGCTGGTGATGCACCCAGTGCAACTAATCCATTTGCTGTGAAATTTTTACAACATCATTGGTGATACAGATAACTAATGGTGCTTTTTCTTTTAATAATTTTAAACTTGTCATATTAAAATACTTCCTTTTTAATTTTAAACAATGTACTGATTTCAATTTATCTCTATCTTTAGTTAAGATTTTTTCATTTACATTGAATGATTTACCTCATTAAATTTGTAAATATCCTAAACCTTCTCTAAGCGTCATAACCAATATCAAAAAAGGCTAATTCTAAAGCAACTGCTTGATTCCAGCGTTCCTGAAGTTCTGTCAAATCTTCTCGATTTTTCCCAACACGATTGAGTTCACCAACCAGAAATTGAACCCACTCTGCAAAGAAAGGACCTCTGTGGAGATTGATCCATTCCGAATGAATATAGGCTTCAGGTAGTGCCAAATCTTTAGAACCCCAGTCTAAATAGAGGCCTTCTGCAATGACCAGCATGACCAAAAGATGGGCATAATCTGATGAAGCCACTGCCGAATACATCAGATCCTGAAAGGCTTTTGTTACAGGATGCAAGGTCACTTCTAGATAGTCATTCTCTGCTACTTTTAACTCTTTGAAAGCCTTTTGGAAATAACCGTCTTCATCTGCTGCAAGAAAGCCTAGTTGCTTGGCAAAACGAAGTTTGGATTCAAGCTGGTCTGCGTGAGCTACGCAGGCACCCAGCATGGATAAGAAGGCATCAAAGAAGTGATAATCTTGAATTAGGTAGTCTTTTAAGACCTTATTCTCAATTGTCCCCGCAAAAAGTTCCTGAACAAAACGATGATTGATTGCAGACTGCCAATCCTTCTGACTGCTTTTTAATAATTCTCCAACAGTCAAACCTGGCTCAAATGCATAGTCTTGTGTTTCCATATTTACTTTTCCTCTCTTTACTTGTTAGTAATTAATAAAACACCAAGAGATACCAAGCAAAATCGTAATTCTACTTGATACTTTTAAAGAAAATCAAGGGCGTTCAAGAAGAGCTACCTAAATGCTTTGTATCACCTTCATCCAGCTTATATAAACAAAAAAACTCCAATTACAATCAAGAATTAGAGTTTAGCTTACAAGATTAGATCGTTCATTTCGACATACGAAAAAACGTTTCACATTTCCCTTCGCCAGTCTTAACTGTATCAGGTTCAATGGGTATCATCTCAGCTTAAAGCACCCCAAATGTCTTTATTATTTAATTACTGCACCAGTATAGCAAAAAATGAAAGCCCTAGCAAGATTTTTGATTAGAAAATATATTTATATAGATTTCAATGGTGATTTATTCTTCCTATAGACGAAGAAAAACCTCCACATTCAGTGGAGGCAATCTTTTTATCAATACAATTTTAAGTCACGAGGATCGACTGGGAAGGTTGGGTTGTATGGGTTGTGACGGAGTTTGAAGTGTTTGACATCTTCAATAGTCTGAGTTCCAGACAATTGCATAACTGTCTTCAATTCTGCATTCAAGTGTTCAAAGACTTGACGCACACCGACACTACCACCGAGAGCCAAACCATAGATAACAGGGCGACCAATAGCTACCAAGTCTGCTCCTGAAGCCAAGGCTTTAAAGACGTGTTGACCACGACGAATACCAGAGTCAAAGACAATTGGCACACGTTTGTCAACTGCTTCTGCTACTTCTTGAAGTGAGTCAAAAGCAGCTGGTCCACCGTCGATTTGGCGGCCACCGTGGTTGGTTACCCAGATACCAGAAGCTCCCGCAGCAAGCGAACGTTCAACGTCCTCACGGCATTGTGGTCCCTTGACATAAACAGGAAGTCCTGAGTATTCAGCAATAAATTCTACATCACGTGGAGACAAGCGTTGTTTAGCTGATTTGTAAACAAAGTCCATTGATTTACCAGCACCTTCTGGTAGGTATTCTTCAACAATCGGCATGCCAACTGGGAAGACAAAACCATTACGCTTATCTACCTCACGATTGCCCCCTACCGTAGCATCAGCCGTCAAGACAATCGCTTTATAACCTTCAGCCTTCACACGGTCCATGATGTGGCGATTGATTCCGTCATCTTTACTAAAGTAAAACTGGAACCAATGTGGTGTCCCTTGAAGGGCTTCTGTAATTTCTGGAAGATCTACAGTAGAGTAAGAGCTAGTTGTGTAAAGAGAACCAAACTCATGCACACCACGCGCAGTAGCCACTTCACCCTGTTCATTTGCCAATTTATGAGCTGCAACAGGTGCCATAATGATTGGTGAAGACAATTTTTCACCTGCAAATTCAATCTCTGTACTTGGATTTTCTACATTGCAAAGCGTATGCGGAACGATGAGTTTGTGGTTAAAGGCGCGAATATTCTCACGCAAAGTGAAAGTATCTTCCGCCCCACTAGCGATATAGCCAAATGCGGCTTTAGGGATAACTTGTTGCGCCATTGGCTCCAAATCATAGGTATTGATGAAATCTACATGACCTTCTGCATTGCTTGTTTTGTATGACATAAAATGCCCTCCTTAATAAGTAAGCGTTTACTTTGTATATTACAAAAATATCTTAACTCTTTTTTCAAAACTTTTCAAATATTTTGTTTGTAAATTTCAGAAATTTTATGTCTATGATAAAAAATCCTTATAACGGCAATAAAAAATAGATATTATCCAAAGAAGATTTTAAGTGCTACAATAACTGTATTATTTCTAGATGGGAGGTTCTATTTTTGGATTGGTCCATTGTTGAACAATATCTACCACTATATCAAAAGGCATTCTTTCTGACCTTGCATATTGCAGTTTGGGGAATTCTGGGATCCTTTCTGCTCGGTTTAATCGTTAGTATCATCCGACATTATCGAATCCCTGTTTTGACGCAAGTAGCGACAGCCTACATTGAATTATCACGTAATACGCCCCTTTTGATTCAACTCTTCTTTCTCTATTTCGGACTTCCTCGAATCGGGATTGTCCTATCTTCAGAAGTCTGTGCCACTTTAGGACTGGTCTTTTTAGGAGGCTCCTATATGGCAGAATCTTTCCGAAGTGGGCTGGAAGCCGTCAGTCAAACCCAGCAGGAGATTGGATTAGCAATCGGTCTGACGCCTGTACAGGTCTTTCGCTATGTGGTTCTTCCGCAAGCAACAGCTGTGGCACTCCCCTCCTTTAGTGCCAATGTCATTTTCCTCATCAAGGAAACCTCTGTTTCTCAGCAGTAGCTTTGGCCGACCTCATGTACGTTGCCAAGGACTTGATTGGACTATATTATGAGACAGACATTGCGCTAGCTATGTTGGTAGTTGCTTATCTTATCATGTTGCTACCCATCTCACTGCTCTTTAGTTGGATAGAAAGGAGGCTCCGCCATGCAGGATTCGGGAATCCAAGTACTCTTCCAGGGAAATAATCTCCTGAGAATCTTACAGGGTTTGGGCGTTACGATTGGGATATCCATCCTGTCTGTCCTCTTATCCATGATGTTCGGAACAGTCATGGGAATCATTATGACCTCCCATTCTAGAATCGTACGATTTTTAACACGATTGTATCTGGAATTCATCCGTATCATGCCCCAACTGGTGCTACTCTTCATCGTTTACTTTGGCTTGGCTCGAAACTTTAATATCAATATCTCAGGTGAGACTTCTGCTATTATCGTTTTCACCCTCTGGGGAACAGCTGAGATGGGGGACTTGGTCCGTGGAGCCATCACTTCCCTTCCTAAGCATCAGTTTGAAAGTGGACAGGCACTCGGCTTAACCAATGTTCAACTTTACTACCACATCATTATCCCACAAGTCTTTAGAAGATTACTGCCACAAGCCATCAATCTTGTTACTCGGATGATTAAAACCACTTCCTTGGTTGTTTTGATAGGGGTTGTTGAGGTTACAAAGGTTGGACAACAAATCATCGATAGCAATCGCCTGACCATCCCAACTGCTTCCTTTTGGATTTATGGAACCATTCTAGTCTTGTATTTCGCAGTTTGCTTTCCTATTTCCAAACTATCCACTCACCTAGAAAAACATTGGAGGAACTAAATGTCTGAAACTATCTTAGAAATCAAGGAACTAAAAAAATCCTTCGGAGACAATCCCATCCTCCAAGGACTTTCTCTAGATATCAAAAAGGGAGAAGTTGTCGTCATCCTAGGACCATCTGGTTGTGGTAAAAGTACCCTCCTTCGTTGCCTCAATGGCTTAGAAAGTATTCAGGGTGGAGATATCCTGCTGGATGGTCAGTCTATCGTTGAAAATAAAAAAGATTTTCACCTCGTTCGCCAAAAGATTGGTATGGTTTTTCAAAGCTATGAACTTTTTCCCCATCTGGATGTCCTTCAAAACCTCATCCTAGGCCCTATCAAGGCTCAAAGGAGAGACAAGAAAGAAGTCACTGAAGAAGCTTTGAAACTACTAGAACGTGTCGGTTTGCTAGATAAACAACATAGCTTTGCGCGTCAATTATCTGGTGGACAGAAGCAACGGGTTGCAATTGTTCGTGCCCTCCTCATGCATCCAGAAATCATACTTTTTGACGAAGTGACTGCTTCGCTGGATCCAGAAATGGTGCGTGAGGTGCTAGAACTTATCAATGATTTGGCCCAAGAAGGCCGTACCATGATTTTAGTAACTCATGAAATGCAGTTTGCTCAAGCTATTGCCGATCGGATTATCTTCCTCGACCAAGGGAAAATCACTGAAGAAGGAACGGCTCAAGCCTTCTTTACCAATCCGCAAACCAAACGAGCCCAGGAATTTTTAAATGTCTTTGACTTTAGCCAATTTGGCTCATATCTATAAAGGAGATTTTTATGAAACTACTCAAACCACTTTTAACTGTTTTAGCACTTGCCTTTGCCCTTATCTTTGTCACAGCTTGTAGCTCAGGTGGAAATGCTGGTTCATCGTCAGGTAAAACAACTGCCAAGGCTCGCACAATCGATGAAATCAAAAAAAGCGGTGAGCTACGAATCGCCGTATTTGGAGACAAAAAACCGTTTGGCTACGTTGACAATGATGGTTCTTACCAAGGTTACGATATTGAGCTTGGGAACCAACTAGCTCAAGACCTTGGTGTCAAGGTTAAATACGTTTCTGTCGATGCTGCCAACCGTGCTGAATACTTGATTTCAAACAAGGTGGATATTACTCTTGCCAACTTTACAGTAACTGACGAACGCAAGAAACAAGTTGATTTTGCCCTTCCTTACATGAAAGTTTCACTTGGTGTCGTATCGCCTAAGACTGGTCTCATTACAGATGTCAAACAATTGGAAGGTAAAACCTTGATTGTCACAAAAGGAACAACTGCTGAGACTTATTTTGAAAAGAATCATCCAGAAATCAAACTCCAAAAATACGACCAATACAGCGACTCTTACCAAGCCCTTCTTGACGGACGTGGAGATGCCTTCTCTACTGACAATACGGAAGTCCTAGCTTGGGCGCTTGAAAACAAAGGATTTGAAGTCGGTATTACTTCCCTCGGTGATCCAGATACCATCGCAGCAGCAGTCCAAAAAGGCAACCAAGAATTGCTAGACTTCATCAATAAAGATATTGAAAAATTAGGCAAAGAAAACTTCTTCCATAAGGCCTATGAAAAAACACTTCACCCAACCTACGGTGACGCTGCTAAGGCAGATGACCTAGTTGTTGAAGGTGGAAAAGTTGACTAAATTTTAAAAAACAAAACGAACAAGACTAGAATTCTGGTAATCAGAATCTCTATCTTGTTCGTTTTTATCTTAGTCCATCATAGATGCAATTTCCATCATTGCCACAACGTTTGTTGGATTATCTGAAGTAAGTGAGTGATTTGCGAATCCCAGAGCTACACGGAACTGTACGTTCTTATCTGCTGGACTATAACCATCACCCATCATCATAGCTGCATAATGACCCGGTGAATTCTTCCAAATTGTATAGAAATTGTGAGCTAATGCCTTTTCATTTGTAAGGCTAACAATATCCCAGACAACAGTCGTTTCTGCCGCGTTTTCAGTCATAGCATTCGTTTTTTTATAGAAATCTGGATCATAAGCAGTTGACCAACGAGAACCATCAGGACGTTTATGCTTACCTTCCTTCTTACCTTGATAACGTAAAGATCCATGATCTGCCATTTCATTTGCACGAATATTAGCAACTCGAGTTAGTTCGCTATCATCTGCTGCGATTGTTGCAGGAGTCAATCCTTTACGAGTACGTTCTTCGTTAAGAAGTTCCATGAAGTGTTCATTAAGTTTACGATTATCTACAATTTGTTCAAGCTTATCAAGTTCAGCTTGAGAAAGGCGAGATGCTTCCAAACTGAGACAAGTCCCATGTCTCTAGGAAGATCAGCTTCATCATCTGTTGTATCAACCGCTACACGGTCCTTATCAGCTTGAGAAAGATTGTCATGTAGATACTTGGCGCTACGGTGATCTTCATTGTTTGGATCCAAACCGTTTTCACCTAAACTCTTAATGTCTTTCCATGTACCATCAATGTCGTAGTTATCATCATTAGTTGGAACCACAACATCTGTTGGATCAGCGACACGTTTTTTCTTGGTACCATTAAAGGTAATTGTGTCAACTGCATCCTTGATTTCAACTAGCTCACGACTTTTAACAGTTCGTCCACCAGTCTTATTGTTTACAGAAATAACTTTGCGGTAACGTTTAAATCCGTCACGACCATTTTCTGTACGAGATTCCCCTTCAAAAAGGTTGGAATCATTTTCAGTTCGAGCACCGTGTGAAATTGTTTCAGTTTCTTCTTCAGTAACTTCAGACATCAATTTCTTAGTTCCATAATGAACAACTTTTTGTTTTGCTGGAACAGTGTTGATAAGTTCACGACTTACTTCAGTACGGTTTTGATTTTCATCATTAATGTACTTAACTTTGTAAGTTTCTTTACCATTTACAGCATCTTCAACTCGTTCGTCACCTTCATAAAGTTCAGAATCAGCAACTCGGTTTTCACCTTCAGCTGTAATAACCTTATCTTCGTTAGAATAAGTATAACGATCTTTAGTTCCAACTTGAACTACTTCATCAACTGCTGGAACAGTTTCAGTATTGATTAGATCACTCTTAACAAGTTTGCCATCCTCGTAGTAGTCTTTATAGTTTTCGATAATTTCACCTTTCGACCTGGAGTTTTTACAACTCGTTGATCATTGAAAAGTTTATCGCTTTTAATTTCAACAGTCTTGAAAGCTTCCCCTTCTTTGCGCTCAACTCGAGTTTTAGTTTCAGTAACTACTTTATGAGTTCCAACACGAACAACTTCGTTAACCGGTTTTACTTCATCACTTTTAACAACTGATGAACGACCATTTCCATAAACAATTGTAGTTTCTGTATAAGAACCTTTTTGACCCTTAGTCTCAACTACACGTTTACCTTCGTTTAGTGTTTCGTCTTTAACTTCTTCAGTTTCGTAATTTACTTCAACTGTTCGAGAAGTGCGACTTGTTTCAACGTTTTCGCCAGTTCCAATTTCAACAGTTTCATCAACTGCAGGAACTTCATTTTCTCGTTTTTCATCACGAGAAACTTCTGTACCATCTGGAGTGGTTACAACTGTAGTAACAAGTTCATAAGAACCATCCTTACCAGCTTGAATTACTTTTTTCTCACCTTTAGGAAGGTCTGGGTTTGTGTTGCTAGTAACTTTATGTTCGACTTTACGAGTTTCACGAGTTACAGTTTCAATGTTTTTCTTAGCAACTTTTGTTCCGACATGAACAACTCTATTTTTTGCCTCTTTTTGAGTAGATGAAACAAGAGTACGACCAGTTTCAACACCGTCTTCAAGTGTTACAGTGTAGACTTCTAGTTTCTCACCGTTTTTACCGGCTTCAACTTCTTTTTCTACTCCAGCATCTAAGTTCTCATCTGGAACGTATTCTGTACCTGGAAGAATAGGAGTACGAACTACCTCTTCTTTTGTAGTACGAACTACTTCTTTAGAAGTTTTAGTACCAACATGAATAACTTTATCAACTGCAGGAGTTGTTTGAGTTCCTGTTACTGTACGGCTAACTTCTACACCATTTTCAATGGTAATTGTATAAGTTGTTTCTGTTTTACCTGCAACACCTTCTTGGATAACTTTAGTTTCCCCAACATTAAGGTTTTCATCTGAAACATGCTGAACACCAGGTTCAATAACAGAAGTTTCCACTTCAGTTCGAGTAGTTACAACTTTTTTAACTTCAGGCTGAGCTGGGACTGCTGGTTGAGCTTCTACAGCAGGTTTCCCTTTTTCTGATGGTTGAGATGGAACAGCAGGTTTGACAACTTCTTCTTTAGTTGTTTCGCCCACTACAGTAGTAGTTTTACCAGTTTCAACCTGACCTTTGTCACCTGGGAGGTTTGCTTGATTGCCTTCAACCTTATCTTTTTTCTCATCTAAAGTTTTTTCTTCTTTAGTTAGAGTACCAGTTGTTTGGTCTTTGTTTTCCGGAACAGTTGGAGTTGTTGGTTTTGCCTCAACTTCTTTCTTCTCTTCCTTTTTATCTAAGACTTTCTCTTTTTCTGGTTTAGCTTCTGGCAACGCAGGCTGAACTTCAGGAGTTCCCTTTTCAGTAACTACCAATTCTGGTAATGCTGGCTGAACTTCTGATGTTCCTTTTTCTTCAACTATCAATTCTGGAAGTTTAGGTTGAACAGCTGAAATGCCTTTGTCATCTGTAACTACAAGTGATGGCAGTTCTGGTTGAACAACCGGTTTCCCTTTTTCTGATGTTTGTTTTTCTACTTCAACTTTTTTAGTTAAGTTATCAGATTTTTCCAGTATTTTATTATCTTTATTACCTACTTCTGGTCTAGAAACTTGCTCAACTGCTTTTTCACCCTCATTTGTTAGCTGTGACTTAAGCTTTTCCTCTACCTTCGTTATTTCTGATAATTTTTCATATGATTTATCGAGAGATTTAATCGAATCTTCAGCACCAACTTCTTTAGTAGCTATAAATGCTTTAGCCAATTCCTCTTTAGTATCTACTTTAGGTAGAAAACTCTTCTCTGTTTCTTTAATAGTATCAGTTGCTGTGTATTCTTTTTCTTTTGAAGAAGAATCTGAAACAGTAACATTTTCACATTGTCCTTGGTTTTGACTCGATTGATTTTGCAACACAACTGTTCCAGCTGAAATTCCTAAAAGTGCGACAATTGCAGCTGAGATTACCCAACCTCTTCTACCTTTTTTCAAAGTCTTTTTTTCATTAGTATTTTGTCTATCCATCTTTATTTTCCTGACTTTTCAATGATTATATTTTTACATACTGACACTATCTAATATATTTTTTAGAAAAACGATAATTTCTAACAGTACCTATAATGCCTCCTAGACTACATGTAAATAAAATCAAAATAAAAATGGAAAAGCTATCGCCAATTACTTTAATACTATATAGATAATTAAAAATTAAAAATAAAGGTAGAGAGATCGGCAATATAGTACAGCTCACAGCAGCTCGTCTCATTTCTTTTGTCTCTCCACTCATAAACCAAGTCAAAGGCAAAAATCGCATCCAATTTAAATATTCATTCTGTTGGATTTTTTCTTCAAACAAATGAGTAAATAAAGTATAAAATGGCAATGCAACATAATAAGTTGCTTTCACTAAAAAGTACATTACAGTTATAAAAATAGCAAAGCCCCACCACATATCTCTAACTGTTTGATCAATATCACTTTCATATTTCGGTTTTCCAAACATCTTATTTCTCCTAATCTATTATTTCATTAAATTTGTAAATGTATTAATTGTTGTCATTTTGTTATTGTAATCAACTTTTCTTTGTAATTCTTGAAACTGATAATTTAATTGCTCTGTCCTTATCATGTCCTCATACATATTTTGCGCTTGTCCTAAGTCATAGGCTCTACCTTGATCAATTACATTAACCATATAAGCAAAAGCATCAAAATGAATATCTAACCCTGCTTGTTGCCTTGCATAAACAAATGGAATACTATTCAATTTCTCCATACAATAGTTTCTAGCTTGAGCAACTTCATCCTTATGTTTTTTTACTTGATCTGCTATTGGTTTTTCATGCTTCACTCGTTGATAAGCAAAATAAATTGGAAACCATAGCAGAACCCATGCTCCCACCCAAAGAGAGTATTCAAAAGGTTTACTTAAGATTCCTAAACCAGAACTAGAAAATTCACCAAGTCTATCTATATAGGCAACTAAGAACAATGAACCTAAAATTCTGAAAACCCATCCCAAAACACTTAATTTCGGATTGATAAGAGAAACGTGTTTTCCATCTACTATATAAAAATACTTAGTTAGGTCTTCTACTCTTTTAGACCAAATAGCAGCTTCAACTATTAAGTTTCTACTACGTTTAGGCTCTTCTATTGTCGAAAGATATTCTTGTAAAACAGTCTGGTATGATTGCGGATTAGCGATAGGATAATATTCATATTTTTTGCCTTCTGCAGTAATGACATCAAGTGAATGGTATGCACCATTATCAAAAACTTCAGACCAATGTTTATTTGGTAACCTCCCTTTTACATAGGCTTCCCAAATAGTCCATTCATCAAACAAATCTGACTTAGATTCATCCGGAATAATTCCTAAAAAATAATCTAACTCATTCTCCTCTTGAGAAATAATATCATTCTTATTCATCCATAAGTCTCCTTTCCTAGTTATTTTATCATATTGTGGATATATACACAATATGAAGTCAGATACTTTTTTCTTATAATTAAATAAAAAGGAGTTGATGACGATAATCAGTTTTAACCCACTCTGGGCTACAATGAAGAAAAAAGAAGTTTCTCAATATAAGTTATTAAAATCCGGAGTTGATAACAAAACTCTTGACAGCTTAAAGAAAAACAAAAACATAACTTTACTAACTCTAGAAAAGCTATGTCGCATTTTAGATTGTCTTCCAAATGATATCGTTGAATTTATCGAAGAAACTCCCGATTCTAATATTAGTAACACATTTATCAAATTTTAATATTCATTCTTGTATTGGAACATTTACTTAATCTACCTTCTATGACATTGTTTACAGTATAAATCAAATAATCAGAGCAAAAACTCAATTTGACTAGAAACTTCAAAAAACATTTCCACAATAAAACGCATCACATCAAGCTTTTCTACACCTGATATGATGCGTTTTTATATTATGAAAGTCTCTTTCTCAAAACTCTTTGATTTTTCTACACTTCTTGCCAATTCTCTTGGTCTTCTTTAAAGCGTTTTAGAAGGTCCAATCCTTCTGGTGTGATATAGCCTTCTTCTTGGGCTAGGTGGATGAGTTCGCTATAGTTTGAAAGTGTCACTAATTTCACGCCAGCATCCGCAAAGTTCTTATCTGCTTTTGGCAATTGGTAGCTGAAGATTGCTACAACTCCAAGCACATCTGCTCCTTCTCGTTTAGCAGCTGCTACAGCTTCAAGAACAGAACCACCAGTTGAAATAAGGTCTTCAACCACTACCATTTTTTGACCTTGAGCTACGCGACCTTCGATTTGATTACCAGCTCCGTGGTCTTTTGGTTTGCTACGGATGTAGGCAAATGGCAGATTCATCTTGTCAGCAATAATAGCTCCGTGTGGAATCCCTGCTGTCGCAGTTCCTGCAATCACTTCAACCTCTGGAAAGGCTTCTTTTATAGCATCTACAAAACCATTTTCAATGAGAGTACGAGTTTCTGGATAGGCTAGTGTCACACGATTATCAGTGTAAATCGGTGACTTGATACCAGATGCCCAAGTGAAAGGCTCCTCTGGTTTGAGGTAAACTGCTTGAATTTTCAAGAGGTGGCTAGCGATATCTTTAGCAAGTGTCATGGTCTTCTCCTTTTGTTTTTCTAATCTAGTTCTTTAATTCCAATCCTGTTTCCATTCATCCTTGATGGCATGATAAGCTGCAACAGGATCTTCAGCTTGGGTAATGGGACGTCCCACTACGATATAGTCACTACCGATTTGATAAGCATCCGCTGGCGTCATGACGCGTTTTTGATCTCCTACTGCAGCACCTGCAGGACGAATGCCCGGTGTCAGACAGATAAAATCTGGATTGGTGGCCTGCTTGATGAGTTGCACTTCCTGAGCCGAGCAAACAACACCATCTAATCCGGCTTCAGCTGTCTTCTTAGCATAATGAATCACAGACTCCTGCAGACTGGTTTGAATATTTTGAAAATCCTGCATCTGAGCTTCTGATGTTGATGTAAGCTGCGTTACAGCGATCAATTTGGCTTGACTTCCAAGACCTTCACGCGCAGCCTTCATCATCTCTACACCGCCAGCAGCATGAACATTAGTCATATCCACACCAAGCTGAGCCAAGACCTTCATGGCTGACTTGACTGTATTAGGAATGTCATGCAGCTTAAGATCCAAAAAAACACTGTGCCCCAGGCCTTTCAAGTAAGATACAATCTCAGGCCCCGTTGCGTAATAAAGCTCCATCCCTACCTTAAGATAAAGGCTTTCTTCTGCTGGAAAAAGAGCTAAGAATTCCTTGACCGCCTCAAAACTAGGAAAATCAAGAGCAATGACTGGACGATGTTCTCGCATAGGTTTCTCCTTTTACCTTTGCTAGTGAGAGAGTCTGGGCAACAGAAGCCACGAAAAAAGGAACCTGCCAACAGCAAGGTTCCACGAAAAATGGGTAGTCTCCACCCTTTCACCGTCTAACCTTAGCTGCCTCTCTGGACTGCTTTAAAGGTTTTTTACTATTCTATTATTTCTACTAACACTTGTCAAGTAAAAACATGGCAACTAAAGAGCTATAGAAGAAAAGGTAAACCTAGCGACGCGATGAACGTCGGGTCGTTTGGTTTTGATTGCCCTCTTCCTCCAGCTTTTTCCTTTCCTCTTCTAGTTTATTCTGCTGTTCTTCCAGTCTTTTCTTCTCTTCCTCTTTTTGTTTCTTCTCAGCTTCCTTAGCATCTTGTTTGGCTTTTTCCTCAGCCTCCATAATTAATTTATCCGCCACAGTGTAACTGTAAATTCCAGCTTCCATGTCAATCACACTCGGTTCTGACAATTGTGGCTTAATCTTACTGTAATATGGCAGTTTCTTACTCATTTCAGATAGAGGAACCAAGACCTCGTCCGAATCATTCATAGTCAATCGAATTAAATCTGATGTGACCTTGCTTGGGGCTAGTTCCACCTTTTGGATAGCCGCCTTGAGTTCTGGACTAATTTGAGCAAGTTCTGAGGTAAAGGTCTTGATTTGTTCGCTGTCATTAAAGAGAACTGATATATAAGTTTCTGGCAGACTCACCAAACTTACCGAACTGGTCTCAAGCTGACCGCTTGAAAGGATTGGATAATGGCTTTCTCCAGAAACATAGTAGGCCACAATATCATATTCCTTGACCTTGATAGTAAACTTGGTTGGAAATTGATAGACAAGCTGAGCTGATTCAACCCAATAATTAGACTTGATCTGCTCTTCATATTTTACCTTATCTAGCAGAAGGTTAATCGTATAATCCGAATCCTGAATGCCTGAAGCCTGTCGAATATCATCAGCTGTAGTTTGCACTGTTCCCTCAACACGAATATCCTTCATGGTCGCATAAGGACTGAGCAAATAAGCAGAGACAACCAATAAAATCAGACTGAGAAACAAAATCGAGATAGCCCGCCAGATATGAACTCCTGGAATTTTCGGTTTGACCGGTTTTTCCTTAACAGGCTTTTTCTCTGCCTTTTTATCCCGTTTATCCTCTTTCTCTGTCTTTTTAGACTTTGATTCTTCTTTGACTACTTCTTTTTTGACGTCTTCTGACTCTTCTACTTTTTCTTCAGCATCTTCCTTAGCTGATTTTGGGTCTTTTGGATCAGATTCACTCTCTTGGTCCTCGGTTGCATCTGACTTTTCAGATTTTGAAGCCATTCGTGCTTGTCTTTCCTTTTCCTTCTCCTCAGCTAGGGCTACCTCTTCTTCAGCCTTCTTTTTTAGATATTCCTGGTTTCGTTTCTGCCATTCTGATAACTCTTTAAATTCTTCGAGGATTTCTTTGCCCTCATTTTTCTTATCTTTTGACATTTACTTTCCTTATGATAAATCTTTTTTCAACAATTGATAAAAATCTGCTAGAGATTTCAATTCCTTTGAAGCCCTCATCTTAGCTTGGTAATCTTCCTTGTGACTTAGTAAGTGAGAAAGCTTCTCTTCTAAACTGTCCAAGGTCAAATCGCTTTCTTGAAGCTCTTCTGCATAGCCTTTTTTTACAAAGTAGGCTGCATTTTCAATCTGGTCTCCACGACTAGCTTCACGACCAAGTGGCACAATAACATGCAATTTTGCCATGGCCAAGAGCTCAAAAATCGTATTGGCACCACCTCGTGTCACAACAATATCAGCCAATTCCATCAAGGGTTGATAGAGATTGGTCACATAGTCAACACGAAAAAGATTTTGGCTCAACTCATTCAGGCTAGAATCTCCAGTTAGATTGATAATATTGTAGCGCTCTGTCAGTTCTTTCTTATGGTCTGTCACCAATTGGTTAAAGACACGAGCGCCTGCAGAACCACCGACAAACAATACAGTTGGCAATTTAGGATTAAAGTGGGTTTGGATATCCACCAATTCATCTGGTTCTGAATTTTTTTGGTCTGAAACCTTGGTCACTGCTCCCACATGCTCGACCTTAGACAAACTTGAAGCTTGTTCAAAGGTTGAATACATCTTCGTCGCAAATTTATAGGCGATTTTATTGGCCAAGCCCATAGATAGGTCAGATTCGTGAATAAAGACAGGAACTCCAGACACACGTGCAGCGATAACTGGCGGCACAGAGACAAAACCTCCCTTTGAAAAAAGGGCCTGTGGACGAAGTCGCAACATGATAAAGAGAGATTGGACAATTCCCCAGCCAACTTTGAAGACGTCCAGCATATTTTGCCAAGAGAAATAGCGACGCAATTTTCCAGTCGCAATAGAATGGAAGGTAACATCCAAACCTGACTTGAGGATTTCTTGGTGTTCGATACCACGCTTGTCCCCGATATAGTGGACTTCCCAACCATCTTCGATGAACTTAGGCATTAACAAAAGGTTAAGGGTCACGTGTCCAACCGTCCCCCCACCTGTAAAGACAATTTTTTTCATATTATTCCTTTAACTCCGCTACTGTGTCGATAAAGAGGTCGCCACGTACTTCAAAGTTAGCATACATATCCCAGCTGGCATTGGCAGGACTGAGAAGAACCACATCTCCTTGAGTCGCAAGCTCGTAGGCCTTGCGGGTCGCATCAGCAATATCAGTCGCATCCACATAAGACACACCAGCCTTATCTGCTACCCGTTTGACACGTTCTGCAGACTGACCCAGGATGACCATCTTCTTGAGTCCAGTAATATCTGACACCAATTCGTCAAACTCATTGCCACGGTCCAAACCACCTGCAATCAAAATGACCTTGCTGTTGTCAAATCCTGACAAGGCTTTGAGTAGCCAAGATATTGGTTGACTTGCTATCATTATAGAATTTGACACCCTTGATTTCATCCACAAATTGGAGACGGTGTTTGACACCACCAAAGGATGAAAGAGTTTCCTTGATGGTTTGGTTATCCACACCACGAAGTTTAGCTACTGCAATAGTCGCAAGGGCATTTTCCACATTGTGGCTACCTGGAACCCCGATTTCACTCGCTGCCATGACCACTTCCCCACGGAAGTAGAGTTGACCATCTTCCAGATAAGCTCCATCAACCTTTTCAAGTGTTGAGAATGGTACAACTGTAGCTTGTGTTTTTCTTGCCAATTCTTTTGCCAAGTCTTGATTAAAGTTCAAGACAAGGAAATCAGCCGCTGTCATCTTGTTCTGGATATTCCACTTGGCTGCTACATATTCCTCAAATGACCCATGGTAGTCGATATGAGTTGGCATGAGGTTGGTAATAACCGCAATCTCTGGATGGAATTCTTGAACACCCATCAGTTGGAAAGAAGAAAGTTCCATAACAAGAGTGTCCTTGTCTGATACAGTTTGGGCCACTTGACTAGCTGGATAGCCGATATTTCCTGATAAGAGACCATGTTGACCAGCAGCAGTCAAAACTTCCCCAATCATAGTCGTTGTGGTTGTTTTTCCATTTGAACCTGTGATACCGATAATGGGCGCTTCTGAAATCAAGTAAGCCAATTCTACCTCAGTCAAGACTGGAATTCCCTTGGCCAAAGCCTTTTCAATCATGGGATTGCTGTATGGGATACCTGGATTTTTCACCATAAGGGCAAACTCTTCATCCAAGAGTTCCAAAGGATGGCCACCTGTGATAACCTTGATCCCTTCTTCCAGCAAACTTTGCGCAGCTGGATTGTCCTCGAAAGGTTTCCCATCATTTACTGTCACAATGGCACCCAGCTTATCCAACAAACGAGCTGCAGATTCACCAGACTTGGCCAAACCTAAAACAAGGACTTTCTTATTTTTAAATTGATCTATTACTTTCATGTCTCGAACTCCATTTCTACTCTTACTATTTTACCATTTTTATGGAAATAATTCTAAATGAAAATGCTCAGATTGGGCATTCTAACAAGCAAAAAGAGAGGCAAAGCTCTCTTTTTTATCTTCTTTTACTTTTACTAACCGACATGAGGGTAATATCTCGCAAGCTAAAGTATGCTAGGAAGACCATGGCAATGGTAATAAAAACTTCTGCCGGTAATTGAAAAATCTGAAAAGCAGACAAGACGAACAGAATCAAGAGCGCGACCAAAGCAAAAATCACTACAAAAATATTAACTGTCCCTTTAATGCTTTCTGGTGTCGCAAATACATAGAGTAGTAATAAGAGGAGTCCTATGATTAAATAAACCATCTTTATCTCTTTCTAGCTCTTATTCAGCTGATTTTTTCTTCTTGTTAGCTTTCTCACGCTCTGCTTTGTTAAGGATTTGTTTACGCAAACGGATAGACTCAGGCGTTACTTCCATGTACTCATCGTCGTTCAAGAACTCAAGAGACTCTTCAAGGGTCAAGATACGAGGTGTCTTGATAACAGCTGTTTGGTCCTTAGTAGCTGAACGGACGTTAGTCATTTGTTTTGCCTTAGTGATGTTAACTGTCAAGTCATTTTCACGAGAGTTTTCACCGATGATCATTCCTTCGTAAACCTCAGTACCTGGGTTGACAAAGATCGTACCACGTTCTTCGATAGACATGATTGAGTAAGTTGTAGCCTTACCAGCATCGATAGAAACAAGGGCACCACGGTGACGACCACCAATTTCCCCTGGAATCAATGGCAAGTATTGATCAAAGGTATGGTTCATGATACCGTAACCACGAGTCATTGACAAGAACTCAGTTGAGTATCCAATCAAACCACGCGCTGGAACAAGGAAGACCAAACGAGTTTGACCATTACCAGTTGAAATCATATCCAACATTTCACCCTTACGTTCAGAAAGGCTTTGGATAACAGAACCTTGGTATTCTTCTGGAGTGTCGATTTGAACACGTTCAAATGGTTCACACTTAACACCGTCAATTTCTTTTACGATAACCTCTGGACGAGATACTTGAAGTTCATAACCCTCACGACGCATTGTTTCGATAAGGATTGACAAGTGCAATTCTCCACGTCCTGAAACTGTCCATTTATCTGGTGAATCCGTTGGGTCAACACGAAGGGAAACGTCTGTTTGCAATTCTGCCTGCAAACGTTCTTCCACCTTACGAGAAGTCACCCATTTACCTTCTTTACCAGCAAATGGTGAGTTGTTGACTAAGAAAGTCATTTGAAGAGTTGGCTCATCGATGTGTAGGATCGGAAGAGCTTCTACTGCATCTGTCGGAGTAATGGTTTCACCGACAAAGATATCTTCCATACCTGAAACGGCAATCAAGTCCCCTGCTTTGCTTCTTGGATTTCACGACGTTCCAAACCAAAGAAACCGAAGAGTTTTGTAACACGGAAGTTTTTAGTTGTGCCATCCAGTTTAGAAAGGGTAACTTGGTCCCCAACCTTAACAGTACCACGGAAGACACGACCGATACCAATACGTCCAACGAAGTCATTGTAGTCCAAAAGTGACACTTGGAACTGCAAAGGCTCATCTGAGTTATCTACTGGAGCTGGGATATGATCGATAATTGTGTCAAAGATTGGTGCCATAGTAGCTTCTTGGTCAGCTGGATCATCTGACAATGAAGAAGTTCCGTTGATCGCTGAAGCATACACCACTGGGAAGTCAAGCTGGTCGTCATCTGCACCAAGCTCGATGAAAAGTTCCCAAGACCTCGTCCACTACTTCTGCTGGACGAGCTGATGGTTTATCGATTTTGTTAACAACCACGATTGGCACAAGGTCTTGTTCCAAAGCTTTTTTCAATACGAAACGAGTCTGTGGCATTGTTCCTTCATAGGCATCTACGACCAAGACAACACCGTCAACCATTTTCATGATACGCTCAACTTCTCCACCAAAATCCGCGTGTCCTGGTGTATCCATGATGTTGATACGAGTTCCGTTGTAGGCAACGGCCGTATTTTTAGCAAGGATGGTAATTCCACGCTCTTTTTCGATATCGTTTGAGTCCATAGCACGCTCTGCCAATTCAGTACGTGCATCAAGCGTTTCTGATTGTTTCAATAATTCGTCAACGAGGGTTGTTTTACCGTGGTCAACGTGGGCGATAATCGCAATGTTACGGATATCTTCTCTTAATTTTGTCATGATTTCCTCTATAATATTCAAAATTTATTTTCTAACTGAACGATTATACCATAATTTCAAGTAAATAACATAACTCAAGCAAGTGTAAATGTTTTCACTCTGCTTTTCTTTTCACGTCAAGCCTTTTCAAAGCAAACAACTTATGATAAGATAGGCACAGTATGCGTTTAGATAATTTATTAGCCCAAGAAAAAATCAGCCGAAAGGCCATGAAACAAGCCTTACTCAGAGGAGAAATTCTAGTCGATGGTTGCCCTGCCCGCTCCCTAGCTCAAAATATCGATACAGGACTTCAAGAACTCCTTTTTCAGGACCAAATCATTCAAGGCTATGAGCACACCTATCTTATGCTTCATAAGCCTGCTGGTGTCGTTACAGCCAACAAAGACAAGAAACTTCCAACCGTCATGGACCTCCTTCCGCCTGATATCCAGTCTGACAAGCTCTATGCCGTCGGCCGACTGGACCGAGATACGACAGGACTCCTCCTTTTGACAGACAATGGACCTTTAGGCTTCCAACTCCTTCATCCCCAGTACCATGTCGATAAGACCTACCAAGTTGAGGTCAATGGACTTCTAACACCTGACCACATCCAAGCCTTTCAAAAGGGAATTGTCTTTTTAGATGGTACTGTCTGTAAACCTGCAAGATTAGAGATTCTATCTGCAAGTCCTTCCCTCAGTCGAGCCTCTATCACCATTTCAGAAGGAAAATTTCATCAGGTTAAGAAAATGTTCCTCTCAGTTGGTGTCAAGGTTGTCTCTCTCAAACGAGTTCAGTTCGGTGACTTTACATTAGACCCAGAACTAGCAGAAGGGCAATTCCGTCCCTTGAATCCAGAGGAATTGGAAGTCATTAAAAACTATTTAGAAAAAAGTGGATAAAAGAAAAAAGCTTTATGTTTAAAGCTTTTTTAATCTTCTTTAACTCATGTGTAAGATAATTCCAACAATCCAGTTAAGAGCAGAAAGAACAATACCTACAATAGCTATAATTCTTTCTGTTTTATAATCAAGTCCAGATTATTTTTGAAGTTCGTTAGCATACAAGATACCGGCGATACCTAAAAGAATACCTCCCAAAGCAAATAATAAACTCATAACAATAGACAGAATACCCACCAAAAGTGGATTTTTTTCTTTTCTTGCATTTTCTAAAAACTCCTTAAATTAAACACAAATGAATAATACCATAAAAATCGGCTTTATCAATTGGGTGAAAAATCTTAGCACTATGTTATCTGGTTCTTGAATCGAGAAGAGTGGATAAAACAAAAAAGCTTTTAAAAATAAAGCTTTTTTGTTAGAATCCTGATTAGTGCATCATTAAGAGGAGTCCTGCAACCCAGTTAATTACAGAAACTACAATTCCTACGATATTAAGAATTCGTTCTGTTTTATAGTCTAATTCAGATTCTTTTTGATGTGAATTAGCCAAGACTAGACCAATGATCCCCAAAACGAGACCTACGATTGGAAATAGCAAACCAAGAACGATAGATAGGATACCTAAAACAAGGGAAGATTTCTTCTTTTCTTTCATATTATGAAACTCCTAAAATTATTACAACTAAATTATATCAAAAGAAATAGGTTTTGTCTATATAATACTATAAGTTTTTTCATCATGTTAATTATAGTAATTTCTCAAAGAAACGTCCACTTGTCTACCCAAAGCGGAACTTAGTTTGAGAATTTAGCTTATGTTAATTAGTCTTCACTTTTCCTTTCCAAGAATCCAATCCATAAGAAAGGATATAAATCTCAGAAAAACCTTGTTTTTTCAAGTAAAGGGCTGCATTTGTGACACGTTGCGCACGTTGGTTTTCATAAAGAAGGACAGGTTTCTCCTTACGAAGGGCTGCAAGACTAGTCTTCAACTGACTTGAAGGAATATTGCGTGCACCAAGGATATGTTTTCTGTGGAATTCAGCTGGGTCGCGCAAATCAATCAATTGACCCGTACGAATCAAGGATTCAAATTCCTCATTGTCCACAATTTTAGCCGCACGGCGAATACGAAGATAGTTAAAGCCCATCCATGCCAACATTGCCAGTATAAGTGCCCACAAAATCCAAGTAACCATTAGTTCTTTTCTCCATTTTTCTCAATATAATCCAATTCTACCTTATGCTCTCTGCGAAGAACTGCTTCTGCCTCTAGATAGTCTAATTTATCCATCAACCCTGCATCGTAAATTCGAGAGAGTTCCAACTTCATCAGTTCAATATCATATAAGCGTTTTCCCATATAAACAATAATACCAAATCGTTTGAGGAATTGCTGCACATCATAGAATGTTTTCATAAGACTCATTCTAGCAAAATTTTGTGTTTTTTTCAAGAAGAGAATCACACAATGCCCCTGATTTTCCTATCTTCTTTGGCGATTCTGACGCAAGTGTGGTACAATAAAAACATGAGAATTCAACAATTACATTATATTATCAAAATCGTCGAAACTGGCTCCATGAATGAGGCAGCCAAGCAACTCTTTATCACTCAGCCAAGTCTTTCCAATGCTGTGAGAGATTTGGAAAATGAAATGGGCATTGAAATCTTTATCCGCAATCCCAAGGGTATCACCTTGACCCGTGATGGGATGGAGTTTCTCTCTTATGCCCGTCAAGTTGTCGAGCAAACCCAGCTTCTGGAAGAACGCTATAAAAATCCTGTCGCCCACCGCGAACTCTTTAGCGTTTCCTCCCAGCACTATGCCTTTGTGGTCAATGCCTTTGTTTCTCTACTCAAGAAAAGTGATATGGAGAAATACGAGCTCTTCCTTCGTGAAACTCGTACTTGGGAGATTATTGACGACGTCAAGAACTTCCGTAGTGAGGTCGGTGTCCTATTTTTTAACAGCTACAACCGTGATGTTTTAACCAAAATGCTGGATGACAACCACCTGCTGGCTCATCATCTCTTTACCGCCCAACCGCATATCTTTGTCAGCAAGACCAACCCTCTGGCAAAGAAAGATAAGGTCAAACTGTCTGATTTGGAGAACTTCCCTTACCTCAGCTATGATCAAGGAACGCATAACTCCTTCTACTTTTCAGAAGAGATTCTCTCGCAGGAATACCACAAGAAATCCATTGTGGTTAGTGACCGTGCTACCCTCTTTAATCTCTTGATTGGTTTGGATGGTTATACCATTGCGACAGGTATTTTGAACAGCAACCTCAACGGAGACAATATTGTTTCTATCCCACTGGACATTGATGACCCAATTGAGCTGGTCTATATCCAGCATGAGAAAACCAGCCTATCCAAGATGGGTGAACGCTTTATCGACTATCTACTAGAAGAAGTCCAGTTTGATAGTTGAGAATAGTATTGAGATATATGGAGACAAAAATGAAAAAGATTATACTTGCGAGTACAGTTGCCCTATCTATTTTAGGATTCACTCAAGCAACTGTCCAGGCTCAAGAAAATAAAGCAGAGTCATTGCGAGAAAATGTAACAATTCCTCATTCAAGTACTTCAAAAATCGAAAACCAAGAAAAATCGAAAGAGAAGGTCGAAAAACCAGATCATTCTTCTAAAATTGACGATAAAGAAGAAAAAATAGAGAAAAAAACTCCTGCTACAGAAGAGAAGAAGTCTGAAGTAAAAAAAGAAGAAAAAGTTGAAAAAGTCAAAGAAGGTTGGCAGGAAGAAAATAATAACTGGCGCTTTTACGAACACAACAAACCTGTTACCAACTGGAAAAAAATCCAAGGAAAGTGGTACTACTTCAACAACGATGGAAATCGACTAAGCAATACAACCTTTGATGGTTATGTATTCAATAAAGATGGAGTGATGGCTGAAAATGGTTGGAACTTCATCAATGGAAAATGGTACTTTGCTAATTCGTCAGGAAAAATTTCTCAAAATAAATGGGAAAAAATTGGTGGGTCTTGGTATTACTTCGACAAAGATGGAATCATGCTCAGTAATACAACCATTAACAGCTACTTGCTGACAAATAGTGGAGCAATGGCTGAAAACAAATGGGTTCTCATTGATAAACATTGGTACTTCGCTAATCCTTCAGGAAAAATCTCTCAAAATAAATGGGAAAAAATTGCTGGGTCTTGGTATTACTTCGACAAAGATGGAATCATGCTCAGTAATACAACCATTAACAGCTACTTGCTGACAAATAGTGGAGCCATGGCTGAAAACAAATGGGTTCTCATTGATAAACATTGGTACTTCGCTAATTCTTCTGGAAAAATTTCTCAAAATAAATGGGAAAAAATTGCTGGGTCTTGGTATTACTTCGACAAAGATGGAATCATGCTCAGTAATACAACCATTAACAGCTACTTGCTGACAAATAGTGGAGCCATGGCTGAAAACAAATGGGTTCTCATTGATAAACATTGGTACTTCGCTAATTCTTCTGGAAAAATTTCTCAGAATAAATGGGAAAAAATTAACGGTATTTGGTACTATTTTGACAAAACAGGTATTATGTCTAGTAACCAATGGCAAGGTAATTATTATTTAAAATCAAGTGGAGCCATGGCTGATAATGAGTGGGTCTTTGATAAAAATTATAATAGCTGGTTCTTTTTGAAGCATGGTGGAATATATGCATCAAAAGAATGGATTGGAGCTTATTACCTCAAAGCCGGTGGTTATATGGCTAAGAATGAATGGATATTTGATAAGTACTATAATTCTTGGTATTATCTAAAAGAAAACGGGCAATACGTCACTAATATTTATAAAATCTCCGGAAAAGATCATATCTTTAAAAATGATGGTAGATGGGTTAGTGAAGTTCCTGAGGGTTTTAAAAAAGGCCAATACAGTAAAACTATCTTTTTAGATCCTGGGCATGGGGGAAGAGACTCAGGTGCATACTATTACAATGTTGCTGAAAAAGACCTCAACATGCAAGTGTATCGTAAATTACGCAAAAAGTTAGAAGAACTGGGCTACAAAGTTCTCACTTCACGTGATAGTGATATTGATGTAGATTTTGTTACAGAACGTTCTCGTATGGTTAACAAGACTAACTCTGATATCTTTATTAGTATTCACTTCAATGCGACTGGTAGCGCGTACTCTAGAGCTAGCGGTATTCAAACCTATTCCTATAGTGATGATCCTGATTATCCAAGTAAAATCAACCCATACTGGCATAACCATCCTGACCGTATGAGTGAGAGCAAGCGTCTTGCAGCCGCTATCCACTCTTCATTGTTAGCTGAAACTGGTGCTAAAGATGCTGGTTTATTGGAAAGAAGCTTTGCCGTTCTTCGAGAAACTGCTAAACCAGCCGTCCTCCTAGAGCTAGGTTATATAGATAATTTCGCTGAAAATCAACAGATTCGAGATAGCCACTATCAAGATAAACTTGTAGCAGGTATCGTGAAAGGAATTCAAAAATATTACGCTGGTAAGTAAAAAAGGGTCTCGAGAAATCTCGAGGCCTTTTCTATTTGTCTTCTTTTGTATCTTTATCAGGAAAGAGGTATCCAATACCAATGTAAGCTATTACGCCCGCTCCAATTACCAAGCCACTTGAAATTGGCAAAAGGTCTAAAATTGCATTTGCAATGATAAAAGCAATAATTAAACACATCAGACTAGCCTTGTAGTCTTTTTTCAAAAAATTCTCTAGAGTGAAAAAGAGGAACAGTCCTACCGGAATCAGTGACCATAGGTTGACATCCAAACTTGGCCACCCAACAGAACCAAAATACAAAACCAAAGCTGAAACTAGCAAGAATCCAATACCTAATAATTTTTTCATTTTTATCTCCAATTTCTTTTTTAGGAACTTGAGTTATCTGATATCGACCCTTCACGTCCCTTACAAAAATCATTATAGCAGAGGTCAGTTTCAAGAACAAGTTCTTTTGCCTATCTGGTCTCTATATCAGTCTAAGTGGTTGAAGTGTTAAGATAAAAGAAAAGAAGCCCTAATGAGCTTCTTCATTCTAGCGATTGCAACAGTATTTCTGAACTAAAACAATCGAAAGTGAGATTCTAAACTAGTTTTTTCTAGTTCGTATTTTTCTTTTCCTTAGATTCTAGAGAAGTTTTAATTGCTTCGCGTTCAGCCTGTAGTTGAGCTAAATTCTTCTCCTCTTCCTCAAGTTTACTAGTATCTGGTTTTACACGATAGTAAACATCTTCTGGTCTCGACAACATCGCTTCATACTGCTGTCCTGCAAACAGTCTATCCTCGTCATGATTGCTTTTATCTGTTAGTTTTCCATCATCACCAGGTTTCATGACAACTCCACTTGGTACGGCAACTACCACAAATCCTCCAGCGATAGAACCTTTAGTGTGTGCACTTAGACTTTCAATTTCTTTAAATTTGGAATCTGAACTTCGATTTTTCAGATGAGAGTAACTATTGTCCAATTCAACAGTATATTCAAATTTTTGACCATCTCTAAAACTAGTTATATAAATTTCACCAGATTCATTAATGATATATTCATTGCCCGACGGTGTACGCCATGTGCCTTTCAAACTAGATAAATCATTATTTCTTAGTGCTTCAATATCCAGTTTCGGAACTGCAGTTTCTTCTTTTAGCTTGCTAACTACCTTCTCTGACTCAGAGACCTTGCTATCTAAACTAGTTAGCTGTTCCTTGAGTTTTTGAATCTCCTCTTCTTTCTTCTTCTCATTCTCAGACGCTTTCGAAGTATCTATCTCTTCTTTACTTGTGTTCTCTTTTTTAGCAACTGAAGAAATGGCTTCATTTGACTCTTTCTTTGCGTTAGGTGAGAATAAGAAGATACTTGCTAGGATTGCAACAACCAAGAGACTAATGGCAATGCCAATATAGACTTTTATTTTAAAAAACTTGCCCCTAATCTTAGATGGAAAAGTTCCTTTCACTACCTTCGAGACAGTTGATTTAGAATCATTTGTCTCTTTAAAATTTTTCTTAGTCATAGTATTCCTCCCATTTTTCACTATATTTCACCTATATCTTAGACAAATTCGCAAGATTTATCAGTATCCATGAATGGATGCACTTTCAATAGAAAATCAATCAACTAATCCTAAAATATTGACATCAATAGAATCATCCATTAAACTCTATATCGAGTTTATTGAAATAAATTATACCATAATTTTTTTAAGAATTTTTATATTTTTTTATAGTCTAACTATGATAATTAAAGGGAGCTATTCTTTCATATTATTCACTTATATTTATAAAAAAACTCTGATAGGTGTAGTTTCTTATCATATTTCATATAGACTGTACTTCATCAAATAAATCTTGAGTTTTTTTACTATAATTGTAAAAAGCACAATTTTTGAATATATAGTTCGATACCGTATTTTGTGAAATCAGTAGAGTCCAAAAAAATCTTCCTATCTGTAATAAGAAGATTTTTTTGTTATCTAAATGAAGTCCATTAATACATTCTAAAAAGAGTATAATTATCAATGTAAACTTAAGAATTAAGTATTAAATAGTAATTGTCAGCAAACTGTTTAACCATCACAGTATCTAATCTCAACATATAAACATTTTTTCTACAGTTTTTATCTTAATCTTAATCTTTTTTCTTCAATCCAAGAAGTGCTCCTACTATAAACAATATTCCAGCAATAAATGGTGTAAGAACTGCTCTAACTGTTCCGGTTTTTGGCAACCTATCAGAATGGTTAGTATCCGACTTACTATCAATGATAGTATGTTTATTAGCTATGTTCGCTTGTTTATTAAGATAGACTTCCTTCTTATTTTCAAAGTTTTTATCAAGAACTGTAGTTGTAACATCCTTAATTGAATCAGATTTTTGTGAATGATTTGCTCTTTGTAAGTCCTCTTTTCTATGACTTTGATTTAATCGACTAGGATTTACCTGTGGGTTGTCTTTCTTTTTGGATACATCAAAGTAGGTTTATTTTCCTCCTCCTTTTTCTCCTCTATTTTCTTGAATACAGGTTTTATAAGGGTATCTTTTGATAGATTAAGAACATAGCCAGTGTCTTTTTTCCCTTCGAAACCAGAAATTTCCCAACCATCAAATTGATAGCCTTTTTCTAATTCCCCCTTATAGACAGGTAAAATGAAATCTTCTTCCGACACTATCGTTGAACTCATTTCTTTTCCATTTTGAATGGTCACAGTTACCATCTGAGGTTTTAATTCACTTACCTCTCCCGTATCTTTGTTTAAAATGAATTCTTTTACGGTTGTATTTCTTGCAAAATCTTTTACAACTATCTTAATGTTTAGTGTCTTATCTGCTATTTGTTTAATATCAGCAAATGATTTATATTCTTTTCCATTTACATAAATATGTTGTTCTTGAATCTCACCATCGAATCCATTATTTCTTTTATCATTGATATTAAAGACTACAGATTTTCCCTTAGCATATTCGATATTAGTATTTCCTTTTGGATCAATGTTTACTTCTGGTTTAACATTATCATATAAAAATTGATAGTGTACTCCAACCGCTTTCGCATTCAAATCGCTATAGCCAGTTTGAAGATAAACATTTCCATCCATATCTGTTACCTTATCTGGAAATCCATTTGCTTTATAGTCTTTCATTCCCCAGTCCATGATGTCACCGTCTTTAACATTAAGCTTAATGTTAAAATCTCTAGTGTTATCAATGTGTAAATCTCCGTAGATTAAATAATTATCTACAACTGATTCATTAACTCTCAACTCCCAGTTGAAACCACCCTTATCAGAAATCTTACCTCTTAAATAAAATTCTGGATTTCGTACATAAATTTTATTAGATTTAGATGGATTAAAATAGTTCTTGTCCATTGAAAGATTTACTGGTTTTGCATCAATAAATAACGTAGAGCCATCTTCTTTTATAGCTTCTACATTGGACTTATCCTCTCCTGTGTACTCTTTACCATCCTTACCAAATAATACCAGTTGAGAAGAATCTGTCACAAGATTTCCATCTTTATCAATTGCTTCCCCTTTATCATTCATTTTAAATGTAAACACTTGATACCTTACAATGTTAAAGCCGTCCAAAGCCGACATTAATACGGATTGAGTACTTCTTCCATCTTCAACATTTCTACTATCAGCATAAATTATTTTTTCTGATAAGACTCTTAGATTAGGATTGGCCTTTTGGATTTTTGCTATATCTTCCTGGCTATAAACTCCATTTCCTTCTAACATATCCGTTTTTCCAGGATTATAGGTAGTCACTTTTAGTGCATAGCCTTTTCTTAGAATGATGTTATCCTTTAATAGATATTGTTGTTTTTCTGAATCAGAATAGATTTTACCAGATTCCATGTCCGTTAAATTGGTTGGTTTATTTTTTGAAAGATCTCCTTCTCCTAATTCTATTACATTCCCATAACTTGATGCATAGGGATATTCCGTTTTAGTTTCCTTATTTTTTTCAGGCATTCTAATTTTAGTCTCAGCTTTTATCTGATCATCATCTTTAACAAAGAATCTCATATCTCCTGCAAAAGCTAACCCATCCACAATATCATTAACATTAGCGTATAAATCAAATGTCATCGTTTTTGAATGCGAATCATACTTGGTCGTTTTGATTTCTATCGATTTATAGTTATTTCCATAATATACCTTGGCATTTTTAGAAACATTACTTATCTTTCCAAGAATTTCAAAGTGTCCATCTTTAGACGGGCTTAGAACACCATAAATTTTTGATTTGATTTCGTCAAGTTTTTCAGTTTCATATTGTAAGGCACTACCATCGTCATAAGCAATGATATTTCCCTTATCATCGTATTTATAATCGTATTCCTCTGTTCTCTTACCAGTTTCACTTGTAAAGTCATCAACTTCTCTAAATTTCTTTTTAATGAGTTTCTTTAAGTCTTTGCTTTCAAAGTCTCTAATTGTTGAAATGGCTTTATTGATAGTAAAGCTAGATTTTTCTTCGGTAGCCTCTTCATTGTCTTGATGATGTTCTACTTCAGTTGCATCTTTTTTAAGACTATCCTCTTTTCTATTTTCTAAATGTTTAAATTTAGATTCGGCAATCTCGCCAAGCTTTTGGTATTTAGATGAATCTTGATCAGGATCTACTAGATAATAGGAAATCATCCCCTTTTCATCAGCATGATCAGCAAATTTAATTCTATGAATCTTTGTGAAATTACTAGAGCCATCTAGTGCAATGACTTCAATGATTTTTCCTCTTAAATCTCCTGCACCTTTAATTTCATAAATGGTATTTCCATCTTTGTCAAGTTTTCTATTTCTTCCTTGACCCTCACCTGCATAAGTGACCTCAAGATTTTTTTCAACCTCTCCATCTTCATTAACAAGAGCGGCTCCTGCATACCAAACTTCGTTGGCAATCTCGTCAAATTTTTCAGGATGTTCTTTCTGATCTCTCGCAAATAAAGTTTCATTCTTGTATTGCTCTTTGACCTTGTGATAAGTATCCTTTGTAATCAGCTTAATTTTTTCAGGGTTTGAAAAATCAACAGAAACAATCTTTGGAGGTGTGTTATCAATTTTTACAGGAATATAGGAAACCTGCCATGGATAATCTTTAGTTAATCTATATTTAAATTTATAGAAATATTGACCTTCTGCAATCGGTTCAAATTGACCTCTTATCTTAGTAGCAGGATCTTTGGTATCCTTGCTTTCTGGTGCATTTTCTTCTTTCCCTCTAGGGTTATAGATGAGTCCATCCCATTTCAAGTCACCCCAAACTTTTAGTTTAGAAGATTTGATTCCCTTTGCATCATTTCTTTTAGAGTTTAAAATTCCTTTAATAAAGTGTTCTCTCGAAATGACTTTTAAGTCGATTTGATTTTCTCCCTCTTTATTTGTATTTACTATTGAAATCAATCCTTCTTCTGCACTTCTTAATACAAGTGGAGAAGGTGTTAATCCTCTCTCAAGTTGAGCATCTTGAGGATTTCCATTTGAATCTAAAGGATAAATTTTAGCAATCTTAGAACCACTTGATGATGGTGCGTTGATCCCTTCGTTATTGAAAGCAAATAATTCTGGATTTTGATCTAGGGATGTTGTATTTTTATCTTTTCTATTTTGTATAACTCCTGCTGGATTAAATTTATCTATACCATGTTCTCCACCAATCCCCTTATTTAAGGTTCCTGGAATTTTCGGTTTACCATCATCATCATAACCTTCCATTGTTTTTGATTTTGAACCTTCTTCCCAGGCCCATTTATCAAGGATTGGTTCGTGGTTCCAATTCCCAGCAAATCCCATTAGAGGCATCGATAAAGAAGGTTGGAAGTTTATTTTCTTCCCGTTGGAGTTCAGAGCTTCCATTTCTTCCACTGACTCAAAATGAATAAATGATTCTACAAATTTATTTTTGTTTTTAGCCTCCCCAACATTTATAACCGCATTTAAATCAAAGCTAGAATTTGGTCCTATAGTGAAAGTGTCATGCTCAAATGTAATATTTGCTCCTTTGACTTTTTCTGGGTGAATTTCTGGAACAATTTGCTTCCCATCTGGTGATTTTTCGTCTTTGTATGTTTCATCCAGTTTGAGTCTGTCAGTTAGAGCATCTGTAGTTACAGTTGATGCTGAAACTTTAAAGGTCAAAGGTCTGTTTGATGTATTGTGAAGCTTAATTGTAAAATATTTTTTATCTCCTTTTATTTCTTTAAGAGAAATAGAACCATAAGAGTTTACTAAACCTTTAGAATCTGTGTTTTTGAAAGTCGCTACAACTTCATTTCTCAAAGCATTGGCAACATTAATTAGCCCTGCCCCCTGTTGTCTAGGTGATGCAAAGTATTGACTTTTTTCTTTCCAAGAAGTTGCATCCATCATAGGGCGTGCAGTATTTTGTAGGGCTATTTTTGTAAGACTTGTAAGATCTATTTTGTCATCTCCCTTAAGATTTTTCAATACAGGTCTTTCAAGCATTTCCTTTAACTTTGGTCTAATCAAAACTGTAGAAGCTGCCACGATTGGAGTTGCCATACTAGTCCCTGACATATAACCATAAGTTGATTTCCCATTAATGACATTGAGAGTGGATTTAATATTTTTACCGGGTGCTGAGACATCCGGTTTTAAAAGTAAATCTGTTCTCGGTCCCCAAGATGTGGACCCTGCTGGAACTATGATATCTTCTTTATACAATTCCTTGTCTGTGTCAGGTGCAAACTTAAAGTCAATCTCTTTTTCGTCACCTACATTCGGTTTATTAGAATTATAGTTTGCCATATCAATTGGATAGTATTGCTCCAATTTATCTTTAAAATCTTCTTTATTATTTCTTTTGACTTTAGTTTTTTTATCAGGGTTAATCATATTCCATAACTTTACACCATCATCTCCTGAAATTGAGAAAACTTGACTAGTAGTTCCTTCATCCTCCTCATATCCCATAGCTGGGAGCTCTGTCCAATTATCTCTATTGTAGTAATTTACAGTATTTACAACCATAATGGCGCGTGCGCCCTTATCCGTTGCTCGTTTAAAAGCATTTTTTAAATCCTTTGTATAAATTCTATCCATTACTGCAATTTTGCCCTTAAGATCCAAACCTATCAAATCTTGGTCTTGACCTTTGCCTATATATACAAATTTCAATTTACTAGGAGCTTTTGAACCATCTTCGTTTGTTATGATTTTATTCTTATCGAAAAAGGCCCCTATATTTCTGTATTTAAAACTTTCTCCACCTATGTTAACTTTATCAAACTCAACTGTTTGATTTTTAGCAGAAGCAACTGCTATCGCATCTTCATGTGCTGCAGTTCGTGTTACATTTCCAGTATCGGTCATTTTCAGATTATTATTTGCCACTAAATCCCATGAAGAACTTGAAGCAGAAGTTGCATAGTTACCCGTAGCTACAACCATTGGAATGCCTGCTTTTCTTAATGCTCTAATAGCTTGCCAATATTTCTCACCTACAAGGCCCGTTCCTGTAAAGCCAGATGATACCGAAACAACATCGACATTGTGTTTGATGGAATCTTCAATAGCATGAAACATTGTTTCATCCCCTGCGAAGCCAGATCCTGCGTCAGAGTACATTTTATAAGAAAAGATCTGTGCATTAGGAGCAATTCCATCTATTCCGTTAAAGTTTTTGATATCTTTTTCAGTATCATTTCCCGCAAGAATTCCAGCAATATGCATCCCATGTGGATCAAAATAATCGCCTCCATCATCAGCTTTTTCTACAGTAATTTTACCACCATTATAATAATTGAAAGCATGAGGAATTTTATCACTCAACCAGAAATTTTTATCAGTACCTTTTAAGTCTTCTTTTTTAAATCTCATTGAGTCTTTAGCATCATCATCGATTCTCATAGCCTTATGCCTATAATCTGTCCCCGTATCGATATTTGAAATAACCATACCTCTGCCATCAAAGTTTTTCCCAAATGGTGCATTGATAGATTTTAGGTAATCGATTGCCTCTTCAACTCCAATTTCTTTTCTAGCATGATTCATCATAGGTTGGACTTTTTGTGATCGTTCAACCGATGAAATACCTTCTATTAGTTTAATTTTGTCCAGAGTATCTTTGGTTGTTTCAATAGCGCTACCGTTAAAAATTCTATCATAAGTATATAAAACCTTTGTATTCTTAAGATTTGATAGTTCCTTGATTGCTTTTTCTCCAGATTCTTTATCTTTAAATTCAGCAATATAGACAACTCTATCTTCTTTTTTGGGACTTTCCGTGTCTTTACTTGCAGACGAGTCTGCATTATCTCCTTTGTATTGATTGGAATCTTCTTTTTTGATTGTTGCTTTTTCATTGTTAGTTTTATTGTCTATCACAGATTCTTTACTAACAACTTCTTTTTCCTCAATAACTGTTGTTTTCTTCTCTTCAGTATCCTTTGAAGTTTTTATAGCATTATGAATATCTTCATGTTTTTCTTTGTTTTCTTTTTGTTTACCTACTACTACTTTTTCTTTATCAGAGATACTTAAAGCATCTTCAGAACTAGATGTATCTGCTAAGACTACCTCATTAGGGACATATGCTGCTAAAATAACTGCAGCTGTGGTTAATGACAATACTGTACTTTTTCATTTTAATTCCTTACATATTTATTTAACTTCCAATAGATAGAAAACTTTAACTTTGCTAGCCTTTGTTATAAAAAAAGTTTTTACTAAGTATTATCTAGGAAATAGAGTAGTACATTTATATATAATTGTTAGCTCTATGAAAAAAATAGTATATCAATTAAAAAAATTTAAGTCAAGAAAAATTAACATCTGTTAATTTTATTTTTAATGTATGTTAAAAACGATATAAAAATTTTGTACTTAACTGAGATACATTATCAGCACATTCACACCATCAAAAATAGTAGCAATCAAGTTGAAGCACTACCAGAATCACAAAGACAGACATAATTGATGCAATAACAATACTATTAAACAAAGTAAATAACCGATAAGAACTAGGCTTAACGGTTATTTTCTACATATCTAATTTTGCAAATCTTCAGTCATATATTCACCTGTGACCTAGACTTTACGAGTGCCTTGCTCTAGCAACTGAGCTAAATCGGCGATTACACTTACAGTATAGCACTCTAAGAATAAGTGTCAAGAAATTTTCATCTCTGTTAAAAAAGCCTGTCCTGAGACAAGGCTTTGATAACATCTATGCTAAGAACCCGCACTTTCGTAGGCATCTAAACCCCTATCCCAAAGTTTAAGGGAAATGGCAAAGAAGACAAGGGAAATCAACATCAAACCTCCAATGTTAAAAAAGACATCCTTGTCCTGCAAGAAATAACTAGCAGGATAATAGGCCGTAAAGGCAAAAGGCACGATAAAGCTAATCAACCAACGAAGAAGCGAATTGTAAATGGAAATCGGATACTTGGCAAAATCATTAAACATATAGAAAATGTAAATCATTGCTCCTGACTGCTTGGTCCAAAAAGCGATGCTGGCTGTCGCGATTTTCAAGGAAGTATAAATCAAGGTCGCAAAAGGAATACAAACTAGGAAAAGCAGGAATTTTGGAAGAGTCCAAGCAATGCTAAATACCGTTGTCGCTAGTAGGATCCCACCAACCAAGAGTTCGCCCAAAGCATCAATCTGAAAGGTTTCAACTAGGATGTGAAAGAGAGGGTTGATAGGACGAGTCAGGTATTTGTCAAATTCTCCTTTTCGAACCAAGCGTTGACCTAACGCCCAGAGATTGTCAAAAAAGAGATGGTCCAACCCCTTAGGAATCAAGGAAAAGCCATAAATAAAAGCAATCTCTTGAAAGGTCCAACCTTCTAGGGATGGAATATGTTGAAAGATGACATTGAGAAACAAGAGGTTCAGACCTTGAGTCAGAAAGACTCCTAAAACCCCCACCACAAAATCCACCTTGTATTCCATGATTTGTTTGATGTATTGTCTGATAAAAATCAGATGCATGCGTTGATATTTTTTCATACTAACCTCCCTGAATGGTAATGAATGACTGGACTCGTTTCCAAATCAACTGAGACAGCCCCACCATTACTAAGAGCCAGAAAAACTGCAAAGCGAGCGCCTGAAAAATCTGATTGGCATCGTATTTCCCAACGATAATCATGACCGGAGTATAAATCAAGGATGAAAAAGGCAGGAAGGACAGAATATCTGAAACAACCTTTGGAAAGAAAGCCAGGGGAATCAAACTTCCAGACATAAAAGCCACTATGGAAGTCTTAAGTAGGTTGGAACCCCAAAGATTTTTAAACACAAAGGCAGAAAAACCAAAACAGATATTAAAGAAAAAGTTAATCAGATAGGCCAGCGTTAGGCTAAAAAGATAAAGGATAGTTAATCCCAGCACTTCTACAATCCCTTGCCCAGATAAGATTTTCATCAAAACAATGACACTTAAAAATGGAAGGCCAACGCTGATAAAAATCAACCACTTGGACCCCAGTTCGGTGAAAAGGTAAGAGGCTGCAAAATGCACTGGTCTCAACAAGCGCATGATAATGGAACCATCCTTGACCTCCTCCCCAATCATAAAGGACGAATCTGACCTAGTCAGAAGATTGGTCACAAAACTCATTATGATATAGAGGGTGATATCTGCCATACTGAAGCCCTGAATCAAGGACTCTTGCGAAGAATCAAAGACAGCCTTCCAGAGATAAAAGGCCACAAAAGCACCCATGACATCGCCGATCCGATAGAGAATAAAGTTGACTCGATAGGTGATCAATTCCTGAACACCTGCATTGATAAAGGGTTTATAACGTCTCCACAATTTGATCATCTTAGAGCTCCTTTCGATAGAAGCGGCGGATAATATCTTCAATATCCGTATCCATCATCTTCAAATCGCGGACCGCAAAATCAGATAGGGTTTGCTTAATAATATCAGCTGATTGGTAGCGAGAACTATCGAATTCAATGTTGAGGCTATTTCCCTGTCTATCAATAATCATATCAGGCAAGCCTTCATAGTGAGAGACGAGATGACTTGACCTGGTAGCAGTTCAAAAGAAAGAGTCTTCATCTTTCCAAAGGTTTCCTTGAGCTGGCTAACCGTTCCATCAAAAATCTCCTGCCCCTTGTCTATCATGAAAATCCGATCACAGAGTTGCTCAATGTCGCTCAGATCGTGAGTTGTCAAGAGAATGGTAGTCTCTTCCTCCTGATTGATCTGGGTAATGGCGCGACGAATGTTATCCTTAACCGAAACGTCCAAGCCAATGGTCGGCTCATCTAAAAAGAGAACTTTAGGATTGTGAAGCAAGGAAGCTGCAATATCCGCCCGCATCCGTTGTCCCAGCGAAAGAGTTCTCACGGGATCCTTGATAAAGTCCTTCAAATCCAAGACTTCATTCAAAAAGTCCATACGCTTATGAAAGAGCGAGTCTGGCACATCGTAAATCTCTTTTAAAACCGTGTAGGTCTCTTGCAGGGCCAAATCCCACCATAGCTGGGTGCGTTGTCCAAAAACAACCCCAATATCCTTGACATAATCTTGACGATTGTCCTGTGGAATCTTGCCGTTAATCCGACAAAAACCAGATGTCGGTTTCAAAATCCCTGTCAGCATTTTAATGGTTGTTGACTTTCCAGCACCATTAGCTCCAATGAAGCCTAAAATCTGGCCTTTTGGTACTTCAAATGTCAAATCCTTGACCGCTTCAAATGTCTGCTTTTCAGGATAAATAAAAGAGCGCAAGGCTCCCTTCAAGCCCGGTTCCTTAACAGTCTTCACAAAATTTTTCTGAAGATGTTCCACTTCTATCATTGCCATATCTATCTCCCTATGTAAGGAATAGCAACATTGTGTTTTTGACTACAAATATTCTAAATCCTTACTTTCTACACCTTCTCAATATTATTACAGAAGGCTTTATACCAACCTATTATAATCCAATAAGAAATGGAATGCAAGCGTTTGCCTAAAGTTTATGAAATTTGAGATTTCTCTCTTAAAGTGATATTTTTAGTCCAAAATTCTGATTTAATAGTCTCCTTAAAACACCAAAAAACCCACCCAATGGGCAGGTTAGTATTAAAAATGATTTTACCTCACATATTCAATTTAATCAACACATTCCCCATTTTCATTAACTCTATACCCGTCTATGGTAGTATTAACTGCGAGTTCTCCTGAAGAATATAAATAATACCATGTTTCGCCAACTTGGTACCAACCTGTTACCATTGATCCGTCTTCATTTAAATAATACCATTTCCCTGAATCTTGAATCCAACCTGTCGCCATAGCGCCATTATCTTTCAAGTAATACCAGACATCATTATATTGAAACCAACCTGTTACCAGAGCTCCATCTTCACTTAGATAGTACCAATGTTCGTTATCTTGAATCCAGCCCCTTGCTAAAGAACCGCTATTATTTAGATAGTACCAAGCACCATCATTTTGTGTTCCTCCTGATTCCGATGAGTCTTGAACATCATTTATTACTTGAACTGCCTCAATAATTTCCTTCAATTCAACTCGTTTTCTATCTTTTATGACAGATTTAACTTTTTCCTCAACAAACTCTTTTGCATAAGTTCGACTATTTTCTTTCCGCTGGAACATGTCCTTCAGTAAACTTTCCAATTGTTCATTAAAGACATCTTCTTGAATTTTATTAAACTCTTTTTGAGATAGCGAAATAACCATCACAATATCAATAAACTCTTCTTTTAATTGAGCAAACATTTCCACACGATCATCTTCTATGAATTGATCCGCAATTGCTTTTGCTCCTATTCCTCCTGCAATTCCTCCTATAATCGCACCTGCAAATGCTCCTATTGGCCCAGCAATTGCACCACCAACTGCACCTGCACCAGCTCCTGCCATTATACCGCCCCCAGCAACTGCTGCATTTTTTAATAACTGCTGGGAAGAAATTCTTCCAACAAGAGTTTCAAAAATATCTGGACCCATAATAATAGCGAACGATATCACTGGTGCAGCTCGTCTCGCAACCACTTCAGCTGTAATTTTTTTTCCAAAATAATCATTAATTTGTTTTGTAAATATTTTTGCAAATTGCTGTGACGCAACATAGATACTAGTTCCCATAGCTAGGGTTCGTAATCCTGCTTTACCAGCCATTAGAGCCGCATCTTTGGTTTCTGCACCCGACCATTTAGCCTGAGAAAATACAATAACAAAGCTTATACCTACACCTGGTAATGAATTAATAGCTCCATCAATTGCATCAAATTTAATAGAGGTCAAATTACCTCCTTTAGCTATCAATTTTGCTTCATTATAGGTAATATGACCTTTTCTGATGATATTTTTTGCCTCAGCTGGATTATTAACTCCTTCAACTTTACCTTGTCTAATTTTTTCTTCAAATAACTCTACTGCTTTATCGTATTGATCTTTAGGAACTTCCAATTGCATTCCATTATACTTATACATTCCTCCATCATTTTTAGATTCAAAAGCTGCATCTACAGTACCTCTAGCATTGTTATAGTACTTAGTTTGAATTTTTTGATTTCCAACCATTCTATCCGCACCATTTTTTGCATTATCTTGACCTGTTTGTCTTACATGGTGGAATGGATATTTAATCTTATCCATTAGATTATTTGCATACTCAGCTGCATGTCCATGCCCTGAAGGAGCACTAACCATTGCATTTATTTGAGCTTTATGCAATCTATCACCTACACTTAATAAAATCCAAGAAACAACTCCTATTTCAGTTCCTCTTCTAAAGGTAGCTGAGTTAATATTTTTTTTACCAATTTTTAATAACTGTGTGTTTAAATTTTCAACTTGTACATCATTTGTATAACCAGAAGTAATCAATTCATTCAATTCTCTAACAACATAGTTCAAACTATTCGAGACATTCAAACGCTTAATAATCCCATATGGATAGTAAAATACTAACTGATCATTGTCATCTACCTCTACTTTCCATAAATTGGAAAATGGAAAAAATTGTACATTACACCTTTCTTGATCCTTGATTTGCATTTTTTCAAAAATTCCATACTGGGTCAAGAGTAAACCATATTCTTTGAAATCTTCTTCCTTTAAACTTCTAACCGGAGAATAGCCAAAATATTCAAATTCAGTATTAGAGAATTCGTTATAAAATTCTTTTTCTGACTCAATAAACCACTTAGCCCGACCATAAGGTACTGACTCACCATAATAATCAAATCCATTCTGTGCAATAGACCTAAAAGCTCGTCTAACACTAGCCTCACTGTGAGTATGAACCTCTTTAATTTTTCTTTTCCATAAAAAATACTGAAAAAAACTTACGATATTATCTTTCATCTCTAACCTAAACTCCAATAATTCTAATATACTAAAACTAGCTAGTAACTTTATCAAGTTTTAAAAATATATAGTACAACACATTAAAAGCCGAATTTTTTAAAAAACTTGATATTTACCTTTAAGCTAAATTAATTATATCAAAGGCATAATACAAAGTCTATATCATATATTTTATTTTTCCCACACCAAAAAACCCACCCAATGGGCAGGTTTCATCTGTATTATTCAGCTAGATTAAGCTTTACCTTCTGAACCGAATACGTCGATACGTTCTTCAACTGATGCTTGGATAGCTTTTACACCGTCAGCCAAGAATTTACGTGGGTCGAAGAGTTTTTTCTTGTCGTATTCTGCTTCGTTTGCTTCGTAGTCACGAGCAAATTTACGAGTTGCGTTAGCGAATGCGATTTGGCATTCAGTGTTAACGTTAACTTTCGCAACACCAAGTTTGATAGCTGCTTGGATTTGCTCATCAGGAATACCTGATCCACCGTGCAATACGATTGGGAATCCTGGAACAGCTTCAGTCAATTTTTGCAAGTGATCAAGGTGAAGACCTTTCCAGTTTTCTGGGTAAGGACCGTGGATGTTACCAATACCAGCTGCCAAGAAGTCGATACCAGTTTCAACCATTGCTTTAGCGTCTTCGATTGGAGCCAATTCACCATCACCGATGATTCCGTCTTCTTCACCACCGATAGTACCAACTTCAGCTTCCACTGATACACCATTTGCATGAGCAAATTCTACAACTTTACGAGCTTTGTCAAGGTTTTTCTTCAACTGGAAGGTGTGAACCATCAAACATAACTGAAGTATAACCAACTCGGATACACTCAAGTGCATCTTCGTAGTGACCGTGGTCAAGGTGGATAGCTACTGGTACAGTGATACCCATTGATTCAACAAGGTTAGCGATCGAGTTGCGAGCAACTTTGTAACCACCCATGTATTTAGCAGCACCCATTGAAGTTTGGATCAAAACTGGAGCTTTTTTAGCTTCTGCTGCGCGCAAGATAGCTTGAGTCCACTCAAGGTTGTTTGTGTTAAATCCACCAACTGCATAACCGTTGTCACGAGCTGCTTGGACAAATTTTTCTGCTGAAACGATTGCCATTTTATCAGGCCTCCTGTATATTTTTATGGGTCATCCCATTTACATTGTTCATTTTATCACTTTTTGACAAAAAAATCTAGTTTTTCCCGCAGTTTCGATTGAATTTCTTCTAGCTTCATCTATGTAAACCCTTTCTCTGCCTAGTCTTGGGCAACTTTTGGAAAAGCTATGAAGAAGGTTAAGCGGTTCTCTTGCATTTCGAACCGGTAAGGTAATTTTTCATGTTCTAATAAACTTTTAACAACAAAGAGCCCCATCCCCGACCCCTTAGCCTTGCGACTAGCATTGTCAGAAAAAGACTGAGCCAGTCTTTCTTGTTCTTCAGGACTACAGCTATTCTCGATAAAAAGTTCCCCTTCTCTTTCGCCAATGCGAACCAAGCCACCTGGAACAGAATGCTTGATAGCATTGCTGATGAGATTAGATAGGATTAACTTCATCACAGATGGATTTAGATAAGCCTGCTGGTGGTTCAAACTATTGTCAATCTGAAGTTCTCTCTCCTTGGCTAGCAAGACATAATCTTTGACTAGAGTCTGCGTCATCTGGAGGAGATCTATTGTTTTCCTATCATCTCGTAATTCCTGCACAGACGAGAGAGAAAGTATCTGGAGGACGTGGTGATTGAGCTCATCCACAATCCCCAAGGCAACTCCCAGATAGTGGTCTCTATCCTTATAGCGACCGATATTTCTTTCATATTTTCGATTAGGATTTTCAAACTAGCCAAGGGTGTTTTCAGTTCATGAGAAGCCCCTCGCAAAAATTCGACCTTCATCTTTTCCAGTTGAAGAATAGCTTCATTCTTGTCATGCAAGTCCGCAATGACAGTCAAAAGATGCTGGTAGAGGCTATTGATTTGTTCCTTGAGATCACCGATCTCATCCCTAGAATCCACGCGCAATCGCACTTGGGCATCCAAATCCATCATCCGTCGGGTCACCCGCTTGATTTCCAATATCGGAGCAACAATGGTCCGAGCATAGATATAGGCCACCAAGAGGGAAATCAGAAAGGATGCCAGCAAGGTATAGGGAAGAAACTGGAGACTGATTTGCTCTGCTTCCTTTTGCAAATCCATGGAAGCTAGAAACTGGAGAGTCATGGTGCCACCGTCTTGCGTTGTCACCTCGCGCTCCTCGATAAAGAGGGAGGTTGTCTGACGTTCCGTATCCAGAGGAAAACTGTCCTTGACTTCTAACCTGTCCTCGGTCATCTCGCCCTTGACAGCCCCCTTGATATCACTAGTCTGGGAATATAGGTCTAACACTTGCTCAATACTCTGCCTATCCTTACCTTCTAGGGACTGGGCAATGGCTGTCGCTTTCTGGCCAATGCTTTCCTGCCGATGACTCAGATAAGTCGAAGGAAAAAGAAAATAAATGGCTAAATGAAGGCAGATAACCAGAACACTAAATATCGAGAAGGTGTAGATAAATATCTTTGTAAATAAACCTGTTCGTTTCATTTTCGCTCCAATTTATAACCAACATTGCGCACAGTGAGGATGCAGTCCAAGTCTAGCTTTTTCCGCAATTCCTTGATATAAACATCAATGACACGGTCAAAGGGAACCTCATCTGTCGCTTTCCAGACGGCATCGATTATCTGAGATCGGGTCAAGGCCCGTCCTTCATTTTTTACCAGATAGTCCAGAATTTCCAACTCTTTGGCATTGATGGCTACTTCCTCTCCTGCTAGACTGGCACTGTAGCTCTCAAAGTCCACTTGGGTATCCTTATAGGAGAAGATTCGTCCCGTATCGTAGTATCTCTTGAAAATCGCATCCACCCTCACTTTTAAGAGGGAGAGAGAAAAAGGTTTTTCCAGATAGCCATCTGCCAGAGAAGCAAAAGCACTCATCTTGTATTCCTCATCCTGAAAAGCGGTCAACATCAAGACAGGGACCTGGCTGGTTTTACGAATCTCAGCTAGGACTTCTAGGCCATTGAGCTTGGGCATCTGAATATCCAGTAAAACCAAGGCTACTTCATAGCTGGAAAATTTTTCTAAGGCTTCTTGCCCATCTGCCGCCTCAATGGTTTCATAGCCACAATCCGTCAAATAATCACTGACCCCCTCACGGATCATCTCTTCATCTTCTACAATTAAAATTTTCATAGAAAAAACGTTTCACATTCCTTTAAATTTCTTGTAAATCATCTCAATTTCATCTTGAAAGGAAGAGGCCTTATCAAGATAAAATAGATAAAAATGCTACCTATATTATACCCCATTTAGAGGAGAATAGGTAGCAAGTTTGTTATTCGCTATCCAGCAGAAGCTCTTTTGGTTGTTTTCTAAGGAGATTGCTTGAAGCAAGCGCCATAACGAGAACCACTAGAACCAAGGCAAGGACAAAGACGATGATAAAGTCTGATGTCTGAATGGAAATATCTAGGCTCGACAAGGTCTTACTAAAGCCATCTACTTCTGCACCACCACCAAGGTTAGAGGCTTGAGCAGCCTTGCTAGCTTGCTTGGCAACACCTGAAGTGACATTGGCAAGAACAGTATTTCCGATTGCACGCGCTGTGTAAGTAGCTAAGAAGTAAGCAGAAACTAGAGCAGGAATGGCAATCAAGATAGATTCAGTGATGAATTGCCCCAAGATACTTGCCTGCTTGAGACCGATAGAGAGGAGAATTCCCACTTCCTTGCGACGAGCATTGATCCAAAGGCTGAGTAAGAGGGCAAGGAGAAGAACTGAGAAACTCAAGCTACCCCAGAAGAGGAGATTGGCCATTTTGTACATACCAGAAATGGATTGCTCAAGAGCTGGGTAGTTAGAGGAGCTCTTAACTAAGTATAGCTCTTCCAGTTGATACCACTGATGCCATTCAACTCTTTCATAACATCATCCAAGTTCTTGTCCGCTGTTACAAAGAAGGTTGCGTCCCCATAAATAGCTGTGTCTTCTGTATAACCATATAGTTTAGCAGCTGTATGGATGTCTGTGATAGCTGTGTTCTCGTATAGTTCTTGTGAGTAGGTTACTGCCGACTTATTGTGACCATCAAAGAGTCCCTTGATTGTCACTTCGACTGTTTCCTTGGCTCCTTTTTCATTGTCTGCATCGTAGATATTAGAGTCTAGTTTGACCTTATCCCCTACTTTCCAGCCGTGTTTGGCTGCCAAGTCCTTGTGCAGGAGGATCTTGTCCTTGTCGTCGTTTGTTAGGTGCTCACCTTCGACCAGCTTATAAGAACCAGAGACAAACTTGTCTTCTTTAGAGGAGTCATTGACACCTGTAATCATCAAGCTACTTCCAAAATGTTTAGCACGGTCAGGTGTCAGATTTTTCTTGGTTTCTGGCGTTTCGATGAGTTCATAGCCAGTCAAATCTCCGATAGCGTTGATGCGTTTCACATAAGACTCAATGGCCTTGTTTTCGGTGATTTTTTTGATATCTTCACCCTTGATATTCCCAGCACCACGTGGCGTTCCTTGATTGACGCGACGATTGATTTGCATGGAGAAGCTGTTGGTGATATTTTTAAAGGTCTCCTGAGAAGCTTTGGCAGTAGCTCCCTTGATTGACAAGCCGACCAAACTCAAGCTCGTCATGAGGAGAATAATCAGGAAGATGACAATCGATTTGAAAAACTTCCTTGTAACATAGGCAAATGCGTTGTGTAACATAGGTTCCCTTTCTAGATGTTGTTCTATTTTATAGTTCTGATACTCAATGAAAATCAAAAAGCAAACTAGGAAGCTAGCCGTAAGCTGTACTTGAGTACGGTAAGGCGACGATGACGTGGTTTGAATTTGATTTTCGAAGAGTATAACAGAAAAAGCTCATATTATTTCGTAGTATTGCGAGTTTCAGTTAGTTTCTTATCTTTCAACTCAAGTGTAATATCTGACGCTTGTGCCACTTCTTTGCTGTGAGTTACGACGATGACACATTTACCTGTTTTCTGGGCAAGTGATTTGAGCAGTTCGATAATATCTCCAGCAGTTTTAGGGTCCAGATTTCCCGTTGGCTCATCAGCTAGAATAACTGGAGCTTCTGATACCAAACTACGAGCAATGGCAACACGTTGCTGTTGACCACCTGATAACTGGAGAACATTCCGCTTGATCTGACTTTCATCCAAACCAAGCTCAAGCAGTGTATCCTTGCTTGCCTTTTTGTTGACCAAGCGGATATTTTCCAGTGGAGAAAGATAATCTATCAAGTTATAATTTTGAAATACCAGGGAAATATGGTGCATGCGATGGTAGGAATAACCCTTCTTACGAATGTCCTCTCCTTGAAAAAGGATAGAACCTTCAACAGGACTATCTAGACCAGCAAGTAGGGACAAGAGAGTGGATTTTCCTGCTCCTGACTCCCCAATAATACTGTAAAATTTCCCGGGTTCAAAATTATAATTGATCTGATATAGGACTGCTTCAGCAGTGTTCTTATAACGGTAGGTAACATCTTGTAATTGTAATAAAGTCATGATTTCTCCTTCTTAACTAATAGATGATAAAATTTCTTTAGGTGATTTTCTAAATAAGAATAGGAAACAAAGGGCTACAGATAAGCAACTAAGCAGAACTAGAAAAACATAGGATTCTGCAAAAGATAAGATGCTGGTTGATAAACTGCTTGCTTTGGCTAGAGTATCTTGTAAGCTTGCCTGATCTCCACTTGCTAGTAGAGTTTGAAGTAGATAAGATGTAATGGAGTTTCCTGCAACAAATGCTGGAAGCAAGGCACCGATAGATACCAAAACCACCTCTAAACAGAATTGTAGGAAGATCGGGCTCTTGCCTTTTCCAAGTGCCAGTAAAATTCCCACTTCGTAGACCCTTTCTCTCAACCAGAGAGACAAAACAAGAATTAAGGCCCCTGCTCCTGCTATCAACATCCCATAAAGGAAGATGGTCAGAAAGGTTTGGAAGGTAGCAACTGAGTCTTTGATTTGTTCAAAAGCCTTGTTTTCCTTTTCGACTTGATAGCCTTGATTTTCCAAGGCCAAGTTTTCCACCTGCTTCATGAGTCCGTCCATTTCCTTAGGATTTTCTACATAGAAGCGTGCTGCAGTGACTTGAGGTTCACCATTACCCAAAAGGCTTTGGCTACTTTCATAGTCTGTAAAGACCTGGTTTTCACTGAAGTCTGAAGACAAGCCTGTAAATTTCTCTTGTTTTTTACCAGAGAAGATTCCGACGATTTCAAACTCGACCGTTTGTCCTTTGCCAGTTTCTGACTGACCAGCATCCAAGCTAATCTTGTCATGAAGCGAAAGACCGTTCTTCTTGGCCAACTCTTCGTGGATGAGAATTTTCTTTGAATTCCCTTTTTGAAGGTGTCGCCCTTCTTTTAGATTGAAAGCCGAGCTGGTAAAGGTAACATCCTTAGATGAATCTTCAAGAGCCGTTAAGCTAACCAAATTCTTATCCGCAGCGGACAAATCATCACGTTCCACGCTCTGCTCGCCACTCACTGCTTCCTTGTCTTTTAGTTTTGCGACCGTCTCGAGTTCAGGAGAAACATTTTCCAGTCCCTTAATCTTGCTTACAGATGCTAGGTCTGACAACTTGAAAGTCTGACCGTTCTCTATCTTCTTAATAGAAAAAGAGGTATTGAGTGATTTGTAAAGATTGGTTTCCACTGTTTTGTTGGACTTCATCAGAGTCAAACAGGCTGAAATTCCGGCCAATAGGACCAACAAAATCAGAAATAAAATAAAACTTCTCAGTCGTTTTCTGCTGACATAAGCCCAAGCTCTTTGGATTGGATTCATTTGTCACCTCCATATTTGTAAGACTATTATAAAATCCAAATATGAAATGTTTATGAAATACAAAAAAAGAGCAACAATTTTTTGCTCTACTTGAATTAGATGAAAACAAAAGAGCTAGCTTAAGCTAACTCTTATCCTATGCGGAGAGAGGGACTTGAACCCTCACGACCTAAAGCGGTCACAGGATCCTTAGTCCTGCGCGTCTGCCAATTCCGCCATCCCCGCGTCGATTACTTTACTAGTATATCAACTTTTAGGATGCTTGTCAACACTTTTTTTCAATTTTTTTCATTTCATCAACCAAATTACTCAGAAAGTTCATTTAGATTTTCATCTACTAACTTAGCTCCAAGCGTGTTTTTGAAATGACCTAGGGCAAATTGATGATTTTCAGGCCAGATGGAAGCAACAGCTGGTTTAACAATCTCGATGTCATATCCTAGATTATAGGCATCTATAGCTGTATGCAGGACACAGATATCCGTCAAGACTCCGGTTAAAATAACTGTAGAAATTCGACGCTCTCTCAAACGGATATCCAGATCAGTCCCTGAAAAAGCTGAGTAATGGCGTTTATCCATCCAAAAGACACGACTGTCTGAACCATGCTCTTGATAAAAGGTCCCCAAATCTCCGTATAAATTGCGTCCACTAGTCCCAATCAAATTGTGAGGAGGAAATAGCTTGCTTTCTGGATGGAAACAATCGTTTTCTTCATGAGCATCAATAGTAAAGAAGATGTAGTCTCCTCGTTCAAAAGCTAATCGAGTCACCTTGCTAATGGCATCCGAAATCGCCTGAGCTGGAGCGCCTGCTGTCAATTTTCCACTATCTGCAACAAAATCTTCTGTATAATCAATCGAAATTAAAGCCTTTGCCATTAGTAATCTCTTTTCTTCACTTCTTCAAAAATATCTGAAATCAAGACCTTAAGATAGGTTCCCTTCATTCCAAGTGAGCGACTTTCAATAATCCCTGCCGACTCAAGTTTACGAAGGGCATTGACAATCACAGAACGAGTGATTCCGATACGGTCTGCAATCACTGACGCAGTCAACTGCCCTTCATTTCCATTTAATTCCCCTAAAATAGCCGAAACAGCACGGAGTTCAGAGTAAGAAAGGGTATTAACCGCCATGGTAACAGCAGTACGGCGGCGGATATTTTTCTCATCTTCTTCACGCTGGAAGTTGAGGAGTTGAATACCAACAACGGTACTCGCAATCTCAACAAGGATCAAGTCCTCATCTTCGAATTTTTTATCATTGCGCCAAATAATCAAAGAACCAAGACGAATCCCTGATACATGAATCGGTGCAATAGTCGTCAAACCATCTGGAAAGTCGGCACGACTTTCCACAGGGAAAATACTCAAATCATGATCAACTGTCAGATTGGCTTCTGTATCATAAATCATGTTCGCACCTTGAATGTAGTCATCTGGGAAAATCTTAGTTTGGAAGAACTGCTCTACACGATCTGTATTGGTTTTGTAACGCATAAAATAGCCAAGGAGGCGTCCCTTGCTATTAACGATACAGGCGTTACAGTCGATAATATCTGCCAATTGACGGGTAATCGCATTGTAGGGAAGTTCTTCCTGCAACTGCTCGTCTGAGCGCTTCAGGATAGAAGTAATTTTTCTAGTTTTTTCTAATAAATGTGCCATTTTTCACCTCGAATTTAATCGCTATCATTATAACATAAACAGCTTGAATTTTCAATTATTATCTGAAAATTGCTTATTTAATTGCAATTTGAAAAAACAAGAATATTTTTTTAATTAAATTGCTTCTTTTTCTATTGACAAGCTCCCTGTTTTTTTGTTTATTATAATATTACAAGAAGATAATATAACTATTTTATTTATCTTTCTTTTTCCATTCGGTCTCCTTATATAAAAAAGCGATTCATTTTGAACCGCTTTTTCTTATTTATCGCCCTTGTTACGAATAACAAAGCCTGTTTTCTTTTCGCTTGAAGTAGTGCGTGGTTTTTTATTATCCTTACGGTAACGTTTTTCCTTATCATAACGATCATTTCCACGACTGCCTTTTTTGAAATCATCACGGCGACCATTGCCACGGCGATTGCGATCACGACGGTCATCTCCACGACGACCTCCCTTACCTTTACCACCGAAGCCATTACCTGATGGTTTAAATGGCAGTGGTTTTTCACGTGCAATCTCCACTTCAGGAAGACTATCTGGGTCTTGAACAGTCAGACTCAAGATATACATTGCCAATTCTTCTGGAGTAAATTCGGCAGCCAGCTTACGAGCATCCTTACCAAATTTCTCAAAGTTGGCACGGATAGTCTCATCTGCAAAATCACGCTCGATTTTCTTAAGAGCTACGTGTTTTTTTGCTTGGAAGGCTTCTTCTGCACTTGCAGGTTTAAGACCTTTCATGCGTTTTTTGGTTAAGTTTTCAATGATTTGGAGGTAGCCCATTTCATTTGGTGATACGAAAGTAATAGACTGACCTGACTTGCCAGCACGACCTGTACGACCGATACGGTGAACATAACTTTCAGGATCTTGTGGAATATCGTAGTTATAGACATGGGTCACACCTGAAATATCCAAGCCACGCGCCGCAACGTCTGTCGCAACCAAAACATCAAGATTGCCATTTTTAAAGTCACGAAGGACACGAAGACGTTTGTTTTGGTCTAGGTCTCCATGAATTCCTTCTGCACGGAAGCCACGGATTTTCAGTCCACGAGTCAATTCATCCACACGACGTTTTGTACGACCAAATACGATAGCAAGTTCTGGCTGTTCCACATCCATAAGACGGGTCATAGTATCAAATTTTTCTTGTTCCTTAACACGGATATAGTACTGGTCAACCAATTCTGTTGTCAATTCCTTAGCCGCAATCTTGACATGCTCAGGCTCTTTCATAAACTGAACACCAATACGTTTGATAGCATCCGGCATTGTTGCTGAGAAAAGTAAGGTTTGACGGCTTTCAGGGACACGGGAGATGATCGCTTCAATGTCTTCAAGGAAGCCCATGTTGAGCATTTCATCCGCTTCGTCAAGGATAAGGGTTTCAATGTCTTGTAATTTCAAGGCCTTGCGTTTAATCAAGTCCAAGAGACGACCAGGTGTTCCCACCACGATATGGGCACCAGATTTTAGAGCCTTAATTTGTTTTTCAATGCTTGATCCGCCATATACTGAACGGACTTTGACTCCCTTGCTACGACCAAAACGGAAGAGTTCTTCTTGACTTTGGACAGCAAGTTCACGTGTTGGAGCGATAACCAAAGCTTGAATGGTCGCTTCTTCTGTACGGATTTTTTCAAGGGTTGGCAAGCCAAAGGCTGCAGTTTTTCCTGTACCAGTCTGAGCTTGACCGATAACGTCCTTGCCTTCAAGGGCCAAGGGAATAGTTTGCTCTTGGATCGGACTGGCTTCTACAAAACCAGCTTTTTCAATCTCTGCTAGCAAATCAGCAGACAAGTTTAATTCATTAAATTTCACGTTATTCTTCTTTCTAAAGGTGGTGCGAAGCCACCCTATAGGGCTTAGTTTATACTTTTCTTTTTATGACGTATTTTCATATACTGGATATAAAATCGTGTTGCTTCTTTTCCACAAAAGAAAAGTACTGTTTTCTTTGCAACCTATCTAGTATAACACAAGAGAGAAGCAAAAGATAGTTAAATCCGTCGATAAAGTCATGTAAACGATTTCTGAGAAAGTAAGGCTGTAATTTCCACTATTTCATAAACTTTTTTAAAGCGTAGCAGAATTGTGCAAAAGTTTTTTTCTTGTGCTAGAATGAAATTCGAATAGGAGGAACTCTAAATGTTAACTTATGATTTAATCGTTATCGGATTTGGTAAAGCTGGTAAAACACTAGCTGGTAAATTGGCTTCAGCTGGCAAAAAAGTTGCCCTCATTGAACGTAGCAAAGCCATGTACGGTGGAACTTGTATCAACATTGGTTGTATCCCAACTAAGACTTTGCTAGTTGCTGCTGAAAAAGACTTGTCTTTTGAAGAAGTCATTGCTACCAAAAACACTATCACTGGTCGCCTCAACGGTAAAAACTATGCGACTGTTGCTGGTACTGGCGTCGATATCTTTGATGCGGAAGCTCACTTCCTTTCAAATAAAGTCATCGAAATCCAAGCTGGTGATGAAAAGAAAGAACTGACTGCTGAAACAATCGTCATCAATACTGGTGCTGTTTCAAACGTCTTGCCAATCCCAGGACTTGCTACAAGTAAGAACGTTTTTGACTCAACAGGTATCCAAAACTTGGACAAATTGCCTGAAACCTTGGAGTCCTTGGTGGTGGAAATATCGGTCTTGAATTTGCCGGCCTTTACAATAAACTTGGAAGCAAGGTTACAGTTCTAGATGCCTTGGATACTTTCCTACCTCGTGCAGAACCTTCCATTGCAGCTCTTGCTAAGCAATATATGGAAGAAGACGGTATTGAATTGCTTCAAAACATCCGTACTACTGAAATCAAAAACGACGGTGACCAAGTGCTTGTCGTAACTGAAAATGAAACTTACCGTTTCGACGCCCTTCTCTACGCAACTGGACGCAAACCAAATGTAGAACCACTTCAACTTGAAAATACAGATATTGAACTAACTGAACGTGGTGCTATTAAAGTAGACAAACACTGTCAAACAAACGTTCCTGGTGTCTTTGCAGTTGGAGATGTCAATGGTGGCCTTCAATTTACTTACATTTCACTTGATGACTTCCGTGTTGTCTACAGCTACCTTGCTGGAGATGGCAGCTACACTCTTGAAGACCGTCTCAATGTTCCAAACACCATGTTTATCACACCTGCCCTTTCACAAGTTGGTTTGACTGAAAGCCAAGCAGCTGATTTGAAACTTCCATACGCCGTTAAGGAAATTCCTGTTGCAGCAATGCCTCGTGGTCACGTAAACGGAGACCTTCGCGGAGCTTTCAAAGCTGTTGTTAATACTGAAACAAAAGAAATTCTTGGAGCAAGCATCTTCTCAGAAGGTTCTCAAGAAATCATCAACATCATCACTGTTGCTATGGACAACAAGATTCCTTACACTTACTTCACAAAACAAATCTTCACTCACCCAACCTTGGCTGAGAACTTGAATGACTTGTTTGCGATTTAAGTTGAGATTTAATCGTATCGAACAGCCCTCTGAGGGCTGTTTTCATTTCTGCGAAATCTCATACTCTTCGAAAATCTCTTCAAACCACGTCAGCTTTATCTGCAACCTCAAAGCGGTACTTTGAGCAACCTGCGGCTAGCTTCCTAGTTTGCTCTTTGATTTTCATTGAGTATCAAATCTGTCTTTTCCCTCTTTTATGATATAATAGAAACATGAAATTAAAAACTACTTTGGGCCTTCTTGCTGGGCGTTCTTCCCACTTCGTTTTGAGCCATCTTGGCCGTGGAAGTACGCTCCCAGGAAAACTTGCCCTTCAATTTGATAAAGATATTTTACAAAACCTAGCTAAGAACTACGAGATTGTCGTGGTCACTGGAACCAACGGAAAAACCCTGACAACTGCCCTCACTGTCGGCATTTTAAAAGAGGTTTATGGTCAAGTTCTGACCAACCCAAGCGGTGCCAACATGATCACAGGGATTGCAACGACCTTCTTAACAGCCAAATCTTCTAAAACTGGGAAAAATATTGCCGTTCTAGAAATCGATGAAGCCAGTCTATCTCGTATCTGTGACTATATCCAGCCAAGCTTATTTGTTATCACCAATATCTTCCGTGACCAGATGGACCGCTATGGTGAGATTTACACAACTTACAAGATGATTTTGGATGCTATTCGTAAGGTGCCTACGGCTACTGTTCTCCTTAATGGAGACAGTCCACTTTTCTACAAGCCAGCTATTCCAAATCCTGTACAGTATTTTGGTTTTGACTTGGAGAAAGGCCCAGCCCAGCTGGCTCACTATAATACAGAAGGGATTCTCTGTCCTGACTGCCAAGGCATCCTCAAATATGAGCACAATACCTATGCAAACTTGGGTGCCTATATCTGTGAAGGCTGCGGATGTAAACGTCCTGATCTCGACTATCGCTTGACAGAACTAGTTGAGTTGACCAACAATCGCTCTCGCTTTGTTATTGACGGACAAGAATATGGTATCCAAATCGGTGGTCTCTACAATATCTACAACGCCCTAGCTGCGGTTGCTATCGCCCGTTTCCTCGGCGCAGATTCGCAACTCATCAAGCAGGGATTTGATAAGAGCCGTGCTGTCTTTGGACGTCAAGAAACCTTCCATATCGGTGACAAGGAATGTACCCTCGTCTTGATTAAAAATCCAGTCGGTGCAACCCAAGCTATCGAAATGATTAAACTAGCTCCTTATCCATTTAGCCTATCAGTCCTTCTTAACGCTAACTATGCAGATGGAATTGATACCAGTTGGATCTGGGATGCTGATTTTGAACAAATCACTGACATGGACATCCCTGAAATCAACGCTGGCGGTGTGCGTCATTCTGAAATTGCACGTCGTCTACGAGTAACAGGCTATCCAGCTGAGAAAATCACTGAAACAAGTAGTCTGGAACAAGTTCTTAAAACCATTGAAAACCAAGATTGTAAGCATGCTTATATTCTGGCTACCTATACTGCTATGCTGGAATTCCGCGAACTGCTGGCTAGTCGTCAGATTGTTAGAAAGGAGATGAACTAATGGTTTATACTTCACTTTCCTCAAAAGCTGGCAATTACCCCTATCAGCTCAACATTGCCCACCTCTATGGAAATCTCATGAATACCTATGGGGACAATGGAAACATCCTCATGCTTAAGTATGTGGCTGAAAAACTGGGAGCCCATGTGACGGTTGACATCGTTTCTCTCCATGATAACTTTGATGAAAATCACTACGACATTGCCTTTTTCGGTGGCGGTCAAGACTTTGAACAAAGTATTATTGCGGACGACCTACCTGCTAAAAAAGAGAGCATTGACAACTACATCCAAAATGACGGTGTGGTTCTGGCTATCTGCGGTGGTTTCCAACTATTGGGGCAATATTATGTTGAAGCTTCAGGCAAACGCATCGAAGGGCTAGGGGTCATGGGCCACTATACCCTCAACCAGACCAATAACCGTTTTATCGGGGACATCAAGATTCATAATGAAGATTTCGATGAAACCTACTACGGATTTGAGAATCATCAGGGGCCGCACCTTCCTCTCAGATGATCAAAAACCACTGGGACAGGTTGTCTATGGAAATGGAAACAACGAGGAAAAAGTCGGTGAAGGGGTTCATTATAAGAATGTCTTTGGTTCCTACTTCCACGGGCCTATCCTATCTCGTAATGCCAATCTAGCTTATCGCCTAGTCACTACTGCCCTCAAGAAGAAATATGGTCAGGACATCCAACTCCCTGCCTATGAGGACATTCTCAGCCAAGAAATCGCTGAGGAATACAGCGACGTCAAAAGCAAGGCTGACTTTTCTTAAACAAAGTGAAACTATATCAAAGAACCCCGTTATCTTGTCGGAGTTCTTTTTGTCTTTTCTTTTACCCTTCTCCCTTGCATTTTCTCTCATTTTTTGCCAAAATAGAGGGGTAGAAAGAAGGTAGCATATGTCTAAATTACAACAAATCGTAGCATATCTTGAATCAGAAAAACTAGACGTCGCTGTCGTATCTGACCCCGTCACAATCAATTACCTCACTGGCTTTTACAGTGATCCCCATGAACGCCAAATGTTCCTTTTTGTCCTAGCAGATCAGGAACCCCTCCTCTTTGTCCCAGCCCTTGAGGTTGAGCGTGCAAGTAGCACTGTTTCCTTCCCAGTTGTGGGCTATGTGGATTCTGAAAATCCATGGCAAAAAATGAAACATGCTCTTCCACAACTTGACTTCAAACGTGTTGCAGTCGAGTTTGACAATCTCATCTTGACCAAATATCATGGTTTAAAAACCGTTTTTGAAACTGCTGAGTTTGAAAACCTCACTCCTCGTATCCAACGTATGCGCCTCATCAAATCAGCTGACGAAGTGCAAAAAATGATGGTTGCAGGTCTCTATGCGGACAGGGCTGTTAATGTTGGTTTTGAAAATATTTCTCTTGATAAGACTGAGACAGATATCATCGCTCAAATCGACTTTGCCATGAAACGTGAAGGCTATGAAATGAGTTTTGATACCATGGTCTTGACTGGTGATAATGCTGCAAATCCACACGGTATTCCAGCAGCTAACAAGGTTGAAAATGATGCTCTTCTCCTCTTTGACCTTGGTGTTCTGGTCAACGGTTACGCATCAGACATGACTCGTACAGTCGCAGTCGGCAAACCTGACCAATTCAAGAAAGACATTTACAACTTGACCCTTGAAGCCCAACAAGCTGCTCTTGACTTTATCAAGCCGGGTGTGACTGCTCATGAAGTGGACCGCGCTGCTCGTGAAGTCATTGAAAAAGCTGGTTACGGCGAGTACTTCAACCACCGTCTTGGTCACGGTATCGGTATGGATGTCCACGAATTCCCATCTATCATGGAAGGAAACGACATGGTCATCGAAGAAGGCATGTGCTTCTCTGTTGAACCAGGTATCTATATCCCTGGTAAAGTCGGTGTCCGTATTGAAGACTGCGGTGTTGTTACCAAGGATGGCTTCAACCTCTTTACAAGCACCAGCAAAGACTTGCTTTATTTGATTAAAATTCTTCAAAAATCTTCCCACAATAAAACGCATAGTATCAATCTTTCAACACCTGATACTATGCGTTTTTCTTATTTGAAATACTTTTGACTCAGCCTCTTTACTTAATCTTCTTGATACTTTGACTAAGAATAAATCCTACAATCATCCCTACCATATTTTGCATGAAATTTGGTAGAATTTCTGGTAGGGCTGCAGCCCAGCCATTCATCAATGTAGAACCCAAGGCGTAACCCCCTACCATGGCAATCGTTGCTAAGATAAGGCCTAACCACTGAGTTTTTCCTTTAAATCCTGCGAAAAATCCCTGCAAGCCATGGTTGACCAAGCTAAAGAACATCCACTGAGGGTAGCCTGATAAGAGATCAATCAAGAAACCTGCTAGTCCTCCTACTACAGTCCCTTCACGGCTACCAAAGTAGAAGGCCGTAAAGAAGACACCCGCATCTAAAAGAGTTAGAATGCCTGTCGGTGTTGGAATTTTTAAGAAATAACCTAGAACCACAGAGAGGGCGGTTAATAGGGATACAAGGGCAATTTTAGTTGTTTTGGTTTGCTTCATATTGTCTTACTCCATACTGATCTGCTTGTGCAATGGCACGATAAACGAAAGCCTTAGAGCTTTCTACTGCTGGTAAAAGTTCATCACCTTTGACTAGGTGACTTGCAATGCTGGAGGCAAAGGTACAACCTGCACCAGCATTTTGCCCTTGGATGACAGGATTTTCTAGGACTGTAAAGTTTTGTCCATCATAAAAGACATCTACAGCCTTGTCCTGACTAAGGCGATTGCCTCCCTTGATAATGACTGCTGGCGCTCCTAAGTCATGTAATTTCTGAGCTGCAGTTTTCATATCTTCAAGGGTTTTAATCTCTTTGATCTGCTAGTAATTCTGCTTCAGGAAGATTAGGCGTAATCACACTGACATGAGGGAAAAAGCGAATCAGCTCTTGGCAGAGTTCACTGACAGCTATATCGTGCGTTTCCTTGCAGACCAAGACAGGGTCCAATACCACAGGAACTCCTGGGCGTTGCTTGATAAAGTCCAAAGCCTTCTCAGCCACACTGACAGTTGGTAGAAGACCAATCTTAATCCCCCCAAACTCCACATCACGCAAGCTATCTAATTCATGTTGAAAAATGATATCGTCAGTTGGAAAGACTTCAAATCCTTTTTCTGTCAAGGCTGTCAAGCAAGTCACTGCTACAAAACCATGCAAGCCGTTCAAGGTATAGGTAGCCAGATCAGCTGACAGGCCACCACCACTAAAAATGTCATTTCCAGAAAGTGCTAAAATACGATTATTCTTCATAACGAATCTCCTTTAAATACAAACCATTTGGTGCTGCAGTGGGACCTGCAAGTTGCCTGTCCTTTTTCTCCAAGATGAGGTCAATCTGCTCCACTGGCATACGATTATTTCCGATTTTGAGCAGTGTCCCCACCATATTGCGAATCTGCTTATACAAGAAACCATTTCCTGAAAAGGTAAAGGTCAAAAACTGGCCTGTCTCATCAACCCTGAGACTAGCTTCTGTAATGGTGCGAACCTTATCCTCTACACTAGTCCCAGAGGCTGTAAAACCGGTAAAATCATGGGTTCCCTCTAGCTTTTTGATTGCCATCTGCATCCGTTCCACATCGAGTGGATAGGGAAAGTGAGTGGCATAGTAACGGCGCATAGGATTTTTGGGACGGCCCCTGTCTACGATAAACTCATAGGTCTTGCTATGCTTGGCATAACGACAATGAAAATCATCCGTCACGAGCTCAATTGAAATCACATCAATATCTTCAGGGGACTGGGTGTCTAGAGCAAAACGGAGCTTCTCCTCATCCATTTGATAAGGCAGGTCAAAATGAATAACCTGTCCCAGGGCATGAACCCCACTATCTGTCCTACCAGCACCGTGAACAGTAATGGCTTGCCCTTTATTTAACTTGGTCAAGGTTTTTTCAATTTCTTCCTGAACGCTACGCGCATGAGGCTGGCGCTGAAAGCCAGCAAAGGCGTAACCATCATAGGAAATAGTTGCTTTGTATCTTGTCATAACTTCTATTTTATCAAGAAATTAGTCTGTAAGCAAGGTCCTAAAACAAATATTGTCTGGGTACAAAAATCCTAAAAAGAAAAACTTAGGAACCAATCCTAAGCTCTCTTTTGAAGTAGGTACATGACAAAGATAGAGGTTACAATTAACCAAGATCCTAAGATAGCAAAGACCAACATCCCATTGTGAGTTAGTAAGCCAATTGCACCTAGAACAAATGGAGTCGTAAAGGCTCCGAAACTACAGCCTAAAACCGCAAACGAAGTTGCTTGATTGAGGAGTTTAGCTGGAATTCTTTCAGAGACAAGTTGAAAGACCGTCGTCAAGGCTACACTGTAAGCAAAACCAGCCAGAATGCTTCCTGCCACCACCACCCACAAGGATGGAGACAAAGCAATCACAATTTGCCCTAAGCCAAAGGTAATACCAGACCAGAGGAGCAGTTTCTCTTTAAAGATAGAAATCAAGAAAGAGAAACTCACACCAGCCACAATCCCGATTAACTGCATGACACTAAGAACAAAACTAGATAACTGGGCATCTCCAAGCCCTCTTTCCACCATCAAGCTTGGAATACGGATGGTAATAGCTGTATTGGTACAAACTACAACTGCCGCTTCAATAGCTAGGATAAAAATCAAGCCCTTCATTTCCCTAGTTAAGCGACTTGCTTCCTTCTCCTTTTTCTTGACTTCTTTCTTTTCCTTTCCATAAGGGACAAAGAGCAGATAAAGGGTCAGCACCAAAAATCCAGCACTATAGGCTAGGAAGGTAGCTGTCCAACCAAAGGACAACAATTGACCGACTGCCAAGGTGATGAGAGATGCCCCAACGACCTCTGCAGAACCGCGTAGCCCTAACATCTGAATTCGTGTTTTTCCTTGATAGCGTTCACTGATAATAGAAATAGCCTTGGCATTGATCATCCCAACACCCAAACCAAAAAGAATCCGTGTTCCAAAGACAAAGGGATAGGCTTGATACCAGAAGGGAGCTGTTCCACTCAGTGATAAAATCAGCAATCCCAAACTAATCTGTAAGCGTTCAGGAAATATTTTTTCTAAGAAACCATTTAGTAGTAACATAATCATGATTCCAAAGGATGGCAAGCTCGCCAAGAGCTCAATTTGTTCCTTAGGATAACCTTGATAATAGTCAAACATGGCTGGCAGGGCACTCGAGATGGAAAAGGATGTAATCAAAACGAGGGAGAGAGCCAAAATACTGGCCCGTTCTAAAAATTGTTTCATAAAATCTCTTTCTATATTTCTCTTAATCTTCTGCTTTTTTGATAGTTATCAAACAAGCAAGAAAAGAAGAAGCCTCTTTAGTGTATAGACTCCTTCTTAAACTCGAAAATGAATCCCTTGTGTATTAGGATGACTTTCTCTTGATTTGCTTGATTAAGTAGAAGATAAATCCTGCCACCATATAGGCAACAAAGATAATCAGACACCACTTGAACACGACATCCCACCCCTTGTTCACATTCAAAAAGAAGTAAGGGAAGGGACTGACCTTAGAATTAGGAACATCAAGTTTCAGTACCAAGCCATTAAAAAGAGCAAATCATATAAAGCAAGGGTAAAATCGTCCACACAACTGGATCCCAAATCTTGTATTGACCCTGTTTGTCAAAAAAGAGGGTATCTGCTAAAAACCAGAGGGGAACGATATAGTGGCAAAGGAAATTTTCTAGGGTATAGAAATTAGTCGCAATAGGCGCTAATAGGAAATGGTAAATAACACAGGTAATCATGATACTCATGGTGACTCCACCTTTTAAGCGCAAAAGACTTGGTCTTTGCCAGTCTTCACCTAAACGGCTCATAACCTTTAGGAGATAGAGCGTAAAAATCGCGACTAAAAGGTTGGACAGAACCGTATAGTAGAGAAGCATCCCAAAGCCACCATGCTTGGCGATTTCAAGATAAACTCCCGTAAAAGCCGCTAGAAACAAGAAGATACGGCTATAAAATACAAGTTTGTAGTGCTTTGACATACTTAAATTTTCTTCACAAACTCAGATTTGAGTTTCATGGCACCAAAACCATCAATTTTACAATCGATATTGTGGTCGCCTTCTACGATGCGAATATTTTTCACGCGCGTCCCTTGTTTCAAATCTTTTGGCGCACCTTTTACTTTCAAATCCTTGATGAGGGTTACAGTATCACCGTCAGCCAATTTATTTCCGTTGGCATCGATAGCAACAAGGCCCTCTTCTACATCTGCAACTTCAGCAGGATTCCACTCATAAGCACACTCTGGGCAAACCAGTAGGGCACCGTCTTCGTAGACATACTCTGAGTTACATTTTGGGCAATTTGGTAAGTTATTCATGGTTTCTCCTTATCATCATTCACTATTCTTTGAAAATCAAAATTTCTCGAACAGCAACTATTATACCTTAAAATCAGCATTTTGACAAATGAGTCGCCGGAGAAGCAAAGAAAAAATCATGTAACTTTGTCTGCTACATGATTTTTAAAAGATAGTTTATCATGAGTAGTGATACAGAAACTCATGATAGAAAGGGATGCATTTATCTTACAAACCAGGTGCTTGTCCAAGTTCTGCGGTAAGCATCCAGATTGTTTTATCAGTTTCAGTTTTAGCGTCTGAGAAGATACCGTTTGTCACATCATCACCCTCTTCATCAGTAACATCCAAACCTTTTTGGAAGAGTTCTGACAAGTAACGGTAGATAGCAGCACACGTTCCAAACTTTCTTCAACATTGCGGTATTCACCAGCTTCTTCTTCGATTTCACTATTTTGAAGGAATTCTGTCAAAGTTGAGAATGGACTACCTCCGAGTGTAATCAAACGCTCACTGATTTCATCCAATTGACCGTCAAGAGCTTCCATATACTCATCCATTTTTGGATGCCATACAAGGAAACCACGACCACGCATGTACCAGTGCACTTGGTGCAAAGCAACGTGAGCTACATACAAATCAGCAACAGCTTGGTTCAAGACTTCCTTTGTTTTTGCCAATGCTACTGGCGCTGTTTTTGTTAATGATGTTACGTCTTTTACTGCTTCTTTTTTCAATTCTACCATTTTATTTTACCTCATTCATTATTATTTGTAACCACTTCTTAGTGTTTACTCTCTTAGTATACTACTAAGGAAAACCAATAGCAAGCCAAATGACTCACATGAGAAAAGTTGCAATAGACTGATAATTTAAGAAAAGTCTAAGCAGTTTTGATTAGCTGATTTAATCAGATTTACTTGAAAATTGGCTTTGGTAAAGTTCATAATAAAAGCCTTTTTCTTGGAGTGAGCTTTCGTAACTTCCCTGCTCAATAATCTGTCCGTCCTTAAGAACGAGAATCTTATTTGCTTCTTGAATAGTAGAGAGACGGTGAGCGCTGATAAAGCTGGTTCTTCCTTTCATCAAGCGTTTCATAGCTTTTTGAATTAAAAGTTCCAAATGGGTATCAACAGAGGAAGTCGCTTCATTCAAAATAAGAATTTTAGGATTAGCTAGAATAGCAAGCGCGAGGTCAACAATTGTTTTTGCCCGAGAGAAATATTGCTGGAGTCTTGGTTCATCTCCATGTTATAACCACCAGGAAGAGTTCGAATAAAGTGATCTACATTTGCTGCTTTGGCAGCTTCTATTATTTCCTCGTCACTGGCGTCAAGATTTCCAAAACGTAGGTTTTCTTTGATCGTACCTTCATAAAGCCAAGCATCCTGTAAGACAATCCCAAACTGACGGCGGTACTCTTGGCGTGACAATTTGCGAATATTCTACCCGTCAACCAAGATAGAACCTGCTCTAACATCGTAAAAACGTATGAGTAGATTGATCAAGTTTGTCTTACTAGCTCCTGTAGGAAAAACTTCCTATTTCACAAGAACTCTCTAAATAAAAATAAGACAGGCAGTCAAAGTCACCTAGTACTTTTGACTGTCTGTCTGGAATAACTTAGATTATTTTACAAAGTCAAGCAATGCCAAGAAGCTTTCTGCTTCAAGTGACGCACCACCTACAAGGGCACCGTCAACGTCTGGGCAAGCCATGTATGAAGCAACGTTTTCAGGTTTAACAGAACCACCGTATTGAACACGAACTTTGTCTGCAACTTCTTGACCGAAGTCAGCAGCTACAACGTCACGAACAACTTTACACATTTTTTGTGCGTCGTCTTGTGAAGCTGATTTACCAGTACCGATAGCCCAGATTGGCTCGTAAGCGATAACTGAGGCAGCAACTTGTTCAGCAGTCAATCCAGCCAATGCAGCAGATACTTGAGCACCTACAAACTCAGCAGCTTTACCAGCTTCGTAAGTTTCAAGTGACTCACCACAACAGATGATTGGAAGCATACCGTTTGCAAAGATTGCTTTTGCTTTTTTGTTGATATCTTCGTCAGTTTCATGGAAGTAGTCACGGCGTTCTGAGTGACCGATAACAACATAGTCAGTACCGATTTCTTTCAAAACTTGTGGGCTTGTTTCACCAGTGAAAGCACCTGCATTTTCAAAGTAGCAGTTTTTGAGCGAGCAACTTTTGAGGTTTGAACCTTTTGCAGTGACAAGAACAGTTGTCAAATCAAGAGCTGGAGCTGCGATACCTGCTTCAACAAGATCTGATGAAGGAAGTTTTGATGCAACTGCTTCAACGAATGCTTTAGCTTCTTCTGGATTTTTGTTCATTTTCCAGTTACCAGCGATAAATGGTTTACGTGACATTTCACATACCTCTTTTTTCAATTTATTTTCTATTTATTTTATCACAATTAGACACAGCTTGCAAATCTTACTCGGATTTCAAGATTGCTTACATGGATTAATCCTTCCAGAGATCCATGGCATTTCGGAAATCTGCAGATACCTGTGTCAACTGAGGATTGCTTGCTTCTCTCTCTGCTCGCTTAGCCTCAATTTGAGCCACGCTTTTGATACCTTCATGGCGCCAATTTCTCAAAATCGCCTGAATGTACTTCCAGTTTGGTTTTCCATTCAAAACAGCTTTCACGAAGGGCTTCCTTAATCAAGTCAGCACTGGTTCCATCTTCCTTTAGTGTCTTGGTCAAATCCTCAATCTCAAAAAGGCGTCAACAAGCGTCCCAATTCCTGCTGGAAGGTTTCTACCAAATCCTTGAGCTGATTTTTGAGGTGTCAACTGGTCTGAACTTGAATGAGTAGCTCCAAGCAAGTCATCCAAACGTTCCAGAGCCAAACTTGCATCAAAAAAAGCAATTCAATTTCACCATTCAATTCGATGGTTCGATACTGAAGCAGACCCCTTTCCGTCAGATTGGAAATGGCCTGATTGACATCCGAAATTTCCTTGCCAATCCTTTTCAGCAATCTGGCTTGGCGACATTTCATCCAAACCTGTCGTATTTTTGCAAATAGAAAAATTGCCAGACCAGAAAATCATCGCTAGACGGAAAGAGTTCCTTAAAATGCAAGAGAAGGGCACTCGGTAAAACCAAGTTCCCTGATTTAAAAAGCGTCTAAATATGTCATAATTCCTCTTATAAATACCCAAATACGGATGCATCATCTTCTATTTTTTTCTCCAGTCAAAAGGGGTTTCCTGATAGACCGCATAGTTCACCCAGTTACTGAAAAAGAGGGCTGCTGATGAAGACCAACAAAGACAAGGTGTCTGGTTGACATCATCATCCTTAAAGTAATTTTCTGGAATATGAGGATCCAAACCAGCATCACGATCTCGGAAATATTCATTTGCCAAGGTATCACGGTCATATTCCAAATGCCCAAAACTATAAATTTCTCGCAAATCACGACTGGCCAAAATCGAAACCCCAACCTGAGGTCCTTCTGATAAAATCTCAAGATTGGTTTTATTTAAGATCTCTTCCTTGGAAATCTCCGTGTGCCGTGAATGAGGGGATACATAGCTATCGTCAAAGCCTCTAAAAAGAAGATGGCCCTCTTTTAAGGTGTCCTGAGGATAGATACCCGATAACTTACTGTCCATCTGGTATTTTTCCACTCCATAACGCAGATAGAGTCCCGCCTGAGCACCCCAACAGATATGAAGGGTCGAATAGACATGGGTCTTGGACCACTCGATTACCTGACTGAATTCCTCCCAATAGTCCACTTCCTCAAATGGTAAATGCTCAACTGGAGCACCCGTGATAATCATCCCATCAAAATACTCGTCCTTAACTTCAGGAAAAGTTTTATAAAAGGTCTCCATGTGCTCTGAACGAGTTGTCTTAGAACGATGGCTTTCCATATAGAGAAAATCAATATCCAGTTGCAGGGGTGTATTGGCCAAATGGCGCAACAACTGGGTTTCTGTGACCATTTTCTGTGGCATGAGATTTAAAATTAAAATCTTCAAGGGACGGATATCTTGGTGGGCTGCACGTTGATCATCCATGACAAAGATATTCTCTGTCCGTAAAATCTCAACAGCTGGTAATTTTTTATCAATTCGAATCGGCATAACCCTCTCCTAACTGTACTCTTTCAGGAATAATTGCATATGTTTGAAGCCAAATCTCAAACATCTAGTCCTTTTATTATACTGCAAGAAGATATAGTTTTCAATTATACTTTTTCTCTAACTAGCTATAGTCTATTTTTATATCCTAATGTAGAGAAAACAGCCCTAGGGACTGTTTTTCATTAATAATGCATAAGAACTTTGTAATCGTAGTCACCGATTTTTTCACGACCGTTCAATTCATCCAATTCAACAAGGAAGGCACAACCTGCTACAACACCACCAAGTTTTTCAATCATCTCGATAGTTGCCTTAACAGTTCCACCTGTTGCCAAGAGGTCATCTACGATAAGAACACGTTGACCTGGCTTGATGGCATCCGCGTGCATAGTCAAGGTATCAACACCGTACTCTTTTTCGTAGTCAGCAGAAATAACTTCGCGTGGCAATTTACCTGGTTTACGAACAGGTGCAAAACCAATTCCCAACTCAAAGGCAACTGGACAGCCCACGATAAAACCACGAGCTTCAGGACCTACAATCATGTCAATTTTCTTGTCAGTCGCATACTGAACGATTTCACGAACAGCATAGCTGTAAGCATTCCCATCAGCCATCAAAGGACTGATATCACGGAAGGTAATGCCTTCCTTAGGATAATTTTCAATTGTTGCAATGTAATCTTTTAAATTCATCTTTTTCTTTCTTTCAAAGTTTTTACTCTCTATTATAGCATATTTTTTAAGAAAGAAAAAAGGAAAAGTTAACTTCAATAATTATCTAACGATTTGACGATTTATGACTAGCCATAGCAATAAAGCCCAAGTTCTTTTTATTCTTATTAAACATTTTATACATAGTTAAAAACTGCTTTCTATTCTCCTTTTTACAAGCATTTACACAAATTTTCAACGTTCCTAGCCAACCTTCGTCATAAATCATACCTGAAAATTTCATTAAGGTCATTTCACCAGTCAATACTTTCACATCACGATAGCCTGATTCTATCATCACCTGTTCCCAACCATCTTGAGTTAAAGGGCCTACATTTACATGAATTGCTTGTGACAGTTCCTGTCTGACAGACTCTTTAGCTTCCTTAAGAAGCACATCATGTGTCAAAAGAAGACCTTCAGGTTTTAAAACCCTTAGATATTCCATTACACATTTTTTCTTAGCTTGATCGGCTTGCATAGTCAGCATAGCTTCATTTATAACAATATCAAAACTAGCATCTTCATAAGGAAGTTTCATTGCATTAGCTCTTTCAAAACTGATTAAATGAGCAACACCTGCCGTTTCAGCAGATTTTTTAGCCACTTCTAAGGCTTGTCCATCCATATCAACAGCAGTTATCTTACAACCAAAACGCTGTGCCAACTCAATTGCTGTAGTTCCCCTATTACACGCAACCTCTAATATTCTCTTTTCTTTTGAAAATCCTCCTTCCGCAATTAACCAATCTGTGGCACGTTTTCCACCTGGACGTAAGCGTTTTTTCCCCAGTTTTGCTAAAAACTTATGACCTGCTTCTGACATTTGAACACCTCTGTTTTTTCTTCATTATAACATAAAATGATATTGTCTGACAATTCTAATCTATTATTTGATAAACTAGAATCAAAAGCATACAAGCTGCCATGACTATAGCATGAATCTATTAATCACCTCTCTAGTTCTAATTCAATTGCTCATGTAGTTTACGCATATAGGTTACGATAACATATTTGTACTTTAGAGTTGCTGGCCTCCTTATCCGCTATATACGCTTTACTATCACGTGCCTATTCATAGAGCCAAGATTTCTCTATCTCTTTCTCTGCCGATTCTTATTTCCAACGTCAGACTTAAACAGTCTATCCTAATTCCGTTCGATCAGCTACTCACAATAGTTAGACTTGGGAATCACTTTTTGGGTTTACTAGTATATGATCCCACGCAGAGGATTTACACCTCAGATGAACGGAATGTTCGTCGCACCTAAAAAAACGAGTACTTTCGTACTCGTTCTCTGATATAAACTACTGATTAAAGTGAGTTGACGTCAACTTTGATACCAACACCTTGAGTAGTTGTGATAGTCAAGTTTGTTACGTAAGTTCCTTTAGCTGTAGCTGGTTTTGCTTTTTGGATTGTTTCGTTGAAAGCTTTGAAGTTTTCAACCAATTTTTCAGCTTCAAATGATACTTTACCAATGATTGCTTGAACGTTACCTGCACGGTCAGCACGGTAAGTGATTTTACCACCTTTAGACTCTTCAACTGCTTTAGCAACATCCATTGTTACAGTACCAGTTTTAGGGTTTGGCATCAAGTTACGTGGTCCAAGGACACGTCCAAGACGTCCAACAAGAGCCATCATGTCAGGTGTAGCAATAACTACGTCGAAGTCCAACCAACCGTCGTTGATTTTAGCAACAAGGTCATCTTCACCAACAAAGTCTGCACCAGCAGCCTTTGCTTCTTCAGCTTTTGCACCACGTGCGAAAACAAGAACGCGTGAAGTTTTACCAGTACCGTTTGGCAATACCATTGCTCCACGGATTTGTTGGTCAGCTTTTTTAACGTCGATGTTCAAGTTGTAAGCAACTTCTACAGTTGCGTCAAATTTTGCAAAGTTAGTTTCTTTTGCAAGTGCTACAGCTTCTTCTACACTGTATGCTTTTGTGCTGTCGATTTTCTCAAGAGCAGCACGAAGTTGTTTGCTTTTTTTAGCCATTTTCTATTCTCCTTGTAAGTGGTTCAATCGATTTTCATCTCCCACGTCACTTCTCGAAATGATGAAGTCTTGCGGGTTTTCAGTCTATTATTTTTCTTTTCCTACTTCGTTAAGCTCCCTTGCTGTACTCAAGTACAAGCATCAGTCACTTGCCTAGTATGAAAAGCAACTAATAGACTGCTGTGAGATTTTCTACCGTGTTATTGATTAGTCAACAACAGTGAATCCCATAGAACGAGCAGTACCTTCGATCATACGCATTGCAGACTCTACGTTTGCTGCGTTCAAATCTGGCATCTTAGTTTCTGCAATTTCTTGTACTTGTGCACGAGTAACTGTAGCAACTTTAGTTTTGTTAGGTGTACCTGATCCTTTTTCAACACCTGCAGCTTTTTTCAAAAGAACAGCAGCTGGTGGTGTTTTAGTGATGAAAGTAAATGATTTATCTTCGTAAACTGAGATAACAACTGGAATGATCATACCAGCTTGGTCAGCTGTACGAGCGTTGAACTCTTTTGTGAATCCCATGATGTTGATACCAGCTTGACCAAGAGCAGGTCCAACCGGTGGAGCTGGTGTAGCTTTACCAGCAGGGATTTGCAATTTTACAAGTTTTTCGACTTTTTTAGCCATTTTTAAATCCTCCTTTGTGGTTTTGGCGGTAATTAGAGATTTTTACCTCCCACAAGTATGTTTTTCACATACCCATCTATTATACACTATTTATCTAGAATTGCAAGAGAAAAGTTTATTTTTTAATCGACATAATCTCCGCCTTCAAAGCCATAGTATTCTTCCAAACTGAGGCCACTAGCTGCAATCTCTTTAGCCTCTTTTCCGACATAACGAAGGTGCCATTCCTCAGCCATATAGCCTGTTTCCTTTTCCTTACCTTTAAGATAACGGACAACAAAACCATAATCAGCCGCATGGTCCAAGAGCCATTGGGCCGCTTTTTCTTCTGTCACCAAATCACCATTTGTCCCAATCACATCAAAGGCCAAGCCTGTCTGGTGCTCGCTATAGCCAGGGCGGGCAGAGTAACGGTCTGCTGCAGCCTTTCCATCTTTATTGACATAATCTTGATAGAGCTTGGTCTGAGTTTCATAACTTCTAAAACCACTGTAATGGTCACTGATTGGGAAACCTGCCTCTTGCATAGCTTTGATGAGTTTGAGCAACTCTGCTTTTGCTGTTGGATTTTCCCCTGGATTGTAGTCTTTAGATAATGGATAGTGTTTATTTGCTACGATAATTTCATCGTATTTCCCTTGAATACTGTAGTAGTCACCTTTATTAACCACTTCTGCTTTTTTCTGGGTAGCTTCTTGAGACTTATTTCCGACTGTTCCATCAGCTTTGGCTGTTTGTTCTGTTTTAGCTGCTCCATCTTCATTTTTTGCTTTTTCTTGTGAACAAGCTGCTAGACTCAAGGCTAGCAAGGCTGTCAAGACAAGATATCTTTTTTTCATTTCTACTCCTTTATTTCTAATAATTTATCTACTTCTGACGATAAACGTTTGACTAATTGTTTAATCTCATCCGGTTTTGCTTGGCAGGTTTCTGCTGTCATTTCTTCAAAGGGTACCCACCAGACTGGACCACGTCCATTGAGACCGTGACCATTCATATCACCTTTTCGTCTAGGGAAAAGGTGCCAATGAAGATGGGCATCACCATTTCCTAGCAGTTCGATATTCATTTTCTCGGCATCAAAGGCCTTAGCAACTGCCTCTTGGACTAAACTCATTTCCTCTAGAAAACGGATTCTAGTTTCCTTCTCTAAATGATGCAATTCGGTGACATGTTCCTTGGCTAGAAAGAGACTATAGCCTGCAAAATACTGGTGGTCTCCAATCACAATATAGCCTGTTTCTAGTTCTCTCACAAAGTAGGGATTTTTCCCAACTTTAATGAGCTCAATTCTCTGACAAATAAGGCACATATCAATCTACCAAATCGCTCTTAAGATAGGCATCAACCATACGTTCCGTTGCAACCACCGAGTCAATATGGGTACGCTCATATGAGTGGCTAGACTCGATACCAGCACCGAGAAGGGCGTGTTTGACCTCTGCACCTGCAGACATAGCTGCTGAAGCGTCCGAACCATAAAATGGATAGATATCCAGCTTAAATGGAATATCTTGCTCTTTAGCCAAAGCAACCAAATGTTGACGGAAGTCATAGTGATAAGGGCCTGAAGCATCCTTGACACAAATAGACACTGTATATTCATCTGTCTGCTGGTCATCGCCCATGGCTCCCCATATCCACAGCCAGATATTCTACTACCTGAGCAGGAATGTTAGAGTTTGCACCGTGTCCCACTTCTTCAAAAGACTGAAAAAAAGCAAAATGGGTTGTTACTGGCAATTCAATCTTCTCTTCCTTATAAATACGAAGGAGGTTAAGCAAAATCGCTGCACTGACCTTATCATCTAAATGACGAGACTTGATAAAACCTGTCTCTGTCACGACAGTTCGTGGATCAAAGCTGATAAAATCACCCACCTCAATCCCCAAAGAACGAGTTTCTTTTTCATTGGTTACTTTTGCGTCCAAACGCACTTCCATATTGTCTTGCGTGCGTTCTGCAGTTCCTGCATCCTTGTAGACATGGCAAGAAGTTTGGTGGATGAGGATGGTTCCTGATAGCTTTTGACCTGTGCTAGCTACATGAACGGTACAGTTTTCTCCTTCAATCATGTTCCAAGGAAAACCACCGATACGGTCCAATTTGAGACGGCCATCTGCTTTGACAGCACGGACAATAGCTCCAAGCGTATCTACATGGGCAGTCACATAGCGATGTTGTTCATCATTTTGACCTTTAATGGTCACATTGACACCGCCCTTAGCTGTACGAACCGGCTGGTAACCAAAACCTTCTAGAGTCTTGACTAAATAGTCCGAAATCTCACGAGTGAAGCCCGTTGGCGACGCAATGGCTGTCAGTTCTTTAATATATTCTACTGTTTGATTCATTTCTTCACCTCTTTTGCTACCTATTATAACACATTTATCATCGGACTAAAAAAGAAAATCACTCCTGTAGACTTGACTACAAAAGTGATTTTAGTGATTATTCCATTTCAAAAACATCGCTTTCTTGCTTATTTGGTAGAACCAATGAGAGCAAGATTCCGACAACGGCTGGTACTAACCATGGGAGTGATGCCTTGGCAAAAGGAAGAGCGTTGACAAGATTCGCAAGAAACTCAACCTTAAACGAGCTTCCTAATACGCTTGCAATAGCAATAGCTGTAACCACAGCAATTGTCAACTGCATACCTGGTTTTGAAAGAGCTACAAATTTGTTGACAATGACAATCATAACGATAGCAATCGTGATTGGGTACAAGATAACCAGTACTGGAATGGAGTACTTGATAATCGCATCAAGACCCAAATTAGCAATGGCAAATCCAATCAAGGTAAAGGCTGTCGCATAAACCTTGTAGCTGATTTGTGGGAAGCGTTCATTAAAGAACTCAGCTGTTGACACAATCAAACCAACTGTTGTTGTGAAGCAGGTTACGGTAACCATAGCTGCAAGGAAGAGTTGAGCTGTTGAACCAAAGATTTCTTGAGTCGCTTGTGACAAGATGTAAACACCTGGTGTTCCACCCTTCATCGCCTCAGCTGGTACTGGGAAATGATTTCCAAGGAAACCTAAACCGATGTAAAGAGCACTGAAAGCAAGGGCAACAACGATCCCAACCACCCAAATAGTTGAAATGTATTCTTTCTTACTTGAAAATCCAAGTTGTTTCAAGGTTTGAACTGCGATTACGCTAAAGGCAACTGAAGCAAGGGCGTCCAAGGTATTGTAACCTTCTAGGAAACCTGTCCCAAAGGCAGAAGCTTGATAAGCAGCTGAAGCAGCTTGAGGTTGAGGACTTGTTCCACCATATTTGAAAGCTCCTAAAACAACCAAGATAACGATCAAAATCGCAAAGACTGGCGTTAAAATACGTCCAATGCGATCCAAGATTTTTGATGGATTAAGCGAAATCAGATACGCTGCTGCAAAATAAAGAACAGTAAAGACAATCAAGCCAAGTCCTTTATTTGCATCCGACAAAAGAGGGCTAATCCCTACTTCGTAAGCTGTTGTAGCAGTACGTGGGATAGCAAAGAATGGACCGATTGACAAGTAAAGAACTGAGAGGTAAAGAGTCGCAAACCAAGGCGCTATCTTTGTTGAAATCTCGTAGATATATCCTTTAGGATTTAGCGTTCCAATAATAAGGGTCAAGACGGCGATACCGACACCTGAAAAGACAAAACCTGCGATAGCAGGAATAAAATGTTCTCCAGATAGAGCACCTAGAGAAGGCGGAAAAATCAAGTTCCCCGCACCAAAAAATATTCCAAACAGGAGTAAACCTGTTAGGGCACCTTTTTTAGCCATGAAAATCTCCTTCATATTTATAAAATACTGACCTAGTATATCATGAATAGGAGTATGAAAAAAGCTTCACGAAGTAAATATTGAATGTTTTCAAGATTCTTAAAAATGAGAATTATCTAAAAATAAAATTCTCCTACCTAGTCCACACCAAGTAGGAGAATTGCAAATTTTTAAAGTTCTTCGAAGGCCATCATGCCACCTTGTACATTGATAACCTCATAACCTTGTTCTGATAAGAATTGACAAGCACGCGCCGATCTCATTCCAGATTTACAAATAACATAATGTAACTGGTCCTTGTCCAATTGATCATAGGTATCAGTCAGTAGACTCAGAGGAAGATTCTGAGCACCTTCTAAATGAAGAGCGTCAAACTCTTCCACTTCTCTCACGTCCACTAGAGAAAGTTGGTCGTTTTGGTAAAGCTGGTAAAATGCGTCAAAGGTTATTTCTTTCATTCTTTTTCTCCTAATACTCTTCGAAAATCAAATTCAAACCACGTCAGCGTCGCCTTACCGTACTCAAGTACAGCCTGCGGCTAGCTTCCTAGTTTGCTCTTTGATTTTCATTGACTATAAAATGGTTTTAATTCTTTTTTTCAAATCTGGCACCACTTCTGACTCAAACCAAGGATTTTTGGCCATCCAGATTTGATTTCGCGGCGAGGGGTGAACTAGTGGAAAATAGGTTGGTAAGTAGTTCTGGTAATGTTTTACCCGTTCTGTTACCTTGCCACTAATTTTTTCCTGTAAATAGTAGGCCTGGGCATATTGACCAATCAAAAGGGTCAATTGAATATCTGGTAATTCTTGCAAGAGCTGTGGATGCCATTTTTCAGCAAAGCCAGCTCGAGGCGGTAAATCTCCTGACTTGCCATGCCCTGGAAAGTAGAAATCCATAGGCAAAACAGCAAAATATCCTGAATTGTAAAAGGTATCTTCATCCACACCTAGCCAGTCTCTCAGGCGGTCACCACTCTTATCTTTCCAGTAAAGGCCTGCTTCTTGGGTTTTAAGCCCAGGTGCTTGACCGATGATATTGATGCGAGCAGTCTTTGGCGCTGCAAAGAGAGGCTCGATGCCACGCTTTGTATAGGTAGCATTCTGCGGATCTGCCATAATAGCCTGCTTGATTCTTTCAATTTGAGACATCTACTTTCCCTCCAAAAAGAAGTCTAAGCATACAATCTCAGACTTCTATCGTTTATTTGATCAATTCATAAATAGCTTCGGCATAGATTGCTGCTGCTCGGAAGAGATCATCCAAGGCAATAAATTCATTGGCTTGGTGCATGGTATCAATCGAGTCTGGGAACATGGCACCATAGGCAACTCCGCGTTCGAGCAAGCGACCAAAGGTTCCACCACCGATGACTTGCTCGTGACCTTTAAGACCAGTTTGTTTTTCATAAACATTCAACAAGGTTTGGACAAGTGGATCTTCCATTGGCACATAGTGAGGGGTGTGACCATGTTCAGAAAGGCTAACAGAAGCGACCGGCAAGTTTTCTAGGATTGACTTGATTTGTTCTGGACTTGTTCCTTTTGGATAGCGGATATTAAGGGCAATGATATTATCAGCGCTTGTTTCATCGAAGCGGAAGACGCCTGCATTCATAGAAAGGGCACCCATCTTTTCATCCACATGAGCAATCTTGAGATTTTCACCCTCATGGTCGTTCAAGAGAATTTTACCAGCGATGTCAAGGTAGTCTTTGGCTGGACCAGCAAAGTCAAACTGGCTAAGGAAGAGGGCTAGGTAAGTCGCACCATTAACACCTGAAGCAGGCATAGCACCGTGGGCTGATTTACCAATGATGGTAACCTTGTACTGACCGTTTTCTTCTTGGAGTTCTCCTCTGAGTTTGTGTTCTGCAACAAAGGCATCTAGTTTAGCTTGCAAGTCAGCCAAATCACCTGAAACGACTGCTGTTGCTGATTCTGGTACCATATTTTCACGTAAACCACCTGTGAAGCTATGAAGACGGGCAGCACCAGTATTTTCACCTGCAAAGTGGAGGTATTCAGTAATATTTCCTTTTTCACCATTGATGATAGGGAACTCAGCGTCTGGAGAGAAACCAAAGTCTGGTTTGCAAGTCCTACGTGTTCGAAGTAGTAATCCATGTCTGCCCAGCCTGATTCTTCATCAGTTCCGACGATGAAGCGAACTTTCTTAGAAGTTGGAAGGCCCAATTCTTTGATGATTTTCAAACCATAGTAACAAGCTGTTGTAGGACCCTTGTCGTCCGAAGCCCCACGCGCATAAAGGCGACCTTCTTTGATAGTTGGTGTGTAAGGGACTGTGTCCCAACCGCTACCAGCTGGAACCACATCCATATGGGCAAAGATTCCGAGAACTTCTTCTCCTTCACCAAACTCAAAATGTCCTGCATAGTTGTCAACATTTTTAGTTGGGTAGCCATCACGGTCTGCAATTTCAAGGAATTTCTCCAAAGCTTTTACCGGCCCAGGTCCAAATGGATGCTCAGCATCAACCTTGCTGTCATCACGTTCAGAGTTGATTTCCAAAAGGCTAAACAAGTCAGCCAAGAGGTCTTCTTTGCGTTTTTCTACTTCTGCTGTAAAATCAATTGTTGTCATTTCTTTCTTCTTTCTATCTTTTCTCGATGATTTCATCTACTGGCAAGCGGTAACTTGGTTCCAATTTTTCGTCTGTGTAACCCACTGTGATCAAGAGTTCTGGGCGGAAACGGTCTTCAATTTCCAAGACTTCGTTGACTTTTGATTTGTCAAAACCAAGAATCAGATTTGATCCGATTCCTTGGTCTGTAAGAGCTAAAACCAAGTTCATAGCAACCAAACCTGCATTGAGGGCTAGATAGTCGCTGACTTGTTGTTCATTGTAACGGGCAAATTCCGCAGGTAAATTCTTCATGAAATATTGAAGTTGTTCTTCTGAGAAATTCTTTGCACCACCGACACGGGCAATCTTGCGGGCGCGTTTCGCTAAGTCCGTGTCTGTAAAGAGGGCAATAGTTACAGGCGCTGATGATACCTGTTCAAAGTTGGAACCGTAAGCCAATTTTGCCAGTTCAGCATTTCTCTCACGCACCACCACAAATTTCCAAGGCTGGCTGTTGTGGGCGCTTGGAGCCAAGGTCGCAATTTCGATAGCCGTACGCACATCTTTTGGATCAACTGGCTTATCAGTGAAATGCTTAGTCGCATGACGTTTTTTATTTAATTCAAGAAATTTCATAATCGATTTCCTTTTCTAATTCTACTGCTTCCATTCTACCATATTTTGAAAGAGCTTGCAGGGATTTTTCATAGGAAAAGTAATAGCAAAAAAACTGCTCTATGCAGTTTGTAGCAATTATTCTAGTTACTCACTATAAAATTAGCAAATGGAATCATACTGAGATAGCTTCTCCGTTGTCACTTCTTCCAACTTTTTCTTTACCTGGCCTTTTATAGCCGTATCCATCTGTGATTTTATTTTCCCAATAGCGACTTTTGTCTCCTCCGCACTTTCTCTCACTTTTTCTTTATAATCTGTTTGCAAAGAATTTTTTTCTTTTAAGATTACTGTCGCCATTGTATAGATTCTATTCTTCTCCATCATACGATACATCTGACGTAAAGCAAATTCATATTCTTCATCTGTATAATATTCATTTAATGGTGCGAGCATATGACCTCCTTAAATCTCCGATTGTCTGTTCTAACTCATCTTGCTTTTTACGATAATCTCTGTTTAACAAATCCTCTTGATACTGCAATTCATCTTCTCTACGCCTACACGCAAACTGAGAATCCTCCATCAATTGTTGTAAACTCCTATAAAACTGTTCTCCATCTTGGTAACTATATTGTCCTTTTTGAAGAAAAGCAGTCATCTTGCTAGCTTCGTCATCGACGATTCGGGCAAGGCGGTCTCGACGTTCATAGAGTTCGTTGCGTTGATTTGTAAAAGTTGCTTTCTGCCTTAAATACTCATCTTCCAAATCATAATACTCTTTTTCTTTTGCTTTTAACTTTTGGAAGACTAAATCCGACTGTTCCATTTTCTAAATTCTCCTGCCAATTCCTTATCTGTGGCTAGTTTATTCTCAATGACTTGGATAATCTGTTGGTTAAGGGTATCAAACTCTGTGGCTAGTTTTTCAGCTTTTTGATTCATTTGCTCAAAATCTTGCTCAACTGAACCGACAATCGTAGCCTGAGTCACACCCGCAGACGCAAAAGTCGATAGGACTTCATCATAACTCAGGTATCGGAAACTACTAAAGTCAAGCTGATTCCATAGTTCTTGTGCTTTTGACACCACCTCCTCTTGAAGGTGCTTGACGTCGTCTGCACCAGCTCGAGCTGCATTAGCCATTCCTTCCCCTAGAGCCATTCCCTGCAAGCTATCCAAGTATATCTCTTCCCTACTTGACAAACCATCTACCGAGAGGTAGCTTTTGATTTTTTGGTAGCGGTACATACCTGCTGTTGCTGCTGCTAGCGCTGTTACTTTGAGATTTGTGACACGTTTTCCATCCAAATCAACTAACTGGCCATTCTCATCAAATCGCCACTGGGACAAGTTATGATATTCTAACTTGTTACCCCAGTTATCTTTTGCAGGGTAGATGTAGGGAAATATAGCTGTTTGAGTCGTATTTCCCGTAATATTGCCAATAACATCATACTTATGACGGTAATTGCGAAATTGTTCTGGATGTTCTTGCATGTACTTGATTTCTTCTTTCGAAATCAAGTTATGAATATCTGGCCCATTATACCCAACATTAGCATAACCTCTCTTTAAAGCGACATACATAGCCAGAGACTCTCCAAGCGAATGCCCCGCAGTTGTAATTTTAGCAGAGGGATAAGTTTTTTCGATTTCTTCCGCAAAACTCAGAGCCGTTTGAAATTGAGATTTTCTAAATGTCTTTGTTTTTAAATCCGACAACACCTGTCTATCACCAAATCCTATTGATTGGATATCTGTTTGGATGTCAAGCCGATCGTCTTTATTCGTCCCTGCATAAGCGATCACTACATGACTATAATCCACATTCCCATTTTTATCCACAGGAGCAACCGCCATCGCCTGCATACCGTTGGAAGTGTTGTCTACGGGTTTAGAGATTACTTTAAACTTACCCAATTCTACATTATCTGGATTATAATAATACTCTTCACCTTCTTTAGGATGATACATCACATCATTTCGCTTTTTCTCAACCCAATATGATTGCTCTGCTATCCAATTGATTTTTTCTTCCGTAATTCCCATTTATTCTCCTAAATAATTTATCGTGATGTCATTCATACTAATATCTTGTATCGCTAAAGGTTGACTTCTCTGGAAAACTTTAAAATCAGAAACAGGGTTAAGACCCAATGAATCCGTATCATTATCAAGTCTTTGTAAGTCTCTAAAAGGAATCGTCGTTTCCTTATTTAGTCCATTTTTTCTTAATTCAATATTTAATAAATAAGTACCAGTTTTCTTATCCTTGGTAAATTCTATAAATTTTACTGAATCTACATCATATCCTTTAATAATTCTTTTAACAACATTATCCTGTTGCGTTTTTGTCAAAGTTAATTTATTATCAAAAATTTTACCATTTGGATGATTTAAACTAAACATCACGATTCCTCCTATTACACAAATTACTAAAGCAATAATACCCCATTTTTTACGCTTATTCATTAACACACCTCCTTATATCATTCTATAAAGCAACTAGCCCCAGTTACCTTATAGTATAACATAAACAGCTATTTTAACTAACATTAGCGTAATCCAGCACCGTCACAAATTGAGAATCTACTACTTTCGCAGAATTTAGACCTGAACGAGACTGTAGTTTATCCCTCCCAAGCCCTAAAGACTGTACATCCGTACCAAGATCCTTTATGTCATCTTTATTCGTCCCTGCATAATCAATCACTACATGGCTATAATCCACATTCCCACTTTTATCCACAGGAGCAACTGCCATCGTCTGCATACCGTTGGAGGTGTTATCTATGGGTTTAGAGATTACTTTAAACCGATCGTTTGCAACTAATCGTCCCTCCTGAATAGGATTACTCACCTTACCAGAGTCAACATCGTAAACATCGTCTACTATATATCTGTAATCTTCTTCTGTAACCATATAGTTATCTCTCCTCTAAGTAGATAATTTTTACTGCTATATCATACCCAGCTTCTTCTTTGTATTCTCTCTTTATGAATTCTGTTGGTGAATAATTAGAACTTCTTATTTTTCCATTCTCATTTAAAGAATCTATTTTGACAGATATATCATATTGATCATTTACTTTAGCAGTAATCCTCCAACTCCCGGTGCTTTCATTTCTTTGAAATTCAACAAACTTCACTCTCTCAATCTTTTGTCCATCAGCTAAATCATAGTTACTAACTAAAAACTTTGCTACCCTATCCTGTTCGATTCTCATTTTCTCTTCCAATGTTTTTTCTTTTTGTTGATTCAAACTAAACATTATAACTCCTCCTATAATACAGATTACTAAAGTGATGATATTCATTTTGATTCGTTTTTTCATAGTAACTCCTTGTCTAAGTCATTCTTTTTAAAGAAAGGTAAGATGAAGTTTTTATAAAATCCCAATGTAGCTACTGATAAAAACAAACAATCAACCACAATAATTGCAACAGATAACCACGGTGATAATGGAATTTTATGTCCTGCTGTATCAGTAATCCTCTCCAAATGAAAATTTCTAAGAACCAAATAAAGATAATAACTGTTCAATAGACTTGCCACATAACCAATCAAAACCAGGGATTTCAAGTTTGTAAATATCCATATACCTAATAAGGGAAGGAATATTATCAACAAGGGAATACCCCAGAAAATAAATGTCAAAAAAAGAAACGTTGGACCATTCCATAACCAGAGACAATAAAGAAGACATAGATAAGAAACGATATAGACTATCCCTAATATATTATTGCTTATTTTAACCATAATTTCCTCTCAATCCATCTCCGTTTATTATATCATATCTCATCTCTATACTACTATTAGATTAGATAACTAATTTTTATATTATCAATTGTCTTTGTATAAGGAGCATCCGTCTCGTCAACAGACATGTCTTCTAAATAATATCCAGATGTCCGTATAACATCCCCAAAAGCATCCTCTGATAGGGATATTGTTGCCTCTCCATTGATTACAAGTGTTATTCGCCAGGTCCCTGTTGTTTCATTTTTTCTGAATTCTATGAATTCTATAGTTTCAATCGGATTCTGTGTTTTTAATTTTACTCTATTAACTACAAATAATGCTACCCTATCCTGTTCGATTCTCATTTTCTCTTCCAATATTTTTTCTTTTGGATGATTCAAACTAAACATTATAACCCCCCCTATAATACAGATTACTAAAGCAATAATACCCCATTTTTTACGCTTATTCATTAGCACACCTCCTTATAACATTCTATAAAGCAACTAACCTCAATTACCTTATAGTATAACATAAACAGCTATTTTACTGAACATTGGCATAACCTCGCTTCAAAGCGACTTACATAGCCAGAGACTCTCCAAGCGAATGTCCCGCAGTTGTTATTTTAGCAGAGGGATACGTTTTTTCGATTTCTTCCGCAAAACTCAGAGCCGTTTGAAATTGAGATTTTCTAAATGTCTTTGTTTTCGAATCCGACAACATCCGTCTATCACCAAATCCTATGGATTGGATATCTGTTTGGATGTCAAGCCGATCATCTTTATTCGTTCCAGCATAAGCAATCACTACATGACTATAATCCACATTCCCATTTTTATCCACAGGAGCAACCGCCATCGCCTGCATACCGTTGGCGGTGTTGTCTTTTACTTCTACAACTTTAAAGTTCCCTAAATCTCTCTTTTTGGGATTAAATGGATATGTTTTATTTGCCTCAGGTGTATAATCCTTGTCAGTCTTCAATTTATCAACCCAGTACACTTGCTCTGCTATCCAATTATATTGTTCTTCTTTTACTTTCACCTTTTATTATTCTCCCAAGTATTGTACTTGTATATTATCTATAGAAACATTTTCCTTCTCTGCTATCACATGATTTTTTTCAATCGCTCTAAATTTTTCAATCGGACCAAGGACTACAGATTTTTCTTCGTCGTTAAATTCATCTATTTCTCGAGTAGTCAGTCCTGTATGATACTCGTCATCTAATTCAAACAATAAATGATATGAACCTGTTTTTTTATCTTTGTTAAATTTATTAAATTTAATTTTATTAAAATCATAATTTCTTGCTATCCACTTTACCACATTATCCTGTTGCGTTTTTGTCAAAGTTAATTTATTCTCAAAATTTTTACCATTTGGATGATTTAAACTAAACATCACGATTCCTCCTATAATACAGATTACTAAAGCAATAATACCCCATTTTTTTGTGCCTATTCATTGACACACCTCCTTATATCATTCTATAAAGCAACTTGATCTTAATTACCTTATAGTATAGGACCAATAGTCGCTCTGGTCTTGTGCATTGAATTCAAGATTAGCATAGTTCACTCGCGATTTCCTTTTCTAATTCTACTGCTTCCATTCTACCATATTTTGAAAGAGCTTACAGATGTTTTTTATGTTTAAGATTTTTTATTACAGTCATAAAAAATATATATTGGTTCATCAGGAACATTTCTGATAAACTAGCAAGTACTTTACATTTGAATGGAGATATTATGAAAAAATTTAGCCTATTATTAGCCATCCTCCCATTTTTGGTTGCCTGTGGAAATCAAACTACACCCAAAGAGACTAGTTTTCAAAAGACAATCGTCGTTGCTACAGCTGGTGATGTGCCACCATTTGACTACGAAGACAAGGGCAATCTGACAGGCTTCGATATCGAAGTTCTAAAAGCAGTAGATGAAAAACTCAGCGACTACGAGATTCAATTCCAAAGAACTGCTTGGGAGAGCATCTTCCCAGGACTGGATTCTGGTCACTATCAAGCTGCAGCCAATAACTTGAGTTACACAAAAGAGCGTGCTGAAAAATACCTCTACTCACTTCCAATTTCGAACAATCCCCTCGTCCTTGTCAGCAACAAGAAAAATCCTCTGACTTCACTTGACCAAATCGCTGGCAAAACAACGCAAGAGGATACTGGAACTTCAAACGCTCAATTCATCAATAACTGGAATCAAAAACACACTGACAATCCCGCTACTATCGATTTTTCTGGTGAAGATATCGGTAAACGAATTTTAGACCTTGCTAACGGAGAGTTTGATTTCCTAGTCTTTGACAAAGTATCCGTTCAAAAGATTATCAAGGACCGTGGATTAGACCTTTCAGTTGTTGATTTACCTTCTGCCGATAGCCCCAACAACTATATCGTTTTCTCAAGCGACCAAAAAGAGTTTAAAGAGCAATTTGATAAAGCGCTCAAAGAACTCTATCAAGATGGAACCCTTGAAAAGCTCAGCAATACCTATCTAGGTGGTTCTTACCTTCCAGATCAATCTCAATTACAATAATACTCTTCGAAAATCTCTTCAAACCACGTCAGCTTTATCTGCAACCTCAAAGCTATGCTTTGAGCAACCTACGGCTAACTTCCTAGTTTGCTCTTTGATTTTCATTGAGTATAAGATATACTAAAAGCGATTGGACCAGCCAATCGCTTGTTTAGTTTGCATTGGTTATTTTAGGAAACTCTTACAAAAAATCAAAAAAATTCTTCACATCCTCTACATACCCATGCTTTTCTATTAAGCTTGCTAATAGTTCCAAATTGTGCCCCTGATAGTTGTCTTCTCTTCGTAGTTCTTCATACATTTCGATAAAGGGAAGACCCTTGGACTTGGCCAGTTCTAACTCCGCTTCATAATCATAAGCGACTTTACGAAATAGGATATTTACCAATTCCCCATCTTCAACTTCTATCACGGCATACTGGGCACGGTGATTTTTTAACGCCTCCCAGTTAAAATAGGGCATACCAATCGTACCTGGATTGATGATTTGTTGCCCTTGACTTCCATAACGAAGTAACTGCTTGTGAACATGACCATAGACTGCCACGTCCGTTTCCGCATCTAGCAGTTGGTCAAATTTATCTGTATCATTTCCAACCAACAAGTCACCTCCATAATTTTTGTCAGGTAAATTATGAGAGAGAGAAAAACGCAGTCCCTTAACTTCTTTCTTTTCCAGCAATGGTAAGCTTCGTAGCCAGACAATCGTTGCAGGATCCATTCGCTCCATCAAAAACTGGGTCATTCGCATTGACTGGATTTCTTGTGGATCTTCCAAACCGTATTCACCATCCAAGGCCTCAAGGACACAATCATCCCAATTTCCTCGAACACTGGCTGTGATAGGAAGGTCCTTTAGCAGGGCTACCAAGTCATTTACACCTGGACCAGGAAGAAAAATATCTCCCAGAAGCCAGTATTCACTGACTCCTTGGTTTTTAGCATCTGCAATCACTGCTTCTAGGGCAGTTGTATTGCCATGAATATCTGATAAAATTGCGATTTTATGGTTCATGATGTTTTTCCTTCCGTTTAGTAATCTACTCTTTCTTCCGCCACTTGAGGCAATTCCACTTCTTCCTGCGGGTTCAACTTCCTCTGCACAGCTTCTGCAACGGCTCTAGGTACTCCAACTTCGACAATCTCATCCACACTGGCTTCCTTGATTTTGGTCAAAGACTTGAAATGCTTCATGAGATTCTGCTTGCGTTTAGGTCCTAGACCATCAATCCCATCCAATTGAGATGAAAAGGAATTTTTAGAGCGCAGTTGACGGTGGAAGGTAATGGCAAAGCGGTGGACCTCATCTTGAATGCGTTGGAGGAGGAAAAATTCCTGAGAATTACGAGATAACTCCACCACCTTCAGAGGATCTCCAAAGAGCAATTCATGGGTTTGGTGCTTATCATTCTTTTGCAGACCTGCAATGGGGATATCCAAACCCAGCTCCTCTTGAATGACTTGCTTGGCGATATTGACTTGACCTTGTCCCCCATCGATGACAATCAAATCTGGAGGAGTCAAACCGTCACGCTGTACTCGACCATAGCGCCTGCGAATGACTTCTCTCATACTGGCATAGTCGTCTGGCCCGACTACGGTCTTGATTTTATACTTACGGTAATCTTTCTTACTAGGTTTTCCGTTGACAAGACAACCATGGCTGAAACAGGACTGGTCCCCATGATATTAGAGTTATCGAAGGATTCGATGCGGACTGGAGTTGGGATTTGGAGCAAACGACCTAGATTTTCAATAGCTCCTTGTGTCTTTTCGACAGATTTTTCTAACAAATTGAACTTCTGCTCTAGACTGACACGGGCATTTTTGATGGCTAGATTGACCAGCTGCTTTTTCTCTCCACGCTGGGGTTTGAGAATCTTGGTATTCACCAAGGCCTTAACGGCTTCTTCGTCAATATCCTGTGGAATCAGTACCTCATTGGGAACTAGGTGAGATTTTTCTTGATAAAATTGTCCCACATAGGTTAAGAAGTCCTCGTCCGGATCATTGTAGTAGGGGAAAAGATTGACATCGCGCTCAATGAGCTTGCCCTGACGGACAAAGAAAACCTGCACACACATCCAGCCCTTGTCCACATAGTAGCCAAAAACATCGCGATTTTGGAGATCCTTAGCCATGACCCGTTGCTTGGTTCGAAGCGTTCCAATGGCCTGAATCAGGTCACGGTATTCTGCCGCACGTTCAAATTCCATAGTCTGGGCTGCCGTTGCCATCTTTCCCTTGAGGTCATCAATAATTTTGTCATCTTGCCCTTTTAGGAAATCAGAAACCTCCTGAGCCATAGACTTGAAATAGTCCTCATCCTTCTTACAGATGGTGTGGGCCATACATTGTCCGATATGGTAGTAAAAACAGACCTTAGATGGTGGATTGGTACACTTACGAAAAGGAAAAATCCGATCCAGCAACCGCTTGATTTCATTGGCTGCGCCCACGTCTGGATACGGTCCAAAGTAGAGACCTCCGTCCTTTTTAACCTGACGGGTGATAATCAAACGAGGATAGCGCTCATTAGTGATTTTGATGAAAGGATAGGACTTATCATCCTTGAGCATGATATTGTACTTGGGCTTGTTTTCCTTGATCAGATTGATTTCTAGGAGAAGTGCCTCAATATTGGACTCAGTAACGATAAATTCAAAATCCACAATTTCAGACACCAGAGCCTCTGTTTTGGTATCATGACTTCCACGGAAATAAGACCTCACGCGGTTACGCAGATTTTTAGCCTTTCCTACATAGATAATGGTGCCGTTTTTATCCTTGTGAATGTAGCAACCAGGGCTGGTCGGCAAGAGCTCTAGTTTTGATTTAATCAAGTTATTCATAGTTCCATTATAGCAAAAAAGTAGGGAAAAATAGTCCCCTACTCATTAGTCTCATATATTTTTCGAAGTCTTTCAACATCCTCTTCCTGGATACCATAAAAGGAACCTGCTGGTTGCATCACAGACTTCTCATCTGTATGGTCCAAGCCAATCGCATGACCCAACTCATGTTCCGCCGTATGGACAATGCGCTCATAGGAATAGCCATAGTTAGGATTGGACAGATAATAGTGATTCAACCGCACCGTGACAGACAAGAATTGTCCCGTTAAGAGATTAGTCTGACTTTCCGCCTCTCCTGCCACAGGAGTGCCTCCGTCATTCATCTCCGTAGCTATAATATCTGCCTTGCTAGACTCTGTCACGATTTCAAAGTTAAAAGCACCTGTTTGATTCCAGTTCTGAATCGCTTCTACATAAGCCTCTTGAAAACGTGAATCCATCTGGGGATCCAAGTAAATACGAGCAGAAGCCTGTGGCCATCTTCCTTCAGAATGCTGGTGGCTATCTGTCTGGTTCAACTTAGGCAGTTGCCCTGTTTTTTCCCATTGGTCGATACTTTGTTGACCAATCTTGACTGACCGTTCTGCTTGCTTTAGCGCTCCTTGAAAATCCCCGTTCAGATACCAGAGAAATCCAAAAGCAAGAGTGCATAAAAGAAAAACAATCCAAACCAGGCGCCAAAACAAACGCCACACAAAAGAAAAGAAAGCTCCTATCAAACGAAAAAGCCAGCGCATGTCCCTCCACCTTTCTAGAAAATAAAGACTATTTTACTAAAACAAGCTGAAAGAAAACTAAATTATAATAATCTCTCTTCTAATTTGAAGTCAATTGGTAGGGTTGCTAAAAAGACTTCCAATTGTTTTTCCCAATAATACCACTCATGCGTTCCAGCGCTATGGCTATAGGTCACATCAAAACCTAGTTTTTTGAGATTTTTCACTGCTAGATTATTGGCTTCATACAAGAAATCCTGCTCGCCACACCAAGCCCACAGCTTGGTCTTTTTATCCGATTTTTTAGCCAGACTTTCAAGAGAATAGGGACTAGTTGTCCAGTCTTTAATCTCCCCAAAAACACCTCTCCAGTATGCTGGCGTTCCCAGATCTTGGCTTTCAGGAGAAAAATCTTGAAAGCTAAGGGCGCCTGAGAAGCTAGCTGCATGAGAAAAACGATTTGTAGCAAGAGCCAGTTTGAAACAGCCGTAGCCACCCATAGAGAGACCAGCGATAAAGGTCTTTCACGTTTACTAGTCATATTAGGGAAGAAACGTTTCAAAACCTGTGGTAATTCCTCTGCTAGAGCTGTGTAATAGTCAAAACCATACTGGGTATCGGTGTACCAACCGTTGCTGGTATTGGGCATGACGACGATGAGATTGGTTCCTCGAAGCAAGCGTTCTACATTGGTCCGCTTGAGCCAACTATTATGATTGCCAGACATCCCGTGCAAGAGGTACAAGACAGGGATATCTGTACACTCTGGTTCTTCCACTCGATTGACATCGGGGTAAAGAACATTCACTCCCCACTCCATATCCAAGACTTGTGAGTAATACTCAATTTTCATTACTGCCATAATTTTTCCTCTATTTTTCTATAAGAAAAAGCCGAAATTCGACTTTCTCTCCGTTTATTTCAACGATTATTTTGCTTCCATGACTACTGGTAGAATAGCTGGACGACGCTTGGTTTGATCAAAGAGATACTTGGTCAGATTATCCCGAACCTTCCCTTTAAGGTCTGCCCAGTCAAAGTCATCCCCTTGAAGATAGTCTTCTACCGTTTGGTTAATCAATTCTGAACTTTCACGGAGAATATCGCGACTCTTCTTGAGATAAACAAATCCACGCGTGTGAACACGAGCCTTGGCCACAATTTTCTTCTCACGACGGTTAACGGTGATTGCTACGATGAAAATACCATCCTCTGACAAGACCTTACGGTCACGAAGGACTACATTACCAACATCACCGATGGCATTTCCATCAATCAAGACATCGCCTGCCGAAACCGCGCCAGCTGGGACAAAGTCCCCATTCTCATAAGCCATGCTGGTTCCCTTTTTAGGAATGAAAATGCGTTCTGGCAACATCCCGACCGCCATAGCAGCCTTAGCATGGGCATCTAACTCACGGTATTCCCCTTGAATTGGGAAGAGATACTTAGGTTGCAAGAGATTAATCATCAACTGCAAATCACGCGCATTTCCGTGCCCTGACACACGCAAGCTTTGGGTGATCAATTTGACAACACCTCCAGCTTGGTAAATCATATTTTCCACACGCGCCATAACTGCTTCTTTAGCAATAGACGGAGTGGTTACGATATAGACCAAATCACCGTCCTTGATTTCCACATAACGGTGGCGACCAATCGACATTTTACGAAGACCATTGATTGGCTCACCCATACGACCTGTCTCAAGGATAATCAACTCATGGTCTTCAAAGCGAGACATATCTTTTGGCTTAATCAAAAGACTTTCGTTAGCTAGGGATAATTTCTTGAGGCGAATAGCAGTACGGACGATATTTTCAATATCAAATCCTGTCAAAACCACACGACGACCTGTTGCATCCGCAGCGTCAAACACCTGCTGGATACGAGAGAGGTTGCTAGCTACTGCTGCAACGATAATACGTCCATCCCAGTCCGAAATGGTTTGAGTGATTTCGTCCCCAACTTCACTTTCGCTAGCCACTTGGATATTGCTATCTGCATTGGCTGAATCGCTAAGCAGAGCTAGAACTCCATCACGACCGATTTCTGCCAAACGAGCGAAGTCTGTCGCATAGGATTCACTAGCTGTCTGGTCAAATTTGAAGTCACCTGTATAAACGATGCTACCTTCAGCTGTCTTCAAGACAACACCCAGACTTTCTGGAATAGAGTGAGTTGTACGGAAGAAGGACACCACAGTTCCTCCAAAATCAATCTCCGTATCCTCATCGATAACATGGAAATCATTAAATTTCTTAACTGTGTCATTTCCTTTGACAAAGAGTTTGGCCAACTCAATGGTCAGCTCAGACCCAAATACAGGCACCTTGGCTTCAGCCAAAAGATAAGGTAGAGCACCAATAGCATCCGCATGTCCATGGGTCAAGAAGACCCCTGCGATACGGTCACTATTTTCAAAAAGGTAGTCCATATTTGGAATGACGACATCCACCCCTAGTTGTTCATTTTCAGGGTATTTCAGACCTGCATCCAAAACGAAAATAGATCCATCGATTTCAGCGATATACATATTTTTCCCGTTTTCACGTACACCACCAAGTGTTGTTAAACTGATATTACTCATTTTTCCTCCGAAAGCTTAATTATCTTGATTATAGGGTTGCTTGCCCTCTTATTCTAAAAGCACTACTTTTAGCCGAATCTTTTCCTACCATTATACCATTTTTTTGATGATTTTCAAAATGAAGATTTGTTTTCAAAAAAGAGCTGGTTGCCCAACTCTTTCCTATCTGCTATTCTTTTTTCATTAAAAAGTCATAAATTTCTTGCACGGTACCCAACGCCATCATTTCTTGGTCTTTAACGGTTTGTTTGAGATTTGGTAAATCTGACTTTCTCCGATTTCTCTCTTTGGCGCTTCTTTATTGACTGTCATAACCCCATCTTTGATTACCACAAAACCTAATTCTTCAAATATTTGAATCATTTTGACCAGCAAGATTTGCTGAATATTAAGATAAGCTGCCAAATCTTTCAGCTTGTAGCGAATATCAAACTCTGGAAACTGGTAGATGGTCTTGTACAATTTGGCAAACTGCTCTCTAGTCCCATAGCCTGTCAGATAGTAGGCCTTGTCAATGTCATTTTTGAAATAGACAGCAGAGAAATTCTGTTCCTGAAAAATGGTCTTCAACAGAGTAATATCCTCAGGAATGGTTTTTACAACAACTGCGTCACTAGCTACTAAATCTGGTAATTCTCCAGCAAAATCCAAGACTGGAACTCCCTCTGGCAAGACTGCATTCTTCCCACGGATGTTAAAAAGTTGAACACCCTCCACACGCGCATCCACCATCATCAACTGGAGGGCAGTTTGGCCATTCCATTGGTTGACAGACAATTTGACTGCCAGTTCTAGATTCTTGGTTTGAGAAAACTCTGTTGCCCATTTTCCTTGACCAAAGGCTACCACTTCAAAACTCGCTTCACCCTTAGAGATTTTCAACTTGAGATGAGCATTGCCTGCCCCCATGGTACGGGCACTTTCGACCTGAAAATCTTTGATATAAAAGACAGGTTTCTGATTGTCCATGCCAAAAGGTGCCAAACGTTCAAAACTTTTGACCGTTTCCAAGCTAAGTGTCTCCAAATCCAGCTCTTCATCTAAATTTAACTTGTTCTTGCCAGCAGCATCTGCACCTTTTTCACGAACATAATTTTCCAAGACTTGAGATAAATCTGAGAGTTTCTCCACTTCCAGCGTCATCCCAGCTGCACCAGCATGGCCACCAAAGGCGATGAAGAGGTCGCGATGAGGATCCAGAGCCTCAAAAATATCCACTGCTTCCACACTACGAGCACTACCCTTGGCACGACCGTCTTCTATATTGAGAACGATAACTGTCTTCCCTAGTTCTTCCAACAAACGACCAGCCACGATACCCAGAACCCCAGGATTCCAGCCTTCCTTGGCCAAAACCTGGACCTTCTTTTCAGGATCCACCATAGTCTTGGCCTCTTCATAGATAGACTGGACGATCTCCTTGCGCTCTTCGTTTTTCTGATGAATCATAAGGGCAATCTCATGCGCCTCCTCATCATCAAATCCAGTCAACAAATCAATGGCAGGATTGGGATCATCCAAACGCCCCAAGGCATTCAAACGAGGGGCAATCTGGAAACCAACCGTTTCTTCTGTTACTTCGTTGGCAGCAATCCCAGCCATATCCAGCATTTCTTGCAAACCAATTCGTTGAGTATGTCCCAACATTTCCAAACCATATTGAACTAGAATACGGTTTTCATCCGTCAAACTGACCATATCTGCAATGGTACCAATAGCAACCAAATCAAGCAATTCCACTTGCACTTCTTCTAACAAAGCACAAGCCAACTTGAAAGCCACTCCACAGCCAGCCAAATATTTGAAAGGATAGTCCGCATTTGGATGCTCAGGATGGACAATAGCATAGGCATCTGGTAAGGTTTCAGGCATGGAATGGTGGTCAGTCACAATGACATCTACTCCCATAGACTGAGCCAATTCAATAGCCTCGTGACCCGCAACCCCATTATCCACCGTCACAATCAAGGAAATTCCTTCTTGCTCAATAAAGTATTTGTAGACACTTGCATTAGGTCCATAACCGTCTGTAAAACGATTGGGCAAGTAAACACGGCACTCAGCACCAAGCTGTTCCAAACTTTCCTTAACAATAGAAGCCGAGGTCATGCCATCCGCATCGTAATCTCCGTATATGAGGATATTTTCCCCTTCTTCAATGGCCTGACGAATCCGTTCCACTGCCTTGTCCATATCATGGAGCAGATAAGGATCATGTAAGTCCTCCAAGGAAGGTTCTAAAAACTTTTTCAGACTTTCTTGGTCCTGAATCCCTCTCTCAAACAATAACCGAGCCACCTCAGGACCCAGTCCAGCCTTCTTGGCTATTTTTGTAAAATCCGCATCTTCTACCTGCGGGGCAAACTGCCATTCATAAGTAGGTGTTATCAAAAAGACATCCACTCTTTCTAAGAATTCTATTGCTTCATTATAACATGATTTAGGCTTTTTCTCTATCCTGATTGCTTTCTACAAAAATTTTACTAACTTTTTCCTGATATGATTTGACAAGACAAATCTTTTGGTGTAGAATCATGTTATAAAATCTAACACAAAGGAGATTCCTTATGGCTTTAGTAGAATTTGAACACGTCGAAAAATATTACGGAGACTACCACGCTCTCCGCGACATCAATCTCCGTTTTGAAAAAGGGCAAGTCGTTGTACTCCTAGGCCCTTCTGGTTCTGGGAAATCCACTCTTATCCGCACCATCAATGGTTTGGAGGCTGTTGATAAAGGAAGTCTTCTAGTAAATGGTCACCAAGTTGCTGGTGCCAGCCAGAAAGATTTAGTACCGCTTCGCAAGGAAGTTGGTATGGTTTTCCAACATTTTAACCTCTATCCCCACAAAACAGTGTTAGAAAACGTAACACTTGCGCCTATAAAAGTTCTAGGAATTGATAAAGAAGAAGCTGAAAAAACAGCCCAAAAATATCTGGAATTTGTAAATATGTGGGACAAGAAAGATTCTTATCCAGCCATGCTATCTGGTGGACAAAAGCAACGGATTGCCATTGCACGTGGACTCGCTATGCATCCGGAACTCCTCCTCTTTGATGAACCAACATCTGCCCTTGACCCAGAAACCATCGGCGATGTTCTGGCAGTTATGCAAAAATTAGCCCATGATGGTATGAATATGATTGTCGTTACCCATGAAATGGGCTTTGCCCGTGAAGTTGCTGATCGTATCATCTTTATGGCTGATGGAGAAGTGTTGGTGGATACGACAGATGTTGATGACTTTTTCGACAATCCAAGCGAACCTCGTGCCCAACAATTCCTCAGCAAAATCATCAACCATGAAAGTGACAAAGTCAAATAAGGAGGCGCCTATGAAAAAGAAATTCTTTTTATCAGCATTATTGATTAGCCTTTCGGGCTTGCTGCTGCAAAACCAGTTCAGGCTGATACCAGTGTCGCAGATATTCAAAAGAGAGGCGAGCTGGTTGTCGGTGTGAAGCAAGACGTTCCCAATTTTGGTTACAAGGATCCAAAGACAGGGACCTATTCTGGTATCGAAACTGACTTGGCCAGGATGGTAGCTGATGAGCTCAAGGTCAAGGTTCGCTATGTGCCGGTTACAGCGCAAACCCGTGGACCCCTCCTAGATAATGAACAGGTCGATATGGATATCGCGACCTTTACCATCACAGACGAACGCAAAAAACTCTATAACTTTACCAGCCCTTACTACACAGACGCTTCTGGCTTTTTGGTCAATAAATCTGCGAAAATCAAAAGTATTGAGGACCTAAACGGAAAAACCATCGGTGTTGCCCAAGGTTCCATTACCCAACGCCTGATTACCGAGCTCGGTAAAAAGAAAGGCCTGACCTTTAAATTCGTCGAACTTGGCTCCTACCCAGAATTGATTACTTCTCTACACGCTCATCGAATTGATGCCTTTCCGTTGACCGTTCTATCCTATCTGGTTACATCAGTAAACGGACAGAATTGCTAGATGATAGTTTCAAGCCATCTGACTACGGTATCGTTACCAAGAAATCAAATACAGAGCTCAACGACTATCTCGATAACTTGGTCACCAAATGGAGTAAGGACGGCAGTTTGCAAAAACTCTATGACCATTACAAGCTGAAACCATCTAGCCATACTGCAGATTAAGGAGGACACCCCATGACAGATTTATCATCTTGGACAGCCTATTTTCAGGATTTTGGACAATTTTTCAATGGTTTCCTCTTCACCCTTGCCCTAGCGATTGGATCCTTTATCCTAGCCATGGTTTTAGGCATCTTCTTCGGAGCTATGTCAACCAGTAAACGTCCAATTTTGCGCATTTTAGCTCGTATCTTTGTCGAGTTTTACCAAAACACTCCCCTCTTGGTACAGTTTGTTATCGTTTTTTATGGTTTGCCTCTTATTAGTGACCATATCATCATGATTCCGATTTATTGGACGGCTGTACTCTGCGTGGGACTCTATCACGGTGCCTATATCGCTGAGGTAATTCGTTCAGGAATTCAGTCTATTCCTAGCGGTCAGATGGAAGCTGCCTTGTCGCAAGGGTTTACCTATATCAGTGCCATGCGCTTGATTATCTTGCCTCAGGCCTTCCGTATTATTCTCCCTCCTTTGACCAATCAAATTGTCAACCTCATCAAGAACACTTCTACAGTCGCTATCATTTCTGGTGTAGACTTGATGTTTGTGACCAAGTCTTGGTCAGCTCTCAACGGAAACTACATCCCAGCCTTTCTAGGTGCTGCCCTTCTCTACTTTTCTCTATGCTTCCCTGTTGCCCAGTTTGGTCGCAAGATGGAGCAAGCCAACAAAAAAGCCTATTCACTTTAGGAGGTTACTATGGAATCCATTTTAGAAGTTTTGACCCCAGATAACCTAATCTTTATCTTTAAAGGATTTGGCTTGACCCTCTATATTTCTCTAATCGCTATCGTCCTCTCTACCCTTATCGGAACGGTGCTAGCTGTCATGAGAAATGGCAAAAATCCTGCCTTACGAATCATCTCCAGCATTTACATCGAGTTTGTGCGTAACGTTCCCAACCTCCTCTGGATTTTCACTATCTTTTTAGTGTTCAAAATGAAATCCACACCAGCAGGAATCACTGCCTTCACTCTCTTTACCTCAGCAGCTCTAGCTGAGATTATTCGAGGCGGTCTCAATGCCGTGGACAAGGGACAGTACGAAGCAGGAATGTCACAAGGATTTACTTCTGCACAAATCCTCTACCACATCATTCTCCCACAAGCAATCCGTAAAATGTTGCCAGCCATCATTTCTCAGTTTGTAACCGTGATTAAGGATACCAGTCTTCTCTACTCTGTTATCGCCCTACAAGAACTCTTTGGAGCCAGCCAAATTCTCATGGGCCGTTATTTCGAACCAGAGCAGGTCTTCAGTCTTTATATCCTGATTGCCCTCATATACTTCAGCTTTAACCTAGCAATTTCTAGCCTATCTCATATGCTAGCCAAACGTTGGCAACAAGCTGCAGAATAATACTCTTCGAAAATCAAATTCAAACCACGTCAGCTTCACCTTGCCGTACTCAAGTACAGCCTGCGTCTAGCTTCCTAGTTTGCTCTTTGATTTCCATTGAGTATAAACAGCCACTCTCCAGTTAAATTGGAGAGTTTTTTTGATGATAGTTGATATTTATAGATCTCAATTTGACACCATACTTTTTCTATGATAAACTGTAACAAATTTATTTACAACAAATTGAAATATAAATGAAATGGAATTTTTTATGAAATCACTCAAAGGAATACTCTTTATCATAGCTAGTTTTGTCTTGACTATTTTGACTTGGATGAGCACTTCTCCCCAATTCATGATTCCAGGACTAGCTTTAACAAGCCTATCTCTGACCTTTATCCTAGCCACTCGTCTCCCACTACTAGAAAGCTGGTTTCACGGTTTGGAGAAGGTCTATACTGTCCACAAATTCACAGCCTTTCTCTCCATCATTCTACTAATCTTTCATAACTTCAGCATGGGCGGTTTGTGGGGCTCTCGATTAGCTGCTCAGTTTGGCAATCTTGCAATCTATATCTTTATCAGCATCATCCTTGTCGCCTATTTAGGCAAATACATCCAATACGAAGCTTGGCGATGGATTCACCGTCTAGTTTACCTAGCTTATATTTTCGGACTCTTCACGTCTACATGATGATGGGCAATCGCCTCCTCACATTTAATCTTCTAAGTTTTGTTGTTGGTAGCTATGCCCTTTTAGGCTTACTAGCTGGTTTTTATATCATTTTTCTATATCAAAAGATTGGCTTCCCCTATCTAGGGAAAATTACCAATCTCAAACGCTTAAATCACGATACTATAGAAATTCAAATCCATCTTAGCAGACCTTTCAACTATCAATCAGGACAATTTACCTTCCTAAAGATTTTCCAAGAAGGCTTTGAGAATGCTCCGCATCCCTTTTCTATCTCCGGAGGTCACGGTCAAACTCTTTACTTTACTGTCAAAAATTCAGGCGACCATACCAAGAATATCTATGACAATCTTCAAGTCGGCAGCAAAGTAACCGTTGACAGAGCTTACGGACACATGATCATAGAAGAAGGACGAGAAAATCAAGTTTGGATTGCTGGAGGTATTGGAATCACCCCCTTAATCTCTTACATCCGTGAACATCCTATTTTGGATAAACAGGTTCACTTCTACTATAGCTTCCGTGGAGAAGAAAATGCAGTCTATCTGGATTTGCTCCGTGACTATGCTCAGAAAAACCCTAATTTTGAACTCCATCTAGTAGATAGTAGGAAAGACGGCTATCTTCATTTTGAACAAAAAGAAGTGCCTGAACAGGCAACCATCTATATGTGTGGTCCCCTTTCTATGATGAAATCACTTGCTAAACAGATTAAGAAACAGAATCCCAAAGCAGAACTTATTTACGAAGGATTCAAGTTCAAATAAAAATTGCTCTCCATTTAGTGAAGAGCAATTTTTATGTCTACCAAATAACCCCTTTATAGGCTAGCAAAATGATAGCTAATATAGGAACATAAAAGGCAAGGAAGAGCCATTTCATTTTGACACATAGAGCCACGTACTCCCGAATAAAAGCAGATGGTATGTAGTAGGCGGCTGTACGGCAACCAAGACCATCTCCCTTCATCCCAATACGGCGAGCATAGGTACTGGTACGAAAAACATGGTAATCACTGGTCACAAAGAGAAAACGTGGACTGGTCACCAGCCTCTCTCCCATTTCTTTTGAGAAGAGAAGATTCTCATAGGTTGTCGTTGAGTCTTCCTCTAGGAGAATTGCTTCTCTCGGAACATCCGTCTCTTCCAACAAATAATTACAAATTGCCTGAGCTTCAGAAATCTTCTCATCTCCTCCTTGACCACCGCTAGCTATGATTTGATACGAGGATTCTTAGACTTGTGGTAAGCTTCTACTGCCTTATCAATTCTCCTCTTTAGCAAAGGTGTTACCTTTTCTCCGTCTAACAAACCTGCACCATGAATGATGATAAAATCATAATGCTTCTTCTTAGGAATAAAGAGATACAAGATAGAGTACAGCATAAAACCCACAAAAGCAAAACCAAAAATAAAGTAAGAATAAGCAATAAATGCAAATAAAATGTTTAGAAAGTGATTGGTGTAAAATAATTCATTTCTATCGCCCAATCGAAATGACATCAAGGCAAAAAATAGCAAAATGACTATTCCAAGGAGCATTGAGAGATAATTAGCCTTTGAACGTCCCTCTCGCTTCAACAAAATGACCCCATTATAGATTAAAAAGATGCCACTTAGAAAAAGCAAAAAAGGAAGTAAAATAAAGGCAAATATAAAAAAAGCGAAATGAATCTTCTCATACCCATTTTGATAAAAAAGGTAGCCTAGATAAAAATAACTGGAAATGAGGGATAATAAGAATAATACTGGATTCCACAAACTTCTATTATCCTTCCAAAATGACACTATAAAGGCTAATACAATTCCTATAACGAGATACATTTCTTCCTCCTTTAATGATTCTATTTTATCACAATTTTACATAGAGAAAAAGAGGGCATCTATCCCTCTTAATCCTTCATCTGACTCTCTGCATCGGCCACGACTTGCTCTAGACTGGTCTGACCAAGCTCTGCCTCCATAGCCAGCTGGATTCTCTCCAATTTTTGATCCAAAACATCATGAATATGGGCTCCAACTGGGCAATTTGGATTTGGATTGTCATGGAAACTGAAGAGTTGACCTGTCTTACCAAGACACTCGACCGCTTGATAAACATCTAAAAGACTAATGTCTTTGAGGTCCTTGACAATCTCTGTTCCCCCTGTTCCACGCGCTACTGAAATCAGCTCTGCCTTCTTCAACTGGGACAAGGTCTTTCTGATAATGACAGGATTGACCCCGACACTAGCAGCCAGAAAATCACTGGTCACCTTGCTTTCCTTCCCCTTGAGGGCAATAATTATCAGCATATGAGTCGCAATGGTAAATCTACTTGGAATTTGCATCCTCTTCTCCTTTTTACGAGGCTAGCCTGCCTCTACTCTTCTTTTTCTTTTATTATACCCTTTTCAGTTGTAATGTCAATCATTACCACTTTTCAACCAGGCATCTAACTCCCTATCGTAGCCCTCTTTCTGGGCCAATTCTCTCAAAAATTCCTGATTGTGAGTATGGTGGATACCATTGACCAGACTTTCATAGTAAACCTCAAAATAGGGAAGTTTGAGGTCTTTAGCCAACTGCAATTCAGCTACCACATCGTAGTCTACCCGTCGGAAGTCCATATCTACCAAGCCCTTGTCATCAAACTCTAAAATCATATACTGGGCCCGTAAGTCCTTCCGTAATTGGGCATCTAGAAAGAAAGGCTGCCCAATCGAACCTGGATTGACAATCAATTGTCCACCAGTTCCGTAACGAAGCAACTGCTGGTGAATATGACCATAAACAGCAATATCACAAGGCGGATTGGTCACCAAGCGGTCAAAATCCTCTTGCGCTCCAGTATGAATCAACTCTCGCCCCCAGTTCTTATCAGGAAGATGGTGGCTAATTCCCACCGTCAAATCCCCAAACTGACGATGAAGCTGGAGAGGTTGATTGTGAAGCAGTTCAATTTCTTCTAGGGAAATTTCCTCTAAAACATACTGGCACTGGCGTAAGAGATAGCGTTGACTGGGACGAGTACTATCCAATTCCTTGCGGACACCATGCCAAAGACTGTCTTCCCAGTTTCCCAAAACTCTAGCCGTAATCGGTAGTTGAGCCAACAAGTCCAAAATCCTTCTACGCCCTGTCCCTGGCATGAGAATGTCTCCCAGAAGCCAGTATTCATCCACTCCTAGCTGCCGCGCATCTGCCAAAACAGCCTCCAAAGCGGTGGTATTTCCATGAATATCTGAAAGAAGAGCTATTTTCGTCATTCTTTCTCCTCATTTCCTCTTATATATCTTTTTAATATTATAACAAAAAATACTGTATAATAGTTACCTGTAACCCACTCTTACTCAATCCAGAACACTACTTTTATCAAGGTAAAGACTTATCAAAAAGATGATTTCACATTACTCCTAACAGAGCATAGCAGGCACTCTTTCAATGAAGAAAATTCAAAAAAATCTACAAATATCTTGAAAAATCTCACAATCATGCTATAATAATCCATAGAGACAAGTCACTTAGTCCCTTTCTACTAGAGAGTGCGTGGTTGCTGGAAACGCATAGGAGGCCTAAACTGATACTACTCTTGAGTTTTTTATGAAAACATAAAACGGTGGCCACGTTAGAGCCAATCAGAGGTGTCCCTCTCTTTTGAGGTACATAAATGAAGGTGGAACCACGTTGCGACGTCCTTTCGAGGAGGTCGCTTTTTGTTTTTCTAGCTTTTACAATCCTCTGTCCCTGTTTTCAGAATAGGGTTAACATATTCGTAAATAATATAAGTAAGGAGAACATCATGATTAACATTACTTTTCCAGATGGCGCTGTTCGTGAATTCGAATCTGGCGTTACAACTTTTGAAATTGCCCAATCTATCAGCAATTCCCTAGCAAAAAAAGCCTTGGCTGGTAAATTCAATGGCAAACTAATTGATACAACTCGTGCGATCACTGAAGATGGAAGCATCGAAATTGTGACACCTGATCACGAAGATGCCCTTCCAATCTTGCGTCACTCAGCTGCTCACTTGTTTGCCCAAGCAGCTCGTCGTCTTTTCCCAGACATTCACTTGGGTGTTGGTCCAGCCATCGAGGACGGCTTCTACTACGATACTGACAACACAGCTGGTCAAATCTCTAACGAAGACCTTCCTCGTATCGAAGAAGAAATGCAAAAAATTGTCAAAGAAAACTTCCCATCAATTCGTGAAGAAGTGACTAAAGACGAGGCACGTGAAATCTTTAAAAACGACCCTTACAAGTTGGAATTGATTGAAGAACACTCAGAAGACGAAGGCGGTTTGACTATCTATCGTCAGGGTGAATATGTAGACCTCTGCCGTGGCCCACACGTCCCTTCAACAGGCCGTATCCAAATCTTCCACCTTCTCCATGTAGCAGGTGCTTACTGGCGTGGAAATAGCGACAACGCTATGATGCAACGTATCTACGGTACAGCTTGGTTTGACAAAAAAGACTTGAAAAACTACCTTCAAATGCGTGAAGAAGCTAAGGAACGTGACCACCGTAAACTTGGTAAAGAGCTTGATCTCTTCATGATTTCTCAAGAGGTTGGTCAAGGACTTCCATTCTGGTTGCCAAATGGTGCGACTATTCGTCGTGAATTGGAACGCTATATCGTTGACAAGGAGTTGGCTTCAGGCTACCAACACGTTTACACTCCACCACTTGCTTCTGTTGAGCTTTACAAGACTTCTGGTCACTGGGATCATTACCAAGAAGACATGTTCCCAACTATGGACATGGGTGACGGGGAAGAATTTGTCCTTCGTCCAATGAACTGTCCGCACCACATTCAAGTCTTCAAACACCATGTTCACTCTTACCGTGAGTTGCCAATTCGTATCGCCGAAATCGGTATGATGCACCGTTATGAAATCTGGTGCGCTGACTGGTCTTCAACGTGTGCGTGAAATGTCTCTCAACGACGGTCACCTCTTTGTTACTCCAGAACAAATCCAAGAAGAATTCCAGCGTGCCCTTCAGTTGATTATCGATGTTTATGAAGACTTCAACTTGACTGAATACCGCTTCCGCCTCTCTCTTCGTGACCCTCAAGATACTCACAAGTACTTTGACAACGATGAGATGTGGGAAAATGCCCAAACCATGCTTCGCGCAGCTCTTGATGAAATGGGTGTGGACTACTTTGAAGCCGAAGGTGAAGCAGCCTTCTACGGACCAAAATTGGATATTCAGGTTAAAACTGCCCTTGGTAAAGAAGAAACTCTTTCTACTATCCAGCTTGACTTCTTGCTTCCAGAACGCTTCGACCTTAAATACATCGGAGCTGATGGCGAAGAGCACCGTCCAGTTATGATCCACCGTGGAGTTATCTCAACTATGGAACGCTTCACAGCTATCTTGATTGAGAACTACAAGGGTGCCTTCCCAACATGGCTAGCACCTCACCAAGTAACTCTCATCCCAGTATCTAACGAAAAACACGTGGACTACGCATGGGAAGTAGCTAAGAAACTCCGCGACCGTGGTGTCCGTGCAGATGTAGATGAGCGCAATGAAAAATGCAGTTCAAGATCCGTGCTTCACAAACAAGTAAGATTCCTTACCAATTGATCGTTGGGGACAAGGAAATGGAAGACGGAACAGTCAACGTTCGTCGCTACGGCCAAAAAGAAACACAAACTGTCTCAGTTGATGACTTTGTTCAAGCTATCCTAGCTGATATCGCCAACAAATCACGCGTTGAGAAATAAGAAATAAAATCCTAGCTAGCTAAAAAGCAACAACTATTTCAGCTGTTGCTTTTTATATTTTATTTAACCCGAGCTAGTAGTGATTGACCAAACCACCACACAAGATTTGCTTTCATGAGTTAGATAAGGTCAATATCCTCATTCCTTGTCTGCTTCATTTTCTTTTACTTCTTTTACGAGATCTTTTTGTGGATCTTTTTCAGAGAGTTTTTGATCGATATACTTGTTAATGTTTTCATAAAATTCCTTGGTCGTATCACTGTCTAATTTTGTCGAATTATGAACTTGATTGACTTTCAATTGAACAGATTGAATACCGTAAGAGGCTTGTTTTTGATGGAGCGTTTCTAATTCTTCTTCTGAAATCGGATCTCCAACAACCGTCAAGATCAATTCATTGTCCCTTGACTTGTAGACTTGATTGATAACCGTATGATTGGCAAACTCTTTTCCTACAAACTGTTTGATTCCTTCTTTTCGCGCTTGATCTATCGTCAGAGTGACTGCTGAATAGCTGGCTGGAAGAATCAATAACACAATCAAGGATATCAACCCAATTCTCATTTTAATGCTCAGCTCTTTAAATGAAGTTAAAGGAGATTTTCTCATCAAAATTCTTGTTCCAACAATGTTGGCTAGCATGATAAAGACACAGTTGATCAAGAAAAGATAGAGAGCCCCCAATAAAAATCGTACATTCCCATTAGCTAAACCATAGCCAGCAGTACAGATAGGCGGCATCAAAGCTGTAGCAATGGCTACTCCTGGCACGATATTGTTTGCTTCTTTTTTCCTTGAACCGATCACACCAGCAATCCCACCAGCAATAGCAATGAGAACATCCCAAATGGTTGGAGAGGTTCGTGCGATCAACTCGCTACTTGCATAAGACAAGGGAGAAATCCAGAAATACAGAGTCGAGACAAGCAAACTGACCAACACTTGAGTCAATAAAACCTCTAGAGATTGCTTGATTAAACGCGTATCAAAAATAGCTAAACCGAATCCCAGTCCAACAATCGGTGTCATGAGAGGTGAAATTAACATGGCTCCAATAATAACAGCTGTTGAATTCATATTTAGGCCGATAGAGGCAATAAAAATTGCACACATCAAAATCGCTGTATCTCTCAATCGAACATGAAGGTCATCGTATAATTTCTCACGGTATTCCCGTGTTGAATAATTGGCAGTCATTTGTCCTCTCCTCTTTCCTTATTTAAATCGGTATAATAATTAATAATAACAGCTGATAAACAGCCAAAAAATATGAGCCCATAAATCGTCAAGAAGACACTGGTAATCCTTCCAATCAAGGTCACAGCTAGGAGATCCCCGTAGCCGACAGTCGTCGAAGTCACAAAAGCATACCAAAGACCGTCTCCGTAATTTGTGATAGCAGGTTCAACTAGGAAAAGCACGCCTCCTGACCCAAAAACAAAGGTCACAAAACTCAGAGCAAACCGAGTAAAACCCGTAACCTGTATAATATGCCATAACATTTTTTTAAACGTCTCATTTGTTCTCCTTATTCATACTAGCTCCTGACCGAGCCGTTTTTTTCCAATAATCAAAGTGAAGATAGGACATGATCTCCATCAGAGAAAGATAGACAAACTGATAGATCTGATTTAAGCTGATTATCAACTGATATTGTTTGAAAAATGACTGGAAGAAAGACCAGATATGACTGTCTTGAATCAGTCCCTTCTTAACATCAGACAGGATATTAGCTAAAGCTCCCAAGGACTGAAACGGTAAATCCTTGACATTTATATAGATCCGGTCCACCACATCATTCAGACTGGTATCTTGGATGGCATGAAATTCTCCAAAGAGAACTCCTGCCGCTCCAAGAGTAGAAACAAATTCCACCAAATAATTTCTGAGGAAATTTTCTCAACCTTTTCCCATAATGTGTTTAGTGCCATCCATAACGATCCCAACCAGAAAAAGGAAAGAAAACAAGCAAAGAAATTTTGCCGTAAATCCCAAAAAGCTTCAAGACTTGGTGTTGTTGGTTTTTCTAACTCTTTTCCTTGAACCGATCACACCAGCAATCCCACCAGCAATAGCAATGAGAACATCCCAAATGGTTGGAGAGGTTCGTGCGATCAACTCGCTACTTGCATAAGACAAGGGAGAAATCCAGAAATACAGAGTCGAGACAAGCAAACTGACCAACACTTGAGTCAATAAAACCTCTAGAGATTGCTTGATTAAACGCGTATCAAAAATAGCTAAACCGAATCCCAGTCCAACAATCGGTGTCATGAGAGGTGAAATTAACATGGCTCCAATAATAACAGCTGTTGAATTCATATTTAGACCGATAGAGGCAATAAAAATTGCACACATCAAAATCGCTGTATCTCTCAATCGAACATGAAGGTCATCGTATAATTTCTCACGGTATTCCCGTGTTGAATAATTTCCGTTCATTGGTTACTCCTTTTATTTCATATAATCTTGTTTCTGCATGGATGATGGTAGAGAGACTTTTGTCCAATCTTACATATGTTTCTTCTCACCTGTTATACTTTTGAAAATTATCCTCTAAGTATCCGTCAATCCATCCTCCATATTATATCAAAAATTTTACAGTTTTTCTCTGAAGAAATCTCTCAATTGAATAGATAGATGAAGCAAGAAATTTTTGTTTCCTTATCCAAAGAACAAAAGACTGCATCTCCTGAACCTTGATACTATGCGTTTTATTCTTTATAATTTAGCTATTTCAAAATTACAAGTTCTCCATTCTTAATTTCCCAAACTTGGTCAAACTTACTTAATAATTCGTTTTGGCGATGTAAAGTAACAATGACGGCACTTGGTAGTTCCAGAACTCTTTCCAATTCCATTTTAAACTGATTAGTATCCAAGGCAGAGAAAGGTTCGTCTAGGATAAGCAATGGATTTACGATTTTTCTCACGATTTAAATACATTCGTTGTTGCTGACCACCTGACAGGGATTGTGGTGGAATTTTTTCAAAATCTTCTTCTCTGAATTTTTCATTGAAACTATTGAATAGCGTTACATTATTTTCATAACTCGAAATAAATGTATGTTCTTGTTGCAGAATCATACCGAATCTTCCCCAAAGATGGTCCAAAACAAGCCCATCTAGCACAATTTGTCCTTCAAAATCTTCATCTGTTCCATTTAAAATGTTGAGAAGACTACTTTTTCCAGAACCATTCTTACCAATAAGCGCAATTTTATCCCCTTTTTGAATCGTAGCGGAAGTAATTATCAATTTTGATTCTCCCAGTTGTTTGGAAATGTTTTTCAAAGTAATCGTATCAAAAGAATGTTGAGGTGCTTGAACTGAAACGGGTCTCCCAACAATGTTTTGAAAACTCTTGATTACAGGCTTTACGGACTCTAACATTTGTAAATCATAAAGGATTTCCTGTATTGGTTCAGAAAAAGCATTAATATATCCGAAACTCGCCACCACCTCAGGAATACCGAGTTGCTGGTGAGATAGAGAGTAGGCTAAATAAATAAACAGAACAAGACTAATGAATTCAAAAGAAACACCTGTCAATAAGATGCCTGTAATTTTTGTCAAACCATACTTAAAATACTTATCCTGCAAATTCTTTAGAGAACTCTTTTGTTGATTCAAAAAATGCGACATAGTTAGTTTATTTACCAAATGATGTCCCATGAGCAAATCCTCCAAAGTTCGATAGTAATCTCCTTGTTTTTTCAAGTAAACCTGTCTACGATTAGCGGTCAACTTCCCAACGATTTTAGGAATTTGAATACTAATTCCAGTGGAAAAGATTAAAATCAGTGATACAATAGGATTAATTGTTCTGCTAATAATGAAAGCGTAAATGATGATACGTAAAATTTGTTTGATAAAACTCATCAATGGAGGAAGGTAATCCTTTTCCAACGAATCTAGGTCATTAGATTGATAGGAAATATACTCTGCTACTGTTTTCTGCTTGAAATCGTGGTGACTGAGTCCCAGAAGTGAACGAAACCACTCATTTTTCAAAGTAGTCGAAAAGATAATCCCCTGCTTCCAATCAAGTATCATTTGGATATAGTTACAACTCAAATAGCCTGCCACTGACATAGAGTAACCATATAGAGCTACTTGATAATCCCCTTTGATTAATGCCTGCGTGAAATACGGTAACAAAGCAGTGCAGATATTCGATATTGCACCAAAAAGAAAATTAAAGAAGAGATACCATCTAATAGTTTTAAGATATGGTAGCATATACGATACTCCTTACTAATACTTTTTTTACATATCGAAGAACAATCTCTACTATTCCTTATTTCAGACAGTGCGATACTCAGACATTGAGTGCAATAATTGTAAATCACACAAGTTCTGCAGTTTTTACTATCATTCAAAATAAAAAGAAAGCTGCAGTTCTTTTAATCCTGTATCAACGATTCATTCTGAAATCGAATAGGAGACATTTCCCAAGTCTACAATTCACTTCATCTCAAATTAATTTTTGTAATTCACCCTTAGTTTATAGATTTTATACTCAACAAAAGTATAAAGCATACAAAACTTCACTTTGAACCAGTATTTATACTATATTCCGTATTAAAAATTCTATTATTGATTTTGTAAAAAACAGTCTTCAAATATCCTGAAATATAGCAAAAAGAGATTGGGTAAAAACTCATTGTCTCTTCTCACTCAAGGACTAAGTTCACTTGAGCAAACTGAATCCGCACTGTCGTTCCTGTACCGACCTCAGACTCGATACGAATCTGGTGCCCCAGTTCTTCAGAAATTTTCTTAGATAGGTAAAGTCCAAGTCCAGATGACTGCTGAGTTAGGCGTCCATTGTAGCCTGAAAATCCACGTTCAAAGACTCGGAGGACATCACTGTTTTTTATCCCGATTCCCGTATCCTTGATACAAAGCTCTTGTCCCTCCATATAAATCTCCAGACCACCTTCCTTGGTATACTTGAGACTGTTTGAGATGATTTGCTCAATAACCACTAGCAGCCACTTTTTATCCGTCACGATTTCTTTATCAAGATCATGTAGATTGACATTTAATCCTTTTTGAATAAAGAAAAGAGCATATTTACGAATTATTTCTTTGACCAAGTCCTCAATTTGAACCTGCTTTAAGACCAAATCATCATGGAAACTTTCTAAACGCAGGTACTGTAAAACCAAGTTGGTATAGGAGTCGATCTTGAAAATTTCCTGTTCTAGCTGCTGCTTCAGTTGGCGGTCAGCTACTTCTGCAACTAAGAGTTGACTAGCTGCAATGGGTGTCTTAACCTGATGGACCCACAAGGTATAGTAATCCAGCAAATCCGTCAGTTTTCTTTCTGAATCTGACCTCTGCTGATAGAGTTCCATCTCACGCGCTTCTAATTTTTCTGCTAAAGCTATTTCCAAAGGAGATTTGGCTTCCCTCTCCCCATAGAGAATTTCCTGGCGATAGACCTGCATTTCCACCAATATGTCCCAAGTGAAAAATAAGATGGTTACAAAGCAACACAAGAGGAAAAAGTAGAGAAAGTAAATTCCCAAACTGGCAAATAAAAACTGAAAGAGCAAAACTAGAAATGCTAAAGCAAGCAGATAGACAAACAGACGACTACGGGAGCGCAGATAGGCTAGAAAAAATTGTTTCCAATCAAGCATGCTTCAGTCCGTACCCTATCCCTTTCTTGGTCTCGATAAATCCTACCAAGCCCTGCTCTTCCAATTTTTTACGCAAACGAGCCACATTAACTGAGAGGGTATTATCATCAATGAAAAAGTCACTATTCCAAAGTTCTCGCATGAGGTCATCACGCGCTACGATATTGCCTGCATGCTCAAACAGCACGCGTAAAATCTGGAATTCATTCTTGGTCAAATTCAAGACTTGCCCTTGATAATGTAAATCCATTGATTTGGTATTGAGGATAACACCAGCATATTCCAGTAAACTCTCGTCACGCCCAAACTCATAGGAACGGCGCAACAAGCCCTGAACCTTGGCTAAAAGAACCTGCTGATCAAAAGGCTTGGTCACAAAGTCATCCGCGCCCATATTGATTGCCATGACAATATCCATAGCCTGGTCTCTCGAAGACAGAAACATGATAGGCACCTTGGAAATCTTGCGGATTTCCTGACACCAGTGATAGCCATTAAACAAAGGCAGTCCAATATCCATGAGGACCAGATGAGGTTCCGATTGGACAAAAAGGCTCAAAACTTCCATAAAGTCTTCTACCAGAACCACTTCAAATCCCCATTCAGAGAGCATTTTCCCGACTTGTTGACGAATAACCTGATCATCTTCTACTAATAAAATCTTGTGCATGCGCTCCTCCTTTTCTATTATTATAACAGATTTTTCAATGCTAGAAGGTCTGAAACTGAATTTGAAAGAGCTTGTTTTTAGCCAACAAAATGAGGCAACCCTACTAGCTAATTTGAGGGAAATTTGATAAGATAAATAAAAAGAAAGGAGCTCTTATGGCCAATATTTTTGATTATCTGAAAGATGTCGCATACGATTCCTTTTACGACCTACCTTTAAATGAATTAGATATTCTAGCCTTAACAGAAACCACCTACCTACCCTTTGATAATCTGGTATCCACAAGTCCTCAGCGACTTTTAGACTTGGCACCTCAGGTTCCAAGAGAGCCCACTATGTTGACCAGTAAAAATCGCCTCCAGTTATTGGACAAACTGGCTCAACACAAGCGCTTCAAAAATTGCAAACTCTCCTATTTTATCAACGAAATCGACCCTGAGCTGCAAAAGCAGTTTGCGGCTATGACCTACCGCCTCACTCTCGATACCTATCTGATTGTCTTTCGTGGGACTGATGATAGTATCATTGGCTGGAAGGAAGATTTCCACCTGACCTATATGAAAGAAATTCCTGCTCAGAAGCACGCTCTCCGCTATTTAAAGAACTTTTTTGCCCAACACCCTCAGAAAAAAGTCATTCTGGCTGGGCATTCCAAGGGAGGAAATCTAGCCATTTATGCTGCTAGCCAAATTGAGCAAAGCTTGCGAAATCAGATTACAGAAGTCTATACTTTTGATGCGCCTGGTCTCCACACAGAATTGACACAAACTGCAGGCTATCAAAGGATAATGGATAGAACCAAGGTCTTCATTCCACAAGGTTCCATTATCGGTAGGATGCTGGAAATTCCTGCCCACCAAATCATCGTTCAGAGTAATGCCTTGGGTGGCATCGCCCAGCACGATACCTTTAGTTGGCAGATTGAGGACAAGCACTTCGTCCAACTGGATAAGACCAATAGTGATAGTCAACAGGTAGACACAACCTTTAAAGAATGGGTAGCGACAGTCCCTGACGAAGAACTCCAGCTCTACTTCGACCTCTTCTTTGGCACTATTCTTGATGCTGGAATTAGCTCCATCAATGACTTATCTTCCTTCAAGGCTATCGAACACATTCATCATCTCTTTGTCCAAGCGCAATCCCTCACTCCAGAAGAAAGGGAAACCATGGGACGCCTCACTCAATTATTGATTGATACCCGTTACCAAGCATGGAAGAATAGATAATCCACATAAAAAACCCAACTAATCACTTGATTAGTTGGGTTTTCATTTATGAAATTGAATTCCTTTGTTTAATCTTTAATGATTAAAACATTAGTCTTCTTTTTTCTTGCGTGCCACAAGACCAAATCCGCTCAATACTCCAAGAAGTCCAAGAGCTGCTAGGCTTGAGTGATCTTCTGTACCAGTATTAGGCAATTCCTTAGCTGGTTTAGCTGGAGCTGGTTTTGATGGTTTCGCAGGTTCTGGTTTCACAGAAGGAATGATTTTTTCATAAACATGAACTGTGTCACCATTTGGAAGTTTCTTAGTCTCTACGAAGCGGTAGCCTGGGATATTTTTCTTAGGTTGTTCACCGTCTTCTGTTGGATAGTTTGGAATTTCATTTCCATCTTTATCCTTGAATGATGTCTTAACTTTCTCATAAACGTGTTCTACATCGCCATTTGGAAGTTTCTTAGTCTCTACGAAGCGGTAGCCTGGAATATCTTTCTTAGGTTGTTCACCGTCTTCTGTTGGATAGTTTGGAATTTCTTTACCATCTTTATCCTTGTGACTTGTCTTAACTTTCTCATAAACGTGTTCTACATCGCCATTTGGAAGTTTCTTAGTCTCTACGAAGCGGTAACCTGGGATATCTTTCTTAGGTTGTTCGCCATCTTCACTTGGATTTCCTGGAATCTCATTTCCTTCTTTATCCTTGAATGATGTCTTAACTTTTTCGTAGACGTGCTCTGTATCTCCATTTGGAAGTTTCTTAGTTTCTACGAAGCGGTAACCTGGAATATCTTTCTTAGGTTGTTCGCCATCTTCACTTGGATTTCCTGGAATCTCATTTCCTTCTTTATCCTTGAATGATGTCTTAACTTTTTCGTAGACGTGCTCTGTATCTCCATTTGGAAGTTTCTTAGTTTCTACGAAGCGGTAACCTGGAATATCTTTCTTAGGTTGTTCGCCATCTTCACTTGGATTTCCTGGAATTTCGTTTCCTTCTTTATCCTTGAATGATGTCTTAACTTTTTCGTAGACGTGCTCTGTATCTCCATTTGGAAGTTTCTTAGTTTCTACGAAGCGGTAACCTGGAATATCTTTCTTAGGTTGTTCGCCATCTTCACTTGGATTTCCTGGAATTTCGTTTCCTTCTTTATCCTTGAATGATGTCTTAACTTTTTCGTAGACGTGCTCTGTATCTCCATTTGGAAGTTTCTTAGTTTCTACGAAGCGGTAACCTGGGATATCTTTCTTAGGTTGTTCGCCATCTTCACTTGGATTTCCTGGAATTTCGTTTCCTTCTTTATCCTTGAATGATGTCTTAACTTTTTTTCGTAGACGTGCTCTGTATCTCCATTTGGAAGTTTCTTAGTTTCTACGAAGCGGTAACCTGGAATATCTTTCTTAGGTTGTTCGCCATCTTCACTTGGATTTCCTGGAATTTCGTTTCCTTCTTTATCCTTGAATGATGTCTTAACTTTTTTTCGTAGACGTGCTCTGTATCTCCATTTGGAAGTTTCTTAGTTTCTACGAAGCGGTAACCTGGAATATCTTTCTTAGGTTGTTCGCCATCTTCACTTGGATTTCCTGGAATCTCATTTCCTTCTTTATCCTTGAATGATGTCTTAACTTTTTTTCGTAGACGTGCTCTGTATCTCCATTTGGAAGTTTCTTAGTTTCTACGAAGCGGTAACCTGGAATATCTTTTCTTAGGTTGTTCGCCATCTTCACTTGGATTTCCTGGAATTTCGTTTCCTTCTTTATCCTTGAATGATGTCTTAACTTTTTCGTAGACGTGCTCTGTATCTCCATTTGGAAGTTTCTTAGTTTCTACGAAGCGGTAACCTGGAATATCTTTCTTAGGTTGTTCGCCATCTTCACTTGGATTTCCTGGAATTTCGTTTCCTTCTTTATCCTTGAATGATGTCTTAACTTTTTCGTAGACGTGCTCTGTATCTCCATTTGGAAGTTTCTTAGTTTCTACGAAGCGGTAGCCTGGGATATCTTTCTTAGGTTGTTCGCCATCTTCACTTGGATTTCCTGGAATTTCGTTTCCTTCTTTATCCTTGAATGATGTCTTAACTTTTTCGTAGATGTGTTTTGTATTTCCTTTTTCGTCTACTTCAGTTTTAACAATCTTGTATCCTGGGATATCTTTAGTTGGTTTAGTTCCATCTTCTGTTGGTGAAAGTGGGTTGCCATCTTTATCAACGAATGAAGTATCAGGACGAACTGTTGGAGTGTAAGTAGCTGTTACTGGTGTACCATTCTTATCTACACGTTTAACGGTTACGCCTGTTGCTTTACCTACGAAGTCAGGTTCTGGGGTGAAGGTTACTTTACCGTTTTCATCGATTGTGTATGTTCCTTCACCTGGTACTTTCTTCTCAGTTGTGCCATCGTCAAATGTTGGTTTAACAGTTTCATCGATTTCAACTGGAACTTCCTTACCGTTGATTGTAACTTTTCCACCTTCAAATGTTGGTGTGCCTTCTTGAGGTTGTCCTTTAGGACCTTCTGATTCAGAATCTTTTGAAGTTGGTGTTACTGGAACGACTACAGGAGTGTACTTAGCTGTGATTGGTGTGCCGTTCTTATCTACACGTTTAACAGTTACACCTGTTGCTTGACCAGTGAATGTTTTCTCTGGGGTGAAGGTTACTTTACCGTTCTCGTCGATTGTGTATGTTCCTTCGCCTGGTACTTTCTTCTCAGTTGTGCCATCTTCGAATGTTGGCTTAACAGTTTCGTCGATTTCTACAGTTTTTTCTTCACCATTTACAGTAACTTTTCCACCTTTAAATGTTGGTGTTCCTTCTTGAGTAGCACCTTGAACATTTGTAGTGATGACATCTGAACTTGTTGGTGTTGCTGGTTTCACAACTGGTGTGTAAGTAGCTTTAACTGGCGTGCCGTTCTTATCTTCGCGTTGAACTGTGACACCTGTTCCTTTACCTGTGAAGTTCTTTTCTGGGGTGAATGTAACTGTTCCATCTGGAGCTACTGTGTATGTTCCTTCACCTTCGATAGTTACTGAATCAACTGGATCTCCTGTTTTCGGATCTACCAATTTAGCTGGTTTATCTTCATCAATTTCAACAGTTTTTTCTTCACCATTTACAGTAACTTTTCCACCTTGGAATACTGGTTTGCCTGTTTGAGTTGAACCTTGGATATCTTCAGTTACTGCGTCTGTTCCTGTTGGTGTTGCTTTCTTAACAACTGGAGTGTATTTAGCTGTTACTGGTGTGCCGTTCTTATCTTCGCGTTGAACTGTAACACCTGTTCCTTTACCTGTGAAGTTCTTTTCTGGGGTGAAGGTTACTGTTCCATCTGGAGCTACTGTATATGTTCCTTCACCTTCGATAGTTACTGAATCAACTGGATTTCCTGTTTGGATCTACCAATTTAGCTGGTTTATCTTCATTGATTTCAACAGTTTTCTCTTTACCATCGATTGTTACTGTTCCACCCTTGAATTCAGGTTTACCTGTTTGAGTTGAACCTTGAATATTTTCAGTTACAGCATCTGTTCCTGTTGGTGTTACTGGTTTAACTTCCGGTGTGTATGTAGCTTTAGCTGGTGTGCCGTTCTTATCTTGACGAACTACCTCAACACCTTTGGCTACTCCTGTAAATTGTGGTTCTGGCTTGAATGTTACTGTTCCATCTGGAGCTACTGTGTATGTTCCTTCACCTTCTACAGTGACTGAATCAACTTGTTCTCCAGTTTTTGGATCTACCAATTTAGCTGGTACTGTATCGTCGATTTCAACAGTTTTCTCTTCACCGTTAACCATAGCTGTTCCACCTTGGAATACTGGTTTGCCTGTTTGAGTTGCACCTTGAACATCTACAGTTTTAGCTGGTTCTGCTGTTGGTGTTACAGGTACGATAGATGGAGTATAAGTTGTAGAAACTTTTGTTCCATTTGCGTCCTCTGCTTGAACATCAGCAGGTGTAACATTACCTGTGTAAGATTTATCTGTTGGTGTGAAGGTTACTTCACCTGTTGCTGGATCAATTGAGTAAGTACCTACTGGAGTTACTCCGTCCTCAGCATATGCTGGAGTTGTTTGACCAGCTGGAACTTCATTTCCTTCTTTATCAAGAAGCTTGTAAGAGTTCTCTTTGATTGGAGCAATAGTGTCTCCAGGAGCGAATGTTGGAGTTCCTTTTTGAGTTTCACCTTGGATAGCTTCTGATGTAGCCGGTTCTGCTGTTGGAACTACCCGGAGTAATCTTCGGTGTGTAAGTTGTTTCTACAGCTGTACCATTCTTATCTTTAGCTTGAACTCGTACTGGTTGTACTTCACCTGAATATGTCTTATCTGTTGGTTCGAATACTGCAACAGCTTTTCCATCTACAGTTTTAAGAGTGTACTTACCAATTACGTTTCCTTCTGGATCTTTAGCTGGTACTTCAGTAGCTGGTTGTCCATCTTCACCTAGAAGTGTGTAAGTAGATGGATCGATTTCTACAGTTTTTTCTTCTCCAGCAATTGTAGTTTTTCCTGCTTCAAATGAAACTGGACTTTCTTGAGTCTTACCTTGAACATCTTCAGTTGTAGCTGGTGTTGCTGTTGGTGTTACTCCTACGATATTTGGAGTATAAGTTGTAGAAACTTTTGTTCCATTCTTATCTTCAGCTTGAACTTTAGCTGGTTGTACTGGTCCTGTGTAAGATTTGTCTGTTGGTGTGAAGGTTACTACACCTGTTGTTGGATCTACAGTGTATTCCCCAACTTTTTTACCACTTGGGTCTAGAGCATCTACTGGTCCATTTGCTTCTGTTCCATCTGGATTTAATAATTTTACAGAACCCTCTTTAATAGGTACTTCTGTATTTCCTTCTGTAAATGTTGGTTTACCTGTTTGAGTTTCACCTTGTACTCCTGTTGAAGTTGCTGGAGCTGCTGTTGGTTTAACAGGTGTTACAGTTGGAGTGTATTTTGCAGTAGCTGTTGCTGTTACAGGTTGACCATTTTTATCTTGACCTACTGGTGCTGTTAATGATACATCAATACCTTTAGCAGTTCCTGTAAATTGTGGTTCTGGAGTAAATGTTACCGCTCCAGTTGTTGGATCGATTGTATAAGTTCCTTCACCTTTTACAGTTACAGTTGTTTCATCAGTTGGTTTTCCAGTCGCTGGATCTACTAACTTAGCTGGGTATTGTGCACTTGGTGTTACTGCATCTGGCGCAGTTCCATCACCATCTTTATCTACGTCAATTGAGAATTTAGGTGTTTTCGTTTGTGGTTTCCCTTGGATATCTGTTGATTCTTCAGGTGTTCCAACGATTTGTTTTGGAGTTACAGTTGGAATGTAACGACCATCCATAGATCCTTTAGTTGCTAAGCCAGTTAGTTGAACTTGTTCACTGACTAATTCTAGTTGGTCTTTAGCTTCACCTGCACCACCGATGATTTGGCGACCTTCATTACCCCAACCAGTAGTGTTACCATTGATATCTGTACGACGAATCGTAATACCATCTGCTGTACCTACAAAGTTTGCTTCTGGGATAAATTCTACATCTACATTTGCACCGTTATCAGTAATCTTGTATTTACCTTGCCCTGGTACAACGTAGTATCCATCAACTAGGTCAGCATCTGTTACTAATGTACCATCTGGTTTAACGATTTGTGATTTAACAGTTGTATCTATTGCATTGTCTTTATCAAAATCATAGTTCTTTTGACCATATGCGTTGAATGCTACAGTAGATGTTTGAGTTGCACCTTGTACATCTGTTGTTTCTCTCTTAGTTCCACGTGGTGGAATTGTTTGTTGGATTTGGAAATCTTCTACTTCACCTGAGTAGGCAATACCAGTAGGAGCCTTGACATCTGCTTTATCGTATGCAATACGAAGACGTGTAGCTAATTTTGTTGCACTGGTATCCACATTTTGAACTGTGTTTGTCCAAGTAAGAGTAACCTTACCATCAGCAGTCACTTCTGTCACACCAGCGGCTTCATCTTCATCGAATTTTCCATTGTTGTTAAAGTCAATCCAACCGTTAACGTAAGCTTTAGCTTCTCCGTCTAGGTGGGCATCGAAAGTCATTGAGTAAGTTCCATCATTAACTTTTTCAACTTATAGTTATCATTTGGAGCAACATCATCACCCATCAATTGACGAGCACCTTCATCAGCATTACCGATACCATTGATATCATCGTATACAAAGGCATTTGTTTTGTTAATTGGAGTTGTTCGAACATCAACGTCAGCCGGTACAGAACCTAGATATGGTTGGTGTTGACCGTCAGACTTAGAAATAGAGTGGGCTACACGACCGTATGAAGCTGGAGCATCCCCTTCATCTAGGACCATAAATCCTAGCATAGATCCTTGTTGACCTGCAGAAAAGATGTACATACCAATGTTTTTAGCATTACGCGTCATTACCAATGGAGTAGAGAAACCTGAATCACGGTGAGTTGAGACCGGTCCAAAAACTTGTGTCCCTAATCCATCTGTGTGATATTTACCATCTTCTGCTTTCATCGCAATAACAGTATCTGATGTCACAGTTGTATTGAAGAAGCCAGCTGCTTTATCCGCTTTGAATTTTTCAAAGGCTTCTTTCCCTGAACCATTAAGAGTATATTCTACCCCAAATTGTCTACGATAACCATCTTGCCCATGTCCGGCAGAAGGCAATGTTCTGTATTCATAAGTTTCTGCAGTATAAGAACGAGCAGTACTATATCTTGGTGTCGTATTTGATAATTCAGTTACTAATTCAAATCCATCTCCATCTGTTTTGTAGATTTCAACTTCTGACGAACCAGCTTCTTCCCCTGTTAAGAATACAACGTTGGCTGGAACTTCTGTTCCATTTAATGTAGCTTTAACTGAGAATTCTACCCCTACGTTAGCTCCATCTTTAACAGACTGGATAACCGTTTTACCTTTAGTATCCATTCCGTTTGTTTTCGCAACAGAGTAACCTCCTTGCTGTACTACTTTTAATTCAGCTGGATCCCCATTTTTATACTCATTAACAGCATTTGCATCATAACCTGCTCCACCACGTTTTTTGTACTCATCCGTTGAGTTGAATGGCGCTAATTTAGTAACTGTTAAGGTTACAACATAGCCTGGAGAAATTTCTTGTGTAAACTTAGTACCTACTTGAAGTTTACCATCTGGGCCAAGATTTTCAATTTTCGCTTTCGGATTTGAAATGTCAAACCACTTGATTTGTTTTGTCAGACGTTCTGTGTTCTTATCTGCATACTTCTTCCAGTGGTTGATTTGTTCTTCTTCTGATAGAGGTGGAGTCGTAACTGTATCAGCAATGTCTGCTAAGACTGCTGAAAACTTACCATCACGACCAATACCTGCATTTTTCAGCTCGTTGTATACTGCAAGGATTGACTCATTTAAACGTGCAAGTTGTGCTTCTACTTGCTCTTTTGTGACACTCTTATCAGCTAGAAGAGATTTTGTTTCAGCAAGAACTGTTTGGTTTTTAGCTACTGCCGCTTCAACAGCCGCTTTGTTTTCTTCCTTCACTTCCTTTTTAGAAAGTTCAGCAGTTGCTAATTTATTAGTCACTTCTGCTTCAGATGAAGCTTTGTCAAGTGCTGTTTTAGCTTCTGAAAGAGATTTTTCTGCTGGAGTAGCTTTCTTTTCAGCTTCAGCTTTAGCAGCTGCTTTTTCAGCTTCTAATTTTTTCTGTTGACCCATAGCATCTGATTCAGCTACGGCTTGACCCAATGCTGAAAGTTTGTCAGCTAAAGTATTCACATCCAATTGACTTGCTTCTGGATTTGAAAGTGTTGCTTTAGCTGCAGCTAAAACTTCCTTAGCTGAGTTTACTACAGACGCATCTGCATTTTTAGCAGATGCTAATTTCATTTCTAAAGTAGCAACATTCGCTTCAAGAGCTGCTTTATTTGCTTTCTTAGCTTCCTGTACTTTAACTTCAGGTTTTGCTTCTTCTACTTTAGTTTCTGGCTTCACGGCTTCCTTTTCTTTATTAGAATCCGCTTGATTTGCTGGGGCAGTAGTTGCCGCTACTGATGCTTCTGCACCTTGAACTTCCGTTGCTGATACCGCACCATTTCCAAGAAACATCAAACCAGCTGCAACTGCTACTGATGCTGCTCCAAAGCTATATTTCCGGATACCATAACGGATGTACTTTTCTACTCTATAATCTTGTTGTTGCTTGCCTTTCATTTAGACCCACAACCTCCTTTTTTTATTTTGATGTCGATTTACAAGTTATTGATATCGCAAACTCACATCTAACCTCAGATGAAAACAAAAGATGTTAGAAGTCATTTTCAATATCATAAAATTGTCTACAACATACAGCTTTATGATATCATATTTCCTAGTCTATGGCAAATAAAATGGCTTATTTTTATTCTAAATTTAAAATAAATATTTTCCAAAAAAACACAATAATTTTTCTGACTATTTAACTTGTTTTGTTAGATATATCAAAGAGTTATAGGTTACATACTATATTTTGTAGTTTTTAATATATTAATTTAAATTAACTCTACATGTATATTTTTGCTGTTCACAGACAAAAACTTGTCTCTACTGTAAGATACAATTTTTTTGATTCATTATCTATTTTTTCAATAATTTACTCTCCAGCTCATTAGATTTATTTTAAATTCCAGTCAATTAAAAACTCTAGCTAGTTCATAACTCTAAAAATAGCTATCTTTATTTTAGACAGAATGAAATAGATAACCAGTAACCTTCTTTAAAAGAGAAGGATTTTCTATCCACTCTATTCTCCCTAACTGTGCTATACTTATCTTAGTACATTCTTTGAGATTGGAGCTAATATGAAAATCCATAAAACTGTGAATCCTGTTGCCTATGAAAACACCTATTACCTGGAAGGTGAAAAGAACCTCATCGTTGTTGATCCTGGTAGCCATTGGGAAGCCATTCGTCAGACAATAGAGAACATCAACAAACCGATCTGTGCTATTCTCTTGACCCACGCCCATTATGACCATATCATGAGTCTGGACCTGGTTCGCGAGACTTTTGGCAATCCTCCTGTCTATATTGCAGAGAGTGAGGCTAGCTGGCTCTATACTCCTGTCGATAATCTCTCTGGACTTCCCCGCCACGATGATATGGCAGATGTGGTCGCAAAACCGGCTGAGCACACTTTTAGCTTTCATGAGGAATATCAATTAGAGGAATTTCGTTTCACTGTCTTGCCAACACCAGGTCACTCTATCGGTGGTGTTTCTATCGTCTTTCCTGATGCTCACCTAGTCTTAACAGGGGATGCTCTTTTCCGAGAAACTATTGGACGGACCGACCTTCCAACTGGTAGCATGGAGCAACTCCTTCATAGTATCCAGACCCAACTCTTCACCCTGCCAAACTATGATGTCTATCCAGGGCATGGTCCAGCTACTACTATTGCTCACGAAAAAACCTTCAATCCTTTTTTCTAGCTAGCAAAAAACCAAGGAATTTTTTATCCTTGGTTTTTGTGTACTTCTATTCAATTCTCCATTTTTTGATTTTAGGATCTAGTCTAGTATTGAATTTCATCGAATACTAGTTGACTGGCTGAAATTCTTTCCATTCAAATTTAGCTAAATCAAGTTCATTAGAAGAAATCCCCAAGATTTGCTCTGGCTTTTGATCACTACCAATTTGAAAGATTCCTTCTTTAATCTTCTGTACTCCGTCTTTATCAAAAGCATACAGACTTAAGTTCATTTCTGGTCGTGTTGACTGCCAGTCTGCATATCTGACTTGACCATTTTCATAGATAACTAAACTTGAACGAAAACCACCTGCAGAAGCTACATAAGCTGTATGAAGCAACTTGGGTTGTTTATTCTCTAAATAGTAAATGGCCCCTATATATTTTTTATCTCCAATAATCAATTCATCCTGACCATCATTATTTAAATCAGCAAACACATAATGAAGACTAGCTGGTTTATCGTAGGTGCTTAGTGTAAAGATATAGCCATACTCTTCAGAAAAAATCTTGTTCTGTTTCAACTTTTCATACAAGGATTCTCGGTCACCACTACTTAAAAGTGCCTGATAGTGATTGTACCGCTCTATTACTTCCTTGTACAAATCTTTTCCTGTTTCGCTTTTCGTTTCCATTGTTGTTGGTGGCGTTGCCATTGAAGAACTTGTACTAGTTTGGCTCTCTGACTTCGTAGAGTTTTCCTTCTGTTCCTCTTTGGTAGAAGATGATTGTATTGCCGAAGGTTCTATTTTTTCATCTTTTTTGTTTGCACCACAAGATGCTAAAACAAAAACAGTAAGAATAGCTGAAAATATCATTAAAAATTTCTTCATATTAACCTCTTTAACCCATCCTATACAGATTTACGGATTTTAGTATTAGATTCGATTCATTACCAAATAATCACGCGGTCTTCTGGTGAACGCCACATACCATCTCCTTCTTTGACATCATAGGTTGTAAAGAAATCATCGAAGTTTGGTACTTGCACATTGACACGGAGTTTGGCTGGTGCGTGCACATCGACACTAGCCAAAAGTTTCATAAATTCTGGACGACCTTTCATGCGCCAAATGCGACCGAAGTTGTAGAAGAATTCTTCTGCTGAGAAGTCTGGTTCTCTCTTAGCTGCTTCAAGCGCTGCAGCGATTCCTCCCAAGTCAGCCACGTTTTCTGACACAGTCAATTTACCGTTGATGGTTGCACCATAAGAATCCTGTCCATCAAATTGGTCAATGACTTTTTGTGTTTTCTCCTTGAAGGCAGCATAGTCGCTCTCAGTCCACCAATCCTTGAGGCTACCATTTTCATCGAAGGAAGCTCCGTTGGTATCAAAGGCGTGGGAAATTTCATGGGCAATAACTGCCCCAATACCACCGTAGTTAGCAGAAGATGACTGATGCAAGTCATAGAAAGGTGCTTGTAAAATGGCCGCTGGGAAGACAATTAGGTTCTTCTGTGGATTGTAGTAGGCATTGACCATATGAGCAGGCATGCCCCATTCCTTGTAGTCTACAGGCTGGTTCCACTTGCTCCAACTGTGCTTGATTTCCACACGCGCAAAGGCTAGAGCATTGTCAAAAAGACTAGCATTTTCATCCACTACCTTGTCCTTGTAGCGTTCTGGCAATTCTTCTGGGTAACCGATATAAGGCTTGATAACATTGAGTTTAACGATAGCCTTGTCACGAGTTTCTGGAGTCAGCCAGTCATTTTTAGCCAAACGTTCCTTATAGACATCAATCATAGTTGCCACTTTTTTCTCCACGTCTGCTTTAGCCTCTGGAGAGAATTTTTCATGGGCATACCAGAGACCCAAGGCTTGTTTGAAAGGACCTTGTGCTAGCTGGTAGGCTGCCTTGACCTTGTCTTTGGCTTCTGGAACTCCTGAAAGCGCACGGCTATAGGCACCTGACAAGACACGGATTTCTTCTGTTAAATAGCTGGTTGAGAGATTCACAACACTTAAAATTAAGGTTGCCTTGAGGAGAGGCCAAGCTTCTTCACTATAGAATTGATCTGCTGCTTGCCAGAAACGTTCTTCGTCTACGATAACCTTGTCTGGTACTTGTCCAAGAACGGCTTGGAAGAAGTCATCCAAAGGTAGGGCAGGAGCAAATTTCTTGAAATCTTCGTAAGAATATGGATGGTAGAGTTTGGCATATTCTGAACTTTCTTCATTAGAGAGCACCACTGCCGCAATTCGGCGGTCCAATTCTAGTCTTTTCTCTAGCAAGTCTTCAATTTCTTCATCAGAGAAATCATAAGCCTTGAGGAGATTTGCGCTGCTTTCTTTCCAAAGAGTCAAGAGCTCTTCGCGCTGAGGATGGTCTTCTGCATAGTAGGTCGTATCTGGCAGGATCGTGCTTGGAGCACTGGCCCATAGAACATTGATTCTTGCATCCATAAAGTCTGGCGATACACCAAAAGGAAGGAAGTTAGGTTTTCCTGCAAGTTCAAACTCTGCTAGTCTAGCTGTAAAATCCGCAAAAGTCTCCAACTCTTGGAATTCTTTAAGGAGTGGTAAGACAGGTGTGATACCGTCAGCTTCTCTCTTATCAAAATCACGAACTAGGCGGTGGTATTTGACAAAGTTTTCCAAGATAGCATCCTCAGGCACCTCTTCTCCTGACAACCACTTGTCTGTTGTCGCCAGCATCAAGTCTTCAATTTCCTGGTCTAAATCAACAAAACCTCCTGTTTGAGACTTATCTGCTGGGATTTCAGCTGTCTGTTGCCATTCTCCATTGATTGCATCATAAAAATCATCTTGATAACGCGTCATCTTGTTCTCGCTTTCATTTTTTTAAGTTATTGCTAGCTTAACAAAAATTGCTTGGGAATGCAATTAAAAATGGACTTTCCTTTTCCATCATTTTTCAGTTATTATTTTAAATTTTTCAAAAATTAACTTGACTTAATTTTTTTTTTAAGGTATATTAAGAGGCAGGAGGAATACAACTGTATGATACGTATCGAAAACCTCAGTGTCTCCTACAAAGAAACATTGGCACTTAAGGATATTTCACTAGTGCTCCAAGGACCAACAATTACCGGTATCATTGGTCCAAACGGTGCTGGAAAATCAACATTATTAAAAGGTATGCTGGGAATTATCCCACATCAAGGTCAGGCATTTCTCGATGACAAGGAAGTTAAAAAATCCTTACACCGAATTGCCTATGTCGAACAAAAAATCAATATCGACTACAACTTTCCCATCAAGGTCAAGGAATGCGTCTCGTTAGGACTATTTCCCTCTATCCCTCTCTTTCGCAGTTTAAACGCTAAACATTGGAGAAAAGTAGAGGAAGCCCTTGAAATCGTCGGCCTAGCTGACTACGCAGAACGGCAAATCAGTCAACTGTCTGGAGGTCAGTTCCAGCGGGTCTTGATTGCCAGATGTTTGGTGCAGGAAGCCGATTATATCCTCTTGGATGAACCCTTTGTTGGGATTGACTCTGTCAGTGAGGAAATCATCATGAATACGCTGAGAGATTTGAAAAAAGCTGGGAAGATGGTTCTCATCGTCCACCACGATCTCAGCAAGGTTCCCCACTACTTCGATCAAGTCTTGCTTGTCAATCGAGAAGTGATTGCCTTTGGTCCAACCAAAGAAACCTTTACCGAAGCCAATCTCAAAGAAGCTTACGGTAATCGACTCTTTTTCAATGGAGGTGACCTATGATTGCAGAATTTATCGATGGATTGCAAAAATTCCATTTCTTACAAAATGCCTTGATAACAGCCATTGTCGTCGGGGTCGTAGCTGGAGCTGTGGGATGTTTCATCATCCTACGCGGGATGTCACTCATGGGAGATGCCATTTCACATGCTGTCTTGCCAGGTGTAGCCCTCTCCTTCATCTTGGGCCTTGACTTCTTTATCGGAGCCATTGTCTTTGGATTGCTAGCTGCCATCATCATTACCTACATCAAGGGAAACTCGATTATCAAAAGCGATACCGCCATCGGCATTACCTTTTCTTCTTTCTTAGCCCTCGGTATCATCTTGATTAGTGTCGCTAAAAGTTCAACTGACCTTTTCCATATCCTTTTTGGTAATATCCTAGCCGTCCAAGATACGGATATGTTTATTACTATGGGTGTTGGGGCAGTCATTCTCTTGTTAATCTGGATTTTCTTCAAGCAACTCTTGATAACTTCCTTTGATGAACTCTTGGCTAAAGCCATGGGAATGCCTGTCAATTTCTATCACTACCTTCTCATGGTACTCCTGACTCTCGTGTCTGTGACAGCCATGCAAAGTGTCGGAACTATCCTGATTGTAGCCATGCTGATTACCCCAGCTGCAACTGCTTATCTATATGCTAATAGCCTGAAAAGTATGATTTTCCTTTCCTCAACCTTTGGAGCTACTGCTTCAGTTTTGGGACTCTTTATCGGTTATAGCTTTAACGTTGCGGCAGGTTCTAGTATCGTGCTTACAGCCGCTAGTTTCTTTCTCATTAGCTTCTTTATCGCTCCAAAACAACGATATTTGAAACTGAAAAATAAACATTTGTTAAAATAAGGGGTAAAGCCCCAATAAATTGGAGGATCTAATGAAAAAATTAGGTACATTACTTGTTCTCTTTCTTTCCGTCATCGCTCTTGTAGCATGTACTAGTGGAAAAAAAGATGCAGCTTCTGGTCAAAAACTAAAAGTTGTTGCTACAAACTCAATCATCGCTGATATTACTAAAAATATTGCTGGTGACAAGATTGATCTTCACAGTATCGTTCCTGTTGGTCAAGACCCACACGAATACGAACCACTCCCTGAAGACGTTAAGAAAACTTCTCAAGCTGATTTGATTTTCTACAACGGTATCAACCTTGAAAATGGTGGCAATGCTTGGTTTACAAAATTGATAGAAAATGCTAAGAAAACTGAAAACAAAGACTACTTTGCAGTCAGCGAAGGCGTTGATGTTATCTACCTTGAAGGCCAAAACGAAAAAGGCAAAGAAGACCCACACGCTTGGCTTAACCTTGAAAACGGGATGATTTTTGCTAAAAACATCGCAAAACAATTGAGTGCTAAAGACCCTAGCAACAAGGAATTCTACGAAAAAAATCTCAAAGAATATACTGATAAGCTAGACAAACTTGACAAGGAAGCTAAGGAGAAATTTAACAACATCCCTGCTGAGAAGAAACTCATTGTAACCAGCGAAGGATGCTTCAAATACTTCTCTAAAGCCTACGGTGTCCCAAGTGCCTACATCTGGGAAATCAATACTGAAGAAGAAGGAACACCTGACCAAATCAAGACCTTGGTTGAAAAACTTCGCCAAACAAAAACTCCTTCACTCTTTGTAGAATCAAGCGTGGATGACCGTCCTATGAAAACTGTTTCTCAAGACACAAACATCCCAATCTATGCACAAATCTTTACTGACTCTATCGCAGAACAAGGTAAAGAAGGCGACAGCTACTACAACATGATGAAATACAACCTTGATAAGATTGCTGAAGGATTGGCAAAATAAGCCTCTGAAAAACGTCATTCTCACATGAACTGGCGTTTTTTCTATACCCACATTTCCGGTCAAATCATTGGAAAATTCCGACTGTTTCAGCTAAAATGGAAGAAAAAAGATTGGAGTATCCTATGGTAACTTTTCTCGGAAATCCTGTGAGCTTTACAGGTAAACAACTACAAGTCGGCGACAAGGCACTTGATTTTTTACTTACTACAACAGACCTTTCTAAAAAATCTCTGGCTGATTTTGATGGAAAGAAAAAAGTCTTGAGTGTCGTGCCTTCTATCGATACAGGCATCTGCTCAACTCAAACGCGTCGTTTTAATGAAGAACTGGCTGGACTGGACAACACAGTCGTATTGACTGTTTCTATGGACCTACCATTTGCCCAAAAACGTTGGTGTGGTGCTGAAGGCATTGAAAATGCCATCATGCTCTCAGACTATTTCGACCATTCCTTTGGACGTGATTATGCCCTCTTAATCAATGAGTGGCACCTATTGGCACGCGCAGTTTTTGTCCTCGATACTGACAATACTATTCGCTACGTTGAATACGTGGACAATATCAACTCTGAACCAAACTTCGAAGCCGCAATTTCAGCTGCTAAAGAACTAAATTAGAAGCCATTGTGGCAGATAGCTAGAGAAATCTAGCTTTTTTTGATATACTAGATGAAGATACTAGACAAGAGGAAACGAATGACCCCGAATAAAGAAGATTATCTCAAATGTATTTATGAAATTGGCATAGATTTGCATAAGATTACCAACAAGGAAATTGCCGCCCGCATGCAAGTCTCTCCCCCTGCCGTAACTGAAATGATTAAACGGATGAAGAGTGAAAATCTCATCCTCAAGGACAAGGAATGTGGCTATCTACTGACCGACCTTGGCCTCAAACTGGTCTCTGAACTCTACCGTAAACACCGCTTGATTGAAGTTTTTCTAGTTCATCATTTAGACTATACGAGTGACCAGATTCACGAGGAAGCTGAAGTCTTGGAACATACTGTCTCTGACCTGTTCGTGGAAAGACTGGATAAACTACTAGGATTTCCCAAGACCTGTCCTCACGGAGGAACTATTCCTGCTAAGGGAGAACTCCTGGTTGAAATCAATAACCTGCCACTAGCTGATATCAAGGAAGCCGGCTCCTACCGCTTGACTCGGGTGCACGATAGTTTTGACATTCTCCATTATTTGGATAAGCATTCGCTTCACATCGGTGACCCGCTCCAAGTCAAGCAGTTTGATGGCTTTAGCAATACCTTCACTATCCTCAGTAGAGACGAGGACTTACAAGTAAGTATGGACATTGCCCAACAACTCTATGTCGAAAAAATCGACTAATTTCTCAAGTACCCTACCAACCCTGAAAGTTTTATTTTCAGGGTTTTATTTCTATCATTTGATTTTACTTTCATTTAGTTGTAGAATGTTTGTAAAAAACAAGAAAGATAGTTTAACCTATGAAAAAATCACTAAAAATTTTTGCGACATCCAAATGGTTTGACCTCTTCGGTGTTGCTCTGGTCGTTGGGATTGCGATTGCATCTGGTTACCTCAACTCACGTCTCGATAAATTCGTAGATTGGGGACCCTGGACTGCTCTTGTTCCCTTTGGATTGATTTCCGTAACCAATGTTGGGATTTCCATGTTGTCCACTCGTTTTACAGGAAAATTAAGCAAGTGGGGAAATTACTTTGGCATTATCAATACGATTTTGTCTGGTGCCATTGATTATATCCTTGGAAATAAGGCAGCCATTATCACCTATCCCGTCACCTTCCTCATTTATACCTTTGCGATTAAGAAATGGGAAGCTTCGCAAGAAGGCAGACCCAACCAAATGAGCCAAAAACAGCTAAAATTAGCGGCCATCATCATTTCCATCATCGCCTTCCTCTTTGCCTTTGTGACCAACTATATCGGCTATGGAGGAAAGATGAATCTCCTTGCCTACGTAACAACTATTGCCTTTGCACTGTCCCTCATTGCCAATGCTTTTAACGCATTGAAACTAACAACTCAGTGGGGCTTTTGGTTGATTTACAATTTTGTTCAGCTGACAAAAGCTGGTATTCAAGGGAATTTTGCCAATATCGGAAAATACATCTTTTATATCCTCAATGCAATCGGAGCTTTATTTGTCTGGAATGATGAAGAGGTGGAACAATAAGAGGGAAATCAAATAAAGAAATCTATCAGAATCTCCTTACTAAAATTTTTTATCATTTTACTTGTAACTCCCATTCTTTTGGAGTAGAATGAAGATAGATAAAAGAGGGAGGTCTTGTCATGAAAAAACTCTTTAGAATCCATTTTGTAGCAATTGCAGTCATTGATTTGCTACTATTTGCATTTTTTAGCACTAGACCAGAGACATCTTTGGAGTGGCTCTTGCTCTCTGGTTTTATTTTCCTCCTTACTCAAGGACTTCTGTTATTTCGCTTGGTTGTCCGACTCAAACATCAATTCGCTGAGATTTATCCTCAAATCAATAAAAAGATTCGCTTCTACTATTTAGGGGTTCTCTCCATTGATTTTCTATTTTTTGTCCTTTTAGCCTTCGTTAGTTCTCAGCGTTTTTACTCTCTTATGCCAATCATCACTGCTTGCCATTCTACTTTTTATTATAGGACAGCGGACTACCTAAGAAACAACTATCTAGACTTTTACGACAAACGCATTTCTTTATGGAAGTGTCTCTAAGGAGAAGGAGGTTCTAGCATGAAAAAAATCATCTTCATCAAAAGCATTCAACTCCTTGTCATTGATGGAATCATGCTGGCATTTTTGACATTTAAAGGGGGGCTTACTTGGGACTGAATTTTGATTTATAGCGGTTGGCTCATTTTCTTTCATCCTGTGCTATTGACCTATCTTTCCAACCAACTTTGTGACCACTTTAGTCAACTCTATTCCCAGATTAGACCAAGATTCTGGGGTTTTACCTTACAAATCCTCCTATGGGATATCCTGATGATTCTCTCCTTGATATGTTTAAGTGGTATGCCACTTCTCCTTCTGGGAACTCTCCTAATCCTAGGACACCTCATCCCTTCCTATCGCATAAGCCAAATCCTGAAACAAGATTTCCCCAAGGCCTATCAAGAACCGATTTCTTTTTGGAGTATTTTATGATAGATGAGAAAAACCAAGCCGGCTGGGCTTGGTCTTTCTTATCTATTTTTAGTATCAAGGATAATGGTGACTGGTCCGTCATTGACCAGCTCAACTTGCATATCCGCTCCAAAAATGCCTGTCTGAACGGGCACTTCTTGCGCTAATTTTTGATTGAATGCATCATAGAAGTCTGATGCCATATCAGGTTTGGCTGCACCTGTAAAGGCTGGACGATTGCCTTTCTTAGTATCCGCAAAGAGGGTAAACTGAGAAATAGAGAGAATTTCTCCTTCAATATCTTTGACAGACAGGTTCATCTTGCCTTCTGCATCTGAAAAAATCCGCATGTTGACCAATTTTCTCACAGCATAGTCCAAATCTTCCTCTTGGTCCTCTGATCCAACACCAACCAGCAATAGGAGCCCCTGATTGATTTTTCCCTGAATCTGATCTTCGATACTCACTTGGGCTTTTGTAACCCGTTGGATAATGATTTTCATAATAGCCTTTCTAGTAAGAGCTAGGGCAATTAACCGTTGGTCCGTTTAACAGAGTAAACTTCTGGCACACTCTTAATCTTGTCCACGACCGTGGTCAGCGTCGAGAGGTTGGCAATGCCGAAGGACACATGGATATTAGCAAACTTCATATCCTTGGTTGGTTGGGCATTGACCGTTGAAATATTCTTAGTTGTGTTTGATAGAACTTGCAACACATCGTTCAACAGTCCTGTACGATTGAGACCATAGATATCGATATGGGCCATATACTCCTTATTTGAGTTTGAATACTGGTCTTCCCACTCCACATCAAGGAGACGTTGCTCGTAGTTTTCTTGGGCACGCAGGTTCATACAGTCCACACGGTGAATAGCCACACCACGCCCCTTGGTGATATAGCCAACAATATCGTCACCAGGAACAGGATTACAACACTTGGCAATCCGCACTAGGAGACCTGAGGCACCTTCAATGACCACTCCACCCTCATGCTTAACCTTGAGGGTTTCTTTGTTTTCAACCTTAATCTCGCCACCTTTGACAAGTTCTTCTGCCTCCGCCTTGGCCTTGGCACGCTCTTCCTCACGGCGTTCCTTTCAGTCAGACGGTTAAAGACGGTAATAGCACCGATTTCTCCAAAACCAATAGCCGCAAAGAGGGATTCTTCTGTCTTGTAGCTGGTCTTTTGCAGAACTTGGTCCATATGACGCTTGTCCATGAATTTATTGGCCACATAGCCATTTTCTTGGAACTGAGCCATCAGCATCTCACGACCCTTGTTGACAGACAATTCCTTATCTTGGTTTTTAAAGAACTGGCGAATCTTGTTACGAGCCTTGCTGGTCTTGACCATATTGAGCCAGTCACGGCTCGGTCCAAAGGAGTTCGGGTTGGTGACAATTTCAACCTGATCCCCTGTCTTGAGCTTAGTTGTAAGTGGAACCATACGACCATTGACCTTGGCACCAGTTGCTTTTTCACCGACTTTGGTATGGATTTCGTAGGCAAAGTCAATCGGTCCTGAATCTTTTGGAAGAGAGCGGACAGCTCCATCTGGGGTAAAGACGTAAATCTCCTCAGCCAGATAGTTTTCCTTAACTGAATCGACAAATTCCTTGGCATCATCGGCCTGGTCTTGGAGCTCCATCATCTCCTTGATCCAGTTCATCCCAATGGCTGATTCCTTGCTGTTAACCTGCCCCTTGATGCCTTTCTTATAAGCCCAGTGAGCTGCAACCCCGTACTCAGCGACCTCGTGCATTTCCTTGGTACGAATCTGGAATTCAATCGGCCCTTTTGGTCCATAGACGGTCGTATGGATAGACTGATAACCATTGGCCTTGCGGTTAGCAATATAGTCTTTAAAACGGCCAGGCATCGGTTTCCAAAGCTCATGCACATAACCAAGCATGGCATAAACATCACTTTGGGTATCTAAAATACAGCGAATGGCAATCAGGTCATAGATTTCCTCAAAACGTTTTCTCTTATCCTGCATTTTGCGGAAAATCGAGTAAATATGCTTAGGACGACCGTAAATCTTCCCTTTCAAGTGACGATCCGTCGTATATTCCTCTAATTTTGTAACTACCTCATCCACCAAGGCTTCACGCTCTCTGCGTTTTTCCTTCATCATATGGGTAATCTTGTAAAACTCCGTTGGATTAAGATAACGGAAAGATAGGTCTTCCAATTCCCATTTAACGCTAGAAATCCCCAGACGGTGGGCAAGCGGCGCATAGATTTCCATAGTTTCTTTGGAAATACGCTCCTGCTTGTCTTTTCGAAGATGTTTCAGGGTCCGCATATTGTGTAAGCGGTCAGACAGTTTAACCAAGATAACGCGGATGTCCTCAGACATGGCCATGAGCATCTTGCGATGATTTTCAGCCAACTGCTCCTCGATTGATTTGTACTCGACCTTACCAAGCTTGGTAACCCCATCAACGATTACCCGCACGTCAGGGCCAAACTCTCTTTCCAAATCATCCAGAGTCGCTTCTGTATCTTCTACCACGTCATGCAAGAAACCACAAGCTACCGTTACAGCATCCAGCTTGAGCTTAGCTAAAATACCTGCCACTTGGATGGGGTGAATAATATAAGGCTCACCTGATTTGCGATATTGACCACTATGGCATTCCACCGCGTAGACCAAGGCCTTATGGACAAAATGGACATCCTCTTCCGTTAAATATTCTTTGGTTAAAGCGACAACTTCTTCGCCTGTTAAATTCACTTCTTTCGGCATCTCTACTCTCCAATTCTTCCTACCATTTATCACTTTTTTAAGAATATGAAAACTAGAAAATTCCCTCTCAATCAATCCACATCTCAAAAAACACTGCCAGATTTCTCTAGCAGTGTTTTAAGTTTCTTTTATCTTAGTAAACCGTTCTTTCAGTTTCTACATCGAAGAAGTGTGCTTTGTTCAAGTCAAATCCAAGTTCAACTGTTGCACCTGTTTGCAAGTAGTCACGAGCATCAACTTTGGCAACAAATTCATCTTTACCAACTTGGCAGTAAAGGTGAGATTCTGAACCAAGTAATTCTGATACGGAGATAGTTGCTTTAACAACTGATTCTGGGAATGTTTCAAGGAAAGCAGGTTCTGCATTTACATCTTCTGGACGGATACCGAAGATCAATTCTTTTCCTTCGTAGCCTTTTTCACGAAGAACTTTCAATGCTCCTTCTGGAACTTTCAAGCGGAAACCGTCAGAAATAATTTCGCTACCAACCAATTTCACGTTGATGAAGTTCATTGCTGGGCTTCCGATGAATCCTGCAACGAATTTATTAACTGGGTTTTTGTAAACTTCTTGAGGAGTTCCGATTTGTTCAACACGTCCGATAGTACCTGTACCAGCAGGGTTCTTAGTTGCTGACATGATAACGATACGGTCCGCAAGTGTCATCGCTTCTGTTTGGTCGTGAGTTACGTAGATAGTTGTAGCTCCGATACGACGGTGAATTTTCGCAATTTCAGCACGCATCGATACACGAAGTTTGGCATCCAAGTTTGACAAAGGTTCGTCCATCAAGAATACTTTTGCATCACGGACGATAGCACGACCCATGGCAACACGTTGACGTTGACCACCTGAAAGGTCAGCTGGTTTACGTTCCAAGAACTCTTTCAATCCAAGGATTTCAGCTGCTTCTTGAACACGTTTGTCGATATCTTCCTTGCTGTATTTACGCAATTTTAAACCGAAAGCCATGTTGTCATAAACAGTCATGTGTGGGTAAAGAGCGTAGTTTTGGAATACCATGGCGATGTCACGGTCTTTTGGAGCTACGTCGTTGACAACCACGCCATCGATAGATGCAGTACCTTCTGTGATGTCTTCAAGACCAGCAATCATACGAAGAGTTGTTGATTTACCACATCCTGAAGGACCTACGAAAACGATAAATTCTTTGTCTTTGATGTCCAAGTTGAAGTCTTCAACTGAATAGTGTTCGCTGTTTGGATATTTTTTGTAAATGTTTTTAAGATTCAATTCTACCATGAGGTGAACTCCTTTTGTCTTTTGATAGTTTTATTATAGATGAAAACGCTTTACATTTCTATGGCAAGGTGACCAAAAAAATAAAAAAGTTCTGTGCAACTTGCACAAAACTTTAGAGAATATCTGGTAAAATCAATTGATAACACAGGGTCAAGTCAGTCAGTTCTTTCAACTGTAGCCCTGTCAATTCTTCCCATTTATCAATCTTATATTGGAGAGAATTGCGGTGCAGATAGAGTTGCTGGGCTGTTTTAGTGAGAACAGCACTATTTTCCCAAAGAGAGAGAATGATTTCCTGAATCTGGTCTTGATCCAAAATCATCTGGTGTAGACATTCTTTAATGACTCTCAGGTCCACAATTCTTTCCCCCATACTCCAAAGATAGAGTTGTGAAAAGGTGTGAACACCTTGGTGACCCTGACGCCACCAAGTCTTAAACAAATCGCGCTCTGCTTTAATCAAGTCTGATAGGGCTTGATGGCCTGTCTGAGACCAAACCTGGCCCAACATGATTGACAGACGAAGTCCAAAGTCATACTCAACCGCTTCAATCGTATCACTTAAAATAGCTCGTACAGAGGTGTATTTATCTTGTTGAAGTACGAAAACATAATCCTGAGCCCCAACCTGAAGCACCGTCTGACAGTTAGGAAAAAGGGTCCGCATCATATCCAGCCAAGAAGCTAGATTTTCCTGCTGAAAATAGGAAAGATGACAGTAAACCAGCTGAATCTTTTTAAAAGCTTGTGGTGCCTGTCCCTTACCCTCAATCAGATAAGAATACCAAGGATTGAGCGAACGAGCCTGCTCCTGCTGGGTCAAAAGGGCAACCAACTGCTTTTCACGCTCGCTGAGCCCAGCTTCCTCCAGCAAAATCCACTGCTGAGAAGCTAAAGGGAGAGTGAGATAGCCCTCTTTCTCTACTGGTTGGTCTGAAATCTGAGCTTCAGGAAACCAGTCTTGTAGTTCTTTTGCTATCATGTCCTAGCCCTCCACTTTTTGGATGCACCACGAAATCAAGCTCTCAAGACGTTCCAGATTTTCAGTCATATGGAGATAGCCCATGACTGCTTCAAAACCTGTGGACATACGGTAAGTTACCACATCAGCATTTTTAGCCTTGGTGTGACTATTGGTATTGCGACCACGTTTATAGATTTCTTCTTCTTTTTCTGTTAAGACCTGCTCCTCTAACATAAGGGAAATCAGGCGAGCCTGAGCCTTGGCTGAGACATACTTGGTCGCTTCTTGGTGGAGTTTATTGGGCTTGGTCATACCTTTGAGGATGAGGTGACGGCGAATATACATAGAATACACCGCGTCCCCCTCAAAAGCTAACGCAATCCCGTTAATGAGATTGACATCAATCACGTGTCCACCTCACTCCATCTTTGGTGTCTAGGAGCTTAATCCCTTGAGCAGCCAATTGGTCACGGATATGGTCCGCTGTCGCAAAGTCACGATTGGCACGCGCTTCTTGGCGTTTTTGGATCAAGTCTTCAATCTCTGCATCCAAAACTTCCTCAACAAAGACAATCCCAAAGACTTCTAACATGGCTGCAAGAGCTTCCTTAACACTTGCATCATAGTTGCCAGAATTGATCCACTTGGCCATTTCAAAGACTACTGTGATTCCATTTGCCGCGTTAAAATCTTCATCCATTGCTGCTACAAACTTATCTTTAAAAGCTTGCAACTCTTGAGCATTTACAGTTCCAGTAAATGGTTGCTCATAGGTGTTTTTCAAATACTTGAGATTGGTCTCAGCGTCTCGCACTGCCTTTTCCGTAAAGTTGATAGGCTTACGGTAATGTTGTGTCGCAAAGAAGAAACGAAGTACTTGGCCATCAAGGTTTTTGAGGGCATCGTGCACTGTGATAAAGTTGCCCAAGGATTTGGACATCTTGACATTGTCGATATTGACAAAGCCATTGTGCATCCAATAGTTGGCAAAGGTCTTGCCTGTTTTGGCTTCTGACTGGGCAATTTCATTGGTATGGTGAGGAAACTCTAGGTCAGCTCCACCACCGTGAATATCAATGGTGTCGCCCAAAATCTCTGTCGACATGACTGAACACTCGATGTGCCAGCCCGGACGACCAGGTCCCCAAGGACTGTCCCAAGAAATCTCGCCTGATTTGGCAGATTTCCAGAGGGCAAAGTCTACAGGATTTTCCTTACGTGCCGTTTCTTCATCGGTACGACCTGAAGCACCTAGTTCCAAATCTTCCAAGGTTTTATTTGCTAATTTAGCATAGTTGTGGGATTTTTCCACACGGAAGTAAACATCTCCTTGGCTCTCATAGGCAAAACCTTTTTCAATCAAGTCTTCCACAAAACGGATGATGTCAATCATAAACTCCACTACACGCGGATGGCGAGTCGCAGGTTTGACGCCCAAGGCCGTCACATCCTCACGAAAGGCAACGATGTACTTGTCCGCAACCTCCTGTGGCGTAATGCCTTCTTCCTTGGCACGGTTGATAATCTTATCATCCACATCCGTAAAATTGGAAATATAGGCAACCTCATACCCACGGTACTCAAAATATCGACGAATGGTATCAAAAGCTACCGTCGAACGGGCATTCCCCACGTGGATATAGTTATACACGGTTGGCCCACAAACATACATCTTGACTTTGCCGTCCTCAATCGGGACAAACTCTCGCAAATCACGAGACATGGTATCGTAAATTTAATCATGCGGTCCACTCCCTTCTCTATTTCTGACTTTTTCGGCTGAAAACCAGCTCTGCAAAAGGACCAAATTGTCTGAGGCTATCCAGTTGGTAAAAGCGCTGCCCTTCCTCTTGGGTAAAGAAGGGAACCCCCTTTCCTAGGATAAGGGGCGCTATCTGAACAATGAGGTGGTCGAAAAGATCCGCATCCAAGAGCGGTCCTACTAAGGAATTACCACCAATCACAAAGACATTTTTGCCTTTGTCAATCTGGCGAACAAAGTCCACCACATCCCCAGCTACTGGCTGGTAATTGCTGACAGGCAGGTTTCTATCATGCGTAAAGACATAGTTTTCCGTAGCTTGATAAAAACTTTCTACATCTTGCAAATCTTGGATTTCCTCAAAGGTCCGCTTGCCCATGATGGTGATATCCATTTGCCTGTAAAAGTCATCATAGCCTGTATCCTCTACAGAACCAAGCTGATGCAGCCAGTCTATTCTGTGCTGGCTGTCTGCCAAGTAGCCATCCATGGTGATACAGCCGTAAAAATATACTGCCATTCTTGTAGTTTCCTTTCTAGTTCTACTTCGCCTTCACTTAGCGGGATAGCTCCAGATGATTAGACCTAAGCTAATCAAAGTATTCAGCAAAATCCTTGCTGGACAAGAAAAATAAGCCAGACAACAGCAATTCCAATCTGCAACAGAACGGTTCATTCTTAAACATTCAAGCGCCTCTCCTGTCTACTTACGGCTCAAGGTGTCTTAGATTTTAATCATAAAGTAATAGTCAAGAAAACTAAAATCCGAGAACAGTTAGTTTCATCACTAAGAGTTCAATTGAATTTCAGTCCGAATGTCTCTACACTTCGGAATCCCTTGCTCCTTTCTCATTCAGATAAACCACCTGAGTCTGTTTGACAAAGCCAATTTTTTCATACAAGCGTTTGGCACATACATTACTATCTTCCACGGCAATCTGAAATTCCTTATCATTTTGCTCAATTAGTTGGTTGACAAGGGATTTTGCTAAGTAGCTTCCATAGCCTTTTCCACGTTCAGGTTCAGATATTGCTAAACCGTAGAAGTAATTCGTATCGCTCGATAAATCAACCGTGCAAGTTCCAATAACCTGATCGTCTTTTAACAAAATATATAGGCGACTTTCTGGATCTTTCAGAGCTTCAGCGACATATCTATCCACAACTTCTCTAGATTCATGTTCCTCTGAAAATGCCTGAAATTTCAACTGACTAATTTGCTCCTGATACGAACTATCTGCTAACAAAACTTCAAGATTGGAAACAGTTGCTAACGGATAAGGTTTTCTATCCTTACCTAACCAAGTTTCTGTCTCTTCATCCTCGACCAATCCCCAGTTGCTGACAAAATCAGGATAACGGTCTAGAAAAATACGTTCTGTCTGAAAAGTGACTGAACAAATAGAGAAAGAAGCTGTTTCTCTCTCAAAACTAGTAAACAATGCACGCGCAATTCCCTGACGGCGATGAGCTGGATGAACCAGTATCGTCACTTCTACATCTTGATCATCTGCATAGACAGTTAATAAACCAACAAGTTCGCCTTTTTCATAATAAAGGAAAAAGGCAGGCATGTTTGGGTCAAAATTAAGCATGTTAGAGAGATAGGGATCACGATAGGTACCGTCATAGTTTTGGCAACAGTTAATTAGTTTTTTCGCCTCAGATAGCTCCTCTTGGCTTAACTTATTTTTGGCTTGAATCATATCGGTATCCTCTACAACCCAGACGATCTGTGACTAGCTTCTTTAGCCTGCTCGAGTTTATTGACGTAATACTCTCGTTTTTCTTCAACTTCGTGAATGACCGGCTCATCCTTCTTACCATGTACACGGACAATCTTGGCCGGAATACCGACAACCGTCACATCACTAGGTACGTCTGCCACGACAACTGCTGCTGCACCGACCTTAGCATTTTCGCCGATTTCCACTGGTCCGATAACTTGGGCATGAGCAGATATAAGCGCTCCTTTGCGAACGGTTGGATGGCGTTTGCCACAGTCTTTCCCTGTTCCCCCAAGAGTCACTCCGTGATAAAGGAGAACACCTTTTTCAACAATAGCTGTCTCCCCAATCACCAAACCAGAGCCATGGTCGATAAAGACACCTGAATCAATCTGGGCGCCTGGATGAATCTCAATCTGAGTCCAAAAGCGCCAAAACTGACTGTGCATACGAGCCAGGAGTTTGAAGCCATGCTTCCAGAGAAAATGCGAAAGACGGTGGGCCGCCAAGGCCTTGACACCTGGATAAGTCAGCAAAACCTCCAAAGTGGTGCGGGCTGCTGGATCATTTTCTTTTACAATATCAATGGTTTCGCGCCACCATCCCATACATTTCTCCTTTTCTTATTCTGAATCTTTTGGTGTTTCTGTAAATTCTTTCTTAGGTTTGTGGTCCTTGTGATGACGTGGGCGGTGAGGTCTCTCAGACTTTTCGCCTTTTTCATCACGTTCAGGTTTTGGAGGACGAGGAAGAAGGGCTTTCATAGAAGCATCCACACGTCCTTTTTCATCAATTTTGATAATCTTAACATCAACTTCATCACCGATTGCTACTAAGTCTTCGACATTATTGGTACGCGTCCAAGCCATCTCCGAGATATGAACAAGGGCATCTGTCTTATCAAAGAGGTTAACAAAGGCACCAAATTTCTCGATACGAACGACTTTAGCACGGTAAACTTCGTCCACTTTGGCTTCACGGACCAAACCAGCAATAATCTCTTTAGCACGATTAATGGCATCTTGATCGCTAGAGTAGATAGACACATTTCCTTCTTCATCAATATCAATCTTAACGCCTGTTTCAGCGATAATCTTGTCGATGGTTTCTCCACCCTTACCGATGACAATCTTAATCTTGTCCACATCAATCTTGATGGTATCAATTTTCGGAGCAGTTGGAGCCAATTCTGGACGAACTTCTGGAATGGTTGCTTCAATCACATCAAGGATTTCAAAACGCGCTTTCTTGGCTTGAGCAAGTGCTTCTGTCAAGATTTCTGCAGTAATCCCTTGAATTTTGATATCCATTTGTAGGGCTGTAATCCCGTCACGAGTTCCTGCAACCTTGAAGTCCATGTCTCCAAAGTGATCTTCCAAACCTTGGATATCTGTCAAGACTGTATAGTTGTTTCCATCCGAGATAAGTCCCATGGCAATACCAGCTACTGGAGCCTTGATTGGCACACCACCAGCCATAAGGGCAAGAGTTCCCGCACAGATAGAAGCCTGAGATGAAGAACCATTTGATTCCAAAACTTCTGCTACCAGACGGATAGCGTATGGGAATTCTTCCAAGCTTGGCAAGACTTGAGCAAGGGCACGCTCACCGAGAGCACCGTGACCAATTTCACGACGACCTGGCGCACCGTAACGACCAGTTTCCCCTACAGAGTATTGTGGGAAGTTATAGTGGTGCATAAAGCGTTTCTTATACTCTGGATCCAAACCATCAATGATTTGAGTTTCACCCATCGGAGCCAAGGTCAAGACTGAAAGAGCCTGAGTTTGTCCACGAGTGAAGAGACCTGAACCGTGCACACGAGGAAGGAAGTCAACAACCGCATCCAAAGGACGGATTTCATCGACCTTACGACCATCAGGACGTACCTTATCTTCTGTGATCAAACGGCGCACTTCAGCATGTTCCATTTGTTCCAAAATTTCAGCCACATCACGCATGATACGGTCAAATTCTTCACGGTCCGCATATTTTTCTTCGTAAACGGCAGTAACTTGGTCCTTAACTGCTTGAGTTGCAGCTTCACGGGCCAATTTTTCTTCTACTTGAACCGCTTTTTGAAGGTCACTGTTGTAGGCTGCGATGATTTCAACTTGCAAGTCAGCGTCCACATGAAGCAATTCCACTTCTGCTTTTTCTTTCCCGACAGCAGCAACGATTTCTTCTTGGAAGGCAATCAATTCTTTGACCGCTTCGTGCCCTTTAAGGAGCGCTTCCAGCATGATTTCTTCTGACAATTCTTTGGCACCAGACTCTACCATGTTGATGGCGTGTTTGGTACCAGCTACTGTCAATTCAAGAAGCGAACGCTCTGCTTGTTCTTGACTTGGGTTGATGATGATTTGGCCATCTACATAGCCCACTTGTACCCCAGCGATTGGTCCGTCAAACGGAATATCTGAAATAGAAAGTGCCAGGGATGAACCAAACATAGCTGCCATTGGAGCAGATGCATTTTCATCGTAAGAAAGGACAGTGTTAATCACTTGCACTTCGTTACGGAAACCTTCCGCAAACATAGGACGGATTGGACGGTCAATCAAACGCGCTGTCAAAGTCGCATCTGTTGAAGGACGTCCTTCACGTTTCATAAAGCCACCAGGAAACTTCCCAGCTGCATACATTTTTTCTTCGTAGTTGACTTGAAGTGGGAAGAAATCCCCAGTTGCCATCTTCTTAGACATCACGGCCGCAGTCAAGACAGTTGACTCACCGTAACGCACGACAACTGCGCCATTTGCTTGCTTAGCAACCTGACCAGTCTCTACAATTAACTCACGACCCGCAAAGTCGTTTGAAACACTTGTTTTGTCATTTTAATCCCCTTTGGATTGATGAAATTATACGCCTTGCCTACAAAGATCAGGATACAAAGGGCGTGAAGAATCCCGTATGAAAATAGGAGATTGACGCAGTGTGCGATGCACACTAGGAAATCTATCTTTTTCACTAGGGATTTAGCCCGTGTTCAACTATTAGATACTTTGATTTGAATAGTTAAAAATCTGTTTATACCCTCATCTTTGTATCAAGTACGTACAGAGTCTATTTTATCATATTTTTCTTAAAAAGTGCGGTCTTTACCATTAAAAAGGAACCATTCCCCTCACCTGAGAAGAATGGTTTGCTTTTTATTATCCGAGAGACTGATGATTAAACAAGGCATGAGTTGCTTGATAGATGTATTTTGCTGTATCCGCATTGTTCATGGTGTAGAGATGAACACCTGCAACATCCTGAGTTACCAAGTCCACGATTTGGTCCACTGCATAGGCAAGTCCTGCTGCTCTGAGCGACTCAGGGTCATGCTCATACTTGTCTAAGATAGCTTTAAATTTACGTGGAAGGTGGATATTCTCACAGGTCTTCAAGAGACGGAGAGCTTGATTTCGATTCAGAATTGGCATAATCCCCGCATGAATAGGAACATCAATCCCAGCCAAGATACACTTGTCTTGGAAATCATAGAAACGCTCATTGTCAAAGAAAAGCTGAGTTACAAGACTCGAACAACCTGCATCTACCTTCTTCTTGAGATTTTGGATATCTGAAATCTGATTTGGTGAATCTGGATGGCCTTCTGGATAACAAGCACCAACAATATCAAAGTGAGGAGCTTGCTCCTTGATGAACTCAATCAAGTCAGTTGCGTAGCGGAAATCCTTTTGCGGCTCTACATCAGGGATAATATCCCCACGAAGAGCCAAGATTTTCTGCACTCCAACCTTGTCCAAGTCAGCAATAGTTTCAGCCACCTTGTCCTTGGTCAAATAGATGGCTGGCAAGTGAGCAATAGTCGGAATCGCCAAGTCATTTTGGATAAAGTCAGCCAAACGAACCGTCGTTTCCTTGATATTAAATTTATTATTGCTGGCAGTTACACTGATAAAGTGGGGAGCCAACTCCTGCATATCTTGAAGAGCAGAAATAATGTTATCATTACCCACGGCTGGGTTGGGAGGGAACACTTCAAATGAGAGTGACGGTGTTTGGTGTGACATAGTCATTATCCTTTTCTAGTTGATTTTTTCGTTAGCTGGATTCCTAGAATCCAAGTGAAACAGGCAGATTGACCAAACAGCGCTTCTTGAGAAATCTTTATCTTACAATTTCTCACGCGCAGCTTTAGCTGCTTCAACAAGGCGGATCAAGCTTTCTTTTGTTTCTGGAATACCACGTGTTTTCAAACCACAGTCAGGGTTGATCCAAACTTTCTTGCTTGGCACTTTAGCAAGGATGGCTTCAATTGTATTGTCGATTTCGCCTTCATTTGGCACACGAGGTGAGTGGATATCGTAAACCCCAGGTCCCACTTCTGTTTGGAAGTTTTTCGCTTTGAGTTCGTCCAAGATTTCAAGGTTTGAACGGCTAGCTTCAAAGGAAATAACATCTGCATCCATGTTGTCGATAGCTGGGATGATATCTGTAAATTCTGAGTAACACATGTGAGTGTGGATTTGTGTATCTGGCGCTACTGTTGAGTGTACCAAGCGGAAGGCAGGAATTGCCCAGTCAAGGTAGTCTTCGTACCAGTCGCTACGACGGAGTGGCAATTTCTCACGAAGAGCAGCCTCATCGATTTGGATGATTTCACACCAGCAGCTTCAAGGTCAAGCACTTCATCCTTGATCGCAAGGGCGATTTGAAGAGTAGAATCCTTGATAGAGATGTCTTCACGTGGGAATGACCAGTTGAGAATAGTTACTGGTCCAGTCAACATACCTTTAACAGGTTTGTTTGTACGGCTTTGTGCATAGCTAGACCATTTAACAGTGATAGGGTTAAGACGAGTGACATCACCCCAGATGATTGGTGGTTTCACCCCACGCATACCGTATGATTGTACCCAACCATTTTTAGAGAAGAGGTATCCTGACAAGTTTTGACCGAAGTACTCAACCATGTCATTACGCTCAAATTCACCGTGAACAAGGACATCAAAGTCGATATCTTCTTGCCATTTGATCCATTCGTCAATTGTTTCAGCAAGGAAAGCGTCGTACTCTTCTTGAGACAATTCACCTTTACGGTAAGCCAAACGTTTGGCACGAACTTCCTTTTAGTTTGAGGGAATGAACCGATAGTTGTTGTTGGAAGAGCTGGAAGTTTGAAAGCCTCTTCTTGGATAGCTTCACGTTCTGCAAAGGCTGGCAAACGAGTGTAGTCTGCGTCTGTCAAGCCAGCGATACGCGCACGAAGTTCAGCATTTTCACCAACACGCTCAGTCGCAAAGAGTTCTTTGTTAGCTGCAAGTGCTTCTTCACCTTGACCATTGCGGATAGCATCCAAATCACGAATCTCATCCAATTTTTCAACTGCAAAGGCAAAGTGGTTCAAGATTGCTGGTTCAAATTCTTCATTAGAAGTTGTAAATGGCACATGAAGAAGTGAGCATGAGCTTGTCAAGACAATGTTTTCAGCCGGGATTTGTTCAAGAACAGCCAAGCTCTTTTCGTAGTTGTTGCGCCAGATGTTTTTACCATTGACAATACCTGCATAAAGAGTCTTGTCAGCTGGGAAACCACCTTTAACCAATTCAAGAGTTTTCTTACCTTCAACGAAGTCAAGACCGATAGCATCTACTGGCAAGTTTACAAGGTCAGCGTAAACGTCACGAACATCTCCGAAGTAAGTTTGAAGCAAGACTTCAAGACCTTTTTTGTCAGCCAAAAGCTTGTTGTAGAGGTTCAAGAAGAGAGCTTTTTCTTCAGCTGTCAAATCTTTTACAAGAGCAGCTTCGTCGAGTTGGATACGAGTCGCACCAAGTTCAGCCAATTTAGCAAAAACGTCTTGGTAAAGCAGCCACTAAGCTGTCTACGAAGTCTTCTGCTTTCACGCCTTCTTCAAAGTCTGACAATTGAAGGAAAGTAAATGGACCTACAAGAACAGGACGAGTGTTGAGACCAAGTTCTTTAGCTTCTTGGAACTCATCAAAAATCTTGTGACCTGCAAGTTTAACTTGAGTGTCTTTTTCAAACTTAGGAACGATGTAGTGGTAGTTGGTGTTAAACCATTTCTTCATTGGAAGGGCGCGAACATCCCCTTTTTCTCCTTGGTAACCACGACCCAAAGCGAAGTAGCGCTCAAGGTCAGACAAGTCCAAGTTTTGAACTGAAGCAGGTACCACGTTGAAAAGGAAAGCTGCGTCTAGGAAGTTGTCATAGTGAGAAAAGTCATTTGATGGAATTTCAGTGATGCCTTTTTCTTTGACAATGTTCCAGTGTTTAGCACGCAAGTCTTTTGCTGCTGCCAAGAGTTCTTCTTCTGAGATTTCTTTTCTAAAGTATTTTTCAGTTGTAAATTTTAATTCGCGGAATTCGCCCAAACGAGGGAAACCGATGATTGTAGTTGACATGATGTGTCCTCCAAAATTTGTTGTTGAAACTATCTTAACAGAAAAGAAATCATCTGTATAATTGTAAAAAATTAGGCTTTGATATAGTTTGAAACTATATCTCCATTTTATACAAAAGAAAAAGATCTGAGATAACTGCCTCAAATCCTTTGTGTAGCTTGTTTTATAGGCGTATTCCGGTTAGAATGCTCAAACGCGTTATTAGTAATTCTTATAAGTGACTATGGCTTGTTATTAGAAAAGACTATAAGTCAATCCCCTTCTCTCGAAGATTTGCCAGACACTCCTCATAGTAGGTAGCATCATGCTCACTATAGATAGGACTTTTCAGCTTTTCCTCTACTAAGTCTTGATAAGGAGGGCAGGTCTTACCTCGGTAGTTCTTGTCCAGCCACTCTGGACTGACCTTATAGCCTCGGTTAGCCATCTCCTTCATGATCAAGTCATGATAGGCATAGAGGCGATAGGGCGAGTGGGTAAAGACATAGTACACCGTTGCATGCTTTCTGCCCCAGCCATTGCCACGAAGAGCGCAGCATTCTCGATGCTGCCCCAAGAGTTGAGGACGTGGAAGTTGTGAAATCAAAGCCTCATGCCAAAGTCTCATGACAATCTCCTTTCAGTAAAGTCGAATGTTGCAAGTAGGTATTTGGATAGCAATCAAGCAAATCTCGAGTCTTAGTGATCAAGTCTTCCTTAGAAGCCTGACCAAAGCGGTAGCGATCCAGTAAGATCATATAGTCCTTGCGCTCGGCATCTGTCGCTTTCTTTTTGAAATAGCCCCAAATATGCTGAAAGGCATTGCAAACCTGACCCCTGTGTTCTGGAATCCGGCAGGCACGATCAATCATCTCCTGAACCTGACTCACCTCCACCTCTTCATTCTTCAAGTATTGGCGGATCTCATTGTAAATATTGCTGGAATGGCTCAACACGAGGTATTTGTTTCTCGCCCAGAGTTGTTGGCACTGGGATTTTTGGTTAGTTTGTTCCATGTTTCTCCTTGTTTTCTATCAGTTTCCAGGAAATATGGAAACAAAGTAACAGTTCTATGAAGTAGACTCTTAAAGTATGCTTTATTGCTTATTAATACTATTTTCTAGTATTTCAATCTCGTTTAAAATGGTATTCAAATGATTTTGATAATTTTCAATTGTCCGTTTATCTAGATAATCTTGAATTTTCTTTTGACTTAGTCTAGAACTCCAATAATCATGAGCCAATTTCAAATAGTAGCAATAGTCTTCTTTTTTTGTAATTGTACGTTTACCTGATTTTTATTAATTTATTAACAAAAATGCTTTTTCAAGCCCATAAATATCTTCAAAGAATTCAATAGCACTATTATAGCTATCTAAAAAAATTTTTCTAAAATCAATCTATTCCCAATTCCCATCGTTAAAGAACCAGCATTAATGATGGGAGTTTTAAAGCCTTCATAATATTGATTAATAAAATAAGCAAAAGTATCAAATCTATCGTTCCCTAAAGATTTTTTTATGATATTTAAACCACCAGTTTTAGGCATGATACTGATGTTCATAGGCGAATAACGCATAACACCAAGAGAATTCTTTAACCCTTCCGAAACATTGGTCTCCTTTAAAATTGACTCATAAAGTTTAGTACCTTTATTAAAGACTGTAGAATCTATATTAAAAGACACATCTCCGTTAGCATAAATTTCTATCCCTTTATGAGAAAATAAAAAATTACTTTGATTTTTTTGACACAGGTTTTCTCCATAGTATTTGAGATAAAAATTCCAAGCTACTTCATCCACATCACTAGTAAAATCATGATGCGAGGTCAATGTTATTCCTACACTTGTTTGATTTTCTTTATTTTCATTTGACTTCATAAGCACACTTCCTTTGCTATATCCTTATTTCTCCATCACCCTTCAAACTCTTTCAAAAACTTTTTGAGTTCAGCATCGGCTTCTAGTGTGGTACCGTGTAGTTGACCGAGCATTTCGAGTAGGGAAGCTGTTTGGTTTTGGATTGCTTCATTTGTCGTGTTAATCTTGCTGACGATATCTGTCAGTGGTTCGACTTCTTCTTCCTCAAAGGTATCTACATAGCGAGGGATATTGAGATTGTAGTCATTTTCGACGATTTCTTCATAACTTGCCAGATGGCCAAACTTATCAATCTCCTCACGAGACTTGTAGGCTTCCAAAATCTTCTCGATATGAGCATCCGTCATGATATTCTGGTTTTTCCCCTTATCAAACTCCTTAGAAGCATCGATAAAGTAGACATCACGATTGGTGCGGTTCTTTTTGAGAATGATGACCGTGGTTGGAATGCTGGTATTAAAGAAGATATTGGCTAAGAGAATTTATTTTATTGCTTTATTCAGAGCCTCCCTTAATTTTTCATCAACTGCATAAATATATAAACCATTTACACCACGTGTTAACAAAACATTCAGTTCATTTCTCAACAGTCTTTCGCCATAATTTACTTTTTCACCATTTGCAAGTTTACGATTTTGAACAGCTCCCTTATTTTTACTTTCAGAAATATCATAAATAACTTTGCCGTTTCTATACTTCACAGAAGGTCCGATAATAACACCTACATAATTCAAGTCAAAACCCTGAACTGTGAACGTAGATCCTATTTCATTAATTGTCTGAGATTGTTCTATCCAGGATAATTTAGCTTCTTCCTTCGTTGGCTTTAATTGTTGATTCCAAGGTGCTTTCCAATCATCAATTTCTACAAACCATTTTGAATCTTCTATCTCCTCCACCTTCTTCTTCTCTTCAACATAAAGCCAATCATATGTTGCAACTAATCTAGAAATACCTAGTTTTTGATCTTTATTCTTTAACTTAATAGCTTTTTGTAGTTCCAAAGGAGAATCAAAAATTCTAATATCATATTGCTTATCTTTTGTTAATTTTTTGATTTCACAATCATCAATAATACTCCTAATCCAATTGACAGTTTCAGGATTTGCTTTTATTCTCATTTGATTACGTAATTCAATTAAATTTCCTTCCAGATTAGCCTCATGCTCCAATTCAAAAAATGTATTATCAGTCCATATTTGAGATTTATTCATAATCTGTTTATCATCATAAACCAAAACAACTACTTTCGACTGTGCTAATAAATCATTTAAATGATTTCCTCCAAGATATGCTTGATTTTTCGCGGTAAGCAGTAAATGACCTTCGTCAACTATAACCACTCCTGCTTTAATCTTTTCTTTTCTCAAGGCATTTAAAAATTGAGTAGGTTTCATCGCTACTTCCAAAGTAGAGCCACTATTCCAATTTAGTTTTCTTTCAATTTCTTTATATACACTTAATTGATTATTATGATTTACAACAAGATTAATGTAATTATTATCTTTAATAAATGAAATATCTTCAGAATTTAATAAATCATCTACCAACGAACTCATTAAAACTGTTTTCCCTGCTCCAGCTTCTCCTTTAACTAGGATAAGAGTCCCTTCTTGACCTTTACTAATAGAAGCAATTATTTTATTAATAATAGTATTTTTAGCTTCGATTTGTTCTTCAGTTAATTTATGAAAGGGAGATGCTTTAAAAATTGCTGAATTTCGAACAATACTCTCAATCGGAAATAAAGACTGATTCCTTTTTCTCAGTGAACGCCAAATTTTTGAAAAAATTGAATCTAATTCGTTGGATGTATAATATTCATTTTGAGGATTTTCTTTTCTATTTTGTACTCTTATAACATTACCAACACTTGAAAGATAAAGCATTAAACGATTTTCTATGTCCAGAGTTAAAGACTTATTAAAATGATTGTGACCAATTATAAACATCTTCGTTGTCGAAGATGTTGCAAAATCTCTCCAATCATCTCTGTTTTCTTTCTTTATATCATCTGTTAAGTGTTGACTAGTTCGCCGAATTATATTAGCTGTTTCTCCTACATATACACTAAATTGGTTATTCTTCTCATCGTTAACAATATAAACAACTGGATAATCAAATAAAAATTTTATATTATTTTTTTATTTTTCACTAGATTTAAGTTGACTTTTTAAGATTTACCAGTGAACTGCTTGAATACTCTATCTCTCTTACAATTGGACTTTTTATTTTAACCATTATTTCTCCAACTCAGTATATTTTTTATTATTCCCTTTACTTAGCTTTACAGGATATTTCCGATTATTATCAACTAATTTATCTTCAATAATCTTTTCTACATCTAACTGCAAATTATCTGCCAACATAAAAGCTATAAATTAGAACATCAGCTAGTTCCTCTTTTATTCTTCCCAATGATTTGTTGGTGACCTCTTTGGACTCCTTCCATTGAAATAATTCCAAAAGTTCACTCGCTTCGATTGAAATTGAAATAGCTAAATCTTTTTCATTATGAAATTTTCTCCAATCACGATCATCTCGAAATTTATTAATTTTATCAATTGTTGATTTCATTTTAATTCTCCAATGTAAATCTACTAATATATAGTATAACATGAATCAGTTTTATAAATGTTATAAAAAAATAATAAAAAAAGAAGGATTTACTCCTTCTCTGTGAGCACTATTCAATTTCAATCACTTATTTAGTTAGAATTTCTATTAATTCCTCATCATTAAGTGATTTATTATCACTAAACCTAATTGCATTATCATAATAAGCTTCATAGTATTCAGGTGATAATAATGTCATATCTAAGATGTAGCTTTTATCTTTATCCTTTTGATAATTTGCTACTATCTCTGATTCTCGTAATTCTTTTTGAGATTTTGGTGTACCATTAGTCCTTTGGTACTTTTCCATCAACTGCAAGTGTTGAAAAATTACTGAAATATATCTAGAAGGATTTACTAGAAATCTTTTACTTACAACAGACTTCGGAACTAAGATAAGAAGTTCCTCTACACCATTTTCATTAGGAGCAAGGACATACTGGCTTTCAAAGGTAGCCCACTCATGACTCTCGGAATCCCAATAATCAAAACGTTGTACTTCATTACTGATTTTTAAACCGTGTAATCGAGCTTGTTCTAAAGAATATAAAATCAATTCTTTTTTTAATAAACTTACTAACAAATCAGACATCCTATCTTCTGAAAAACTCTTTACAAAAATCGGCATCGCTATAGGTGTGAGTAATTTTTCTTTGATTTTATCTACCGACTGATAGACATACCCAAAAAATTGATCAAGCATCTTCATTGAAACACCTGTCCCTTTGGAGTTACTCTCAGAATATCCAAAGTGGATAGCATTACATTCTTTAGAGTGTGAAAATAGTTGTAATGCATCTGATTTATTACCATTATCGTAAACTTTATAAACTGTTTTTACAAAATCATTAGCAATATCCCTAAACCGATCTGGTAAAAGCAATGGATCTACAAACAATCTCACATCCTTTGATGTATCTATATCAACAAAATCTAATCCTACTTGGATTGATTCTCTATTTAATAAGTTTGATATTCTTATAATATGTACCTCTTTTTTTCTATATTTTTGTAGAAAAAAAGAAAATTATCAAAATGAGATTTACATTTCTTTTTATTTAGTGTTAGAATAAAAGAGAATTTTTGAAATAGTGCTCATATCGCATTTTGAAATTCACCATCTCTAACTAGTCGTCAGCGCCCACTGACGTCTTTTTTCTACAATTCATATTATACCAAACAAAAACAAAAAAGCAATATTGTTTTTCTATATAGTGTTGATTTTTTTCGAAAAAAATAGAATAAAACACAATATATAGTGCAATATTTTTTTAAAAAGACTATAAAAACTAATCTTTTTCTTATTAACTTTCAACATTTAGGGTATTAAATAAACTATTGATTCTATCCAGAATTTAAACAACTTATTTATTAACTATTATTTATTTCTCTACAATTTTGTTAATATATAAATTATCCACGAATCCACAAAAATCCCCCTTAGAAATCCGCTTCTAAGGGGTTGTCTTTATCCTGCTACTTGGGCTGGTTCTGCTGGTTTGATTTTTTTATCTTTCTTGCTACTAGTGATGAGACGGCGCTTGCTATCTCGGATTCTATTGAGTTCCTTGAGGAGTTGGATCAGGTGTTCCTTTTCAGGGTAGGCTTCTGCACTGGCTGCGGTATATCGCATAAAGAGGTCGTAGCTGGTTGAAAGTTCGGTACGGAGTTGTCTGGTCTTGCCAACTTCCTTGGCAGACTTAGAAGCACGCGCCTTACTCTCCACTTGGTTATATTCCTCTTGAGCGTCCATTACTGCCGTCAGCATAGGAGTTAGTCCTAGGCTGGTAACTGCCTCATGATAGGGTGTCTCACTAAGCGTTTTGAGCAGGCTCTTAATCTCTGCCGTTTCCACATCATTGCTGTGCTTAGTGATGTCCTTATACTTAGCAAAGACTGGTTTCAGAGTCTCATGAGGTTCTTTGAGCTTGACATCCTTAATCTTAGCAAATCCTCTATGAAGGGTAAAGAGACCGACCAGGGCACTATCATGATTGCGATCGACTTCTGTCAGATTACTAGACTCTTTCGTCTCCACAGCCGCAAGTTGAGCTTGAAATCATCTAGCTTGGTCTTGAAGGGTTCCAAATGTTTGGAATACATGCCCTCATCCTTGTTTTCCTTAGAAAAAGTAGCTAGACTCTGATGAGTATCCATCATTAGGCTTTCAAACTCACGGTTGGTAAAGTTGCTGTAACTAAGTGGGCGAATAGCGTATGTTTTTGTCATGATGATATCCTTTCTATGTTCCATTATGTAATCTTTTAAATTAATTCTAACAGTTACTTTAAAAAATTTTACCCCCATCCGCTCAACTGTCATTATTTCCATCTAAAACGTACTTTTCAGGACAAATCAGATATTTCCAAAATCAAAAATCCCTATCAGACTGGAGATACACTCCGTCCATCAGATAGATACCCTTACTATTTTTAGATTTTGACTTTTCTAACCTTAGAATACATATAAATTTTAGTAAAGACGACTATTCGAAAGCTAGAAGACCTCAAAACTTTCGCATATAAGCTATTCGAAACGTAGAATACTTGTGAATTTATGGAATGACTGTTATTCTAAGCTCAGATTACATGTAAACTTTAGGGATGAGACCTATTCTAAGTCTCGAAGGCCTATTCACTATCCATTCCTCATCAAAAAGACTCATTCCCCCTTTCTCCTCCAAAATATGGTATAGTAGAGTTATACTATCTATGAGGAGTTTACATGTCACAGGATAAACAAATGAAAGCTGTTTCTCCCCTTCTACAGCAAGTTATCAACATCTCATCGATTGTCGGTGGGGTTGGAAGTTTGATTTTCTGTATTTGGGCTTATCAGGCTGGGATTTTACAGTCTAAGGAAACCCTCTCTGCCTTTATCCAGCAGGCAGGTATCTGGGGGCCACCTCTCTTTATCTTTTTACAGATTTTACAAACGGTCGTCCCTATCATTCCTGGGGCCTTGACCTCTGTGGCTGGCGTCTTTATCTACGGGCACATCATCGGGACTATCTACAACTATATCGGCATCGTGATTGGCTGTGCTATTATCTTTTATCTGGTGCGCCTCTATGGGGCTGCCTTTGTCCAGTCTGTCGTCAGCAAGCGCACCTATGACAAGTATATCGGTTGGTTGGATAAAGGCAATCGTTTTGACCGTTTCTTTATCTTTATGATGATTTGGCCCATTAGTCCAGCTGACTTTCTCTGTATGCTAGCTGCCCTGACCAAGATGAGCTTCAAGCGCTATATGACCATCATCATTCTGACCAAACCCTTTACCCTCGTGGTTTATACCTACGGTCTGACCTATATTATTGACTTTTTCTGGCAAATGCTTTGACACATAAAAAATCCGTTTGGTTTCCCAAGCGGATTTTGTGCTTTATTTTGAAACTTCTTTTGCAAGGACAAAGTTCCCAAGTGTGGCAGAACCATTTCCTGCGACTGCTGGAGTCACGATATAGTCACGCACATCAGGTACTGGTAGGTAACCATTGAGAAGAGCTGTAAATTTCTCACGGACACGGTCCAGCATGTGTTGTTGAGCCATGACCCCTCCACCAAAGACAATCACGTCTGGGCGGAAAGTCACTGTCGCATTAACCGCAGCTTGAGCGATATAGTAGGCTTGAACATCCCAAACAGGGTTGTTGAGTTCAATATTTTCCCCACGAACACCTGTACGAGCTTCCAAACTTGGACCAGCTGCATAGCCTTCCAGACACCCCTTATGGAAAGGACAAACACCCTTAAACTCTTTTTCAATATCCATTGGGTGTCTAGCAACATAATAATGACCCATTTCAGGGTGACCCACACCACCGATAAACTCACCACGTTGGATGACACCTGCACCGATACCTGTACCGATTGTGTAGTAAACCAAGTTTTCGATACGGCCACCAGCATTGTTACGGGCAACCACTTCACCATAAGCAGAGCTGTTTACGTCTGTAGTGAAGTACATTGGCACGTTTAGGGCGCGACGAAGGGCACCAAGCAAGTCCACATTTGCCCAGTTTGGTTTGGAGTCGTCGTGATAAAGCCATAAGTTTTTGAGTTTTTATCAATATCAATCGGACCAAATGAACCAACTGCAAGACCAGCAAGGTTATCGAATTTTGAGAAGAACTCGATGGTTTTATCGATTGTTTCGATTGGAGTTGTTGTTGGAAATTGTGTTTTTTCTACAACGTTAAAGTTTTCATCACCGACAGCACAGACAAATTTTGTACCGCCCGCTTCCAAGCTTCCATATAATTTTGTCATGATAAACCTCTTGTTTTTATTTTCTTTATTATAGCATATTTCGAAAGTCTAAATTTCTCTATTTTTTAGATTTTCCTCTGTAAATCTTACCATTCAAGCAAAAACGAACAAACATGTCATTTGTTCGTTTTCACATTAGAGAGGATTGATTAGATTTTCACTTCGATCACAGCATCCCCCTTCGCAACTGAACCTGTTGCGACTGGAGCTACTGAAGCGTAGTCAGCTGTATTTGTAACGATAACCATTGTTGTATCATCAAGTCCAGCTGCAGCGATTTTGTTTGAGTCAAATGTTCCAAGAACATCGCCAGCTTTAACCTTGTCACCTTGAGCAACTTTTGCTTCAAAACCTTCACCATCCATAGATACAGTATCAATACCAACGTGGATCAAAACTTCAGCACCATCAGTTGTTTTCAAACCAAAAGCGTGTCCTGTTGGAAAGGCAATTGAAACTTCAGCATCAGCTGGTGCATATACCACACCTTGGCTTGGTTTCACAGCGATACCTTGCCCCATAGCTCCACTTGAGAAGACTGGGTCATTGACATCAGCAAGAGCAACAACATCACCAACGATAGGAGTTACAAGTGTTTCATTTTGAAGAGCTGCTGGAATGTTACCAGTTGTTTCTTCTTGGACCAAACGTTCTGTCTCTACTTCAGTAGCAACTTCTTTTTCATCCTCATAACCAAACATATAAGTAAGAGCGAAACCAAGAACGAATGATACAGCTACCATAAGAAGGTATTGTGCAAGTTGTCCGTTACCGATGTAAAGCATTGTACCAGGGATGATGGTGATACCATTACCAGTACCTGCAAGTCCAAGGATAGAAGCCAATCCACCACCGATTGCACCAGCAATCAATGAAAGGAAGAATGGTTTACGGAAGCGCAAGTTCACCCCGAAATAGCAGGCTCTGTAATACCTAGGAAGGCAGAAAGAGCAGCTGGGAAAGCAAGTGTTTTTAGTTTTGGATTTTTAGTTTTAACACCAACCGCAACAGTCGCAGCACCTTGAGCTGTCATAGCAGCTGTGATGATCGCGTTGAATGGGTTAGCATGGTCAGCAGCAAGCAATTGCACTTCAAGCAAGTTGAAGATGTGGTGCACACCTGATACGACGATCAATTGGTGAACCCCACCAATCAAGAAACCACCAAGACCAAATGGCAAGCTGAGGATCGCTTTTGTAGCGATAAGGATGTAGTTTTCAACGACGTGGAAGACTGGTCCGATGACAAAGAGTCCAAGGATAGACATAACCAAAAGTGTCACGAATGGCGTTACTAAGAGGTCAATCACATCTGGAACAACCTTGCGGACAGCTTTTTCAAATTTAGCTCCGACAACCCCGATGATGAAGGCTGGAAGAACGGAACCTTGCAAACCAACAACAGGGATGAAACCAAAGAAGTTCATAGCTGTTACTTCACCACCTGAAGCGACTGCCCAAGCGTTTGGAAGTGAGCCAGAAACAAGCATCATACCAAGAACGATACCAACGGCTGGATTTCCACCGAATACACGGAAGGTTGACCACACAACCAAACCTGGCAAGATGATAAAGGCTGTATCTGTCAAGATTTGAGTGTAAGTTGTCACATCAGCTGGAAGTGTCATTCCAAGAGCAGTCAAGAGACCACGCACACCCATAAAGAGACCTGTCGCTACGATAACTGGGATGATTGGAACGAAAACGTCACCGAAAGTACGGATAGCACGTTGGAACCAGTTCCCTTGTTTAGCTGCTTCTGCTTTCATGTCATCTTTAGATGATGTTGGCAAACCAAGTGCAACAACTTCATCGTACATTTTGTTAACTGTACCTGTACCAAAGATGATTTGGTATTGACCTGAGTTAAAGAAAGCACCTTGAACTTTTTCCAAGTTCTCAATCACTTCTTTATTGATTTTTCCTTCATCTTTGACCATGACACGAAGACGAGTCGCACAGTGGGCAACACTGTTGACATTTTCACGTCCGCCCAAGGCATCGATGACTTTTTTTGCAATTTCCTGATTGTTCATTTGCAAAAATCTCCTTATATAAAATTTTGTTCTTGTTTGAAAGCGATTTTATTCGCCCTTACGACTATTATTTTATCATGTTTTAGAAATATGTCAAGCGTTTTGCAGAAAAATATTCTATCCACTTAGTGGACACGCTTTAGATTGATTGTTTTTGACTATTTTATCAGGTATTCCTTGAAAAAATAAGTTTGAAACCTTGGTTAAAAAGGCTTTTATTTCATTATCTTTCATATTTTCTTGAAAAGTTGATTGATTTTCTGATTTTGTTTTGTGATAAACGTTTGACAGTTTTTTCTCTTTTTTAACATAAAAGACTTGCTTTTTTAACCGAAAACGGTTACTATTAAAAGTGATAAGATTTTTGGAGGAATGAATGAATGGAATGGACAACTGAGCGTCGTTACAGACTTTATCAAGATTGGACGCAAGAAGAAATTCAACATATAAAAGTAAATATGGCACAATCTCCATGGCATACTCATTACCATGTTGAGTCAAAAACAGGACTTCTCAATGACCCAAATGGCTTTTCTTACTTTGATGGGAAGTGGATTGTCTTTTATCAGAACTTTCCTTTTGGTGCAGCCCACGGTTTGAAATCTTGGGTTCAATTGGAAAGCGAGGACTTGGTTCACTTCACAGAAACCGGAGTCAAAGTGTTGCCTGATACTCCATTAGATAGCCACGGTGCCTACTCTGGTTCTGCCATGCAGTTTGGCGATAACTTGTTCTTATTTTATACAGGAAATGTTCGCGATGAAAACTGGATCCGTCACCCTTACCAGATTGGTGCTTTGATGGACAAGGATGGCAAGATTACGAAGATTGACAAGATCTTGATTGACCAGCCAGCAGACTCTACAGACCACTTCCGCGATCCTCAAATTTTTAACTTTAAAGGTCAATATTATGCCATCGTCGGTGGACAGGACTTGAATAAAAAAGGCTTCGTCCGTCTCTACAAGGCTGTCGATAACGACTACACAAACTGGCAAGCAGTTGGCAACCTTGACTTTGCTAACGACTGTACTGCCTACATGATGGAATGTCCAAACCTGGTCTTTGTAGGCGAGCAACCTGTCCTTCTATACTGCCCACAAGGATTGGATAAGAAAGTTCTAGACTACGACAATATCTATCCAAATATGTATAAGATTGGGGCTTCCTTTGACCCTGAAAATGCCAAAATGGTAGATGTGTCTCAACTTCAAAACATGGACTATGGTTTCGAAGCCTATGCAACTCAAGCCTTCAACGCTCCTGATGGACGCGCTCTAGCTGTTAGCTGGCTTGGTTTACCTGATGTTTCATATCCATCTGACCGTTTTGACCACCAAGGAACCTTCTCTTTGGTCAAGGAACTCACTATCAAAGACGGAAAGCTCTACCAATACCCAGTCGCAGCCATCAAGGACCTTCGTGCCTCTGAAGAAGCCTTCTCAAACCGTGTTCAAACCAAGAACACATACGAACTCGAACTCAACTTGGAAGCTAATAGCCAGAGCGAAATTGTCCTACTTGCTGATCAAGAAGGCAAGGGACTCTCCATCAACTTTGACCTTGTAAATGGTCAAGTGACAGTGGATCGTAGCCAGGCTGGTGAACAGTATGCCCAAGACTTTGGAACAACTCGTTCTTGCCCTATCGCTAATCAGGCTACTACTGCTACAATCTTCATCGATAACTCTGTCTTTGAAATTTTCATCAATAAAGGAGAAAAAGTATTTTCCGGTCGTGTCTTCCCACATGCGGACCAAAATGGTATCCTGATTAAATCTGGAAACCCAACTGGAACTTACTATGAATTAGATTATGGTCGCAAAACTTACTGATGTCGCCAAACTTGCAGGCGTCAGCCCTACTACCGTTTCTCGGGTTATCAACAAAAAAGGTTATCTCTCTGAAAAAACCATTCAAAAGGTTAATGAAGCCATGCGGGAATTGGGCTATAAACCCAACAACCTAGCTCGCAGTCTACAAGGAAAATCAGCTAAGTTAATCGGTTTGATTTTCCCCAATATTTCCAACGTTTTCTATGCAGAATTGATTGATAAGCTGGAACACCAACTCTTCAAAAATGGTTATAAGACCATCATCTGCAACAGTGAGCACGATTCTGAGAAGGAACGCGAATACATCGAAATGCTCGAAGCCAATCAGGTGGACGGCATCATTTCTGGTAGTCACAACTTGGGAATCGAAGACTACAATCGTGTGACAGCGCCAATTATTTCCTTTGACCGCAATCTGTCTCCAGACATCCCTGTCGTCTCTTCTGACAACTATGCTGGTGGGGTTCTTGCTGCCCAGACCTTGGTCAAGACAGGCGCCCATTCTATCATTATGATTACAGGGAATGACAATTCTAACTCGCCAACTGGACTACGCCACGCTGGTTTTGCATCTGTACTCCCAAAAGCTCCTATTATCAATGTTTCCAGTGACTTTTCGCCCGTCAGAAAAGAAATGGAAATCAAGAATATCTTGACCCATCAAAAACCAGATGCCATCTTTGCTTCGGATGATTTGACCGCTATTCTAGTCATTAAAATTGCTCAGGAACTGGGAATTTCTGTACCAGAAGAGCTCAAGGTCATCGGCTATGATGGGACTTACTTTATCGAAAACTACTACCCTCACCTGACAACGATTAAGCAACCTATGAAAGAGATTGCCCAACTCACTGTCGATCTCCTTTTGCAGAAGATTGAAGGCAAAGAGGTCGCGACAACTGGTTACTTCTTACCAGTCACACTATTACCAGGAAAAAGTATTTAAGTACAAAAAACTCAGATGAATTCGTCTGAGTTTTTTATGATCTTAAGTTTTCGAGATAGCGCTGGGCTGTCTCTAAGTTAAAGGTTTTATCTGCGATGAGGCGCTCAACGAGGGGAGCAACTTCGGACTCACTAGCACCTGCTAGAAGAGCTAGGGATTTGGCAGAAGGATTTTAGTCTCGTTTTTCCAATCAAAAGATGTTGAGCATTTAGTTCTGAAACACTCTAAGACAACCGATACAAGACAAATTTTCTTATACTCTTCTACAAGTTTGTTACCCAACTGATCTTATTGTTACCAAATGTCTCCATGATGACTTCATTCGATTTACTTATCTTCTCCTTTGTTATGTAAGATATCTTCATTTGCACAAAATATGCTTTTTTCCTATAATAAAACACTCCTATCTCTAATTTATCAGTTTTCAATAGGGATATTTTTCTTATATCTCATTTTATGTAGTCAATCCCCCGCGTGTGCGGGAAAAACTCAGCCACTACCTGCTCAACAGCATTGACTGCAGGATCACACCCGCGTGTGCGGGAAAAACGGTTCTACTAAGACAGGCACACAGTCAACCACAGGATCACCCCCGCGTGTGCGGGGAAAACAAGGTCGCTCGCATGGCTCTGACTAATCAGCTAGGGTCACTCCCGCGTGTGCGGGAAAAACGAATTAGCAATGTCAATAGCCGACCAATCTTCGGGATCACCCCCGCGTGTGCGGGAAAAACTTTATCAGAATTGTCTAAGGGAGTTGAAACATGGGATCACCCCCGCGTGTGCGGGAAAAACTTATAGAAAGAAAGCTGATAGAAAATGGACACGGGATCACCCCCGCGTGTGCGGGAAAAAACATTAGTGAACCAGTTGACAAGCACCCCGTAACAGGATCACCCCCGCGTGTGCGGGAAAAACCAAAATTTGTAAAGACTTGATTAAGCAATTCAGGGATCACCCCCGCGTGTGCGGGAAAAACGAAGTGTCCAAGCTGCTATCCCATATACTCGCAGGATCACCCCCGCGTGTGCGGGAAAAACAAGATAAAATAAGGTGTTATCTGTGCGTTTCTAGGATCACCCCCGCGTGTGCGGGAAAAACGCGGAGTAGATCTTGATATCAAGCTGTTTGCTAGGATCACCCCCGCGTGTGCGGGAAAAACACAAGAACGTAAAGAAATTCTATTTACGGATCGGGATCACCCCCGCGTGTGCGGGAAAAACTGAGTCAGCTTACCAACGAATCGGTTATGACCGGGATCCCCCCCCGCGTGTGCGGGAAAAACTAAGCAGGTAATCCATACTTACGAGCCACGTTAGGATCACCCCCGCGTGTGCGGGAAAAACTCATATCCGTAAAGGGATTGACCTTGAAATCCTAGGATCACCCCCCGCGTGTGCGGGAAAAACTTCTTGATATCAAACAAAATCTTATCTTCTTTAGGATCACCCCCGCGTGTGCGGGAAAAACTCCTTATACCTTAATATACACCAAAAAGGTGCAGGATCACCCCCGCGTGTGCGGGAAAAACTACTTTCTGAGATTTTAACAATCGTGTTAGTTGGGATCACCCCCGCGTGTGCGGGAAAAACTCTGTGCTTCCGTTATTGGTTCGGATAAAGCTGGGATCACCCCCGCGTGTGCGGGAAAAACTGGTTAAAGACTAGATTTCCAACCCCTGCAATGGGATCACCCCCGCGTGTGCGGGAAAAACTGAAAAGATAAAATTCAGTAAAGCATTGACTTCAGGATCACCCCCGCGTGTGCGGGAAAAACTCCACTTTTCAAATTTACAGGGATAAAAAAGTAGGATCACCCCCGCGTGTGCGGGAAAAACCATAGCTATTGCCGTATATGTCGTACAATTCTAGGATCACCCCCGCGTGTGCGGGAAAAACTGAGCGCTTAAACAAGAAAAACGGCGAACTACGGGATCACCCCCGCGTGTGCGGGAAAAACGCATTCGCTAAACTGTCATAACGTTCTTGACCGGGATCACCCCCGCGTGTGCGGGAAAAACCAATTTCAGATATTTAATATTTGTGACAAACTGGGATCACCCCCGCGTGTGCGGGAAAAACTTAGCTTTATTCGATTTCCATTCGAATAACTTAGGATCACCCCCGCGTGTGCGGGAAAAACACTAAAAGATCCTATTGAAATCGCTAATACCGATTGATTCTATCCAAAAATTTATTCACTTTTATTGATAACTGGTAGATTAACTTAGCGTCCTGTAAAGCTCTATGAGGAACTACCTCCTCAATTCCATATTCCTTAAGGGCTGTCTGTAATTGATAGTTAGCCAGAAATAGCTTTTCACTCTTTACAAATTTCTTTAAATCATGAGTTTTATTTGTTAATAAAGGTAAACCTAACTTGTTAAGCTCATTGTTAATAAACTTAACATCAAAATTGATACCATAGCCAACTAAAGCTGATTCACCTATAAAAAGCAAAAAATCGGAAAGTGCTTCTTTTAAATCTTGACCATTTTGTTCTAATAGAGCCTGAGAAATTCCAGTTAATTTAGAAATCTTCGTAGGCAAGATTCCGTCATATTTGATAAGAGCATTAAACTCTTCTGTAGTGGATGGAGTAACCTTAAGTGCGCCAATTTCTATAATGGTATGTTCATTCTCATCTAAACCATCCGTCTCAATATCAATTACAATATAGGAACTCTGTGGTTTTAAAGAAACTTCTGAATGACTACCAAAACGCTTGATGCGTCTATACTTAGCAGCATCACTATATCCAAAACTGGATATTTTCCCATTGCTGTCTGTTTGGCTAGGTAATAGAATTAATGGGATTCCATCATAGTCTAGGACACTCCGCTGAGCATTTACGATATCAAATTGATAGCCAATTTCATTTCTAAAGGCGTAACTAATTGTAGCCTCACCTTTTCCAACGTTCGCCTTAATACGATCCCATAACTTTTCACGAACCCTAGTATTGATATTTCCAACGTAAACCCCTGTGGCAATTTCTTGCATCCACTTAGTTAAATCTCCTTTTAAAGACGGCGGAACATTTTTAAAGTTAAAACAGTCAGTGGCATATTATCAATTCTCCGTATAACTAACTCCATGTTTAACAAGTTTATCCTTATCATCCCACAAAGAAAGCGTATCAATCACTAACTCCTCTTCATCATCTATTTCAAATAGATATTGAATGTCAGTAACTATCCGAGCCATTAACTTGCCATCTACGAAGGAATCTCTTGTTTTCAATCGAGCAACCTTACCAATATCATCATCCTCAGTATAGTTAGCTGCAATTTCAAAAGCTAAGGGAATAGTCAATTCAGCTTTATATAAGTCTGCAATATCATAAATAAAGGATAAATCATGGCCGGTATGTACAAAACCAAGACCTGGAGAAACACCTAGCGCTACCACTATACTATACACCAAGCCGTAAAGTGCTACATTAGCTGCGGATAGTGCCTGATTCACTACCGTCCCTCCTTCAAAATCATCAGGCCTGTAGTCTCTTTTATCCCAAGGAACCTTGAATTTTTCAGATTGCATCCTATATGCTTTTCTCACCCTAGCTCCTTCACGACCCCGTAGTTGCTGCATTGTTAATGTGGTGACATCTTCACCAGGAAATCGCATTTGATACATTTTACGGGCAACAGCTAAACGCGACCGAGAATTTGAAACCAGCTTAGCCTGTTTCTCTAAGAATTTTGTCGAGTGTGCTAAGGATCTTCCATGAGCATACTGACGAACACCTCGCTCACCAACCCAAACCATACTGGTTCCAGCATCTCCTATCAACTCTACAGCACGATGGCTAATATCAGTACCCGGTCCTAACAATAATACACCAATCATAGCAACAGGTATTCTAACTGTTCCGTTGCTATCAAGCACTGTAATAGCGCTATCCACACGATTTATCTTTGCGTGTTCTACGTAAATAAAGCTGACACGATCGCTAATTTTAGGAAGTTCTCGCAAAGATGTTTTCTTCGTTCCACTTTTTTTTACCATGATTCGTTTCCCAATGGAATAACGGTCATTAAACCAAAACCGTATGCTTTTTTCTTTCCCATTCCTTCTGTCAAAAGCTTCTTAAAAAGATCTGCATCACTAACTGTTAAGATTCCTTCGTAAACAACCTTTATCAATCGGATAGGTTTAACAGCTTTTTTAAACACCTCATAACCACGTTCAACGATTGAAAAATCATCTTTTATCAGTGAGAATCCATTTTTGTCAGAGCGTTCTAGCAGATAATTCATCTGATATTCACTCGTAACATGAGGTTTTACAATACCTCTCTTAAGATTATCTGGTGATACTAAGGAAATAACTGGATTAAGCACCACTCGAAATTTCATTCGGCTACCAGTATAGATATTATCTAAAAATTGTTGATAATCCTTGGTTTGAGCACTACCAGAAACCCCATATTTTTCTAATCGTTGTAAATCAGGTTTATTTTCACTAACAATAATCAGGTAATCTTTATCTTGGATACGATCTATACGCCATAATTTCCTTGTTCGAATAGATTGTTCCATTTCTTCCGGAAAACTCTCTTCTACCCAAGCATGATAAGCGCCTATATGTGTTAAGCACTTAATTTTTCGGCGATTGGTGCGATCAATTTCTACTCTTGAGATATACATACCATCAATCTCCTATACTCTTAAAAACATCATGTGCCGTATTTTTATCTTGAAACGAATTCCGAACTTGAACTAGTTCTCTAGTTTCATACCTATAGCCAAACCTTCTCCCCTTTTGTGAAAAAGACTTGACAACATCTTGTCTCAGTTGATAAATACCTCTATCGGTTAAATGTCTATCAGAATAGATTTCTAAAGTTACGACATCCATAAGCTTTCTCTTCATAAACCATGGTGAGGCTTGCCATTCAAGAGTTCTCAAACTTTCAACTGCTCCAATCTCAGTCTCACCTAAGATAAAATCTGCAGTAAACGGCAGAGCCCTTCTTCCCATAAATGGTTGGAAATAGGGATTTTTCAAAGCTTGTAAAATCATTTCCAAAAACTGCTCATTATTATGAGAAAGAGCCACTACAAAAACAGCATCTTCTAAATAATAACGATTTGTGACATAATTTCGTTCAAACTTTCCTTTTTCTGTATACTTCTGTGCAATATGAAAATCTCTAAGTAAATTTCCTTGTTGATCCACTCGAACTGCAAAATCCAGCTCGTTTAAACGAGTAATTTTTTCATCATCGTCTCGACGATATCCTAAACTTGAAGCAATCAACCCAATAACAGAACTCTTAGAAGGATAAAAATCCGTATGTCTTGTTTCGAAATGTGAACTTGTCCCCCAAGATTGCAAAGGACCAGCAAATTTCAACAAAATAGTCTTCATGTATTCACCTATTTTTTGAGGAATTGTCCTAAGATTTCCGACAAATCTTTTAATAATTCTGAAACTGAATATTTTTCCTCACCTATTTGTTTTAAACTCTCATTCTCATCCAAAGTCACATAGAAAGTCAAAAGTGGTTTATTCACGAATTTTTCAACTCTTGTATACTCTTTAGACAGTTTTTCAATAGATTTTGCCACATAACCATCCGTTGATTTAACTGGTTCTTCAAATGCACTGACAAGATTAACAGGACGATCATCACGTAAAGAAACGATTAGAGCCTGTGGTAAAGTTTGATTGGCAAAGGTATTCACTTTTCCTGTCGGGAGTGAATTTGCAAATGCTTCGATGAATAAATTCAAACTGTTCTTTAAGGATTTCTCATCCTCTAGTTGTTTTGATAATTCATGAATCGCAACATTGGCATAACGATAGAGCGTAGAAGAGTTAAATTCGATGGTTCCCAGCATACCTGCACCTGCATTATCCTCTGGAGCTAAATCATCAATAGCAGTAAAGAAGTCAAATTCAGTTTGTACAGCATGTGTTGAAATAGCATGGGCAACTTGAGAGGAAGCATCCTCGTTTAGAACTGGATCTTCAGCTACCATTCGACCGAACATAGCAACATCAATGGCTGGATTGGAACTAGCTAGTTTTTGAAGTTCTTTTTTATCAGTCAGATTTTCATAGGCTGCTTGAGCCAATTTCTCAGCTTGTCTATCCCCCATAAAGTAAAGTGCCTTGACTTTACCTTTTTTCTTAATGCCAGTAGCTATCAAGACTGTATCTGCTTTGGTTAGTGCATCTTCAAAACTGATAGAATTATCTAGTTCTACAATTTTACCTGCAACATATCTTACAATGTCTTTTGTTCGGACACCGACATTAGACTGTTCTCCATTAGTGTTAAAATAGTCTCTTATAGCTCTCTTCCAAGCTTGAGAACTCACGCGCGATCTTTTTACACCCCCGTACTGAGCAGTCTTTGGGCTACCTGTATCATCTCTATTCATATTTGAAGGTGGCAAGGTTTGTATAGCATGAATATCTAAAAATAAGCGTTGGTTAGTTGTCATTGTGTTTTTCTCCTTTGATTTGTTTATAATATGATCTTGCCCAATTTAGGCGAAGATTTTCTTGTACATTTTTTAAAAACCAATACAAGTCTTCAGCTAACTTAGCATAATCAACCTTTGTTGCAGGAGACTTTGTTTTGAGTAACATCATCATGTGGCGTAAATGGTAGATCAACTCTTCAAAAGTTGATGATGTAATCATGACATTGAACCTTCTGTCAATGGCTGTCGTGTCATCTCCTTTTCTAAGTTGACTAAGAGCAGAACCGATATTTTGATAAGTATCGGGCTCATCTAACATCACACTGGTTGAAGTTCCTTGTTGATGTAAGGCGTAAAATTGGATAGCTGTATAAATCGCTAACTCCTCATAGCTAGGCTGCTGGTATGAATTGACGAACTCCTCTGGTAAATGCTCAAATAAAATCGGCCAGATATCTGTTGCATCGCTCAAGGGTTTACCCAACGTTTTTCTAATTTTGGCCAGTGCAGCTTTACTCAATGGTGACTCCAACTCATAACTCAATTGTCTAATAATTCTTTTTGTGACAGAACCAACTGTCTGTTTGGATTGTTCCAACACACACACCTCCTATTTTAATTGTTGATGAAGCAAATATTCAAATGAATTATAGGCAGTTGCAATATTTTTTATTCGACCATCTTTTTCAATGCCGAGGTAGTCCCTAGTTCCTCCGTGACCTAAGATGCTCTTTGCTTCAGCTTTAACCATTCTTTTCAGCAAATCTCTCCATTCTTTGATTTTAGGATCCTTTTCATCATCTGGTAGGATACTGGATAACCATTCTCGAAAAGGGTGATCGATTTTGAAATAGAGCATTTCAACCATCTGATTAGTATAATCGTTGTTTGAGATATTCCTGATTTCTTTTAGTTCCTCTATATAGCGTTTATATACTTTGGAAATGACAGTTTTTGTTTCTTCCACCACCTCATTAATACGTGGTACCCAACCACTCTCATTAAAATCCGCCAAAACTAAATCATTGATAAGTATAGAGTCAATAACTTCATCAGTTGGAAGCCATGAAGTAGCATTTCCATCGTCCTGCATACTAATGGAAATAATATTAAATAATCTATTTCCTATTATGTCACCTATATCTCCTAGCCAATCAATAATTCCCGGTTTTCTAAAGTGCCCTGTTCTATCTTCTACTGCTAGTAAACCAAATGACCGCCACAACGATTGATTCAAGGGATGTTTCCTAGGAGTATAGCTATCTTTATTTTCTCCTGTAGTATTATATTTCCATGTTGTCATCGGCTCTAAAAAATTGTCCCGATGATTGATTTCGGGTAATTTTACAATCTCAAAAGAGAAAGGCTTATTTAAATCATATTCTGGATCAATATAAATCCCTCTGCTCCAAATCGTATACAGATTAGCTAAATCTGTACATTCACTACCAAACAAATAGCGATTAATATTATCAGAACTAGCAAATTCCCAACAGGGACATTGAATACTTTCTAAATTACCATGGTCATAGAATGGCAAAATACAATTTAGTAACAGCGTTTCAAATAAAGAAGTTCCCTGTATAAAAACTGCCCCGATATCAAACAACCAGCCCTTTGACACTTTATATTTTTCTTTTCCAAAAATAACTTTATCGGATAATCCTGAGTACCCTTGAAAAGTTAAAAGCCATCGTGTAACTTCGGAAGCAGTCAGTTGTTCTTTATTTTTACTATTCTTTGGGGAAAATAAGGCTAACTTATTCTCACTCTCTGAAATCGTTCTATTGATATTTTTCCCAGAGATACTGCTTGCTTTTGCTTTACTAATTTTGTCTGCTACAATATCCTCTTTTCTAACTTGAAAAAATGGATATTCCTTATCAAATAAGTAAAAGCGATCCCGCCATTTTTCTAGGTAATGACTAACAATGTCTGGGAACTTACCACTTTCCCAAAGATCTATCCATGTATCATATAAATCATCCTGATAGTCAGCAATATCAGATTCTTCCACAGGCTCAATTTGTTTAAACCGCTCATCTACTGCCAGATACTCATAGACATTACCATCTGCATCAAAGCGTGAAAAGACAGTATGTAACACAGCCAGCAAAACTCGCAGCACAGCAAAATCTTGCGTTTTTGTATCTCCTGCTAAATCTTTGTACTGATGAGCATTTATAAATAATTCCTGCAAGGAAACTTCTTTTGTTGTTCCTTTTTCATCATAAACGACAGAAATCCAGGGTTCATCTAGTAAATTAAATCGACTCATTCTTATTTAACCTCTCCGTTGTAATCCCATATTTTTTATCATATAAGAGTTTAACCCCATTGAGAATAAACTCATTGTTTTCATCAAAAATAATCCCGAGAGCTCCTTTTAACCACGATGAATTTCGCCATTGACTTAAATAGCTGTTGTTATACCTTTCAAGCTCTTCAATAGTTTGATCGATATTATAGCCCTTGGATAAACTCATAGGAAGTCGTAAAGTATTTTGTGCTACTTTTTTAGCGACCGAAGGATTATCAATATTCTGAGATATATCTTGATTTTCAATAAATAAGCTATAGCCATCAGACATTTTCTTTAAAGCAATCACTTCAATTGTATCTTCAACATCACGAACCTGAGCATTAGATTTTTCTTCACTATCGTTTGGATGCAGGTTCTTCAACCAACCAATCAGACTATTGTTTCTATGTCTCGATATTTTTAAGACAGGATCATTGATACGGTATGTTCTTGCCTTTGTTTCCTTATTCTTAATCGTGACATCATGCTCCGTCTTAGCGTCTAAATATTTTTGCTGAAATTCCTGACTTGAAAATTCAATTGTAAAATCTGGACTATAAACTTTCTGGACTAATGGTGAAATATCATCTGGCAATCTCATGATATCTGGTAAAAAGTGCTGAGTTCTGGCTAACAGATAATCACCATAAACAAAACTACTTCCTTCTTCAAAATCCAACTCTTGGGAAGTTCCTAAAACGTAAAACCTAGCTATTTCATGCTTTTGAGGCCGTTCTATTTGGTGTCGATGAAGTCGTCCAATACGTTGTATTAGCAAATCCATAGGTGCCAGATCACTTATCATCACATCGAAATCAATATCCAAGGATTGCTCAATCACCTGAGTTCCAATGATAACTTTCTTATGTGGACGGTCTACATTTTTTCCGATTTGTTGTAATAATTCTTTCTCTTTTTGGATTCTTTCGGTCGCAATAAAACTGGAATGAAGTAATTCCACCATATCATCTCCAAAAATTTCCGAAAAGTTTCTTGCCAACTCTTGGGATCTTCTCACTGTATTGACAATGATTCCAACTACTCCACTGCCCTCAAGGGCATCTTTAACCGTTCCCAATAACTGCTCTTCTTGTAAACGAATGATGTGAATGTCTTTATGTTTTGCTTATTGAATGTTGTAAGTTGATAAATCTCTGAGCCATCATTATAAGTGATTAAAGGATAAACGTCTGTCTTTAATTGGTTCGTATTTTCAATATCTCGCCATTTGATTCCCATCCCAGACATATAGCTTTTAAGAATATTTTCTCTTTGTTGAGAAGGTAATGTCGCTGACAAAATGACTACTGGAACACCATAGGCTCCCATCCATTTTATCGCCTCCATCAAATATTGACTCATATAAGCATCATAGGCGTGAACTTCATCAATAATAACAACCTTTTTACTAAAACCTAGATGACGCAAAGCTAAATGTTTTTGTTTCAATGCTAACATTAAGAACTGATCAACAGTCCCCACTACAAAATCATCTAAAGCCGAAGTCTTTCTCCCAGAAAACCATTCATTAATGATGACGCTACTATTTTCTACATCGTCAAAATTAAATGTATTAGCTTTAAGTTTTAAAAAATCTTCGTTTAGAGCTGCTTTCCCGTGTACCAACTGAATAGATAGTATGTCTTCAGAATCATCTTTTAAACTTTCAACCCATTTTTCAATACGATTAAAAATCCCATTCGATGTCGCCTGAGTTGGTAAACCAAAAAAAAAGACCGCTTCTTCCCGTCTTAGTAGCTAACTGCTCTGCTGTAATCAATGAAGCTTCTGTCTTCCCTAACCCCATTGGTGCTTCTAGAACTACAATCCCAGGTTTAGATATTTGAGTAATAACATGAGATAAGGTTGATTGAACATTATTAGGTTCAAATCCAAATCTTTCCTTATAAAGACTATCTGGTTTTGAGATATATTTAGGTTGCCACAAACTAGTTTTTTTCCACCTTTCAAACCCATCTTGAAGGCGTCTTAACTTATCTACCTCCTCTTTTTCATTTACACTTAATAAAGGAAAGTAGTACTCATTACTAGCGATCCAGTCAGCCATAATCAGCAATCCTGATAAGATAACTTGAGCAGGCTGTTTAATTCTAGGAAGCTCTCTCACAGAGTCAAACCCCAACTCATCTATAGCACAGTTGAAGATTTCTTTTTGAACCAAATCCCAGTTCTTATGGATAACACTCTCCTTACTTTCATTTTGAAAATAGTTTGAAAGATAGCTCCCTTGATTTTTTACATCCTCAATCGTATCAATTGGTCGTCCATGGTGTCCACCAATAATAGTTGAAATATCCTCTTGAACACCATAACTAGATAGCAAATATTGACCTGCAAGGCTGTGATGACTCTTTTTCGGTGATGATAATTGAAGTGAACTAATTTTAGTAAATCCTGACTGCTCCAATTTTTCTAATAGGTGAATATCCAAATCATCTGAATTTGCAAATCCTCTTTGAGTTTGAAAGGCTGGAGTTGCTTTCCCGATATCATGAACAGCAGCTAAAAATTGTGCAAGTCGTTTCCCTAAACCGCCATCATATGTTACTGAATCCAGAGAATCCTCAATCAGTTTTTTTTGCCCCTCACTTAACCAATGCTCCCAGAGAAGTCCAGTTATATTTTTTGTATCTTCTAGATGCTGAGACAAGGGTAACCAAAAAAATCTACCATTTTCTTCCTTTTTCTTAGCCCAAAGCGTATCGGACTTTTTCTTAGACATGATTCATCCCCTCTTCATCCCATTTTATATATTTCCATTTTATACCTAAAAAGTTTTTAAAATACAACAACAAACATGGAAGGGGTTGCAAAAACATGCTATTTTCTAAAGTAGTGTAAACATAAGAATGGGAAAATCCTTTTTAGAGGAGTTTTAAAACATTACTAGAATGATTTTTATTACTATAAAACCATTCACTATAGAATTGCTTCACTTCCATACCCTAAAGCAAGAAATGAATGATATTTCCCTTAAATTAACTGTAAAGGATTGTATTGTTGAAAATGGGTACATTCTCTGTGATTCAAATATCAAAAAAAGAGAGAATAATGTAATCCTCTCCTGTTCTTCGTTATATGTGAGACTTTTCAATTGACAATGAACTTGTTTTCCTTATGTTTCATTTTTTGAGACTAATACCACGGTTTCAACTGATTAAGACCGCCAGACTTTTAAATATTGCTGGGCTGTCTCTAAGTTAAAGGTTTTATCTGCGATGAGGCGCTCGACTAGGGGAGCTACCTCGGATTCACTGGCTCCTGCTAGGAGAGCTAAAGATTTAGCCTGCAATTTCATGTGGCCTTGCTGAATCCCTGTACTCACCAAGGCTTTCAGGGCCGCAAAGTTTTGGGCAAGTCCGATAGAAACGATAAGCTGGGCTAATTCTTTAGCAGAAGGATTTCCCAGTAATTCATGACTGAGGGCTACACGAGGGTTGAGACCGATAGAGCCACCCTTGGTCGCAACAGGCATGGGCAGAGTCATCTCACCAACCAATTCTTCTCTTTCAAGGTCCAGTGTCCATTGACTAAGACCTTGGTAATGTCCATCTCGACGGGCAAAGGCATGGGCCCCGGCTTCGATGGCACGCCAGTCATTACCAGTGGCAATCAAAATGGCATCAACACCGTTAAATATCCCTTTATTATGAGTAGCTGCTCGATAAGGATCAGCCTGCGCAAACTGGCTAGCCAAAGCAATTTTCTCCGCAATTTCTCGTCCTTGATTCCTTTGGCGACTCAAGTAACGAAAGGCAATGCGACAGCTTGCAGTCACTAGAGAATCGGTCGCGTAGTTGGACAGGATTCCCATAAGACTCTGCCCCTGACTGAGTTCTTCTAAGACTGGTTTTAAGGCTTCCAACATGGTGTTGAGCATATTGGCTCCCATGGCTTCCTGGGTATCGACATGGAGATAAACAACGAGAAAGTCTGTTTCGCCTTTTATCTGTTCTACATGCAAATCACGCGCCCCACCTCCACGTTTGACGATAGAAGGATAGGCCTGATTGGCAAGTTCCAAGAGCTCAGTCTTTTTGTTTGTAATCTTCTCTTGAGCTTGTTCAGGATCAGCAACTTGATAAAGAGCTACCTGCCCAATCATCTGACGCTCATGGACTTGTGCGGTAAAACCTCCTGCACGCTTGATGATTTTACTGGCATAGCTGACCGCAGCAACCACGGACGGTTCTTCTGTCACATAGGGAACTGTGTATTCCTGACCGTTAACGAGAATCTCTGGGACCAGTGAATAAGGCAGAGAAAAAGTTCCCACTACATTCTCACTCAGCTGGTCTGCGACAGTCAAGCTAATTTGTTCATCCTGCTCCAAACTCTCTTGTCTCTCAGGACTAAGGAGCGCCTGAGCTTTTAACAGCTCGAGGCGCTCTTGGTATGATTTTTTAGAAAATCCATTCCAACTTATCTTCATTATTTTTCAACCTTGCTATAACGGCGTTGGTGGTCAACAATTTCAACCAAGGCAAAATCTTGATTTTCATAGCCAGCAAACTGGGCTGAGTTTGTTTCATCCAAGTCCACTTCCTCAAAGAAGACTTTTTCATAGTCTGCAACAGAAAGGGCAGTTCGTTTGTTGAGCTTGTTCAAGCGGTCTTTATCCAGATAAGCTTCATAACCTTCAACCAATTCACCACTGAAGAACTCCGCCACAGCCCCACTTCCATAACTATAAAGGGCAATTTATCCCCAGCTTTCAAGCTATCTGTATTTTCCAAGAGAGACAATAGTCCAAGGAAGAGGGAACCTGTATAGATATTCCCAACCTTTTGACTGTAGAGAATAGACTGGTCAAAATGCTTTTGCAAGAGGTCTTTTTTCTCTTGAGACAGGCTCTTATCCATGATTTTTTTCAAGCCTTTTAGCGCTAATTTAGGATAAGGCAAGTGGAAGCAAACAGCCGCAAAATCATCCAAAGTAAGCTGGTAGCGTTTTTGGTATTCAAGCCAAGTCGTTTTCAAACTATCCAAATATTGTTGGGTAGAATAGACACCATTTACATAAGGAGTTGTTGAGTAATTTGGACGCCAAAAGTCCATGATGTCACGGGTTTGAGCCACATTGTCATTATTAAAGGCCATAATGCGTGGATTTTGTGTAATCAACATGGCCACACTTCCAGCACCCTGAGTGGGTTCTCCAGGTGTTTCAATACCATATTTGGCAATATCACTGGCAATAACTAAAACTTTGGACTCTGGAGAATTTTCCACATGCAATTTGGCATAATGAAGGGCAGCTGTCGCTCCATAGCAGGCTTCTTTAATCTCGAAACTACGAGCAAAGGGCTGGATGCCCAGCAAGCCATGTACAAAGACGGCCGCAGCCTTACTCTGGTCAATTCCTGACTCGGTAGCCACAATGACCATATCGATTTCTGCTCTTTCTTGCTCAGTTAAAATAGAGTCACTTGCACTGGCTGCCAAGGTCACGATATCCTCAGTTAGGGGCGCAATACTCAATTCCTTGAGCAAGAGTCCTTTACTTAATTTTTCAGGGTCAATTCCCCTCGCTTCTGCTAAGTCTTGTAATTTCAAGACATATTGACTGGTCGCAAAACCAATCTTATCAATACCGATTGTCATATTTACCTCTGTTTTATCATTCATTGTAAAAAATCGTTCTATACTATTTTATCACAAATAGCAGTAAAAGAGAGAAAAAAGACTTGATTCACCAAATCAAGTCCCTTATTATTCTAACCATTATGCTGTTTTCGTAAGTGAGAATAAAGTCTGAGAATCACTGTTCCGCTAGCCATTCCAATAGAAATCACCAAAGCCAGCATAACAACCAAGGTTGCACTAGCAATGGCATGACTGTAATCTCCCGTCACAAAAAAGGCAGTTGTCCGATAGGAGAGATAACCCGGAACCAGAGGTGCCAAGATGGCTAAGATAAATACCACAGCAGGTGTCTTATAAAGAATACTCAAAATCTGGCTGACACAAGAACCAATAATGGCTGCAATAAAAGTAGCCACAATAACATTGGTCGGTTCCTTGAGCAAAAGATAAATTAGCCAGACAGCCATGCCCAAAATTCCTCCTGGTAAGAGCATAGAACGTTGAACATTGAGTACGATTAAAAAAGTGATAATAGCAAGAAGACTTGCTACTGCTTGTAATAAAAAGGTTGTTAGTGTCATATTAATTCATCAATACCAAGGCGACAGAAGTTCCCGCCCCTAAAGCAAGGGTAATGAGCAGGGATTCAAACATCTTACTCATACCAGAGTTTATGTGGTTGGTCATAATATCACGAACCGCATTGGTCAAGGCAATCCCTGGTACAAACGGCATGACCGCACCAGCTATAATCAAATCTGCCGTTGAAGGAAACCTGTGTAGCGAGCCCAAAACTGGGCAATCATCCCAAAGACAAAGGCTCCAGCAAAGGCTGTCACAAAGGGAATTCGGATAAACTTCTCCACATAAAGGGAAAAGGCAAAACCAAATAAGGTAGCCACTCCTGCCCCAAGTGCGTCGTAGATATTTCCACTAAACATAATTGAAAAGAAAGGGGCGCTAAAGGTCGCAGCTAGAGTTACCTGCAACTTAGTATAGGGAAGAGGTCGAGCTTGCAAGGCCGTCAATTGCTTGAAGGCCGTCTCTAAATCAATCTGCCCCCCAACCAGCTGACGAGAAATCTGGTTGACATCGCAGACTTTTTCAATATTATAAGACGAGGAAGTCACACGCTTCATACGCGAAATATTGGTATTTTCAATGGAGAAAAAGATAGCGGCAGGCATGGCAAGAACATTGCAATCCACAATCCCCTGTGAATGCGCAATGCGGATCATGGTATCTTCTACACGATGAATCTCTGAGCCACTTTTGAGAAGAATGGTTCCAGCTAACATAATCACATCGATGACGGCATTTAATTCTCTTGATTCTTCCATGCGTTCCTCCTTTTATCAACTCCTTCTATTCTATCACAAATCCGGACTCAAAAAAAAAAATCTTTGCCATGAAATCATGACAAAGATTCGTTTAATCACGAGAATTTTCGTGGTTTCCTTCACTATTTGGTTGAGTCGGAGTAGGAACCGTTCCTTGTTGATTTCCTTGCTGACCACCTTGTTGATTCCCTTGATTTGGAGTAGTAGGTGAACCTTGGTTACCACGTTGAACTGACGTTGAAGAGGAACTTGATGGTGGTGTTTTGGGTTTATAAATCGAAATTTTAATACGTGTGCTGGCTAAATCAATTTTTCCACCCGGTTTTGGACTTTGCTCTACAACAGTCTCCTCAGCTGTTCCTTCAGGAGCAGTAGACACTTCTACAACTTCGATATTAGCTTTTTTAACTCCATATATCTCTGTAAGATTATTAACTGCAAATTCTCGAGTTGAACCAATATATCTTGGCATTGAAATCGAATTTACTTTTTTAGCAACTGTCAAAACTATTTGAGTTGCCTTGCTAAGATCGTAGGTTGTTCCCTCCGGTAAACTTTGTTTCATGATTGTGCCGGCTTCGATTTCGTTGGATTCTTCTTCCTCAATCTTAATTAGATTTTCTGGAACCTTCTTGCCTTTCAATTCTGCCACTACATCACTAGATTTTCGTCCAAGATAATTTCCAAGTTGGAAGGATTGCTGACCAGAAGACACAATCAAATTAATTTTTGTTCCTTCTTTTCGACCAGTTCCAGCGTCAGGATCGGTACGAATAACACGACCTTCTTCAACCTTATCACTAGCCTCTGTTTTTTCTTCACCAACCTCAAAATTGGCTTTCTTAAGCGCTTCTTTAGCCTCAGCAACCGTCTGACCTGCCACCTTTGGAACGGCAATGGTAGCAGGCGTTCTATATAAAATCCATACTAAGGATGCCACAACCAACAAGAAGGTCGCCAATAAAATTGGATAACGTGCTTTCATGCGACGCCGTTTAGTTGGCTTTGGACTAGGTACTGTTTTTTCTGTCTGATGAGTTTGGGGCTTAGGCTGAGGTCTTCCCTCTTGTACCGGAGCTTTAGGAATAGAAGTCAAGGTACTTTGTGGAACTTTAGGAAGAGTCTTGGTATCCGCCTTAGTCGCATCGTCAAAGACCAGCTTTGGTTCATTACGACGATTATAAGACAAACTACTCGACAAGTCCACATACATCTCAGCGACTGATTTGTAGCGATCTGTCAATTTCTTAGCAGTTGCCTTGATAACAACATTTTCTAAAGCCTGAGGTACAGATGGATTTTCAGCTATAACCGATGGCAGTGGTTTCTGGAAATGCTGGAGGGCGATGGTCACTGCACTATCCCCATCGTAAGGGATATGGCCAGTCAACATCTCATAGAAAATAATCCCCATGGCATAGATATCACTCTGTACAGTCGCTTTAGAGCCACGCGCCTGCTCTGGCGATAAATAATGAACGGAACCTAGCATTGAGTTGGTCTGGGTCAGACTTGTCTCAGCAAAGGCTACCGCAATCCCAAAGTCTGTAACTTTGGCAGTCCCATCTGGGGTCAAAAGGATATTTTGCGGTTTCAAATCCCTGTGAACAATTCCTCGAGTATGGGCTAAACGCATAGCCAAGAGGATTTGTCCCATGATTCGAACCGCTTCTTCATTTGAAAGAGGGTGATGTTCCTTGATATAGCGTTTGAGGTCTAATCCAGCAACATATTCCATTGCGAGATACTGTTGTCCCTCTTCTTCACCGATATCTGTAATCCGAACGATATGAGGATGGTCCAGATCGCCATGGCTCTCGCTTCCCGCTGAAAACGAGCCACTGCAATAGGATCTGTTTGGTAGTTGGTCCTCAGGACCTTAACTGCCACTTCTTCCCCGTCTAGAATCAAATCTTTAGCCAAGTAAACATCTGCCATGCCTCCTCGACCAATCTGTTTGAGAATCCGATACCGCCCGGCAAAAATCTTGCCGATTTGGATCATTCTGTTGCCTCCTCATTAACAGCAATAAGGGCAACTGTGATATTGTCTAAACCACCTGCATTGTTGGCAAAACGGATCAAGGTTGCTGCCTTATCTGCCAAAGGAATATCGCTGGTTACAATATCAGAAATCTCACTGCCTGAAATCATATTTGTCAAGCCATCACTATTGAGTAAGAGATAGTCTCCCGGCTCAAGGGTGATCATTCCAAAATCAGGCTGAATTTCATCTTTTTGACCAATAGATTGAGTAATAATATTTTTCTGTGGATGGCTAGCAGCTTCTTCAGGTGTCAATTGACCAGCCTTGAGCAATTCATTGACTAAAGAATGGTCGCTCGTTAACTGGTGGTATTCTTCTCCACGAATCAAACCGATACGAGAATCCCCAATGTGGGCATAGATAGCTTGATTATCAATAATGGCTACAGCCTCAAGGGTTGTTCCCATTCCTTTATAGGCTTCATTTTGTCCCAATTGGTTAATCCTTTGATTTTCAATCTCAAGGTTGTTAGCAAACCATTCACGTACTTCATTAACTGTATCGATTTGAGTATCTACCCAAGCTACACCTAGGTCTGTTACCGCCATCTCACTAGCGATATTCCCTGCGCGATGACCTCCCATACCATCAGCTAGGATAATCATGGTACGTCCAGCTCTATTGACATAGTGGTTGACATAGTCTTGGTTATTTGTTCGTTTCTGACCAACATCTGTTAATAATGAAATTTCCATGTGTTAGTTCCTTCCTAATCCGATATCTTACGAAATTGACTGATGAAGAATCCATCACTTCCATACAATTCAGGTGTAATGAGAATACAACCATCTTTCACGATATCCTTACATTCATGTTCTAGTTTACCTGCTCAAAGTCGGGATGACTTTCTAAAAATGCCTGAACGACTTGAAAGTTCTCCTCTGAGACAATAGTACAGGTACTATAAGTTATTATACCACCTTTGCGTAGTGTTTGACAAACACTACCTAATATTTCTAGCTGAATTTCCTGTAAGGACGCGAAATCTGCCGTTTCTTTGTTGTATTTGATATCTGGTTTGCGACGCAGAAGACCGATTCCTGAACAAGGAGCATCCACCAAAATCTTATCAAATGAATTCTGACCAAAAAACTCATGCACCTTTCTGGCATCCAATTTTTTCGTTTGAACTCGTTCTGCAACCCCTAGACGTTGGGCATTTTCTTGGATTAAGTCCAACTTGTGGTCATATAAATCCAGAGCAATTACCTGACCTGTCGTGAGATAAGAGGCTATATGAGCTGTTTTTCCACCTGGAGCTGCACAAGCATCTAGAACCTGCTCATCACCTTGTAAATCAAGCGTCGGAGCAACAAGCTGACTGGACTCGTCTTGGATGGTAATGGCTCCCTCTGAAAATAGGTCATATCCCGCAAAGTGGCCTTGCTCCTTCACAAGACCAGAGGGAGACAAGGATGAATCACTGGCCTCCAACAAGACTTGGATTTCTTCTTTCGACTTAAATCAGTCACGCGGATGCTGGCCTTATTGCGCACCAAAAGACTTTCAAAAATAGCTTGCGCTCGCTCTTCGCCGTATTCTTCCTTAAGTTTAGACACAAGCCAAACTGGGAGAGAATAGGCAACGGAATCACGCTTGTTTTTTCGCTTGATGCTAGCAATATCTGGCCAGCCTTCACGCAAGATACGGCGAAGGACAGCGTTGACCAATTTTTCACTGCCTTTTTTACGGACTTTGGCCAATTCCACTGCTTCATTGACCACAGCATGGTCTGGAATCTTATCCAGATAGCGGAGCTGGTAGGCACTCATGAGAAGAAGGACATAAAGCCAACTGTCTAACTGGTCTCGGTCTTCGATAAAGTGGGATAGGTACCATTCCAGAGTCAGTTTACGGGCTACCGTTCCGTAGACCAGCTCGGTCACCAAACCCTTGTCTGCTGCAGAAAGTTGACTTCCCTTGAGGTGCTTATTTAAGGCAATATTTGAGTAGGCTTGATTGATTAAGACATCCTCTAATACTGCTAGGGCTAAACTTCTTGCCGTTTCTACTTTAGTCACCAAATCGTTCTCCTACAGTCAATGTCCGTCCAACTCCATTGAGGAAGGAAGCAATATCCATCTTAGGCTTACCAGCTGGTTGCACTTGTTTGAGGGATAGAGCTCCTTGAGCCGTTGCGACAATCAATTCTTTCTTGCCGATAGAGAGAATCTCACCTGGATTTCCCTGACCTTCTACTGGTAGGGCTTCATAAATCTTAAAGCGGTCACCCTTAAGGAAAGTATGGGCAACAGGCCAGGGGTTCATCCCACGGATCTGGTTAAAGAGTTGACGATTGCTTTTAGTCCAATCTAATTTTTCTTCCTCTGGCTGGATATTTGGAGAGAAGGTAACCTGACTTGGATCCTGCGGTTCAGGTTTGATGTCACCAGTAATATAGGCAGGCAAAGTGTCCAAAAGCAAATCACGACCAACTAGCGCCAATTTTTCAAACAAGGTACCGACATTGTCCTCATCCGTGATAGGAATACTGCGACGAGAAATCATATCTCCTGCATCCATTTCCTTAACCATCTCCATAATGGTCACACCAGCTTCCTCATCCCCTTGAATCAAGGCGTAATGGATGGGAGCACCACCACGGTGTTTAGGAAGGAGGGAGGCATGAACATTGACCGCAAAGTCCATGCTATCAAGGAGTTTACTTGGAAGAAATTGCCCAAAAGCAGCAGTCACAATTCCATCTGCTCCTAGCTTCATAATAGCTTCCATCTCTGGACTTCCAGATAATTTTTCAGGTTGGTAGATAGGAAGCCCTGCTTCCTTGGCAGCCTGTTTGACTGGGGTTTCTTGGATAACTTTTTTACGACCAACAGCACGGTCTGGCTGGGTTACAACAGCTAGAATTTCGTAACGGTCATCTGTCAAAAGTCCTTTTAAGACAGTTGCTGAAAAATCGGGTGTCCCCATAAAGATTAATTTTGTCATATCTTCTCCTTCTTATAAAAATTGCTGTGGCTCATGGTCAATGCTGAGACGGAGCTCACTATTTTCCCGTTCTTGAGTCAAGGCCAAGACCTGGTTGAGGGTCGGCCCCAGCTCATCTTCTAAACGATATTTAATTAAAATTTGGTAATGATAGAGGTTGTGGGTGCGGGCAATGGGTTTGGGCGTTGGCCCAAGAATGTTACTGGTCTCTGACAAGCCTGACCGCAAAATGTTCATGACTTCATAGGCACGTTTGACCACCTCTTCTTCCTTCTTGTGAGAAAGGGTAACGCCAATAGTGAAATAGTAAGGTGGATAGCCTAGTTGTCGTCTGATACCCATTTCATAGGCATAAAAGCCTTCGTAATCCTGATCCTTGGCAAATCGAATAGCATAGTGCTGCGGATTATAGGACTGAATCAAGACCTGACCAGCTTTTTCAGCACGGCCTGCACGGCCTGCCACCTGAGTCAAGAGCTGGAAGGTTCTCTCAGAAGAACGGAAATCAGGCAGATTCAAAGCTGTATCCGCATTGAGCACTCCAACCAAGGTCACATTTGGAAAATCCAAGCCCTTGGCAATCATCTGAGTACCTAGTAAAATATCCGCTTCTCCTCGCCCAAACTGATCAAGCAGAGCTTGATGACTTCCTTTCTTGCGCGTCGTATCTACATCTATCCGCAGAATGCGGGCTTGAGGGAAGAGTTCTGCTAGTTCATCATAGGCTTTCTGTGTTCCCGTCCCATAGTAACGAATGCTGCGACTCTTACAGTTGGGACAGACCTGAGGAATATCCTTTGAAAAACCACAATAATGACAGTTCATGGTCTTGGTATCCATGTGCAAGGTCAAGGAAATGTCACAGTTGGGACAAGTATCCACGGTCCCACACTCCCGACACATGACAAAGCTAGAATAACCACGACGATTGAGCATAAGAACCACCTGCTCTTTTTAGCTAGACGGTCCTGAATAGCCTCTAGCAAAGGTGGCGTGAAGTTTGACGTCTCATTTTGTCCGATATAGTCTCGAAAGTCAATTACTTGAACCTCAGGGATCCTAGCTAAAGGATTGGCGCGTTGGGTCAGACGTAAATGTTGATAAACGCCTTTGCCAGCTCGCGCACGGCTTTCTAAGCTCGGTGTCGCGGAACCAAGAACCAATGCCGCTTGATTGTATTGGGCCCGTAAAACAGCCACCTCTCTAGCATGGTAGCGGGGATTACTGTCTTGCTTATAAGTCGCTTCGTGCTCCTCATCGATAATCATAACACCTAAATTTTTCAGCGGAGCAAAGATGGCAGATCTGGCGCCAACAACAACTTGAGCATCGCCGCGTTCCACCTTGCGCCATTCATCATACTTTTCACCATTGGACAGGCCAGAGTGAAGAATGGCAACCTTGTCCCCAAAACGTGCTATAAAACGCTCCGTCATCTGAGGAGTCAGGGAAATCTCAGGTACCAGCAAAATAGCTGTCTTGCCCTTGTCCAAGGCACCTTGGATAATCTGCAAGTAAACCTCGGTCTTCCCACTTCCTGTAATCCCTTGAAGAAGGAAGGGAGGCTGATGACTGCCAATCGCACTGACAACCGCATCACGCGCCTGCCTTTGCTCTGGATTCAACTCCAAAGGCCGACTTACCTCAATGCCCTCAAAATAAGCAGCTGAGCGTTGAACTTCCTTTTGGACTATGGTCACAGCACCTTGTTCTACAAAGAAGTTGACTTGCTCCCGCGAGTAGGATTCTAACAAACTAGCCAAGGAAGCACTCTCAGGATGAGACAGTAAATAGTCTCTCAATTCCACCTTTTTCTTGGCACGTGCAGAAATCTCTACACTTTTTAATTGAGCAAGATTCACCTCATACCAAGACTGGGTTTTGACCTTCTTTTGATCGACTGCCTGATATTCCAGACCAAGCAGACCTTTTCTAGTCAATCGCATCATTTCAGCTTGCTTAGCTAGATCCAGAGAAGAAAAGGCTAGTGAATCTTCAGAACCAAACAAGCGCTCTCGGTCTTCCTGACTCAGACCTGCCAAAGGATAGAGAATCTTGTCATAGCTGGAGTTCAGAAATCCTGGAAGCATGGCCTTGAGGATGGAGATTTTGTATGAGAAGACGGACTTGCGTAACTCCTCAGCCAGCCAGAGTTGTTCTTGCGTGAGAACAGGAGAAAAATCCAGCACCTCGGCTATATCTTTTAAATCTTGTTCCATCTCTTCCTCGTCTGATTGGGACTCCAAACCAAGAACAATCCCTTGAATCAGGCGATTTCCCTTACCAAAGGGCACGTGAACCCTCATTCCAACTTCCAGCATTCCCTCAAATTCCTCAGGAATCCTGTAACTATAGGGCTGGTCCGTCTGCATCAAGGGCACATCTACAATAATCTTGGCTATAGCCATCTTCTCACCTCCTCCTTGTCAGTATATTCTTGCAATAGAAAAAATAAGATTGAGTCCCCCCAACCTTAAATTTTTTCACCATCTTCTTTTTCTTTAGCAATTTGCTCTTTGATTTTCTTTTCTTCTTCTTCTTTGCGACGTTTTTCTTCTTCGATACGGCGACGCACTGCTTCACGTTTCCCTTCTGGATCTGGGTGAATTGTTACGTTTCCTGATTCGATTTCTTCTAAAGCGCGAAGAGTTGATTTTTCAGACTTGAAACCTTGAGTTGCTGGCGCACCTGCTTCCAATTCGTGGGCACGTTTTGCTTCCAAGATTACGAGTGAATATTTTGAAGGAACCTTGTCGAGCAAGGTATCAATAGAGGGTTTTAACATCATTTGCTTGTACCTATTTTCTAAATTTTATCGGGTAGTTGGAGATTTTGGTAACATCTCCTGATAGTGACCAATGACACGATCCACACGGAAGTGCTCTGCTTCAATAACACGTTTGACACGCTCAGCAGCTAGGGGCACCTGATCGTTGACAATCGCATAATCATACTCACGCATGAGGGCAATTTCTTCCTTGGCTTTTTCGATTCGTTGGGCAATCACTTCTGCACTATCTGTTCCACGTCCTACCAAACGATCTTGCAATTCATCCAAATCTGGTGGTGTCAGGAAGATAAAGACAGCATCTGGAACCTTTTTCTTGACCTGAAGAGCGCCCTGAACTTCAATTTCAAGGAAAACATCGATTCCCTTGTCCAAGGTTTCATTGACATAGGTCAGAGGAGTTCCATAGTAGTTGCCGACATATTCTGCGTATTCCAACATCTGTCCTTGACGAATCAGTTCTTCAAATTCTTCGCGAGTACGGAAGAAATAGTCAACACCATCCACTTCTCCAGGACGTTGTGCGCGTGTCGTCATCGATACAGAGTATTGAAATTGGTTTTCAGAACTCTCAAAAATCTCTCTTCTAACCGTTCCTTTTCCAACCCCTGAAGGACCAGAAAAAACGATTAGTAAGCCTCGGTCTGCCATTGTGTCTCCTTTTAGTCAGTCTGTGAAATAACATTTCTCTAGAATAATGACAAAAAGCCAGATTATCCTTTACAGTCTTTCTATCTAGTGTAACAAAAAAGCAGTAATTTTTCAACTGCTCTTTCTTATTTATTTAGCATAATCTACTGCACGAAGCTCGCGAATCACGGTTACCTTGATATTTCCTGGGTAATCTAGATTGTTTTCAATTTTCTCACGAACTTTGTGAGCCAAGATTGTGACTTTGTCGTCCTTGATTTGTCCTGGATTGACCATGATGCGGATTTCACGTCCTGCTTGAAGGGCAAAGCTATTTTGTACTCCTTCAAAGCCGTTAGCAATTTCTTCCAAATCATGGAGACGCTTGATGTAGCTTTCAAGAGACTCACTACGAGCACCTGGACGTGCCGCACTCAAGGCGTCTGCTGCAGCGACGATCACTGCAATCACGCTCTCAGCTTCAACATCACCGTGGTGACTAGCAATCGTATTGACCACAACTGGGTGTTCCTTGTACTTACGTGCCAATTCCGTACCGATTTCAACGTGGCTACCTTCAACCTCACGGTCAATGGCTTTCCCGATATCGTGAAGGAATCCAGCACGACGAGCAAGAGCAGCATTTTCACCAAGCTCACTAGCCATAATACCAGCCAACTTAGCAACCTCAATCGAATGGCGCAAGACATTTTGTCCATAAGAGGTACGGAACTGCAAACGTCCCATAATCTTCATCAAGTCTGGATGGAGGTTCGGCGCACCAATCTCATAGGCAGCAGCCTCACCGTATTCACGGATTTTATTGTCAATCTCTTGACGGTTTTTCTCAACCAGCTCTTCAATACGAGCTGGATGAATACGACCATCTTTGAGCAACATTTCCATAGTCATACGGGCAATCTCACGACGAATCGGATCAAATCCTGACAAGGTCACCACTTCTGGTGTATCGTCGATAATCACATCGACCCCTGTCAAACTTTCGAAGGTACGAATGTTACGACCTTCACGACCAATAATGCGTCCCTTCATAGTATCGTCTGGCAGATGAACTGTTGAGTTAGTTGACTCCGCTACATATTCACCAGCGATACGTTGCATAGCTTGAACCAGGATATCCTTGGCCATTTTATCAGAACGTTCCTTGACCTCTTGCTCAGCTTCGCGAATACGGCTAGCAATCTCCTTGGTCAAGTTTTCCTCTGTCTGTGCCAAGATAATATCTCGTGCTTCTGCCTGAGACAGAGCACCAATACGTTCTAGTTCAGCTTCTTTTTGTCTTTCGACTTCCTCTAATTGCTCTTCACGCGCATCAAGGTTTTTCGCTCTATCAGAAATACTTTGTTCTTTTTGTTCAAGTGTTTGTTCTTTACTCGTCAAATTGTCGTCCTTACGATCAAGGCTAGCAGCTCTCTCTGTCAAACGACTTTCGATTTGTTTGAGTTCTTGACGTTCTGATTTGAATTCAGCGTCCACTTCTTCACGGTATTTTCTGGCTTCTTCTTTGGCCTCCAATAGTGCTTCTTTTTTAAGAGACTTGCTTTCACGTTTAGCTTCATTAACAAGTAAATCCGCTTCACGCTCAGCTTGTCCACGTAAATTAGTTGCTTCTTGTTCAGCATTTAAAAGCATCAACTCTGCAGCTTCCTGAGATGATTTCATCTTGGCTGAGATGCTGACATATCCAATGACTAAACCAATGATGACGGCAAAAACAGCAATCGCAAGCGACATGATTTCCATGTTTTTACCTCATTTTATTGTTATTCCGAATGACATACATTCTTTTACATTCTACCATAAAAAAGTGATTTTCACAAACCTAAAATAGAATATGTTTTGAGTAATTTAGGACACAATCACTAAAATAAACTTGTTATTTAAAAAGCCTACCTTTCTGTAGACTTAGTTTGTTTCTATTCTAATCGGTACTCTGCCGAAATTCTGCTCTGCTATACTTGGATTACCCAGTCGGTAAATCTGGTCTGCATTTTGAGTCATGGGATCCCAAAGTTCTTTTCCAATTCGGCTGACTAGATTGACCTGACCTTTCAAAGACTTGAGATGCTTTCTGCCTTTTTCGGTAAAGCCAAGAACATGAATGGCTTCTGGCAAGTCACTTTCTCTAGCTTGCACTAAGATATAAGTCAAGAGGCGTCTGACACGCGCTTTGGTATATCGTTTGGTCGCAACCGCCTCGACTAATTCTTCTACAGACTGTGCTGTTTTAATAGCTTCATTAATACGCACAGCCATTTCTTGATTTACCTGATAGATAGTAGTTAGGTCGGGATTTGACAAGATTTGATAATGGAGCAAGGGAAAATAATCATACCAGCCCACCTTACTGGCCTCCTCAAAAAGGGTAATAGATGGCATAAAGCGTTCTAAGAAATCTTGGTCCTTCTGGTGTTGACGCAGAGCCGTCGCTGAGGCAAAATCCACATCCTTATCCACAGAATGGTAACCCGCTCCCTGACGTTGAATAGGATGCAACTTGATGTTCCGCCCGGCAACCGCCTTGGCATAGGCTAGAGCTAGAACATGATTGGGCGTATTGCCTGAAAAATCAAGACCCGCAAATTCTTTCCACATAGCTTGGGTTTTCTGGGGATAAGAGAGGGAATCAGGAAGATTTTCCACAAATTTCTCCATCTCAGCACCTTTCTCTGTGTATAAGTCAGCGATTTTCTGGTAATCCAGAACTTCCTCTGTCCCAAAAGCTAGAGTATCAATGCCCAATCGAGCCAAGATATCCACAGCTCCTTGACCGAAGAAATCCGCTGCCTGAACACTGACTAAAAAGGGCAATTCCACTACCAAGTCTGCCCCATTTTCCAGTGCCATCTGGGCCCGTGTCCACTTGTCCAGAATAGCAGGCTCTCCTCGTTGCATGAAATTCCCAGACATGGCAACGATTTTCAGTCCCTCGGCCTGTTCCAGCAGGTATTTGTGCCCATTATGAAAAGGATTAAACTCCGCGATAATACCTGTGATGGTCATAGATTTCTCCTACTTCTTCGCTACAAAAAACCAACGGGTGCTGGTTTCTGTTGGCTCCTTGTCCTCAAAGTCCGCATAGAGTTTGAAGGACTTGAAACCAGCCTGTTCCAGCAAGATATCATAGGTCAGAACCTCATAAGTCCTCTCCTCATGCACTTCATCGTGGCGACTAAAGGAGCCGTCAGACTCCTTGATAAAGAAAGTCAACTCATGCACGATGGAGTGAGGCGCCGCATCCTCGTAGGTGTCCCATAACATAGCAAAATCTTCTGCATTTTCATGGTAGGAATAACCTGGAAAAACTTCGTCTGTCTGGTAGGTAGAATGCACATCAAAGATGAAGACACCATCTTCGTTGAGGGCATTATACACTTCCTTAAAGACATCTCCCACTTCCACCTCATCCTGCATGTAGCAGATAGAGTCCGAATAACAAGTAACAAAGTCATATTTTCCTGCCTTGGACAAATCCAGCATATTGCCTTCAATGAAATCAATCTTTTGCTTTGCTAAAGCCGCTCTCTTTTCGGCAATTTTCAACATATCTGCGCTCAAGTCCAGTCCAGTCACATCAAAACCAGCTTGAGAGAAGCGCACAGATTGAATTCCTGTCCCACAAGCCAGTTCCAAGAGTTTCTTTCTCTCCTTGGTCTTAGGCAAGTGACGCAGAGAAAAATCCGTCCATTTGTCGTATAAACTATCGTCCATTACTGCATCATAGACCGCCGCAAAGGTTTCATAAGTTGCCATAATCATGATACCAAGAGCCTCCATGGCAAACACCACTCGCTCTTTACCTTTCCATCAATTTTCTAAAATAAGCAAAGAAACCCAGTTGACTACAACTGAGTTCACCTTCTAAGCAAGAGCTTCTGAAATATCTACTGAATTCGCCTCATGCCATAGTTTTTCTAGGTTATAATGGGCACGCATTTCTTCTGAAAAGATATGCACAACGACAGCGCCGAGGTCTAGTAGGACCCAGCCTCCAGCTGCATCGCCTTCGACATGGCTTCCTTTAAAACCTGCTTCCGCTACTTTTTCACGAATATTGTCAGCGATAGCGTCCAACTGACGGCTATTCATTGAGCTAGTGATCACAAAGTAGTCAGTCACGCTAGTCAATTCTTGTACGTCAAGTGCGAGGATATCCTCCGCACGTTTCTCATCAGCCGCTTTCACGACTAGTTTTAGTAATTCTTTTTCGTTCATTTAGTCCTCTTTCTAGAAAAGATGTTTGTAATCTAGGACATCTGCAAAGCGACCCTCCCAAATGCCCTCATAAAATTCATTTATCGTTACTGCTGGAATGTCTTTCCCATCAAACGTTGTGCAAGTTCCTTCTGGAATAATAAGCTGATAGCCATATTCAAAGGCAACCTTGACAGAGGTATCCACACAATATTCTGTCTGCATACCACATAAAACTAATTTTTCAATCCCCTGTTTATCCAAGTATTCTTTTAAACCAGTTTCTTTGAAAATACTGTTATACTTCTTCTGAAAGACCTTTTCATCAGGTTTTCGATTTAAAAGCGCAGATAACTTCCAATCTTCTGATGTTTGAGCTTCAGAGTTCTCAATATGTTGAACATAGATAATTTCAATATTCTTACTTCTAGCCTGGTTTTGTAAATAAGAAATTTTTTCCAATAGACTATTTGTCTGAAAACCGGTTTCCACTAAAATATTCTGAACATCAATGATTATAAAAGCCGTCTTCATTTAGTCCTCTTTCAAATAGTGCACAAAGGCGTTATAGGTTTCAAGGGTCTGGGGATAGATAGGGAATTCCTGATGAGCCAGATGCTCCACGGTGCGAGCTGTTTCATAGGCCACTGCCTTATTGAGCGATAGCTCAGCAATCTCACGTGCCACATCTACTCCAGGAAAGGCTCGATTGTGCTCGATATAGTCTGCGACATAGATGGCCTTATCTAAGTCTGTCATCTGACTGGCCCCGACTGTATGGATTTCAATGGCTCGCAGGATTTCTGGATCATGCAAATTCAAATCTTCTTGAATCTTGTAGATGCCAACCATACCATGCCAAACATTATTGCCCCAGTTTTTGAGGTCAGGGTCTAGCTGATAACGGTCAATCAAGTCTAAAAATTCCTGATCTGACAGCTTTTTAGCATAGTCATGAAGAAGGCCGGCTAGACCTGCTTTCTCAGTATCGATTCCAAATCGCTGAGCCAGTTCTATGGCTGCACGCTCCACACCCAAGCAATGGGTTAACCGTTTCTCGGGTAGAAGCTCTGCCATTTTTTCCAACAAAGCCTCACGAGAGCAGTTGATATAGTCTTGATAGGCCATCAGTAGAGCCCCTCCTTCTCGATGTAGTCTAGCACTGGCTGAGGTAGGAGAAAATTGGGTTTCCGACCTTGGGCAATGAAGTCACGCACCATGCTGGACGAGATATCCATGAGAGGCACATCCACCCAGATAACTGGATAGGAAGTCCCTGCCTTGTAGCGTGGGCGCTGAACTCCCACAAACTGAACCATATCTACCAGTTCATCAATTCGGTACCACTTAGGCAGATAGTCCACCATATCGGCACCGATGATAAAGTAATAATCCGTATCTGGATTCTTCTCTGTTAAAATCTTCATGGTGTCGTAGGTGTAGGAAATTCCCTTGCGCTCTAACTCAATAGTTTCAATGGCCAGACCTTCAATCCCCTCAATCGCCAACTCAAGCATCTTGAGACGATGGTGTTCAGGAATGGTTTCCTTTATCAACATGAGGAGGTTGGTATTCAGGCATGAGCAGAACCTGATCCAGCCCCAACTGTTGCCGTACTTGGTCCGCAACAATGAGATGGGCATTGTGAACAGGGTTAAAATTCCCCCCTAAAATCCCGACTTGTTTGCGTTTTTTCTCCTTGATTTCCGGCTCCAACTCTACCTTGGTAAAGGGAGTCAATAGTTCGATTGCCATAGGCTAGTCTCCTTTATTTCTCTGTAAAAACAGTTATTTGGAGTATAGTTTTTAGATTTCTTTGACTTTTTTAGAAATCTTGCGATTTTCTTTCTTGCTGGATTGTTTAAACAAGATTAAGATGCGTCCGATTTTTTGGACTGTATCCACACCGATTTCTTCTTCCAAAATTTCAGCTACTTCGTGGATATTTTCATCGGTATTTTGCAAAAGAGTAACCTTGATCAATTCACGAGCGTCAAGTGCCTGACGGACGCTGGTTTTAATTTGGTCGTTGAGACCATTTTTCCCGATTTGGATAATGGGTTTGAGGGTGTGTGCCTGGCTGTTGAGGAAGGCACGTTGTTTTGATGTTAATGACATAATTTTCTTCCTTGTTTTTTGATAGTTATTTTAGGTGGTGAGGGACGGTCGGAACTAATTTTCCAAAGATCTCATCTTTGAAAAATGGATTTCCTGACCTCACAATTGAGCCTTGGTCTCAATTGTGCCCCTTGCCAATCTATCGATTGGCAAGACACCACGGCAATAACTATCTTTGTATGAGCTCACTTTGTTCGCTCAGTGATTTTATTTTAAATAATTGCTTTTCGTGTGACTACTGCGACGCCTTCTGGTGCCCAGACGGCGACTTTGGCTGTGCCTGTTACACGGATCCAGCCGAGTCCTGAGATGACTAGGTCTGTCTTGTCCTTGATGTTAAATACATGTTGGACTAGTTTTGGAAAATCTTCTTTTTCCTTGCTATTTGGTGGTGTGAGGAGGGTTCCTAGGTGCTTATCGTAGAAAGCACTAGCACCTTCTAGCTTGGTTCGGTGGAGTTTGAGTTCATTATCAAAGAAAGCTGTAAATCCTTGCTTCTCACCTGCAATGAAGTCAAAGCGTCCGAGACCACCTAGAAACAGGGTTTGTTCAGGATTGAGCTGATAGGTTTTAGGCTTGATTTCCTTTTTAGGGCTGACATACTTGAGGTTTTTGGCCGTCAAGTAGTGAGCCATCTGGTGACGGTGGATAATCCCCGGTGTATCGTAGATATAAGATCCGTCATCAAGCGGAATCTCAATCTTGTCCAAGGTTGTCCCTGGGAAGCGTGAAGTCGTGATGACATTCTGATCACCCGTAATTTCTTGGATAATGGCATTGATAAGGGTTGATTTTCCAACGTTGGTCACACCGACCACATAGACATCACGGCCCTTTCGGTAGTGCTCGATTTTGTCTATGACTTCCTTAATAGCATGTTTGTTTTGGGCTGAAGTTAGGACGACATCGACTGGACGAAGCCCTTCTTCGTGGGCACGTTCCATGAGCCACTGGCTAATCTTACCTGGTTTAACAGACTTGGGCAAGATATCTTTTTTATTTCCAACCAGGAGGACATCATTGCCTGAGACAAAACGTGGCAAGCCTGGGATAACAGAGCCATTAAAATCAAAGATATCAATGACATTGACCACTAAGGCATCACTGTCTCCCACCTCGTGCAAGAGCTTGAGGAAATCATCGTCCGTCAACTGGACATCCGTGATTTCATTGTAGTGGCGGAGACGGAAACAGCGTTGGCAATAGACTTCGCCAGTCTCCAAACCTTTTTCGAGTGCCGACTGGGGAGTAAAACCAAGACCAGCCTTGTCTGTCGTCTGAATGGTTGCTCCACAACCAATACAGAGAATTTCTTCCATAGTTAAATTCCTTTTTTATATGTAATCAGTCCGTACTTTTCAGTAATTTGCTTCATCACACGGCGCTCACGAGCTCGGTTAATCTGCGTTTTGATCGAGTCATGTTGGACCAAGGGTTTGACTAAAATCGAGCGAATGCCTGCACGGTGGGCTGCTCGTATATCTGTCATGAGCTGGTCACCAACCATGACCACTTCGCTTTCTCATAGTGGAATTCCTTCATGGCACGATTAATCCCAAATGTGAAGGGTTTCAGAGCCCAATAAACGTAATCAATCCCAAATTTCTCAACTGCTCGTTGGACACGTTTTTTGGTGTTATTTGAGACTACGATAATGCGAATGCCCGCGTCCCGAAGGTCATGTAGCCATTGCTTCATCTCTGGCGTCCCATCAGGGTTGTTCCAAGCAATGAGGGTATTGTCCAAATCGACCAAAACAGCCTTGATTCCCTGCGCCTGCAGGCTTGGGACTGTCAGATCATAAACTGCTTCCACAGCAAAATCTGGCATGTAATTTTCAATCGCCATTCTGGCTCCTTTTCTTAACTTTTTTTCGCAATTTTCCTTAGTAACAATGACAAGACAATCCACAACCCAGCACTAGCCAAACTGATGTAGAGCCAAGCATGGGGCTCATCTGTTAAAGGTAGGGGAACATTCATTCCGAAAAAGCCTGTCACGACTGCCAAAACCGCTAGCAAGACTGAAATGATGGTCAAGGTTGTCAAATTATCATTCAGATTATTGTTTAGGATGTTGTTGTAAGATGCTGATAGTTGTTGGAGTACTTGAGAAATCAAGTCTGTCATGGATACCAGCTGATGAGCCTCAATCATGGCATCATCAAACTGTTCTCTCTCAATCTCGTTAAAACTGCGATAGAGGGCATGCCCTTGAATATGCTCGAGCAACATGCGATTTTGCTTGGCAGCCGCAGTGAGGTAAACCATACCAGTCTCCAAGTCGGACAGCGCAAAAAGATTTTTCTTAGTTGTTCGCTGACGCAAGAGCCCATTGACCTCATCCTTACTCTTGTCCATCTGCTCGATGACAGGATAGTAGGCATTGCTGATGATTTCCAGACTGGCAAAGAGAAACTTATAAATCGAAAGCGTGTCATGATTCTCCAGATAACGGATCATCTGTTCAATGACATAGGCGTTCTTGGTATTACTAATGGTAATCAGGCGACGATGTTCCACGATAAAGGTCATAGGAAAAGCTTCGTAGTATTCCTTATCCTTTTTCAAGTTCAAGACATTGTAGATAAAGGTCACAGTCCCATTTTCACGGTGATAATCCATGTGAGCGCGCTCATTTCTATCCAGCGCGTATTCGATGGTTTCCTTGTCCAAACCGTAGATTTCAGAAAGGTCCTCTAGTTTTTTCAACTTGTCCAAATCTAGGTTAATCCAGGTACAACCATTGCCCAACTGTTTTTCTAAAAACATCTTCTCTCCTTTACCAAACTCTTTCTATTGTACCATAAATCTGCTAAAATTTCAGGCCTGGTCTGTCCGAGAGAAATTGCTGACAACGGTGATATTCCGATTGGGAACGAAGTGCAGAACCTGGTCTTCTCCTCTGAGTTGCGTTGTTCGAATGCCGACGCTGACAACCTTGCCCGATACAGTAATAGGCCCATTTGTCAGAACGACCTCATCTCCCACATCCAGTTGATGTTCAAAGAGGATGAAAAAGCCATTGATGACATCAGACAGAAAACCTTGGGCTCCCATACCAATGGCCACCCCAGCAATCCCAGCACCTGCCAGCAAACTAGAAACTGGTAAACCCAAAATAGACAAGATACAGTAAAGCAAAAAGAAATAAAGGGTATAATTAAACACATTCTCTAATAAACGTGAGATGGTTTTCTGACGCCCGACATCATGACGAGACATTTTTAGAGAAGGTTTAACAATTCTCTGCACCATGGTATGGAGCAGTTTCTTAGCTATATAAAAGAGTAAAAATAGGAATAACAGAGAAATTAACTTGGTTAAGATATTCTCAATAATCGTTGTAACATCAAGCTTATTGAGGTAGGTTTTAAAAAATTCTTGCATAGAAAACTCCTTTCATTTATTATACCATACTTTCACAAGTGATGAATCTCCATAAATATTCAAAAATAATAGCCAAAATAGACAGAAAATTCTTGATTTTAGTTCATATTTATACTATAATCATAAACATTACACAACTAAGGAGGTTGTTATGAAAAAATTCATTCATGCTTGGAATAAGGCAAGCCTAATCAAACGGATTTTGATTGGTATGCTTATTGGAGGAACCCTAGGACTGACACTTCCTAACATTTCAGGAATTGGTCTACTCGGAGATCTATTTGTTGGCGGTCTAAAGCCATCGCACCTATTCTAGTCTTTGCCCTCGTTGCTAACGCCCTTTCCCAACATCAAAAGGGACAAGATAGCAACATGAAAACCGTTATCTTCCTTTACTTGGTGGGAACCTTTGCTGCTGCCCTTATCGCTGTACTAGCAAGTTTCATAGTCCCTGTTGAGATTACCTTAAATAGTGCCAATACAGAAATCGCACCACCAGATGGGATTGGCCAGGTCCTCAGCAATCTCTTGCTCAAACTGGTTGACAATCCAGTCAATGCCCTTGTCACAGCCAACTACATCGGTATCCTGTCTTGGGCAGTTGTTTTCGGTATTGCTATGAGAGAGGCCAGCAAAAATAGTAAAGAATTGCTGAAAACTATGGCTGATGTGACTTCTAAGATTGTCGAATGGATCATCAACCTAGCTCCATTTGGAATCCTTGGCCTTGTCTTCAAAACCATCTCTGATAAGGGGATCGGAAGTCTAGCTAACTACGGAATCTTGCTTGCCCTCTTGGTGACAACTATGTTCTTTGTGGCTCTGGTAGTCAATCCACTAATTGCCTTCCTCTTTATGAAGAGAAATCCTTATCCCCTCGTTTTGAAATGTTTGCGTGTCAGTGGTGTGACAGCCTTCTTCACTCGTAGTTCTGCGGCCAACATCCCTGTCAATATGAAACTTTGCCACGACCTCGGACTAGATCCAGATACCTATTCGGTTTCTATCCCACTCGGCTCTACTATCAACATGGCCGGAGCAGCGATTACTATTAACGTTTTGACCCTTGCTGCAGTAAATACTTTGGGAATCCCTGTTGACTTTGCGACAGCCTTTGTCCTCAGTGTAGTAGCAGCAATCTCAGCCTGTGGTGCTTCTGGTATTGCCGGAGGTTCCCTCCTTCTTATCCCAGTTGCTTGTAGCCTTTTTGGTATTTCTAACGATATTGCCATGCAAGTTGTCGGTGTTGGATTTGTGATTGGGGTCATCCAAGACTCATGTGAAACAGCTCTCAACTCTTCAACAGATGTCCTCTTTACTGCCGTTGCCGAATACGCGGCAGCCCGTAAAAAATAACTCATAAAGGCAAGCCTGCTCAGGTCTTGTCTTTTCCGCTTTTATTCTAACTTACTAGGAAATCCTTATGTCTATTAGCCAACGTACGACCAAGCTCATCTTAGCTACCTGTCTTGCCTGCCTTCTTGCTTATTTTCTCAATCTCTCCTCAGCTGTCTCGGCTGGAATCATCGCCCTCTTGAGCCTATCCGATACCCGTAGAAGTACCTTAAAACTGGCCCGCAATCGACTCTTTTCCATGCTCCTAGCTCTAACTATCGGTGTTCTGGCTTTTCACTTGAGCGGATTTCATATCTGGAGCCTCGGCCTCTATCTAGCCCTCTATGTGCCTCTAGCCTACAAGATGGGCTGGGAAATTGGCATCACACCAAGCACTGTTTTGGTTAGCCATCTCTTGGTGCAAAAATCAACCTCTCCAGACCTTCTAGTCAATGAATTCCTTCTCTTTGCTATCGGTACAGGATTTGCCTTACTGGTTAATCTCTATATGCCTTCACGAGAAGAGGGAAATTCATCACTACCACACATTGGTAGAAGAAAAGTTAAAAGATATTCTTCAACGCTTCAAATATTATTTATCCAGAGGGGATGGACGCAACCGAGCACAGTTAGTTGACGAATTGGACACACTTTTGGAAGAAGCCCTCAGACTGGTCTATCTAGATCACTCTGACCACCTCTTTCACCAGACCGACTACCATATCCACTATTTTGAAATGAGACAGCGACAAAGTCGTATCCTGCGAAATATGGCCCAACAAATCAACACCTGTCATCTAGCTGCCAGTGAAAGCCTGATTTTGGCCCAACTCTTTTCAAAAATTGCAGGCCAACTAAGCCAGACCAATCCTGCTTCTGATTTGCTAGATGAAATTGAACGTTATCTGGAAGTCTTCCGTAATCGCAGTCTGCCCGAGACAAGAGAAGAATTTGAAACCCGTGCCACACTTCTTCAACTCCTACGTGAAGCCAAAACCTTCATCCAAGTAAAAGTTGACTTTTACCAAAAATATGGACAGTAAAAAAGAAAACTTCAGACCAACCACAAAAGGTGAATATCTGAAGTTTTCTTTTATTTGTAAAGTTATCACCATAAAGGTTAATAGTAAAACAAATAAGGCCAAACTCACCAATAAAGTGAGAACCTTGACCAAGGTATTGCTCTGCCAGTAGCTTGGTTTACCAATATTACTAGTGGCATCCATGGAAAATAGTTGATTTTGACGAGGTTGTATGGTTACCAATACAATCAAAGCAAGAGAGAGGATAATAGCTAAAACAATCAGTATTTCAATCATAGGACTACCTCAAAAATCCTAGCAGTGTAAAGAGTAAACCAATGAGAATCATTAAACCCAAGATGAGTGAAAAAGTCTTACTAATCTTTTCCCCTCGGGTTTCTTTTTCCTTCTTGATCGGTTTTTGTTTCAACTCTTCCATGCGACCTTCAACGTCTTTGTAAAATAAATCTTCGTCTGACATGTTAGCCTCCTAAAACAGTTTGCATGGTTTCCTGATATCGCACCAAGTCAACATAGCTGGCATGTTGCCCTTGTTTCCCAAGCGCTTCACGCATATGATCAACATCCGAAAGAGCCAGTTTCATAGTCTCAACCAAAGCAGAAACTTCACTACTTTCAAATAGATGGTCAGGGGCGATATAGAGTCTATTGTGGACCGTTTGGTTAAATCCAAGAATCAAGAGATTGTGTTCAAAGGCCTGACGAACTGCCTGTAATAACTCATTGCTGTGGTTTATATCCAAGTAAATATCCGACAGTTGATAGAGCTCTTGAATCTTCTGTGGACTAGCGTTCTGATAAAGTACTACATTAGGATAACGAAGCATATCTAAGAGCTTAGAAGACATCTCTGTCACCGCTGCGATACGGAAAGTGACATCAGGCAGGGCTTCTACGATTGCTTCCACTTGCTCAATCTGATCTGAATTGGTCAAGATTAAGGCATCTCGTCTTAGGAAATTATCTCGTTTGAACTGGTAATGGTAACCCAAGTGCACAAACTGAGCATGGTATTTCTCATCGGTCAACTCTAAAGCGCGCTCATAAGTCGCCTTGTTTGGAATGATAATCTTCTTAGTACGCACATCATCGCTTTCCAAAATCAACTGCATATTGCCTGGAATGGCATCATAGAGAGGTTCCTGCCAAACTAGGATATCTGAGCCAGATTTATCTGGATGATGGAAGGAAACCAAGAAAGCAGTCGCTAAGGTATTAAAGATAAGCTGACTGGTATCTATTTCCAAATCTTGCAAAAAGAAGGTGATAAATTCAACCTTATTTGCAAAGTAACGCATGGATTGACCAGGCAAAGTCAATAAGATATCACCCGTCACATGGTTTTCAAGTAAAACTTGTTGACTGTTGACATCTTGGTAAACGGTCATCACCGGCTCACTATCTGCGCTAAAGGTTGTTGTAGCAAAGCAAGCACCAAAGCGATTATAATGATCAACTTGACGGACTCGACCTTCCAGGTCTTTCCACTCTACCTGTTTTACCAAGCGAGCCTGCATTCCATCAGCATAATGAATAAGAGCTCTCTCCTGCGTCATATCTTCAATACGAGCAGACTGATTATTGCCTGAAATTTCCCAAAAAGCTGGAACAGGGACTTGGTTGAAATAGAGAGGTTTTCCCTTTTCATAGCCTAGATAATAGGTAAAAGGAGAAACCAGACCATCAGGCAAAAAACCATCTGCATCGATGACCACTCCAAGTTGAGAAAGACCAGTAGCGACTAGACTTTCATGTAAATCTCGACTTTCCTGACTATAACGATCATAAAGTTCAATCATGGAGCACCTCCTTTACTGTTTTTTTCCACTTTTCTAAAATTTCTTCGGTTAAGAAACCTTCTGCAATTTGATAAGAATGGGCACGCATAGCTTCCAAACGATTTTCTTGATACAATTGACAAATCTTAGCTGCATAAGCTTTCTTGATCTGGTCTTCCACATGGTCAGATGAACTTGGAATCAGATAACCATTTTGCCCATCTTCTATAAAGGTCTGATTACCATAAGGCACATCAAAACCAATTAGAGGAAGGCCTGAACCAATAGCTTCCATCAAGGTCAAACCAAATCCTTCGCTAGTTGAAGCAGTCAAGTAGACTTCATACTGACTATAAATCTGCGAAAGTTCCGCATGTCCCTTGAGTTGGATATAATCCTCAGCCTGATGAGTTGCAATAATGTCTCGAAGCAGAGAATCCTCTCCACCACTACCATAGATATCAAAGGTTAATTCAGGGATTTCCTTACGCGCCTCAATGACCGCCTTGACCAACCAATCAATGTGTTTTTCTTTAGCAAGACGCGAAGCAGTAATCAATGAAAATGGCTTACGTCCCTGACTTGACTCAGTTAATGCATCAATACTGCCTACAGGAATGGTAACAATCTTTGGTTGATGTTGAGTATATTTGGCAAATTGCTCTTGCAGAACTTCTCTCTGTCTATCAGTGGATACGATAAAGAAATCAACCTTATCCGCATTGGTAAACTGATAGTCATAATAGTTGTTCCAAAGGATATAATCCTCATTTGTAGCATTTTCACTATAATGCTCAGCATGAACAACTACCGCTAGATGTGCTGCCTGTGCTTCCTCAAAAACAACCTGTCCAATACCTGTCTCCCTATCCAGAATAACCAAATCAGACTTGTTCAAATTCAAGGATTTCATAAAGGCACGCATGAAAGCTGGTTTCCCATAGAAAATCTTATCCTTAAAACGATAAATTTCTTCCTTCCCTTGATTCATCAAGATATCATAGGCTGGAGTTCCGTCTTCATTGTAAAAAGTTCGTTGGTATAGGACTGCAACATTGTCCTTGGGAGCAAAATACTCGCTACAATAACGCGTATAAGAGAAGTAATCCTTACGAATCAGATTTCCCTTAAAAACATACTCTGCATGTTGGACCAAGTCCTTGTTCTCATCAATCAAATAACAGGTTACAAACTTATCTTGGTCAGAAAAGAAGACACGCAAAACTTTGCCATTCTTTTCTCTACGACTTTCAACACCGTCAAAAGTAGCCAAGACATCAGCCACTGTCACGCTAGTCGGTGCAATCTTGACATCTGTAAAGTGATTATAAAGCCAGATAACTTGCTCATCATCAAAACCAATATTGGCTGTCAGATGCTGAATATTATCAGCTAAAATCATATCTGTAAAGATAAATTTAGAGGGTAAATTCAAACTTCGAAATACCGGCACGATAGGCCTGAGCGTATTCTACACCGCTACTAGCCCAACCAATTCCTAAATTTATATTGTAAATTGTCATATTTTCTCCTCTTATGGAAAATGAGTCACGATTTCACCTTTTGGAGTGACCTCAACCAGCCCCATCAGGAGATTCCGTACCATATCCGCACGAATTTGCTCTTTCATCGTTTCAAAACCTGCATAGGCTTCTTGATAATACTCTACGATTGGATTTTTCTGTGCAGCAGATTGCCCACCGATAGCCATAGATAACTGTTGTAGATAGTCTACCTGCTCCACCCAGTTATCATCGATAGCCTTAAGTAGAGAAAGTCGTAAATACTGTTCATACAAGTCATGTTGGTCAAGTAATGCTTTCTTTTCAGAAAGTTCTTTATCAATCACCTGCTTTATAAACCTACGAACTGCAGTTTTGTTAGTCACATCTATATAGTCTGGAACATTTTTAATATGAAAACTAATATTAGTTACAATAAAATGGAAGAGCAACTCTCGGCTCTCATAATTTGAAACAGTTACTTGATCTATATAACTAGCAATGATATCCACAACTACATCTTCTAAGTCACGAGAACCATCTATTAGACGATTGCGTTCCTTGTATACCATATCGCGTTGGATATTCATGCTCTCAGCATACTCTAAGGTCTGACGACGAGCAGTTCGACCAGCACTGTCACTAGCATGTTGCGCTCTTTCAACCAGGTTACGATACTTACGACCTTTGAGAATTTCTGGTTGCGTCATATCTTGAACTTGATAATCTTTATATTTCTTATGAACCCAAGAAGGGCCAAATTTCTTAATAACATCATCTTCCAGTGATACAAAAAACTTACTCATACCTGGATCTCCCTGACGTCCAGAACGTCCACGGATTTGAAGGTCAATACGCTGACTTTCCATCCGCTCTGTTCCAATGACAATCAAGCCACCAAGCTCTGCAACTCCCTTACCGAGTTTAATATCCGTACCACGTCCTGCCATAGAGGTTGCAACTGTTACAGCCCCCAGCTGACCAGATTCAGCGATAATTTGGGCCTCACGCGCAGCATTATTAGCATTTAGGACATTATGAGCTATTCCCTCACGAAGTAGGAGAGATGAATAAAGCTGAGACATTTCAACTGAACCTACAAAAACCAATAATGGATTCCCCTTAGCATGATACTCTTTGATGTATTCCAAAGACGCATAAACTTTTTCAGGTAAAGTCACATAGAGATTATCGGGATAGTCAATCCGTTGTCTAGGACGATTGGTTGGAATACGTACTACAGACATATTGTAGGTTTCAATAAACTCTTTTTCCGCGACCTTACCTGTCCCAGTCATACCAGATATCTTATTGAACATTTTAAAAAGACTCTGATAGGTGATAGAAGCCATAGCCCTCGTTTCTGGAGATAATTTGACATGTTCCTTGGCTTCAATGGCCTGATGAAGGCCTCCCTGTAGTTTTGTCATCTCCATTAGACGCCCTGTCCCTTTATCAACCAGTACCATTTCATTCCCACGAATAACATAGTCCTTATCTTTTGTAAAAAGTTTATGGGCTCGTATCGCATATACTAAATGGCGAGCAAAAACTGCATGTTCTTCCTTATATAAGTTGTCAATTCCTAGGAAACTTTCAGCAGACTTGGCCCCCTTAGTAGTAAGCCAGACCTCTTCCTTCTCCTCTTTGAAAATATAATCTTCTCCTTCGACCAAGGTTGTTACCAGTGTATCAATGATTGCATAGTAATTAGACTGAACACGGGGAGAACCTGCAATAATCAAAGGAGTTTGTGCACTATCAAGCAAGATATCATCAATTTCATCAATAATGACATAGTTAAAAGGTCGCAAAAACTTACCTTCTTCATTCGAAGCCAGATTATCATTTAGGTAATCAAAACCTAAATTACTATTGGTTGTATAGATGATATCCGAAGCATAGATACGTTTCTTTTCTTCAGCTTTCATTTCCTTCTTTGGATCTTCCACAAATGGTACCCCAATGGTCAAGCCTAGGAAACGATAAACTTGGCCCATTTCCTCTGCATCACGCTTTGCTAAATACTCATTAGGCGTAACAACCATCACACCCTCTCCTGAAAGAGCGTTCAAATAGACCGGCATAGTAGCTGTTAAGGTTTTTCCTTCCCCCGTGTTCATCTCAGCAACATTTCCATAGTGCATGACGATCGCTCCCATGACCTGAACATCATAGGGGAACATCCCTAAAATCCGCTTGTCTGCTTCACGCGCCACAGCAAAAGCTTCTACTAAAAGGTCATCTAGACTTTCTCCCTTGGAAAGACGCTGACGAAACTCCACTGTTTTAGCGACTAATTCTTGATCCGAAAGAGAGGACATCTTGCCTTTTAAGGTATTAATCCTCTTTAAAATCTTTTTCACTTTCCTAAGCTGGAAATCTTGACCTAAACGTCTAAACACTTCTGATCTCCTTGATAGAAAAATGATAAAAAATTAAGGATTCAAAACCAGCACTTAAAAGAGAAACTTGATAAGTATAACTATCTTCTGGATAAGTAAATATAAAATCTTTCACTTTTTCTACCTTTTCTTCTAAAATATCACCATAGCGGTCAAAAAAAGTTATCTTGGTATAAACCCCATTTTCAGGCTGACAATCAAAAACCAGTGATAGTTGATATTCCTGATTTCTTTTTAGTAAAGGAAGCTGGGGCTGAGTCCGAGCAGCCTGGTAATTGACACTAGAAAGCCAAGTCTTGAGAATCTCACCAGATGGCAATAGAGGATTATGCAGACGGACACTTTTGTCAGGGTAATAAGATACAGTTGATCCGTACATATAAGTCCCACCAACTTCTCCCCAATGAATAGACTGTCTCTGTGTGATAATCATTCTTTCTCCCTTCCAAAACCACTTGCTAGTACCATCCGATAAAAGTGGATAAACCAAGCAACATTGGTATCTGTATCATCATTGTGTCGTCCAGCAGTTCCTTTAGACAAAATCTTTGCACCTGTATTACATAAATAAGTAACTAGTTTCTCATAAGCCTGTGGATCCATATCTTCATCCTTCATGTAGGACAAACCAAAGGTTGTCTTTGAAAAATTTGCTTGTTTAAATACTTTCCAAAAACGCTGGTCTAACTCCAACATGTGATTTAGGCTTACTCCTCCAGTTTGATGTTTTAAAACATCAAAACTCGTAGGAAAAACTCTAGGACTTGCTAAACGTCCGCGGCTAGCTATGGTTCCTAAGTTTGCCAAGGGCTTACCAACTATAATAGCATGAGGTTCAAAAGAAGCACCATAATAGAGAGCCGGAAACGTTCCCATAGAAAGGCCTGATAAAATCAAATCCTTGCGATCAAAGCCTAAATAATCAAGATAATGAGCAATCGTCTCTTTGACCTTTCCCTCTAGCTCATCAGTTCCTAGATAAAAAGCTCCCCCCTCTAAACGTGGATCAGAAAATAAAATGAAGGGACATCCTAGAGTTTTCATCATAAAGTAACCCTCGAATCCTTCTGCAGGTCGATAACCTGCAAAATAGATAGCTAAAGGCGGTTTAAAATCACCTGGATGGAAGAAATAGTTTATTTCATCACGCTTGGAATCATGTAAGATATTTCCACCAAGAACAAACTTACCAAATTGTTTTCGACTCCAACGTTGGTGAAGATTACCCAGTTTGATAGTTCCATGGCCTCTTGCTTCAACGGATATCGAGAGAAAGTAATCTCCATCTCGACTATCCATAAAAAGTGCTTGCTCCAAGTCTTTTTCAGACACTATTGTCTCTTCAAAGAAATCATCAACAGAGCCACTCCATATCTTACGAATAACCAAACGAAAGTCACAATTTCCTTGCTTTTCATATTCAAGCCACAACTCAATAGGAAGTGTTTTTTGAACCACTATATTATAAGCCCAATAGGCAAGTTGGGTAAAATCTTGTCCAAATCCACCTTCCAAACCGACATAATCCAATCCTTGATAAGAAATAGCTCCTGTAAAATTTGGATTCACTTGTATCATCGAGGGAAAGAGTTTATCACCATACCCACCGCCAAAAAGAGATTTACTCAAATCATTGATTAATTGTTGAGGACTTGAAAAATCAATTGCTTGTGCACATCGTTTTTTTAGAAAATCCACAACCTCTCTGTCATTTATTTGTATATTCTGGTTATAAAATAAAGTATAAGGTTCAAAATATTTTACAAAGGAAAATAAGTCTTTAGCATACTGACCCTCTTCTATTAAAACTGCATGAAAACAGCTAATATCCTCTTTTTCTATTATTTCACGAAGGGCTACTAATGAATTGGGGTAAAAATGATACCAACTCATATTTTCAGGAATGTCATACTGATTTCCCCAATTGGTAAGTCCTATCTGTAAAATATTAAGTTCCTTTGACATCTTTAACCTCCTCTATCCATTTTTTTAACTTTTCAATAAATCGTTGTCCAGTGTGCTCCTTAATCTTATCAATCGAATAAATCAAGGACTCATTCCACTCTTTCAACCTATCTGTGTAATAATGTGCAGCCTTAGAAAACTCTGTCACATCTGCTAGCAAATAACCATTTTTTAAATGTTCAACATAGACGGTTTCAACTAGATTTATTTGAGGAATTCCTGCACTAATCCCAGCTATCTGTGTGTAGAGATGAGGATGTCTATTTAAATCCACAATCAAACGGACAAATTCTAGGTTTTTTATCAAATCTAACTCATCATTCAAGTTGACAAACTGCATGCGTAAGTCCTGGTTTTGATTTTCTTCTAGAGGATTTTCTGCATCACCATAATCAATCGCTTTTCCCAGACTTTCGTATTGAATGTTTTCTTGGATTAAAGACTCAACAATCCCTTCCACTTCATTCATTTGATCTTGACTAGCAGCAAATGCTCCAAAAATCACCTCAGTATCTTTATTTTCAGCGACAAAGGACAAGACTTGAAGCAGAGCTTCCTTATCAATCCCCTGCTCAAAATCCAGTTGATAATAAAGGATGGATTCTTTCTTAGTTTGGCTTCGTCCCAATCGTAAACGGGTGTCAAAAGATGATAAATGATAAAATTGATGCATTCGTTCAGGATACAACTCCTGCAACAATCGTAAACTATCCTCTCTATCCACCAAAATCAAATCTGATTTTTCAAAAGTTAATTCCAAATCCCTAAAGGTATTTTGAGGATTACGCCCAATGAAAAGACTCAACAGTTTAGGATTGGCACTAGGTAAACGGTCTAATACTAGCTGGTCATGGTGAGGATGAGAAGGAAGCATAAAAATATCCTGATCCTTCACATATTTTTGCAGATAATTCTCAAAAAATTCTGTCACCAAATCTCCCATATCTTGATAGATGAGCGCTTTAAAGCGATAACCAAAAATTGGATTGACTTCTACCCGTCCGCCTTCTTTTAAACGCTCTCTAAATTGCCACACTCCCTTGGGATTCAGGTATTCTTGATAGGCCGCTTGCCCATCTTCAAAAAAGATAACACTCGATACAAACCCACGATCATCCATGATATAGTGAGTATCTACTTGACCATTCGGTTCAAAATACTGTATATCACTGATGAAACCTTCAACTCCGTGTTCAACCTTAGCAAATTTCTTCCCATTTTTTTGAACGATAATCGTAAAGGGACTATAAATAAATTCACAGTCATCATCCCACTCAATATCTCTAATGCTTAACACTTGGGTATGGAGATTATGAAAATCTTGCATAACATCAAAAACGGAATAAGTATCCGTTTCTAACACACCATGTCTATGTAAAAAATAACGTAGATGAGGCTGGTAAGCTAATACTAATAGATGAGAATCTATATCTTGCCTTTGAAGGAGTCGAATCTGATGAAAGGCATCATCAAATTCAAAACGAAAATGAGAGAAATACCATGGAGTGATAGTTGCATGCCATTTCCTCTCAGAACCATACCAAGCTGGAATAAAATAATACATAAAATTCTCCTAAATCAAGGGTTTATAGGTTTCATTTAACCGTAGAGCCTTGACCTCGTCTCTAATCGTAAATCATGCCCCCAAACATCATAAACAAGCCTGGAATCATTGCCAATCGTAATAACTTTTCATCAAATAAAACAAACAGCATGGGACCACCTGCCATGATCACATTAAAGAGACCACCTATGACTGAGAAACGAAGGATCAATCGGTTAATAAATCGACTAGTATCCTCACCTGGATAAATTCCATAAATGTATTCTCCAGATTTTTTCATGCGGTCTGCAATCTCTTCTCCATTCATAGCAACAAATGCAAAAATAAGACTAAATAAAAATAAGACCGAAATATAAACATAGACCCACAAAGGCTTCCCAACCATAAATTCCTTTGATAAAGTCTCCAATCCTGAATGATTAGGGAAAATAAATCCCAGCAAGATGAACAGATAAGCTGGTACACTCAGGAAGCTCATCACATACATATAAGGCATCCCACCCGCAGGATTCAGCATGATTTCTAGATAAGAATAGCGTTTAAAACGATTATGTAAGCCAATTTTATTAACAGGAACCAAATATCGAGCTCGATACATAAGGGCAAGTAAGTAAGAAAATATAATGGTCATAAAAACAAGCAAGACAACAATCCCTGTTGGAATATGAACCGTTTGAAATGTTTCAATAACATCCTGAGGGATATTTAAAACAATACTGGATAGGAGGATTACAATAGAACCCCCAATTCCCATACTAGCATTTAAATCTGACAACCAAACAAGAAAAAATGTTCCTGCTATCAGCAACAAGGTATTCATTAGAACAACCAAAATTGCTGAGTAGGAAGATTGTACTGGTAAGCTCAAGCTAACTGCCAAGGATTGAATAACAGCAATCAGCAAGGTCAAATACATTTTCGACGTTCTTGAATTTCAATAGCTGTAGAACTTAGCCCCAATTTTTTAGAATAAGAAAACATCTGCCACAAGATCATTGCAGACATCCAAGGGGATAATCCAACAGAAAAAATTGATAAATTTCTTAGATTTCCACCTGTAAGAGCGGCTGAGAAGGCTAGATAAGCTGTTGAACCTCCTAAAAAATCTTTACTATTTAGGTCAACAAAAGGGAGAGTAATACGACTTCCCAATACATAGATAAACAGTAGAAATAAGGTAAATAATCCTTTTTTTACTGCTATTGACGAATAAATCTTAGTCACAAAATACTCCTTTATTTACTTTGGGGTCAAATCTCACTTTTATTATATATTATTTTTACACTAGATGGTAAAGATCAGACTTCTAATTTCCTTAAAACTCTAACCATTTCTTCAGGTCTATCTACAGAAAAAATACCATCATACATACTATCATCAGATGACTTTCTAGTATTTTCAAAGGTAAAGATTTTTCTTCCTCGCTCTCTAGCTTTAGTCAAAACATCGAAGACTTCAGCTCCATGGTTAATATCTAGATAGAGAGTTGCATCATCTAATAGCCATTCTATCCTTTTATGAATAATATTTTGATAAATAGTTACATTTTTATAAATAGAAAGATTAGTTAAAGCAGATGCACAATACACTGGAGAAGCAATATGAAAATGCCAATCAGGTAACTCACGAATTAAATACTCTAAATGCTCTACTTCTAACACCCATGTTACAACAAAAGCATTCTTCTCAGATTGCTTTGATCGTACAAAGTAATCGAGATTAGAATATTTAAAGGCAATCTCAGTCCAATCTAGATCTCTATACACCCACCATAATTCACGTAATCTAGATATACTGTATGTATTCCATGGCTTATCATGACTAGCATAGTGAACAATTGTAGGTGGATTGTCATCCAAACGTTCACACTCCTGATCTAAACAATAAATATCAACACCAACCATATAATTATAATTTTCTTCTAATGGTAGCCATTGATTTTCAAAGTAAATATTCAATATACTCTGATCCCCAAGATGAACAGTTTGATTCTGCCCAGCTGCTAATTCCAATAAACTATTAACAATCGAATCTTCTTTCCACTTTGCAACATCCATTAACAAAACACCAGAATTAAATCCAGATTTTCGTCCTTCATAAGCATAGACATCATCAACAGCTCCAATAGAATGTCCTTTTAAATCTATATGAAATAGAGAAGTTAAGTTCCCAGTTACGATGATGTCAGAATCCAAATACAATACTCTGTCAGATTCAACCACTTCTATCGCAAAAAACCTAAAGTAAGAAGCATAGTTTAAATGTGGCCCAGTTTTATAGCCTTCAAAAAGTTCTCTATCAAAATGTACATTGTGAATTGTTGAATTTACAACTTCCATTTTCCTCCCCAATAATTTGAACCATTCAGGAGCTATATCACTATTAAGAATATAAAAATCAACATCCCTATTGTGATACAATACAGACTTTATAGTCGTCTCTAAAGGAATAAGATAGGCATTATCTGCCGCTAATACAATTGATTTTCTAGTCATTTCACACCTCTCATTACTAGTTGCTAAATACTGCATCTTATAAATTATTTATTAAATATTTACAATACCTAGCTATTTTATTTATGCAAAGAATTAAGATAAGTAATGATTTCTTCTACCATAGTTTCAGGAGCAAGCGAAGAAAAAATAAAACTTTTACCTGTCTGATCTTTGCTTGTATTATCAAATGAAAAAATTGGTTTACCGAGTCTATGAACCTCTTGAATAATATTCATAATTTCATTGTAATGATTAATATCTAAATAAAAATCTATTCTATTTAGTATGTTTTCAAAATTATAACGATTAAACTGAGGATAGATTGATACATTTAAATAACGTTGTAAATCAACTACTTGAGAGGCGAAATTAGTATGCGCTAGAATATGAAAATGAACCTCTGGTAGTGCTTTTATTAAATACTCCAGATGTTCCATCTCACAAGCATTCGTAAAAATTGCAGTGTGATACTTTTCTTGATCAGTAACTACTTCTAAACCATGCTTGATAATCTCTTTTCGTAGAATAATATCTGACCACTCCAATGTATAATAAAACCACCATCTATCACCTAAACGATTATTATACACTGATGACCAAGGTTTACTATCTGTGTAATGAATAATGGAAATCAGAGACTCATATTGATTTGCTTTTTCATACCATTCGTTTTTTTGAAATCGCTCAGCAATGGTATCCATACCTACCATAAAATTATATTTGGCATCCAGTTCTTTCCATTGCCCTACAAAAAAACGATTTAAGATTCCTTGATCTCCAAACTCAACTTCATGATATTGATCAGCCACATTAAAAAGTTTCCTTGAGATTGAGTGAGCTCTCCAATAAGAATTATTAATAAGCAATACCCCCGAATTAAAATTTGTTTCTTGTAATTCATCTCTGACTGCAGCTACAGGACTATTCCCTAAATCAATTTCAAAAAGATTCGTTAAATCATCATTGATTATAATATCAGAATCCAAATACAATACTTTATCCTCAGTTATCATATCTGGAATAAAAAAACGAAAATAAGCAGCATATGATAAATGAGGTGTTGGGGATTATATTTTCGCAAATGATTATCTGAAATTTTTACATTAACTACTACCGAATCAAGTGGGGCTAAACGCCTATTCATAACACGAAACCATTCTGATGGCAAATCATCATTAAATACATAGATTTTAAAATGATCGTTAAAAGCTGCTATTGATTTAATGGTTGTCTCTACCTTATTCATATAGCCATTATCGGCCCCCATCGCTATTATTTTATTCATTTCTTTTATTCCTATTTTATTGTTCCAAGATACATTTTTATATTTTTAATCATTTGCATAATTGATTCTCCATGTATTTTCTTATAATCTCTACCATTTCTTCTGGCCTTTCATGTGAACAAATACTTTCATATGAACTATCATCGAAATTAGGGAGTCGAGTATTATCAAAAGCTAGCATAGGCTTAGAATGCTTCTTGACTAAATCATAAATATAACCTAATTTATCCTCATGATTTATATCTAAATATATATCAGATTCTTTTAGGACTTTTTCTATTAGAATTGGAAATGAATTAGGGTATAAGCTGACATTTTGAAAACTCGATAGAACTTTTAACTCATCTGCCATAAAAGTGTGAGCCGCAATATGAAAATGTACTTCAGGTAAAGACTGAGCTAAAAATTTCATATTCTCAACACACCATGAGTTAGTTAGATTCATACAAGTTAATTTCGGCTTATATATATTAGCAGAATAGTGCTCTCCCCTTTCTTTCCATGTAGATACGATATAACTCCATTCCATAAAAGCATAATTCCACCAATTTTCACGGAGACGTCCTACAGAAAATTGATTCCAAGGTTTATCATTAGAAATATAATGCAAAACTTTAGGGAGTGGATTAATTGATTTTTCCAAAATCCAAGCATGCCCTTGTTCTGCGGCCCCTTTATCAAAACCAATCTGGTAATTAAACGTTTCGTTTATTTCAATATATGAGTCATGAAAAAGCATATTCAAAATTGACTGATCACCTTCTGCCACATTCTCATGTTCTTTTTCTGTTAACTCAATCAATTGTTGCCGGATACTTTCAGATTTCCATTTTTTATTGTTAATCAAGAGAACACCAGCATTGAATCCAAGACCTGCTCCAAAGCAAGAACGAGTTGCAGCCAAATAATTTTCACCCAAATCTAATTCAAACAAATCGGTCAAATCATCAGTCACAATCAAATCACTGTCTAGATAGAGAACTGTATCTTCTGTTACAAAATCTGGAATAAATAGCGTGCGAAGGTCATATAATTGATATGAGGTAGTTTATTAGACCAGTTCATTTTATACTGTGAACCAATCAACTTGCAATCAATCAAGTCGCCCCCCATCTCTTGTAAATATATTCTTATTTGACTAAACCATTCCTGGGGAATGTCTTGATTTAGCAAATAAATTTTCAAATGACTATTGTGTCTACAGATTGATTTCAAAGCTGTTTCAATTTGTCGAATATAAGCGTAATCACCTGCAAATACTACTGCACGTTTGGTATTTCCCATTTTAAATCCTTATCATTTATTCTTACTAACATTATTAATTGCATTACTTAAACGAAACCAGATAGATTCTCTCCTAAATTTTAGTTTAATATCCTCGCGACAATCTGACTATTATAGGTTTCATCTTCAATGAACTCAATATCTTGATCAAAATTATACTCTGCTGTATGTTTGTGTGATAATTTAACCTTGGTTTTCACACCCATCTTCATCCACTCATACTCGGAGTCAATATGTCCAATATCTAAGACTTGGTAGCCTTTTTGACTTAAACGATAGGCTAAAACTTTTGCTGTAGGACCTAACATACACAAAATCAAGCGACCAGCCGCATACTTTCCAATTTCTTGTTCAATTTCATGAACTCTAGAAAAGGCACTATGAGAAGGACAGATAATTCGCTTGATAGAATTTGCCTCATCGAACAAATCATTCCCAATACCTGAACGAGAAGTCGCACCTTCCACTATCAGTAAATCACGGTTTTGCCAGATACTTTTCAATTTTTCAAATTGAGCTTTAGCTTGACTCTTGTCTTCAAAATCGATATAAAGGCGAGATACAAAGGTGGAACCATACCATGAATCACTACATAGTTCTCTGTAAAAATCCATATAATGATTCATGTGATCTTTCCAAAATGGAATTGCCCACGATGTAAATCTAAAACGATCTGTAAAGGCATCAGGGAGGCACACTACTAAATCTTCTCTACTTTCCTGGCCAACAATATCTCTCATGGTTGAAACCAACTCTTCATCATAATCCTGGTAGGGAATCGAATGTCCTGCAAGCATATTAATTTCTCCATCCCCAAAACGGACTAAAGAAGAGTTGTGTTCAATAATATAATCCAAGGTTTCATCTATCCCTTTTACCCGTATTGGAGCAAGCTGTTCTTCTAGACTATCTTTGTTTATCAATTTGCAAATCAGCCAACATTCGTTCAGGATGTTCACTTGAATACAACCTTTGGCCATTATTTCCATTTTGAGATTTATAAAAAGCTAATATAGGTTTAGATAGATGAGTCATTTCTGCAACCATATCGGCTGTTGAAGTCAGTAAGTTGATATCTAAATAAACATCCATCTTTTCCTTCAACTCTTCTAGCCTATCTCTTGAAATTGCTGGATGGAGCTGAATATTAGGATAACGATTAGACAAATCATATAATTTTGGCCCCATATCTGTCCAGGCAGCAACTTGAAAAACAACATTGGGTAAGTGTTCAGCCAAGTAATCCAGCTGTTCAATATCCTGAGAAGCCGTAAACGTTAAACAAGTCAAACTTGGAAGTTGTCGAAAACAGGTAAGATATCCTTTTTTATTAAAATTTTTAATGGCATCAATCATAAAGGAAACTTTCCCATTTTCGAAAACGATTTGTCCTAAATTTCCATGCTGAGTCGATTGAAAAGCTAATAGCGTTTTTTCTTGTTCTTTCAAAGATTTTAAAAAGTTCTCATCTGCACTACCATGATTGATATCCAAATAAAGATTTGTTAACTTTTTCAACTTATCTAACACAGGAGGAACGATCTGTGGATACAATCTCACATTATCATGTACAGCTAATTTTGTTAACTTATCACCCATATCTGTCCAAGCAGCAATATGAAATACCACTTCTGGTAGTGCTGTGACTAACTCCTCAATTCCTTCTAAATCTTGAGAATTCGTTAAAGTTAAACAAGAAAATCCCTTATCTAGAAGCGATGTCATTTCAAACTCTCCTAAATGATGTTGTAAAATTTGACTCCACTCCAAATCATGGAATTGCCACCATAAATCACGGTAACGATTGGCTATTAAAGTGGTCCAGGGTTTTCTGTAAGTCGTAAAATGAATCACAACTGGCTTATCATTAAAAGCCAGATGTTCCTGCCAATTATTATAGAGAGCTACAAGATCATGTCCTACTTGTAAATTATAAGTTCTATCTAGTTCTAACCAATCATCTTGTAAGACCTGATTGAAAATCGTTTGATCGCCATTAAAATGCTCAAAACGGCTTTCTTCAACTTCCTTAATTGTTACAATGGACTGTTCAATTAACCGTTCTTTTAGATCTTCTTGACGCCATTTTTTATTGTTGATGAGCAAAACACCTGTATTGAAACCTTGACCATTTGCATCTCTAATCGCTGCGATATAATGTTCTCTCACATCCTGATCAAATAGACTGTCTAATTTATCATTAATAAGTAAATCACAATCCAAATACAACACAGTATCTTCTTGTATATAATCTGGGATAAAATACCTAGCATAGGCAATTGAACTAATGTGAGCCTGTTTTTTCCAATTCTGAAACACAGCTTGTTCAGGTAGTTTAACATCGATAATATCACTACCTAACATGCGAGCAATTTTGCGTGGTTTGCGAAACCAATCTGGCATGATATCTTGATTTAAAATATAAATCTTAACATCTCGATTGTGGTATAGGATAGATTTTATGGTTGTTTCTAACTGCGTGGTGTAATTACGATCACCAGCTAATACAATTGCTTTACTCATTTGTTTCCTCAATGAACTCCTAAATGGTAGATCGCATCTACCAATAACTTTTTAGTGAAATATCCCTCTTTTAACAGATAACTAAAAGTCTTGATACGATTCGTCATTTCTTGATATTCTTGTAGATTCATTTTATCAACTATCTCATGTACTTCCTCTAGACTATCCGCCACAAAGCCCAGGCCTTGATCTACTATAAATTTAGCAGTTGACAAGCTACTTGGCACAATGACTGGTATCCCAGCTGTCAGATAGGTACTCACCTTATGAGATATATTTAAAGTATAGTATTGGTTACTTTCTCCATCGTTTTGATGAGTTCCCCAGACAAGGCCAAAGCCACCTTTTGATAATTCTAGTAACAGTTCCTCATCTTTTTTCCATCCTTCAATACTCAGATTTCTAGCATTGGAACTCGCTTCTCCTTTATTTGAAAATACTCTCAAAAACGTGTCTTGAGACCAATTTTGCAAGTCTGGGAAACGCTCTAAACTTCCAGCAAAAAAGAGTTCTTTTTTAAAAACTGGGGTGTATAAGGATAAATCATGAGGATGATCCCACATTCCTTGAATGATAATCTTCTTGATTGTCAATCCTTCTTCAATCAGTCGTTCTTTCATTCTCTCCGATGGCACTATCAAAACATCTGATAGATTATACATATACATGTAGTCTTTCATGAGATAATAGTTACTATCAAACATGAGAGAAACAACATCATGGATAAAGCAAATAATTTTCACCTGCATATCCTTTAATTTATCGAAAAAGAGACGATCAAACTCAAATCCGTTCCAGGTTGGAGACTGAAAGACTAGGATATCTCCAATTGAAATACTGGCCATGATGCCATCCAGACGCTTATTCATTTCAGAAGGACTATCTGAAGCAATATTGTAAAAATAGATGCCAACTTCTCTAAATCCCAGTTGACTAGCTATTTTTTGAACAGCATTTTGAGCAAGAATGACGGTGCTATCACCAGCCATGCCGTATAAATTTGTTAAATGTAGTTTCATATTGTATTATCTCATTTTTTATTAATATCTACGGAAGTAAAGATAATTTTTCCATCATTCTTCTATAAATCTCCGTAAGTTGCATATTTTGTTCTTCTAATTTTGCTATTACTCTTTGTAATCTATTTTTATAAATCAAAATATGATTAGTCAAATCATAATTCAAACTTGCTAAAATAGCGAGCTTCTCTTCCCTAGCCTCGATTTCATCATACATACGCTTTTCACTCCATATATTTGATAAAGTATCAGATAAACCAATACGGTACCAATAAATATAACTATTTAAATAGACAACCCTTGAAGCCCTTAAGAGTACTTTCCACGTCCAGTAAGTATCTTCCGCAATTTTCCCTAAAGGAAATGGCAAATTTTCTAATAGCTCTCTCTTGAATAATTTCAAATAAGCTACAGTCCAATTCCCACTTCTCATTTCTTCGACACCTTCCCTACCTATGATTTCTTTTCCGTCTATCACTTCAAGAGATTCATCTGGATTAGAATCATAAAACAAATATTGGCAACATGATTCATCGTAACAATTATAACGTCCGATACTAATATCTGCATTTTCTTTTTTCAAAGCACCATATAATCGGTCTAAAGCATCATGTTCCAACCAATCATCAGAGTCTACAAAAGTAAGATATGCCCCTGTCGAATGTTCAATTCCAAAATTTCGCGCAGAAGAAACTCCACCATTCTCCTTTTCAAAATATTTGAAACGAGAATCTTTAGAAACAAACTCTTTACAAATATTAGCAGAGTTATCTGGTGAACTATCATTTATTAATAAACACTCAAAATTTTGATAAGTTTGATTCTGAATACTATCTAAACACTGTCTCAAATAGTTTTCAACATTGTAAATGGGTACAATAATACTAACTAGCTCTTGATTCATATTATCCGTTCTCCCCCTCTAGTAAAAATAATGTTTCATTAAACCATCGTATATTTTCATCTGTATCATAGGCAGCTAATTCTTTTAATATTTGATCTCGTTCTTTTATAAGAGATATACACCTCTTTTTATACTTTGATGTATCAAATCCTTTAACAGAAAGAAAAGTAAGAAAATTAAGATATTGCTGTAAATCACTTCGAAATTTTTCTAAGCTAACATGTCTTGAATGATCACTCACACGATAAATATAACTATCTCTGTTAATATAGATCACCCTAGCAGAAATAAGGTATAATTTAAACCAAAATTCCATATCTTCTCCTAAAGTAGTCAATTCATTGAATCTAATCTTTTTCAAAGTAGCTCTATTTACCAACTTCCCGCTAACAAAGCGATACGAAAAATCAAATGAATCCAAATCAACCAATTCATTAATTAGTTCTATATTCGTAAAGACTTTCCTATCGTATTTAACCTGAAAGGAATGAAAATACCAACAGTTATCCGAAATATTAAATTTTTTGTAGGTAGATACCGCTATATCTGCTTGTTCTTCTATAAGGGCACTATAAAGAACTTCTAAATAATCGGAATCCACCCAATCATCTGAATCAACAAAAGTAATATAAGGCCCCTCTGAACGTTCAATTCCTAGATTACGCGCTGATGACACACCACCATTTTCCTTTTCAAAATAACGAAAACGTGTATCTTTGGCAACATATTCTCTACAAATATCAGCAGAATTATCTGATGAACCATCATTGATTAATAGGCACTCAAAATTTTGATAAGTTTGATTAAGAATGCTGTCCAGACATTGTCTAATATACTCCTCTGTATTATAAACTGGTACTATAATACTTACTAATTCATTCCCCATAAACTTATTCTCCTAAGAATTGTCTAATAGCCTCTACCATTTTGTTTGGTTCTGCTGAAGAAAATACATTAGTTTGATTGTCTATATCATGGCTAGTATTTTCAAAGGTAAAAATTGGTTTAGATAGTTGTTGAACAACGGATACAATATTATCCACTTCTTGATAATGATTAATATCTAAATAAAAATCTAAGTTATCCAACATTTTTCGATAATCAAATGGAGAAAAACAAGGATATATCGTTACATTGCTATATCTTAATAAGGCAACAACATTGGACGCAAAATAAGTATGTGCTAGTATAGAAAAATGTACCTCTGGTAAATTTTCTATCAAATATTCCACATGCTCCATCTCACAACTCGCGGTCAAAATTGCTGTATGAGCTTTAGGACTATATACAAGTTCTTTAAAACTACGATTAATTATATCTTTTCTCAATAAAATATCAGACCATTCTAACAGGTTATAAAACCACCAAACTTCTCTAAAGCGATTATTGGCTATCATTTCCCAAGGTTTTACCCCAGTATAATGTATAACACTAGGTAAATCTCCATTTTTCAACTCAGAAATCTGATACCATCTCTGATTTCCTTCTATATGTGCGATGCTATCCATCCCAACCATAAAATTAAAAGTTCGATCTAATTTTTTCCATCTATCATGGAATAGCATATTTAAAATCCCTTGATCCCCATATGCTGTCTCATGGTATTGATTGGTTAATTCTAACAATTTCGAACAAGCATCTTCATCTCTCCAAATATCTACATCAACTAACAACACTCCAGCGTTGAAATTGGTAGAAGGAGCACCTCCAAACCAATCTTCTACTGCTGCCAAGGGATAACCTTCTAAATCTATATCAAATAAATAATCCAAATTCCCTGTAACAATGATATCCGAATCTAAATATAAAGCACGACTTTCTTTTACAAAATTAGGTATAAAATAACGAAAGAAAGTGGCATAGCTTAAATTCTTTAACGGTAAATGAAATTTTTTAAGAACATGATCTACTATTTTTAACATTTACTATTTCAGAGTGTATAATCTTCAATCTCTTATTCATCATCAAAAAAACCACTCAGATGAGATATCATCATTAAAGACATAAAATTTTAAGCAATCGTTGTGACAACAAATAGATTTAATTACAGTTTCTAATTTATCTACATATTTATTATCCGCATTAAAAAAACTATGGTTTTTCCATTTTTTTATAAATAATTCCTCTCTTAAGAAATATATACTCAATACTTATAGAAAGCTCTAAAAACTGTCGATTTCTATTTTTTTATCAGTTAGAAAATCTTTGAACATATATTTTTTGGTAAAAATAAGCTGTTAACTTCATCATTGAACTTTTAACCAATTTTTACAACTTTAGTATATCTGATAAACATATCTTTTTAAGTTGAACTTCAATAGGGTAACTTATAATCATTTCTTGTCAACACGTTTCATAAAGGTAGATAACATCTTTGTCAAAGTGAAGGTCTTTGGGCTTTTTCAACAACCTACCGAAATAGAAGTAAAACGTTTTAATTAAGAATTAAGCCGACTGCAAGAGTTATTAATTTTGAAAGTAAATAATTATTCGCAAAAGATTTATTAAACAAATACATGGTGGATATGATAAAGACGTGCACGGTATAGCTCACTAGTGATATATAACCTACTCGTCACATTTCACACCATTCATCGATAAAAGAAAATCCAATTCCTCCAAACGAGCTGTTTCTCGGCTATGTAAAAATCCCTTTTCGATAGCATTAGCATGCCAAGCTTTCAAATACTGTTTATGTTGCGTTAAATAATTACTAATATCATAGCCTTTTAATGCTAATAAGGCAATTCTTTCAATGCGAGCATCATGATCATCACGCATCATTTTCTCTGTAAACGATGCATGAGAAATACTTGTATTTCTCAGACGATAGCAGTAAGTATTTTTATGAGCATAGACTATTTTCTTCGCTTGCATATAACATTTATAATTTGTCGCAATATCCTCATTTATTTTTCCAACGGGAAAAGAAATATGTTCAAACAACTCTTTTTTAAATAAAATTCCCCAAGAAGTTTGAAAACTAAGAGTTTCCCCTTCTAATACTGGTAATATTTCTAGTAGTTCTTTAGTACTATAAATCTTATCGTACGTTTCTCCATAGGTAAAGAAAAGATACGTTTCTTTTTCCTCATCATAGATACAGTAACAAGATACTACAATATCTGCATCATATCGATTCATTTTATCAGATAAAATCTCTAGACTATTGCCTTCCAGCCAATCATCCGAATCCACAAAAGTAATAACAGTTCCTTCTGCACGTTCAATTCCATAGTTTCGAGCCGACGATAATCCACCATTTTCTTTTTCAAAATAACGGAAACGAGCATCCTTAGCAACATATTCTCTACAAATATCTGCTGAATTGTCTAGAGAGCCATCATTGATTAATAAGCATTCAAAATTTTGATAAGTCTGATTCTGAATGCTATCCAAGCACATTCGCAAATAATTCTCAACGTTGTAAATTGGAACTATAATACTAATTAACTCATTTTCCATTGACTTCTTCCCCTAAAAATTTGCGAATGGCATCTACCATCTTATCTGGTTCAGTTGCTGAAAAAATCCGACTTTTTCCTGTGCTATCATGACTAGTATTATCAAAACCAAAGATTGGTTTATTGCTCCTATGGACTTCTTCTATAATGTTGACAATCTCTCCTTCATGGTTAATATCAAGATAGAAATCCATTTTATCCAAGGTTTCTTTCATATTGAAAGAATTAAAATTTGGATAAATTGATAGATTCAAGAATCGCTGCATATCAACTACACTATAAGCAAAATTTGTATGTGCCAAAACCGTAAAGTGAACTTCTGGAAGTTCAGATAAAAGATACTCCAAGGATTCCATCGCAGCACTATTTGTAAAAATACAAGTTTGATATAAAGGAGCACCCACTAACTCCTTAAAAGAGCGTTTAGTGATGTCTGAACCTAACAATACATCATTCCAGTTCAAACCATAATAAAACCACCATAACTTACGAAAACGTGTCAGCGTTAAATGGGTCCATGGTTTAAATTCTGTGGTATAGTGAATAATCTTTGGTTCACAATTTCCACAATAGTTAGATTGGTACCATTCCCTATTCCCTCTTAAATGGAGAAATTGATCTAAACCAACCATAAAATTATACTCTTTATCCAAATGTAGCCACTGGTCACCAAAATACATATTGAGAATTCCTTGGTCTCCATAGACATGTTCATGATGTTTGGCAGTCAACTCCAGTAGACTTTGTGTCAAACGATTTTCTCTCCATTTCTTTGCATCAATCACCATCACACCTGAATTAAAGGTTGTTAACCAACCACTCTGATCAAAATCCTGAACAGCTGCGATAGCATATCCCTGTAAATCCAAGAAAAATAAGTCATCTAACTTTGCATTGATAATCGTATCCGAGTCTAAATAGAGAACCCTATCTTCTATAATTTCATCTGCAATAAAATATCTAAAGAATGCAGCATAGGACAGGATTGCATTTGGCAAGTGGAAATCACGAAGATTGTGACCTGTTTTTTTGACATTAATAATCTCAGACCCAATAACCTTCAAACGATGTCTCATCAATAAACCACTCACTAGGCAGATCGTCATTAAACACATAAAACTTCACTCTATGATTATGAACTGAAACTGACTTTATAACGGTTTCTACCTTATCAAGATAATTAATATCAGCTCCAAGAGCGATCACTTTTTGATACATCCCTATCTCCACCTTCTCTTATTTTTCTAATCAATTCATCTATTTCACCAACTGTAAAGACTGTGCTTTCTACATCATAAAAATGAAATAATTTTTAAAAAAACTTAACTTCTACTTTTTGGGATATTAACTTTTTACTTCTGTTTTGCCAAAAATTATAGTACCCATTTCTTTGATGATATCTTTTTCATATCTAAATCTATATGATGAATCAAAAAATCTTCAAACTAATTTTACTATGAATATGATTACTTTCGTGTTCTGCAAAATTTGTAACTATCTATTCAACTGATCACTAACTGTCAAAATCAGAGCATCTCCTAATAGATTGTTTTTCTTCATTTGCTTATTTCTCTTAATTTTTCAATCATTGCTTGAACTTGGTCAATAGCATATACTTCCTGACCAACTTCGTAGGTTTTGGTGTTTTCAAAGGATAAAATGAGTTTCCCAAGTCTTGCAAATTGATTGAGGATTTCCTCTGTCTTTTCACCATAATTAATATCTAAAAGCACTTGACAAGTATCCACCAATTCAGCATCGACATCTTGCAAATAATGAATACCATTATAAATAGTCACGTTTGGATGAACCGTCATTTGAGCCAATCGGTCACTGACCATGACTCTAGCCGCGATTTTAAACTGAATATCTGGCAAAGACTGAACCAATGTTTCAATTTGTTCAATATGGTCTGAGGCTGTATAAATTAAACAAGCAAAAGGTTCTTTTATAGGATAGATATGAGATTTTTGTAATGGATGTAAATGATAATTTTGTCCCAACTCTGTCCATTCAAGTCCATGATAATACCACCAGACATCACGATAGGTTTGTGCCGCCAAATCTTTCCAAGGTTTACGATGAGAAAGATAATGAATAATACCAGGATAATCCTGGTCTGCAGGTAATTGATAATCAGTGAACTGCTTATGAATGACAATATGATTATAATCAAAATCCAATTCCAACCATTTATGTTCAAAAAGCATATTCAAAATACTCTGATCTGCCTGATCCACCTTATCATGCCATTCATTGGTCAAATCAATCAACCTTTGAGTCATATTCTCTTGTTTCCACAAGTCATTATTGATTAAGAGAACACCGGCATTAAAGATTTCTTGACCAAAATAGGTTCTGCCCCCAAAATCTCGAACAGCAGCCAAAGGATAATCCTGTAAGTCTGTAGCAAACAAATCATCTAGATTTCGTTACAACTAGATCACAATCCAAGTAGAGAGCCTTATCTTCTTTTACAAAATCAGCTACGAAATAGCGTAAAAAAACAGTGTAGCTAATATCTGTTTTATAACGTGAAATTTGCTCAGAGGTCACTCGGCAATTAATAATTTCTGAATCAAACATTTCCAAGCGCTTATTTAATTGCTTCATCCATTCATTTGGAAAATCACTATTAATCAAATAAAAACGAAGCGAACGATTGTGATAACAGATAGATTTAATCGTGGTCAATACTTGGTCTACATAGGCATAATTCGCCGCTAAGACAATGGCTTTCTTTTGTGTATTCTTAATTTTTTCAAGTTTGTCTAGTAAATGTTTTTTTATCTCAAACTCTTTGTAGGTAGGAGTTTCTTCTAAGCCACTGACCTTCCCATTAGAAAGACTTCCTTCTAGCATCTGACGATAAATAGCTAAATGTTTTTCTAAAGGATATCCTAGACTGGCTAATAAAGTGATACGTTCAGACATGGCATCAACCAAGGCATGCATCCACTTTTCTGTCCAATTCCTGGATAAACTATTATTTCTAATGCGATAAGAATAGATACCTTTATGGATATAAACAATCTTTTCTGCCAATAAATAAATCTTTTGATTAAGGTAACCATCTTCTCCTAATTTACCTATGTCGAAGCGTAACTGCTCGAACAATCCTGCCTTATAGAGTTTACCCCAAGCAGATATCAAAGCAAAACTCTTCATTTCTTGGGATTCATATAAGTTCTCAAATATGGAAACATTATCATATACCTTCTCGTAATAGGAGTCTCCCAATATATGAAAATAGAACATTCCTTCACTTTCGTTGAAAGAATAATAATTACCAACTGCAATATCAGCCTGATACTCTGTTATTTTTTTATATAGGATTTCTACATAATCTAATTCAATCCAATCATCCGAGTCCACAAAGGTCACATAATCTCCGGACATATTTTCCAGACCAGTGTTTCGTGCAGCAGACAGCCCAGCATTTTCTTGTTCTATATAGATAATTCGGTGATCGATTTCTGCAAATTCTTTACAAATCTCGCCTGAAGCATCAGTAGAACCATCATTAACGACAATAATCTCAATATTTTTATATGTTTGAGCAATAATACTATCTAGGCATTTTCTTAGATAGCTTTCCACATTGTAAACCGGTACAATGACCGTTATTTTATCATCCACTAGCGATTTTCTCCTTATATTTATTATACAATTTTTTAGTCAAAATTTCAGCTATATAATAGTAAAAACCCCTTGAAAATTCTACTTTTTCAAGGGGTTTCTATGATTTACGTGCACGAGTTAGTTTAGCCTAAATTTATAGGTCATCTTTCTCTTCTTCATCACGTTTACGGCGTTTCGCAACCAATCCAATACCTGTAACTGCTGCTAAAGCACCTAAAAGCACGGATGATTTGGAAGCTTCTGTACCTGTATTTGGTAATTGTTTTTGTGATTTACCTGATGATTCAGACCTATTTCCAACTTGTGAGTTCGAATGGTTTACTGAATTTGACGCACTTATTGACGCTGATTCAGATGCACTTGTACTTGCTGAAGCCGACGCACTTGTTGACGCTGAGGCCGATGCGCTAGTGCTTGCTGAGGCCGATGCACTTGTCGATGCTGAAGCCGACGCGCTTGTTGATGCTGAGGCTGACGCACTTGTTGATGCTGAGGCTGAAGCGCTTGTCGATGCTGAAGCCGACGCGCTAGTGCTTGCTGAAGCTGAGGCACTTGTTGATGCTGAGGCTGACGCGCTTGTTGATGCCGAAGCTGAAGCGCTTGTACTTGCTGAAGCTGAGGCACTTGTTGATGCTGAAGCTGACGCACTTGTTGACGCTGAAGCTGACGCACTTGTTGATGCTGAAGCTGACGCACTTGTTGACGCTGAAGCTGAAGCACTTGTTGACGCTGAAGCCGACGCACTTGTCGATGCTGAAGCCGATGCACTTGTTGACGCTGAAGCTGAAGCACTTGTTGATGCTGAGGCTGACGCGCTTGTTGATGCCGAAGCTGAGGCGCTAGTACTTGCTGAAGCTGAGGCACTTGTTGATGCTGAAGCTGATGCACTTGTTGACGCTGAAGCTGACGCACTTGTTGACGCTGAAGCTGAAGCACTTGTTGATGCTGAAGCCGATGCGCTTGTTGACGCTGAAGCTGAAGCACTTGTTGATGCCGAAGCTGAAGCGCTTGTACTTGCTGAAGCTGAGGCACTTGTAGATGCTGAAGCCGATGCGCTTGTCGATGCTGAAGCTGAAGCGCTAGTACTTGCTGAAGCCGACGCGCTTGTTGATGCTGAAGCTGAAGCGCTTGTTGATGCTGAAGCTGAGGCACTTGTTGACGCTGAAGCCGACGCACTTGTCGATGCTGAAGCTGAAGCGCTTGTACTTGCTGAGGCTGACGCACTTGTCGATGCTGAAGCTGAAGCGCTTGTTGATGCTGAAGCTGAAGCGCTTGTGCTTGCTGAAGCTGAAGCGCTTGTTGATGCCGAAGCTGAAGCGCTTGTACTTGCTGAAGCTGAGGCACTTGTAGATGCTGAAGCCGATGCGCTTGTCGATGCTGAAGCTGAAGCGCTTGTACTTGCTGAGGCTGACGCACTTGTAGATGCTGAAGCTGAAGCTGAAGCACTTGTTGATGCTGAGGCTGACGCGCTTGTTGATGCCGAAGCTGAGGCGCTAGTACTTGCTGAGGCTGACGCACTTGTCGATGCTGAAGCTGAAGCACTTGTCGATGCTGAAGCTGAAGCGCTTGTTGATGCTGAAGCCGATGCACTTGTTGACGCTGAAGCTGAAGCACTTGTTGATGCTGAGGCTGAAGCGCTTGTCGATGCTGAAGCCGACGCGCTAGTGCTTGCTGAAGCTGAGGCACTTGTTGATGCTGAAGCTGAAGCACTTGTTGATGCTGAGGCTGAAGCGCTTGTTGATGCCGAAGCTGAAGCGCTTGTACTTGCTGAAGCTGAGGCACTTGTTGACGCTGAAGCCGATGCACTTGTTGATGCTGAAGCTGACGCGCTAGTACTTGCTGAAGCCGACGCGCTTGTCGATGCTGAAGCTGAAGCGCTAGTACTTGCTGAAGCCGACGCGCTTGTTGACGCTGAGGCCGATGCACTTGTTGATGCTGAAGCTGAGGCACTTGTGCTTGCTGAGGCTGACGCACTTGTAGATGCTGAAGCTGAAGCGCTTGTTGATGCTGAAGCTGATGCACTTGTTGACGCTGAAGCCGACGCACTTGTCGATGCTGAAGCTGAAGCGCTTGTACTTGCTGAGGCTGAAGCACTTGTCGATGCTGAAGCTGAAGCGCTTGTTGATGCTGAAGCTGAAGCGCTTGTTGATGCTGAAGCCGATGCACTTGTTGACGCTGAAGCTGAAGCACTTGTTGATGCTGAGGCTGAAGCGCTTGTCGATGCTGAAGCCGACGCGCTAGTGCTTGCTGAAGCTGAGGCACTTGTTGATGCTGAAGCTGAAGCACTTGTTGATGCTGAGGCTGAAGCGCTTGTTGATGCCGAAGCTGAAGCGCTTGTACTTGCTGAAGCTGAGGCACTTGTTGATGCTGAAGCTGACGCACTTGTTGACGCTGAAGCTGAAGCACTTGTACTTGCTGAAGCTGAAGCACTTGTTGATGCTGAAGCTGAAGCGCTTGTTGACGCTGAAGCCGATGCACTTGTTGATGCTGAAGCTGACGCGCTAGTACTTGCTGAAGCCGACGCGCTTGTCGATGCTGAAGCTGAAGCGCTAGTACTTGCTGAAGCCGACGCGCTTGTTGACGCTGAGGCCGATGCACTTGTTGATGCTGAAGCTGAGGCACTTGTGCTTGCTGAGGCTGACGCACTTGTAGATGCTGAAGCTGAAGCGCTTGTTGATGCTGAAGCTGATGCACTTGTTGACGCTGAAGCCGACGCACTTGTCGATGCTGAAGCTGAAGCGCTTGTACTTGCTGAGGCTGAAGCACTTGTCGATGCTGAAGCTGAAGCGCTTGTTGATGCTGAAGCTGAAGCGCTTGTTGATGCTGAAGCTGAGGCACTTGTTGACGCTGAAGCCGACGCACTTGTCGATGCTGAAGCTGAAGCGCTTGTACTTGCTGAAGCTGAGGCACTTGTTGATGCTGAAGCTGATGCACTTGTTGACGCTGAAGCTGAGGCACTTGTTGACGCTGAAGCTGACGCACTTGTTGATGCTGAAGCCGATGCGCTTGTTGACGCTGAAGCTGAAGCACTTGTTGATGCTGAGGCTGACGCGCTTGTTGACGCTGAAGCTGAAGCACTTGTTGATGCTGAAGCTGATGCACTTGTTGACGCTGAAGCCGATGCACTTGTTGATGCTGAAGCTGACGCGCTAGTACTTGCTGAAGCCGACGCGCTTGTCGATGCTGAAGCTGAAGCGCTAGTACTTGCTGAAGCCGACGCGCTTGTTGACGCTGAGGCCGATGCACTTGTTGATGCTGAAGCTGAGGCACTTGTGCTTGCTGAGGCTGACGCACTTGTAGATGCTGAAGCTGAAGCGCTTGTTGATGCTGAAGCTGATGCACTTGTTGACGCTGAAGCCGACGCACTTGTCGATGCTGAAGCTGAAGCGCTTGTACTTGCTGAGGCTGAAGCACTTGTCGATGCTGAAGCTGAAGCGCTTGTTGATGCTGAAGCTGAAGCGCTTGTTGATGCTGAAGCTGAGGCACTTGTTGACGCTGAAGCCGACGCACTTGTCGATGCTGAAGCTGAAGCGCTTGTACTTGCTGAAGCTGAGGCACTTGTTGATGCTGAAGCTGATGCACTTGTTGACGCTGAAGCTGACGCACTTGTTGACGCTGAAGCTGACGCACTTGTTGATGCTGAAGCCGATGCGCTTGTTGACGCTGAAGCTGAAGCACTTGTTGATGCTGAGGCTGACGCGCTTGTTGATGCCGAAGCTGAAGCGCTTGTACTTGCTGAAGCTGAGGCACTTGTTGATGCTGAAGCTGACGCACTTGTTGACGCTGAAGCTGAAGCACTTGTTGATGCTGAAGCTGATGCACTTGTTGACGCTGAAGCTGACGCACTTGTTGACGCTGAAGCTGAAGCACTTGTTGATGCTGAAGCCGATGCGCTTGTTGACGCTGAAGCTGAGGCACTTGTTGATGCTGAAGCTGACGCGCTAGTACTTGCTGAAGCTGAGGCACTTGTTGACGCTGAAGCTGACGCACTTGTTGATGCTGAAGCCGATGCGCTTGTTGACGCTGAAGCTGAAGCACTTGTTGATGCTGAGGCTGACGCGCTTGTTGATGCCGAAGCTGAAGCGCTTGTACTTGCTGAAGCTGAGGCACTTGTTGATGCTGAAGCTGACGCACTTGTTGATGCTGAAGCTGAGGCGCTTGTAGATGCTGAAGCCGATGCGCTTGTCGATGCTGAAGCTGAAGCGCTAGTACTTGCTGAAGCCGACGCGCTTGTTGACGCTGAGGCCGATGCGCTTGTTGACGCTGAAGCTGACGCGCTTGTTGATGCTGAAGCCGATGCGCTTGTTGACGCTGAAGCTGAAGCACTTGTTGATGCTGAGGCTGACGCGCTTGTTGATGCCGAAGCTGAAGCGCTTGTACTTGCTGAAGCTGAGGCACTTGTTGATGCTGAAGCTGACGCGCTTGTTGACGCTGAAGCTGAAGCGCTGTTGACGCTGAAGCCGACGCGCTTGTCGATGCTGAGGCCGATGCGCTTGTTGACGCTGAAGCTGAAGCGCTGTGCTGCTGAAGCTGAAGCGCTTGTTGATGCCGAAGCTGAAGCGCTTGTACTTGCTGAAGCTGAGGCACTTGTAGATGCTGAAGCCGATGCGCTTGTCGATGCTGAAGCTGAAGCGCTAGTACTTGCTGAAGCTGAAGCACTTGTTGATGCTGAGGCTGACGCGCTTGTTGATGCCGAAGCTGAGGCGCTAGTACTTGCTGAGGCTGACGCACTTGTCGATGCTGAAGCTGAAGCGCTTGTTGATGCTGAAGCCGATGCGCTTGTTGACGCTGAAGCTGAAGCACTTGTTGATGCTGAGGCTGAAGCGCTTGTCGATGCTGAAGCCGACGCGCTAGTGCTTGCTGAAGCTGAGGCACTTGTTGATGCTGAAGCCGATGCGCTTGTCGATGCTGAAGCTGACGCGCTTGTACTTGCTGAAGCCGACGCGCTTGTTGACGCTGAGGCCGATGCGCTTGTTGACGCTGAAGCTGAAGCGCTAGTGCTTGCTGAAGCTGAAGCGCTTGTTGATGCCGAAGCTGAAGCGCTTGTACTTGCTGAAGCTGAGGCACTTGTAGATGCTGAAGCCGATGCGCTTGTCGATGCTGAAGCTGAAGCGCTAGTACTTGCTGAAGCTGAAGCACTTGTTGATGCTGAGGCTGACGCGCTTGTTGATGCCGAAGCTGAGGCGCTAGTACTTGCTGAGGCTGACGCACTTGTCGATGCTGAAGCTGAAGCGCTTGTACTTGCTGAAGCCGATGCACTTGTTGACGCTGAAGCTGAAGCACTTGTTGATGCTGAAGCTGAAGCACTTGTTGATGCTGAGGCTGACGCGCTTGTTGATGCCGAAGCTGAAGCGCTTGTACTTGCTGAAGCTGAGGCACTTGTTGATGCTGAAGCTGAAGCGCTTGTTGATGCTGAAGCTGAAGCGCTTGTTGATGCTGAAGCTGAGGCACTTGTTGACGCTGAAGCCGACGCACTTGTCGATGCTGAAGCTGAAGCGCTTGTACTTGCTGAAGCTGAGGCACTTGTTGATGCTGAAGCTGATGCACTTGTTGACGCTGAAGCTGACGCACTTGTTGACGCTGAAGCTGACGCACTTGTTGATGCTGAAGCCGATGCGCTTGTTGACGCTGAAGCTGAAGCACTTGTTGATGCTGAGGCTGACGCGCTTGTTGATGCCGAAGCTGAAGCGCTTGTACTTGCTGAAGCTGAGGCACTTGTTGATGCTGAAGCTGACGCACTTGTTGACGCTGAAGCTGAAGCACTTGTTGATGCTGAAGCTGATGCACTTGTTGACGCTGAAGCTGACGCACTTGTTGACGCTGAAGCTGAAGCACTTGTTGATGCTGAAGCCGATGCGCTTGTTGACGCTGAAGCTGAGGCACTTGTTGATGCTGAAGCTGACGCGCTAGTACTTGCTGAAGCTGAGGCACTTGTTGACGCTGAAGCTGACGCACTTGTTGATGCTGAAGCCGATGCGCTTGTTGACGCTGAAGCTGAAGCACTTGTTGATGCTGAGGCTGACGCGCTTGTTGATGCCGAAGCTGAAGCGCTTGTACTTGCTGAAGCTGAGGCACTTGTTGATGCTGAAGCTGACGCACTTGTTGATGCTGAAGCTGAGGCACTTGTAGATGCTGAAGCCGATGCGCTTGTCGATGCTGAAGCTGAAGCGCTAGTACTTGCTGAAGCCGACGCGCTTGTTGACGCTGAGGCCGATGCGCTTGTTGACGCTGAAGCTGACGCACTTGTTGATGCTGAAGCCGATGCGCTTGTTGACGCTGAAGCTGAAGCACTTGTTGATGCTGAGGCTGACGCGCTTGTTGATGCCGAAGCTGAAGCGCTTGTACTTGCTGAAGCTGAGGCACTTGTTGATGCTGAAGCTGACGCACTTGTTGACGCTGAAGCTGAAGCACTTGTTGACGCTGAAGCCGACGCACTTGTCGATGCTGAAGCCGATGCACTTGTTGACGCTGAAGCTGAAGCACTTGTTGATGCTGAGGCTGACGCGCTTGTTGATGCCGAAGCTGAGGCGCTAGTACTTGCTGAAGCTGAGGCACTTGTTGATGCTGAAGCTGATGCACTTGTTGACGCTGAAGCTGACGCACTTGTTGATGCTGAAGCCGATGCGCTTGTTGACGCTGAAGCTGAAGCACTTGTTGATGCTGAGGCTGACGCGCTTGTTGATGCCGAAGCTGAGGCGCTAGTACTTGCTGAGGCTGACGCACTTGTTGATGCTGAAGCCGATGCGCTTGTCGATGCTGAAGCTGACGCGCTAGTACTTGCTGAAGCCGACGCGCTTGTTGACGCTGAGGCCGATGCGCTTGTTGACGCTGAAGCTGAAGCGCTAGTGCTTGCTGAAGCTGATGCACTTGTTGACGCTGAAGCTGACGCACTTGTTGATGCTGAAGCCGATGCGCTTGTTGACGCTGAAGCTGAAGCACTTGTTGATGCTGAGGCTGACGCGCTTGTTGATGCCGAAGCTGAAGCGCTTGTACTTGCTGAAGCTGAGGCACTTGTTGATGCTGAAGCCGATGCGCTTGTCGATGCTGAAGCTGACGCGCTTGTACTTGCTGAAGCCGACGCGCTTGTTGACGCTGAGGCCGATGCGCTTGTTGACGCTGAAGCTGAAGCGCTAGTGCTTGCTGAAGCTGAAGCGCTTGTTGATGCCGAAGCTGAAGCGCTTGTACTTGCTGAAGCTGAGGCACTTGTAGATGCTGAAGCCGATGCGCTTGTCGATGCTGAAGCTGAAGCGCTAGTACTTGCTGAAGCTGAAGCACTTGTTGATGCTGAGGCTGACGCGCTTGTTGATGCCGAAGCTGAGGCGCTAGTACTTGCTGAGGCTGACGCACTTGTCGATGCTGAAGCTGAAGCGCTTGTTGATGCTGAAGCCGATGCACTTGTTGACGCTGAAGCTGAAGCACTTGTTGATGCTGAGGCTGAAGCGCTTGTCGATGCTGAAGCCGACGCGCTAGTGCTTGCTGAAGCTGAGGCACTTGTTGATGCTGAAGCCGATGCGCTTGTCGATGCTGAAGCTGACGCGCTTGTACTTGCTGAAGCCGACGCGCTTGTTGACGCTGAGGCCGATGCGCTTGTTGACGCTGAAGCTGAAGCGCTAGTGCTTGCTGAAGCTGAAGCGCTTGTTGATGCCGAAGCTGAAGCGCTTGTACTTGCTGAAGCTGAGGCACTTGTAGATGCTGAAGCCGATGCGCTTGTCGATGCTGAAGCTGAAGCGCTAGTACTTGCTGAAGCTGAAGCACTTGTTGATGCTGAGGCTGACGCGCTTGTTGATGCCGAAGCTGAGGCGCTAGTACTTGCTGAGGCTGACGCACTTGTCGATGCTGAAGCTGAAGCGCTTGTACTTGCTGAAGCCGATGCACTTGTTGACGCTGAAGCTGAAGCGCTTGTTGATGCTGAAGCTGAAGCACTTGTTGATGCTGAGGCTGACGCGCTTGTTGATGCCGAAGCTGAAGCGCTTGTACTTGCTGAAGCTGAGGCACTTGTTGATGCTGAAGCTGACGCACTTGTTGACGCTGAAGCTGAAGCACTTGTTGATGCTGAAGCTGATGCACTTGTTGACGCTGAAGCTGACGCACTTGTTGACGCTGAAGCTGAAGCACTTGTTGATGCTGAAGCCGATGCGCTTGTTGACGCTGAAGCTGAAGCACTTGTTGATGCTGAGGCTGACGCGCTTGTTGATGCCGAAGCTGAAGCGCTTGTACTTGCTGAAGCTGAGGCACTTGTTGATGCTGAAGCTGACGCACTTGTTGATGCTGAAGCCGATGCGCTTGTTGACGCTGAAGCTGAAGCACTTGTTGATGCTGAGGCTGACGCGCTTGTTGATGCCGAAGCTGAAGCGCTTGTACTTGCTGAAGCTGAGGCACTTGTAGATGCTGAAGCCGATGCGCTTGTCGATGCTGAAGCTGAAGCGCTAGTACTTGCTGAAGCTGAAGCACTTGTTGATGCTGAGGCTGACGCGCTTGTTGATGCCGAAGCTGAGGCGCTAGTACTTGCTGAGGCTGACGCACTTGTCGATGCTGAAGCTGAAGCGCTTGTTGATGCTGAAGCCGATGCACTTGTTGACGCTGAAGCTGAAGCACTTGTTGATGCTGAGGCTGAAGCGCTTGTCGATGCTGAAGCCGACGCGCTAGTGCTTGCTGAAGCTGAGGCACTTGTTGATGCTGAAGCTGACGCGCTAGTACTTGCTGAAGCTGAGGCACTTGTTGACGCTGAAGCTGACGCACTTGTTGATGCTGAAGCCGATGCGCTTGTTGACGCTGAAGCTGAAGCACTTGTTGATGCTGAAGCTGAAGCACTTGTTGATGCTGAGGCTGACGCGCTTGTTGATGCCGAAGCTGAAGCGCTTGTTGATGCTGAAGCTGATGCACTTGTTGATGCTGAAGCCGATGCGCTTGTTGACGCTGAAGCCGATGCACTTGTTGATGCTGAAGCTGACGCGCTTGTTGATGCTGAAGCCGATGCGCTTGTTGACGCTGAAGCCGATGCGCTTGTTGACGCTGAAGCCGATGCGCTTGTGCTTGCTGAAGCCGATGCACTTGTTGACGCTGAAGCTGAAGCACTTGTTGATGCTGAAGCTGAAGCGCTTGTACTTGCTGAAGCCGATGCGCTTGTCGATGCTGAAGCTGAAGCACTTGTGCTTGCTGAAGCTGACGCGCTTGTGCTTGCTGAAGCTGACGCGCTTGTTGACGCTGAAGCCGATGCACTTGTTGATGCTGAAGCTGACGCGCTAGTACTTGCTGAAGCCGATGCACTTGTCGATGCTGAAGCTGATGCGCTTGTTGACGCTGAAGCTGACGCGCTTGTTGATGCTGAAGCCGATGCACTTGTCGATGCTGAAGCTGACGCGCTTGTGCTTGCTGATGCCGATGCGCTTGTACTTGCTGAAGCTGACGCGCTTGTCGATGCGGACTTAGACGCACTTGTTGAAGCACTTTGGCTTGCGCTTGTCGATGCAGACTTAGATGCGCTCGTTGAAGCACTTTGGCTTGCGCTCGTTGATGCGGAGGCTGATGCGCTCGTTGACGCGGAGGCTGATTCAGATCTATATACTCTATCAGAAACTGTTTCATCCGGATTATAGACAGTCGGTGTATATGGCTGCGTTCCAGATGTCACCTTCGCATTATCTTTATAATAAACTGTCGCAACACCATTAGCGCTCACATCAATACTTGAAATACGGTCGCGGCCTTTTGCAACCACCTTATCATGAGCTTTTCTAATTTCTTCTCTAACTTTTTCTTTATCAGCCTCAGTTAAATTATTTTTATTCTTCACCTCAGTAACAGCAATTACCGGTTTCTTGAATAAGTTTTCCAATTTATCCTGCTGGATTCCAAAGTTTTCAGAAGTAGTGTTTCCACTCGGGTCAATAGCCTCAACCTGACGAGACCATCTATTAGTATCTTTATAAGTAAGATTACTATTTGCAGTAGCTGTCACAGTAACAGTCGTACGATCATCACTTGTCGTAGTTGTAATATTTGAAATATTACCACTACCCCATTCAGCTTTACCTTCAAAGAAATCAGTTAAATCCTTGCCGTTTCCACGCATTTTCAACGAGGCAAGTTTACCACTGTTATCTTTACCAGTAAAGGTTACTTCGATCTTATCTCCCGCATAGAATTTATAACGTCCTGCGCTATCTTTTTCCGGTACTTTACCATTAACCTTAATAGTATAATTAACAGTTGGTTTTACATTTTCTTTGGTAATAGTCTTAGTAGTTGGCTCAGAAGTAAGGATCTCTGTTCCTCCACCAGGAGTCCTTACTTCTTTCTCTTGTTTAACCGTTACATCACCTGTCGGAAGAAGACCGTTATTGCCGTCGTATGCTTTTTTCAGATCAGCAGGTTCAAAGGTAACGCTTGATTCGTTGTCCTTCGCTTTTTTCTCGAACGTATAGCCTGCTAAAGTCAAGGTTACAAGAGCTCCAGGTGTCACATTCGTTACAACAATCGAACGATTTGGCAAACCACCTTTTTCATTCACTGAATCAGCTGCAATTTCAGGGGCTTGTGGCTTTACTTTCACAGTAACGGGGACATTCTGTTTAACTCTGACCCCTGTTGAATCTGCAGGTAGTTCTACTTCTACTTCCTTAGTAAAGGTTCCTACCTCAGTGAGTGACGGTGCACCATTGACCCATTTGTAATTAGTGTTTGCTGCATTAAACTCTGGGCTTCCAGATACTTTTGTAACCGCTTCTTTAGGATTTGCCACTGCTTGTTTATAAGCTGGATCATCTGTTTTATTCTGTGTGAAAGTATAAGAACGATTTGATTCAAACTTATAGACATCATGGACAACATTAACTGTATGACTTAATTTATTAGAGTCATTTTCCCCCATACGACCTACCGGATAGGTAAAGGTCACTTGGTAGGTATTTCTTCCTGTCTCATTTGTATTGATAGGCGAGCTAGAAACTACTTGACCATCTTTACTCCAAGCTTGGCTTGCACCACTTGGATATCCAGCCGTTCCCTCTTTATCAACATAATTATGCCAAACTGTTCCCTTATGAGGAGCTGTTCCTTGAATATCATTTACTGGACCTTTAGGCTTAATTGTCGCTAGAACTTCATAATCTACAGTAACATCTTCGCTTCCGCCATTAGGATATTCGATGTGGGCAACTGCTTGTTTAGACCCTGTCTCAGCAGTATTAATTTCTGACCCTGGTTTCCAAGTAATTCTTGTTCCATTTGGGAATGCTTTACCGTTAGCACGTTGGATAAAGTTACTCGCATCTCCCAAGTCGCTCGCCTGTTCTCCAATATAGGTATAGACTTTCGGTACTTTAGCAATTGGATCGTATTTTTCCAAGGCAGCATTGATAGTACTTGTGGTACCATCACGATAGGTAACAGTTATCGTACCATTTGTTGAGACTTCAATTTTTGCTCTAGTACCTGGGAAGGTTAAAACGGTACCATTTGCATCTGAAGTCACATTTGGCTGGACTCCTGTCTTAGCGAGATCTTGATTAGATAGTAAATCACGTTTATTGGCTGCATTATTAATGAAGTTATTATAAACTTCTCCAATTTCTTGCGGCGTTAAATGCTCCAAGTCCTTAACTTGAACAACATCTCCACTCTGAACATCATGACGCTCGTTGAATCCTTTGATGGTGTAGGTAACAGTTGCTTCAGATGATTTATTACCCCAATCAACTGCTCCAATAAGATAGGTATAGGTTTTTCCTACTGTAGCAGATGCATCACCGTTACCTACAGTTCCATGTATATGACTGCCAATATTTTCATATTCCCGAGGCTGATTGAGAAATGGATTTTTATTTCTTGGATCATTAGGATTATAGTTTGGATTCAGTCTATTTATCGCTTGTCCCATCAGAGGACCATCATAAGTAACGCCAGGAATAGGGTCTCCACCTCTTGATCCATATGAATGAATTCTAGTTCCATTTTTTAGTATAGAAACTTCGAGATCAATACTATCATCATTATAGACATCGAAATGAGTACCTTTTTTTATTTCAATATTTGGACCTGATTTACTTACAGAAGGTTTTGGCGTCGGTTTTGATGCAGTATACCCTGTTGGAACACTTGCCGATAGAACCCTAGAAGCATTCCCTTGAGTATTTTGCCCGATAGGTGCCGAGCTAACCTGAACCTGCATATTAGCAGTACCATTCGATACATTGTTATCGTATTTAACTTTGACTACAATCGTACCGTTTAAGTTTCTATTTTGTCCATGTCTGTAATTATAAACAATTTCGGAACCCTGAGTAAAGGTTTTGTCCATAGAGTAGCCGTTAAATGTTGCACTTTGGACATGGCCTCCTCGGCCGACATCTATTTTAACACCTACATTGCTCAAAGCACTATTAGCCTGAACATTTATCGTAAATGTTGCAATGCCAGTCGCCTTATCAAGCTACCTACAGGCTCACTAACTGTCATGCGACTATCGCCCTGCTGAGGAGCCCAACTTGCTCTTAGAGAAGCATCGCGTAACATAGTTTGGCCATTACGGGCATCACGCGCTCCTGATTGCGCTCTTAAAACAGCATTGACAATAGAATTACGAGCCAAGGTAGCTTTTTTCACCACCTCTGTCCAGTCACTCGTTGGATCTGCTAAAGCTTTTTCAATAGCTGTCACTGCTGCATTTACCTTAGTAATTGCAGAATCAGTATTTGGTAAACCAGCAGCCTTCGCTAAGTATTCACCCATTTCAGCTGAAAGCTTGGTTAACTTCTTACGATTTTCTTCATTTTTCTTTACAGAGGCTTCTACAGATGACAAGGTTGCAGCTGTCGCTCCCACTAAACTTGTTGTATCTGAATTTGTTTTAACAGTGTTTGACTCAATAGTAGCAGGCTTCAAAATTGATGAATCAATCTTGTCAACCTTTGATTCACTTTGAGTCGATGCTTTCTTCTCATCTTGAATTTCAGATACAGTTTTTTCTGAAGAAGCTCCTACAGTTGTTGACACGCTACTTGTTTGGCTAGCAGATTGACTCAAACTAGTTGACATACTTGCAGAATCTGAAGCACTAGCGCTGGCTGAAGATGATGTGCTAGCTGAGGCACTAACTGACGTACTAGCGGAAGCACTTGCTGAGGTGCTGGCTGAAGTACTAGCCGAGGTGCTAGTAGAAGCTGATTCTGAAATCGAAGCGCTTTCGCTTATAGAAGTAGACAAGCTAGCAGAATTTTCCGAGTTACTTAGAGATGTCGTACCCAAAACTACTGTATCATTTGTAACCAAAAGATCTGGATTTTCCAGCGTTTTTTCCACGGCTACTGTTTCATTTGCAAACACTTTTGTTTGAGTAGCAACACTACCACCTAAAACAGCCCCTGTGGCAGCAAGCCCCTTGATAATATCCAAACCTGAAATAGAAGGATTTACTTTATCCTCTACTACTTCAGTCATGACTTGCGTCGTATCTACACCACCACGCAAGACCTTGAACAAACCAAAAAGAGAGGTTGAAGCGCGCAACCAATGTTTTCCTGATTTGATTAACTTATACCGCGTCACTCGATCGGTTTCTCTGTACTCACCTTTTTGACGTCTAAAAAACATGTTTTACCCTTTCCCTACATACCAAAAGTGGACAATCCACCCTATTTTAATCATACCTTTAAAGTATACTTTAAATGCAAACGCTTGTCAAGAAATTTGATATATTTTTATATAATATTACCATTCAAATATTTTGAAATATCGAACCATTTATAAGTTCTCTAACAACATCTAATACCTTTGTATAAAAAAAGCCTCAAATAACTTTTTTTAAAAATATATATAGCTAAATTTATTTTTAGTAGTAAAAAAAGTATATAACGTTCGGATTTTCAACATATTATATAAACAAAAATATAAAAAAACTTGACTATTCATGTTTCATTGATAAATTCATAATGTAATGCAAAAAATACTATCGAAGTACATCTTGTGACAATAGATTTTCATAAAAAATTGCTTCGAATCAACTCGATTCTCCCTGTAACTCCTATCAAAAATGCCCACAATTAGATTATAATCATGGGCATTCTATTGATGTTTTTTCTAGTTAGCTAGGCCATCATCTCCCCGTTACGACAGAAAAGCCCACGAATCGATACCATTCGTGGATTTTTCCTAGTAAAGCATTTAGGTAAACCGATTGTTACACTACGACACGGAGTTTGGCAAATCGATTTCATTTGTCAAACGTAGTTAGTAAGGCAGTTAGCTAGTTCGCTTCCTTATCATTACGACGGAAAAATCCTCGAATCGATAATATTCGTGGATTTTTCCTAGTGAAGAGTTTAGGTAGACCGCCATAGCGGTTACCGTCAAATGACAGCAACTTTATGTTGCTAGTCATTTGTAACGATTTACATCTTCTCTTCCAACTCTACATCTGGATACTTATCCGCAAACCAACGGAGGGCAAAGTCATTTTCAAAGAGAAAGACTGGTTGGTCAAAACGGTCTTTGGCCAAGATATTGCGACTTGATGACATGCGTTCATCCAAGTCCTCAGGCTTGATCCAACGAACGGTCTTTTTACCCATCGGGCTCATAACCACTTCTGCATTGTACTCGCCTTCCATGCGGTGTTTAAAGACTTCAAACTGGAGTTGACCAACAGCACCCAGCATATACTCGCCTGTTTGGTAATTCTTATAAAGCTGAATGGCTCCTTCTTGCACCAATTGCTCAATTCCCTTGTGGAAGGATTTTTGCTTCATGACATTCTTAGCGGAAACTTTCATGAAAATTTCAGGTGTAAAAGTTGGCAGTGGTTCAAATTCAAACTTGTTTTTGCCAACAGTCAATGTATCCCCAACCTGATAAGTACCTGTATCATAAACCCCGATGATATCACCCGCCACGGCATTGGTCACATTCTCACGACTTTCCGCCATAAACTGGGTAACATTAGACAATTTAGCCCCCTTACCAGTACGAGGCAGATTGACACTCATCCCGCGCTCAAACTCACCCGAAACGATACGAACAAAAGCAATACGGTCACGGTGTCGAGGGTCCATGTTGGCTTGGATTTTAAAGACAAATCCTGAGAAATCCTTGTCATAAGGATCCACAATTTCACCATCTGTTTTCTTGTGACCATGTGGTTCTGGAGCAAACTTGAGGAAGGTCTCAAGGAAGGTCTGCACACCAAAGTTAGTAAGGGCTGAGCCGAAGAAGACAGGTGTCAATTCTCCAGCAAGGATTGCTTCCTCTGAAAACTCATTCCCAGCTTCATTTAAAAGTTCAATGTCATCCTTGACTTGCTCGTAGAAAGGATTGCTACCAAAAAGCTTGTCCCCATCTTCAAGACTGGCAAAACGTTCATCCCCTTTATAGAGCTCCAAGCGTTGGTTATAGAGGTCATAGAGCCCTTCAAAGGCTTTCCCCATCCCGATTGGCCAGTTCATCGGGTAACTCGCAATACCTAAGACTTCTTCCAATTCTTGCAAGAGATCCAAAGGCTCACGACCGTCACGGTCCAGCTTGTTCATAAAGGTAAAGACGGGAATACCACGGTGTTTGACAACTTCAAACAATTTCTTAGTTTGGGCCTCGATACCCTTGGCAGAGTCCACAACCATGACCGCAGCATCCACCGCCATCAAGGTCCGATAAGTATCTTCCGAAAAGTCCTCATGCCCTGGTGTGTCGAGGATATTCACGCGTTTGCCATCGTAGTCAAACTGCATAACAGATGAAGTCACCGAAATCCCACGTTGCTTCTCGATATCCATCCAGTCAGACTTGGCAAAAGTCCCTGTTTTCTTTCCTTTTACGGTACCAGCCTCACGAATCTCGCCCCCAAAGTAGAGTAACTGCTCGGTGATGGTTGTTTTCCCCGCGTCCGGGTGGGAGATGATGGCAAAAGTACGACGTTTCTTAATTTCTTCTTGAATATTCATAAGTTCTCTTTCTTTGATTCTCTATTTTTCTTGTTTCAATAGCTAAGAATGATTTCTACATTGGATTTTCCCATTCCTTTCAACACCCCATTATATCGGATTTTGAGTAGTTTTTCAATTGCTCATCCGACGAAAAAAGTTAGCTAGAGCACTGATTTCACCTGGTTTCTCTTTTTCCACCGTTTTTTGAACAAGATATCAAAAAGAACCAGAGTCAGTGAAAGGATGACGGACACAAGTAGGTACTTTAGCCACAGGGGGGCATCAGGAATAAAAGGTGTCTTATTTAAGAGACCATAATTTCCCCCTGTCACCTGATTAACCCCAACTAGAAAGAGATTGAGGATAAAGGTATAGACTACAATCATATATTTCTTGAGTAGGCTCTTGTCATAGTGATTCATCAAGTAGACCAAGGAATTCACTAGAAGGGCATAGTGCCCAATCAAAAATGAAAAACTGGTAATATGGGGGAAGTCATAGGGGTCAAAAACTGGGTAAACCAGTGCAAAGACAGCTCCACTTGCTCCTAAGAGGGCAAAGTACTGCTTGCTTTTCCATTTATCAGGCAAGAAAACCACAGCAAACATAGCTAAACGGCAATGATAAAATGGGAGACTATTAGAAAAGGGAATCCCAAAACCAACATACCAACTATAGAGTGCTAGCAACTGGAGGATCTGAATCCCCTTAAACAAGTATACAAATTTCGGATTTTTGTGATAAGCAAGTGCCCCATAAATACAAAGCATTAAGACCAGCATCATAACCCCATACCAAAAAAGTGAAATGGGAGGAGGGACTGTCTGAGTTCTGGTGATAAATTGATGGAACATGTTTCTATCCTAACTCTTATTTTTTCTTTTTTCTAGTTTAACTATTATAGCGAATTCAAAACGATTTTTCAATTTCTATTTCTTTTCAGTTTGGCTCCCTTATTTATAGGAAAATATGGTAAAATAGAACAGACTCAAAATCATCATTTCACGAAAGGATGCAAGATGAAAATTACGCAAGAAGAGGTAACACACGTTGCCAATCTTTCAAAATTAAAATTCTCTGAAGAAGAAACTGCTGCCTTTGCGACAACCTTATCTAAGATTGTTGACATGGTTGAATTGCTGGGCGAAGTTGACACAACTGGTGTCGCACCTACTACAACCATGGCTGACCGCAAGACTGTACTCCGCCCTGATATGGCCGAAGAAGGAACAGACCGCGATCGCTTGTTTAAAAACGTACCTGAAAAAGACAACTACTATATCAAGGTACCAGCTATCCTAGACGATGGAGGAGATGCCTAATGACTTTCAACAATAAAACCATTGAAGACTTGCACAATCTCCTTGTCTCTAAGGAAATTTCTGCAACAGAATTAACCCAAGCTACGCTTGAAGATATCAAGTCTCGCGAGACAGCTATCAACGCTTTTGTTACCATAGCTGAAGAGCAAGCACTTGCTCAAGCCAAGCCATTGATGAAGCTGGAATTGACGCTGATAATGTCCTTTCAGGAATTCCACTTGCAGTTAAGGATAACATCTCTACAGACGGCATTCTCACAACTGCTGCCTCAAAAATGCTCTATAACTACGAGCCAATTTTTGATGCGACAGCCGTTGCCAATGCAAAGGCTAAAGGCATGATTGTTGTCGGAAAGACCAACATGGACGAATTTGCCATGGGTGGTTCAGGTGAGACTTCCCACTACGGTGCCACTAAAAATGCTTGGGACCACAGCAAGGTTCCTGGTGGATCATCAAGTGGTTCTGCCGCAGCTGTAGCGTCAGGGCAAGTCCGCTTGTCACTTGGTTCTGATACGGGTGGCTCTATCCGCCAACCTGCTGCCTTCAACGGGATTGTTGGTCTCAAACCAACCTACGGAACAGTTTCACGTTTCGGCCTCATTGCCTTCGGTAGCTCATTAGACCAAATCGGACTTTTTGCTCCTACTGTTAAGGAAAACGCCCTCTTGCTCAATGCGATTGCCAGCGAAGATGCCAAAGACTCTACTTCTGCTCCTGTCCGCATTGCCGACTTTACTTCAAAAATCGGTCAAGACATCAAGGGCATGAAAATTGCTTTACCTAAGGAATACCTTGGTGAAGGAATTGACCCAGAGGTTAAGGAAACCATTCTGAATGCCGCTAAACACTTCGAGAAACTCGGTGCCATCGTCGAAGAAGTTAGCCTTCCTCACTCAAAATACGGTGTTGCAGTTTACTACATCATCGCTTCATCTGAAGCTTCATCAAACTTGCAACGCTTTGACGGTATCCGTTACGGCTACCGCGCAGAGGATGCGACTAACCTTGATGAAATCTATGTAAACAGCCGTAGCCAAGGTTTCGGTGAAGAGGTTAAACGCCGTATCATGCTAGGTACTTTCAGCCTTTCATCAGGTTACTACGATGCCTACTACAAGAAAGCTGGACAGGTCCGTACCCTCATCATCCAAGATTTCGAAAAAGTCTTTGCAGATTATGACTTGATTTTGGGACCAACTGCTCCAAGTGTTGCCTATGACTTGGATTCTCTCAACCACGACCCAGTTGCCATGTACTTAGCTGACCTCTTGACCATCCCAGTCAACTTGGCAGGTCTCCCAGGAATTTCGATTCCTGCTGGATTCTCTCAAGGACTACCTGTCGGACTCCAATTGATTGGTCCTAAGTACTCTGAGGAAACCATTTACCAAGCTGCTGCTGCTTTTGAGGCGACAACAGACTACCACAAACAACAACCCGTGATTTTTGGAGGTGATAACTAATGAACTTTGAAACAGTCATTGGACTTGAAGTCCACGTAGAGCTCAACACCAATTCAAAAATCTTCTCACCTACTTCTGCCCACTTCGGAAATGACCAAAATGCCAATACCAACGTGATTGACTGGTCTTTCCCAGGTGTTCTGCCAGTTCTAAATAAAGGTGTTGTTGATGCCGGTATCAAGGCAGCTCTTGCCCTCAACATGGACATCCACAAAAAGATGCACTTTGACCGCAAGAACTACTTCTACCCTGATAATCCAAAAGCCTACCAAATTTCTCAGTTTGATGAGCCAATCGGTTATAACGGTTGGATTGAAGTCGAGCTAGAAGACGGTACAACTAAGAAAATCGGTATCGAACGTGCCCATCTAGAAGAAGACGCTGGTAAAAACACCCACGGTACAGATGGCTACTCTTACGTTGACCTCAACCGCCAAGGGGTGCCTTTGATTGAGATTGTATCTGAAGCTGACATGCGTTCGCCAGAAGAAGCCTACGCTTACCTAACAGCCCTCAAGGAAGTTATCCAGTACGCTGGCATTTCTGACGTTAAGATGGAAGAAGGTTCTATGCGTGTGGATGCCAATATTTCTCTTCGTCCTTATGGTCAAGAAAAATTCGGTACCAAAACTGAGTTGAAGAACCTCAACTCCTTCTCAAACGTTCGCAAAGGTCTTGAATACGAAGTTCAACGTCAAGCCGAAATCCTTCGTTCAGGTGGTCAAATCCGCCAGGAAACACGCCGTTACGATGAAGCCAACAAGGCAACCATCCTCATGCGTGTCAAGGAAGGTGCTGCAGACTACCGCTACTTCCCAGAACCAGACCTACCACTCTTTGAAATTTCCGACGAGTGGATTGAGGAAATGCGTACTGAATTGCCAGAGTTTCCAAAAGAACGCCGTGCTCGCTACGTCTCTGACCTCGGCTTGTCAGACTACGATGCTAGCCAGTTGACTGCGAACAAGGTCACTTCTGATTTCTTTGAAAAAGCTGTGGCTCTTGGTGGCGATGCCAAACAAGTTTCTAACTGGCTCCAAGGAGAAGTCGCTCAGTTCTTAAACGCTGAAGGCAAGACACTTGAACAAATCGAATTGACACCAGAAAACTTGGTTGAAATGATTGCCATCATCGAAGACGGCACTATCTCTTCTAAGATTGCCAAGAAAGTCTTTGTCCACCTGGCTAAAAATGGCGGCGGTGCGCGTGAATACGTTGAAAAAGCAGGTATGGTTCAAATCTCAGACCCTGAAATCCTGATCCCAATCATCCACCAAGTCTTTGCCGATAACGAAGCGGCTGTTGCCGACTTCAAGTCAGGTAAACGTAACGCAGATAAGGCATTTACAGGATTCCTTATGAAAGCAACCAAAGGCCAAGCCAACCCACAAGTCGCCCTTAAGCTGCTTGCCCAGGAATTGGCAAAGTTGAAAGAAGATTAATATATAAAAGAAACCAGCCTTGAGGTTGGTTTTTTCGCTCTTACCAAATCCCATTAACTATTTTGGCTTTATTTCCAGAAGATTTTATGGTAAAATGAAGAGTAATAATATTTATTAAAGAGGTAAAAACATGATTGAAGCAAGCAAATTGAAAGCTGGTATGACATTTGAAACTGCAGACGGAAAATTGATCCGCGTTTTGGAAGCTAGCCACCACAAACCAGGTAAAGGGAACACAATCATGCGTATGAAATTACGTGATGTCCGTACTGGTTCTACTTTTGATACAAGCTACCGTCCAGAAGAAAAATTCGAACAAGCTATTATCGAAACTGTTCCAGCTCAATACTTGTACAAAATGGATGAAACTGCCTACTTCATGAACACTGAAACTTACGACCAATACGAAATCCCAGTCGTAAACGTTGAAAATGAATTGCTTTACATCCTTGAAAACTCTGATGTGAAAATCCAATTCTACGGAACTGAAGTAATCGGTGTAACTGTACCAACTACTGTTGAATTGACAGTCGCTGAAACACAACCATCTATCAAAGGTGCTACTGTTACAGGTTCTGGTAAACCAGCAACTATGGAAACTGGACTTGTTGTCAACGTTCCAGACTTCATCGAAGCTGGACAAAAATTGATCATCAACACTGCAGAAGGAACTTACGTTTCTCGTGCCTAATCTCTAGAAAGAGGTCATTCTATGGGAATTGAAGAACAATTTGGCGAAATCGTTATCGCTCCACGTGTACTTGAAAAAATCATTGCCATCGCAACCGCTAAAGTTGATGGTGTCCACTCATTTTCAAACAAATCCGTATCTGATACCCTATCAAAACTCTCTCTTGGTCGTGGCGTCTACTTAAAAGAAAGCAACGAAGAACTAACTGCTGACATCTATCTCTATCTTGAGTACGGTGTGAAGGTACCAAAAGTTGCTCTTGCTATTCAAAAAGCAGTCAAAGATGCTGTCCGTGATATGGCTGATGTGGAACTTGCTGCTGTTAACATCCATGTTGCAGGAATCGTTCCAGATAAACACCAAAACCTGAGTTGAAAGATCTATTTAACGAGGACTTCCTCAATGACTAGTCCACTATTAGAATCTAGACGCGAACTTCGTAAATGCGCTTTTCAAGCTCTTATGAGCCTTGAATTCGGCACAGATATGGAAACAGCTTGTCACTTTGCCTACACGCATGACCGTGAAGATGCAGATGTGCAAATCCCTGCCTTTCTTCTGAACTTGGTTTCTGGCGTTCAAGCTCAAAAAGACGAGTTGGATAAACAAATCAACCAGCACCTCAAGTCAGGCTGGACAGTTGAACGCTTGACCTTGGTCGAAAAAAACTTACTACGCTTGGGTATTTTTGAAATCACATCATTTGATACACCTCAGCTGGTAGCAGTCAATGAAGCTATTGAACTTGCTAAGAATTTTTCAGATCAAAAATCAGCCCGTTTTATCAATGGACTGCTTAGTCAATTTGTAACTGAAGAAAATGAATAATCGAAAAGGTGTTTGGTCTTCCAAGCACCTTTTACTTCGTCCTTGATACAGAGTAAGAACCACATAAAAACTAGAACTGACTGCCAGTTCTAGTTTTTATGTATTCTGAGGTGTTAGTATTTTCTAAATCGTTGATAACGTTCTTCCAACAACTCTTCTAACGGTTTTTGTAAAAGTAGAACTAGCTCCGTTTGGAGTTCTTTTTTAACATTCTTAATCAGTTCTTTGCTAGAAAGTCCTGCTTCAGAAATCACCTTGTCCACCACGTCCATTTCTAACAGTTCATGCGAAGTGATTTTCATCAGTTCTGCCGCTTCCATAGCACGACTGCCATCCTTCCATAGAATGGAAGCAAAGCCTTCTGGACTGAGAATGGCATAGATAGAATTTTCCAGCATCCAAACACGGTCTGCGACTGCTAGAGCCAGAGCCCCACCTGAACCACCTTCACCTATAATGATGGCGATAATCGGAACTTTCAGGTCACTCATTTCCATGAGATTGCGAGCGATAGCTTCTCCCTGTCCACGTTCTTCCGCGCCGATACCAGGATAAGCACCTGCTGTATTGATAAAGGTCACAACTGGACGACCAAACTTTTCAGCCTGTTTCATCAAACGTAGGGCCTTGCGGTAGCCTTCTGGATGCGGTTGTCCAAAATTCCGTTTTAGATTGTCTTGCAAGCTCTTGCCTTTTTGTATACCAACCACTGTTACAGCTTGGTCTCCAAGCCAGCCAATACCACCAACAACTGCACCATCATCGCGGAAAGAACGGTCACCGTGTAATTGGATAAATTCATCAAAAATGCCTGTCGCAAAATCCAAAGTTGTCAAGCGACTCTGCTCACGCGCTTCTCTGACTATTTTTGCAATATTCATCTAGGACACCCTCCATGCAATCTGACTAGGCTAGCAATCGTATCTGGCAAATCTCTTCTTTTGACAATAGCATCTACAAAGCCATGTTCCAGTAGGAATTCTGCCTTTTGAAAATCCTCAGGCAAGTTTTCACGAACCGTATTTTCAATCACACGACGCCCAGCAAAACCAACCAAGCTCTGTGGTTCAGCCAGAATGATATCGCCCTCCATAGCGAAAGAAGCTGTCACACCACCTGTCGTTGGATCTGTCAAAATGGTCAGATAAAAGAGACCAGCATTTGAATGGCGTTTAACTGCTGCAGAAATCTTGGCCATCTGCATGAGACTCATGATTCCTTCCTGCATACGGGCCCCACCAGAGGCTGTGAAGAGAACAACTGGCAATTGTTCGACAGTCGCATACTCAAACAAACGAGTGATTTTTTCACCTACAACCGTACCCATAGAAGCCATGATAAAGTTAGAATCCATAATCCCAAGAGCCACAGTCTGACCTTTTATAAGAGCTGTTCCAGTCACAACGGCTTCATCCAGACCTGTTTTTTCACGCATAGTCGCTAGTTTCTTTTGATAACCAGGGAAATGCAAGGGATCCTTGCTTTCAATTCCTGTAAACAATTCCTTGAAGGTTCCCATATCAATCGTCAAAGCCAAGCGTTCTTGGGCAGAAATACGAAAGGTGTAGTTACAATGTGGACAGATACGCTCACTTCCCAGATCCTTCTGATAAATGGTATGCTTACAGCCTGGACACTGGGAGAATAATTCATCTGGAACCTCTGGCTTAGCTTGAGGTTTTTCCCTAACCGAACGATTGGGATTGATTCGAATATACTTATCTTTTTTACTAAATAGAGCCATTGATTCCCCTTTTCGGTTTAAACTCTTGAAGTCATTTTATTCTTTTTCTTGATATTTAGGTAAGAAGGTTTCCATCAAGAAGGAAGTATCATAATCTCCAGCAATGACATTACGATCTGAAATGAGGTCAAGCTGGAAATCTGCATTGGTCTGCACCCCCTCTATCTCTAGTTCATAGAGGGCTCGTTGCATTTTCATCAAGGCATCAAAACGATTTTCACCGTGAACGATGATTTTGGCAATCATACTGTCATAATAAGGTGGAATAGTATAGCCTGGATAAACTGCTGAATCTACGCGCAAGCCAACTCCACCACTCGGCAGATAGAGATTAGTAATCTTACCTGGACTTGGAGCAAAGTTGAAGGCTGGATTTTCTGCATTGATACGACACTCGATGGCATGACCGCGTAGGACAATATCTTCTTGCTTAACAGACAGAGGTTGACCTGCCGCAATGCGAATCTGTTCCTTAACGATATCCACACCTGAAACAAACTCTGTAACAGGATGTTCTACCTGTACACGAGTATTCATCTCCATGAAATAGAATTTGCCACTGGCTTCATCAAGAAGAAACTCAATTGTCCCTGCATTCTCATAGCCAACAGACTCTGCCGCTCGAACAGCCGCAGCACCGATTTCATGACGCAGCGTTTTTCCGATTGCAATCGAAGGACTTTCTTCTAAAACCTTTTGGTTATTCCGTTGAAGAGAACAATCCCGTTCACCTAAATGAATCACATTTCCGTGTTCATCTCCTAGGATTTGAACCTCAATGTGACGAGCTGGATAGATAACCCGTTCTATGTACATGGCACCATTGCCATAATTGACCTTGGCTTCACTAGAGGCAGTTTCAAAGGCTGAAACGAGGTCTTCTGGTTTTTCAACCTTACGAATCCCTTTACCACCTCCACCTGCTGAAGCCTTGAGCATAACAGGGTAGCCAATTTTTTCAGCAACAATCAAAGCTTCCTCAGAGTTATGCACTTCTCCATCTGAACCTGGAATGACTGGAACACCAGCTTTGATCATCTGAGCACGCGCATTGATTTTGTCTCCCATCATATCCATGACATGACCAGATGGGCCGATAAACTTAATACCTACCTCTTCACACATGGTTGCAAATTTGGAATTTTTCACTGAGAAATCCGAAACCGGGGTGAATGGCTTCCGCCTCAGTCAAGACTGCAGCTGATAGAACCGCATTAATATTGAGATAAGACTCTGTTGGCTTACCAGGGCCAATACAAACTGCTTCATCTGCCAAAAGCGTATGAAGAGCTTCCTTATCAGCAGTTGAATAAACCGCCACCGTTGCAATGCCCAATTCACGCGCCGCACGGATAATACGAACCGCAATTTCACCACGATTGGCAATTAAAATTTTTCGAAACATGGAGAACCTCCTTAGTTCCCTATTGCAAAGGTAAGAGTACCACTAGCTGCAAGCTTGCCATCCACTTCAGCCTTTGCTTCAACCACAGCAATCGTGCCACGACGTTTGACAAAAGTCGCTGTCATAAGCAATTGGTCTCCAGGCACAACTTGCTTCTTGAACTTAACCTTGTCCATACCAGCGTAAAAGACCAGTTTCCCCTTATTTTCAGGTTTTGATAACTCCAAGACACCAGCTGTTTGCGCCAAGGCTTCCATAATCAGAACACCTGGCATGACAGGGTATTGAGGAAAATGACCGTTGAAGAAGGGCTCATTGATGGTTACATTTTTGATAGCAACAATAGTATCCTCGCTCACTTCCAACACACGGTCCACTAGGAGCATAGGATAACGGTGGGGAAGGGCTTCTTTGATTCCTTGAATATCGATCATTTGATACGTACCAATCCTTTACCAAACTCAACCATTTCTTCATTAGAAACGAGAATTTCTGTTACCACACCATCCTTAGGAGCTGGGATTTCATTCATGACTTTCATGGCTTCAATAATTACCAATGTTTGGCCTTTTTTAACACTATCACCAACTGTTACAAAGGCAGGTTTATCTGGACCAGCAGCCAAGTAAGCCACCCCAACAAGTGGGCTCTCTACAACATCTCCCTCAGCAGGCCACACTTGCTTCTACTGGCGCCGAAGTTTCTTCCACTACAGTTTCTGCTGGAGCAGATGAAAGCGCTACTGGACTTGGTGTTGCTAGAACGGGCGCTGGAGCGACTTGAGCTGCAACTTCAGGTACAAGTCTAGCTTCATTCTTGCTAAACTGCAACTCATCCGTCCCATTTTTATAAGAAAATTCTCTCAAACTTGACTGGTCAAATTGAGACATCAAGTCTTTAATATCGTTTAAATTCATACTTATTTATTCTCCCAACGTTTGAAAGCAAGAACTGCATTGTGGCCACCAAAACCAAAGGTATTTGAAATAGCATATGGAATTTCTTGCTCCAAGCCTTGTCCATAAACGACATTGGCTTCGATATAATCTGATACTTCACTTGTTCCAGCTGTCATTGGTACAAAGTTATGACGCATAGCCTCGATTGTTACGATAGCTTCTACTGCACCTGCAGCCCCCAGCAAATGTCCGGTGAAAGACTTAGTTGATGATACAGGTACTTCCTTACCAAGAACAGCTACGATCGCACCACTTTCTCCTTTTTCATTAGCAGGAGTTGACGTTCCGTGAGCATTGACATAGGCTACTTGCTCTGGAGAAATCTCAGCTTCTTCCAAGGCTAGTTTGATAGCCTTGATAGCTCCCTGACCTTCTGGATGTGGGGAAGTCATATGATAGGCATCACAAGTATTTCCGTAACCAACCACTTCAGCAAGGATAGTAGCCCCACGTTTCAGCGTGTTCCAGACTTTCAAGAACCAACATCCCTGAACCTTCACCCATGACAAAACCATTACGGTCCTTATCAAATGGAATGGAAGCACGAGTTGGATCCTCTGTAGTAGAGAGAGCTGTCAGGGCTTGGAAACCAGCAATAGCAAAAGGTGTAATAGAAGCTTCTGACCCACCTACCAACATGACATCTTGGAAGCCAAACTTAATTGAACGGAAGGCATCACCAATCGCGTCATTTGATGAAGCGCAGGCAGTATTGATCGATTTACAAACACCGTTTGCTCCAAAACGCATAGCAACATTTCCTGAAGCCATATTTGGCAAGGCTTTTGGAAGGGTCAATGGTTTCAAACGTTTTGGTCCTTTGTCATTTAGGCGAAGCACTTGATCTTCAATTTCCTTGATTCCACCAATACCAGAGGCCACAATAACACCAAAACGATCTTTATCAAGAGCCTCTACATCTAAATTGGCATGATTGACAGCTTCTTGAGCCGCATACAAGGCATATAAAGAATAGTTATCAAAACGATTGGTATCTTTCTTTACAAAGTATTTATCAAAAGGAAAATCTTGGATTTCTGCTGCATTATGAACATCAAAGTCACTATGATCAAATTTCGTAATTGGACCAATTCCGATTTTTCCAGTTGTCAAACTATTCCAAAATTCTTCTGGTGTATTTCCGATTGGAGATGTTACTCCATAACCTGTTACTACTACGCGATTTAGTTTCATCTTTTTTACCTCTAGCTTCTGCTACATACTTAAGCCACCATCAATGGCAACCACTTGACCAGTTAGATAATCTTGGCCTGCTAAAAATACTGTTAAATCTGCAACCTGCTCTGCCTGCCCAAATTCTTTCATAGGAATTTGTGCCAGCATAGCATCTTTTACCTTGTCTGATAGAACAGCTGTCATATCGGACTCAATCATTCCAGGTGCAATAGCATTAACCCTGATATTGCGATTGGCCACTTCACGCGCCACAGACTTGGTAAAACCAATCAAACCAGCCTTAGAAGCTGCATAGTTAGCTTGACCGATATTCCCCATCAAACCAACAACACTAGACATATTAATGATAGCACCTTCTCTAGCTTTTATCATCGGTTTCAAGACTGATTGTGTCATGTTAAAGGCACCAGTCAAGTTAACCTTGAGCACTTTTTCAAAATCTGCTTCTGTCATCTTGAGCATCAGGGTATCTTGGGTAATTCCTGCATTGTTGACCAAAACATCTACTGAACCTAGCTCAGCAATAGCTTGATCAACCATACGCTTAGCGTCTGCAAAATCTGACACGTCTCCTGATATAGGAACCACCTGGACACCATAGTTTGAAAACTCAGCGAGCAATTCTTCTGAAATTGCACCACGACTGTTTAAGACAATATTGGCTCCTGCTTGAGCAAACTTGTGGGCGATGGCAAGACCAATCCCACGACTCGAACCTGTAATAAGATATTTTTATTTTTTAGTTGCATTCTTTTCTCCTGTTTCCTCTTGTATTTATGGGAGAAGGGATTACTTGTTTTCTAGCAAGGCTTCCAAGCTAGCCTGATCTTCAACATTGGCTAGTTTAGCTGTCTTATCAATCTTTTTGACAAAGCCTGACAAGACTTTCCCCGGTCCAATCTCGATAAAGTTGGTTACGCCTGCTTCTTGCATAACCGCAATGCTTTCATAGAAACGAACTGCTTCCTTGACCTGACGCGTCAAGAGTTGAGCGATGTCATCTTTTTTCATGACAGCAGCTTCTGTATTGCCGACTAGGGGACAAGTAAAATCTGAAAAACTTACCTGAGCTAGAGTTTCAGCTAGTTTCTGGCTAGCAGGCTCAAGGAGAGCGGTATGAAAAGGTCCTGAGACTTTGAGAGGAATCAAGCGTTTGGCACCTGCTTCCTGCAAAAGTTCAACAGCTCGATCAACTGCCACCACTTCTCCGCCAATCACGATTTGTGCAGGTGTATTATAGTTGGCTGGAGTAACCACTCCAAGTTCAGAAGCTTTTTGACAGGCTTCCTTAATGACCTCTACTGGCATGTTGAGAACTGCTACCATCTTGCCAGAGCCAGCAGGAGCTGCTTCTTCCATATAGGCTCCACGCTTAGCAACCAAAGCAACCGCATCTTCAAAATCCAAGGCACCGCTAGCTACCAAGGCAGAGTATTCTCCAAGAGACAAACCAGCAACCATATCAGGCTGATAGCCCTTTTCTTGCAATAAACGATAGATAGCAACTGAAGTTGCTAAAATAGCTGGTTGGGTATAGCGGGTCTGATTGAGCTTTTCTTCTTCCGTATCGATAAGATGACGCAAATCATAACCGAGTACCTGACTCGCTTGATCAATCGTTTCTTTGACAATCGGATACTGATCATAGATATCCCGTCCCATACCTAGATACTGGGCACCTTGACCAGCAAATAAAAAGGCTGTTTTAGTCATTTCTTACAACTCCTGCCCAACGAGAGGCTTCTTCTTGAATTTCTTAGCTGCTCCGTAATACAAATCTTTCAGGATTTCTTCAACGCTTTCTTCTTTGGAAACAAGGCCTGCGATTTGACCTGCCATAACAGAACCACCATCCACATCTCCGTGAACAACCGCTTTGGCTAGAGCACCCGCTCCCATTTGTTCAAAGATTTCCAAATCAGGATTTTCTTGTTTAAAGGCATCTTTTTCAGCCTGTTCAAAATCACGAGTCAACTGATTTTTAATCGCACGAACAGCGTGTCCAAAGTGTTGAGCTGAAATCGTAGTATCAATATCTCGAGCTTTTAAAATTTTCGCCTTATAATTTGGATGGGCATTAGACTCTTTTGCAACGACAAAACGAGTTCCAACCTGAATAGCCTCTGCACCTAGCATAAAGCCAGCTGCAGCACCTTCACCATCCGCAATCCCTCCTGCAGCAATAACAGGAATAGATACAGCAGCAGCAACCTGGCGCACCAAGGTCATGGTTGTTAATTTACCGATATGCCCCCCGGCCTCCATTCCTTCTGCAATAACAGCATCCGCACCGATTTTTTCCATGCGTTTAGCTAGGGCAACACTTGGTACAACTGGAATAACTGTTATACCAGCAGCATGGAATCGTTCCATGTATTTGCTTGGATTTCCTGCTCCTGTTGTCACTACCTTAACACCCTCCTCGATAACGAGGTCTACAATATCTTCCACAAAGGGAGACAAAAGCATGATGTTGACACCGAAGGGTTTATCAGTCAATGATTTGATTTTATCAATATTTGCCTTGACAACTTCTTTAGGGGCATTCCCCCCACCGATAATCCCTAGTCCTCCAGCCTTGGAAACAGCTCCTGCCAAATCTCCATCAGCAACCCAGGCCATTCCTCCTTGGAAAATAGGATAATCAATGTTCAATAATTCTGTAATACGCGTTTTCATAGTGCCTCCATCGTTTCTTGCTTACGTAATAGTTCGATACCGTCATAATTTGAAAATCAAACTATTGCCTAAACAAGAGGGAGCGGGTTTCCCTACTCCTTCTATTTATATTCTGTTTATTTTGTTTGCTCTTCAACGTAGGCAACCAAGTCACCAACTGTTTTCAAGTCATCTTCTGCTTCGATTTGGATATCAAAAGCATCTTCGATTTCTGAGATTACTTGGAACAAGTCCAATGAATCTGCGTCCAAATCATCAAAAGTGGATTCAAGTGTTACTTCTGATGCGTCTTTTCCAAGTTCTTCAACGATAATTTCTTGTACTTTTTCAAATACTGCCATGATAGGACTCCTTTAAAATAAATAGTTTTTTTATAACAATGTGTTCACCACATGATTACCTAAATTGTAAGAATGAGCGTGCCCCATGTCAAGCCTCCACCGAAGCCTGATAGTAGAACAGTCTGGCTACCATCTAAACGGATGAGACCTTGTTCTACACACTCTGAAAGTAAAATCGGGATACTGGCTGCACTGGTATTGCCATATTCCATCATATTGGCTGGAAGTTTATCTCGGTCGACACCAATTTTTTTAGCCATCTTATCCAAAATACGGTCATTAGCCTGATGAAGTAGCAGATAATCCAAGTCTGTCGCCTCTATAGGAGATTCATCAATAGTCTGCTTGATAGACTTGGCTACGTCCCGAATAGCAAAATCAAAGACTGCACGCCCATCCATCTTCAAAAATGAATCTGCACTTTCTTGATCTGAAAACGGAGAATGCAAGCCTGAATGTCCATAAGTTAGACACTCGCTACGACTTCCATCGCTATTGAGACTTTCTGCCAAGAAATGCTCTTGCTTGCTAGCTTCTAACAAGACACCACCAGCACCATCTCCAAACAAAACAGCTGTTGATCGGTCTGACCAATCAACTGCTTTAGAGAGGGTCTCACTACCAATCACCAAGCCTTTTTGAAAGCGACCAGAAGCGATAAACTTTTCAGCAGTTGAAAGAGCAAATACAAATCCACTGCAAGCTGCTGTTAGGTCAAAAGCAAAGGCCTTATTAGCACGAATATTAGCTTGAACACGAGCAGCTGTAGAGGGCATCATCGAATCTGGAGTAATGGTAGCTAGGATGATAAAATCCAGTTCCTCCCCTGTGATTCCAGCTTTTGTCATCAGTTTCTTAGCAACCTTTGTAGCCAGATCACTAGTAGATTCTGTTCTTGAGATATGTCTTTGATGTATTCCCGTCCGACTTGAAATCCACTCATCATTGGTATCCATAATCTGAGCCAAATCATGATTTGTAACCACTTGCTCTGGCACATAATGAGCAACCTGGCTTATTTTTGCAAAAGCCATTATCTCAAATCCTCCAAAAATTGATAAAGATTAGTCAAACCTTTGCTCATAACCTCCATTTCTTGCTTACTCATACCATCGATGATTTTTTCAACCATGGCCTTGTGGAAGCGTTTATGTAGCCTATGAACCAAGCGACCTTTCTTTGTCAAATGCAGATGCACCACACGTCGATCATGTTCTGAACGAATGCGTTCAATATAACCCTTACGTTCGAGATTATTCAAACTAGTCGTAACTGTCCCAAGAGTCACCATCAACTCTTTTGACACTTGACTTGGTGTCACATCTGGAACTTTTCCAATCACATCAATCGTATGCATTTCTTTGATGGAGATATCCTTGAAACGACTACCCCTCAAGCTAACTTCCTCAATAACGAGGACATTATTAAATATAGACGTTAAATATTCATTAATTCGTTGGTAGTCCAATCTTTCCTTCCCTCCTTTCAAAAAAACTTTTAGAATCAAAACATTTGACAAAAGAATTATATCAAAGTTCAAAGAATGGTGCAAGTATTTTTTTATTTTCCTGTAAATTTAGGTCTTCTTCTTTCCGAATGAGCCCGAACTCCCTCTTTGAAATCCTCTGTTTTCGCTAGTGATTCCTGTAGGTTCAGTTCTAAAGTAGCATAATCTTGCCAATCTTTGAATTGGCTCTCCCAAACCAACTTCTTAATGGCAGCATAGGAATTAGCTGACCCGCGTCTCAATTTTTTAAGAAGCTGTTCTCTCGTCTTTTCAAGTTTATCAGCTTCAGAGACCCGATAAACAAGACCCCACTCCAGAGCTTTTTCTGCTGTCAATGCCTCTCCTGTCATGGCTAGTTGGGCAGCACGCGTCACACCGATACTTCGACTCAAGAGATGAATTCCTCCTGCATCTGGAGCCAAGCCAACTCCGACAAAGGCTTGGATAAACTTAGCCTTATCCGTTGCAAGGCAGAAATCTGCAGCAACAGCCATATTCGCTGCGGCACCTGCAACAGCCCCATCAACCTCCATCAAGACAGGTTTAGCAATTTGCTTGATTTTATAAGAAATAGTATTGACCAATTCTGCAATTTTTGTCAATGATGGAATATCATCCTCATCGACTGCTCGCTTCATCTCAACCAAATCTCCCCCAACAGAGAAGACTTTGCCATTCGCGTTGATTAAGACAAAATGCACAGCCGGATCCTCTTCTGCCAGAGTCAGAGCTTCTAGGATCTCCTCACACATAGGAATATGAAAGCCATTTGCAACCTCAGGACGATTCAAGGTAAGGATTGCCAAATCCTCTTCAAGCTGATAAATAATGTGTTCCATCTGGACTCCTTTTTTATTTTATATGCAGTTTAAATTATTTTATTTTCAAAGTATATCTTTTTTAGGAGCAGAAAGCAATAAAAAATCGACTAAAAGTGTCTCAGCCGATTAGAAAGGCTCGCTTTATACTAGAAAACATCTTATTTTCTTCATTGAAAAAAGGCTTTCTTTCTGCTATAATCGTATAAAATACTTACTTTAGGAGTTCTTATGAAAGTTGTTAAATTTGGAGGTAGCTCTCTTGCCTCTGCTAGTCAATTAGAAAAAGTTTTAAACATCGTCAAAAGCGATTCAGAGCGCCGTTTTGTAGTTGTTTCTGCACCTGGTAAACGCAATGCTGAAGATACTAAGGTTACGGATGCCTTGATTAAATACTACCGCGACTATGTTGCTGGTAACGATATTAGCAAGAGTCAGAATTGGATTATCGACCGCTATGCTGCTATGGTAAGTGAATTAGGACTAAAACCAGTCGTTCTAGAAAAAATTTCAAAAAGTATTCGCGCCTTAGCCACTCTTCCTATTGATGAAAATGAATTTCTCTATGATACCTTCCTAGCAGCCGGTGAAAATAACAATGCTAAGTTAATCGCTGCCTACTTTAACCAAAACGGGATCGATGCACGCTATGTACACCCTAGAGAAGCTGGTATTGTGGTCACAAGTGAACCTGGTCACGCTCGCATCATTCCATCAAGTTATGACAAGATTGAGGAATTGACAAATACAAATGAAGTCCTTGTCATTCCTGGTTTCTTTGGAGTTACCAAGGAAAATCAAATCTGTACCTTCTCACGTGGAGGATCAGACATTACAGGTTCTATCATTGCTGCCGGTGTTAAGGCAGACCTCTATGAAAACTTTACGGACGTTGATGGTATCTTTGCAGCCCACCCAGGCATTATCCACCAACCACACTCTATCCCTGAGTTGACCTACCGTGAAATGCGTGAGTTGGCCTATGCAGGATTCTCAGTTCTTCATGACGAAGCCCTTCTTCCTGCCTACCGTGGAAAAATCCCTCTGGTTATCAAGAATACCAACAACCCCGACCATCCAGGTACTCGTATCGTTCTAAAACACAGTAGTGATGAATTTCCAGTTGTGGGAATTGCTGGTGACTCAGGCTTTGTCAGCATTAATATGTCGAAATACCTCATGAACCGTGAGGTTGGATTTGGACGCAAGGTTCTGCAAATCCTTGAAGACCTCAACATCGGTTGGGAACATATGCCAACTGGTATCGACGATCTTTCAATCATTCTCCGTTCTCGTGAACTAACTCCTATCAAGGAAGAAGAAATCCTGCGTCAGTTAGTTCAAAAAGCTGAAGTAGACCATGCAGAAATCGAACACGACCTTTCAATCATCATGATTGTTGGAGAAAAGATGAAGAGCCATATCGGAGTAACTGCTACTGCTACACGTGCTCTATCTGAAAACAAGATCAATATCCAGATGATGTCTCAAGGTTCTAGTGAAGTTTCTATCATGTTTGTTGTCAATAAAGATCAAGAAAAAGCGGCAATTAAAGCGCTCTACAATGCCTTTTTCGGTGAAAGTAAGGAAGACTAATCATGGCCCAATCTCTTAACAAAACAGTGCTTCTCAGTACGACAGGAACTTCCTACCTCTCTATAGCTGGGAAAGTTGGGAAATTCCTTGTCGGAGATCAGGCTCTGGAATTTTACCCAGATGTTAATGTCGAACAATTTATCCAGATTCCTTGGGACCATATCAACCAGATCGGAGCCAATGTCACTGGTCGCAAATCAGTCGCCACTTCGAAGTCTTTACAGACAGAGGAAAATTCCTTTTTGCTTCAAAAGACTCAGGTGCTATTCTTAAAATTGCTCGAGAAAAACTGGGTAATGATAAGGTCGTCAAACTTCCTACCCTAATTCAGACCATTGGTCAAAAATTTAAAAATCTATTTGCAAAAAAGTAGAAACTTTAGTATAATCATAGCAACGGATAAGTAGGTTATCTTCTTCTTTCAGAAAGTCTGCGGGTGCTGCGAGCAGATAGGAGGGATAGGTGAAATTCTACCGTTAGTAACAATTACATACACAATCAAGTGCACACCTGTGAAGTTGGATGGAACCGTGGCCCTGCCACTCCAACGCTTTGTCAGGTGTGCTTTTTCATAAAGGAGTTCTTATGTTAGATATCAAACGCATTCGTACAGACTTTGATGCTGTCGCAGAAAAATTGGCTACACGTGGTGTAGATGCTGCTGTCTTAAACGAGATGAAAGAAATCGATGCTAAACGTCGTGACATCTTGGTCAAGGTTGAAACTCTAAAAGCAGAACGTAACACAGTTTCTGCTGAGATTGCCCAAGCAAAACGCAACAAGGAAAATGCAGATGATAAGATTGCTGCCATGCAAACTCTATCTGCTGAAGTCAAAGCCTTGGATGCTGAATTGGCAGAAATCGATGCTAAATTGACAGAATTTACAACGACTCTTCCAAACATTCCAGCTGACAGTGTTCCTGTTGGGGCTGATGAAGATGACAATGTGGAAGTTCGCCGTTGGGGTACTCCACGCGAATTTGACTTCGAACCTAAAGCTCACTGGGATCTTGGTGAAGACCTTGGTATCCTTGACTGGGAACGCGGGGGTAAAGTAACCGGCGCTCGCTTCCTTTTCTATAAAGGTCTCGGTGCTCGTTTGGAACGTGCTATCTACAACTTTATGTTGGATGAGCATGGGAAAGAAGGCTATACTGAAGTCATCACACCTTACATGGTTAACCATGATTCTATGTTTGGTACTGGTCAATATCCAAAATTCAAGGAAGATACTTTTGAACTCAGCGACAGCAATTACGTCCTTATCCCTACAGCTGAAGTTCCCCTAACAAACTACTACCGTGATGAAATCCTTGACGGTAAAGACCTGCCAATCTACTTCACTGCTATGAGCCCATCATTCCGTTCTGAGGCTGGTTCTGCTGGTCGTGATACTCGTGGCTTGATTCGTTTGCACCAATTCCACAAGGTTGAAATGGTTAAATTTGCCAAACCAGAAGAATCTTACGAAGAATTGGAAAAATGACAGCCAACGCTGAAAACATCCTTCAAAAACTCAACCTTCCATACCGTGTGGTGGCCCTCTCTACTGGGGACATGGGCTTCTCAGCTGCCAAGACTTATGACTTGGAAGTTTGGATTCCAGCCCAAAATACCTATCGTGAAATCTCAAGCTGTTCAAATACAGAAGATTTCCAAGCTCGTCGTGCCCAAATCCGTTACCGTGATGAAGCAGATGGCAAGGTGAAACTCCTTCACACTTTGAATGGTTCTGGACTTGCAGTTGGACGTACAGTGGCTGCCATTCTTGAAAACTACCAAAATGAAGATGGTTCTGTAACCATTCCAGAAGCACTTCGTCCATACATGGGTGGCGCTGAAGTTATCAAACCATAAAAATAAGGCCTAGCTAGAATATAGCTAGACCTTTTTTCGTAACCAAATCAGATAAGCACCCAATACGAAGAATAAAATAGTGAGGCAAATAGCAGTTTCAGCCAAGACCAGATAATCCAGAAATGGAAGTTTCAAAATTCCCTGAGCCATCTTGAGCGAAGTAGCTGTGATAATGGTTGGGAAGGTGAGGGCTGAGAAGGCTGGTTGAAAGCCTTGTTTTAAAATATTGGGCAGGCGAGTTAACACAAAGAAAAAGAAGGACTGAGATGCCAAAATCATGACAATCAAGAGCCAAGTCGGTAGGCCTGCTCCTCCAACTCGAACTAGGGAAGCTAAGAGTAGAGAAAAGGGAGCACAGTAGATTCCTTCTTGTCCAAGCAAGGCTAGTGGGAGCGGATGTTTCGTTAAATCGCTATAAATAAGCGGATAGAGATATAAGGTCAAGACAAAACCAAAACTCAAGGTCGCATAGGCAATTTCAATGATACCTACCAGAGGATAGGTCAAGGCTGCTACTGCTATCCCCACATAGAGCACCGTCCAGCTAGGAGTCGCATTGACCCTCCGACCCGGACAGGCAAATTTGATGGTAAAAGTAGCAATCAAAGCTAAATCCAAGAGAAATGAAAACCACCAGATTCCTTGTGCTACCAAAGGGAAATGAGGAAAGACTCTAAAGACATAAGTCGATAAAATCATCCCAGCCATGGGAAAGGTGGCCATTCCTGACAAAAGAGGGGGCTTGGTCAACTCTTGCTTGGTTTCTTTCCAATTAAAAAGATGCAGAAGCAAAAAGTAAATCCACAAAATCAAACCTGCTAGACTCAACAGATGGGACAGAACCGGCAACGTATCTAAAATAAGATTTCCAGCTCCTGCCAAACCTAGCAAACAACCAGAAAATACCAAGGGGAGTTTTTTCATCCTAACCTCCAATAATCATATTAGTTTCAGTATAGCATAAAAGCGCTTAAATGAGGGAATAAAAAACGAAGTCCGTTAATTTCAGACTTCATTTTTTACTCAGATATGAATTAAGCATAAGGTTGCAATTCTGGGTTAATTGGTGTATTGGCTAGTTGTTAGCATAGTTACAGAGGCTTGCTAGGCTGACACCAAGAACCACATCCAAGGCATTTTGTTGAGTGTATCCAGCTTCTAAAAACTCAGCTAAGGCTTCATCTCCTACACGACCCTTGGTATTGATAACTGCCAAAGTAAACTTAGCTAGGGTGTCCAATTTAGGATCTGTTTCGATTGGAGTACGATTGCGAAGAGCTTGAAGCAGGTCATCATTCATCTGGATTTGTTTGATGGAAAAGGCTGTGTGACCTGCGACGCAGAAAGCACAGCCATTAGTCACGGCTGCCGTGATTTGCACCACTTCGCGCTCAACAGGTGTCAAGCTGTTACGACGGTTGATAGCTCCGACAGTTCGGTATGCTTCAAGGGCGGTAGGCGCATTTGCCAAGAGACCGATTAGGTTGGGAATATAGCCATTGTTATCTTTTTGCACCGTTTCAAGAACTTCTTTCACTTCTGCTGGTGCTGATTCTACTGTATGGATTGTAAATGTTGTCATCATAAAACCTCTTTTCATTTTGTTGAAACCTAGTCTATCACAGATTCTATACCATGTATAATATATATTTTAAATTGCACCGATAAAAATTCTTTATGAATGCAAAAAATCACACGCAATGTGTGATTTCATTATTTATTAAAATACTTTTTAGTCTCAGCAATGACGACTGGTGATAAAACTAAGAGGGCAATCAAGTTTGGTAGAGCCATCAAGGCATTGACGATATCTGCGATAATCCAAACCATATCCAACTCGATAAATCCTCCCAACAAGACCATAAGCACAAAGACCACACGGTAGAGCCAGATAAAACGAACACCAAAGAGAAATTCAAAACAACGTTCTCCGTAGTAGTTCCAGCCTAAAATCGTCGTAAAGGCAAAGAGTACAAGGAAGATGGTCAAGAGGGAAGGCCCAAAATGTGAAAAGACTGTTGAGAAGGCTGACTGAGTCAATGCCACTCCATTCAAATCACCACTCCAAACACCAGTTACCAAGATGGTCAAACCTGTCAAAGTACAGATAATGAGTGTATCAATAAAGGTTCCTGTCATGGAAATCAAACCTTGCTCTACTGGTTCGTTTGTCTTAGCTGCAGCTGCTGCAATTGGAGCAGAACCCAGACCAGATTCGTTTGAGAACACACCACGCGCCACACCATTTTGAATAGCCATCCGAATGCTAGCACCGGCAAAGCCACCTACCGCAGCAACCGGACTAAAAGCGGATGTCAAGATTAAAGCGATTGTAGCAGGGATTTTCCCAATATTAAAGAAAATAACTGTAAGAGTTCCTAAAATATAAATAATAGCCATAAAAGGAACAACGGTAGTTGAAACCTTTGAAATGGACTTGAGTCCACCAAAGACTGCAATCGCTACAAATACAGACAACACAAGAGCCGTGATAGCTGGCGAAATAGTCGTTGTATTTTGGATAGATTCTGTAATCGAGTTGACCTGGGTGAAGGTTCCGATCCCCAATAAAGCCACTAAGACACCTGCCAGGGCAAAGAAGATAGCAAGGGGACGCCACTTTTCTCCCATCCCTAGAAGGATATAGTGCATGGGACCTCCCGCTACTGCACCATGGTCGTCCTTGGTACGGTATTTAATAGCTAGCAGTCCTTCCGCATACTTGGTAGCCATTCCAAAGAAAGCAGCCATCCACATCCAAAAGAGGGCTCCTGGGCCACCGACCTTGATAGCCGTCGCCACCCCGATAATATTTCCCGTACCAACTGTCGCTGCGAGTGCTGTACACAAGGCCGCAAAACTGGATACATCGCCATGCCCCTTATCCTTGGTAAAAATGAGTTGAAAGGCCTTAGGCAAACGCAAAACCTGCAAGAGGCCTAGACGGGCAGTTAGGTAAATCCCTGTCCCGACCAATAAAATCAAGAGGGGTGGGCCCCAAGCAAAAGCATCGATTGATTTAAGCAATTCTAACATTTCCTTCTCCTATCTTTTCAACTCCAAAAGAAAGAGCACATGCAAGATACATGTACTCTGGAATGCTTAGATAAATGCTAAAAAGCGGTCTATCCTAGCTCTGTCCTTTTACCTGAGAGTTTGAGCAGTTGCCTGCCTTGCCCCTTCGGTGCCTTTACGGTCTCTCCAGAGTTCCGTCCATTTACAGTCATGGAAAATCAAACGATTCCCCACTTCTATTAAACTTCATTCGGTGTTGGTATTTAATTGATTCTTATTTTACAAAAAATGTTGGCTTTTGTCAATGTGTTTATTAGTAAAAATTAGTTCAACAGTTTTTACTTTATAAATCTCGGAATACTTCTATCCTTTAAAAGTGACAATAGTCGCACCACTGCCTCCAGCATTTTGCGGGGCATAGCCGAAACTCTTGACATGTTTGTTTCTTTGTAGGTATTTAGTGACTCCTTCACGGATGACACCTGTTCCGATACCATGGATGATATCAACTTGCGCCATATTATTGAGCAAGGCTTGGTCGATAAAGGCATCTAGCTCATTCATAGCCTCTTCATAACGTTTGCCTCGAAGATCCAGTCTGGCTTGTGGACCACGACCAGAAGTTCGTTTCACAACATTGACTTGTTTCTTCTTGACCTGTTTTTCTTGCTGGGCTTGAACAAGGTCAAACTCTTTCTCTTCTAAAGTCATCTTAATCAAGCCAACTTGGGCTTCCCAACGGCCATCCTTGAGTTGATTGGTCAAGGTACCACGCTGGCCATAACTGAGAACAACGATATCATCTCCCACCTTTGGCGCTCGTTTTTTCTTGGCCTTTTGAAGGACCTTGTTTTTAGACAAGTCCACTTTTTCAGGAGCTAATTTTTTCAGATTGGCCTTGGCTTCAATGATTTCGTGGGGTTTGAGTTGAGATTTACTATGGAGATTTTTAAGAATCTGGTCACTTTCACTCAGAGCCATGTCCACAATCTCAGCAGCCTGTTCACGCGCCTTATTAAGTTCGGTTTCCTTTTCACGATTGAGTTCGTTGTAAAGTTTTTTAAGAGCACGGTTCATCTTGAGATTTTCTTGCTCCACCTCACGGATATTGTCCAAGCGTTTGCGGCTTTCTAGCGTCTGCTCTTCTAGTTGCTCAATGATACGATTGACATCATTATCTTGATCGACCTGCTGACTGGCATCCCCTACGATAACTTCAGATAGACCTAAACGTTTAGCAATTTCAAAAGCATTGCTTCGACCAGGAACACCCTGCATAAAGCGATAGGTCGGGCGTAGAGTTGCAGTATCAAACTCCATGCTGGCATTTTGCACAAAGGCTGTCTCAATACCGTAGGCCTTGAGTTCTGGATAGTGGGTAGTCGCCATGGTCTTGACTTGACGCAGGCGAAGGTCCTCCAGAATAGCCATGGCAAGGGCAGCTCCCTCTTGAGGATCTGTACCAGCCCCCAACTCATCCAAGAGCAAGAGCGAATGCTGGTTGACCTTACCAAGAATATCCACAATATTTGTCATGTGGCTAGAGAAGGTAGACAAACTCTGCTCAATAGACTGCTCATCTCCAATATCAGCAAAGATTTCTTCAAAAATACCAACACGGCTTCCCTTGTCTGCCAAAATCGGCAAACCGGACTGGGCCATAACCTGTGTCAAGCCCAGAGTTTTGAGCATGATGGTCTTCCCACCCGTATTGGGACCTGTAATGACAATGGCTGTTAAATCTTGACCAAAATGGACATCATTTGCGACGGCATTTTTAACCAAAGGATGGCAGACATGGAGCAGTTGAATCTCTTGATTTTCTGATATCTGAGGAACGACTGCCTGCCTTTCTTGGATAAAACGGACCTTGGCACGAATCAAGTCTAGATGGCCGATAATCCAAGCGTCATTAGCAATCTCAGCCGCATGAGGGCGGACACGCTCAGAGATTTCTTGGAGAATGCGAAGCATTTCATAGCGCTCATCTGCTCGCAAACTGGCAATTTCTTCGCTCAGTTTGACCACCTCACGGGGTTCGATATAGACGGTATTTCCACTAGCAGAAATATCATGAACGACACCAGTAATCTTATTGCGGTAGGTATTTTTGACTGGTAAAACCTGACGGCCATTTCTGCTGGCAACAATCCCTTCTGTCAACATCTGCGCTTTTTGCTTGAGCAGATCCTGTAAAACATCGCGTACCTGACTCTCGCTATCATGGATTTTTCGACGGATGCGCGCTAATTCTTCACTGGCAAAATTTTCAATGAAACCTGCATCATTAAAGGCTTGGAGATTTCCTTGTAATTGCGGAAAATCATGTAATTTCTCAAACCAAAGAGCTAATTCTTCCAAGCTGACATTTTCCAAATTGGCGTAAAAACTTTGCAGTTCTCGGCTGGCAAGAAGCACACGCTTCAAGAGGAGGAACTCCTCGATATTGAGGTCTGCCCCCATCTCCAAACGCTTGCAAACTCCTGCAATTTCCTTAGTTGAGAGAATAGTGAAATGCGGTTGCTCAACAAAGAGTGCCTGCATTTCCTTCATCTCAGCAAAAGCCTGTTTGATTTTATCCGCTTTGGCAGTTGGAGCCAACTGTCTCAGTTGCTCCAAGCCCTGCTCTGTCAACAAATAAGGTTCAAACAAGGCCTTGACCTTATTGAACTCTAATGTTTCTAATATTTTCTTATTCATCGTTATTTCCTTGTCTTTGAATGTCTAGGTGTGGTAACTTTTTACATTCAGTCAAATCTGTAAACAAAGGGCTAGGAAAATTCCTGCCCTTTTTATCCGATTAAATTTGTCACCCAGATTTGTTTGAGCCAACTGGTTGTTACTGGTATGCTCTGGATGATGTGTTTTGCGACGATACTCTTTTCAAGAGGATTTTGTATAGCTGGCATGGGGATGGTCGCCAAGATTGTCAAGGCCATTTGCAAGACAAATAAGGTCACCAACATGGACAAGATTCCTGCTGAAACTTGGAATAACTTACCACCCAGTTTTTTACTAGGAATCAAGTGTAAGAGGAGACCAAGCAAACGACCGATGCTATAGACAATCCCAAATACAAGCAAGTAGCCAATCCCTGCGTAAAAGACCTTATCCAACTGAAAGAGTTGATCTGATGGGAAAAAGAAAGTTCCCTGACCTTCCTGCGGATTTGCATAAGGGAGTAATAAATGGAATTGCTCTCCAAGCCCCTTGTAAAACTGGCCAGCCACAAAAGCAGATGCCATGGCTGAAATCAGATAATAAACCTGTAAGAGCAGGCCTCTCCGATAGCCGATATAAAATCCCCAAGCCAAGATCAATATAAGAAGGAGTGAAATCATAAGGAATCCTCAATCTTGCTCTGTTCTTGCTTGCAAGTCACAAGCTTGTAACGGAGTTCTTCTAATTCTTGCTCTTTATCATCAAATTCAATCTCACGACTGAGCTGAGTTGACAAACAGTTAACTGCCAACAAAAGAGCGATTGTTTCATCATCTGCACTAGGCATTTGTTCTTTAATTGCTTGGTATTTTTCTGTCGCAACCTTGGCGATTTCCTCCATAAAGAGATTGTCATGCTCGCTTGTCAAGGTTAATGATTTTTTCCCGAATGTAAATTTGAATCGATTTAGATTTGCCATAAAATTCACCTCACGATATTATACCAAAATTCGCTAACTTTGTCAGTTTTTACAAATTTGCCTGCTTTTATGGTACAATAGAAACTATGGCAAGTATAACACTCACACCGAGCGAAAAGGAGATCCAGGCTTTTCTTGAACACTATCAAACTAGTCTAGCTCCCAGCAAAAATCCCTATATTCGCTACTTTTTGCGACTACCTCAAGCAACCGTTTCTATCTATACTTCTGGAAAGGTCTTGCTTCAGGGTGAAGGAGCTGAGAAATATGCTAGTTTCTTTGGCTATCAGGTCGTAGAGGAATCCAGGGGACAAAATCTTCCTTTGATTGGGACAGATGAGGTGGGAAATGGTTCCTACTTTGGTGGGCTTGCAGTTGTGGCTTCCTTTGTCACACCTGACCAGCATGATTTCTTACGAAAACTCGGTGTGGGAGATTCTAAGACTCTGACAGACCAAAGATTCGTCAGATTGCTCCAATTCTCAAGGAAAAAATCCAACATCAAGCCCTACTTCTCTCACCAAGCAAGTACAATGAGGTCATCGGAGAACGCTATAATGCTGTTTCAGTCAAAGTGGCCCTCCATAATCAGGCTATCTATCTTCTCCTTCAAAAAAGAGTTGAGCCAGAGAAAATAGTGATTGATGCCTTTACTAGTGCTAAAAATTATGACAAGTACTTAATGCAAGAGGCCAATCGTTTTAGCAATCCTATCAGCTTAGAAGAAAAGGCTGAGGGCAAATACTTGGCTGTAGCAGTTTCTTCTATCATTGCGCGTGATCTCTTTCTGGAAAATCTTGAAAATCTGGGACGAGAACTGGGCTATCAGCTTCCAAGTGGAGCCGGAACGGCTTCTGATAAGGTAGCTAGCCAGATTTTGCAAGCCTATGGTATGCAAGGACTCAATTTCTGCGCCAAGCTGCACTTTAAAAATACTGAAAAAGCGAAAAAACGCTTAGAAAGGTAAGTTATGAATTCATTTAAAAATTTTTTAAAAGAGTGGGGATTGTTCCTCCTGATTCTGTCATTACTAGCTTTAAGCCGTATCTTTTTTTGGAGTAATGTCCGTGTAGAAGGGCATTCCATGGATCCTACCCTAGCGGACGGTGAAATCCTCTTTGTTGTCAAACACCTCCCTATTGACCGTTTTGATATCGTGGTGGCCCATGAGGAAGATGGCAATAAGGACATTGTCAAACGTGTCATCGGAATGCCTGGTGACACCATCCGTTACGAAAACGATAAACTTTACATCAATGACAAAGAGACGGACGAGCCTTACCTAGCTGACTACATCAAACGCTTCAAGGAGGACAAACTCCAAAGCACATACTCAGGCAAGGGATTTGAAGGAAATAAAGGCACTTTCTTTAGAAGTATCGCTCAAAAAGCTCAAGCCTTCACAGTCGATGTCAACTACAACACCAACTTTAGCTTTACTGTCCCAGAAGGAGAATACCTTCTCCTCGGAGATGACCGCTTGGTTTCGAGCGACAGCCGCCACGTAGGTACCTTCAAAGCAAAAGATATCACAGGAGAAGCTAAATTCCGCTTCTGGCCAATTACCCGCATCGGAACATTTTAAGAAACCTAAGAGGCCGAGAATAAAGAATCTCAGCCTCTTCTTCTATCGTGAGAAGTAATCGTTTATTGACTATAATACCCCCCAACTCTCACCTATTCATACAAAGGAATTTTATGGAAGTTTATTTTTCAGGAACCATTGAACGGATTATTTTTGAAAATCCCAGCAATTTTTACCGCATCCTCCTCCTAGAAATCGACGATACGGACGCAGAGGATTTTGATGATTTTGAAATCATTGTCACGGGCGCCATGGCTGATGTGATTGAGGGAGAAGACTATACCTTTTGGGGACAAATTGTCCAGCACTCCAAGTATGGGGAACAACTGCAAATCAGCCGATATGAACGCGCAAAACCAACTAGCAAGGGCTTGGTCAAGTACTTTTCAAGTAGCCATTTCAAGGGAATTGGTCTCAAGACAGCTCAGAAAATTGTGGATACCTATGGCGACAATACCATTGACGAAATTCTGCAACACCCAGAAAAGCTAGAAGGTATCTCAGGACTCTCTGCTAAAAATCGCGAGGCATTCGTCTCTACTCTCCGCCTCAACTACGGAACCGAGATGGTTTTGGCCAAACTTGCCAACTACGGCATTCCCAACAAACTAGCCTTTCAGATTCAAGACTTTTACAAGGAAGAAACCCTTGATGTGGTTGAAAATTATCCCTACCAGTTGGTCGAGGATATAAAGGGTTTGGGCTTTACCATTGCTGATCAATTAGCGGAAGAACTAGGTATCGAAAGTCAGGCTCCTGAACGCTTCCGTGCAGGACTAGTTCATAGTCTTTTTCAGGCCTGTATGGAAACAGGGGACACCTATGTTGAAGCACGGGATTTGCTAGAACAAACCCTTACTCTCCTTGAGTCTTCCCGCCCCGTGGAACTGGATCCCAGCCAAGTGGCCCAAGAGCTCTCCTACCTGATCGAAGAAGACAAGGTTCAGCAGATTGATACCAAAATCTTTGATAACAGCCTCTTTTTCGCTGAGGAAGGTATCCGCAGTCACTTGGTTCGTATCCTTGAAAAAGGAAAACAGAAGAGCCAAGATTTAGAATCCATTCAAAGCATATCACTACTGTCGAGCAAGAACTGGGGATTGAGTATGATAGCATTCAAAAACAGGCTATCTGTGATGCTATCCAGAATAAGATCTTTATCCTGACAGGTGGGCCTGGTACTGGTAAGACAACTGTTATCAATGGGATCATCGCTGTTTATGCCCTTTTAGAAGGACTTGACCTCAGGAAAAAAAGCAACCTACCGATTCTTCTTGCCGCTCCAACTGGTCGAGCAGCTCGCCGCATGAATGAATTGACAGGCTTGCCTAGCGCGACCATACACCGTCATTTAGGAATGACAGGTGACGATGATACCAGCCATCTGGAAGATTATCTGGATGCCGACTTTATTATCGTGGATGAATTTTCTATGGTGGATACTTGGCTGGCCAATCAGCTCTTCTCCAACATCTCTTCTAACAGTAAGATCCTCATCGTGGGAGATAGCGATCAGCTACCGTCTGTCAGCCCTGGCCAAGTTCTAGCTGATCTGCTTCATATTCCCCTGATTCCTCAGACTCGCTTGGAAAAAATTTATAGGCAAAGCGAAGAATCAACCATCGTTACCCTAGCTAGTCAAATTCGACAGGGCATCTTGCCAGCCGATTTCACCCAGAAAAAAGCAGACCGTTCCTACTTTGAAATTGCTAGCGGCCATATTCCTGCTACTATTGAGAAAATCTTAGGCGCTGCCCTCAGAAGTGGTATTCCTGCCCGTGATATCCAAGTCCTGGCTCCCATGTACCGAGGGACAGCAGGGATTGATGCTATCAACCAGCTCATGCAAGACCTGCTCAATCCACCACAAAAAGATCAACTCAGTTTTGAAGCTCCCCAGTGCCACTATCGCAAGGGCGACAAGGTCATTCACTTGGTCAACGATGCTGAAATCAATGTCTTTAACGGAGATTTGGGAGCTATCACAGACCTGATTCCTGGTAAATACACCGAGTCGAAACAAGACGAGATTGTCATTGATTTTGATGGCAACGAAGTCTCTTACCCACGTAACGAATGGTACAAGATTCGCCTAGCCTATGCCATGAGTATCCATAAGTCTCAGGGAAGTGAGTTTCCTGTTGTCATCCTACCTATCACCAGTGCTAGTAGGCGTATGCTGGAGCGCAATCTCATCTATACAGCCATTACACGCGCCAAAAGCAAGCTTATCTTACTAGGCGAATTACAGGCCTTCGACTATGCCACCCAGCATATAGGAACTGCCCGAAACCTATCTGGTTGAACGCTTCAGTGATTTATTGGAGAATGTTGAAGAAAAGCAACAAGCGGTCTCTGAAACAGTCACATCAAGTACCTCTGAACAACCCTATATCCTAACAGAAGAAAACTGGGATAGCATTCCGGCTATGATTGGGATTACAGACGCAGACCTCAAAGAGATTTTCGGAAAATAGTGCACAAGAAAACCCACCAATTCAGGTGGGATTTTTGTTTATTAAGATTATTTAACTGTTGCTGTGCTTGTGATCAATTCAACAGCTTTTTTGATTGTGATATCGTGTTTCAACATATCAGCTGAAAGCAAGCTTTGTACTTGTGCAACTTCCATGTTGTAATCTGTAGCCAATTGCTCGATTTCTTTTTGGATTTCTTCTTCTGAAGCATCAAATCCTTCAGCTTTCGCAACTGCTTCGATAACAAGGTTAGTCTTCGTACGTGACTCAGCTTCTCCCTCGTACTGTTTGTGAAGGTCTTCTTGAGTAGTTCCAGTGATTTGGAAGTACATGTCAGGATTGATACCTTGACGTTGCAAGTTTCCAAGGAATTCGTTTACTGAGCGGTGAACTTCTTCGTGGATCATTTCTTCTGGAAGTTCTACGATTTCAGCGTTTTCTACAGCTTTATCAATTGCTGCACCTTCAACTGCATCTTTGTATGCTTCTTCTTTAGCAGCAGCCAATTCCTTGCGGTATTTTTCTTTCAATTCAGCAAGTGTTTCAACTTCTTCGTCGATGTCTTTTGCAAGCTCATCGTCAAGAGCTGGAACTTCTTTAGCTTTTACTTCGTGGATAGTTGTTACGAATTTAGCTTCTTTACCTGCAAGGTCTTCTGCTTGGTAGTCTTCTGGGAATGTTACGATAACATCAACAGTTTCGCCAGCTGAGTGACCTACCAATTGGTCTTCAAAACCAGGGATGAATTGACCTGAACCAAGTCCAAGTGAGAAGTTTTCACCTTTTCCGCCATCAAATTCAACACCGTCGATAGAACCAACGAAGTCGATGACAACAGTGTCGCCATTTTCAGCAGCAGCTTCCTTGATAACCAATTCAGCCAAGTTGTTGCGTTCGCGTTCGATACGCTCTTCAACGTCAGCATCAGTCACTTCTTTTTCTAGATCAACTGATACTTCAAGGTTTTTGTAGTCACCCAATTTTACTTCAGGTTTTGTAACGACTTCAGCAGTGATAACCCAGTCTTGACCTTTTTCCATTGAAGTTACGTCAATTTTTGGTTGAGCAACCACTTCAAGACCAGCTTCTTTTACAGCTGCTTCATAAGCATTTGGCAAAAGAGCGTTCATAACGTCTTGATAAAGTGACTCTTCACCAAATTTTTTGTCGAAGATAGGACGAGGAAGGTGACCTTTACGGAAACCTGGAACATTAAGAGATTTCTTCACTGAGTTGAATACACGGTCCAATTCTGGTTTGATTTGGTCTTGAGAGATAGTGAAAGTCAAGACACCACGGTTTGTTTCTTTGTTTTCAAATGATACAGACATTCTGTCATTTCTCCTTAAAATTTTTTAAATACAGTCTATTATAACATAAATGAACGACTTTTTTCAAGTAATGACTGCGCTTTTCAATGATGCTGAAGGTACTTGCTCGCTTCTTTGATACTAAGGTCAGCCATTCTTTCCTTGTTTTTCTCAATGAAGCCTGCTACCCAAGTTGAATTGGTTTTGGAGTAGTCTCTTAGAGCCCAGCCAATGGCTTTATTGATAAAGAATTCTGTTTGATTCAAATTATAAAGCAGAATCTTTTCCAGTAATTGAACATTGGTCTTCTCTTTTCTTAACAACTGGTGGTCAATAGCGACGCGTCTCAACCAGATATTGTCTGACAGGCTCCATTGGAGGATTATTTTTTCCAGTTCCTGCTTCTCATACACCACCCCCCTACTACTCGATCTAGGATATCTACGGTATCCCACCAGGATTTTGTGACGACTAACCGCTCAAGCTTAGGTAAATCGTTCTCCGTTAGATAAGACTGCATGGCTTTCAAATAATTGGCAGCCACATATTGGTATTCTCTAGGCCCCTTTCTCCAGCAAGTATCTACAAAATTCCAGTCGATAATCTTTGTTTTTTTCGCTTCTGGAAAGTATTTTTTATAGAGTTTATTTCTTTCTGGCGCCGCAACGCCTAGAAAGGAAAATTGATGGCGCATATAGGCCTCCATAGGCCCTGCTTTTTTAGGATTTTTTGCTGCTTCTAGCTCCTCAAGTAAATCTGTTAGACTCATCTAAAACTCCTCATGCCCCACCAAGTGGTGCTGAAAGGCATAGACTGCAGCCTGGGTACGATCGCTAACCTCAAGTTTGGCAAGAATGTTAGACACGTGCGTCTTGACCGTCTTGAGAGAGATAAAAAGTTCATCTGCGATACGCTGATTTTCGTAGCCCTTGGCGATGAGTTGAAGCACATCTCGCTCACGCGCAGTCAGGTCCTCATGTAGTTCTATGTGATTGCGGTGGTATTCGACTTTTTTGCTGACCTCTTGCTCAATGGCCAACTCGCCAGCAGCCACCTTACGGACGGCATGGAGTAGTTCGTCTGCACTAGAAGTCTTGAGCATATAGCCCCGAGCACCAGCATTCAAGACAGGCATAATTTTTTCATTGTCCAAGTACGAAGTCACAATCAAAATCTTGGCTTCAGGCCATTCTTTGAGGATGGCCAAGGTCGCATCAATTCCATTCATCTCAGGCATGACAATATCCATGACAATGATATCTGGACGTAATTCCAAGGCTAAGTCAATGCCTTGAGATCCGTTTGTAGCCTCACCCACAACTTCTACATCATCTTGGAGGTCAAAGTAGCTTTTCAAGCCCAATCGGACCATTTCATGGTCATCTACTAGTAAAATTTTCATCTTTACTCCTTTATCATTCCTTATCTAACAGGGGAATACGGATATCAACTGCCAGCCCTTGCTTGGGAGCTGTTAATAACTGAACCGTCCCTGCCATATCTTCAACCCGCTCCTTGATATTGCGGAGTCCATAACTCAGGTCATCTAAACTTCCCAACTGGAAACCAATCCCATTGTCCACCACCTTCAGTTGCAATTCAAAATCTGTCTGATAGAGATAGACATCCAGACAAGAAGCCTGGGCATGGCGGAGAGTATTGCTGATCAATTCTTGCAGGATACGGAAGATATGCTCCTCGATTTTCTTAGGCAATTTCGTCACATTCTGCTTGAAACCAACCTTGAGATCACTCTTGTCCTCAAGCTCTTTTAAGAGGATTTGGATTCCCTCAACCAGACTCTTCTGCTCCAGCTCAACTGGTCGCAAATGCAAGAGCAAGACCCGCAAATCCTTCTGGGCTGTTTCTAAAATAGCTGTGACACTCTGCAACTGGGTCTGCATCTTTTCTCTATCCAATTTCAAAGCCTGCTGGCTGACACCTGACAAATCATGTGAGCCGCAAACAACTCTTGACTAACTGTATCGTGCAAATCCCGAGCAATCCGCTTTCTTTCCTTCTCAATGATTTCCTCTTCCTGAGCAAGGCTGTGATTTTCAGCCTTTTGAAGAGCCTCTGTCAAAAGGTTCAGTTTACCTGACAAGGACTTGAAACTGGCATCCAAATCTGGATCTGCAACCTGAACCACTTCTTGCCCTGCCAATAATCGCTTAAGGTTCGCCTGCACTTTTCTGAGAGAAAACTCTTCAACACCTCGCCAAAACAGGGCTAAGAGGCCGGTCATGGACATGCTGAATACCAACAATAAAAAAACAAATTTTTCTGTTTTTTCGACATCCTGCAAGAAAATAGACCAGTCAAAATCAAGGATTTCCAGCAAGCTGTGGGAGAAAAATAAGACAAACAGGATAGAGGTAAGAGCAATGATTACATAAGCTTGTTTTTTCATCCTCTGACCACCTCCACATCTCCAATCATAGTGGTCAAGAAAATCTTGACACTCTTGTTACTCTTGAGATAGTCTTTGGTTTCTTGATGATAGTGTTCATTTCGGAGGGCTCGCTTTGGCTGGTTGAAAAAAGTCAAATCACCATAGAGACAGTTAACGCTGAGACTGACTTCCACATCTACAGGTACAATGATTTTGGTCGTTCCTATCATCTTTCTGAGGATAATGACATTGTCGTGATTGGTTAAGATGACCCTCTCCAGATGAATAGTGTCCTTGCCCATGAGACGAAAAAGATTGATATCATCAAACTGGCAAGTCTGGTAGCTTGAAAAATGATGGAGATTTCCAAACCAACGATTTTTCTCCTTCTTAACCGTCACCACCTCTTCAAAAATCAAATTTGTCTGCTCTTTTTCCTGGTTCATCATCGGATAAAGAAGAAAGAGGCTATAAATAACCGCAACAAAAATAGCTAGAATCACAAAAGGATTGAGCATGACGATGAAAAAGAAGAGAATGGTTGCCACTACTAAAAGAAGATTATTGCCCTCTTTACCAGTATAATAGCGAATCAAAAGCAAAAAGAGGAATAAAATCAACAGAAAACGCGAAAAATGCTCTGAAACCATCAAAATCAGAGCTCCTGTCAAAAGACAGGCTTCGATAAATAAAAAGACTTTAAATTTTCTCATAGGTTCATCCTCTCCCTTCTATTTTATCACAATTCAAAAAAGTCACCTCAGTCTGAAGATGGAAAAAAGGCGGTGTTTACGCCTTTTTCATCTAATCCTTTGCTTCTTTTAATTTTCCATAGAGAAGATAGTCTACTTTTTGCAAATCTGCTATGGTGACACAATTAAGGGCACACATGATCAAGCGCAGATCTTCTTTCCAGCCTTGGACAATGCCAATCACTTCTTCAACTGAATAGGTTTCAACCAATTCCAGAACTGTTCGAGACAGTCCCACGGCTTTGGCACCAAAGACTAGGCACTTAATCATATCCAGAGGATTTCGAACCCCTCCACTAACCAAGAGTTCGACCTTGTCTTTCCAGTCTTGGGCATTGAGAAGGGCTTGCATGGTGGACTGGCCCCATTGATTGAGGTAATCACGTTGACCACTACGACGGTTTTCGATATAAGCAAAGCTGGTGCCACCACGACCTGATAGGTCAACAGTTCGAACACCCAGTTCATAGGCTCTTTCGATGGTCTTGACATCCATTCCAAAACCCACTTCCTTCAAAATGATTGGAACGGGGATTTGCTTGCTATAATCTGCTAGATGCGATTGCCAGCTTCTGAACTTTCGTTCTCCTTCGGGCATGAGCAATTCCTGCATAACATTGACATGCACTTGCAAGAGAAGAGGATTCATCTCTTCTACAGTCTGAAGTCCGAACTCGACAGGCTTGTCCAATCCAATATTGGTTCCAAGGAGGAGATTTGGATGACTAGACCTAACAGAAAAAGAATCATCCGTTGGATTTTTGAGGGCTGCGCTATAAGAACCCGTTACAAATAAAATACCACAGGCTTCCGCCACCTGAGCTAGTTTTTGATTGATTTCTTTACCTTTTTCACTCCCACCTGTCATGGCATTGATATAAAAAGGAAAGTCCCACTTTCGACCAGCAAACTCTGTCGACAGATCGATTTCATCCAGGTCGTAAAGAGGCAAGGAAGAATGAATCAACTCCACCTCATCAAAGCTATTATAGGAACTTTTCTGCTCAAGGGCATAGCGGATGTGCTCATCCTTACGATTTGTCGTCATGTCCTATCCTTTCTTGGTATAAGAGCTCAATCCCCAGATTGGCCCATCGATTTTTTAAGGTTTCAGTTGATTGCGCATCAAAACTCAAGGCAATACCACAATCACCACCACCAGCGCCGCTGCTCTTGGCAACAGCCTGCAAATCTTGACTAGCTTCTTTCAACTGTCTCAGCGAAGGCGTGTAAATATCTGCGCTCAAGTCTTCTAATAGCTTGCTGGCTGTTTCCACCTGCTCGATGATTTTTTCTGCATTCCCCTGCTCCAAGGCTTCTACCAAAGCAGCCACCGTTTCTTTTGAGGAGCTTAAAAAATTCTGATTAATATTGTGTTTGATTTGCTGGACCATGTGACTCGATACGGCCACTTCCTTTGTCCATCCCACTAGGAAATCGCATTCTAGAGTTGGTTTCACTTGTGAGATGGAAAAGCCCCAATCACGCTCTAAAACTGTCGACAAATTTTCTTCTTCCAACCAAGCAGCTACCTTCTGGCGATCAAATGACTGATATAGAACCAAATCCTCTGCTATAATACAGGCAAGGTCTCCCATAGAACCATTGTCTCCTCGCTTGAGCAAAACAGCACTGGCCAGCTTGAACAAGAGATCCTGATCAACCGAAAGATTATACAGAGCCAGCAAAGCCTTGATAACCAAGACAACGACGCTACCGCTAGAACCCAGACCAAACTTTTTCCCTTCCCGTTCCATTTTTCCTCGAATTTCTAGAGAAAAAGGTCTTAAAGTTTGACCTCGATAAGTCAGGAGATCTTCCACTAAAGCAATCGTTTCTTGAATCAAGCTGTAGTCAGGATTTGGTGTCAAGTCCACTGCAAAATCAAACATGTCTGAGTAGATACGGTAACTATCAGAAAAAGCAATCTCGCCCCTCATATAGATGGGAATGGCCTTTATCAAGGCCAACTGCCCTGGCTCTAAAATAGCATATTCACCTGCCCAATAGAGTTTCCCGCAAGTTTTAACAGCAATCATCTTGGCTCAAATCCTTTGTTTTTGACACAATCAAGCGATAACGTTGACCGAAGATTTCTGACAGATGCTCCAAGTCTTTCTCCTGACAGAGGACCTTGACATTGGGACCTGCATCCATAGTAAAGTAGCAGGCTTCCCCTTGCTCACGGAGCTGGCGAACAAAGCCCATGGCTTCATAAGATGCATCGTTCAGATAAGAGAAAGCTGGTGATGCTGTTTCTGTCGTAGCGTGCATAGCCAGGGCATTTTTCTCCGTTAACTCCCCAACCTTGGCAAAGTCATTTTCCTTGAGATAAACCAGCATATCCTGATAGTCTTTCTCAGACTGACGGACCCAGTCATCAAAGGTCGTCGAGGTTTCCACACAGAGTTTCATCCCGTCACGACTAGAGATTGGTTTTTTCTTGTCCTCCAAGACCAACATAATCATGGCTAGTTTCAAGTCTGTCTCTACAGGGTAAATTTCCCCACTATCCTTATCCCAAGCACCTAGTGGTCCATAAAAACTCCTAGAGGATGAGCCTGATGCAAACTTAGCCTCCTGTGCCAACTGACTTCTATCCAATCCAAGCTGAAAATAAGCATTGCAAGCCTTAACCAAGGCGGACAAACCACTAGAACTTGATGATAAGCCCGCTGCGGTAGGCATATTGTTTTGAGTGTCAATACGAACAAAGCCATCACCATCTGGACGGTAGCGGTCAATAATCTTACTCATCTTGGCATGCTCAGCCTCATTCTGTAGCTGACCATTGATATAAAAGGCATCAGCAGTTGCAGGAGATGGCAGAGGCGACAAGGTCGTCTCCGTGTACATATTTCCAAAGTCAGAGAAATACTGCTAGTAGCAGGCACCATCTCTTTTTCTTTTTTCTTTCCCCAATATTTGATAATAGCAATATTTGCGTAGGAACGTACTGTTACAGGCTCTCTATCCATGTCTGAACAGCTCCTTTCTCTTCTAATCTTTCTGCTAGTTCTTGTGCTTGTGTAAAATTGTCTGCCAAGGCTATGATACAGCCTCCTAGCCCACCACCGCTCATCTTGGAACCCAGAGCACCATGGCTAAGAGCCGTTTCAACCAAAGAATCTGCCTCAGGGCTACTGACACCAATTTCTTTTAGATGTAAATGCGCTTGACTAAGGATTTGTCCCAGCCCTTCAGCATATTTTTGTGAAATCGCTTCTTCTGCCTGCTGGGTCAATTCTCCCAAGGCATGCAAAAACGGTAGGGCATTCTTCCCCTTGCTTTGAACCACTTGGATGGCTTCACGAGTGTGACCATACACGCCCGTATCTGCAATGACCAAATAGGCGGATAAATCCATCTCAAGCTCTGTAAATCCTACGTTCTTAATAAAGCGAATAGGCTGGTCACTGAGACAGGTCTTGGCATCCAAACCACTTGGATTCATATGGGCAATCATCTCCGCCCGATTGACCAAGATTTCTAATACATCATGAGGCAGTTCTGCCTGATAGTAGTCAAATACTGCACGAATGGCCGCTATGCTGATAGCCGCTGACGAACCCATTCCCCGCTTCTCAGGGATAGCCGAGTCAATCTCACAGCGAATGCAGGCATCTTTGATATTCAAATACTCCAGCGAAGCATAAACTGCCATGGACAAGGTATCCTCCTCATAGAGACGCCAAGGACTCGCTGCAGGAACTACCTTACAAGTCACCTCCACCTCCAAAAGAGGCAGGGAAATGGCCGGATAACCGTAAACGACCGCATGCTCCCCTATTAAAATAATCTTACTATGTGCCTGACCGACACCAACTTTTTTTGTCATATTTTCCTTTTGCTAGACGAAAAAGCCGTCTCATTTTTTCATACAAGTGTTTATTCTTTCCTATCTATTTTATTATATTTTCACAAAAAAAGCGATTGTTTCCTTCACAATCGCCTCTTTCATTATTGAATCCATTCGCCATTATAGTTGACAGAATAGCCATCTACGGTCGTATTCACTGCCAAAGCACCTGAGTTGTAAGCATAGTACCATTTGCCATTGACCTGGAACCAGCCTATCTTCATATCTCCATTACTTGCATTTAGGTAGTACCAAGTTGAACCATCTTGATACCAACCAGTTGCCATAGCTCCTGATGAACGGAGATAGTACCACTTGTTACCAAGGTATTGCCAGCCCGTTTTCATATCACCATTTTCAGCATCTAGATAATACCAAGTCGAACCTTCTTGATACCAACCAGTCGCCATTGCTCCTGATGAACGGAGGTAGTACCACTTATTGCCAAGTTGTTTCCAACCAGTTTGCATAATGCCAGTTTCTGGGTCTAGGTAATACCACGGAGCAGGTTTGCTTCTATCAATGTCAACAGTAACATGGAAATCTTGAGTCCAACCCTTAGCAACTTCACCAATTGGTAGTGGATTGTAAGAATCATCGCCAGAAATTCCTAGCTTATTTAAATAATACCAATTGCCGTCTTCATAAGTCCAGCCTGTCTTTACAGCATAATGATTATCAAAATAATAAGTTCTCTTTTCAGCAGATGGAGCATATTGTTCACCGTATACTTTTCCTGTATTTTCAGACGTTTTTGCCTCTAGTACTTGTTTATCTGTTTGTTCTAGCAAAGCACCATCTTGTCCAAAATAGTACCACTTCTCCTCAAGGCCAATTTCTAAGACTGGACGATTATTAAATAAATTATCACGATAACCTGTTCCATGAATTTCTACGTATTGCCAACCGACAACCATCTCTCCTCTATCACCAAAATAGTAAGTTTTACCGTCTATTTTATGCCAATAGATTGCTTTATGATCATCTTTTACATAATATTTTCTATTATCCTTATCAACAAATTGGCCACCTGTGGTATCCGCAAATACAGTATTTGTAGCTAGCAAACCAAAGAAAAATGCTGTTAGTCCAACTTGCATCATTTTTTTCAAAAGTTTCATTTATATGCCCTCCAATATTAAATCCACTCACCAGATGAAGCAAAGTTATAAACTTTACCATCGATAGTTTGGCTACCTGTAACCATTGCTCCAGAGGAATTGAGATAATACCAGTTTCCTCCTACTTTTGTCCAACCTGTCTTCATATCTCCATTACTTGCATTTAGATAGTACCAAGTTGAACCATCTTTCACCCAACCAGTTGCCATAGCTCCTGATGAACGGAGATAGTACCACTTGTTACCAAGGTATTGCCATCCCGTTTTCATATCACCATTTTCAGCATCTAAATAGTACCAAGTTGAGCCTTCCTGATACCAGCCAGTTGTCATAGCTCCTGATGAACGGAGGTAGTACCACTTATTGCCAAGTTGTTTCCAACCAGTTTGCATGATACCAGTTGTTGGATCTAGATAGTACCAAGCTGAACCATCATTTATCCAACCTGTACGTATTTCACCACCAATATAGTCTTCTCCATTAATTTCTGTTTTAGCTAGATAATACCAGTTAGACTGGTCATAAAGCCAACCTGTCTTTAAAGAATGATCTTGATTAAAGTAATAGTTCGTGTAAAAACTCTTCTCTTCTTTATCTTCCGGATTTGTACGTTTTTCCCCATACTTTCTTCCAACGCTGTCTTTAGTTTTAACCTCTAATGCTTCCCAACCAACAAACTCTTGTAGCACTCCATTTTTATCGAAATAGTACCACTCTGACTTGGAAAACCTTCTAATCTGATACCATTTGGGTAAGGACCAATTGTACTACCTTTAGATGGAAACGGAATATATTGCCAGCCGACCACCATCTCTCCAGATAAAGGATCAAAATAATAGTACTTCCCATCAATCACTCGCCAGTAGGTTTCTTTTAGGTCCCCCTTCTTGTAGTAGGTTCTACCATTTTCTTGGACAAATTGCCAACCTTCTGAATCAGCATCATCCGCCAATACTGCACTTGTCGCTAGCAAACCAAAGAAAAAGACTGCTAATGCAATTTGCATCAATTTTTTTATTATTTTCATTAGACGTATCCTCCATGACTGATTATAGCAAAGAGCAAACTGCATGTCAATATATAGAAAACCCTTCAAAAAAAGCAGTTACAAAACTGCAACTGCTTTTCTATTCTTGCATGGTGTAACCAACACCACGAACTGTTTTAATGTAGCTTTTTTGACCTTTTACATCAAGCTTGCTACGTAGATAACGAATATAGACATCCACGATATTTGTTTCGGTCGCACTTTCATACTTCCAGACACTTTCCAACAACTGCTCACGAGTCAGAACTTTCTTGCTTCCCATAAGAGTAGCCAAGAGGTCATACTCACGACGAGTCAAAGCAATCATCTCCTCGCCACGATAAACGGTATGATGTTCTACATCCATACGCAGATTGCGGTAAGACGTTGGAACCTTCATCTGACTACAGTGTTGGTCGATAAAGTCCCGACCTCGGAAAATCGCTGAAATACGAGCCACCAAATTGTCAATAATAACCGGCTTATAGATGTAAGAAACGGCAAAGCGTTGGATTGTTTCAATCTGATCTTGCAATTCTTCACGATGGTCCAAGACCATGATAACTGAGGCTGGCTTAGTCCGACTGAGCTTATCTGCAAAATCCTGGGCTGTCATATCCCCCAGACGAGCATTCAATAAAATCAAGTCATAGTCTGTCTGAAGAGCCATGGAGAGGGCTTTTTGCCCCTCCTCAACCTGATCAACTCGGTATTGCTCTTTTTGGAGTTCCAAACTTAAAAAATGAGCTAGATTTCTTTCTTTCTCAAGTAATAAAATCCGTTTCCCCATGGCAGACCTACTTATTTTTCGTCATACCAAGAGTAGTGGAAGGTTCCTTCTTTGTCTTTACGTTGGTAAGTGTGAGCACCAAAGTAGTCACGTTGCGCTTGGATCAAGTTAGCTGGAAGGTCAGCTGAACGGTAGCTATCAAAGTAAGTAATAGCTGCTGAGAAAGTTGGCACTGGCACACCAGCTTGAACGGCAAGAGCTACGATATCACGCACTGCTTGTTGATACTTAGCAGTAACATCTAGGAAGTACTCATCCAAAAAGAAGGTTGGCAAGGTCTGCATCACGGTTGTAAGCATCTGTAATCTTTTGCAAGAAACGAGAACGGATGATACAGCCATCACGCCAGATAGATGCGATGTCTGCAAATGGCAAATTCCAGTTGTTTTCTTTAGAAGCTACACGCAATTGCGCAAAACCTTGTGCGTATGAAATGATTTTTGAGAAGTAAAGGGCTTGACGGATTTTTTCAATCAACTCAGCCTTGTCTCCTTCAAATTTGAAGGCAGCTGGTTTTGGAAGAACCTTGCTAGCATGTACACGTTCTTCTTTGTAAGTTGAAATGTAACGTGCAAATACTGACTCAGTGATGAGTGACAATGGTACACCAAGGTCAAGAGATGATTGACTAGTCCATTTACCAGTTCCCTTGTTACCTGCGGCATCAAGAATGTAGTCTACGATTGGTCCATCTTGACCTTCATCGTCTTTACGGCTCAAGATATCAGCTGTGATTTCGATCAAGTAGCTGTCCAATTCACCCTTGTTCCACTCAGTAAAGATTTCAGCCATGTCTTCTGCAGAAAGACCTAGCAAGTGTTGCATCAAGTCATAGCTTTCTGCGATCAATTGCATATCACCGTACTCGATACCGTTGTGAACCATTTTCACGTAGTGACCAGCTCCATCAGGACCGATGTAAGTCACACATGGTTTGCCATCTTCTGGTGCTTTAGCTGAGATTTCTTCAAGAACATCCGCAACCAATTCGTAGGCCTCTTTTTGTCCACCAGGCATGATAGAAGGACCTTCAAGGGCACCTTTTTCACCACCAGAAACCCCAGTACCGATAAAGTTGATACCTGAGTTTGCCAGTTCTTCATTACGACGGATTGTATCTTTGTAGAAAGTGTTTCCTCCGTCGATCAAGATATCACCCTTGTCAAGGTGTGGAAGAAGGGCTTGAATTGTAGCATCTGTACCAGGTCCAGCTTGAACCATGAGCATGATACGACGAGGTTTTTCGATTGAGTTTACAAAACTTTCAACGTCATAGCTTGGTACAAAGTTCTTTTCAGGATGGCAAGCAATTACATCTTCAGTTTTTTCTTTACTACGGTTGTAAATAGCAACTGTGTAACCACGAGATTCAATATTAAGGGCAAGGTTACGACCCATTACGGCCATACCTACGACACCAAAGTTAGCTTTTGTCATTTGACACTCCTCTTGTTTAATTTGTTTTATTTTATCATTTTTACTTTTGAAAAGAAAGAATTTTGTAACGACTGCTTAGTAGTCCAAAGCATCCGCATGTCCAGAACCATTTCCAACAAAGTATCCTGTCTTACAGTTAAGGGTAAAGAGATAGGTTCCATCTGGCTTGTAGAGGTTGTAATAACCATTGCCATTAACGATATTAACACGTTCAAGGATATATTGGTTACCAGTGATATAACCACGTGAGCGTGAAGTTGCTAGGATTTTTTCCAAGACACCATCCGCGAAATCCCAGGCAGAATTATTGCTATCATCAACAGCTGATTGATTGAACGGCACACGACTCGAAGCTCTCTGGAGGTCAACTCCAGAACTTGATAAACCGCCATGGCTATCATCACGTGCAGAAACTGAATTGTTTGATGAGACGCTTGAAGATGGACTTGTGTTGTCTGTAGCCCTCTCTGTTGATGAACTTGAACTTTCTTGACTTGAGCTTGAACTTGAAGGAGCTGTTTGTTGACTCTTACCTAGACTGATAGCCTTATCTAGCACTTTATCAATCTCCGTATTTCCAGTTTTAATATCTGTAAATTTAGCATCTGATTTAGCTTTAGCGTTAGTGTCCAAAACTCCATCTACAATAGCTGGCTTATCAAATTGAGTATTGACATCTTGAATGGCCTTGATTTGAGTTGCTAGACTATCATACTTAGATTTTGCAAGCGTATATTCACGACTACCTTCTAGCTTATCAAGCAAGGTTTTAAGTTGACTCAGTTTATCAAACTGGCTATTCTTCAAAGCCGTTTTGTTGCTATCTGTATAGAAGGCATCATATAAATTATTGAATTCTTCCACATCTGACTGCGTGTTTGTAGTTGATTGAGAAGTTTGGATTTCCTTGGTCGAACGAGCCACTTGACGATAAACATAATAACCAGTTCCAAGGATAAGAACCACTAAGGCTGCTAGAATACCGTAAAGCGCCCATTTCTTCTTACTTTTTCCATCTTCACTATCTGTGACTCGATAAAGTGTTGGAATATCTTCAGTCTCAGAGGCTTCAACAAGAGGAGTTTCTGAAACTCGTGTTAATTCTAAATCATCAAACTGACTCAATTCATCTTCTGAAGCTGGAGAAGTTACTCCTGTTTCCTCACGAAGCTCTTGAAGTAAATTATCCAGAGTCTGAGTCTCCTCTATCTCTTCTATCCCTTCTTTTTCAACTAAATCATCCTTGCTAAACTGACGCGTTTCAAACTTATCTGCCTCAATTTCATCTTTATGTTGTTTCACATACTTGTCCAAGATAGAATCTCCAGGCAATACACCTGCTTCCACCTCTTCATTTTTTAGCATGGCTTCTCCAACCGTTAGCTCTTTGGCATCATCAAAATCAAATTGCGCTTCTTGATGTTCTGTTATATGACGATCATGTCTTTTCTTACTCATGAGTTTTCCTTCCTACTTTACTTCCTGACGTTTAACACGCTGACCGAAATATTGATACAAATCAACTTTTAAAGTTCCATTGTACAACTTGCGCTTCTTGTCCGCCTGACTGCCGTACTTGGTCTCAAAGGCTTCATCACTAGTTAGGATAAATTTGCTCCACGTTTTCAGCGGTGCAAATACTTGCCCCATCTCAGCATAGAGTTTGGTAACTCCTGCATCATCTGACAAGCGTTCCCCATAAGGTGGGTTAGAGATAATCACTCCATTGATTTTATCGGAACGCAAATCCTGCACGCGCATCTGCTTAAAGGTAATATCTCCTGCAACCCCTGCTGCCTGAGCATTGGCCTTAGCAATTTCCACCATACGTGCATCGATATCACAGCCCATGATATCTAGCTCAAGCTCACGATCCACTTTCTTAGCCGCTTCTGTACGCGCTTCTTGAATCAAACGATCACTAATCCAGTTCCACTCCTCAAAGGCAAAGGAGCGACGAAGACCAGGAGCCATCTTTCTAGCAATCATAACTGCCTCGATACAGAAAGTTCCTGAACCACAGGTCGGATCAATCAAGGGCTTGTCTGGATACCAGTTAGAGAGTTGCAAAATAGCTGCTGCCATGTTTTCCTTGATAGGAGCCCCACCCTTTTCGGTACGATAGCCACGTTTAAAGAGACTGGAGCCTGTCGTATCAATCATGACAGTTGCTATGTCTTTCAGAATAGAAACCTCAATCTTAAACTCAGGACCATTCTCCATAAGAGGAACACCTTCTGGACGGGCATAGTGTTTTTGCAACTTTTTAACAACAGCCTTCTTTGAAATAGCCTGAACACTGGGTTCATTGTGTAGTTTAGACTTAACACATTTGGCTTTTGAAATCGGAAATCGAGCTCCAAGTGGTAAATAATTTTCCCAATCTAGAGCGAAAACTCCTTGAAAGAGCTCCTCAAAAGTTTTAGCTGGGAACGTTCCTACGATAATCTTGATACGATCTGCTGCACGGAGCCAGAGGTTGGTTTCGATGATGGCTCTCGCGTCTCCTTGAAAACGAACACGCCCATTTTCAACCTGACAATCGTAGCCCAACTCTCGCACTTCTCGTCCCACAACAGCTTCAAGACCAGCTGCCGCAGTCGCGATTAAATTAAATTTTTTTTTCATTTTCAGTCTTATAAGACCTTTCTATATGTCCACTTTAAAAAATGAGGTTGAGAAAATTTCTCAGCCCCAACCTATATGCAATTTTCTATAAGCCATGTTTTGTTCCAGAAGTGACTAGGACCACTCCCTTCGATAATCATCTGTCTACCACTAACAGCCTACAACTGATAGCAGTCAGAGTACTACGTTCGTTTCCGCGTACTCCATGCCCCGACCGAAATTTGGGTTGCTAGCTTGAGGGGTTTACCGCGTTCCACTCTCTCCGTTTCCAGAAAGACTCCGTCACTGTGGCACTTTCAAGTCTACTCTGGCCTATCCGAGGACTTAGCCATTTCAACTGCCGTAACGATTTCTCGTCCCTAGGCTTATGGTTTCGCCTAGCACAAACACTACAGGCATCACAGCCTGTGCTAGCATGGACTTTCCTCATGAAAAGAAATTCTCCTCACGCGATTATCCAAAAATTGCACTTTTCAAATAAGCTCTTATAAATCAGAGTTATCCAAAATTTGTTTACCAAATACTTCTTTCTCAAGACGATTTAGTCGTTTCAAAATATCAAAATTCGTCATAGAAGTTGTAGCCGTCATTTCAAGTGGTTCTGCTTGAACCGGTGCAGATTCAGGTTTGCGAGACAATTCTTCCTTCAACTCTGCAATTTCTTGACGGAGAGACTTGACTAAGGCAGCATAAGTTTCGTAGTCCTTGATGACATCGTCCAAAAATTCATCAACTTCAACCTTACTATATCCACGGACTTCACGTCCAAACTCTTGCTCGAAAATATCTTTCGCTGAAAAAATAATACTTGCCATCTCTCTCTCCATTCTCGGTTTCTAATAGTATCATTATATAAAAAAAGGCAAACAAAAATCAAGGTCAAAGCCTTACTTTTCAGAAAAATTTTCTGCTAGTTCATTTAAGCCTTCAAATGTTAGCCTTTTTATACGATAACCTTCCTGATTTTTCATCAAAGTGTCCATAAATTTTAATTTGGTCTCATTTTCTGGATCATAGAAAAAATAAGCTAAGTCAGTATTTTTCAGCAAAAATCGTTGGTAGTCTCGTAGTTGCCCCATATGTTCATATTTAGGATAGGCATATTTGACAAAATCGACCTGCTTAAATTGGTTAAGTTTAAGCTGATTCGCTTCATTCCAATTTTCCCCGTGTGTTTCAAAATCAAAAATGGTCGCTAGGTTGAAACCATACTCTTCTTTCATTTCATTTGCGACATCAAGCACCCAAGATTCAAATCCCAAGTTCCCTGTAAAGACCAGCCATTTAATCCCTTCTTCTGCTAAACTTTCTAAATCACGGCGAATGGCTTTCTTTATGATTTTTAATTTGATATCTTTTTCATTAAACAAACCCAAGTCAAAGTTAGAATATCCCATAATTAAAGCTGTAGTCATTTTTACACCTTTCTTTCTATTTTTATGGTATAATAGAGTGATGTTATTGTACCAATAAGGAGAAATATGGTCAACTATCCTCATAAAATTTCATCGAAAAAAAGCCAAACATCCATTTCTCAACCAAAAAATTTCGCAAATCGAGGAATGACTTTTGAAAAGATGATTAACGCTACCAACGACTACTATCTAACGCATGGCATGGCAGTGATCCATAAAAAGCCAACGCCTGTTCAGATCGTTCGAGTAGACTATCCTCAACGTAGTCGAGCCAAAATTGTAGAAGCCTATTTTAGACAAGCTTCCACAACAGATTACTCTGGCGTGTATAGAGGATATTACATTGACTTTGAAGCCAAGGAAACACGACAAAAGAATGCTATCCCAATGAAGAACTTCCATCTTCACCAGATTCAACATATGGAACAAGTTCTAGAACAGCAGGGCATTTGCTTCGTACTACTTCATTTTTCTTCTCAACAGGAAACTTATTTGTTGCCGGCATTTGATTTGATTCGCTTTTATCATCAAGATAAGGGGCAAAAATCAATGCCACTTGGATATATTCAAGAATACGGATATTTAGTAAAGCAAGGAGCTTTCCCTCAAATTCCCTATCTCGATATTATCAAAGAACATTTACTAGGTGGTAAAACAAGATGAACAAACAAACTATTCTGCGATTTTTAAAGTATATTGGAATTGCATTCCTTACCTTATTTATCGCATTATTTCTATTAGGTGGAGGTGTCTTCCTCTACTTTGTTAGCAAGGCTCCAGCCTTATCTGAAAGTAAATTAGTTGCGACGACCTCTAGCAAGATTTATGACAATAAGAACGAACTGATTGCTGACCTTGGCTCTGAACGTCGCGTAAATGCTCAAGCCAATGAAATCCCTACGGATTTGGTCAAGGCTATCGTATCTATCGAAGACCACCGTTTCTTTGATCATAGAGGTGTTGATACCATTCGTATCATAGGTGCGGCACTGAGAAACCTCCAAGGCGGAGGAGGCCTCCAGGGAGCTTCGACCTTGACTCAGCAATTGATTAAATTAACTTATTTTTCTACTTCAACTGCTGATCAAACCTTGTCACGCAAAGCCCAAGAAGCTTTGCTAGCCGTTCAACTAGAACAAAAAGCAACCAAGCAAGAAATCCTGACCTACTACATCAACAAAGTCTACATGTCTAACGGTAACTACGGAATGCAAACTGCAGCCCAAAATTACTATGGAAAAGACTTGAAGGATTTAAGCTTACCACAGTTAGCACTCCTAGCCGGAATGCCTCAAGCACCAAATCAATATGATCCTTATTCTCATCCAGAAGCTGCTCTAGAGCGTCGAAACTTGGTACTTTCAGAAATGAAGGGACAGAAATACATCAGCGCAGAAGAGTATGAAAAAGCTATTAATACCCCTGTTACCGATGGTCTACAAAGCCTGAAATCCGGTAACAGTTATCCTGCATACATGGACAACTACCTTAAAGAAGTAATCGACCAAGTTGAACAAGAAACTGGTTACAACCTTCTTACTACAGGTATGGATGTCTATACAAATGTGGACAAAGATATCCAACAACGACTCTGGGATGTTTATAACACCGACCAATATGTCACTTATCCTGATGATGACATGCAAGTAGCTTCGACTATTGTGGATGTATCTAATGGTAACGTTATTGCACAACTTGGTGCTCGTCATCAAGCAAGCAATGTTTCATTCGGCACCAACCAGGCTGTGGAGACCAATCGCGACTGGGGATCAACAATGAAACCCATCACTGATTATGCTCCTGCTTTGGAATTTGATATCTATGACTCAACCGCTACCATTGTACGCGATATTCCGTATAATTATCCTGGAACAAATACCCCTGTCTACAACTGGGATAGAGGATACTTCGGTAATATCACCCTGCAATATGCACTACAGCAATCTCGCAATGTTCCTGCTGTAGAAACACTCAACAAAGTTGGATTAAACCGTGCAAAAACCTTCTTAAATGGTTTAGGAATTGACTATCCAGATATGCATTATTCTAACGCCATATCAAGTAACACAACTGAGTCTAATAAACAATACGGCGCAAGTAGTGAAAAAATGGCTGTTGCTTATGCTGCATTTGCCAATGGTGGTATCTATCACAAACCGATGTACATTAATAAAGTTGTCTTTAGTGATGGTAGCGAAAAAGAATTTTCTGACCCTGGTACCAGAGCTATGAAAGAGACCACTGCTTACATGATGACAGAAATGATGAAAACAGTCTTGACCTCTGGAACTGGTTTTAATGCCTATATTTCATGGCTCCCTCAAGCCGGTAAGACAGGTACCTCTAACTATTCAGATGAAGAAATCGAAAATCATATTAAATCAAGTCAACTTGTTGCACCGGATGAAATGTTTGTCGGCTATACTCGTAAATATTCGATGGCCGTATGGACAGGTTACTCAAATCGTCTTACTCCAGTCATCGGCAATGGGTTCACAGTTGCTTCTGCAGTCTATCGTTCAATGATGACTTACCTATCAGAAGATGACCACCCAGGAGATTGGAATATGCCTGAGGGCTTATATAGGAGTGGAGAATATGTCTTTAAGAATGGAGCTCGTCCTACATGGACTGCTCCTGCTACTCAACAAAGTTCTACATCTGCTCCTGCGAGCCAGACTCCAGAGACTTCAACCTCTCAGTCAAGTGTAACGACACCAAACACAAACACAAATCCAAATGCAAATACAGCTACTCCCAATGCTGGAACCAATGAGAATACAGTAACACAACAACCAAGTACCAATCAAGGTCAGCCTAACCAAAATCCTCAACCAGCGCAACAATAAATTACTAACCACCCAAAAATTGGGTGGTTTTTCAATCTTTTCTTTGTTAAATCAATAATTAGATAATAAACCTGAGAAGGCCAATTGTACTTCTCAGGTTTTTTGTTCTATACACTCCACTGGTTTAGAATACTATTAAGAAAGAGTTTAATTGTCATACACAACTAATCTTTTTTGCTTTTTGCTACAAAGATAGCAGATAAGACTAGTCCAACGCTTGCCAAGAAAATAGCTGTTTCTGACTGTTTTTCACCAGTCTCTGGCAATCTCTTGTCTTCCTTGGCAACTTGAACTGGTGCTTCTGGAGTCTGAGATTTTTCTAACGAACTTAGCTTAAATTCTGGTTTTTCTACTGTCGGAGCTGGTTGGTCACCTGCGGTTGATAATGGGCCTGTGTAGGCTGGTAGCTCATGTTTCAAGGCCATAACGGAGTTAACTCCACCCTGGAACTCTGGTTTCTCTACTGTCGGAGCTGGTTGATCGCCTACGGTTGACAATGGACCTGTGTACTCTGGTAGTTCGTGTTTCAAGGCCATAACGGAGTTGACTCCACCCTTGAACTCTGGTTTCTCTACTGTTGGAGCGGCTTGGTCACCTACGGTTGACAATGGGCCTGTATAAGCTGGTAGCTCATGTACCAAAGCTTCAACTGCATTCACACCACCCTGAAACTCTGGTTTCTCTACTGTCGGTGCAGCTTGGTCACCTACGGTTGACAATGGACCTGTGTAGGCTGGAAGCTCATGTACCAAGGCTTCAACTGCATTCACACCACCTGTAAATTCAGGTACCTCAAGCACTGGTGCTGGTTCTTCACCCTTGCTCGATTGAACAGGTTCTTCCGTCAATTCTTGATAGAAGCTCGCCAATTCATAAAACTCAGCCTTGCCACCTTCCCAGACCAGTTTAACATCTAGAAGAGAACCACCATTTCGGATAGCAAAGGTTTGGAGATTAGATGTAATGGCACCAAGATCTATCCAATTTTCTTGTCCATCCTTAAGTGTTCTCGCTTGAACTCGTGCTTTCGCTCCTTCAGGAAGGCTTGAAACAAGGCGTAGATGGTTGGCATTGGTTGGTTCTGACAAGTGATAAACCATTTCACCCTTATCATTTTCCGCCTTGTAGCTAGTCAAAACTTTTCCATCTACGAGATTAGTATAGAAGTTGCCTCGGCTTTCGCCACCGTTTCCTTCTACAGTTGGATCATTGATTGATTTGACAAATTCGCCATCATTGATCACCAATTCTGTAAATCCTACAAAACGAGCATCATAGTCAGCTGTATAGAGGACACGAAGATAATTGGCTTTGACTGGTGTTGTCAATTCACCCTCGATGTAACGATTTCCTGGCATCTTAGAATCATGTGTCCAACCATCTGTCAATGAATCATCGTGTGTACTATTGGCTACACCATCTCCCACTGTCACAACATCTGTCCAAGTTTTACCGTCTTGGCTGACTTGGATTTTACCATCACGAAGATAGTTTTGAGTTCCGTCTTGGATGTAGGCTCTGATCTTCTTGATAGTGCGTTCGCTACCAAGTTTCAAGGTTACATGTCCATCTTTATGGGCATAGTCTGAAAACTCAACGAAGTTGTTGTACACACCATCAAACAATTGATCGAGGTTATTAATCTTACGAACATCATTGCTTCCGTATGTTGGATGAATACCCATAGTTGTTGATTCTAGTGTTGTTGGTTGGACTTCTTTGGTAGTTACTAGAAGAGAAGTAGATGGAACAGCCTGTTCTTGGTCTGTTTTATTAACCAGACGAACATAACGTACCAAGTGGGTTGCGACAGATCTGTCTGTCAGCTGACTAGCTGGTGTCCATTCTTGCGCATTTACAGAGTACTCTAGACTGAGGGCTGGGTTGGCCTGGCCTTGGAGCTGGATGCTCTTGACTTGATGGATTCGATCAAGTTTCATACCTAGATAGCTATTCGCAGGAAGTTTGGTTCCAGCTGGAATTTGAAGTTCGTAACTGCCCAAGCTATCCACTACTGGTGTTTCCTTCAAAGCATCCACGTTGGTGTCTGTTAAGTCGCTATTTCCAGAGCGTGTCTCAACAGAGAAGTCTTGGATACGCCACCAAAGGTCACTTGCCTTGGTATTGCGTACTCGGATGTAACGAGCATTGATAGCTCTAGTCACTTCCTTGGTTTGTTCTCCTGATAGGCGATCTAACTCTTGCCATGCAGATCCATCTGTAGAGTACTCAAGTACACCTGCTGCAAGTTTATCGCCAGTTCCTTGGCGAAGACGAACTTTAGTGACTGACTTGACTTCACCTAGGTCAAGTTGTGCCCAGGCATCTACTGGAGTCGTATTGCTGCCGTCAGCATTTGCCATCATAGCTTCTGTATTATCTTTACCATCAGTAATTTGACTTGCTGATGTTCTCAATTTATAAACTAGATTTGAGCTGAGGCTAATTGTAGCAGTTTGTTGTTTACGAGCGTTCTCTACTGGACGATTTACTGCAATCTCGCGAACTGCAAACCAGGTGTCATCACGATCTTCTGTAGCAATCATACGTACTGCTTAGCTTTGATGTTAAGATTTTCAAACTGAACAAGTGACTCATTACCAACATAAGTTGGTTCTTTCAAACTTACCCAATTATCTTTTTCATCTTGATACTGCACTTCAGCCTTACTAAAGGTATCACGTGGATTTGCCTGAGTTCCCATAGCAAAGGTCAATGTTTGGATATCTACCGGCTTGTTAAATTTCATACCGATATAATCACCTGTCTTGATACTATTTGGTGATTTAATCAAAGCATGAGTTGCCAAGTCACCATCCGTTACTTCTGCCAAACCACCTTCTACACCTGTTCGATTGGTAATAAAGGTGCTGATGATTTGATCTGGATACAAGACTTTTTGAACTTCAGACGCTAGAACTTCTTTCAAGGATAGGATAAATGGACGGATATGTTGAACCCCCAATTCAGCCTTTTCAAGATGGTCTACATAATGGAAGGTATGAGTTTGAGACTGTTCGTACAATTTCAAACCTTTATAGTAGCTATCCCAAAGTTTGGCTGCATCATTTGTAGCCATAGCCTCTGTTCCTGTTAGGAAGGCATCAAGGGCATTCATTTGGTCGATTGCATTATCCAACCAATAGTGGATCTGTGCAACCATTTTTTTATCACCTGATGCTTTATAAAGTTCAGCCGCTTCTTTAATCTTGGCAAATTCTGCACGCAAAGTTGCACGTTCTGCAGTTACATCCTGACCTGCTTTGAGCTTAGTCATGAAGTCTGTTAATTTTGGAGCCAATTCAACTGATTCTTCAAGTTTAACGACACGACCATCCATGTTTTGGTTGATCATATGCTTACCGAGTTCGCGGAAGGCTGCTGACACCTTGCTATCTTCAAAATGACCATTTTCAACAAAGTTGAAGGCAATGTCATTGAGTTTCTTAGCTTCTTCTTCTGATTTCCACTGTTTCCATGTATACTGAGCTCCAGCAAAGAGGGCAATCTTAGATGGTTCAGACTGTTGCATTGGGTTCAACATGATACCGGATAGCAAGCTTGGATCTACATTCGGATGAAGGAATTTCTCACCACCACCTAGAATCAAGTGTTGTTTAGAATTATCTGTAACCGGCCAGTTCACCCAAAGTGATACTGGACGATAAGTCTTACCACCTGCAGTTAGATTGTTCTTGAGAGTTGAGAGGAAGCTTTCAGAAACTTCACCCCAAATCTTACCACCCGTCAAGGTCATAGAGGTTGAACTTGGGAGATTTTCATTTAAAGATTTCAACTCTGCTTCACGCCCATTACCCCAATACTGACCTGGAACAAAGATCATTTCTTTGCGAAGACCGCTATAAGTTCCTTGCATTTCTGTCAACCAGTTGGTCATATCCTGCATCAAGCGGTTGTAGCTATTGTAGCCTCCAACTGGGCTTGGTGCATCATCGGCTAGAATACCAAATTCACGGACACCCACTTTCATCAACTGAGTAAATTTAGCCTTGATGGTTGCCAAGTCTTCTTGGTAATGCGCTTCATTACCAAATCGGATACGGTTGTTCATGAATGGATGAATGGTCCAAACATAGCGAGTTTTACTTTGATTTCCGACGCGAGCAAGTTCACGAATTTCAGCTAGTTTTTCTTCTGGGTAAAGTTCACGCCATTTCTTGTTGTGATATGGATCATCTTTTGGTGCGAAGAAGTATTGGGTCAATTTCAAATCGCCACCAAAACGCATGAGTTCAGCACGATCTGCATTAGACCATGGATTTCCATAGTAACCTTCGATGAAACCACGATTCTTGATTTCAGCGTAATCTTCCACTGTCACATTGCGAAGAACTGGAACTTGACTTTCCTTGAGCATATGTTTCAAGGTTGTCAAACCATAGAAGACCGCATCTGTGTCTTTTCCGACGATGGAAATTGAGTTGTCCTTGATGGTCAGAGCATAGGCATCAATCTTATCAAAGAGACCTGCTGAAACGTTAGATAAGTTTTGTTCTGCTTGTGTTCCTCGTCCATGTACTCCAAGATAGATATTAGTTGCGCCAGCAATTGCTGATTTACTAGTAGTGTAGGATACTTGATTGTCCTGCAAAACACTCTTCAAGCGATTACGAGTATAGATATCGAGTTGATCTCCCATTACCAGATTGACTTGCTTACGAAGAGCTGTTACTCCTTCTCCATAAGTCACTTTTTGTGGAGTTGGGAAAACCTTGTACTCTTTCTTGAGATAGTCTGCGCTCTTGCTGGCAGCCACAATGCTGTCTTCTCTAGCTGGTTTGCTTGCTGTGAATTGATCCGCTAGTTCAACTGTTCCATCACCTGTTTGCTCGACTTTTGGAGTTTCAGGTGTAGATGGTTGTTCTGGTTCTGGTGTTTCTTGTTCCTCTTTGATAGGCTTCAATAGATGAACTTCAGCTGCACTTGCAAAGCCCCCAACTCCTGATAGAACTTTCAACTCAATCTTGTTGGTATGAACCGCCGTAAAGTTGACTGTTTTTTCTTGAGCGTTGTTGTCCCAGTTTCCTTCTGAAACCTTGACCATTTTACCATCTTTTTGTGCGTAGATTTCGTAGCGAGTCACGACTCCATTTCCACCACCTGGACGTGGGAGATAAGTCAAACCATTGACTTTTTCTGCTTCTTTCAAGGTCATAGAAAGAGTGTACGGAGCAGTATCACCAGTCCATTTAGTATGCCAGAAGGTATTTGGATCATTGTCAAAGGCTTTTTCAACAACTCCTTCAGTCGCTGTTCCTGGTGTTTCTTGACTAGTTGCAGAAACTGTGAAATGATCTGTTGGAATCAAACGAGGATTTACAAATGGTTTATCTGACAGCTCTGCACTATGTAAAATTCCTTTGAACCCACCGATGCTTTCAAGCGGTAGAACCAAGCTATTGTGAGCAAAGCGAGGGTGAGCTGGATTTGCGATACGTTCAATCTTCTCACCATCCACATAGAATTCCGTTGATTGTGGTTTGGTCACGATAGAGATTTGATAACGTTTGTTCTTTTCAAGTTTTTTCTTGAACTGGATATGGAACTGTTCAAATTGATAAGCAAGATAGCCGTCTTTATCAGCTAGATAGATACGGTTGTCTCCACTTGTTGAGAAGGTTTGTTCACCGTCTCCAGTGACAGTTACATCAAACTTCAAGACATGACTTGGACCAACATCACCTGCCAGGCCTTCAATACTGCTATCTTTCTCAAAAGCCAATCCTTGCTCGCTTGTCTTCACCTTCTTGCTTGCATAGTTCTTCACTGTTTCAGGATTGATGGTAAACAAATCACTTTGATCAATCTCTTTTTCAGGATTTGACTGTGGCGCATAAGGGCTCGTTGGTAGGGTACGTTCTGCAAAGGTCGCAGCCGCACGGTCAGATCCCCAAGTGCGCTCTGCAGTTGTTTGCATGCTCTTAAAGAAGCGTTTAAAGATATCATAAGATGTCAAACCTGTCTCATGAAGATCAATATTGTCATTCCAAACTGCGTGGCCACCACCAATTACATTTGGATTTGATGCTTCTAGAAGTGGACCATGACCTGTTCGGAAATCATTTGGTGTCCACCTATTGTATTGTGTTTCATAGTTAGCATAGTCCCCATAAGCTGTTTGACGATTATCACCATTTGGTACACTATAAGTTGGAATATCTGTTATGTTGATAATCTTAGCTCCCTGAGCAATAGCTTCTTTTGGTTGCTGCCAACCGATACTCCAAATATCAACTTCTACATCTTTCCAATCAACCGCTGTTTTACCTCGTTTCGCACTGAGCGATCCCCAAATACGAGGTGTATAGCCTTTCCCTTTAATGTATTTAATAAGATCATTGACATAACGACGATAGCTTTCTCTACTTCCGTAGTATTCATCCGTTCCGATATGAACAGTAGATACCCCATGAAGTGGTGCATCTGGACCATCAAGAAGTTTGTCATAAACTGATTTGACAAAAGCCAGAGTTTCATCGTATTTATTATCTAGATCGAGCATGGCTACGCGCTCTACGTTATGTTTACCTCTGTAATCGCTCAGGCTACCTTGATACATGAGGTCAGGGCGAACTTTGACAAATGATAGTGCATGACCTGGCGTGTCAATTTCTGGAACTAGATTAATATGCAAGGCCTTAGCAAGTTTAATCAGATTTTGCATCTCTTCTTTAGTATAGTGCTCATCTGATGTTAATTTTTGACCATTCTTACCGACAATATCTGTCTCTACACGGAAACCTGTCTTAGCATGTTCTAGAACATACTTAAGCTCTTCTTCTTGTGTTAGATTCTTACCTGCCAAGTGTTCCTTTAGGAAGATATAGTTATCATTGAGGTGCAACTGCAAGTCGTTCATCTTGTAGTAAGCCATGTTGAGCATGATGTCTACGAGGGTGTCATAAGGGATAAATTTACGACCTGTATCTAGCATAAAGCCACGGTGACTGAAGCTTGGGAAATCGCGAATTTCTCCATTTTGGAGATTGCTTTCCCCCATTTGAAGAAGAGTACGAGTAGCATAGAAGGCACCTGTATTTGTTGCGGCTTCGATGGTAATGACACCATCTTGGATAGTGATGCCATAACCTTCCTTACCATACCCCTTATTTTCAACTTTTTTAAACTCGATTCGTTTTTGAGCCTGCTTGTCACCTGTCGCAAGTTCCAATCCACGACTTGCAAGGTCTGACTGGTAGAAGGTTGCTGCTTGTTCAAAGCCTGAATCACCCGTCGCAAGAACTGTATCTGAAGTGATAGAAGATTGACCTTCTTTTCCATACCATTGTTGAACAGCTGGTGCTACTTTTGGTTTGACACCCACACCTTCGTCCTGATGTAGTCCTTTGATGACTACTTCAAATTCTTTAGTAAAGGTATGTGAATCTTTAATTTGCTCTACCATAACCTTAACGCGTTGATCAGTCAAAGGCTTATGAATGTGATTTTGAAGGTCAATCACACCTTGTTTGTTGCTTCCGATGAGACTGACTTTTCCTGGTAGAGTTGGCAATACAAGAGACTGTCCGTCTTCTGCTACTGTTAGTTCTGTTACTTGGCGAATATCCGTTACCTTACTTGTATCAGGAATATTCGAATAAGCCCGAATTTCTTGAATCCCGGCGTTTCTCCAGCCCATTTTACCCGCTTGGTAATCATTGATTTCTAACTTGAGATATTTAGCTTGAATACTATTGGCTAAGTCAACTTTCTCATCTAAAACAGGTTCTCCAGTCTTGGTATGAGCTAGTTTCCATTGTTTTTCTCCGCTAGCATTTACATCATCTTGACCTGCATAGTAGAGGCTCCAAGATTTGATATTTGGATCATTTTGACCATTACGAACGCGACGATCCCAATCAATTTCCACATGTCTAATAAGTGTAGTCTTTGGAAGAGTTAATTCGAAAGTTGGTTTATCAATATTTTGATTTGTTGCCCAACGAGTATCAGGATTACCGTCCACTGCCTTGTCAGCAGTATAAGGAGTACCAGTTTCTGAGTCGTTTACTTGAACAGTGACACCTTCTAAGTGGTTACGATCTTCTCTATCTTCAATTTGCTTTTCAACTGGTTTGATTGTAGGTGTAGCTGGTTCTACAGGTTTAGAATCTGCTTTTGGTGTTTCAACCGGCTTCAGAGTCTCAGCTGGTTTGGGAGCTGTTGGAATTGTTGCTGGGCTTGTTTCTTCACTTGCTGCAGGACTTGTTCCTGCAGTATTTTCATGATTTTCTTCATGACCTGCATCTGCCGTTGCCTCTGATTCAGCTTTCTTTAAAACAGCTGCTAAATCGTCCGGCAACTTGTCTAGTGGTTGAGCTTGTGTAATTGTTCCTTCTTTCTCAGGTGTTCCAACTGTCTCTGCAGCTTGCACTACATTTGCACCAAAGATACTAGCACCGATCAATACAGAGGCTGCACCAATTGCAAATTTTCGAATACTATAGTGACAACGTCTTTCAAAAAAATGTCTATTCATCTTTCTCCTATTCCTTTCTCCCACTTATTACAGTAAGCGGTCTCATTTGATTTGAAAATGGAGAGAACCTAGAGGTTCTCTCCAACTAAGTTATTTCTGTCTGAATTCTAGTTCCTGTAAGTTCTAAAATTCAGTCTTCTTTAATTTTCTTTTCGTTTTGTCGCAAGGACAGCAGCAGATAAGGCGAGACTGATGCTAGCTAGGAAGATAGCTGTATCAGATTGGCTTTCTCCTGTTTCTGGCAATCTCTTCTTATCTTCTGTTGAAACTGAAGTTTTAGATTCTAAAAGTTTACCTTGGCCTAATTGACTAATCTGATACTCAGGTTTTTCAATAGTTGGTGCTACTTGATCGCCTACTGTAGCCAATAGTCCTGTGTAGGCTGGCTTTTCGTTTACCAAAGCTTCTACTGCATTAGCTCCGCCTTTATATTCTGGTAATTCATGAACTAAGGCTTCTACTGCATTCGCCCCACCTTTATATTCTGGCAATTCATGAACTAAGGCCTCTACTGCATTGGCTCCACCTTTGTATTCTGGAACTTCATTGACAGCTGCTTCTGCCGCATTGACGTCACCTTTGTATTCTGGAACTTCATTGACAGCTGCTTCTGCCGCATTCACGCCGCCTTTGTATTCTGGAACTTCATTAACAGCCGCTTCTTCACCTGCTTTTCCAACTGGGCCTTTATACTCAGGTACCTCAAGAATTGGGCGCTGCTTCTTCACCCGCTGTTCCAAGCGGGCCTTTATACTCAGGCACTTCAAGAATCGGTGCCACCTCTTCACCTTTGCTACTTGTAGGAGAATCTGGTTTCACAGTCTGATCTTGTAGTTGGTTAAGATATTCTGCAAAGTAGGCAACCATTCTTTCAGTCAAGAGATGGTTATCCGTAGCATATTTCATGCTAGCTACTACACTTGCTACTTCCTCTTGATTCTCTTTGCTGGTTAATTTTTGAGCTTTTGATAAAGCTGTTTCATAACCTGACAAATCAAGAGTTGTTTCTGCAACCTGTGGACGACTAAAGATCAACTCAGCAGCGGCTTGATATCTATCACCACCGTCTCCATAAGTCTTAGTACCTGTCAAAACAATTTTCTTAGCCTTGATTGTCTTACCAAAGTCAATGTCTTTTGGTTTATTGTTATCTGGCCAATCAGTTGCAGTGAAAGCATGTTCTTTACCAGACTCATCTGTCACAACTAGTTTCACATCTCGCAAATTACCATTTGATCCTGATCCTCGTGGCACATAACGGAAGCCTGTGATTTCTGTCGCTTCTTTCAAGACCATAGTTGCAGGTTTGCCAACATCTCCACCACTCCAAGATGTATGCCATAGACTTGACAAGTTACCATCAAAGGCATTTGCTAAATCTTCTCCCGCTTGAGCTGGAGCATTCAGACTTTCAAAGTCTTCTGCCACCAAGGCTGTTTTCTTTTGTACCAAGGCATTCTTAAGAGCATCAATCTTAGCAATTTCAGCACGCGCTTCTTCCACGCTAATGTCATCATCTGCTTGACTGAGGTTAAAGACAGCTTCCTTCAAGGCATCCATAGATTCCTTGGTATAGTTGGTCATAGCAACTGTTGGCAAGTAGTTCTTCAGAGCATTTTCTGTTAACATCTTACCAGTTAGAGTGACTTCCTCGATTTGAAGTTTATCCATGATAAAGTCATTGTAACCACGGAAGTTAGCATTTCCACCAGAATCTCCACGAGTATTGCTTGCGTTACCAGTTGAGTAGATACCCACCCAAGTATCGCCTGTTTCTGTACCTGTTACGAGGAAGGTTACCTTCTTGGCTTTCTTAGAATCTGTCCAAGTATTTGGTAGTTCATGCATTTCCAAATTACTTGCTTGATTACCGCGACGTCCTGATTGGAATTCTCCCTTACCGACTACAAAGGCGTAGGTATTGTCAGATCCTGCTTCGTATTCAAAGGTTACACGATAAGTCTTACCAGCTTCAAAACGGAAGTTTTGAGGAATTGTTTGGTAAACCAAGTTACGACGGCTAACTAGCCCATTTGTCTTCAATGACCAATTTCCTTCGATAACATCATCGACTTTCTTACCATTCCAATCACGTTGGGTATATGGATCATGTTTTTCAGATAAGTGAGTACGATTATCCTCAACTCCTTCGATACCACCAATTACAAATGGGAAAATCCCTTGAGCAACATTTTCAAAGTCTTGTTTAAATGTTCCTTTACCTGTATCATGATTATCTCCGTACATACTTGAATTGTTTTCAAAAGTACGAATTTCATCAAAGTAAGTTGCTTCATCACCAGCTTCACGACTCAAAGTAAGAGTGACATTTGATACATCTGAACCTGTTGTAAAGAAGGCATACATGTTTTGGAAGTAACTTGTATCATCAACTGTAGCATTGTCACGACGAGTATTATGGGCATAGGCCTTAACATAATTAAGAGCTAGTGACTTATTGGTATAGCTAGTCACTTCTTTTTCACCAGTATTTACTGTGATACTTGCCTTAGCATTACTACGGTTATCAACACCAACATAAACGGCATACTTAGTATTTGGTTTCAAGCCAGTCAGTTTCTGAGTAAGGCTGACTGTGCTCTTGTTGCCTTGGATACGAAGCATTTCATTTGCGCCCTGTGATTTGACAATTTCTGCCTTAGAAGCATCACCAGAAATGGTCCAGTGCTTCAAGGTTCCACTGTTAAATCCTTGGTCATAGATGTGCATGCCTTCGCTCCATGACATTTCAGGATTGGTTTGTTTTGAACGGTAGAGAACGTATGGTTGATTTGCAGTAAGATCAAGGGTAATCTTACCATCTTTCACAGCTACTTCCTGTTCTTCAGTCTTACCTTGGTCAGTTAGTTTATAAAGGTAAACCTTACTATTCGCCCAGTCGCTAGGAAGCGTCCAAGTTGTTGCACCAGCTTGCGTATTGAAGTAGTACATTTTTTCCTTATCAGTAGGAAGTTTCTTACCATTCGCATCCCAGTTCCAAGGAGTCAAGTAAGCTGAACCATCTTGGATGACACGTCCGTTGAGAGTTACTGTACGTTCACGGTATTGTGGGCTATTGACATCGTTTGACTTACGAGTCACAACTACTTTATTGTTGTCAGCATCTACCAATTCCACTCGCATTTCTGGAGTCCATTTATAGGTGCTACCGTTATCAGACATAGTGACTGGTGTACCGTTTTCCCACTTGCTTACAGTAAAGTGTTGGAAATACTTGGTCATGACATCATGAGCAAACAAGTTAGTTACATAGCCATTGTAGTCGCTACGACCTTGCCAACCTTCAAAGTCTTTCATGCTGTAACCACCTAGAAGTGGATAGTTGGCTGCACCACCGTAACTTCTGTAATCCCCAACCCAAGAATCTTTTTGGTGGTTACGGATAAAGCGCGTGATGGCACTGTTGATGCCTTTATTAGTATAGCCACCATAGGTCAAGTCAGCTGCCCAGTGTTGGAAGGTAGAGTCGTATTCACCACCATGGCCCCACTCGATTGCAAAGCGCCAGCCTTGTTTATTAATTTCTTTAGCAAGAACGTGGGTAGCCCAGGCACCATTATCACCTGATTGACCATTGCCCCAAACATCCACATAGATAAAGTCAAGACCTTCACCAAGTTTTTTCTTCAATTCTTCCCAGCGAGCTAAGCGACCATGCGCCAAGTCATAAGCAGCATCAATGTTAATACCTTGGTCTAGCCAGTTCCAACCATAGCTGTAGCTTCCATCTGGATTCTTACGAAGAATATTTTCGTTAAAGTATTTAGACTCAGGATAAGTTTCAGAAGCGTTGACGTGGATACCTAGATGAGCTCCATATTTCTTCGCTTTCTCAATCAAAGCCTTGAAGTCTTCGACACCACCGATACGTTTACCAATATCAGCATAGTTCAAGTGACCTGAGTCATGACCTTCACTACCATAACCTTTAAGAAGAACACCTTGTCCAAGACCATCTGTGTGGAGATTGATTTTCTTGATACCATCCAAGGTCATAAGGAATGGGTTTTGTGCTTGAGAACCAAAGTTCATCGCAATACGATAAGCTGTGATATCCTTGACTTTTTCCCAACCTTGAGGGTTGTTCATGATGCTACGATAAGCAATGGCACCATCTTGCCAGTCCACTTTCTTATCTGCATTAGCATCTTCAGTGATCACAACCTTAGCACTTGGAAGTTCTTTAGTGTACTCTGGGAAGACAATACCCTTATAAGCTTTTTCCCATTGCCACTCAGAACTATGAATTCCGACATAGTTGGCATTTCCAACGGTTTCTTTATAAGCCGTCAAACGGGTCCAGTCATTAGAGCCACCACCGTAGCTGTTTTGAGAATTACTCCAAACACCTGCAGCAAGCTTATCCGTAGAAACAAATCCATACATGTAACCCTTAGCCAAATCCTTCATTGGATTGGTTACTTCAATATGATCATCCCCGCTGACATGCGTATTATTTGACATAGTTGCCCCATCAAACTTAGCACCAGCTTGCTCACTAGAAACAGATACTAAAGCATTCCCGAGGAAACTAATAGTAGAGAGTAATTTTCTTTCATCGTCAATCTTTTGACCTGGAGTGACTTGATTGTGGTTGACAATCTTAGTTACATCAAAATGTAATTGATTGTCCACAACTTGCAAACGAACTGTCATATCCGCATTGATAAGATTAGCCTCATCACGGAGTTTCATTTCATATTCTGCAGTTGTTTCATTTATTTTCTTATAAGTAACCTCAGGGGTAATTCTGTGGTTATTGATAAAGACTTGATTGAACTGTTGAACCTGTCCTGGTAAAGTATGGCCATTTAGCGTATATTCCTTGACACGTGGAAAGGCTTGGTCAATCACTGCTTTTAGGACTTTAGACTGGATGGTATCATAAGTCACTTTACTATCATCTACCACCGCACCAGTTTCTTTTTCAGCAGTAGCTTCAGTAGCTTGAACTCCGTCTTGGTTGTCAGTCTTAATATTTACAACTGTCTTTTCAGTACCATATGTACCAGCTTTAAGTAAGATTTTCTTTTCATTTTTAAGATTTTCATTAACAGCAGCTGGCAAAGTAACCGTATCAAAAAGTTTTACATCATTATTTGTTGCATTCAGCTGACCATCTGATTTTAAGCTAATAGTCAGATGATTCACTGAGCCATTTACTGGAGCTGCAACACGACCACCCTGATACCATGTGCTATTACCTGGTGTCTTGTATTCCCAGAACCAACCTGATTTATCATATCCAACAAAGACATTATTGTTTGTGTCTTTAAATTTCAAGAAAACACCAAAACGTGATTTGCCTGTTTCAGATTCTTCTTTGAAAGTGAGATCTACATTCGCATTCCCATTCGCATCCACAGTCAGTCCTTGTTTTTCAAATAAGGCTGGTTTGCTGGCATTGTCATTTTGATCTGTTGAAGACAACTTATTGTATCGAACACCATTTTCCTCACGAATGGCTACAGTCCCTTGTTGTTCTTTTCTTGCTACAGTTTGCCATTCTGGAGTGACTTCCTTTGGTGTCTCTGGCTTAGCTGTCTCTGGTTTTTCTTCTTTCGGCTTATCTGCTTTTGGCTTTTCTTCAACTGGTTTTTCAGTTTCCTCTAAATTCGCAGGTTTTGAACTAGAGATTCCCTTAATATGATCTTGGATCCATTTTAATTGTGCTGGAGAGAAAAGGATTCCTCCACTACGAACGCCAACCACACCATTTTGATGAACCCCAATCAATTTACCATCCGTGTCAAAGATACCGCCACCGCTAGCACCTGGTTGTCCACCTTGATAACCAACTCCTTGGACTCCTTCACCATAAGATTCAGCAAAATCCACAGCAGTGTTAATAACTGGTGCCAACTTACCAGCAGGATAGCCAAACATATTGACTTTATCCCCAACTTTCTTAACAACTGGCTTTCAGTAACTTCAACAGGAGCATTTTCAAGAACTGTACGCAATCTTACAAGAGCCAAATCATTCTTATAGCCCTTTAGATAGCCATCTCGATCCCAGTGAATCACATCTTTTTTACTAAATTTTACATCTTCTAAACCAGGGTAAGAGATACTAAAAATATCACCATCCCCTTTGTCATTATCCACAACCTTACGAATATTTCCATCTTGTTGATCCTTGATAAAGTTGTGAGAAACAGTCAAAACAAGATCCTTACCAATGACAATACCACTACCTTCTCCTGATGGAGTCTTAATCTTAACAGTAGCGCCATAGTTCAATTCTCCATTTTTTGTTTTGGCAACATCTTCAGGAACTAAACTACCAGTATCTTGTGCTAATTGGTCTTTATTTACTTCTTTACCATTATCAGTAGCTTTTTCAAGCTTTCCTTCCAATTCTTTCGGTAACTTGTCAGTAGTTTCTTTGTTTTCCTTTTCAAGAGCTAATAACTCTTCTTCAGTTTTTGGTCCATCTGTTGTTTCAGAAGAACCTGGATTTGCTGCTGCAGCTTCCTTATCGAACTCTCGTCCATTATCACTCGCTTTTTTATCCAAATCAGCTAGCTCACTTGGCAAATTATCTGTTGAGCCAACTGTTGGTGTGTTAGCCATTACTGGAGCAGTAGCAAAAAAACTAGCTCCAATCATAACTGAAGCAGCACCTAGTGCAAATTTACGAATGCTGTATGTACATCGTTTTTCAAAAAATCGTTTATCCATTAACTCCTGATTCCTTTCATCAATCTTCGTAAGCGTTTACATTTCTTATTCGAAAAATACTCCTTTCTATCTGAAAAGTGCAATGCTTAACGTTTATAAAAATAATTACACTTTTAATATAACAATTTTTAATAGATAAAGCAATAGAAAAGCTAGGAAAATTGCTAATTTTTTTTCTTAATTCTGACAAAATCATACTTTGAAATTAAGGGGAAAATTGTAACATAATAAAAAGGATTTAGCATTCCTATCGAATGCCAAACCCTTTATCAATCAGTTTCTATAGATGATTAAAATCTATTTCACATGTTTTGCAAGTTCTTCTTGCGCTTTTTTATTGGATTCTTCTTTTTCTTTCATCCATTTATCTTGAGCTTTTTGGTATTCATCTGCAGTGACTGCCTTGTCTTGAAGTTCAAGATATTTGTATCGGAGCGGATCGCTTGTCCCCTTGTTTCCTGTGAAAGAGAAAGGTAAGGTAAATGGTACCATCTTAGACAAGATTGGACGCCCTGTACGAGATGTCGTTGGAATGACTAGGGCACTATCTGTCAACCATGCTTGAGCTTCGGCATACTTGTTATAACGTTTTGTAACATCTGTAGTTTCTTCCCCTGCTTCATTGACCATTTTATCATAATCATTGAGACCAACCTTTTTAGCCGCCTCATTGTCTTTTCCTGAATCAAATCCTAGGTAAGTTCTCGTATTTTCCCCTACAGAAGGCTTGATGATATCAAGATAAGTTGATGGATCTGAGAAGTCTGGTCCCCATCCAACGTTATCAGAAAGATCCCAATCCTCGCCAGCAGCAGTTTGTGCAAATAAAGTAACATTAAGCACTTCATCTTTTTGTAATTGTTGAATATCAAGAATGACATTATCAGTTCCTAAAGTCGCTTCCAAGGATTGTTTCATAGATTGGACACGCTGAACTTTTGTAGTTGCTGTTTGGTCAACAGGCATATCTAGGTGAATTGGGAATTGTACTCCCTCAGCTTGAAGGGCTGCCTTAGCTTTGGCAAATTCTGCCTTGGCTTTCTCTGGATTATAGAGACCATCTTGAGCATCAGCAAGGTTCACATCCTTCCATTCATCCCCATAAGTCACCAATTTTTCTTTGACCATGTCACCAAAGTTTTTCCCATCTGCTTGGACAAATGTTGGTGGCACAAAAATATTACGTAAGATTTTGCTTGCACCGTTTTGTCCATTGAGTTGAGAAGCATATGCTGTACGATCAAAACCAAAGGCAATAGCCTGACGGAAATCCTTGTTTAACAAAGCCTTTTTAGTTGAAGTCTTTTGTTCTTCGCTAGTCTTTGAAGTATATTTATAGGACTGACGGTCAATGTTTGTTCCTACTACATAAGTCGTAGAGTCCTGTTGCGTATAGACAATATTGTCCTTCATCTCTTTCTCAAGCTCTGCAAAACTTGCACTTGTTGGATAGAGACGAGCTGCTGAAAGACTACCATCTTTAAAGTTTTCTGCAGGTTTACTAGTATCTTGACCATCCCAGAATGACAATTTGACTTTGTCAATATGGACATTGTCTTTATCCCAGTAGTTAGGATTTTTTGCAAATTCAACAGTAGATTTTGTCACAATGGATTTCAACAAATATGGACCATTATACAAGATGCTGCTTGGATCTGTTGCTTTAGCAAAGTCATCCCCTTTTGAGTTCAAAAACTCTTCATTGACTGGCGCTAAGACACCCATAGTTGTTTTAGAATTCCAAAAACTTTCAGGTTTGTTCAAAGTGTATTGGACTGTTTGATCGTCAAGAGCTTTAATTCCAACTTGAGAGAAATCTTTATTTTCCCCTTTAGCGTATGCATCCAAACCTTTGATTGAATCCTGTACCAAGTATAGAGCTTCTGATTTCTTATCTGTCGCATATTTAAGACCTGTCACAAAGTCCTGAGCCTTAACAGGAGCATACTCTTCTCCCTCCGATGTGTACCACTTGGCATCCTGACGAATCTTATAAGTGTAAGTCAAGCCATCTTTAGAAACTGACCAGTCCTCTGCCATTGAGGGAATAAGGTTCCCGTATTTATCATTTTCAAGCAATCCATCAATTACATTACTAGTAATGTCAGCAGTCGCTGCCTTACCAGTTGTTAAATAGTTGAGATTATCTGGGTCTGTCTCGTAGGTAAATGCAAAAGTCTGTTCGCCTTTAGTTGCAGAACCACCAGAACAAGCCGATAATACACCTGCTGCTAATAAAGTTACTCCCGCAAGAGCCAATACTTTTCTTGTTTTCATAGTATTCTCCTTTGTTTTTCTATCCATTATAGACTCTTTTTTAAGTCTTGTCAATATAATTTTCTGAATTTTCATATTTAGTTGTTATTTTCTGACAACTAGCGAATCTTATTTCATTTTCTAATCTCTTTTTTCACTATAAGAAAAGAGGGAACTCAGTAATTCCCTCATCTATCTATTTGTGTAATTTTTAGATTTATTAATTTAAAGCTTGCAATGCGGAAAGGAGATAAGAACCCTCACGAATTTTTTGACCTACGGACTTAGCATTTTTGACCAAATTCTGATACTCTGCTTGAGACAAATGTTCCAATACTTCTTCTAAGTCAAGTAAACTCTCAACACTAATTCCACACTCTTTTTCTAAGACGAAATTAGCCAGAGCAGATTGTTTCCAAACAATAATAGGAAAACCAGAAGCCAAATAAAGGGAAGCCTTGTGGGAATTATTGTATCTCAAATACTCACCATATACTCCGCTACAAGTTTTAGAACTGTCACCATCCCAGACTAAACCAAAGCTTCCTTCTAATGCTGACGGTAATTCATCTGGAAGAAAGGAACCAAAATAGGTTTCATTGGATAGCTTTCTAGCCTCATCAAAACCAACACCATAGAGGCTATATGCCGGTCTTGCAGGCAACTCATATAAGTAACCTGCTTTTTCTTGTGCCAAATTTCCAGCTACAATAATAGCCCCTTCCTTCGATAAATCTTCTTTGTCCTGATAATTCGGGATCAGATAGTCAAAAATGCCTAAACTAACTATTTTTTTCTCAGAAATTCCCTTATCAACAAGCACTGATTTCATAACTGAATTATGAGCAATAAGACCATCAGCTTGTTTCAAAAGACTAGACTCTTGAAGATGAACACGAATCTTATGCTTCAAGGGTACTGTATTCAAATTAGCATAGCGCAAAACTTCTAAATCATGGATAATAAAGTAAACCTTCACTCCTTTACGTTGGATTCTTTTGACTAAATGAGTCGTAAAGAAACTATGATGAAGCATAGGAAATTGAATCAGCAGCTGATCCCCTTCCTTCAACTTAGAGATAGCTTTGGATAGGGCTTTGGCCTTATGTCGTTGGGCTCTAATAGTCCCCATTTGATACCAATCATCTACCATCAATAACAAAGGACTATAGCCCTCACGAACTACTATTTCTTCAACATCATTTCGAGCCTTATTTCCCGCATTTCGTGCACCAGAATCCTTCAGAAATTCTTCTTTTAGATAATATTTCATCTATCAATTTTATCCTTCGTTATCTTATTTAAACTCTTCCTCTACAACATTTAGGGCACGTTCAATGACCACATGCATGTCGTAGTATTTATAATCGGCCAAACGTCCGCAGAAAATGACCTTATCATTCTGCGCTGCTTCTTCTTGATACTTAGCAAACATAGCATTGTTTCTCTCATCATTGATTGGATAATAAGGTTCATCTCCTCGTTTCCAATCTGCTGGGTATTCACGAGTAATGACCGTTTTATCTTGCGTACCATACTCAAAATGTTTATGCTCAATAATACGAGTATAAGGAATTTCTCGTTCTGTATAGTTTACAACTGCATTTCCTTGATAGTTTTCTTCATCTAGAACTTCATGCTCAAAACGAAGACTACGGTATTCTAACTCACCATGTTTATAATCGAAGTATTGGTCAATCATCCCTGTAAAAACAACTTTTTCAGCAGAAGCTTCTAATTCCTGACGATTGGCAAAAAAGTCAACTCCAAGTTCTACTTCTACATCCTTCAGCATATTTTCGATAATGACATTATAGCCACCGATTGGAATTCCCTGGTAACGGTCATTGAAGTAGTTATTATCAAAAGTCAAACGAACTGGTAGACGTTTGATGATAAAGGGTGGAAGGTCAGTCGCAGAACGTCCCCATTGCTTTTCAGTATATCCTTTAATCAACTTTTCATAAATATCTGGACCGATCAACTTGATAGCCTGTTCTTCCAAGTTTTTCGGTTCAACGTCTTTCATATGAGCCGTTTGCTCAGCAATCTTATTTTTAACTTCTTGAGGAGTTTTTGTCCCCCACATAGCATAGAAAGTATTCATATTGAAAGGTAGATTATAAAGGCTACCCTTGTAATTAGCTACAGGCGAATTGATGTAGTTGTTAAATTCAGCAAATTGATTAACATAATCCCAGACTTTCTTATTAGAAGTATGGAAGATATGAGCGCCATATTTATGAACATTGACTCCTTCAACATTCTCACAATAGATATTCCCACCAATGTGGTCACGTTTATCAATCACTTTTACTTTTTTTCCACGCTTGGTTGCTTCATAAGCAAAAATTGCTCCAGACAACCCAGCACCAACGATTAGATAGTCGTACATATTAAATCTCCATTATTAAACAATAAGGTTCCTTTTTAATCACTAATTCCTCTCACTGAATTTTGATTCTAGAACGCAAAAATTGATAAATCAAAACTATTATAGCATTTAAAATAATCTATCCACTGTATAGAAAGAATTCTTAAGCAGTAATTTGTGAAAAAAATTATCATTTAATTTAATCCTATCAAAAGTATTTGTTGAAAACAACATAAACATAAAAAAATATTGAATGAAGGGACAAACCAAAAATGCTTCAATCATACAGTTCAAAGCAATTATAGAAAGAATTGTCACATATAAATATTGACCTTTTCTATACTGCTCTCTTGCTGAAATGATATAAATTATAATTAGTAACACTACGGGAACAATACCATATGTAAACAGCATCTGGACGTAAGAGGAATCTACATAATTATATCCAATTACCGCTTCCGTCTTTCCGCCTGAACCAATAAACAAAACATCTCTAGTACCAAATAAATTTAAAGTAAAGGAACTAAATGCATTTCTTCCTAACGCTAACCTACCCGTAATTAATTTATTAATTGAAACCAGAAAAGGTGAACTCCAAGAAAACATATAAGATAAATACATCATTAACGATGAAAAAATCAGTACTGAATATGGGAGTATTGCATAGATGCGCAGTTTCTTTTTCTCCAACAACATAAAAATATATATAAATAATCGTTGCTAATAAAATAGACAATGCATTTAAGCGTGCGTCACAATATTTAATAACAAATGCGACTAGTAAAAGTCCCACAATTGATCTCATCCAAATCAATCTATCTTTTTAATAAATAAGAATAAGCTATAAATAAATAGAAACAATGGGAAGCGAAATCGGTAGGATAAATAAATCCAAATGAATTTCGAATCACTCCCCCTCGATTATATTGTAAATTTGGGACTATTCCTAAAAGTGATAATATAAATACAACTATCAATACTATACTAGAGACAAAAAAATATAATTTTTTTCAAAATTACTTTCATATCAACATTGACTAAAAAAAACTAGTAATGTCGAATAGACAAGAAAATTAAGCCTACCAGTTTGTAAATATACTACAATTCCTGTTAAGAGAAGTAAGATAGATAATACCAGATATTTGTAAGAAATCCTCATTTTATACAAAAATCGAAGTCCTAAAAAGCAATACAACTACAAACAGATAATTTGCTTTTGACTTGAAAAAAAGTCCTATCCAACATTGTTGTAGATATAGCATTAAAAAAATACCACTATCGCTACAACAATGTTAACCAGTAGGTTTTCAATATTTATTTTTTTCATTTTTTTGATAAAGAATAATATAGAATAAACTAAAATGATTATTTTTAAATCATAGGAATTTTTAGCTCATCTACAATCTCCCTTCCTCACTTTCCTAAACTTTTTAACACTTTTACAATATTATCTAAAAAAACTCTCATCTATAAAAATTATTTAATTAATTTATAGTGATATTCTTACCATTTTACTTATTGAATAATTGCTCTTTTAACTCTTTTAGACTAACTACTCTAAAAAATAAGATTTGCAGAATATAAAGTATTCCCCCTATGACTGCACATATAACAACATTAACCAATGGTGCAAAATGCATACCTGTCTTTAACAATGAAAGAGCAAAATACATAAGGATAGACGCTGAAAGTATTTTAAACATTGAAGCAAAAATTGGCACTTCTCTCAGATATTCTCTTGTAAAATATAATTGAATGAACCATACTAAGGCTTCCGTCAATACCGATACAACTGATGCACCAATATAGCCAAATTTAGGTAGTAAGATCAGATTTAATCCCACACTAATAATTGCTGGAACCGTAGTTGAAGTCATAAATTCTTTATTTTTATTATGAGGTATCAAAATTTGGATTCCCATAATATTCGTCCACCCAATAAAAAACATTCTAAAAATCATAATTGCTATTGCATAGCGTGCATCTTGAAAATCTTTTCCCAGAAAAAAGTTAACAAAATCATTATTAACAATTAGCATGCCCGCAATAATTGGAAAAATTACCAAATTGTAAATTAAAAAAGATATCTGATGCATTCGATTCACGGCTTCATTATTTCCTTTTGATAAAAGATTTGAAACACGTGGAAGCATGACACTTCCCAGAGAAGTTACCAAAGTAAGTAAAATATTCACCAATTTTAAAGCTTGATCATAAATACCAACATCAGTAGTTGATGCTAAAGCACCGAGCATTGTTCTATCTAAAGTAACATAGAGCGATATAGCAATCTGAGGTAAAAACAATAAGATGACTGGCTTCAAATGCTGCTTAGCATATTCCCAATCAAAGTGCGGTTTCCCAATAAACTCTCTTGCCGGCAGCCACATACTTAATTGTCCCAAAAATTCAAATACTGTCAATAAGGAAACATATAGATATAAATCACCTGGAGTTTTGACAAATAAAAATATTGAAACAACTCCCACCAGTTTAACAGTGATGTTTCTAACTGTTATCTTACGAAAATCCTCCAAGCCTTGAAAAAGCCAAGAAATATCCATTCCCTTAGATAATAAACTTAAGCCTAAAATATACGCTACTGGATTCTGCATAAATGAAAACGCAAAGCACAAAATTATATATAATAAAATTGATAAGCAAGTTGCACCAAACTGCAAGGTATAGATACCCCAGAAGTTTTTTCGAATATCCTTCCGATGACTTGAAATTTCTTTTGTCCCATAATTAGCAACTCCTAAAGTCGCTAAGAGAATAAAATAGGTAACAATTGAGTTGAAATATCCATAAGTTCCTAAATCGTTTGAGCTAAAAACCCTAGTAACATAAGGTGTTGTGATAATCGGAAGAATAATCACCAACAATTGATAAGAGAGATTGTAAGCATAGTTTTTCAAAACTTTCATGACTATCTAACCCATTTTCCCTCTGACTTTTTTATACAATTTTGCAGATACGAGAAACAATATATATTTCAATTTATTTTTCTTTGTAACATTTGAATTCGGAATAACATCTTTGAAATATTGAATGTATTCTTTTCTAATTTTATTAACTTCAGCATACATATCTGAACTAAGCATAGCATGTACAATATGCAGACCATTAAAAACATAGCGAACATTCAAGGCTCTTCTCATATCCCTATCACCTGAATAGTCTCGTTCAATATAACTTCTATTCCATTCCATTGCCTTGTAAAAATCTAAGAGACGATCACTATACTTAGAATTTACAATACTTCCTGGTCTTCGATAGTATTTATAAAGATTTAGATCACTAACAGCAATATTTTCACAGGAAGCAATATGCTCATAAGCAAGAGCTAAATCTTCATATAACATCCCTTTAGGATATGGAAACCTTAATAAGATTTCTTTCTTATATAGTTTACCACCTGAATGTGTCCCAACATAATTTCCATAAAACATTTGTTCTAAAGCTGTTCTACGATCTAATTTTCCAGAATATTTCTCTCTGAAATCTCCTAGGAAATCACTATTTTCATAGTTTCTAACTTCAATCACTGGAGTTGCTACAAGATCAACTCTATACTTATCTCTAAGTTCTACTAAATATTCAATGGCTCTATGGTCATAATAATCGTCTGAATCAATGAAAACAATCCAATCTGTTGAGGATTCTTTTACCCCAGTGTTGCGGGCATTGGACAATCCCCCATTTTCAATATGCAGAACTTTTATTCTGTCATCTTCTCGAGCATATTGGTCACAAATTTCTCCAGAACTATCCGTCGAACCATCATCTACTAGGATTATTTCAATATTTTTATATGTTTGTTGTCTTAGACTTTCTACACAATAACTCAAACAGTTCTCAACATTGTACACTGGTACAACAATAGAAATCTGATCCATTATGATAATCCTTCCAAAATGATATCAACAATACGCTCACAAGCTTTTCCATCTCCATATGGATTACTTGCTTTACTCATCTTGCTGTACTCTGTTTCATCTTCTAGAAGCAGTTTGAAATTAGTATAAATATTTTCTTCTTCTGTTCCTACCAATTTCAAGGTTCCTGCAGCAATCCCCTCTGGGCGTTCTGTTGTATCACGCATTACCAATACTGGTTTACCTAAAGAAGGTGCTTCTTCTTGCACACCACCAGAATCTGTTAAAATCATGTAGCTTTGATTCATAAAATTATGGAAATCAATGACTTCTAGAGGTTCAATGATTTTCATACGTTCATTGTCGCCAAACACTTTACTTGCTAGCTCACGAACCTTAGGATTCTTGTGAATAGGATATACGACTTTAACATCTTCAAACTCATTCAGGATACGATTAACTGCATTAAACATATTTTCCATGGGTTGACCAAGATTTTCACGCCTATGGGCTGTCAGCATGATTAGTTTACTGTCCTTAGCCCACTCTAAAATAGGATGGTCATAATGATCTTGAACAGTTGTCTTCAAGGCGTCAATGACAGTATTTCCAGTAACATAGATATTTTCTCTTCCCTCTTTTAGAAGATTCTCTTTAGCCACTTCTGTCGGAGCAAAATTGAAATCCGCAATAATGGAAGTAGTCTGACGATTGAATTCTTCAGGAAATGGGCTTTGAAGATTATAAGTTCTCAATCCTGCCTCTACATGTCCAACTTTAATTCCCATGTAAAATGCGGCTAAAGCTGTCGCAAAAGTGGTTGTAGTATCCCCATGAACAAGAACAATATCTGGTTTTTCCTGCTCTAAAACGGCTTGAATTTTATCTAAAATACTTGTCGTGATTGTAAATAGTGTTTGATTTGCCTTCATGATTCCTAAATCATAATCAGGAACAACTTTAAAGACATCTAAAACTTGCTCTAACATTTCTTTATGTTGACCCGTTACACACACAAGTGTTTTGATTGAATCATTTTTCTTCAGTTCATTCACTAAGGGACACATTTTTATTGCTTCTGGACGCGTCCCAAAAACTAACATTACTTTTTTCATTTTGAATCTCCCATTAGTTTTTGATAAAATTTACGATAATTCTCTAAAAATAAAGGATAACTAAACTTCTCTTCATAATCTTTTTTAGCTTGATGAGCTAACCTAGTTCTAAGAGTTGAGTCAGTCGCCAGACTCTCAATAGCAGAAGCTAAGGCCCTAGCATCTTTAGCAGGAACCAAGATCCCATTTTCTTTTGTAACAACTTCATTAATGCCAGGAATATCTGTCGCAACCATAGTTTTCCCATTCATAAATGCTTCGATAACATTTAGAGCCAAGCCTTCAAATAATGAAGAAGACACTAGGAAATCAAAACTATTAATGCATTCCACTATATCCTGTCTATACCCTAAAAAAGATACTTTATCTTCCAGATTTAGTTCTTTAACCTTATTTTCTAATTCGTCTCTTAGCTCTCCATCCCCAACGATAAATAAACGAAGGTTTTCATCTGAAATCAAAGAAATAGCATCAATCAAATAGGTCAAACCTTTTTGTTCAGATAATCTTGCAATACAGCCTAGTTTGATTCCATCAAACTTCATAATCTCATCAACTTGTCTATTTGACTGTTTCAAGATCACTCCGTTATAGATAACAGTACTGTCTGCAACTCCCACATCATCTTTCAAATTTTGATTAACTGCTTGACCCACTGCAATACTATAGGCATTTTTCAGTGAAAATCTATATAAAGACAACTTATCTTTAAAGACATTATGAGCAGTGTAAACGTGGACTAGCTTGGGATTAATCAGTTTTAATAAACGAATATAAAAAGCTGCCATTCGATGATGCGTATGAACCAGAGTAATATCATTTGTCTTAATAATTTGATAAATAGTAAGAAGCAGCTTCAACACAGTAAGGGGATTCTTGCTGTCTATATCGTGAATTTTATGATGGATAATTCCTTGGGCCTCTAATTTTGGTTCCCAAAGGCCTCCTGTAGAAGCTACATGTACACTATCAAACTCATCTTTCAAATCAGAACTCAACTGGTACACGATTCTCTCAGCACCACCAATATCCATCGTTCGTGAAATATGTAAAATATTATTTTTTCGTTTTTCGTTTCTCATCTAAAACTCGCTTAATAAAGGTAACATTCCCTACAAAGTATCGTTTAAAGAGACGCTTTGGCTCATTAGCAACTCGGAACAACCACTCCAAGTTTAATTTCTGCATCCAAAGTGGGGCACGCTGAATGTGACCAGACAATACATCAAAACTACCACCTACACCCATAAAAATAGAATTCACTCCATTATCCATAAATTTTTGGATGATGTATTCTTTTTTAGGTGAAGTAATTCCAACAAATACAAAGTCGGGATTCTTTTCACGAATATCTTCCTGAATATCTTGCTCATCTTCCTCAGAAAAATAACCATTACGATGTCCAACAACTCGTAGATTTGGATACTCTTCTTTAAAATTTTGTAACATATCTTGCAAAACTTCTTCTTTAGCACCAAAAAAATACACTGAATAAGATTTTTCATCGGCTAATTTTAATAATCTTTGCATTAAATCAATTCCAGCAACTCGTTCTGGAACTTGGTAGCCCAAAAATCGAGAAGCTAGAACTACTGATGCACCATCTGCATTGATGATCTCAGACTCGTTAACTATCTTCTTAATAGCTTCATCTGATTGACATTGGTTAATTTTATCAGCGTTTACGCCCATTAAATGAAGAGGACGTTGTTCAATTACAAATTTCTCAACCGCTTGTACTGTTTCATCCATTGTTAAAGGGTCAATTCTGACCCCCATTAAATTAAAACTATTCAAATTAATCTCCCCATGTAGACTCAAAATGACCCTTACGCTCGGCTTCTTTTGGTAACTTCATGTAATCACCATATATTTTTGTTAAATATTCATCTGGGTTTGCATGGCAACTTATTTCTAAGTTCTCAAACTCTAGTAATTGTGGTTCACCGAATACTTCTTTTCTAGCAAGCTCACGTTCTCTATAGGAACCTAATACATTACCAACTATTGAACTAGTTTCAAAATCATATTGTTTAATTAGATTTTGTAATTTGTTGTTAATAGTGGCTGTTTTTAGAAGTTTATTCAATTTCAAAACTTTTGATATACTCACAATTGCATTTTCAAAACTTCCCCGATCTCTGTCATGTAGACGATCGATTACCGAAATTTTAGAAAGTGCACGATAGAATTTGATTTTGTTTGTATGAATAAAATAATGAAAACGATCATCTGGATAACCATCCAAAGGGAAAATATCTATGAATGGACTACATAGTTCATCTCCAAATGGAATTTGTAAAGATGTATCCATAATAGAGGTATTACCTAAATTGTCATCATGAAGCCTCAAAATAACATGTTCTGGAAGTTCCTTTTTGCAAATTGACAAAAATTTTTCATAATCTTTTCGAGGCATCCCTAAATCCATATCATCATCCCAAGGAATAAATCCTTTATGACGAATGGCTCCTAGCAATGTTCCTCCCAAAGCATAATATCTTAAATCATGTTCACTACAAATAGCAATAAAGTTTTTCAATAAAGATAATTCTCCTAGTTGAATTTCCCTCACTTTATTCATAAAATCACTTCGCTCCATCTCTCATAAGTACAACTTTAATAGTTTTTAGTAAAATTTCAATGTCTTTCCAAATTGTCCAATCGTCTATATAAGCTACATCTAATTTAACAACTTCATCAAAATTCTTAATCTCACTTCTACCACTAACTTGCCAAAGTCCAGTGATACCCGGTTTAAAACTCAATCGACGTTTTTGTTCAGGTGTGTATGTCTCATATTCATCAACTGTTGGCGGTCTTGTTCCAACTAGACTCATGTCTCCTTTCAGAACATTCCAAAACTGGGGAAGTTCATCCAAGCTAGTTTTACGGATAAAGCGACCAATTTTTGTAATGCGAGGATCATTGTCCATCTTAAACATACCACCCTGCATGGTATTTTTCTCCAACAATTCTCTCTTTTTATCCTCAGCATCAATACACATTGATCTAAATTTATAAAAAGTAAAATGTCGGCCGTTTTTTCCTATGCGAGTCTGGGCAAAAATAGCAGGTCCACCATCTTTTCGAATAGCTGGAACTAGAACTATACTAACTAGACCACAAATCATTAAACCAAAAATAGAACCAATAATATCTATGACACGCTTAGCAATTACATGACTATTCTTATAAAATTTCGTCGAAAAAGTAATGACATTTAGACCAGCCATCCCACGGATTTTTTTGTCACGCCCTAGATTATGGTCAAAAGCATTTAGATTAACCGTTACATCAATTCCCATCGTTTCAAAACGAGAAATAAATTCACCAATATCATATTCTTCACTAGGAAGATTGATAAACACTTCGTCCACGACTTCGTGAGTTGCAAAATTTAAAATATCTTCGACTGGTACGACTGTAATAGTATCATGTTGGAAATTAGGTTTATCTAATACACTAACTGCCACCAGTTCTCCAAAGAAATCACCCGCATCAAGTAATTTATCCATCACTTTCTCAACTCTAGATGTTGCTGTAATCAAGAATAGTTTTTTACTCCATTTCAAATTAGGAAATATCCGTTTCGAATAATACTTGATACAAATATTGACTAGATACATTAGAATCGAGTGTAAGGTTAAGAAATACACCATGCCTCGTCTAGAGATACTAAAGCGTTCTTCTAAAAAGAAATTAGAAAGACTAATTGCCAATGCAAAGAAAATGATATATTTTGTCAAGCGAACAAGTTCAATCAAACTCCCTCGTCTAAAAAAATCTTGACCGTAATCGCTAAAATAAAATACGATGTAGTGGAGAATATATAGGACAATCATTGTTGTTGAAAGAATATCTGTCTCTTTAACAAAACTAAGAGAATACCCCAGTAACACTACTATAAAACTCTGGATCACCGCCAGAGATATTTTTATCCCTTTCTCTTCCATAACTACTTCCTTAGTCTATCCCTTATTCTATCCCCTATTTTTTACCGTAAGAACCATACTCACCGTAAGAACCATATTTCTCAGCTGAAGTATTGAATTTATTTAATACAACTCCTAAAAATGGTTTATTCGTTTGTTCCAATTGACCTTTAGCCTTCTGAACATCTTTTCTGTTAGCTTCTCCTGCCGCAGTCACTAAAACAGATGCATCACATTTTTGTGTAATAATAGCTGCGTCGATTACGATACCAATAGGCGCTGTATCAACAATAATATAATCAAAATACTTGCGAAGTGTGTCAATCATAGTGCTAAAATTTTCACTTTGCAATAAAGCAGTTGGGTTGGGTGAGATAGACCCAGCTTGAACCACAAATAGATTCTCAACATTGGTATCACATAAACCATGAGATAGGTCTGTTGTTCCAGATAAAAATTCTGTCAATCCAGTAATTTTTTCACGTGACTTGAAGACACCTGACATGACAGAATTACGAATATCAGCATCTACTAACAGGGTCTTGTAACCTGCACGCGCGAATGCCCAAGCAATATTTGTAGAAGTCGTTGACTTTCCTTCACCCGGTTTTACAGAAGTGATAGAAATTACTTGTAAATTATTTCCACTCAATTGTATATTCGTACGCAAGGCGTTATAGTATTCTTCCGCTTTTTTGGCCAGATCTAATTTTTTCTGTGCTATTTCTAATGTCGGCATATCTCTCTCCTATTTCAATTTATCCAGATTTGGAACAACTCCCAACAATGCAATTTGCATAACATCTTCAATATCCTCTGGACGTTTCACTCGTGTATCAACCAGTTCAACGATAAGAACAGCGATAACCGTAAAGACTGTTCCTCCAAGTAGTCCAATAATTGTATTTCTACGAATATTTGGAGAAGATGGTGCTGTAGCCGGACGAGCTTCTTCAAGTGTTGTGACATCAGAAACGCGTGTGATACTGATAATCTTTTCAGCTGCTACTTCTCTCAATGAATTAGCAATACGACTAGCTTCCTCAGGGACTCTATCATTAACGGAAATAGATACGATACGAGTATCGACTGGTACAGTTACCTTGACTTTACTAGCCAAAGCTTTTGGTGATAGATCTAACTTCAAATTAGATGTAACTTTTTCCAAAACATCTTGAGACAAAATAATTTCACGATAGTCTTTAACTAAGTATGATCCAGCTTGCAAGTCTTGGTTTGTCAAACCAGGCTTATCCCCCTGATTACGGTTGACTACATAAATCCGTGTAGTACTAGTGAACTCCGGTTTAACGACAAACGCACTATAGGCAAAAGCTAAGGCTCCAGCTACAATTGCTACCAATGCAATTAGAATTTTTCTTTTCCAAAGTATTTTAAGCAGGTGAAATACATCGATTTCCATAGTATTTTGTTCTTTCATATTTTCTCCTAAATTATTTGATCCATTATAATTTTCCTAGGGTTCTCTACAAATAGTTCTTTCGCCTTGGCTCTACCATACTTTTTAGAAATAATCTGATAAGCCTCCTCCATATAAGGGGGTCTACTATCTAAGTTATGCATATCACTTGCAATGACATGAACCAGATCTCTCTCCAAAAAATATTGGGCTCTCTTTTTCATAAATTTATAGGTTTCACCAAAGAGCTTAGGTTTTAGAACATGAGAACTATTTACTTGCGTATAGCATCCCATATCAATCAGTTCCCTAACACGTTTTTCATTGTTTTCCAACGCATCATAACGTTCAATATGAGCAATCACTGGGGTAATCCCTAACATCAAAATATTGCTTAACCCTTTATGAATATCGCGATAGGGTGTATTCATACTAAATTCAATCAAAGCATAACGACTGTTATTGAGAGTAGGAATGCGCTTGTTTTCTAATTTTTCTAGAACATCCGGAGTATAGTATATCTCTGCTCCGTAAGCAATGACCAAATCATCTGCCACTTCTTTAGCAATCTCACGAACCTTTAAAAAATTCGTCGCTATTTTTTCTTCTGGAGTCTCAAACATCCCTTTTCGACGATGGGAAGTCGAAACAATCATCCGAACTCCTTGATTATATGCTTCTATTAAAAGAGCTTTACTATCTTCTATAGACTTTGGCCCGTCATCTACATCAAAGACAATGTGAGAGTGGATATCAATCATATCATCTTCCCTCCATCACATCTTGTATCGCACTTTTAGCAGTTGCTAAACTACTATCATCGATTTCCATCATATAGAGGTTACTATCTGGCATAGCATAAGAAGGAAGTCCCATTCGACCTGTACCTTTGAGGTCTTGAGAGTTGACTTTATAACTACCACCACTCTCCAATTGAGTATTAATCAAATCTATCATCGTTTCGATAGGCATATTTGTTTGAAGGGAATCTTGCAAACCTTGAATAATATCACTATAATTTTTTAAGGCTTCAGTAGAAGTTAATTTCTGAATAATTGCGACAATAACCTTTTGTTGATTACGACCACGGTCACGATCTCCATCAGCCAACGAATAGCGTTCACGAACAAACCCAAGAGCTTGTTCAGAATCTAAATGGACATTTCCTACTGGGAAGTGGAACTTCCCGTGACGAGATGTAAACTCCTGATCATTGTATACATCTACACCACCTAAAAGGTCAATCAATTTCAAGAACGAAGTGAAGTTTAGACGAACATAGTAATTAATATCAACTCCATAAAGATTTCCAAAGTATGAATAGAGGAGTCAACTCCATAAATACCTGCATGAGTCAACTTATCTTTTTGATTATTCCCGCCGTCAGCAATCGGAACATAAGAATCTCGAGGGGTTGTTGTCAATAGAATTTTTTTTGAATCTTGATTAACAGTCATCAAAATGTTGACATCTGAACGAGAAACTGAACTAATTGGTCCGTAAGTGTCAATACCACTCACATAGACATTAAAGGACTTGTTCTTAGAAACTTTAGGAGCAGCTACTTCCTTGGTGATATTTTTAGTGTAGATTTTGCTGATCTTTGATGCGTAATCAGGATATTCAGATTCTATAATATTTTCAAAGACGCTATTTAAGACAATCGCTTTTGCTTCACCTGATATCAAGCTCTTATAAGCTGCAAGGTATGAGGTGCTTTGTTCAACCGTCAATTCTTTGCTCTGACTAGTTTTGATATCAGCTATCAATTTTTGAATATTCTCATTATCTGTATCCGTAGGCCCTGTAACACTATCTAGTTGTGTGACATTATGAACGTCACTATCTTTCAGAACAACAACACTCATTGAGTATTCTGAGTAATTTGACGTAGAATTGATATGACTAGTAAAGCCGACAAATTGTTGCAGTGCAAAAAAAGAAACTGAACTCATTAAAATAGCTAGTGTTAAAAAGAAAATTGTAAACTTTTCTGCTTTTCTATAAATGATCAAAAGCAGACTCGCTAAAGCGACCAAAATCACTACAGCTGCCGTCATAACATTCAGGTATCTAAACGCCAATATATTATGTCTAAAAATCAAGAACAGCAAAAAACCACCCAATAATACATAAATGGTTAATAAAGCTATATTAATGCTCCGCTTAACTTTACCCGAACGGGCTCTTTTTGAACGTTTATTCATAGTTTTCCCCTATATGTTGATTATCAGAATTATTATATCACAATCATGAAATAATTTCCATTTATTCCTTTTTTTATCAGCGTTTTCAATACATCTTCTAAATGCACTCCGAAGGAATAATTGTTTTTTTATAACCTGTATAGTATCTATCGCTTCCTATTTTGACATTCTCGTTTCATAGACAGAGGAATACGAATCAAAAATATAACAAACAAGGTCCCTTACGGAACCTCGTTCATCTATTTGACATGATTTCTGCTTCTTTTTGAGCTTTTTCGATTGCTTTTTTGCTTTCTTGCTCCCATTTGGTCTTAGCTTCTTCATACTGCTTGGTAGTCACAGTGTCTTTTTGCAGTTTCATGTACTTGTAGTTATTGCCGTCGCCCTTGATGCCGACTAGTGAATAACCTCTTGTAAATGGCGTTACTTTGGTTACAGATGCTGTTCCACCGCTCGACATAGCTGACATAATCAGAGAATTGTCAATCATCCAAGCCTGTGCTTCAGCATATTTTTCATAGCGTTTGGCTACATCTTTATTTTCACTATCTGCATCTTTGAGCATCTTGGTGTAGGTATCAAGACCCAAGCTAGCAATCTTAGCTTTATCTTCCTGAGCATCTAAACCAAAAATCTTGAGGTAGAACCCATCCTCTGCATTGAAAGGATTGAGATAAGTTGACGGATCTTGGTAGTCACCTACCCAACCATCAAAGTTCAAATCATAGTCACGATCAGCTGGTGTCGGTGCCAAGAAAGCTACATTATTAAAATCATCTGTTGAAAGTTGCTGAACATCAATGACAATGTTATCAGCACCTAAAACTGACTCAAGTGTCTGCTTAACAGAGTTCATACCTGTCACAGCATTTTTACTTGTCTGATCAACTGCCACATCCAAGTGAATTGGGAAAGTCACACCTTGACTTACCAATTCTTTTTTAGCTTCCGCAAATTTTGCTTGGGCTTTTTCTTTGTTGAAATAGGCATCCTGAGCATCTGCCAAGTTCATACCTGACCATTCTGTGCCATAGTTAACCAATTTAGAAGCGACTACTTCTCCAAAGGTCTTGTCTCCAACTTGGACAAATGTAGGAGGCACTAGGGTGTTACGAAGGGTCTTGCTAGCTGCTTCTTCCCCATTTGACTGAGCAGAATAGGCTGTGCGGTCCAAGGCAAAGTTCACTGCTTGACGGAAGTTCTTGTTCAAGACAGCTGTCTCAGTTGACTTCTTCTGCTCATCTGTCGTTTAGACGTATGGTTGTAGGCCTTACGGTTGACGTTGAAATTGAAATACCAAGAAGTCTTGTCCTGCAAGCTATAGACGATATTATCCTTATATTTCTCCTTGGTCTTAGCAAAGTTAGAACTATTTGGATAAACCCCAGCGATTGAGTAGGCTCCACTTTCAAAGTTACGGATGGTCAATTCTTGGTCTGAGCCATCAAAATAAGCCAATTTTACGTGTTCAATTGATACTTTGTCATGATCATAGTAATGCGGATTTTTCACATACTCGATCGATGATTTTGATGTGAAGTCTTTTAACAAATAAGGTCCACTGTAGAGAATGCTATTTGGAGATAGGGTCCCAAAATTTTTCCCTTTTGAATTTAAAAATTCTTCGTTTACTGGGAAAAGAATACTGTTGGTTGTTTTTGAATTCCAGTAAGGTTCTGGGCGTGCCAAAGTATACTCAACAGTCTGATCATCGATTGCCTTCACCCCAACCTTAGAAAAGTCAGAATCCGCTCCTGTAATATAATCATTCAAGCCCTTGATCGAGTTTTGAATCAAGTCAAGCGCCTGTGATTTATTATCCACTGCGTACTTGATACCTGTCACAAAATCCTGTGCCTTGACTGGGGCGTACTCTTCACCATCAGCTGTGAACCATTTGGCATCTTTTCTCAATTTATAGGTATAAGTTAGACCGTCGCTTGAAACAGACCAGTCTTCTGCCAAAGACGGAACTAGATTTCCATGATTGTCATTTTCAAGTAAACCATCAACTAAGTTAGTAATGATAGCTGTATTATCAGCGTAGTAGTCTAGTAAATAGTTAAATGTAGTTGGGTTTCCACTAAAGGTTGATGAGTAAGTTTTTGTATCTGAACCTGATTGTCCGCAAGCAGCTAAAGCAAGGTAGCCGCAAAAGTCAGGCCTGCACTAAGGACACGCTTTTTTGTATTCATCTTCTTTCTCCTTTATGTTAGTTTTTATAACATAGATTTATTTTACCAAAATAGTGGAAATTTGTAAAGTTAATTGAATTTCTAGAATGAAAGTTTATAAACTTTAGTCATAAAAAAACAAAGGATTTCTGTCTTTCATACAGTCCTCCCTTGTTTTTATGCGATTTCAATTTTAAATTTTTCTGTAAAAAATATTTATAGTAATTCCACACAGAGAGCATCCCATGGAGCTAAGATTTGTTTTTCAAAGACTTCTTGAGCTGAGGTGTTTTCAATCAAGACAGATTTGACGTTTCCTTCTACGGTCAAGTCTTGTTCTTCATTGGACAAGTTAGCGACGACTAGGAAGCGACGGTCACCATCTTTACGGATATAAGCAAAGACCTTATCAGCAGTTTCAAGCAATTCAAAGTCAGCTCGAATCAGCCAGCTATTTTCTTTACGGATTTGAACTAGCTTCTGATAGGTATAGAAAATAGAATCTGGATTTGCCAGCGCTTCTTGAACGTTGATTGTTTGGTAGTTTGGATTCACTGCCAACCAAGGTTGACCTGTTGAGAAACCAGCGTTTTTGCTCTCATCCCATTGCATAGGCGTACGAGCATTGTCACGTCCAATGACACGAATACTATCCATGATTTCTTCCATCGGAACGCCTTTTTCAAGAGCCTCACGCGCATAGTTAAGAGATTCAATATCTTCTACTTGATCCAGTGTTTCAAACGGATAGTTGGTCATCCCAATTTCCTCACCTTGGTAAATATAAGGTGTCCCTCTCATGAGATGAAGTAAAATTGCAAAGGCTTTGGCAGATTTTTCGCGGTATTCTTGGTCATTTCCCCAGATTGAGACGATACGAGGGAGGTCATGATTGTTCCAAAAGAGTGAATTCCAGCCATCCTCAACGCCTAACTCTGTCTGCCATTTGTTGAAGATTTCTTTTAACTTAGGAATATTCAGTTCTTTTTGATAGTGCCACTTAGGCTGACCTTCCTGATACTGAAGACCGATATGTTCAAAATGGAAGACCATAGACAATTCTTGCCCCTTTGGATCAGAGTAGAGCTTGGCAATCTCTGGCGTTGCTCCCCAGGTTTCCCCTACTGTCAAGAGATTCTTATCTCCAAAGGTGGCCTGATTCATCTCCTTGAGATAGGGGTGAAGCATAGGACCATTATTGACTACTTTCTCATCAGGAATTTCCCAATCATGTCAATGACATCCATGCGGAAACCACCAATGCCTTTATCAATCCAGAAGTTCATCATCTCATAAATTTTCTGACGAAGTTTTTCATTTTCCCAGTTGAGATCGGGCTGTTTCTTACTGAAAAAGTGGAGATAGTATTGACCTGATTTTTCATCGTATTCCCAAGCAGACCCACTAAAGATAGAATCTAGGTCATTAGGCTCATCCCGCCAGATATAGTAGTCACGCTCAGGGCTATCAGGATTTTCACAGGCCTCGACAAACCAAGCATGTTCATCTGAGGTATGATTGACCACTAAGTCCATGATGATACGAATGTCACGCTTCTTAGCTTCTGCGATGAGTTGGTCCATATCCTCCATGGTTCCGAAAATAGCTGCAATCGCTTGATAATCAGCAATATCATAGCCATTATCATCCATAGGACTGTCATAAACAGGAGAAAGCCAAATCGCTGTAATTCCTAACTTGGCTAGATAGTCTAACTTACTGGTAATTCCTGGCAAATCGCCAATTCCATCTCCGTTGCTATCCATAAAGCTCTTAGGATAAACTTGATAGACTACGGCATTGTGCCACCACTTTTCTTGCATCTTCTTACCTCATTATTTTAATAATCTATAGTCTATGATAGCGCTTTTTAAAATTTTGTGCAAGCGTTTGCCTAATCTTTTTGATTCCTTTTTTAACTCCATAGTTTCCTAACTTCCAATTTTTTATTATAATAGAGGTCAGAGGTAAAAAAATGAAAAAACAAGCTTTTAGTTCTGAACAATATTTAAATCTACAGCGTGACCACATTTTGGAGCGCATTAACCAATTTGACGGCAAGCTTTATCTAGAGTTTGGTGGCAAAATGTTAGAAGACTTCCACGCTGCTCGTGTTCTTCCTGGCTATGAGCCTGACAACAAAATCAAGCTCTTGCAGGAATTGAAAGAGCAAGTCGAAGTTGTGATTGCCATTAACGCTAGCAACATCGAGCATTCCAAAGCACGTGGCGACTTGGGTATTTCTTATGACCAAGAAGTTCTTCGTTTGATTGACAAATTCAATGAATTAGGGATTTTCGTTGGCTCCGTTGTCATTACACAATACGCTGGTCAACCAGCTGCAGATGCCTTCCGCAACCAACTCGAGAAAAACGGAATTGATTCTTATCTTCATTATCCAATCAAAGGATATCCGACGGATATGGATCACATCATTTCTCCAGAAGGCATGGGGAAAAATGACTACATCAAAACCAGTCGCAACTTGATTGTCGTAACCGCTCCTGGACCTGGTTCTGGAAAATTGGCCACTTGTATGTCCAATATGTACCACGACCAACTCAATGGCATCAAGTCTGGTTACGCTAAGTTTGAAACCTTCCCAGTTTGGAATCTTCCCCTTCATCATCCGGTCAACTTGGCCTACGAGGCTGCAACCGCGGACCTAGACGATGTCAATATGATTGACCCTTTCCATCTCCAAACTTACGGAGAAACCACTGTCAATTACAACCGTGATATCGAAATTTTCCCAGTGCTCAAACGTATGTTGGAACGCATTCTCGGTGAATCTCCATACGCTTCACCAACAGACATGGGTGTCAACATGGTTGGCTTCGCTATTACAGATAATGAGGCTGCTATCGAAGCCTCTAAACAAGAAATCATCCGCCGTTACTATCAAACAGTTCTTGACTTCAAGGCTGAAAAAGTCGGGGAATCTGCTGTCAAGAAAATCGAGTTGCTCATGAACGACCTCGGTATCACACCTGCAGACCGCAAGGTTGCTGTTGCTGCACGTCAAAAAGCAGAAGAAACTGGTGGACCAGCCCTAGCCCTTGAATTGCCATCTGGTGACATTGTCACTGGTAAGAACTCAGAACTCTTTGGCCCTACAGCAGCTGCTCTTATCAACGCTATTAAGAAATCAGCTGACATTGCTAAAGAAGTAAAACTAATCGAACCTGAAGTTGTTAAGCCAATCCAAGGTCTTAAAATCGATCATCTCGGTAGCCGCAATCCACGCCTTCATTCAAATGAAATCCTGATTGCACTTGCTATCACAGCTACAGAAAATCCTGATGCTGCCCGCGCCATGGAAGAACTTGGTAATCTCAAAGGAAGCGAAGCTCACTCAACCATCATCTTGACAGATGAAGACAAGAATGTCCTTCGTAAATTGGGTATCAATGTAACCTTTGACCCATACTACCAATACGACCGCTTGTATCGTAAGTAACGATTTCAACCTCTCCACTCTCGGAGAGGTTTTCTCTCTGTCTCAAGAGCTGGCTTTATGTTATAATGAAAGAAGAAAACTGAAAGGATTTACCATGTCAAAAGAAGTTATTGTTGAAAGTTTTGAACTTGACCACACCATTGTTAAAGCACCCTATGTTCGCTTGATCGGGGAAGAAACAGGGCCAAAGGGAGATGTCATCTCCAATTATGATATTCGTTTAGTGCAACCCAATGAAGACTCTATCCCTACTGCTGGCCTTCACACTATCGAGCACCTCTTAGCCAAACTCATCCGTACCCGCATCGACGGCATGATTGACTGTTCACCATTTGGTTGCCGTACAGGCTTCCACATGATTATGTGGGGGCGCCACACTAGTGCCGAAATCGCGGCCGTTATCAAGGATTCGCTCAAGGAAATCGCTGAGACTACTACTTGGGAAGACGTCCCTGGTACAACCATCGAATCTTGTGGTAACTACAAGGACCACAGCCTCTTTTCTGCTAAAGAATGGGCAAAACTCATCTTGGAACAAGGGATTTCAGATGATGCTTTTGAACGTCATGTCATCTAAACACAAAAAAAGGAACCAGTTTTTTCAGCTGGTTCCTTCTTTTTATTCTCAAAATCTCTAGTTAAGCTTTCTCACGAATAACCAAACCACCATCTTCCATATCTGCTTCTAGATGTTTGGCATCTAGGTGATCCAAATGGAAGTCTGTCACCTTATCACGAATTTCTTGTTCAACCACGCGACGGAGCGGACGAACACCCATGACTTCGTCATAACCTTCTTCTGTGATATAGTCTTTAGCCGCTTGACTGACTGTTAAATCAATGTCTTTCTTAGCCAAGGTTTGATTGACTTCAGCCAACATCAAGTCTACAATCTTAGAAAGGTCTTCCTTAGTCAAGTGTGAGAACTCAATAACTGCGTTAAAGCGGTTGAGGAACTCTGGACGGAAGAATGGTTTCAAACGATCCATCAATTCTGGTTTGTCCGCATCTTCTGTCAAGTTGGCTTCATAACCAAATCCAGCATTTGATGTTGCAATAATAACAGTATTCTTGAAGTTTACTGTATTTCCTTGACCATCTGTCAAACGACCATCATCCAAGACTTGGAGGAGAAGGGTAATGACTTGAGGATCAGCCTTTTCAATCTCATCCAAGAGAATGATAGAGTAAGGATTGCGACGCACACGTTCTGTCAAGGTATTGCTATTGTCATCATAACCCACATAGCCTGCTGTTGTACCAATTAGCTTAGAAACGGCTGTGCGGTCACTGTATTCAGACATATCCAAACGGATGATTGCGTCCTTAGTTCCAAACATATCAAGCGCTAATTGCTTAGCAAGTTCTGTCTTACCAACCCCAGTTGGACCTACAAAGAGGAAGCTACCGATTGGGCGATTGCCTTCATCAAAACCAGCACGGTTACGACGGATAGCACGAGCTACCGCTTCTACCGCCTTATCTTGTCCGATTACCTTATCTTGCAAGCGATGAGCCATATCTTTCAAACGTTCAATGTCTGACGCTCCCATTTGAGATACTGGAATTCCCGTCATACGCTCTACGGACTCGGCCACATCATTGACAGTTGCAGTCACTTTCATATCTTCTGTGTGATTTTCGATTTTCTTTTCCAATTCTGCAATGCGTGTTTTATAGTTTAGAGCTGCTTCAAAATCTTCAGCCTCAACTGCTTTTTCTTGCTTGTCTTTTTCTGCTTCAATTTCACGTTCGACAGCATGCACATCTGTTACTGGATGCTGAGCTGCCAAGTGAGCCGCTGTTACATCGACAAGGTCAATAGCCTTATCTGGCAAGCTACGTTGAGGAATATACTGAACAGAATAATCCACTGCTGCTTTCAAGACTTCATCTGGCAAGATGACATTGTGGTGTTGTTGATAAAGGTCGCGAATTCCTTGAAGGATTTTAAAGGTATCTTCTGCTGAAGGAGCATTTACCTTGACTTCGTTGAAACGACGAGCAAGAGCTGCATTCTTCAAGATAGTATTACGGTATTCGTCTTGAGTCGTTGCCCCAATCACGGTCAATTCTCCACGTGAGAGAGCTGGCTTAAGAATGTCTGCAAGCCCTTTAGAACCACTGTCACCTCCAGTAGATCCAGCACCAAGTATTTGGTGAATTTCATCAAAGAAGAGGATAATATTCCCTGCTTCTTTGACCTCATTGACTAGATTTTGAACGTTTTCTTCAAAGCTACCACGGTATTGAGTTCCAGCCTCAAGTCCTGAGATATCAATAGAAATAATTTCCTTATTCTTAATAGCAGCTGGAACATCACCATTCACAATAGCTTGTGCCAAACCTTCGACAACGGCTGTCTTACCAACACCTGCATCTCCGACTAGAACAGGATTGTTCTTGGTACGGCGTGAAAGAATTTCAGATGTTTCTTGAATTTCCTTGTTTCGTCCGATGACAGGATCCAGCTTGCCCTCACGAGCTTCTGCAGTCAAGTTTCGACCTAGTTTAGCAAGGACACCGTCTTGTTTCATACCTGACGCCTGTTGTGGCATTTGTCCATCAGTTTCTGCATTTCCTGGTAATTGACCAGTTGCACGATAATGAGCAAATTCCTCTGGTGTCACTTCACGTCCATTAATCAAGTAGCGACGATTTTCAGAACTGTATCCACGCATACCACCCATCAATTGGTTAAATAAATCATCCATGTTGTTAAAATTATTAAAGTTGTTGTTCATATTCTTTACCTCTTGTTGTTTTTTTCTTCGTTATTATTACTGATATTGACTATATTTGACCTTTGTTTTTAAAAAAATTTAGACTAGCTAAATTGCTACTCTACGTATTATTTCTGGTTTTTTTCTCTTTTTCAAGCAGGAGTAGACTATCTTTACTTCTGAAGATTTCTAGATTAAACATAGACCCACCTCTTTCTATTTCACTTTAAATAAGCGTTCTAGTAAGGCTTTCATTTACCTTACGTTCATAATATACTACATTAGTCAGAAAAGGTCAAGAGATTTGGCTTTAATTGACCAATAAATTTTACAAAAAGAAGAACTAGCTTTTAACTAGTCCTTCTTTGTATTATTTTATATAATCTTAACTCAACGCATCCAATGCATCATCCATTGAAAGAACTTCGTGGAAGACACGTTGTGTCAATTCAGTTTTTTGTTCTGGAGTGAGGTATTTAGTGTTTACACAGTATCCAGAGATACGTACGATAACGTCTTCACCTGACATGATCTTTTCGTAAACATCGTTCAAGTCCATAACGTTCAAGTTAACGTGTTGTCCACCGTTTTCAAAGTAACCATCAAGGATTGTTACCAAGTTATCAACTTGTTCGTCACGAGTCTTACCAAGCGCGCGAGGTGAAACTTGTGTAGTCAATGAGATACCATCAGCTGCGTAACTAAAGTCAAGGCTAGAAAGTGAGTTCAAGTTTTGCAACCATCCACCTTTAGCTTTGTTAGATGGGTTAGCACCTGGTGAGAAGAATTCAAGTTTAGACAAGTTCACAGAACCATCTTCGTTGAGGTATACACCTTTGTGGACTGGTGAGTTACCAGTTTGTTTAGAGTAAGCAACGTTAGATGTGATTGTCAAAAGTGATACTGTAGCTTCTGCATCTTTGTAAAGTTTGTGGCTACGTAGACGAGTTGTGTAAGCTTCAATCAACCATTCTGCCAATTCGTTTGAACGTGGATCATCTTCACCCCAACGTGGGTATTCACCGATTGTTTCGTAATCGTAGATGTAGCCATTTTCATCACGGATTGGTTTAACTGTAGCGTATTTGATAGCTGACAATGTATCAACAGTGTTAGCAAATCCACAGATACCGAATCCCATGTTCGCACGTTGTTTAGTTGGCAAGAAGGCCATTTGAACAGCTTCGTAGTTGTACTTATCAGTCATGTAATGGATGATGTTCAAAGCATCTACGTAAGTGTCAGTCAACCAGTCAAGAGATTTTTCAAAGTTAGCTTTAACTGATTCGAATTCAAGAACTTCGTCACGGATTGGTTCGATGTCAAATACTTTGTAGTCTTTGTGAACATCGTCGTAACCACCGTTCAAACCAGTAAGAAGGGCTTTCAATACGTTTACACGAGCACCAAAGTACTGGATGTTGTGGCGTTGTTCTTCATTTTCTGGGTCAAGTGGAGACACACAGCATGAGATACAGCTCATTTCACCATATCCGTCTTTAGCCATTGTTGTTACACCTTCGTATTGGATAGAAGAGTGTTTGTGGCTCATGTGCATACAGTAGCGACGGAAGTTGTATGGTAATTTGTCAGTCCAAAGAACTGTTAAGTTTGGTTCTGGAGAGTTACCGATGTTGTCAAGAGTGTTCAAGAAACGGTAGTCCATCTTAGTAACACGGTGACGACCGTCGTTACCCATACCAGCCATAGAAGTTGTGATGAAAGTTGGGTCACCTGAGTACAATTGGTCGTAAGCTTTAGTACGAGCAAATTTAACTGTACGAAGTTTCATAACGAAATCATCAACGAATTCTTGGATTTCTGATTCAGTAAATGTACCACGAGCAAGGTCACGTTCTGCAAAGATGTCCAAAACGATTGGTACACGTCCTAGAGATGTAGCAGCACCGTTGATAACACGGCAGACAGACATAAAGGCGATGTTAACCCATTGGATCGCTTCTTTTACGTTCATCGCTGGTTTGCGAACGTCAACTCCGTAAAGGTCGCCCAAGCGAACAACTTGTTGCAATGCTTGGTATTGAAGGTTGATTTCTTCACGAAGACGGATTGTTTCTTCATCGATTTCTTCGATTGCATTCCAGTCGTTTACTTTTTCTTGCATCAAGTAGTCTGCACCGTAAAGAGCAAGACGTGCGTAAACACCGATGATACGTCCGCGTGAGTATGCATCTGGAAGACCAGTTACAGTGTGAGCGTGACGAGCGCGACGAATGTTTGAAGTGTAAGCACGGAAGATACCGTCGTTAACTGTTGTTACGTATTTAGTGAAGATTTCGTGAACAGCTGGGTCTGGTTCGTATCCATTTTTCCTTTCAAAGTAGTTTCAGCCATACGGATACCACCTTTTGGCATGAAGTTCAATTTGAAAAGTTCATCGTTTTGGATACCGAAGATAACTTCGTTTTCTTTTATCGATAAATCCTGCTGGGATATCAGCGATAGATGTTGGACGAGTGTCCATTGGGAAACGAGTTTCTTCGTAGTGTGCTTTAGTTTCTTCTACAATTTTTTTGATGTGAAGTGAACGTTCTGTTGGTCCTGCGAGGAAGCTTTCGTCTCCATCGTAAGGTGTGTAGTTAGCTTGTACGAAGCGTGATACACTTGCTTTTTTTCTTTCCAATCTACGCCTTTGAAGCCTTCCCAAGCTTTGTCAAAAAAATATCTTGTGCTTCAACAACTGTCTTAACAACCATGTTAATGTCCTCTTTTTTCTTTCTAGTAACAGCCATCTGTTACATTCATGAGACAAGTATAACACACAGTAACCGATTTCAACAAGCGAAAAATCCCTGTTTTTACACTTTCTTTTCTAAAACAGTCTATATTTTGCCCCAAACTGTATTATATTTTTGAAAAAATAAAGTCCTTTTTTCTTTTTTTCAGAAAAAAGGGTATAATAAAATAAAATAAGCTGTAAAAAGGGGGGCCAGGCATGTTGATTTTTCCTTTGTTAAATGATTTGTCAAGAAAGATCATCCATATTGACATGGATGCCTTTTTTGCTGCGGTAGAAATCAGAGATAATCCTAAACTTAGAGGAAAACCTGTCATTATCGGAAGCGACCCTCGGCAAACAGGTGGGCGTGGTGTCGTTTCCACTTGTAGCTATGAGGCGCGAGCTTTTGGTGTCCATTCAGCCATGAGTTCTAAAGAAGCCTACGAACGTTGCCCCCAGGCCGTCTTCATCTCAGGAAATTATGAAAAATATAAAGCTGTGGGACTCCAAATTCGAGCTATTTTTAAGCGCTATACAGATTTAATAGAACCTATGAGCATTGACGAAGCCTATTTGGATGTAACAGAAAATAAACTCGGTATCAAATCAGCGGTCAAAATCGCTCGCCTCATTCAAAAAGATATTTGGCAAGAACTCCATCTAACTGCTTCTGCTGGCGTTTCTTACAACAAATTCTTAGCTAAAATGGCGAGCGATTATCAAAAACCACATGGTCTGACAGTGATTCTACCTGACCAGGCTGAGGATTTTCTCAAACAAATGGATATTTCCAAATTTCATGGAGTAGGAAAAAAAGACAGTGGAAAGACTTCATCAAATGGGTGTTTTTACTGGCGCTGACCTACTTGAAGTCCCTGAGGTAACCCTAATAGACCGCTTTGGCAGACTGGGCTATGACCTGTATCGAAAGGCTCGTGGTATTCACAATTCCCCCGTCAAATCCAATCATATCCGTAAATCAATCGGGAAAGAGAAAACCTACGGGAAGATTCTCCGTGCCGAGGAAGATATCAAAAAGAGCTGACTCTTCTATCAGAAAGAGTCGCTCTCAATCTCAGTCAACAAGAAAAAGCTGGAAAAATTGTCATTTTGAAAATCCGCTACGAGGACTTTTCAACTCTTACTAAACGAAAAAGTCTTGCTCAAAAAACACAGGATGCTAGTCAGATAAGCCAAATAGCCCTGCAACTCTATGAAGAGTTAATCGAGAAAGAAAGAGGTGTCCGCCTGCTGGGGATTACCGTGACTGGATTTTAAAACCTTGAAGAGTTGACCCTTCAAGGTTTTTCTTATACAAATAAGCGGACAAAGCTATACAGTAGCAAGACGCTACCGAGTACAATACGGTATTTACCGAAAAGGGTAAAGTCGTGTTTTTTCACATAGCTTGTCAAGAAACGAATAGCGACCATGCTAACTGCAAAGGCTACCCCCATCGCAACCAAGAGCAAGAATAATTGCCCAAAACTCAAGAGCTGTCCTGCTTTCACAAATTTGAAAATCTTTAAGGCACTAGCCCCAAACATAACAGGAATTCCAAGATAGAAGGTGAATTCTGTCACAACAGAACGACTGGTTCCATTTAACAAACCACCGACGATTGTGGCTCCAGAACGGCTAGTTCCTGGTAAAAGGGCAAGAACTTGGAAGAGTCCAATATAGAAGGCTGTCGTATAAGGAAGTTTGTCCAACTCTGTCACACTTGGTTCGATAGCACGCGCTTTATTGCGCTTTTCCAAGTAGATAAAGGCAATCCCATAGATAATCAACATGAGAGCAACTGAAACCATATTATGGAAGTGGATATCAAACCAATCATCAAACTTAAATACGGCAAGCAAGGGTAAAGTCGCAATCAAGACCTTCAACCATAGTCTCCAAGTCTTACGAACTTCCTGCTTGTCTTTACTTGGTTTGAAAGGATTGAGCTTGTTAAAGTAAATCACCATAACCGCTAAAATCGCACCAAGCTGAATCACGACATTAAACATGGACATAAAGGCTTCGTTTTGATTTTGGTATTGGATAAATTCCTCTGCTAAAATTAAGTGACCTGTACTAGAAATCGGCAACCATTCCGTAATTCCTTCAACAATCCCGAAGAAGATAGATTTTAAAATTTCAATAAGATACATAGATTACTCCTTTTTTCTATCTTCCATTATAGCATATTTTTTTAGTCTGTGATAGCTCTCTTTAAAAGGCACCGATACTGCCACCACCTCCGCCTCCAGAGAAGCCACCGCCAGAACTTCCACTTCCAGAAGATACGGAATAGGTACTTGCTGTATTTGCGACATTTGCATAATGGCTCATTTGCGCGCTTGAATGATAAAACATACTGTGCCAGCCATAAGCTACATAGAGGTTGATATCTGGATTTTCCACTTGGATGTGATGCACCTTCATCAAATGACTAACCTTATCCGCATAGCCAAATAAGGTCGCATAGACCAAGAGGCGATTCCAGACCACAATACTTTCCAATTCAGCCTGATCCAATCGTGCAATCTCACGCAACATATTTTCAAAACTAGTCCAGAGATAGTATACCTCTGCTCCCGCTTCATTTAGGACGCCATCACGATTATCTAGTCGAAGCTTCCAATAATAGAAAACAGCCAACACCAAACCTAGAAAACCAAGTATTGCCAAGGGGATGTAAAGATAGCTATAAACATCCAAACTGTACAAGAACAAACCAAATCCGATAAATAGGGGTAGGATAGTAGAGAATCCCATACCCACTTGCAAAGCCTTTTCCAAACCAGTTAAAGGACGATAGTAATCTGGGAGTCCCCAGAAGGTAACTCGATTTCTCACTCCTTCTTGCATCTCTTTTAATACTTCTTCGAAAGAAGATTTGAGCATATGCCCCCTTGCTTGAATCCGTTTTTCATCAGCAGCTTTGGCTCCGCGATAAAGGCTCTCAGATACCTTGTAATCCGCAAACAAATCAGAAAGAGTTATTTCTTTTTTGCCTGAAAAGGCCAGATTTAGACAGTCTATCTCAAAACTTGACAAACCATCTTCTTTTACCAACCTCAAGCCAACTGCATCTCCTTCTGAAATAATAGAGACATTTCCACGGTCTATCACATCTAACAAGGTAGCTTGAATAAGTTGGTCAAAGGTGAATTTTCCTGCTCCCTTGACCAAGGGACTCACTTCCTCCAAGGAGGTAGAGTAGACAGCCTCTGATAAAACCATAGGCTCTAATTCCATTGGTGGTTCATAGATACGATGATTTTTGGCATATTTGACCGAAGGAGTGGTCTTTCTTCTATAAATAAAATAAAAGCAAATACTCAATAACAAGGAGATAGAAAGTATAGAAGGAAACACCCACGTAACGAGTTGTTTACTTTGCTCTTTTTCTTTAAAAATCGAGTCTTCTATCTTATTAAACTCTTCTAAACGATTGCCTTTCAATCCCTGATCCCTAGCGCTATCAAAATCAGTTCGAGGCCAGTAGGCATGCAATTCAACTCCACGCTTAGCTGGAAGATTGTCTAAACGAATAGTATAATCAAGGTTACTCTTTTCAATCGTTCCCTCTCTAAAAAGTTTTCCTGTATGGAAAAAGAGTTTTTCAGCCCCCTTATCTCCCCTTACATGAAATTCAAACTTTCCAATAATTCCTGAACTATCTGTCAGAGGTTGCCAATTTAATTCAGCGATGTCATCATATAGAAAAAGCAAATTTTTTAAGTTCCAGACAAGGTCAACTTCAACTGTGTCGCCATCTTGACCTGGATTATAAACTTTAACAGTATAACCATCTGCTCCTTCTATCACTTCGCTAGTAACATCTGCTAGTTCCGCACCATTTTTCGCAGCCTGAACCTTTGGATGAGGATCAATATCAAATCCACTAGGCATCTTGCCAGCACGTCCAAGTCCCACAATTTGACCTTTAAAGTCCTCCTCAAACTGGTAAACTATCTTCTGTCTAAATTCTGCCGTATTGTCTGCATGAATATACAAATCTCCTTGATAAGAGTTTATCTTGAAATCAATGGCAAAAACAGAGAGTGGAAGAAGGCAAAACAAGCCTAACATCAGTAAGAAAAAAGTTTTTTTCATCAACTAAGCCCCCTTTTTATCTTTGCTATCATTATATCATTTTTTCATAAGTAAGGGCTTACCTATATTGAAAAATAGAGTTTTTTTCGATAAAATAGGAGACAGTTATTTTTTAATAGATTAGAAATAGGAGAAATCATGAGAAAAATATACTTATCTATTTTCACAAGTCTCTTGCTGATGCTGGGACTTGTCAATGTTGCCCAAGCCGATGAATATTTACGCATCGGGATGGAAGCAGCATATGCTCCCTTTAACTGGACTCAGGATGATGATAGCAATGGGGCTGTCAAAATCGATGGGACTAACCAGTATTCTAACGGATACGATGTTCAAATCGCCAAGAAAATCGCTAAGGACTTAGGTAAAGAACCTTTGGTTGTTAAAACAAAGTGGGAAGGCCTAGTTCCTGCCCTTACTTCTGGTAAGATCGACATGATTATCGCAGGTATGAGTCCTACTGCCGAGCGTAAACAAGAAATTGCCTTTTCAAGTAGCTACTACACTAGCGAACCAGTTTTGCTTGTCAAAAAAGATTCTGCCTACGCAAGTGCTAAATCTTTGGATGACTTTAATGGTGCGAAAATCACTTCTCAACAAGGTGTTTACCTTTACGACTTGATTGCACAAATCACAGGTGCTAAAAAAGAAACAGCTATGGGAGACTTCGCTCAAATGCGCCAAGCACTTGAGGCCGGTGTCATCGATGCCTATGTTTCTGAACGCCCAGAAGCACTGACTGCCGAAGCTGCTAACTCTAAGTTTAAAATGGTTCAAGTAGAACCAGGTTTCAAAACGGGGGAAGAAGATACAGCTATTGCCATCGGACTTCGTAAAGATGACAACCGTATTAGCCAAATCAATGCTAGCATTGAAACCATTTCGAAGATGACCAAGTTGCCTTGATGGATCGTATGATCAAAGAGCAACCTGCCGAAGCTACAACAACTGAAGAGACTAGCAGTAGTTTCTTTAGCCAAGTCGCTAAAATTCTTTCTGAAAACTGGCAACAACTCTTGCGTGGTGCTGGTATCACCCTTTTAATCTCTATCGTGGGAACCATCACAGGTCTCATTATTGGACTTGCCATTGGTGTTTTCCGTACTGCTCCTCTATCTGAAAATAAAGCCATTTATGGCCTACAAAAACTAGTCAGCTGGATCCTCAATGTCTACATTGAAATTTTCCGTGGTACACCAATGATCGTTCAATCGATGGTTATCTACTATGGAACTGCCCAAGCTTTCGGTATAAATCTGGACCGTACACTGGCCGCAATTTTCATCGTTTCGATTAACACTGGTGCCTACATGACCGAAATCGTCCGTGGTGGTATCCTAGCAGTTGATAAGGGGCAATTTGAAGCAAGCGACTGCTCTTGGTATGACTCATAACCAAACCATGCGTAAGATTGTTTTACCTCAGGTAGTCCGCAACATCCTACCAGCAACTGGTAATGAATTTGTCATCAATATCAAAGATACATCTGTATTGAACGTTATCTCTGTTGTCGAACTTTATTTCTCAGGAAATACCGTAGCAACTCAAACCTATCAATACTTCCAGACATTTACAATCATCGCCGTAATTTACTTTGTCCTCACCTTCACCGTAACACGTATCCTACGCTTCATCGAGCGCCGAATGGACATGGATACCTATACTACAGGTGCTAACCAAATGCAAACGGAGGATTTGAAATAATGACACAAGCAATCCTTGAAATTAAACACCTCAAAAATCCTATGGTCAAAACGAAGTGTTAAAAGACATTTCACTCACTGTCCACAAGGGAGAGGTAATCTCTATCATCGGAAGCTCTGGAAGCGGGAAATCGACCTTCCTACGCTCTATTAACCTACTTGAAACACCAACTGATGGACAAATCCTTTATCATGGACAAAACGTCCTCGAAAAAGGCTATGACCTCACGCAATACCGTGAAAAGTTAGGGATGGTTTTCCAATCCTTTAACCTCTTTGAAAATCTCAACGTCCTTGAAAACACAATCGTCGCTCAGACAACTGTCCTTAAACGTGAACGTACAGAAGCTGAAAAGATTGCCAAAGAAAACTTGGAAAAAGTCGGCATGGGAGAACGCTACTGGCAAGCCAAACCAAAACAACTCTCAGGTGGTCAAAAACAACGTGTGGCTATTGCACGCGCCCTCTCTATGAATCCTGACGCTATTCTCTTTGATGAACCAACATCAGCTCTCGATCCAGAAATGGTTGGAGAAGTCCTCAAAATCATGCAAGATCTAGCTCAGGAAGGCTTAACCATGATTGTCGTAACCCACGAAATGGAATTTGCCCGTGATGTCTCTCACCGTGTTATCTTTATGGATAAGGGCGTGATTGCTGAAGAAGGCAAACCAGAAGACCTCTTCACCAATCCTAAAGAAGAACGTACAAAAGAATTCCTTCAACGTTATCTCAAATAAAAAGAAAAGGCTGCATAAATCGTGCAGTCTTTTTGCTGTCCTCATACTCTTCGAAAATCAAATTCAAACCACGTCAGCTTCGCCTTGCCGTACTCAAGTACAGCCTACGGCTAGCTTCCTAGTTTGCTCTTTGATTTTCATTGAGTATCAAAATGAAAAGGCAGACCTTATTCAAGAATCCGCCATTATCCAAAGATTAATCTTCAAATTTTTCATGATTTTTTTCATAGAAATCAATTAAACCTAGAGCTGTTTCAAATGAAATATTTTTTACTTTTGCACGACCCTGCGCTAGAGCAATGATAGACATTTCACGCGCATTCGTTTCTTTAGAGATACGGTAGCCTGTGATTTTCTTATCACGAACCCAGCCAACAACTGATTCTACTTTTTCAAAGTTTGACTTAGCCATGTCCTTCTCCTATTTTCTTCTTTACGATATTTAATTGTATACGTTTTTATGTGTTTTGTCAATAAAAAAACATATATTCAATAAAATTAATGATTTATTTTTCTATTACTATCTTATTAAAAGCCGATAATATATAGGTTTTTCCCTTGCTATAAACCATTAGTAAATACCTTTAAAAACAATTGTATTATTAACTCTTTTGTTTGTAAAAATATTCATAATTTACAAATGCCAGTTCGGGATAGGTTAGACAGGTTTTATCTTCAACTTTATTCTATTTATCCAACTTTTAAAACAATATTTCTAATAGTGAAAGACTTTTCTCTCACACTATTACTAATTATTATTTCTCTTCTCCTTCTTTGGTATTCTTCCTGCCTTTATAAGCACTTTTTCACTTGATCAACTGGTACTATTTATTTACTTTTATCAATATTCCTTTTTATTTCTTCAAACCTATAAAAAGATGAGTCGTTAGGAGACAATAGTATCCTATCTTCTAACATTTTTCCACTGTTTTTTTATCTTCTTAGTATCTTATCACTCTTCTCAGTTAACTCAGTATAAGGCTTCTCATTAGTATTGATTATTTTTTCTAATTCCTATTATATTTAGCCAAATTTCAGATTAGCTATATATAAAATAGTAGATTTCAAAAAACTCCTTACATATAACAAGTAATTTTACTCCCTTACTATAAACTGAATCAAAAAACATAGGTACTATAATGAGTTATGATAGAAATATCGTAACCGATTTCCTAAGTCCATAGGAATCGCCCCCTTTCTTCATCTTCATTATAGCACCTATACATCAATTGTGCAAATAATATGATATTTTTTTATTAGTCCTCAGACAAGCATATTATAGAGCGTTTCGTTACCATTTAAGTTAATATAAGCTGGATCAAAACCTTCCATTCGACGAATCAAGCCTGCATAATCATGCTTATCTGACAAGGCAATCCCAATCAATACTGGGCCTGTCCCCTTGCTAGCTCGTTTGATATACTCAAAACGTGTGATATCATCATCTGGCCCCAAGATATCATTTACAAATTCACGCAAAGCCCCCGGACGCTGTGGAAAATTAACCACAAAGTAATGCTTGATTCCATCATAAATCAAGGCACGTTCTTCCATTTCAGGCATACGGTTGATATCATTATTTCCTCCAGAAATGATACAACAAATGGTTTTCCCCTTGATATATTCAGCCAAAACCTCTAAAGAGGCGATACTAGCCGCTCCAGCAGGTTCTGCGACAATCCCTTGCTTAGAGTAAAGGTCAATCAAGGTTTCAGAAATCAATCCCTCATCGACACCTACCAAAGTTTGAACATGTTGACGAGTTGCTTCATAGGTCAACTGACCTACCTTTTGCACAGCAATCCCATCCGCAAATTTGTCAATTTCTTTGAGTTTAACAGGTCCACCAGCTTCAAAAGCAGCCTTCATGGAACGCGCTCCATTAGCCTCTACCCCAATGACTTCAATTTCTGGACTTGTTTCCTTGATATAGGTAGAAACCCCAGCAATGAGACCGCCACCACCAACAGGAACCAAGACAGCATCAAAATCAATCGATTCTTTTCGAGCTTCTTCTAAATCTCATAAGCAACGGTCCCTTGACCAGCCTGAACATGGGCATCATCAAAAGGATCAATAAAGGTACGATTTTCAGAAACTGTAAATTCTTGAGCTGCTTTGGCTGAGGCATCAAAAGTATCTCCAACTAGTTTAATGGTTACGAAATCCCCACCAAAAAAGCGAACCTGACCAATCTTTTGTTGCGGAGTAGTGATGGGCATGAAAATAGTTGCAGGAATTTTCATTTCATTACAAGTATAGGCAACGCCCTGTGCATGATTTCCCGCAGAAGCGCAGACTACTCCTCGTTCACGCTCTTCCTTGCTGAGCTGGGAAATGGCATAATAGGCACCGCGAATTTTAAAAGAACGAACACGTTGGGCATTTTCTTTTTTCAAATAAATCTTAGCACCGTACTTCTCCGATAAATAATGGTCATAATCAAGCGGTGTATTCACAACCACACCATTCAAGACCTTATGAGCCTTGATGATATCTTTTGAACTTAACATCTTTTTCTCCTAGACTATTTCATACTTATACTCTTCGAAAACCTCTTCAAACCACGTCAGCTTCACCTTGGAGTAGGTATGGTTACTGACTTCGTCAGTTCTATCCGCAACCTCAAAACAGTGTTTTGAGCTGACTCCGTCAGTCTTATTTACAAGCTCAAAGCAGTGCTTTGAGCAGCCTACGGCTAGCTTCCTAGTTTGCTCTTTGATTTTCATTGAGTATTATCTCAATCCATCTTCTTAAAAAGAGAGATGAATTGATTATAAAAGCGAGTTAGTCCCCCAACTCGCCTTCACCTTAATTTCTATCAATTAGTTATAGATTTTGAATGCATCATCGTCGTTTTTACCAACGAATGGCATTGCTTTACGCAATTCTGCACCAACTTTTTCAATTTCAAGGTTAGCTGCTTGTTCACGGTAAGCAGTCAATTTTGGACGTCCAGCTTTATAGTCATTTACAAAGTCATTTGCAAATTTACCATTTTGGATGTCTGCCAAGACAGCTTTCATGTTTTCTTTAACTTGCTCAGTAATTACACGTGGACCTGATACATAGTCACCGTACTCAGCAGTGTTTGAAATTGATTGACGCATTTTCTTGAATCCACCTTCATAGATCAAGTCAACAATCAATTTCATTTCGTGAAGAACTTCAAAGTAAGCCAATTCTGGAGCGTAACCTGCTTCTGTCAAGACTTCGAAACCTGCTTCGATAAGGGCAGTCAAACCACCACAAAGTACAGCTTGTTCACCAAACAAATCTTCTTCAGTTTCTTCTTTGTATGTTGTTTCAAGAAGGCCTACACGAGCTGCTCCAACACCTTTACACCAGTCCATAGCAATGTTTTTCGCATTTCCTGTTGCATCTTGGTATACTGCGTAAAGAGCTGGAACACCAAATCCTTCCTCGTAAGTACGGCGTACCAAGTGTCCTGGCCCTTTAGGTGCACACATGAAGACATCTACATCCGCAGGAACTTTGATAAATTCAAAGTGGATATTGAAACCATGAGCAAATCCAACTGCATTTCCAGCTTCCAAGTTTGGAGCGATTTCTGCTTCGTACAATTCTTGTTGGATTTCGTCTGGTGCCAAATCATGATAACATCAGCTAATTTAGTTGCTTCCGCTACTGTGTAAGTATCAAATCCATCTTCTTTTGCTTTGTCAAAAGATTTACCTGGGCGTACACCGATGATAACATCACGACCTGAATCACGCAAGTTTTGTGCATGCGCATGTCCTTGTGAACCATAACCGATAACGGCGATTTTTTTACCGTCAAGTGCTGCTACTTTAACATCTTTTTCATATTCCATTTGAACTGCCATAGTTTTTCTCTCTTTTCTATTATTTATTGCCTTTTAGGCTGGTTTAACAAATTTAAAATATTTTTATACTCAATGAAAATCAAAGAGCAAATTAGGAAGCTAGCCGCAGGCTGTACTTGAGTACGGCAAGGCAAAGCTGACGTGATTTGAATTTGATTTTCGAAGAGTATTAATCACGGGTAAATCCAGTTGCACCAGTTCGAGCGATATTGCGAATACCGTATGGTCGAATGACTCGCAATAGAGCTTCACTCTTTTCAGCATTTCCTGTCATCTGAATGGTAATCGAGCTTGGCGCTACGTCTACCACTGTTGCACGGAAAGGTTGAATAATTGCTAGAATCTCAGCTCGTTTCTCAGCTGGCGCTGACATCTTAACCAAAATCACCTCGCGCTCCAAATGAGGCTTGTCTGTAATATCTCGAATGCGAATCACATCAATCTGACGATTAAGTTGCTTAATGATTTGTTCCACTTCATCATGAGAAGCCACATCAATAATAATGGTGATACGCGATACATTCGGATCTTCTGTTGCTCCAACAGAAATGCTTTCGATATTAACCTGACGGCGAGACAGGACACCGGTAAGCGATTGAGGACTCCTGAACGATTTTGTAGTTTTGCTGTTAACATTCTACGCATGGAACTTCACCCCCAACATCTCATGATTACTCTTACCAGCTGGCACCATTGGCAACACCTGCTCCTTACGAGAAATATCTACCTCGATTAGCATAGGAACATCCTCAGTGATGACTTCAAGGTCTTGAGCCAAGGTCTCAGGATTGTCAAACTTATAGTTTTTAATGCCGTAAGCCTGTGCCATCAGTTGGAAATCAGGAAGGGTATCAAAGACAGACTCAGATGTTCTACCTTCATAGAAGGATTCTTGCCACTGGCGGACCATTCCAAGTGAGTGGTTGTTCAGCATAACTACCTTGATTGGTACCTTGTAAATGTTCAAAATAGCCAATTCCTGGTTAGTCATTTGGAAACCACCATCCCCAACAAACAAGACTACTTCCTTATCTGGGTTAGCAATTTTAGCACCGATTGCTGCTGGAATTCCAAATCCCATCGTTCCCAAACCACCTGAAGTCACTAACTGACGTTCATTTTGGTAGGGATAATACTGAGCTGTCCACATTTGGTGTTGACCAACGTCTGTTACCACAATGGCATCACCATTCGTCAACTCACCGATGCGTTCAATAACAGCTTGCGGCTGAACCACACGCTCTTTCTTATCATAAGAACGAACGCGGTTCTTGTCTTTAGTGACTTTTTCAATCCATTTTTCAGTATTGTTATGAACTGTCGGCTCCGCCAGCAACATTTGCAAGGCTTTCTTAGCATCTCCAACTACAGGAATATCTGCACTGATAATCTTGCCAATCTCGGCTGGGTCAATATCAATGTGGGCAACCTTAGCATTCTTAGCGAAGGTCTTAGGATTCCCCGTCAAGCGGTCATCGAAACGACAACCAATACTAATCATAAAGTCCGCTTCCGTCATGGCAATATTAGCTGCGAATGACCCGTGCATGCCTCCCATTCCAAGGAAGAGTGGATGACTCGTTGCAATCGTTCCTTGTCCCAAAAGACTGGTTACCACTGGAATTTGATAGCGCTCTGCAAATTCATTTAATTCCGCAGCAGCTTCAGCATAACTAATTCCACCACCAGCTAGCAAGACTGGCTTTTTAGCCTTGGATAATTGCTTCAAGATTTTCTTGATTTGCATATCATTTGGCTCAAGAGTTGGCTGATAGCTTGGCAGGTTCACTTCTGGTGAATAGATGAAGTCGGTTTCTAAAGCAGATACATCTTTAGGTAGGTCAATTACAACTGGCCCTGGTCGACCTGTAGTTGCGATATGAACAGCTTCCGTAATGATACGCGGAATATCAGCTGTCTCACGAACTTGGTAATTGTACTTAGTGATTGGCATGGTAATTCCCACAATGTCTGCCTCTTGAAAAGCATCCTTCCCAATCCCTGCTCGCGCAACCTGACCTGTAAAGACCAAAAGGGGAACACTATCGCTCATGGCATCCGCAATCCCTGTAATGGCATTTGTTGCTCCTGGTCCGCTAGTGACGACGGCAACACCCAACTTTCCAGTTGATTTGGCATAACCTTCAGCTTCATGCAGACAACCTTGCTCATGGCGTCCTAGAATGTGGCGAATGCCTTTAAAATTATATATCGCATCATAAAAAGGCAAGACTGCACCACCAGGATAACCAAAGATGGTATCAATTCCTAAATCACGAAGTGTTTCCAAAACTAAGTCCGACCCCGTCTTAGGAGATTCTAAACTGATTTTCTCCATTGTTCCCCTTTCTCTTCTCTTAAAAATAACTTGTTACTATCATACCATTTTTTCAAAATTTTTCAAGAGAAAAGAAGAAATTTTCTGAATTTTCTATTTTAACGTTTATTTATGAATATTATTATTGTTTTTTTATAAGTTTTTAAAAAGGTAATTTATATTCTTTTTCAAGTTATTTCCATTTATATTATGAATGTCCTTCGCAAATTATTTCAACTCATTTTTAGATAAAGTTTTTTGAGTGCACATTTACAGAATTTATAAAATTTATCGTAACAATCCAAAAAAAGGAAGCCACTAAGTGACTTCCTTCTAGAATGATGACTGATTAGTCTTCACCTTTGTTTTTCTTAATGATTTCTTCTTGTACTGACTTAGGTACATCTTCGTAGTGGTCAAATACCATCATGAATGTACCACGTCCTTGAGATGCAGAACGAAGAACTGTTGCGTAACCGAACATTTCAGCAAGTGGAACGTAAGCACGAACGATTTGGCTGTTACCGTGTGCTTCCATACCATCTACACGTCCACGACGAGCAGTTACGTGACCCATAACATCACCAAGGTTTTCTTCTGGAACAGTGATTGTTACAAGCATCATTGGCTCAAGGATAGCTGGTTGTGCTGATTTAGCAGCTTCTTTAAGAGCAAGTGAAGCCGCGATCTTGAAGGCAGTTTCAGATGAGTCGACATCGTGGTATGAACCATCGTAAAAGCTTTAGCTTTAACGTCAACCATTGGGTAACCTGCAAGAACACCGTTAGCCATAGATTCTACCAAACCTTTTTTTCAACCGCTGGGATAAATTCACGAGGAACCACACCACCGACGATTGCGTTTTTCGAATTCGAATCCTTTACCTTCTTCGTTTGGAGTAAATTCAATCCATACATCACCGAATTGACCTTTACCACCAGATTGACGTTTGAAGAATCCACGTGCTTGAGTAGAAGCTCGGAATGTTTCACGGTAAGATACTTGAGGAGCACCTACGTTCGCTTCAACTTTGAACTCACGACGCATACGGTCAACAAGGACGTCAAGGTGAAGCTCACCCATACCAGAGATAACTGTTTCACCAGTTTCAACGTTTGTTTCAACGCGGAATGTTGGATCTTCTTCAGCCAATTTTTGAAGGGCGATACCCATCTTGTCTTGGTCAGCTTTTAGATTTTTGGCTCAACCATCAATTGGATAACTGGTTCTGGAACGTTGATTGACTCAAGGATGATTTTAGCTTTTTTTCATCTGTCAATGAGTCACCAGTTGTAGTATCTTTCAAACCAACGGCAGCAGCGATATCACCTGAGTAAACAGTGTCAATTTCTTGACGGCTGTTAGCGTGCATTTGAAGGATACGTCCGATACGTTCACGTTTACCTTTAGAAGTGTTCAATACGTAAGAACCTGATTGAAGAACACCTGAGTAAACACGGAAGAATGTCAAACGACCTACGAATGGGTCAGTCATGATCTTGAAGGCAAGAGTCGCAAATGGCTCTTCGTCAGATGCTGGACGAGTTTCTTCTTCATCTGTATCTGGGTTAACACCTTTGATTGCTGGGATGTCAAGTGGGCTTGGAAGGTAGTCAATAACCGCATCAAGCATCAATTGAACACCTTTTGTTCTTGAAGGCAGAACCACACAATACTGGGAAGAATTCAACGTTGATAGTCGCTTTACGGATACCAGCTTTCAATTCTTCGTTAGTGATTTCTTCACCTTCGAGGTATTTCATCATCAATTCTTCGTCAGTTTCAGCAACTGCTTCGATCAATTTTTTTCACGGTATTCTTGAGCTTGGTCAAGGTATTCAGCTGGGATGTCTTCTTCAAGGATATCTGTACCAAGGTCGTTAGTATAGATTTCAGCTTTCATCTTGATCAAGTCGATGATACCACGGAAGTCATCTTCAGAACCGATTGGCAATTGGATTGGGTGTGCATTTGCTTGAAGACGATCGTGAAGTGTGCTTACAGAGTAAAGGAAGTCAGCACCGATTTTGTCCATTTTATTGGCAAATACGATACGTGGAACTCCGTACTCAGTTGCTTGACGCCAAACTGTTTCAGTTTGAGGCTCAACACCTGATTGTGAGTCAAGAACAGTAACCGCACCATCCAATACACGAAGAGAACGTTGTACTTCGATTGTGAAGTCCACGTGTCCTGGTGTGTCGATGATGTTTACGCGGTGGTTGTTCCATTGAGCTGTTGTCGCAGCAGATGTGATAGTGATACCACGCTCTTGCTCTTGCTCCATCCAGTCCATTTGTGACGCACCTTCGTGAGTTTCACCGATTTTGTGGATTTTACCAGTGTAGTAAAGAATACGCTCAGTAGTTGTTGTTTTACCAGCATCGACGTGAGCCATGATACCGATATTACGAGTTTTTTCAAGTGAAAATTCGCGTGCCATGAGGTTTGTTTCTCCTATTTATTTTTGATTTCTATTCTATTATAACACGATTTTAATAAAAACGGATAGGCAGGACCTACCCGTTCTCAATGTTTTCATGCTATTGTTGGTTTCAACTTGTAGATTTACAAGTTGAATTGAACTCGGGCTAAAGTTAGTTAGCCGATTTGAGCTGGAACGGGATGCTGTGTGAAAAAGATAAACTTCCTTGTATTCATCGAATACTGCGTCAGTTTCCTATTTTCACCTTGCATCCTTACCGTTCCTAGCATCATGATTTAGTTGAGCTCAAGCTAAAAGTCTGGAGAAAAAGATGAATCTCATTGGTTGCACTCGCAACCTGCTTTGATTCCCTATTTTCTCTGGGACTTTCTTAACGCTTTCGCATCCTATCTTACCAACGGAAGTGTGCGAATGCACGGTTAGCTTCAGCCATACGGTGAGTGTCTTCACGTTTCTTAACAGCTGCACCAGTGTTGTTAGCAGCATCCAAGATTTCTTTTGCAAGACGGTCTTGCATTGTGTGTTCACCACGAAGACGAGCGATTGTTACCAACCAACGAAGTCCAAGTGTTGTACGACGTTCTGGACGAACTTCAACTGGGACTTGGTAGTTAGAACCACCAACACGACGTGCACGTACTTCAAGTACAGGCATGATGTTTTCCATAGCTGTTTCAAATACTTCAAGTGCATCGTTACCAGTAGCTTCTTTGATTTGCTCAAAGGCACCGTAAACGATTGAAGCAGCTGTACCACGTTTACCGTCAAGCATAACGCGGTTGATAAGACGAGTAACTAGTTGTGAATTGTAAAGCGGATCTGGCAATACGTCACGTTTTGGAGCTCTGTTTTTACGACTCATTTCTCTTTATCCCCTTTCCTTATGCTTTTGGACGTTTAGTACCGTATTTAGAACGGCCTTGTTTACGATCGTTAACACCTGCAGTATCAAGTGCACCACGGACGATATGGTAACGTACCCCTGGAAGGTCTTTTACACGTCCACCACGAAGAAGCACCACGCTGTGCTCTTGCAAGTTGTGTCCGATACCTGGGATGTAGGCAGTAACTTCGATAAGGTTGCTCAAACGTACACGAGCGAATTTACGAAGGGCTGAGTTAGGTTTTTAGGTGTCATTGTTCCAACACGAGTTGCAACACCACGTTTTTGTGGTGAAGAAACGTTTGTTTGAACTTTTTTATGACTGTTGTAACCAACGTTCAAAGCTGGTGATTTAGATTTTTCTACTTTTGATTTACGCGGTTTGCGAACCAATTGGTTAATTGTAGGCATCTACATTCTCCTGTGTTTTTTTATTTTTGGTGATGATACACTTGGTGACAGCTATCATCTGTGTGTACTTTTGCAACATTTGTCAGCACGTCCCTGTACACTCTTGAGAGACCAAAAGTAAAAAGTACCGTCTATTATTGTAACAAAATTTTCCATTGCTTGTCAAGATATTTTTCTTTTTTATTGTTAATTTTAGCTCTTTTGTGGTGCTCCCTAAAAAAAAGAAAAAGGAGGAATCCCACCCTCCTAAAATTGGTATTGTTCCATTCAATCCCATCAATTTTAGCACATAATGGTTTTCGAGATAGGATAGTATCACAACCAACCAGATTCTTTCGCGATATTAGCTGCCTCTGTTCGATTACCTGCATCTAGTTTCGAAAGAATATTGGTGACATAGTTTCGGACTGTTCCGTTGGATAGATAAAGTTGATCTGCAATTTCTTGGTTAGAGAAGCCCTGAGCGATTCCCTTTAAAACTGCGATTTCTTGCTCTGTTAATGGATTGGGATGCGTCATCACCACTTCCATCAATTCAGGTGAATACTCCTTACGTCCTTCGAGGACAGTGTGCAAGGTATGCATGAGGTCTGCAATGCTTCTTTCTTTTAATACATAAGCATCTACTCCAGCCTTGACCGCACGTTCAAAATACCCAGGACGCTTGAAGGTCGTCACTACAACTACCTTTGTTTCAAGCTTTTCTGCTCGTATCCACTCCAAGACTTCAAGACCTGTCTTAACAGGCATTTCTACGTCAAGGATGGCGATATTAACAGACTCCTTTTCTAATAGTTGGATTGCTTCCTGCCCATTCTTGACTTGAAGAACAGACTCCACATCCGGTTGAAGCGTGAGCAATTGACACATAGCATCTCGCAACATACTTTGATCTTCTGCAACAAGTAGTTTCATCTCAATTTCTCTCCTTATAAGGTAGTCGAACCTGAACTTCTGTCGGTTGTTTCCAACTAATTACCTTTACTTCTCCCGAAAATGGAAGAACACGATCTCGAACTGTATGGAGGTCATCCCCCTTTATAGAAGTAAAGCCACAGCCATCATCTCTCACTGTTAGAATGAGTTCTTTCTCTGTCCGTTCTAATTTCAAGTAGACTTTAGACGCTTTAGCATGTTTGATGATATTGGTCACTAATTCAAGCAAAATCATGGAAGCCGTTGACTCCAATTCCTGAGTTAAGCTAGCTGTATCTAGTTGATTAGCTATTTCCACCTCAATTCCAGCAATTTCTAACATCTTTTTCACAGTCTCTAGTTCGGATGTCAAAGTTCTAGACTTAAGATTTTCCACAATGGTTCGCACTTCATTCATGGAATCCTTGCTGATCTGGTGGATTTCTTTTAATTCCTTCTCCACCTGTGGATAAGCCTCCATCTGAAACAACTGCAAGGCTAAATCTGTCTTGACACTGAGCATAGCAAAGGTGTGTCCCAGACTATCATGCAAATCCTGACCGATACGATTGCGCTCATTTTCTGCCAGCAATAGATTTATCTGGGCATTTTGCTTGGCCTGCGCTTCTTTCAGATCCTCTACAATTCGAATCCGAACCAAGCCAAAAGTCATCAAATCGACAAAAGCAAGAATTACAAGTATATAGAATAGAAACTCAACTTCGATTCTCTGAATAATCAAAAGTTGGCCCATAACAAGGACTTGAGCAAGGAGAAATGTCCAGACATGTAAAGACTTTAAACTACGTACGCCAAAATGATAAATTAAGAGATTGGAAAGGAAAAAGAAAAACCAGATATAATTCACAGCAACAAAGGCGGTATTCCCAGCTACATAGACCAGCATGATCCCCCAGAAAAGCCAAGATAGGCGCTGGTTCTTAGTTATTAAAACACCCAAATACGTCACTACAAATAGAATATCAACCAATAAATGCCAGACAGCAAGCTCCCCAATCACTACAGGTAGGATGGGGAAAAGCATAAAAATCAAACTGGCCCAAAACATATAGTGTATGCTTTTCAGTCTTTCAAGCATTAAGCATTCTCCTTATGACCTTGAAGGTAAATGGTCAAACCAAACAAAACTGCTGAAAAAACAAGTAGATAAACTGTGGCTGATAAATTGATGCCAGCCTCATTTAAGAAGGTCTTGAGCAACTCCATCAACTGATAGGTCGGTAGGCACTTCCCGATTGCTTGCATCCAGTCTGGAAATAAAGAGATGGGCATCCAGAGTCCACCTAAAACAGCCAATCCTAGATAAAGAAGATTGCCCACGACAGACATCAGCTGACTAGAAGGCAAGAGTGTCAAGGTCAAGCCAAGCGCTACAAAAGCTACACTTCCTACTATCAGCAAGAACGCAGCCCCAATCCAGCTTCCTAAAGACATATCCACACCTCTGACCAAGTGCCCAACTGAGAAAACAACCAAAATTGAGACCAAATAATCAACCATCATACTTGTTATCTTTGATAGATAATATTCTACCATATTTACAGGGGTATGGCGCAATGTTTTCTGCCAGTTGTTGATTTTATCGGTATGTAAAACAGCTGGGAATGAAAACATAGCTGTCGACATCATGGAAAAGGCCGTCATGGAGATGAGGTAGTCACGCATAAAATTAGCCGGTCCACCTGGTGTGTCCTCGTACATGCCAGAAAAGAATAAATAGAAGGCCGTCGGCATCCCCACTGATAATAGATAATAGACTAATTGTCGTTTGGTCAATAGAAATTCTATCTTGTTTAGTGCGATCCATCGTTTCATCTTAGTCATCTCCCTTTTGTGTTTCTTCAAAGATTGTATCCAACAAGCTACGATTATTGACTTCAATTTCTTGAATCCTACATCCTGCTTGCACTAACAGTTGCCAAAAAGCATCCGCTTCACGTGTAACTACTTGCAAAGCATCCTGTTTTTGTACCCAGTTTTCAACCAAGTTAGACTGCTCAATGACTTCCTTGTATGCTAGAGGAAGGATAAAGTGCTTTTCAATCTCCTCACTGCGCATGGCTAGAGGTGTTGTATCGCGAATCAACTCTCCCTTATTCAAGACCAAGATTCGGTCCGCTGTATGCTCTACCTCTTCGATATAATGGGAGGAATAGAGAATGGTAACTCCCTTAGCTTTTAGTTCCTGAACAATTTCCCAAAAGCGTTGACGAGTTGAAGTATCCATGGCAGCAGTTGGTTCATCTAAAAAGACAAGCTTTGGTCGCCCAATCAAGGTCAAGACAAAAGAGAAGAGACGCTTTTGTCCACCTGACAATTTCTGCGAATTGCTCTTTTTGTTGCTGATCAAACTGCAATAGTTGATCGATTTCCTGGTTGCTCAAGGGATTTGGGTAAATGCTTTGAAAGAAAGCAATCAACTCTTTGACCTTTAATTTCTGAACGATGACATTTTCTTGAGGGAGGTAGGATCTTGTGTAGTCTAACTGAGAGCTCGTCACTGGCAATCCTTGGATGGATACTTGGCCGCTTGTGACCAGTTTATCTCCAAGCAGACAGTCCAAGAGTGTGGTCTTCCCAGCACCATTGGGCCCAATCAAGGCGACGCATTCACCTTCAGCTACCTCAAAGGAAATATCCTTCAAAATAGCTTTGCCCTTGATGTTTTTATCTAAGCCTTGTACCTTAATCATGTTCATAATATTCTCCTTTTAGCAACTCCTTACCCATCGGAAAGGCGATAAGAATCATAAATCCTAGTCCCCAGGCACCACGGATGAATTGGTGAAGGAAGGCTTGATCAAACCAACCTGTAAACATTTCTACCAACCATACCACTAGTGATAGTCCAATAAAAAGATAGAGAGTCGCTTTTTTCATTTTTCAAACTCCTTTTTCACATCTGAGACTAATTTCAAACCTTCTCGGATAAGCCAGGACATCATTCCAAATCCTGCAAATAGCTCCCAAGGAAAATGATAGAAATCTTCATCCAATCCTGAGAACATGAGATAAGTCATGACTCCTGCTGCTACTAAACTCATTGCGACAATTACTTTATGTTTCATTTTTTCTTCCTCCATTTGATACATCTAGTATAATTCTTTGAAGGTAGAATCACTAGAAGCTTCTGTCATGAGGAGATATGACAAATGTCATAAAAATTCTGTTCAAAACAAGCAAGATACACTATACAATAAAACATAACGTAGAAAAATCTAAGGCAGCTTCCTCAAAAGAAATATCAAACCCCATTTCACACTATAATGAAAACTAATACTTATTTAAAAATCAAAAGAGCAGAAATTTTTTTATCGCATAAACACATATATTATAGGCAGAATAAAAAAACTCTTCAATTTACTTTCTTAAAAAGCTTTGTAAGAATTATAAAATCTGTTAAATTTTTAATTTATGTACCTAAACTACAGTATTTATTGAACAAATCAAGAAACAAAAAAGTATACGCGACCAAAATGGATTACTGAAATTAGGCTCTATAATATTTGTAGTGGGTAACCCCCTATGGATATTATGGAGCCTATTTTGTTGTAGAAAAAAAGTCCCATATGACCTATAATGAAAAGCGATCAAACAACTCATTAGAAAGAATCATATGGAACAATTACATTTTATCACAAAACTACTCGATATCAAAGACCCTAATATCCAATTTATAGATATCATCAATAGGGATACACACAAAGAAATCATCGCTAGACTGGACTACGATGCTCCATCTTGTCCTTATTGTGGAAGTCAAATGAAAAAATATGACTTTCAAAAACCGTCTAAGATTCCTTACCTCAAAACGACTGGTATGCCTACTAGAATTCTTCTGAAAAAGCGTCGTTTCAAGTGCTATCATTGCTCGAAGGTGATGGTCGCCGAGACCTCGCTCGTCAAGAAGAATCATCAGATTCCTCGTATTATCAACCAAAAGATTGCGCAAAAGCTGATTGAAAAGACTTCTACGACCGATATTGCCCATCAGCTTTCCATTTCAACTTCAACTGTCATTCGAAAGCTCAATGACTTCCGTTTTAAGTCTGATTTTTCTTACCTCCCTGAGATTATGTCCTGGGACGAGTACGCTTTTACAAAGGGAAAGATGAGCTTTATTGCACAAGATTTTGACAAGCTCAACATTATCACTGTTCTTGAAGGCAGAACACAGGCTATCATCCGAAATCACTTTCTGCGCTACGAGCGAGCTGTTCGTTGTCAGGTGAAAATCATTACGATGGATATGTTTAGCCCTTACTACGATATTGCCAGTAAACTTTTTCCTAACGCTAAAATCGTTCTTGACCGCTTTCACATTGTCCAACATCTAAGCCGTGCTATGAGTCGTGTCCGTGTCCAAATCATGAATCAATTTGAGCGAAAATCCCATGAATACAAGGCCATCAAACGCTACTGGAAACTCATTCAACAGGATAGTCGTAAACTGAGTGATAAACGATTTTATCGCCCTACTTTTCGTATGCACTTAACCAATAAAAAGATTCTAGACAAGATTTTGAGCTATTCAGAAGAGTTGAAACACCACTACAATCTCTATCAACTCTTGCTTTTTCACTTTCAGAACAAGGAACCTGACAAATTCTTCGGACTTATTGAGGACAATCTAAAGCAGGTTCATCCTCTTTTTCAGACTGTCTTTAAAACCTTTCTAAAGGACAAAGAGAAAATCGTCAACGCCCTTCAACTCCCCTATTCTAACGCCAAACTGGAAGCGACCAATAATCTCATTAAACTTATCAAACGAAATGCCTTTGGATTTCGGAACTTTGAAAACTTCAAAAAACGAATTTTTATCGCTCTCAATATCAAAAAAGAAAGGACGAAATTTGTCCTTTCTAGATCTTAGCTTTTCTTCAACCCACTACAGTTGACAAAGAGCCTAAAAAAAAGAGAGAAGAAAACTATTTCTCTCTTAATGTATATAATATCTAGTTAAATAAAAAAGATACGCTTACGTATCTCTGTAATGAATCGGGAAGACAGGATTCGAACCTGCGACACCTTGGTCCCAAACCAAGTACTCTACCAAGCTGAGCTACTTCCCGAGTTAAATAGAAAAATGCACCCTAGAGGAGTCGAACCTCTAACCGCCTGATTCGTAGTCAGGTACTCTATCCAGTTGAGCTAAGGGTGCTCATTAGTATTATGCCGAGGACCGGAATCGAACCGGTACGATCGTTACCAATCGCAGGATTTTTAAGTCCTGTGCGTCTGCCAGTTCCGCCACCCCGGCCTCTCTAAGCGAACGACGGATTCGAACTCGCGACCCCCACCTTGGCAAGGTGGTGTTCTACCACTGAACTACGTTCGCACTGTTTTTCTTCTATCTAAAAAAATGCCGGCTACATGACTTGAACACGCGACCCTCTGATTACAAATCAGATGCTCTACCAACTGAGCTAAGCCGGCTCATTTATTATATCTTAATGCGGGTTAAGGGACTTGAACCCCCACGCCGTTAAGCGCCAGATCCTAAATCTGGTGCGTCTGCCAATTTCCGCCAAACCCGCAGATATGACCCGTACTGGGCTCGAACCAGTGACCCATTGATTAAAAGTCAATTGCTCTACCAACTGAGCTAACGAGTCTAAAATAACTTTCGTTATTTTAAACGGTCCCGACGGGAATCGAACCCGCGATCTTCGCCGTGACAGGGCGACGTGATAACCGCTACACTACGGGACCTTTGGGAGTTAACGGGATCGAACCGCTGACCCTCTGCTTGTAAGGCAGATGCTCTCCCAGCTGAGCTAAACTCCCTAGAGCTAAGCGACTTCCATATCTCACAGGGGGCAACCCCCAACTACTTCCGGCGTTCTAGGGCTTAACTTCTGTGTTCGGCATGGGTACAGGTGTATCTCCTAGGCTATCGTCACTTAACTCTGAGTAATACCTACTCAAAATTGAATATCTATTCAAACCAAGAAAACCTCTCGCTTTCATATTCTCAGTTACTTTGGATAAGTCCTCGAGCTATTAGTATTAGTCCGCTACATGTGTCGCCACACTTCCACTTCTAACCTATCTACCTGATCATCTCTCAGGGCTCTTACTGATATAAAATCATGGGAAATCTCATCTTGAGGTGGGTTTCACACTTAGATGCTTTCAGCGTTTATCCCTTCCCTACATAGCTACCCAGCGATGCCTTTGGCAAGACAACTGGTACACCAGCGGTAAGTCCACTCTGGTCCTCTCGTACTAGGAGCAGATCCTCTCAAATTTCCTACGCCCGCGACGGATAGGGACCGAACTGTCTCACGACGTTCTGAACCCAGCTCGCGTGCCGCTTTAATGGGCGAACAGCCCAACCCTTGGGACCGACTACAGCCCCAGGATGCGACGAGCCGACATCGAGGTGCCAAACCTCCCCGTCGATGTGAACTCTTGGGGAGATAAGCCTGTTATCCCCAGGGTAGCTTTTTATCCGTTGAGCGATGGCCCTTCCATACGGAACCACCGGATCACTAAGCCCGACTTTTCGTCCCTGCTCGAGTTGTAGCTCTCGCAGTCAAGCTCCCTTATACCTTTACACTCTGCGAATGATTTCCAACCATTCTGAGGGAACCTTTGGGCGCCTCCGTTACCTTTTAGGAGGCGACCGCCCCAGTCAAACTGCCCGTCAGACACTGTCTCCGATAGGGATCACCTATCCGGGTTAGAGTGGCCATAACACAAGGGTAGTATCCCAACAACGTCTCCTTCGAAACTGGCGTCCCGATCTCTTAGACTCCTACCCTATCCTGTACATGTGGTACAGACACTCAATATCAAACTGCAGTAAAGCTCCATGGGGTCTTTCCGTCCTGTCGCGGGTAACCTGCATCTTCACAGGTACTAAAATTTCACCGAGTCTCTCGTTGAGACAGTGCCCAAATCATTACGCCTTTCGTGCGGGTCGGAACTTACCCGACAAGGAATTTCGCTACCTTAGGACCGTTATAGTTACGGCCGCCGTTTACTGGGGCTTCAATTCATACCTTCGCTTGCGCTAAGCACTCCTCTTAACCTTCCAGCACCGGGCAGGCGTCACCCCCTATACATCATCTTACGATTTAGCAGAGAGCTGTGTTTTTGATAAACAGTTGCTTGGGCCTATTCACTGCGGCTGACTTAAAGTCAGCACCCCTTCTCCCGAAGTTACGGGGTCATTTTGCCGAGTTCCTTAACGAGAGTTCTCTCGCTCACCTGAGGCTACTCGCCTCGACTACCTGTGTCGGTTTGCGGTACGGGTAGAGTATGTTTAAACGCTAGAAGCTTTTCTTGGCAGTGTGACGTCACTAACTTCGCTACTAAACTTCGCTCCCCATCACAGCTCAATGTTATAGATATAAGCATTTGACTCATATCACACCTCACTGCTTAGACAGACTCTTCCAATCGTCTGCTTTAGTTAGCCTACTGCGTCCCTCCATCACTACATACTCTAGTACAGGAATATCAACCTGTTGTCCATCGGATACACCTTTCGGTCTCTCCTTAGGTCCCGACTAACCCAGGGCGGACGAGCCTTCCCCTGGAAACCTTAGTCTTACGGTGGACAGGATTCTCACCTGTCTTTCGCTACTCATACCGGCATTCTCACTTCTATGCGTTCCAGCACTCCTCACGGTACACCTTCTTCACACATAGAACGCTCTCCTACCATACCTATAAAAGGTATCCACAGCTTCGGTAAATTGTTTTAGCCCCGGTACATTTTCGGCGCAGGGTCACTCGACTAGTGAGCTATTACGCACTCTTTGAATGAATAGCTGCTTCTAAGCTAACATCCTAGTTGTCTGTGCAACCCCACATCCTTTTCCACTTAACAATTATTTTGGGACCTTAGCTGGTGGTCTGGGCTGTTTCCCTTTCGACTACGGATCTTAGCACTCGCAGTCTGACTGCCGACCATAATTCATTGGCATTCGGAGTTTATCTGAGATTGGTAATCCGGGATGGACCCCTCACCCAAACAGTGCTCTACCTCCAAGAATCTTAATGTCGACGCTAGCCCTAAAGCTATTTCGGAGAGAACCAGCTATCTCCAAGTTCGTTTGGAATTTCTCCGCTACCCACAAGTCATCCAAGCACTTTTCAACGTGCCCTGGTTCGGTCCTCCAGTGCGTCTTACCGCACCTTCAACCTGCTCATGGGTAGGTCACATGGTTTCGGGTCTACGTCATGATACTAATTTGCCCTATTCAGACTCGGTTTCCCTACGGCTCCGTCTCTTCAACTTAACCTCGCATCATAACGTAACTCGCCGGTTCATTCTACAAAAGGCACGCTCTCACCCATTAACGGGCTCGAACTTGTTGTAGGCACACGGTTTCAGGTTCTATTTCACTCCCCTCCCGGGGTGCTTTTCACCTTTCCCTCACGGTACTGGTTCACTATCGGTCACTAGGGAGTATTTAGGGTTGGGAGATGGTCCTCCCAGATTCCGACGGGATTTCACGTGTCCCGCCGTACTCAGGATACTGCTAGGTACAAAGACTATTTTAAATACGAGGCTATTACTCTCTTTGGCTGATCTTCCCAAATCATTCTTCTATAATCTTTGAGTCCACATTGCAGTCCTACAAACCCCGAAGAGTAAACTCTTCGGTTTGCCCTTCTGCCGTTTCGCTCGCCGCTACTAAGGCAATCGCTTTTGCTTTCTCTTCCTGCAGCTACTTAGATGTTTCAGTTCACTGCGTCTTCCTCCTCATATCCTTAACAGATATGGGTAACAGGTAGTACCTGTTGGGTTCCCCCATTCGAAATCCCTGGATCATCGCTTACTTACAGCTACCCAAGGCATATCGTCGTTTGTCACGTCCTTCTTCGGCTCCTAGTGCCAAGGCATCCACCGTGCGCCCTTATTAACTTAACCTTATTTTTTCTGACCTTTCAGTCATAAACTCTTATTAATACTACAGCGTTTTTCGGTTTATTTTTCTTGTTACTATTTGATATAGATATTCAATTTTCAATGTGCATTACTTGGTGATCTCTCACCAATGGAGCCTAGCGGGATCGAACCGCTGACCTCCTGCGTGCAAAGCAGGCGCTCTCCCAGCTGAGCTAAGGCCCCACAAGACCTCTCAAGACTAAACAAGACCAATGCGCAGTTCCTTATCCTTAGAAAGGAGGTGATCCAGCCGCACCTTCCGATACGGCTACCTTGTTACGACTTCACCCCAATCATCTATCCCACCTTAGGCGGCTGGCTCCTTACGGTTACCTCACCGACTTCGGGTGTTACAAACTCTCGTGGTGTGACGGGCGGTGTGTACAAGGCCCGGGAACGTATTCACCGCGGCGTGCTGATCCGCGATTACTAGCGATTCCGACTTCATGTAGGCGAGTTGCAGCCTACAATCCGAACTGAGACTGGCTTTAAGAGATTAGCTTGCCGTCACCGGCTTGCGACTCGTTGTACCAGCCATTGTAGCACGTGTGTAGCCCAGGTCATAAGGGGCATGATGATTTGACGTCATCCCCACCTTCCTCCGGTTTATTACCGGCAGTCTCGCTAGAGTGCCCAACTGAATGATGGCAACTAACAATAGGGGTTGCGCTCGTTGCGGGACTTAACCCAACATCTCACGACACGAGCTGACGACAACCATGCACCACCTGTCACCTCTGTCCCGAAGGAAAGCTCTATCTCTAGAGCGGTCAGAGGGATGTCAAGACCTGGTAAGGTTCTTCGCGTTGCTTCGAATTAAACCACATGCTCCACCGCTTGTGCGGGCCCCCGTCAATTCCTTTGAGTTTCAACCTTGCGGTCGTACTCCCCAGGCGGAGTGCTTAATGCGTTAGCTGCGGCACTAAACCCCGGAAAGGGTCTAACACCTAGCACTCATCGTTTACGGCGTGGACTACCAGGGTATCTAATCCTGTTTGCTCCCCACGCTTTCGAGCCTCAGCGTCAGTTACAAGCCAGAGAGCCGCTTTCGCCACCGGTGTTCCTCCATATATCTACGCATTTCACCGCTACACATGGAATTCCACTCTCCCCTCTTGCACTCAAGTTAAACAGTTTCCAAAGCGTACTATGGTTAAGCCACAGCCTTTAACTTCAGACTTATCTAACCGCCTGCGCTCGCTTTACGCCCAATAAATCCGGACAACGCTCGGGACCTACGTATTACCGCGGCTGCTGGCACGTAGTTAGCCGTCCCTTTCTGGTAAGATACCGTCACAGTGTGAACTTTCCACTCTCACACTCATTCTTCTCTTACAACAGAGCTTTACGATCCGAAAACCTTCTTCACTCACGCGGCGTTGCTCGGTCAGACTTCCGTCCATTGCCGAAGATTCCCTACTGCTGCCTCCCGTAGGAGTCTGGGCCGTGTCTCAGTCCCAGTGTGGCCGATCACCCTCTCAGGTCGGCTATGTATCGTCGCCTTGGTGAGCCGTTACCCCACCAACTAGCTAATACAACGCAGGTCCATCTGGTAGTGATGCAATTGCACCTTTTAAGCAAATGTCATGCGACATCTACTCTCATGCGGTATTAGCTATCGTTTCCAATAGTTATCCCCCGCTACCAGGCAGGTTACCTACGCGTTACTCACCCGTTCGCAACTCATCCAGAAGAGCAAGCTCTCCCTTCAGCGTTCTACTTGCATGTATTAGGCACGCCGCCAGCGTTCGTCCTGAGCCAGGATCAAACTCTCATTAAAAGTTTGAGTTCTCACTCATTTCTGTCACTGACAGATTTATTGTTTTTTCATTGTTCAGTACTACAACCTTAGTTGTAGTGCCCTGCACATTGGTTCGTCTTGTTCAGTTTTCAAAGGTCTTTGTCACTCACTTCTCTCAAATGACAACTATATTAGTATATCACAGTTGCTTTCGCTTGTCAACACTTTTTTGAATTTTTTTTAAAACTTTTTTCATCAAGTGTTTCAACCGCAACATACCATAGTCCGTACGGGATTCGAACCCGTGTTACCGCCGTGAAAAGGCGGTGTCTTAACCCCTTGACCAACGGACCAGAGTTGTTATTTTCAACTCTTACTATTATACCGGCTTTTTGTTTTTTGTCAACACCTTTTTTAAACTTTTTTACTTTTTTGCATGAATTCCTAATGAGTACGGATATCAAACTCTTTAAACACAACACGTAAGTCTCTTAACACTCTTTGACGCCCTCGGAAACGTTCATTTCTTAAGACGCGTTCTAACTCTGCTCGTTGCTCTTTATTTTGTTTGTTTCTATAATCTCTTAGTGTTTCATGAAAGAGATAATAATCGTCTAGCCACAGGCCTCCCTCACTTATACGATGACTTATCTCACCCACTTCTTCATAAAGCTCTTTATCATATCTCCGTTTTTGACTTTCTTGTTTACGGAGATAATCTAGAATTCGATTCCGGAATTTTGTTTTGAAGTATTTACGTAAGCGTGGAATATCGTCTACCAGTTCTTCTTCGCTACTAATCAATTCATGTAGGCAAATCATTCCCTCTTGATCCCAGTCCGATAACTCCCACAAATGAAGGTAATATTCATTTCTACACTTATATACAATTCCCTGGACTTCTTCATACAATTCTTTAAGCATAATCTTCCCCTTTCTAGATACAGTCTAACAAATAAAGAAGCTAGTTGGGGTTATTTCCTCCATTCTGTTCTCTTTATCTCCTAAACTGCACAAAAAAGAGAGGACAAGCCTCTCTTTGAGTTATAATTCTGCAATTTGGTTTAGGTTTACTTCTGCAACTGTGTCATTACCAAACATAGAGATAATCATCTTCACTTTATTGTTATCAATTTCTGTAATCTTACCAGTATAATCTGCAAAGGCACCATCAATAATACGTACAGTTTGACCAACTTCAACATCGATATCAAACTCTTGTACGGTTTGTCCCATAGAAACCAAGATATCACGGATTTCTTGTTCCAATAATGGAGTTGGTTTTGATCTATTTCCGTGAGATCCAACGAATCCTGTAACGTTTGGTGTGTTTCGAACAACAAACCAAGCTTCATCTGTCATGACCATTTCTACAAGAACATAACCTGGAAAGCGATTTTCTTCTACTTCTTTTCTCTTTCCATTTTTTTCAACTTGCACTGTTTGTGTTGGAATTTCAACGCGTAGAATATTATCCAACATATTGTAGGTTTGTGCACGTTGTAATAGATTTTCTTTTACCTTATTTTCATAACCAGAATAAGTTTGTAAAACAAACCACCCTTTATCAAAACTATCCATGATATTTCCTTTCATAAATAGAAGATTTCTAGTGTAATTAACTCCACTAACCTTCTAAAAAATGTTAATAAATCGAATCAAACCTGAAACAATCAACTGGTCAAAAATGTAAATAATTACTACAAAGAAAGCCGTGTATTCCATAATAGAACGAAAATCTCTCCAGCTTTCCTTGCGAGTTGGCCATGTTGTGTCTTTAAGAAGTCTAAAAATATCTCCAATAAAACGCATCGCTCTCTCCTATCTCGTTTCTCTGTGTGTAGTGTACTTGCCACAATGCTTACAAAATTTATTTACTTCTAGTCGTGTAGGCTTGGGGGTTCCACTAATCTTGATTGAATAGTTTCTCGAACCACAAACCGCACAAGCTAGGCTTGCTTTTTTTAGTGCCATAACGCCTCCATCTTATCTATTATAACAAGAAAGCAAGGCTTTGACAAGTTAAATTTTTTGAATTCTTAAATTTTCACTTTAAATCATCTGTAACTTCTCAAAGAGAAGACGTCTGTCAGTCGTCTATATTACCTCAACGTATGTTCTAAAAGTGTACCGTCACCTCTACTTCAAAACGTCTCACACCACCTCCACCGCTAAGCGGAACTTAATCTGAAATCGCTTTCAGATGAGAGGATTTTAATGCGCTCTCGATTCCTTTCAGCTGCAAAAGCGATGAAATCAAGCATTAGGTAAAACCAGTGGAACTTACCCTGACACGGATTTCCACTGGTTTTGGACTCATCAGACTAACTTCCACTTAGCCACTGTAGCGGTGGAACTTACTTTGGGAATTTAGCCTTAAAATCATCAGGCTTTCTTCAATATCGTACCGAATTATTTAGAAATTGAAAAACCCAGGAATCATCCTAGGCTTTTATGGTTCTTATTTACCAAGGTAGTATTCAGAAACTACGTTCAATTTTTTCGTCAAATTCGAATACCAATGGTGGGAAGTTAGGGATTTCCACGTCCATGATTTCGTCGTCTGACAAACCTTTTGATGTGTTTTACAAGAGCACGGATTGAGTTACCGTGTGCTCCTACGAATACATTTTTACCATCTTTAAGAGCTGGAGCGATTTTATCTTCCCAGAATGGAAGGGCACGTTCCAAAGTCACTTTCAAGTTTTCAGCATCTGGGATAACTGAGTCGTCAAGTGAAGCGTAACGACGGTCAGTGTGAGCTGAGTGCTCATCGTCGCGATCCATTGCTGGAGGCAATACATCGTATGAACGACGCCAGATGTGAACTTGTTCATCACCAAATTGTTCAGCTGCTTCAGCTTTGTTTTTACCAGTCAAACCACCGTAGTGACGTTCGTTCAAGCGCCATGATTTTTCAACTGGAACCCACAATTGGTCAGATGCTTCAAGAGCCAAGTTAGTTGTTTTGATTGCACGTTTCAATACTGAAGTGTAAGCTTGGTCAAATTCGATACCAGCTTCTTTGATCAATTTACCAGCGTCAATCGCTTGTTGTGTTCCTTTTTCAGACAAATCAACATCAGCCCAACCAGTGAAAAGGTTAGCTTTGTTCCATTCAGACTCACCGTGGCGAGCAAAAACCAATTTTACCATTTGATGGATACTCCTTTTATTTTCCGAGGTTTCCCCTCGTTTATCTATTCTATTTTACACAATTTTTCACAAAAAAGCTAGTCAAAATCAATCAAAAAAGAGAAGCGACTTCTTGACTCTTCTCTTTTAGTATAGAACTATCCTTCGATTTGGAAATGTTTTCAAGCTTGACAAGTATAAGCGCTCACCAATGATGAGAATAATTCCACCGATCCATCCCAAGAACGGAATCAATGATACTACCGATCCAACGATAAATAAGATAGACGGAGCAAGTGAGATACGTTTGTCATCCTTGTAGTAGACAAGAGTGAGAATTCCTAGGATTAGAGTTGCGATTTTTACTAAAGTAAAAACAAGGAAAACAATTCCCAAAACAACTCCTGCAAAATCTTCATTTTCAGAAATAGCCGCAATCATAACTATAACAACTGGTAAAATTGCCAAAACAGCTCCTGCAATGATCCCAATAATTCCATCAACTTGTGCAAAGTGTTTTTGTCTTCATAAATGTCTCCTAAAAATTTTTATTTAATCGTTATTTTTACCATATTTTTAGTTTTTATTTAAAGTTTTTTACCAGTCTGGTATGGAATTGTGATTCCTTTACTGGCTCTCTATACGAATCAAACTAGTGATATTTCAAGTTTTTATAGTTCTATTTTTACTTGTTATTTTACATTATGTTCAGTCATTCAAGTAATCCACTTATCATAACCTCGTGAAAATATTCTCACTCAAATCAGAAACTATATCTAATTCCCTTGTAGAATTAAAGGAGGAGCATTTATTATTTGATTTGTTGCTAATCTTTAGTATTCCCCATTTTTAGTCTA